>Ga0224508_10000001_pt1 | contig 736477 bp, 650 predicted proteins | sample SF_Jan12_sed_USG_4_FD_170157 | JGI IMG/M metagenome (GOLD analysis project Ga0224508, IMG submission 170157) | Sediment microbial communities from San Francisco Bay, California, United States - SF_Jan12_sed_USGS_21 | ecosystem: Environmental > Aquatic > Marine > Sediment | place: USA... | reverse complement strand
TGGCACTGGCACTGGCACTGGCACTGGCACTGGCACTGGCACTGGCACTGGCACTGGCACTGGCACTGGCACTGGCACTGGCACTGGCACTGGCACTGGCACTGGCACTGGCACTGGCACTGGCACTCCTTGTTTTTGGGTTTGGGCCCCTGTTGACCACAGCGGGTGAGGCCACCAGGGGCCCAAACCCAAAAACAAGGAGTCGCACATGCAATCAGAGAACGTTTACGTCAGGGCCCGCAAAGTCGTGCAGGAGGTCGCTCCGCTCCTTCGGGTGGTTCGGAGGCAGGATCGGGCGCTTGCGGATCAGCTCAAGAAAGCGGCGCAGAGTGTGGTGCTCAATATTGCGGAGGCTCGAGGGAGTGACGCGGGGAATGCGCGCGCCCGCTTTGCGACGGCTTGTGGGTCCGCCAAGGAAGTCCGAGCCGCCCTCCATATCGCTAGCGACTGGGGGTACATCGAGAATCACACGGCGACCCACCTCGACCAACGGCTCGACGAGGTGTGTGCCATCACGTGGTGCTTGGCGAAACGCTAACGGCCGGAAAGCCTCCACGACATCGCGCAGACTTGGTCGAGCGCGATGTCGATCGTTGCGCATCGGGTCCGGCCGATGTAACCGTAGGCCGCTGCGAGCTGAAGCCCTGCGCGGACCTCTTTGGCCGACCCACACGCTGTTGCGAACCTGGCTTTGGCCGTTCCAGGGTCATTCCCTTCGGCCTCGGCGATGTTGAGGACGACGCTATTCATAGCCCGCCGCACTTGGTCGAAGAGGTCCCTATCGGCCTTTCTGATGAGGGGAAGAACAGGCTGAAGCCCCGCCGCGGCCTGAAGTGCCTTCTGCTGAACCATGAGTCTCATGAGTGATTTCCTTTCCGAGGGGCTTGGCCCCTCACAAAGGGCGGGGCCAAGACGCTCGGAAAGGAAATCACGAGGATCAAAGATAGATCACGCTGACACTGGCACTGGCACTGGCACTGGCACTGACGCTGACACTGGCACGGACACTGGCGCTGGCGCTGGCGCTGACACTGGCACGGACGCTGACACTGGCACTGGCACTGCCACTGGCGCTGGCACTGACGCTGACACTGTCGCTGACACTGGGACTGCCGCTGGCGCTGTCACTGCTTTTTCGGGAGGGGTCCGATGTCCTGGAGCAGGGTTTCTGGTACGGCGATTTGGGGCGGCGACTCTAGCTGTCGCGCTTTTCGTCGAAGCCACCATATGAACCCGCCGATCATGATCAGCGGCAAGAAGGTAAGCAGGATCGTCGTGTCGACGAAGGCTTGGCGATTTTCTTCGAGCGGCGAGGCACAGGAAGGACACGCCCGCGCGAGGTCTGCAACCGAGCCGACCGCAACCGCGCCCATCGATAGAAGCCAGCGGCTCACAGGTACACCAGCCAGTAGAGCACCGGCCAGACGCCGACCACGAAATACCAAAAAATCTGTGCGGGCCAGAACGTGAAGCCGCTCAGGTCGCCGTGCGCGAGCTTGCGGTACGTGTAGAGTAGAATCGCAAAGCCGGCGACCGCGTGAACCGCGTGCGTACCGACGATGAGGTAGAAAAACCCGCCGAGTTGGCCCGAGGTCAAGGTGAGCCCCTCGCCCACGAGCGCGACCCACTCGGCACCCTGGAACACCACGAAGAACCCACCGAGGAGGATCGACGTGAGCAATAACCCCTTGGCTCGGGGCGCGCCCTTGCGAAACGCGCGATTGGCGAAGTAGAGACAGACACCGCTCGCAAGAAGGGCAGCGGTGTTGAAGGCGGTCTCCTCGACCGGTAGGCGCGGTTGACCCGGTGGCGGCCAGCCCCCGATCGCGTTGCTCTTTCCGATCACGAACGCGCTGATGAGACCGGAGAAGAACATCACCTCTGTCGCGACGAAGATCAGCATCCCCATCACACCGTTCGGAAGGAGCGGCTCACGCTTGACCGGGACCTGATAGGGTCGACCTAGTGCGTCATCCGGCATGTGCTGTTCCTCCTTTCCTTAGTGGTGTTCTCCGCCGTGGCTGTCAGACTCCTGCGATTTCAGCGCCCGATCGACCTCCGCTTCGGCGGCGACGTTTTCCCAGTTCTGACCTTCGTGCTTCATGATATCTGGGGATGTTCCGGCAAAAAACAAGAGCATGAGCGTCAACATGGTGGCCAGTAGATAGGTAATGTAACGCTTCTCGATGTTGAGGTGCATGAAGTTCGCCGCAACGAGATAGGCCTTGTAAATCGCGATCCCGAAGGCTGTCATGATGGTGATCATCCACCCTTTGACGAATGCGGCTCCAACCCCAGCTGCTGCCTCTTCGATATGAGGCGCGAGGATTGGCCCGAGAATGCTGACCGCGAGCAAGACGAGGAGGATGCCCCAGATTCTCACGTAGTGGGATTGGCCGTGTTCCGCGTGTTCTTCGTGTTCAGCCATGATTCGTAGTCCCTCGAGTCCTCATTTGGCGATGTAGAGAAGCGGAAAGAGGAAGATCCAGACGATATCGACGAAGTGCCAGTAAATCCCGATCAGCTCGACGCGATGGAGCTCGCGTCCTTTTCGCGCATCGTTCGCGATGATCAGCATGATCACGCAACCTGCGATGACATGCAGCGCGTGGAGCCCGGCCGCTGTGTAATAGAACTGCCAGAACCCGTTTGCCGTGATGGTGTAGCCGTGCTGGATCTCGATGGTCCACTCGACAGCCTTGACACAAATGAAGATCAGCCCGCCAAAGCAAGTGCCGACGAGCCACTTGGCCGCCTTCTTTCCGTCGCCATGCTCCGCCGCATAGTGTGCGAGCACGGCGGACAGTGATGAGGTGAGCAGGACGAAGGTGTTGATGCCGCCAAACCAGGGGTTGGTGTGCGACGCGTACTCGGCCCACTCGGGGTGCCCCAGCCGGTGCATGACGTAGGAGGCAAGCAAGCCGCCGAAGATCACGATTTCGGAGCCGACCACCCACCAGACGGCTAGCTTGCCGGTGGGAATGCCCGTCGCGCTTCTCGTGGTTGCAATGGGTCTCGTGCTCATCGATGCCTCGTCATTCGGCCGGAGCCGTATCCGGTGGAACGTTCTGCGGCCAGTAGTCTTCCTTGCGACCCGGAACGCTGTACTCGTAGGGGCCTCGGTAACAGTTCGGGAGCCCGTCGGGCCAGTTGCCATGCGGCGGTGGTGAATCCGTTGTCCACTCGAGCGTGTTCGCGTTCCAGGGGTTTTTCCCTGCCGGCTTGCCTTTGATGAGGCTCACCACGAAGTTCACCAAGAAGACGACCTGGAACACGAGCATGACAATCAGCGCTCCAGTCGCAAATACGCGCATGTCTTGGAGCCCCGCTAGGTCGGGGAAGTTCTGGAAGTTGTAGATGCGTCGATGCTGCCCCGCCGCGCCGAGGATGAACAACGGAATGAAGATGCAGTTGAAGGCGATGATGGTGCCCCAGAAGTGAATCTTCCCGAGGGTCTCGTTCATCATTCTGCCGAACATCTTCGGGAACCAATATGTGATTCCGGCGTAGAAACCGATGATCGCGATCGGGAAGAATGTGTAGTGGAAATGGGCGAGCACGAAATAGGTGTCGTGGAAGTAGATGTCCGCGCCGCTCGCTCCGAGAAAGATGCCCGTCACGCCTCCGATCAAGAACTCGGCGATGAACGCTAAGGCCCACAGCATCGGTGTGGTGAGCTGAATCGAGCCGCCGTAGAGCGTCGCAATGTACAAGAACAGCATCTCGGCGATCGGGATCGAAATGATGAGCGTCGTGACGGTGAAGACGTTCGCCATCCGCGGGTCGATACCTGCCACGAACTGATGGTGCGCCCAGACGAAGAAACTGATGATGCCAGTCGCGAACACCGTGAAGAGAATCAGTTTGTAGTTGAAGAGCTTCTTACGGGCGAAGGTGCAGATGATGTCGGCCACAATGCCCATGGCAGGCAGCAGCACGACGTAGACCTCGGGATGACCAAAGAACCAAAAGAGGTGCTGCCAGAGAATCGGGTCGCCGCCTCGGTTCGGGTCGAAGAACCCGGTGCCGACCACCTGGTCCATGAAGAGCATGACGGCGCCTGCAATCAGCGGCCCGACGGACGCCATGAAAAGGATGCTCGCGATCACGATCATCCAGAGCACCATCGGGATGTCGTACATCTTCATGCCAGGAGCGCGGGAGTTCATCAGCGTCGTGATGAAATTGATGCCGCCCAACAGGAACGCCACGAACTCGAGCGCAACCGCAACGATCCAAAATGTCGCTCCGAGCGGCGTGAGGTTGTACTGCGCGTTGGCCGAAAGCGGCGGATACGCGGTCCACGCACCGCCGAAGCCTCCGCCCGGGACGAAGAACGACGCGATGAGCACGATCGCGCTGATCAAGAAGATCTGATACGAGAGCCGATTGATGCGGGGGAACACCATGTCGTCCGCCCCGATCATCAGCGGGATCAGAAAATTGCCGAAGGCGGCGATCAGCATCGGCATCGCGACCCAGAAGATCATGATCGTGCCGTGGTTGGTGACGAGCGCGTTGTATTCTCCCTGCGAAACCACGCCGTAGCCCGGCACGCTCTGTCCTGGGAACGCGAGCTGCATGCGAAAAGCGTACGACATGTAGCCACCGATCAACGCCATCACGATGCCGGTGAACATGTACTGCATCGCGATCATCTTGTGATCGGTGGAGAAGACGTACTTGCTCCAAAAGCTCTGCTCGTGATGCGCCTCGTGTCCGTGCGCTTCGTGGGTGTCTACAGTTACCGAGCCTGCTTCAGCCATTTCTATACCATTCAGCGGGTCGTCGCCGACGCGAGCTGCCCCTTGTTTTGCGACATCCACGCCGCGTGTTCCTCAGGCGTCTCGATGATGATCCGCGCGCCCATGATCCCGTGACCGACTCCGCACATTTCGGCGCACTGAACGTCATACGTCCCGGTGATGGTGGGCTTGAACCAGCCCTTCATGACGCGTCCAGGAATCGCGTCCTGCTTGAGGCGGAAGACGGGGACCGAAAAGTCGTGGAGGACATCCTTCGAGACGAGCTCGTAATGGTAGAGGGTCCCTTCTTGGACGTGCAGCTCGTTGAAGGTGTCGATGTCGTCCTCGGTGTCGAGCACGCCGTCCGGGCCCGGATGGATGAAGTTCCATGCCCACTGCTGAGCCACGATCCGAACGGTGGCGTCGGCTTCAGGAAGTCGCTGTTTGATGTTGTACCAAACCATGATCGCCATGAAGACGATGACCACGTCGCAGACGATGATCGCGGCGTGCGGCCACGAGATCCAACGCTTGAGGTCTTTTTCCTCCCCCGTGACGTACTTGGCTCGCTGCCCATCTTTGCGGCGAAAGCGGAAGATCAGAAAGAAGAACGCGATATAGGCGAGGAGCCCCCAAAAGCCGACGAAGACGGCGATGAGCGCGATCAGCGAATCGATGTCGGCCGCAAAGGACGACCCGACCGGAACGAGCGACCCGATGAAATAGTCCCCGAGCGGTTCGAAGATACTCTTGATGAACTCGTAAATTCCCTGAAGCATCCGGGTCCTCCCAATTCAGCTCAGAATGAAAGCGAAGACGACGGCGATGAAAAGCGTGGCTCCAGCCATCGTCCACGTAAACCAAAACGAAGCCTCTTCATCGGGTTTGCGCTTTTTGTCAGCCATCTAAGTTCAACCTTCACTTCTGGTTCGGCAGCGTGCCAATGTAGGCGATGACGTCTTTCATGGCCTGCTCGGTGGGCAATGTCATCGAAAAAGGGCGCATCTTGGCCCCGGTCACGTCGTCGGGGTGCGTTCCGCGTAGACCCGCCTTGAAGTTTTGAAGCTGTGTCAGCAGATACCAGTCGTCGGAATAATTGAGGGGTGGACCGTATTCGTCGATGTTTCCGCCGGCATCGGCCCCGTGGCACTGCACGCAGGTCGCAAAGTAGATTTTCCCCGTCGCGGGATTGCCGCCCTCGAGCGTCGGCTCGGGCTTGTAGAGGGGTAAGCTTGCGACGTAGGCGGAGACGAGGTCGACTTTCTCATCGGTATCCATCGCCCTCGCCATCGGCCACATCCGCTTGCCGCCGGCGTCCTCGGGATGCCAGCCTCGTTGGCTACGTTTGAACTTCCGAAGCTGCGCCTTTACGTACCAGCGTTCGAGGCCAGCGATCGAAGGGGCGCCGATTTCAGCGTTGCCCTCACCGTTCACCCCGTGGCATTGCGCGCATCCGTCGTAGAGCTCCGCGCGGTACTCGAGGCTCTCTTTGTCGGTGCGGGCATCGCACGCGATCAGGGAAAGCGAAACCAAGCTCAGGACGAAACCGACGCGTAGATTCATCATCATCCGCCCCCCAACGATTTCACATAAGCAACCAACGCAGCGACTTCCTGCTCAGGAAAGTTGTACGGAGGCATCGTTTTTTGGTAGCCCTCGACGACCTGGTCCCAGGAGTTGACAATCGAGTTGGTGAGGTATTCCTCGTCGGCGGTGACGGTCTCGCCGCTCACCAATAGCCTCTCCTTGCCAAACATGCCCTTCCAATTCGGGCAGGGTTGCTGCTTCACCCCGTCCACCGAATGGCACGCCATGCACCCCTTGGTGTTGCTGAGCTTCTGACCCCAGCACGCCATCGGCTCGGCCGCACCCTCACACTCGGGCGGCATGGTAACCTCGCCGGGTGCGATCGCGACTGCGCCTTGGAACGACCAGCCGCTCACCGCCGAAAGGTCTTCCGACGGTGTCGCAGCGATCGGAGAAAGATCGGAACGCTGCTTTGTCGCAAGCTGAGCCATCGCCTGGTCGATCGGCATCGTGCCCGCGTCGAGGCTGGCCTCCTGCTCTCGTTTGACGATGGTGTACTCGTCATCGGGCCAGCTCCGATCGGCCGCATCGGGTTGACCACAACCGACCCCCCCCACGACTAGGCTTGCGATCGCGCTTAGAATTCTCAGCTTCGTACTCATCCTTGCATGCTCAATGTGTCTGATGGTGGTGAAGGCTCCTTTGAAGCCGTGGATCGCCCACCGGTATCAGGGGAACGCGGCCGAGTTGCCAAAAAACGTAGGCGAAGAACACGCCTCCGACGAAAAGCAACGCCCCGATGTCCGCCAGCTGGATCCGGAAGGCCCCCGCTTGCGGAAGAACGAACCAGTAGATGTCTACGGCGTGGATGAAGATGACCCAGAAGCACATCGCCTGAAGCCAGCGCAGATTGAGCTTCTGGACGCGTGAAATCAACAGCAAGAAAGGCGCCACGAAGTGCCCGAAGATCAACAGGTAGGAGACGAACATCCAGCCGCCTTCCCAGCGCTTGTGGAACCAAGTGGCCTCCTCGGGAATGCCGGCGTACCAAATCAACATCCATTGCGAAAAAGAGACGTAGGTCCAAAAGCAAATGAACCCAAATAATAGTTTGGCGAGATCGTGGAAATGTACTGGATTGATGGCCTCGCCGACGAGGCCGCGCTTGTAGAGGCTGAGACCGATGAGAATGGTGGTCGCGAGAATCGCCACGGCCGACCCGGCGAAGATCACGACTCCGAAGATCGTCGAGAACCACGAGGGCTCGAGCGACATCAACCAGTCGAAAGCGGCAAACGTGAGGGCGCCCGCAAAGACGATGAGCAACGGCGCGGCGAGGCTCTGCATGCGGAGCGTGTGCCTGGGGTCGTGATCTTCGTCTTGACGCCGGGACCAGCCAAAATACAGCCAGGCGATCACCGACCAAATCAAAAGGTAGATGATCGCGCGCATCGTCCACGCGGGGGTATTGAGGTAGCCCGTCTTGGCTTCGATGATCTCGTGGTGGAGCGTCGTCTCTTGGGCAGTATGGGAATGCCCTTCGTCATGCCCTGTTTCGTGATCGGCTTCGTGGCCTTCAGCGTGTCCTTGCGCCTGCGCGACGCTGCCAGCGAGCCCGAGGACGCCGTGCTCGTCTGCAGGCTCGTCGTGGTGAGCCCCGTGTCCAGTTGCCTCCTGCCATTCTTGGTAAACAGGCACCTTTCCAGTCCACACGCCGAAGATGAACGGCAGGGCCAGCAACGCCACGACCGGCGCGCCAGACATGATCACCTCGACGATCCGTCTCGTCGATACACCCCAATGAGCGGCCGTCAGGAACTGGATCAGCACTAGGAAAATCCCGCCGAGCATCACGGTCACGATGGTGAAGAGCGCGAAGAGATAGGCGTAACTCAGCCGCTCGGGACCAGCAGTCAGCGCGGCCATCAGGCCACCCACTCCGGCAAGCACCAGGGGGACTACCCACGCGCGGGCCCAAAACCCATCGTTTCCGACACGGTAGTCTGTGTTTTTCACGTCAGTCACTGCACTCGCTCCGTTTCGGTGGCGTCCGTGGCAGCCGCCTGGCGCGCCTGACTCAACTGAAGCGCGCGGACGTACAGGACGATCGCCCAGCGGTCGTCGATCGGAATGTTGTGAGCGTAGCCTGGCATGTTGCGAACGCCATTGGTGATCGTTGCGTAAATCTGGCCGTCGGGGACGTGGCGCAAGCGATCATCATGAAAGGTGGGCGCGACCAGGCCCGCAGCTCCTAGCTGGTCGGCACGCCGCGACACCATCCCCTTGCCATTTCCTGAATACGAATGACAAGGAGAGCAGTAGATGTTGTAGCGGTCCTGGCCACGCTCGACGAGAGCTTCAGTGCCGCCGCGCTGCGCGATGAGCTGCGCAGGTACTTCCATGATGTACGCGTCGTCGGCCGTGCGCCCAGTGGCCCACGTCAACGCTGGTTCCATCTCCCTCGAGACCGAGCCCTCGGGCTTCGGGCGCATCGAACGCTGGTCGGCAAAGAAGGGCTTCTTCTCCTGAGTGTCGTAGCGCGGCTGCTGGTACATGTTGCGGATGCCGACGATCGGAGGCTCTTTGCTCTCCGTGCCGACGCAGCCTGCGGCCAACGTTTCCAGCGCCACCAAGATCAGGAGCACGCGCTTCATGCACCCTCCTCGATGAGCTCGAGATACGTAGGACCGGTCGACTCCAAGAGAGCCCTGGTTCGATCGAGATTGAAGCTCGGGTCGCCTGCCTCGATCGAAATGAAGAACTTGTCGTCAGTTGCTGCCTCGAACCGCTCTGACTCGAAGATCGGATGATTGTGGCGCGGAAGCTTGATGATGCCGAGTAACCCGAAGAGTGTCGCGAAGCCGCAGAACAGAATGCCCAGCTCGAACATGATCGGAACCATCGACGGGAACGCCCCTGGTGGCTTGCCGCCCACGACGATTGGGTAGCCCCACCCGATATCGAGGAAGTTGAAGTCCCAGGCGTTCATGTACTTCATCATCAGGACGGCAGTGGCGACACCCGCCATCCCGAAGAAGAAGGAGATGAAGCCGATCTTCGTGGGCTTGAGCCCCATCGCTTCGTCCATGCCGTGCATGGGGTACGGAGTGTGGCAGTCCCATTTCTTGTAGCCCGCATCTCGGACTTTCATCGCGGCCTTGGCAATCGCGTTGGGCGTGTCGTATTCGGCCAGATAGAGGGCGGGCCGTTTCGTCGATGACTGATTGTGCGCTTGTTCGACCATGATGCGCCTCACTCCGCCGGTACAGGCGCGGTAGCCGCACCTGGTTCCTCTAATGCTTCGATAGCGTGCAAGTCGGGATGTGCTCCAGGCAGGTTGATCTTGACCTCAGCGATGGCGATCATCGGTAGCCATCGGATGAAGAGCAGGAACAGTGTGAAGAAGAGCCCGAAGGTTCCAAGATAGGTGAGGATGTCGATCAATGTCGGGTGGAACATGCCCCACGCCGACGGAAGGAAGTCTCGATAGGTCGACGTCACGATGATGACGAATCGCTCGAACCACATCCCGATGTTGATCAGAATGCTCGCGATGAACATGATCGGGACGCTCGTGCGGGCCCGTTTGAACCAAAAGATCTGAGGGACGACGACGTTGCAAAAAACCATCGTGTAGTACGCCCACCAGAGCGGCCCCCAGTTCCCCTCGCTGTCGAGCATTCCCCAACCAAGCCGATTGTGAAAGAAGACCCACTGCTCATAGGGATTCGAGGAGTACCAGGCGATGAAGAACTCCATCGCATACGCGTAGCCCACCAGGAGTGCCGTCCCGAGCATGAACTTGTTCATGTAGTCGAGGTGCTTCACGGTGACGATCTTCTGCATCTTGAAGACACTTCGGCAGATGAGCATCAGGGTCGTGACGAGGGCAAACCCGCTGAACACGGCGCCGGCGACGAAGTAGGGCGGAAAAATCGTCGTGTGCCACCCCGGCACGACGGATGTCGCGAAGTCGAACGAGACCACCGAATGCACCGAGAGCACCAAGGGCGTCGAGATGCCGGCAAAGATCAAATACGCGCGCTCGTAGTGTTGCCAGTGCCGATGCGCCCCGCGCCAACCCAATGCGAAGAACCCGTAGGCCCGCTTGCGAAAGAGATTCTTGGAGCGGTCCCGGAGTGTCGCGAAGTCCGGGATCAGGCCCATGTACCAGAAGATGACGCTGATCAAGAGGTAGGTGTTGACCGCGAATACGTCCCACATGAGCGGGCTCTTGAAGTTCGGCCACATGTCCATCTGGTTTGGAAGCGGGAACAAGTAGTAGTCGAACCAGGGACGACCAGTGTGAATCGCGGGGAATAGGGCGGCGCAAAGCACCGCGAAGACGGTCATCGCTTCGGCAAACCGGTTGATGCTCGTCCGCCACTTCTGGCGGAAGAGAAACAAGATCGCCGAGATCAGCGTCCCCGCATGTCCGATGCCGATCCACCAGACGAAGTTGGTGATGTCCCAGGCCCAGTACACCGGCGCGTTGTTGCCCCACACGCCAACGCCCTGCACGAAAAGGTAGGTTAGAGCGCCGCCCATCGCGCCAAGAGCGGTGAGAGACATCAAGAACAGTAGCCACCAGCCCCTCGGTGTCTTGTCTTCGGTCACCCGCGAGATCGTTTCGGTCACCTCGTGGGGGGTGGTCCCCTCCGGAAGCAGGTAGGTTTCACCGAGTTCTTTGATGGGCGCGTCGTAGCTCATGGTACTCAGCTACCCTTTCCACTGAGCTCGGGGTTCGGGTTGCGAATTCGGGCCAGGTAGGTCGTGCGGGGTCGCGTGCCGATCTCGGCAAGCAACTGGTACTTGCGGTTGATTCCGGAGAGCTTGGCGACTCGACTGTTTGGGTCGTTCAAGTCGCCAAAGGTGATCGCTGCGCTCGGGCAGGCCTGCTGACAAGCGGTCTTGATCTCCCCGTCTCCGATCTTCCGGTCCTCCCGATTCGCAACGATCTTCACCTCTTGGATTCGCTGCACACAATAGGTGCATTTCTCCATGACGCCTCGCATGCGGACCGTCACATTGGGATTGAACTGAAGCTTGCGCGACTCCGGGAAGTCCCCGTACCAGGCGAACTTGTCATCGAGGTATCCGTGATAACTGAGATAATTGAAACGCCGGACCTTGTAAGGACAGTTGTTGGCGCAATATCGCGTTCCGACGCAACGATTGTAGACCATGTCGTTCAGGCCCTCGGGGCTGTGAACCGTCGCGTTGACCGGACACACGTTCTCACACGGTGCCTCTTCGCATTGCTGGCAAGTCACGGGCTGGACTGCGACCTGCGGATCGCCTTCGTCCTCGCCAACGAAGTACCGATCGATGCGCAGCCAGTGCATTTCTCGGCCTCGCTCGACTTCGATCTTGCCCACCACTGGAATGGTGTTCTCGGCTTGGCACGCGACCACGCATGCGTTGCAACCCGTGCACGACGCCAAGTCGATGGTCATCCCCCATTTGTAGCCATCGCTGTAGTCCTGCTGTTTCCATAGGGGTGGCGTGCTCACGGGATCTACCGAGCGGTAGGAGGCAAAGTCGGGCTCCTTCTTGTACTCGTCGAGCGTCGCGTCGATCACGATTGGACGGCCTTCCATCCGGTCGTGGGTCTGAGTCTGAACGAGCCTGTATGTCTCGGTGAGGGGCTCGAGCTTGATGTCGTTGGTGAAATCCATCCCGCCTAGCGTTCGCAACGGGTTCACGTCGAAGCCTTTGCCGTTGCCATAGCGACCCGCCGCGGTGCGACCCCAACCGAGCGTGAGAGTGATGCAGTTGTCCGCATGGCCGGGAATCGGCCAGACCGGCACTTCAATCTGGGCGTCACCCTTCGAGAGCCGCACCATCTGCCCGTTCTTCAGCCCGAATGCGTCCCTCGTGGTCGGCGACATGATCGCGGCGTTGTCCCAGACCAGTTTAGTCATCGGCCTCGGAAGCTCGAGAGCCCACAAGTTGTTGGCGTGCTGCCCGTCCCAAAGCGCGGGATCGGGCTCGAAACTCACCTCGAGACTGTCCTTGCTCACCGCTTTCCGGTCTTCAGAGGTCACGAGCGCTTGGGCGATCGCAGCGATATCTAAGGGGCCCTTGCTTCGCTCCGCACCGGAAAGAAAACCCATGTGAAGCGCGCGTCGCCAGATCACGTCCGCATTCAAGTCTTTAGGCGGAAGTCCGAAGTCGACCAGCGACTTGGCGCGGCGTTGGAGCTTGGCTGCTTGCGTCCCGCGAACGATGTCGTGGCCCCTTGTGGTCTTCTCTCCTGCCAAGGTCGCGAGAAGCTCGATCTCGCTGCGGCCTCCATAAAGGGGCGCGATCAGCGGCTGTTGTACCGCGACCGAGCCATCGAGTGCCTGCTGGTCTCCCCAAGCTTCGAGCTCGTGGGCGAGCGGAGCATGCCAAGAGGCGCGCTCCGAGGTTTCGTTCCGATGCGTCGCAACATGAACCGAGGTGAGCCCCTGCTGTCCGAGGAGCGCGGCAAACTTCACGTCCGCCGGCGCATCGTAGACGGGGTTGCCACCGAGGATGAGGAGCGACGAGATCGTCTTCGCGTCTTTGACGAGCTCGTCGATGCTCGCCCGACTCGTCGGGTCATCCGGATCGATGGCAGGGCCAAAGAAAGTCGTGCTTTGGAAGTTGCCAAGCGCGCGGTTTATCGCGATCACGAGTGCATGGACACGTGGGGGCTGACCGGCGCCCGCAACCACTACCGATCGGCCTTGGTTCCTCACCAAGTCGTCAGCGACCCCGCTTAGCCATTCTTGGTCGACCCGGGCCGCATCCTTCTCGCCCCCGGAGCGGCGCAGTCTGTCGGCGATCGGCTTGAGTTCGGCGATCCCGCGACCCGCCAGCTTCACGGCCAAAGCCCGGGCGAACCATTCGATGTCGGACTGTGGAATCCGCAAGCGGTGGTCGGCCATGCTTCCCGTCACCGTGTAGTTCGACTCGACCACGTAGAGCCGGTTCATCGGTAGCTCGGGAGAGGCGGCGGCACGCGTGGACGCGAACCGTCGCGCGGCGGCGACAGCGCCTGGCTCGGAGCCCAAGAAGTCCGACCCCAAGGCCAGCGTGACCATCGATTTCGAGTGGTCGTACAGCGGCATCGTGGGCGCACCCTTGAACGCGATCCGTGCACCTTCGCGTGCGTTGTCGTCGTTGATCGAGCTGTAGGTATGGAATCGCGCCTTGGGGAACCTGGTGAGCACCTTTTCCCGCATCGCTCTGAAGGAAGGACTGTTGGTGACCGGCGCCAGGATGCGGAGGCCTGCGCCTTCGTCCTTCGTGTGCTTTTCGATCAACGTCTCGAGGAACGAGTCAAACTGCTCCTCGGTTGCATCGACGAGGGCGTTTGCCTGCCGGCGCGCAGGAGACTTGGAGCGGTCCGGATCGTAGAGGTCCCAGACGTACTCCTGGGCTCGGACGTCAGTCGCGCCCAGGCTGGTCGGGAACAGGCCGTTGCCCTCGACCTTGGTGGGGCGTCCATTGTGACTCGTCACAAGCACGCCCAGGGCGTCGCGACCGCGGGCGGTGACGGTGGCGAAATGCGACGCGATGCCAGGGATGATGTCCTCGGGCGCCTTGCTGTACGGATAGATGATGTCTTCAGGACGACGGAGGCAGCCTTGGAGGCCAGCAGCCAGCGCGGCGATCGACGACCCCTTGAGGAGAGAGCGCCTCGTCACCAGCGATGCCGGCGCGACGAGGTCACCGACGAAGCCACCGGGCTGCTCTTCTTCGGCGAGCTTCTGAAGCCCCTCGGGATCGGTATTCTTGTCTTCCAAGCTCCGCCACATCGACGGGCCCTTGCCTGCGTTCAACTCGTGTTGCTTGCGGCGGGTCATCGGTGGCACCCCGAACAGTGCATGGGTGGATTGAGCTGGGATGCGACTTCGGCGCGCTGCGCCAACCAGGTTTCGTCGGCCTGCCACCCCATATTGGTAACTTCACTCGTGGGCCGGATGTGGGGCTCTGGGTTGCGGTGACAATCGAGGCACCACTGCATCGCCAACGGTTCTACGATCCCGACGACTTCCATCTGGTCGATCCGGCCGTGACACGACACACAACCAACGCCACCGGCAAGATGGATGCTGTGGTTGAAGAACGCGTGGTCGGGAACCTTGTTCACGCGAACCCATGCGATCGATTCACCGGTTTCCCAACTGCTGCGGATTGCAGCGAGCTGTGCGGATTCGGTGCGTACGAGCGCGTGACACCCCATACAGGTTTGCGTCGGTGGCACCATCGCCTCGTGGGAGCGCTCGACTTGAGAGTGACAGTAACGGCAGTCCATGCCGAGCTCGCCGGCGTGCAAGCGGTGGCTGTAAGCCACGGGCTGCGTGGGGGTGTAGCCCACCTGGAGGTTGCTCGGCGTGAAGTACACCCAGAACAGGACGAATACGCCCGTTCCAAGGGCACCAGCCACGAGCGCCAATACGAGGGGGAGGTAGTTCAACTCGCGCGGGAAAATCTGCATGCTGCGTGTTCTCTCAGAGTCCTCTCGACGCCGCCGCCGCCATTTAGGCGAAGCCCGAGGTTTGGACAAGTCGGTTCGCCATTTTTCGACGAACAGCAGCCAGCCTGATACTCGCGCGACCTGGCCGCGCCCGACCTTTCCTCTCCCTCGGCGCGCCGTAGGGTCACGGCCAGCGGGGGTCAAGCCAGACGCGATCCGAGCGCGGAGCCCTATATCCCCGCAGTCCAGCCGGCGGTCAAGCGTCTCGGGGCACCTTGAGCCCCACGGCGAGGCCGTCCGGGGTGGGGATGCACAGAGACAGGAAATGGTCGGCCATTTCTTGGTGGAAGCGGCGCATCCCCCCCGCATCCTCTCGGTCTTCGAGCAGGTGGCCGAACAGATAGGCGTTGTCGCCGATCAGAAGCCCCCCGTCGCGCAAATTGGCGCTCGCCCAGCGGCCGTACCGGTCGTAACGGGCTTTGTCCGCATCGATGAACACGGCACAAAACGGGCCGGAATCACTGAGCTTTGGAAGAATGTCGACGGCGCTGCCCTCGATGACAGTGACCTGCTGCGAGTAGCCGGCATCGGCGATCACCTCGCGGGCGACCGACGCGTGTTCGGCGTCGGACTCGAGGGTCCACAGATGGCCCCCCGGCGGAAGCGCGCGCACCATCCAAAGCGCCGAGTAGCCGGCTAGGGTTCCGATCTCGACGACCTTGCGGGCGCCAACGAGACGTAGAAGAAGCTCCAACAGCCGGCCCTCGGCAGGGCCCAGCTGGATCTCGGGCATTCCATGGGCCGCGGGCGCGACGAACGCGCGGTTAAGGCCTGCGTCAGCGGGGTGATGGGTCCGGGCGACCCAGTCGAGGATTTGTGCGCTGGCATACCGGGTGCCGGCGCGAGACGATGGGTCAGCCATAAAAACTCCCAAACTCTGTGAGCTAGCTTCCTCTGTTATCGATATTTTCCGTTGGTACCGTTACAATCCAGATGTGCAGAGACCGTCGTCACCGCCTCCCGCACCGCCGCCCAACACTCCTCTCGGCGATTACACGCTGGTCGACCGCATTGCGGTCGGTGGGATGGCGGAAGTGTTTCGCGCATTGGAGCCTCGTGCCGTCGGTGAGCCTCGTGTCGTCGTTCTGAAGCGCATGCTGCCACACATCGCCGATGGATCGCACGCCCACGCGATGTTTGCCGAAGAGGCGAGGCTTGCGAGTCGCGTCACTCACCCCAACGTGGTTCACGTCTTGGGGCACGGCGAAATCGAGGGTCAGCCTTACCTCACGCTCGAATACGTCCCCGGCTGCGATCTCTGGCGCCTCAATCGAAGCCTTACGCGCGATAGCAAAAGGCTCGAGCACGATCTCGTCGTCTACTTGGTCCGTCAGATTCTGAGCGGCCTCGACGCAGTGCACACGGCTACCGATCGCTGCGGTAGCGCGCTCGGGATCGTTCATCGGGACATCAGTCCTTCGAACGTCCTCATTTCGATCCACGGTGACGTCAAGATCGCGGACTTCGGAATTGCCCAGTCGGACGCCGACCCGTTTGCGGCAGATACGGCTGCACGCGCCAATGGCAAGCTCGGTTACCTAGCGCCGGAACAAGTCTCCGGGCGCGACGTCGATCGGCGAGCGGACCTTTTTTCGACTGGCGTAATCGCCGCCGAGCTCTTCATGCGCAGGCCACTTTTCGCAGGGGGAAGCGAGCTTGCAGTGCTACTTGCGATTCGAGACGCCGAGGTGCATCCGTTCGTCGAGTTCCTTCCTACGCTGCCCGATGGGCTAGGCGAGGTGGTGCTGAGCGCGCTTGCGGCGAATGTCGACGAACGGCCGCCGACCGCCCGCGCTTTTTGGGCGGCGCTCGAGCCATGGCAAAGCCGTCCTGAGGAGGTGCTGCGTGCCGAGCTTGCGGAGATCGTCGCGGGGATAGCCGCACAGACGCGCATGAGAAAGACCTCTGCGGACACAGTTCCCAAGGCGACGATGCCTCCAACGCCCGCTCTGCTCGCGGAAGAACATCCCAGCACGACGAACGTCACACCGCTCGAGTACAAGATCCGAAAGCCCAACGGTGCCACTGTCGGCCCGCTTCCTTATGCCAAGGTCGTCGAGGCCGTCGCCACGGGCCAGGTGAACGGGGGCGACAGCATCAGCGTGGCCGGAGGGGACTTCCAACCGCTATCGGCTCATCGCGATCTCTATCGTCACGTTCCAGCATCCCGGATGACGCCGACGACCACGCGGATCACCTCCGCTGCGGCCGCCGATCGGAGCATGGAATTCGAAAACGGCGGCTTTGTCACGGCCTTGGTGCGCACCTTGGTGACCCGGCGCACCGGCCTTTGGCTGTGTGAGCAAGGAGGTGTCCGCAAAGAAGTCTACACCAAGCTCGGCGTGCCAGCGTTCGTCACCAGTAATCTCGCAGGTGAGCTGCTCGGCGAGTACCTCGTCAAGAAGCGTGTGATCAACCGAAGCGAGCTCGACATGGCGCTCGCAGTGATGCCGCGCTTCGAGGGCAAGCTCGGAGACACCCTGGTAGCCCTGGGGCTCGTCGAGCCCCTCGAGCTCTTCCAGCACATTGCCGAACAGGTTCGCGAGAAACTCCTCGACCTCTTCACGTGGGCGTCCGGCACCGCGACCTTCTATGAGGGAGTCGATCCGCCGAGCAGCGGCTTTCCGCTTCGGCTCGACGCCTGGGAAATCCTCGACCGTGGGCTGCAGCGAAGGATCGCCGCCGGGTTCGAAAGCGATCTCATCCTGGAAAAGGGACAGCACCAAGTGGTCTTGGCAGACCGCATCGACACCGCCGTGGCAACCGCGAACCTTCCCGACGATATCCAGACGACGCTAAAGCTCTGCAAGCAGCCCCACACGGTCGACGACCTGGTCGAGTTCGTGACGGCCCTGCCTGAAACGGAGGACCCGCAGCGCGGCTATCGCGTCGTGGCCATTCTCCTGGCTCTCGGCGCGATCCACTGGACGTAAACCCTACGCTCCTTGACCCTCGTGGGGGTGGCTGCTAGCTCTCCGCCGGCTTTTCGCGCCGAATTCCAGAGGAGTAGCCATGTCCAACGTACGGGTCCTCGTGTCTGACAAGCTCGCCGAGGCGGGCCTCGACGCTATTCGCGAGGCGCCTGGCGTCGAGCTCGAGTTTCGACCCGGGATGAGCGAAGACGAGCTCTGCGAAGTCATCGGCGACTACGACGGGCTCATCATTCGCTCGGGCACGCAGGTGAGCTCCAGGGTCGTCGATGCCGCGGACAAGCTGCGAGTGATCGGACGTGCAGGCATCGGCGTCGACAATGTAGACATACCCGCGGCGAGCCGGCGCGGGATTGTAGTCATGAACACGCCGACTGGGAACTCGGTGACTACAGCGGAGCACGCCCTCGCACTCTTGGCATCGCTGGCACGAAAGATTCCGCAGGCTGTCGGATCCATGCGGACCGGCAAGTGGGAGAAGAGCAAGTTTCAGGGCCGCGAAATCGCCTTCAAGACCCTTGGTATCATCGGGCTCGGAAACATCGGACGGATCGTGGCAGACCGGGCACAAGGCTTGAAGCTGAAAGTCATCGGAGTCGATCCTGTCATGAGTAGCGAACGGGCCGCGGAGCTCGGCATCGAGCTCGTGGGGCTCGACGATCTGCTTTCGCGGGCAGACTTCATCACGATCCACGCACCGCTCACCCCCGACACGAAGAACATGATCAGCGACGGCGCCTTCGGGAAGATGAAGCGTGACGCCCTGCTGGTGAACGCGGCACGCGGCGGGATCGTCGACGAAGAGGCACTCGCGAGGGCGATCAGCGAAGGCAAGATCGCTGGAGCCGCTCTCGATGTCTTTGCCGAGGAGCCCGTCGACCCCAAGAGCCCATTGCTGCAGCTAGAGGACGTGTTGTGCACGCCGCACCTCGGTGCATCGACCTCGGAAGCGCAAGAGCGGGTTGCCGTCGAGATTGCGCAGCAAGCGGTTGATTATCTGCGTACTGGTATTGTCAAGAACGCCGTCAACGTACCTGCGCTTCCAGCGGAGATCGCGGAGCGCCTCAAACCGTACCTCGATGTCGCCCAGGCTCTCGGGAGCCTCGTCGGTCAGCTCGATCCGGTTGACGTTCGTGAGCTTCGGGTCACATGCACCGGCGAAGCCGGCGACCTCGGCGTCACCCCGATCGCACGGGCAGCGCTCGCCGGGTTTCTACAACACCACCTCGAAGAGCCGGTGAATCCGATCAGTGCACCGTACGAAGCACAGGAACGCGGCATCAAGCTCGCGGAAGTGAAGGAGCCAAGCGATCGATACGCGGCTACGATTCGCGTGACGGTCACCGGCGAAAAGGGCATTCACACGGCGACTGGAACGCCGGGACGCCAGGGTGAGCCACGCCTCGTCGGCTTGGAAGGCTACGAAATCGACGCGGTCATGGAGGGTGACGTCATTGTCATGCACAACCTCGATCGACCGGGCGTGATCGGCGCGGTTGGCACCCTACTCGGCACGAGGGGCATCAACGTTTCGAGAATGCAGGTTGGGCTCGACGAAAGGAGCGAGCAAGCCCTTGCGCTCTGGAACGTGGACTCGACAGTCAACGGAGCGGTGCTCGATGAGCTTCGCGCGCTCGATCACGTGAGCAGTGTGCACACGCTGAGGCTCTGAGATGCCTCCCCCATCGCGACGGCGAAGAACCGGGAGCCAGCTGCGTCTCGGGGCACCCCGCCCTGGCTTACCAATGACTCCACCAGGCGGGATGCGTGACATGCTGCCACCCGCATCGATGACGCGGACACTCCTGTGGCAGCGTCTGATGGAGACCTTCGATCTCCACGGGTATCAGCGGGTCACGACTCCGCCGTTCGAGTATGCAGAGGTGATCGAGCGCGGGCTTGGAACGGTCGACCGACGCGATCTCGTTCGGTTCGTGGAGCCAGACTCCGGGGAGGTTGCGCTCCTGAGACCCGACATCACCCCCCAGATTGCCCGCATCATAGCGACGCGATTGCAGGACCGTCCCCCCCCTTGGCGGCTTTCATACGAAGGCACGGTCGTCCGACGGCGCCGCGGCCGAGCCCGCAGGCAGCATCAAGTTCTGCAGTGCGGGATCGAGTGTGTCGGCCTCAAGGGCCCGGAGGCGGATGCCGAAGTGATCGAAGTCGCCGTGCGCGCATGCGAGCAAGTCGGGCTTCGGGACTTTCTCGTCGAGCTCGCACAGGTCAAGATCGGCGCCGAGGTGCTCGATCACGTGCCCGACAACGCGCGCGCCGCAGTGGTCGACACCCTGGCTGCCAAAGACGCCACCAGCCTCGAACGCCTTCTGAAAGAGGCCGGGGTCATTGCCGGAGAGCGCAAGCGCCTCGGCATGCTTTGTGATCTCTACGGCGACCGGACGGTGATCGCCGACGCGCGCCGCCGGCTTCGAAACGCCGCGGCCAAGCGGGCGCTCGACGAGCTCGAACGAGTCGTGGACCGTCTAGAGACGGCGGGGCTCGGCGACCGGGTGGGCATCGATCTCAGCGACCTTCGTCGGCAGAGTTACTACACTGGGGTGAGCATGACACTCCTTGCAGAGGGCCCGGGCGAGCCGCTCGGCCTCGGAGGCCGTTACGACCACCTGCTCGGACGCTACGACGCACCGGCACCCGCCACCGGCTTCGCATTCGAGGTCGACAACGTTCTTTGGGCGCTTACCGATGCAGGGATCTCCCTGAAGGGCGAGCTCCCCCTTCGCGTGCTGGTCGCGGGCGGCACGTTTGCGGGCCGACGCAAGACCGCCGACAGCTGGCGTGCTGAGGGTGCGCGTGTTGCAACCTTGCCGGCTAAGAGCGTCGAGGACGCGAAGCGATACGCGAGAGCATGGGACTATGAACTATTGGTCTGGCAACGAGGGCGGACCACGCGGCTGACCCGCCTGCGTGACGGCCGGTCTCGCGCGCTCAACGCTGAGCCGGATTCGGCCGTAGTCTCTTGGGCCCGCGTTGGGAACGAGTCATGAGCGCATTGGTGATAGTTGGCGCCCAGTGGGGCGATGAGGGCAAAGGCAAAGTCGTCGATCTCTATGCGCCCTACGCGGACCTCGTCGTCCGCTACGCGGGCGGGGCAAACGCGGGGCATACGCTGGTTGTGGGGGGGGAGAAGTTGATCCTCCATCTGATCCCTTCCGGGATCCTCCACGAGCAGACCAAGTGTATAGTCGGCCAGGGCACGGTCATCGACCCGGCGGTGCTCCTCAAGGAGATCCGCGCCCTCGGGGAGCGCGGGGTGTCGACGTTGGCACGTCTACTGATCAGTCAACGCGCGCATGTGGTGCTTCCCCACCACAAGCAGGTCGACGAACTCCGAGAAGCGAAATCACACGACGCGATCGGTACGACCAAGCGCGGCATCGGGCCGTGCTACGAAGATAAGGTCGCTCGCCGGGGGATTCGCATGGGCGATCTTCTCGACGCGTCGCCTCTCGGCACCAAGCTCGAAGCCAATCTCGATGCGTGGCGGCCGGTCATCGAAGACCTCGGCGGCACCCTGCCCGATTCGACGTCGATCCAGACCGAGTACGCTGAGCTCGGCGAAATGCTACGCGGCTACATTGGGGATGCGACGAGTGCGGTTCGTGAGGCGGTACAGTCCGATGGGAAGATCCTCCTCGAAGGCGCTCAGGGTACGATGCTCGACATCGACAACGGCACCTATCCATTCGTGACCAGCTCCAATGCGGTGGCCGGAGGTGCGTGCGCGGGAGCTGGGATCGGGCCGACCCACATCACACGGGCGGTCGGCATCGCGAAGGCCTACACGACCCGGGTTGGAGGAGGCCCCTTCCCCACCGAGCTCGACGACGACGTGGGTCAGCAGCTTCGAGATGCGGGCGCGGAGTACGGCTCTACGACCGGACGACCCCGACGATGCGGTTGGCTCGACCTGGTGGCTCTTCGGCACGCGGTCGCCGTCAACGGTCTCGATGAGATCGCGATCACGAAGCTCGATGTGTTGAGCACGCTGCCCACGCTCGAGGTGTGCGTAGCCTACGAGCTCGACGGCCAGCGCCTCTCGCATCCCCCGTACGAACGCATCGATGCCGTGACCCCGGTCTACGACACCCTCGAAGGCTGGGATGACGACCTGTCTTCGTGCCGAGCACGAAACGAGCTTCCGGTCGCAGCCCAGCGCTACATCGAGCGCATCGAGAAAGAAGTCGGCTGCCCGGTCGGACTGGTCAGCGTCGGACCGGACCGTGAGGACACGGCAGATCTAAAGGACCCGTTCTACAGCTAGGTAGTCTGCGGATCTTTTCGCTTGTGGTCGGCTTACCTCCTCGCTCGCTCCCTGCGAGGTACAGCAGTACCTCTCAGTCACTCTCTGCGGGGGCGCTCGACCACAAACGAAAATCTCTCGCACACTACGTTTCCCCACATTGTTGTCTAGCGTGCGACGTGGGCGATGAAGTCGATCTCGACTTTCACCCCTCGCGGCAACGCGGCGGCCTCGACGCACGCACGCGCCGGGGGCGCACTTCCTTCGAAATACTCGGCGTAAATCTCATTCATCTTCGAGAATTCGTTCATATCCGCCAGGTAGACGGTCGCTTTCACGACGTCGGCCCGACTGGCCCCTGCTTGCAAGAGAACGGCGTCGAGGTTTCTTAGAACTTGTCGGGTTTCGACTTCGACATCGCCGTCACCAACCAGCATTCCGCTGAGCGGGTCGAGCGCGATTTGCCCAGAGCAGAAAAGCCATCCCCCGGCAGACACCGCCTGGGAGTAGGGGCCGACCGCGGCCGGAGCACCCTCGGTTTCGATTCGTTTGTTTGGCATGATTCCATGCTACTGCATACCGCCATGAAGGTCGCCACTTGGAACGTGAACTCGATCCGGGCGCGCCGGCAACATGTGGTCGACTGGTTGGACGCCGCCCGTCCGGATGTGCTCTGCCTGCAGGAGCTGAAAGTCGCCGATGCGGATTTCCCCTTCGACGAGGTCCGAGAGTGCGGATACGAGGCTGAGGTGTTCGGCCAGAAGACCTACAACGGCGTGGCCATCGTGAGCCGCCATCCCCTCTCGAACGTTGTGCGCGGTCTCGATGGAGAAGACGACGACGCACAGGCCCGCCTCATCCGCGCGGACGTCGAACATATCACCGTGCTCAGTGCCTATTTCCCGAACGGAGGAGAGGTCGGCTCCGACAAATTCGAGTACAAGCTTCGATGGATGGGGCGCTTGCATCAGATGCTGCAGGCCTTGTTCGACTCAAGGGTCGACCAAGTGGCCCTCTGCGGTGACTTCAACGTGGCCCCACGAGATGAGGATATTGGGCGACCCGATGAATGGCGCGCCTCGGTCCTCGCGTGCGACCCGGTCCGCGAGGCGCTCAGCAACCTCGCATCGTTCGGGCTCATCGATGTGTTTCAGCCCTTCCATCCCGATGGCGGGGTGTTTTCGTGGTGGGACTACCGAGGCAGGGGGTTCGAACGCGGCAACGGGCTTCGGATCGACCACATCTACGCCACCCCGACGCTCGCCGAACGAGCGATCGGCGCCGTGATCGACCGCGAGGAACGACGCCGAAAGTCTCCGTCGGATCATGCGCCCGTGATGGTGGAGTTCGAATGAGGTCGCTCTTGGTACTCGCCGCGTGCATCGTCGTCCCGTGGATGACCTGTGGCCCTCTCAAGCTCCTCCTCCTTCGAAAGATGCCGCGGGATGCGGCAGCTCGGGACCGCGTGCTCGGTGGGTTTCGTCGCGTGACACTCGCCTTGAGCTTGGTCGCTCTTGTATCGGCCACGGCCGTCGGGGCGCTCGCGACAGACCCGGACTTATTCCCCGGGTGGCCTACGGTGGCGGCGTGGTTCTTCTCCAGCCTCTGCGCGACGACGTTCTGGGTCGCCATGGCTCTTTCTCAGCGAACCCCGGAAGAGGTCGAGGCGATGTCATCCTGGGAGGCGTTCGGACGCGCCGTTCAGACATCCGCACTCTGGGTGATCGCCACTGGGGTGTCGGTCGCCCTCGCTGCGGGCGTCGGGCCGACCCTGCCGTTGCCCCCTGCGGTCAACACCATGGTCTGTGCCGTGCTCTGTGTGATCGGAGTGGTTGTCTTGAGCCCGTGGCTCTTGATGGTCCTCGGCATCTGGCGCGTATTCGGAGCACGAATTGAAGTCGACGGCATCTCTTGGCGGCTGGCTCACCTCCCGGCAGCAACCCCTTTTCTAACGCACGTCGCGGCACTGCCATGGCTCCGAACGGTCCTGGTGAGCGACGGACTCTTGAAACGTGTCCCAGAGCGACACTGGAAAACGCTCGTCCACTTCGAGGTTGGCGACGCAACCGCCTCGCGTCTCGACCGTGCACAACGCTGGGTGGTGAGCATCCCCCTGTCCGTTCTGGTGTTCGTGGCGGCAGACGTCGTCGGTTCGGACGACCCCAAGAAGCTGGTTGCGGGCTTGAGCCTCGCGGTCGCGTTCACGCTTGGCGCAACTTGGATTGCAAACCGACAGCCCGCCTCAGCGTTGTCGGTGGATCACGCCGGCCCGTCGCTCCAAGATCTGGCACAAACCCTGCGCCACCTGCCGCCGTCATATGGGCAAGCCATGCCCCGAACCTCACACAAGGCGCTCGGCTCAGCGCTCTACGATCGACTCTTTGCACTTGGGCACGACCCCGGACCGAGGCCTCGAAAGTGAAGCCCTCGGGTCGATCGCGGCAGGCGTTCATTCTGGGGCTCTGCCTGTCGCTCGCGGGATGCGGCGGCCCCCAGAAACCGATCAGCCCGACGTCGGAGGTCGTAGGAGTTCCCGAGGGCCGGCTTCCCGAGGGCGTGCGGCCGACGGGCTACCAACTCAGTGTCACGATCGTTCCGAGCAGCGACGGGTTTTCCGGCAAAGCGGTCATCGGGCTGGAGCTCGACAAGCCCACCACCGGCATCTGGATGCACGGTCAGAGCTTGAGCGTCACCGCAATCCACGCACACCGAGGCGACGCGCGCGTGGCGGCCACCTGGAACCAACGAACGAGCGACGGGGTTGCGCGCGTCGAGTTTGGTGAGGAGCTGCCAGCAGGCCGTGCCACCCTGCACATCGAGTACGAGGCGCGTTTCGACCACCCGTTGCGAGGGCTTTACAAGGTCGAGTCGGAGGGCCGGACCTACGCCTTCACCCAGTTCGAGTCGATCAGTGCGCGGCTCGCTTTTCCGAGCTTCGACGAGCCCCGCTTCAAGGCGCCATTCGACGTCGCCCTGACCGTCCCAGTTGATCAGTTCGTCGCGGCGAATACACCCGTCAAGAGCGCGATCGAGCTTCCCGGCGGCCTTCAGCGGGTGCACTTCAAACCGACGCCCCCGCTCCCGACCTATTTGATCGCTTGGGCGGTAGGGCCTTTCGAAGTGGTCGCTGGACCGCCGATTCCCCGAAGCGAGATGCGTCCTCATTCGGTTCCTCTTCGCGGGATCGCCGCCCATGGGCAAGGCCGCCGGTTGCGTTATGCGCTCGATCGTACCGGCGAGTACGTCGAAATTCTCGAGGGCTACTTCGGGACGGCTTACCCGTACCAGAAGCTCGACCTCGTCGCGGTCCCCGACTTTGGGGCGGGCGCGATGGAAAACGTCGGTCTGATCACCTTTCGGGAGTGGCTCCTGCTGATCGATGAGCGACGGGCTACCGAGCACCAGCGGCGGGCCTTCGCATACGTGATGGCACACGAGCTTGCCCACCAGTGGTTTGGAAATCTCGTCACGATGCCGTGGTGGAACGATGTCTGGCTCAACGAGGCCTTCGCCACCTGGATGGGAAACAAAGTGGTCGGGATTCTCCACCCCGAATATCGGGTGGACCTCGCGAGCCTCGCCTCCGCGCAACACGCGATGAACCTCGACAGCCTGACGAGCGCACGGCGCATCCGCCAACCTGTCGAGAACAACCATGACATCCAAAACGCATTCGACGCGATCACCTACAAGAAGGGCGGTGCCGTGCTCGAGATGTTCGAGCGTTGGATGGGCGCGGACCATTTTCGCGACGGGATTCGTCTCTACCTTCGCCGGCACCGAGAGGGAACGGCCACGACGGAAGACCTCTTGGCCGCGCTCGATGCGGTTGACGATCGAGACGTGGCAACGCCATTTCGGTCCTTCCTGACTCAGCCCGGTGTTCCCTTGATCCACGCGAAGCTCGAGTGCGCCAGCGGCCGCGGCACCCTGGAGCTATCTCAAGAGCGATACTTCCCGATCGGATCGGCGGGCGACCCCCGCCAGAGCTGGCAGATCCCCCTGTGCGTGCGCACCAGCTCTGGGGTAACGTGCAGTCTGCTCGAAGACGAGGAAGGGAGTATTGAACTCCCCGACTGTCCGTCTTGGTGGATGCCAAACGACGAAGGGGCCGGCTACTTTCGCTTCGCGCTTTCGTCGGACGATTGGATGACTCTCCGGAACAAGGGCTTTTCGAAGCTCTCGGCGCGTGGGCGAATCGCCGTAGTCGACAGCTTGTTCGCGGCGTTCGATCAGGGCGCGATCGACACCGAGACGCTTCTTCCTTGGTTACCGAGGCTCGCCGCGAGCCCGATCCGCGAGATCGCCACCGCACCGATGGGTCACCTCCGCTTCATCATGGAAGACGCCGCCCCACCCGACGTTCGGGCAAACGTAGCCGCGTACGCATCTCGCCTCTATCGCAAACGCTACGACGCCCTCGGTTGGCGACCTCGCAAGGGCGACTCGAGCGACACCAAGCTTCTTCGCGAAACGGTGATTCGATTCATGGTGATGGACGTGCGTGATCCCACTGCACGCGCCCGCGCTGCACGGCTAGGCAAGGCCCAGGTGGGCTTCCAAGCCAAGACCAATCGCCGCAGCGTCGATCCTCAGCTCGCGGGCCTGGTGCTCGCGGCAGCCGTTCAAGAAAGCAGCGCAGGCCTGTTCGATCACTTGGTGCAGATGCTCGGGTCGAGCACGGACGCCACCGAACGAAGCCGAATCCTATCGGCGCTCGGCAACGCCGAAGATCCCGAGCTCGCGACGCGCGCCCTCGCACTTACCTTGAGTCCCACCACCCGAGTCAACGAAATCGGCCACATCCTCGCGCCCCAGCTCCGCAACCCAGGTACGCGCGAGCGCGCCTGGGCGTGGTTCACCGCGAGCTTCGACGAGCTGGCCGCTCGCTTCGGCAAGCACCAGGTCGGAGGCATTCCATGGTACACGGCGTCGTTTTGCACCGAGGCCGCAGCCTCGAACGTCCAGAGCTTTTTCGAGCCTCGCGTCGCCGACCTCATGGGCGGCCCCCGGAACCTAGCGAGCGTAGTGGAGGCCATAGCCCTATGCGCCGCGAAAGCAGAGGCCCAGCGCCCCAGTATCGAGCGCGCGTTTACACCCTGACGCGAATCCTGACGCTGGCACTGTCACTGACCCTGTCGTGAACAATTACGTATAGACGCGTTTCGACAGAGGCGAGACCCTGAGCGTTCCCGTTAGCGACAAAGCTCTCTGACAAACGAAGCACGATTCGCTGCCCCGCATCGGTTCGCGAGCTCGCAACAACAGCGTCTCGCTCCCTCGAATAGGATGGTTCGCAAACCCGAAAAGGAGACACATTATGAAAAAGGGAATTTTTGTCGCGATAGCCGCGTTGGCTTTAGCCGTCTTCGTGGTCCCAGCAGCACAGGGAAAGCATGGACGGAGCCTCGATCTCAGGCTCTCCGGAAGCAACTTCATCACAAGCTCGCAGCCCGATGGAACGCCTACGCCGCTCGGTCAGGTTTCTACCTCGTTGCAGAGCGGAATCGCGAAAGGGTCCGGGAGCCCTATCTTTTCGGCCCAAACCGTCATTGAGGCGCCTGGGGCCGATCCGCGGTGCGGGGGCTTGCCCGGAGCCGGCCTCAGCACGACGAGCGTTCTCACCTACAATGACGGTTCAATTCTTTCCCTGACGACCGATGACGAAAAGAGTTTTTACTGCTTTGAACAAACGTCCGCTGACCCGGTCGCGGGGATCTTCATTGTCGAGTTTGAAGGCACCGTCACAGGCGGCACAGGCCGATTCGAGGGCGCGACCGGCACTTGGGTGGGCAGCGCGGAGGCACAGAGCAGTCGCGTGACAGCAGACCTCGAGATCGACCTCGACTAAGCGAGTCGTTCCAGACGAACGGAGCTCGAAGCGCCAACAGCCGAACCCCCCGGCGACAACCATCGACCGGGGGGTTTCGCCTGTGATGAGCGCTGCTGCTGACGCTGTCGCAGGCACGGACACCGGCGCTGGCGCTGGCACGGACACTGTCGCTGTCGCGGGCACTGTCACCGGCGCTGGCGCTGTTTCGAGGAGTAGGTGACCCGGGCCGCGCCGCTGGCATGTCCTCGAACGCGAGTTCCGCAGGCGCCAACCCGCCATTCCGACGCCAACGCTCTAGAGGGAGTGCTCAACGCCACCCAACATCCCCGCCGAGGATGTCTGAGCGGGCGAGGGCGTGCCTGCGGCGTGGCCCGGGTCACCGGTTGACGCAGATTTCAGAACGAAGTGGGGCCGATGTTCGAGTGGTGGTGGGCGAACGCCTTGGGGAAGCGCTCGATGAGCTGGCGGTAAGCCGCTTCGGCCTGCTCTTGGTAGCGACGCGCTTGCGCGATCGAGGGTTCGACGGTCGCGAGCAGCACGAGGGGCTCTGGATTCTGCGTCGTCCCGACGAGCGGTTTGACGCGACCGATCGCGGTCGGCACGTCCCCGTTCAATGCGTCCAGCTCGGCGAGATGAACGTTCGCGAGCACGTAGCCTGGCAAGTACCGGAGCGCTTCTTCGTAGAGCGGCCGCCCGAGATCCGGCCTGGCCGCTTCCTCGGACCACATCACGCCGCGTTGGAACGCAACCCAAGCGAACGGGAATGGCGATACGTCGCGGTACCGTTCGAGCGCGCTACGGAAAGCGGCGTCTGCGTCTTCAAAGCGCCCCTGCTTCGCCAGAGCCAACGCCAAGCTCGTGACGTTCTGGTACGTGGGAAAAGAGGCCGCCAACGCTCGACGTCGAGCGACGAGCTCCTCGACTGGCTTACCCTGCGCAAGCCCAATGGACGCCTCCAAGTGCCTCGCTTGCGCCTCGAGCTCCCCTCCGGCTGCCCCTGCCCCACTGACGGATCTCCAAGCTCGTGCCTTCTCGATCAGACTGAGCGCCGCGTCGAATTCGTGAAGCGTGTTGAGGACGCGCGCGCGGAGAAGCATCGCAGGAGGGCTCGTCGGATGCGCCCCGAGAACCTCGCTGGAGATCTTAGACGCCTCCTCCCAATCATCGAAGGTTCCATAGAAATCGGCGCGAAGCATGAGCTGCTCCACGAGGGCCGACGCTGTAGCGACGTCGAGCCTAGGCTCGAGTCGTCGGCGCGACGCCTCGATCGATGCGTTCAGGTTCATGACAGCGATGCGCTCGCTCGTGGTCTTGCGCGCGGGTGCGGGTTCGACGAAGGCCGGCCCCTGGGCGCCAGCGCGACCGGGGGGCTGCGACGACGTGTTGTCGTCGCAGCCCCAAGCCGCGATCCACAGCACCAGAACAGCCTGGTAGATGTGAACTCTCACCGCTTTCCCCTAGTTCGGCGCCGCTAGAAACGGGAAGCCCGCCAAGAATCCCTCAGCGTTTTCGTCAACTCCGTCCCCGACGCCCGCGAGCAGGCCCGCGGCCAGAACGGAGTATGTGTCGTCGATCACGTCGTATTGAGGCGTGCGTCCACCGCATCCGCCTTCTTTGACGGCACCGAGCGTCTGAGCCTCGACTCCGAGGTAGGCGACGCACTGGTTCTTCGTGCTGTCGACGTACAGTTGATCGTCTGCAAGCACTCCAGCGAGTGTGTCGTAGCGTGTATCACCACCAGGTTCGGTCGGCGCAGCGATGGCGAGCTGCGTGCCGCAACCCGTCTCCGCGTTGCTATCGGTGTCGAGCGAGTCGAGGATGGCGAGCGCCGCTGCGAAATCCGGGACGAAGCCGGACCAGGCGGTCGTGTCGTCCTCGGCGTTGTACTCGTCTTTGCGTGCACCCTTCGCCGCCGAATCAGGGCTGAAGGTCTGCGTCAGCGCGGTATTGATCGCCGGCCGACCCATACGATCGATCTGTCCGACGATCGCGACGCCGCCGGTGCCACCGGCTCCTCCGGCACCACCTGCCCCACCGGGGCCGACACCGCCGTCATCACCGCAACCGATGAGCGCTAACGAGCCCACCAACGAAATCAAGATTGCCAATTTGTTTCTATGCATGATCTTCTACCTCACTGGGAGCGAGTGCTCGCCCACACGCCAAGAATGTTGCCGTTCCCGTTCACCAATGACCGGTCGACTTGAACTACCAACGCCAACACGTTGAGGCCTCCGAAGTCGTCGCCGTTCGATGCCGTGCTGATCAGCGTTCGGAGCTGTGCCGCGGTGCCGTCGTCGAGCAGCGGACAGCCATCGTCGTCGAACGCAAGCGGAGGCTCGCCTTTCGGCCCGCTCGAATGCGGGTGCCAGCTTCCCCTACGCCGGGCGGGGGCAAATGGATTAACCGTCCGCTCACTTTTTTTTTCATGTCCCGCACTACTCCCTAGAAAACCTTGCCGTTGGCCCGATCACTGCCGCTGGCATTGGCACCGACGCTGACACTGGCGCTGACACTGGCGCTGACGCTGGCACTGACACTGACGTTGTCACTGTCGCTGGCACTGACACCGTTCTCGAGGAGTAGGTGACCCGGGCCGCGCCGCTGGCATGTCCTCGAACGCGAGCTCAACGCCACCCAACATCCCCGCCGAGGATGTCTGACCGGGCGAGGGCGTGCCTGCGGCGTGGCCCGGGTCACCGTGTGACGCAGCTCGCTACCGTCCCTTGAACACGGCGTCGCGCTTCTCGAGAAACGCCGTCATACCCTCGGCTTGGTCCTCGGTTCCGAAGCACGCAGCAAAGGCATCCTGCTCGAGCGCGTTGGCCTCGAGCAATGGTTTCTCGATCCCTCGGGCGATCAACCGCTTTGCGGTCGCGATTGCGAGCGGCCCCTGGGTCGCAATGTGCGCCGCAGCCTTCTGTGCAGACGCGAGCAGCTCCTCTGGGGCGAACACCGCGTTGGCCAAACCAATGCGGAGGGCTTCATCGGCGCCGATCATCCTGCCGGTGTAGATCAGCTCGCGCGCCATCGCGGGCCCGACACGCCGGGGCAGCCTTTGTGTCCCCCCAAACCCGGGAATGATCCCGAGACCGACCTCCGGCTGACCGAACTTCGCTTTGCTCGACGCATAGATGAAGTCACACGCGAGGGCGAGCTCGCACCCTCCCCCGAGCGCGAAACCGTTGACGGCGGCGATCACGGGAAACCGGAGCTTCTCGATCGAAGCGAACACGCTATGTCCGAGGGCTCCGAAGTCTCGCCCTTCCCATTCGTTCATTTCCGTCATGGCAGCAATGTCGGCTCCGGCCGCGAATGCTTTGCCGGCGCCGGTGATGATCGCCGCACGCAGCTCTTCCTTGGCTCCTATCATCGTGATCGCCGAACGCAAATCGTTGAGCACCTCGGTGCTGAGCGCATTGAGCTTGTCGGGACGGTTGAGCGTCAGCGTGCTGACCAGACCGTCCTGCGTGATTTCCACAAACGATGTCATGGGACGCACTCTAGCCCAACGCCTCACGCCTGCCTACGACTCGGAAACGCTCCCCAGCGCCCGTCGCACCAACGCCTCCGCGACCGAATAGGGGTCGCCACGACCTTCGACGACGTCCCGAACGCCCTCGCTCACCTCGTCGGCAAACCGCGCGTCGACCTCGTCGATCAAAGCTTGATACAGAATCGCGCGAAACTCCTCGATGCGGCGTTGTGCGCGGATGACCTGGCCGGCGTCAGTGTCATCGAGGAAGCTTCGGTGTTCCGCAAACGCGTCTACGAGCTCAGTGAGTCCCTCCTGACGGTGCGCGGTCGTTTTGAGAATCGGCGGAACCCATTCCTCGGTTTGTTCATCCGGCCCGCGATGGAACGTCGACACCGCGGTGTGCCCCTGCATTTTACCGACGCCCTTAGGAATGCGTCGAAGCGAGAGCATTTGTTGAAGGTCTTGCACGGTCGCGTCAGCGCCAGCCCGGTCGGCCTTGTTGACGGCAAATACGTCTGCCACCTCGAGAATGCCAGCCTTGATCGCCTGGATGTCGTCGCCGAGCCCGGGCGCCATCACGACGAGCGTCGTGTCGGCCAATCGCGTGACTTCGAGCTCGTCCTGCCCCACCCCGACGGTTTCCAAAATCACGACATCGAACTCGGCGGCGTGAAGCACATGGAGCACGTCCCCGGTGGAGCGCGAGAGCCCTCCAAGGTGCCCCCGAGTCGCTATCGAGCGAATGAACACCCCCTCGTCGGTGAAGTGTTGCTGCATGCGAATACGATCCCCGAGAATTGCGCCGCCCGAGTACGGGCTCGTCGGATCGATGGCCAACACCGCGACGCGTAGCCCCTGCTCGCGATACAAACGAATGAGCCCATCGACCAGGGTGCTCTTGCCGGAGCCCGGCGTTCCCGTTACCCCGATGACATACGCGTGTCCCTCGTGTGAGAACACCCGCTTTAGCAGCTCGAACGCCCGCGGGTCACGCTCGTCGATCAACCGGCATGCACGCGCGAGGGCCGGCATATCCCTCGCTCGGATTCCTTCGACCAGCGTCGACAGGTCGGCCAATCGTCACTCCTCAGAGCGGCCCCGATCGGCCGCCCTCCATGGTGGGCGTGGCTGGAATTGAACCAGCGACTTGTTCCGTGTGAAGAAACCACTCTACCACTGAGTTACACGCCCGATCTGCGCATCGCCAGGCTGGCTAGCATCGCACGGGCGATTCGCAAGCGAACCGATCACTCGGACGAGTCTTCGAGCTTTGCTTTGAGCAGGTCTCCAAAGGTGCCGAGGCCCTGCTTGGCCGACTCCTTGCGGTACTCTTTGACCGCGCGTCGCTCCTCATCGAGCAGGCGAGCACGAATCGAGCAACGAAGCGTCCCATCACGCTCGGTGCCGATGACTTTGACCTCGATGATATCGCCTTGCGAGGGGCCTTTGCGGCGCTCGCCCCGGACATCTTGAAGCTCGCGGTTTGGGATGAAACCTCGGCCGCGCTTTCCGAGCATGCCGTCTACTTGTACTTGAGCGCCGGTGTGCTCGACGCGCTTTACGACGACGGAGACGTGCGAGCCTGCCTTAAGCGACCGCGGCGCCTTACCAAACTCGATCTCGCCGGCTTCGATCGCTTTGGCATCCGCTTCGGACAGCCTTGACAACGAAATCCGGCGCTGCTCACGGTCGACTCGCTCGATCACGACATCGATCTCGTCGCCCTCTTGAAGCGCCTGCTTGGCGTGGGTCAGCTCTTTGCTGCCTCCGAGCTCCGAGATGTGGAGCAACCCTTCGATGTTCTCTTGAATCTGGACGAACGCGCCAAACTCGGTCGTCCGCATCACTTTGCCTTTGACCGGAACCCCGGGTCGCAAGGTGTCTTTTGCGATGTCCCACGGGTCGGGCTGGCAGGCGCGCATCGAAAGAGAGACGCGACCGAACCGGTCCTTCCGGGTTGCAGGCTGGACCTTCACGACCTGCACGTCGACTTCGTCGCCCACCTGCGCAACTTGATTCGGCCGCACGCCCCGGCTCCACGAGACTTCGCTCATATGGACGAGCCCATCGAGACCGCCGCCGAGATCGACCAGCACGCCATAGTCACGAACCTCGAGGACCTTGCCTCGGAGCTTTGCGCCGACTTCGAGCTCGCCCATCCGCTCACGCGCTCGCTTGCGGGCTTCCTTTTCGAGAATGTTGCGCCGGCTGACGATGATGCTCTTCTTGCCGCCTTTGTCCTGGGGCAAGGAAAACTCGCATCGCTGGCCGACGAACCGAGTGGGATCCTCGATCGGCGTGAGCGACATCGCACTCGCCGGACAAAATGCGCGAACACCGCCGACGAGCACGTCGAACCCGCCTCGATTGAAGCCGTAGACCACTCCCCTTACCCGCTGATGCTTTTGTCGTGCGGCCCGAATCGCCTTGCGCACCGCCGCCTTGTCGATGTCACGGTTGACGATCGCAATGTGGCCGCTCTCGGCGATGGCCCCGATCCGTCCACGGAAGATCGAGCCCAGCTCGGGCGGTCCGAGCTCGGGCAAAGGCTCGAGCAGGGAGAGATCCGCATCGGAGAGGTCTTCTTCTTCTACCGGCGCTTCTGGGGCTTGGGTTTGTGGCGCCTCGAGGGGCTCCGCGGAGGTCTCAGCCTCACCTAGCGGTGCGGGCGCTTTGGGTGGCGCTGACGGTTCGTAGGCTTTCGCGCCCACGGCCGTGTCCGCTTCGGCGTACGCCTGAGCCCCCACAGCTGTGTCCGCTTCGACGTACGCCTGAGCGCCAACCACAGTGTCCGCCTCACCGAGGTCGGGGAACTCTGAGATTGGAGGGTCGGCGGACCTCCAAACATTCTTCTCGTCGTCTTGCGTCGGAATTTCAACGGGTGGCTCAACCGCGGGCGTTGGAACTGACCCGGGCACGTCGATGTCCGGCTGCGCCTTCTGTGCAGCCAACTCCTCGCGAGGCGCTACCGACGGATAGTCTTCGGTCGCGGCGACCGTGATCGGCGGAATTTCGCGCGGCTCATCCGCATCGGCGATCGCGCTCGCCTTGCCGAACAGGTCGACGACGATCACGCCTTGATCGATCCTTTCGACTCGACCTGCGATCACCTCGGCTACGGAGAATGCGTGCTTACGGCCCCCTCCACCGGAAAACAGATGAAGGAAGGGCGCGTGATGGTGACCGGCTTTCCCCTCGGTGGGCGCTTCGGTCGTGCCCGCCTGCGGGTCCTTCTTCTTGCGCCGCCTCCGACGCTTTTTCTTCCCTCCCTCAGCGGCGACTTCCCCGGAAGAGCTTTCGGTCCCGGTCTCAGCGGCCACGTCGCCTGACGCGGTCTCGGTCCCCGTCTCAGCCGCCACATCGCCTGAAGCGGTATCTGGCGCCTCCGCCTCGCCGGCCGCGGCCTCCCCTTCAACCACAGCCTCAGACTCGTCGGTGTCACTGGCACTGGCACTGACGCTGGCACCCGACGGAGCAGCGCTCTCCGATTCCACAGGCGCGGCCTCTTCCGATGAGGTCTCACTTGTTTTGGAATCGGTTTCAGTCATGCGCAGTTCCTCGCGCGCGAAAGACGCTCGACGCCTAGGCGGAACGTCCGGGTTGATGAGTCCTGTAGCCTAGGCAGTCCGTGTTTTGCAGTCAAGGGAGACTGTTCTTGCCGGGGCGCACCAGGGCCTCTACCCTCGACTATGGGGGTATGTCGGACGCAGGCCGAGAGCGCAGGGAAACGGGCCGAGCCGTGCTCCAACTGCCCGTGGAGTACGACCAGCTGAATGCCTTCCTGTCGGACTACACACACAACATCAGCCGGGGTGGGACCTTCATTCGAACGCGCCGTCCCCTCGAGGTCGGGACGGCACTGTCGTTCCGAATTCAAGCCCCCGAGCTCGGTGAGCTCTCGTTGAAAGGGGTGGTGCGCTGGGTGGTCGACGCCGAAGACGCGGAAGAGGACAGACCCGCGGGAATGGGCATCGCCTTCCTTTACGATTCGGCTGCGCAGCAGTACGAAGTCGAGCTCCGACTCGACCGTCTCATGGTAGATGCGCTCGGGCCCGATGCCTACGAAAAGCTGATGGGACGACCCGCCCCAGCCAACTTCTAGGAGATCGAACGCCGATGACGGCACGAATCGACATTCTCCAGGGCGACCTGACCCGCCAAGCGGTCGATGCCATCGTCAACGCGGCCAATCGAAAGATGCTAGGCGGCGGCGGGGTCGACGGCGCCATCCACAGAGCAGCGGGTCCGAGGCTGCTCGAGGCCTGTCGCCAGGTCCCCGAGGTCGAGCCCGGCGTACGATGTCCGACCGGCGAAGCCCGGATCACTCCGGGGTTCGATCTTCCTGCGCGCCATGTCATTCACACGGTCGGGCCGGTCTACGGCGGCCGCCCACGAGATGCTGAGTTATTGGCGGCGGCCTTCCGCGCATCGCTCGCGCTCGCAGTCGATCACGCGCTTCGATCGATCGCATTTCCCGCCATCTCGTGCGGCGTCTACGGGTACCCGCTCGACGAGGCTGCCGCGGTGTCAGCTGAAGTGGTTCATGAACGCGATTGGGAGCTCGACGAGGTGCGCTTCGTGTTGTTCTCGCGCGATGTCTTCGCCGCTTGGAAGCATGCGCACCACTGACTTCAGAAATTGACGACCGACAGGTTCTGTCGGTCCTTGTCGTCCGCGACCTGCCAGCTGTTTTCGAGCTTCAACACGCCGCGCGGACACATGTGGGCGCACATCCCGCAACCGACGCAGGACGCGCGGGTAAAGCTTTCGTTGCTTTGCGCATAGGACCGCACGTCGATCCCCATCTCACAATACGTGCTGCAATTCCCACACGAAATGCACATGTCGGGCTTCACCCGAATGCGATACCGCCCGACCTTCTGCACCCAGCCCAAGATCGCCGCCATCGGACAGAAATTTCGGCACCACACCCGCGGGCCGAGCAGCGGATAGAGCCCGGTCCCGATGACCCCGGCGAGCACCGCCCCGACGGCGAATCCGTAAAAGCTCTTCACCGACCAATCGCGCCAATCGTTGCCGGCGACGATGCGGTGAAACGTCGGGTGGTCTTTTCCGATCAGCCAGTCGAGCCCGATCAAGAAGGTCGTCGCGATCGCGATGAACAGAACGATGTGGATGCTGATCTGCTCGAACCGCCAAGACTTGGTCGATTTGCTCGTCAGGTGGCGCCAAGGGTCGCCAAAGGTGTTCGCGAGGCCGCCGCAGCCGCAAATCCAGGAGCAATACCATCGCTTTCCGTAGAGCACCGCCAGGATCGGCGCGGCGATCAAAGAGCCGACGATGGTGTACAGCGCCAAGTAGAGCGGCAAATCCGCCAGTGTTTGGGGATAGAGGTAGTCGTACTTGAGAGGCCAAAAATAGGAGAAGTAGAACTCCTTGCCACCAAACAACGGCATGATGAACGGCAGCGAGAAACCCAGGGCGACTTGGATGACGACGTTGACGCTGATCCGGAACCGGTTGTAGCGGCTGTTCCCGTGTCGCCGAAGGTAGTAGATCGCGCCCCCGATGATCGCGACCGAGTATAGGAAGCCATAGAGGTACCAGCGATTGCGCAAGCCCACCGCCTCCGACGCAGCGGTAAGGGGAGTCGTTCCAAAGAATTCCTCTACTTTGTGCTCCCAGTAGAGAACGACGTAGAACAGGATCAGCGACACGGAAATCGCGATTCCGAGCCAACTTCGGGTTCGCCACCCTTCGCGGTAGGTCGATAAGAGCCCGTTTTGTCCTTGTTGGTCCACGCGGCACCTTTCTAGAACGGAACCTTGGTCGGTCCGGGGATCATGGGGTTCGGCGCGGGCCCGTCGAGCCGCGGCCCCGGCTTCGGGATCCGAAGAGGGGGCACGAACTCGGTATCGAACGCGGCTTCGTGCAAATGCCGCAGCACCCAGTCGAGGCGCCGCCGCTGTTCGAGCCACCGGACGAGAACGGAATGGTCCCACCTTCGCCCGAGGAGATTGAATCCGACCACGCGATCATCTTGGAGGACGATCCGAGTCGTGCTTCGCACCCTGCCGATCTCTTCCAAAAACCAGTTCTGCTCGCGCTCGACGTTCCAGTTCACCAAACCGACCGTCGTATATTCCACATCCATAAGCTTGGCGGAGTTGTACCAAATGCCCCGGTCGTACCGGGCCGCATCGCCAAGCAATCGGCGGCCTGCGACCCTGCCTTGGTCGCGGGCGGTGTACCAGAGCTGCTCGGGCCGCTCGGTGCCGTCAAACCAACGAACCGCGGCACAATCGCCAGCTGCGAACACGTCGGGCGCGCTGGTCTGAAGACCCTCGTCGACCACGATCCCGCCGCGGGAATCGATCGCGAGGGAGGAGTCAGCCAGCCACTGTGTGTTGGGCATCACACCGATCGCGATGACGACGCAGTCGGTCTCGTAAGTCCCCTGATCGGTCTGGATGGCACATACATTCCCATCGGAATCCGCCTCGATCGACTCCACGTCGTGCTGCAGGTGGACCTGCACCCCGTGCTCAGCCAAGCGGCCGCTGATCCATGTTGCCTCACGCGGATCGAGGGCGATCGGCCAAAACCACTCCTCGCGGATGAAGAAGTGAGGCCTTAGCGCAGCTGCCACGGCGACCTCGATCGCCTCGATGCCGATCAAGCCGCCGCCGATGACGGCGGGCTGCCGAGCGACCGATCCCCGACGGGCTGAGGATACTTCGCGAAAGCGGTACGGGGAGTCGTCGCTGCTTGCGCTGAGGTGGGCCTCGGCCCGGGGCGGATCGCCTCCTCGCCCCGCTTCCCCGTGCACCTCGCGTTCGTACCAGGACAAATCTTGCAAGGTGACGAAGTGCCCCACGCCACGATGGTCGCTCCCCGGCCAGGGGCCAGGGCGCGGCCGTGAACCGCAGGTGATCAACAGCCGGTCATATGCGATCGGCGCGTGACCCCCCGCGAGGAGCACCTGTTTGGCTCCGACATCGACCCCGGTAGCGCGGGCCCTGACACGTTTGAAGCCAAGCCGCGCATACGCATCACGCTCGAGCGGCTCGATGTCCCGATGGCTCATCTGTCCGCTGAACACCCACATCAACGCCGTGCGCGAAAAGAAGTGGTCGCTCTCCTCGGAGACCAGGGTGATCGGCCACTCGGGCTCGCGTTCACGCACCGCCAGCGCCGCCTCGATCCCAGCGACCCCGTTGCCGATGATCACGATCTGCATCTCCGCGACGATACGACGGGTTTGCCCCGTAGTTACAGCCTCATCGAACCCACGAGTTTGATGTGGGTTCGCTTTGACTGTACTGTATTTGAGCACTTACACTGCAACCATGCAGGAAACCGCAACCAATGCCTTCGTGGCAGGGGTGCTGGTCGGGAGACCGGTGTTCCGAGCCCCAGGAATCGTCGTTCACGGGGGCCTGGATCAAGAGGATCGCGAAGTGGCGGTCATCGTTCTTCAAGCGGTGACGACCGATGGCCAGAAGCTCAACTTCGAGAACATCTCGCGATGTGCAGACATGTCGGGGATCGAAGTCTTACGGAAAGAGCCGTACGTGATCCTGGCGACGCCCGAACCGAAGGGGCTGTTTCGGGATCTGCCATGGGGCTCGTGGCCGCTCGATGAACGCCTCCGACACTTTGGAGCGGTAGTCGACGTCGTTCGTCGCTTTCACGCGCACGAAGAGCCCGTCGGAACGCTTTCACCGCGCTACGTCACGGTAGACGATGAGCTCAAGCCATTCTTGCTGGGACCGCGTCTCGCGCCGAGAAGCGGCGCATACGTCGCTCCCGAGACTGCAAGCGAACGAATCCTCGATCTGCGGTCGGATATCTATTCATTGGGCAAGCTTCTGTACTTCATCGTGGCCGGCGAGGAGCCGCCGCGAGAGGCGCGTGACGTTCCAAAGCTCGAAGAGCTGACCAAGTATCCCGCAGGTCTCGTGCGGATCATTCGTAAGGCGACCTGTCGCCAGCCTGAGCAACGGTATCTGTCAGTCGATGACTTGCTCAAGGATCTTGGAAACTACCGGGAATACAAGAAGGTCGGCATGCAACACGAGGAGGTCACCGACCGGAACACCGGGGTGCTCAGCGTGGTTCCCGATGCGCCGCCGAAACCCGAGCCGAAACCTGCAGGGGAAGAGAAAACCAAGAAAAAAGCTGCGAAAAAGCCTCAGGCGAAAGTTCGTTCGGCGTTTCGATTGCGAAAGCTCGGACACGGCCTCGGGCTTGCGCTGGCGTTCGCCGGGGTCGCCTTCCTGGTGTCCGACTACATCAGCGCCGAAAAGGCCCTCCAACCCCTCGACGCGAACGTATCGACCGGTCTCTCGAGCTTCATCAGCTCGGCCGCTATCACCAAGGGCGAGCCTCCGGTTCTATTCGCTCAAGTCGATGAGTCGTGGGAGCTCCTCTCGACGGAACGAAGACGGGAAGAAGTCGAGAATCTATTTAAAGCAGCCAAACGGCAGTGGGGCACACGCGACGGGTTCCTTCACCGTGGCGACGCGGTCGTCGCCCAATGCTGGGGCAAGGAAATCACGATCTTTGACAGCTTTCACGGGGATGAATGATGAAGACCAAAGAGAAACGGGCCACGAGGGCTCAACGACGCGCTGGCTATACGCTCATGGATGTCATGGTGGTCACCGCGATCATCGGGGTGCTTTCGAGCCTCGGGGTCAACCAGTACAATAAGTACATCGCCCGTGCGAAGCGCCCCGAGGCCGTGATGACGTTCCGGGCGCTGGCCACGGCGCAACGCGAGTACCTACTCACCTGGGGCAAGTACTCCGGGACCTTCGAGGCCCTTCGATTCAACGTCGAGGGCGGGACGAAAGTGTCGCCGACCGAAATTCAGGGCAGACACTACAACTACCGCCTCGTTCAAGATGACGGTCCAAAGTCCTGGTACGTCATCGCAACCGGGAATATCGACGGCGATGCGTTCCTAGACGTCATCGGGGCGAGCAATCCTCGATAAAGTGCAACATCGGTAATGTACCCTACTTGAGGACTGTAATTTTATGCATATACTGAAAACATGAAAGGGGTACTGAAAATGAAAGCTAAGCATTGGACTATTGGAGTCGGGCTTGCGGCGACTGTCAGCCTTTTTGGGCTCATACAGGCCAATGCAAGCCCCTTTTCTATGTTTGTTCTGTCGGATGACCTTGGGAATAGGGTCAACGGAAGCGCACCTGAGGTGCCTGACTCGGGGGGCGCCTCGGGTGACGAGGACAGTGGCGGCTCCGGGGCCGACAGCGGCAATAACGGCCACGGCAACAACGAGGACGGCGTCGATTCGAGCAATCCCGGCGGTGGCAACAACGGCCACGGCAACAACGAGGACGGCGTGGACTCGAGCAATCCCGGTAACGGCAAGGGCAACGTGGATGAGTCCTGCGACGGCACCGGCGAGTGCATCGACGACGAGATGAAGGGCGGCAACACCGACGGGAATGCCGAAGGTGGCGAGAAGATCGACGTCGGTGATGGCGCGTCCAGCGACAGCAAGGGCAAAGGCGCCGACAAGGGCGGCAAGGGCGGCAACGCCAAGGGCGGCGAAGAAGTCGACCTCGGCGATGGCGCCGCCAGCGACAGCAAGGGCGAAGGCGCCGATAGCGGCGGCAGTGCCGAAGGCGGCGAGGAAGTCGACCTCGGCGATGGCGCCGCCAGCGACAGCAAGGCCAAGTAACGGCCACTGTTGCACGAACTGGAAGGGCGCCCCTCGGGGCGCCTTTTCCGTTTAATCTGGTCTCCTCTTTGGGAGGCCGCCTTCTTGATCGCCATCTCTCATCGACCGGGGCCGCGGCAAGCGCCTTGACGGACGCCCGGATCGGCGCTTCTCTCGAGCGGTGGCTTTTCCAAAACCGCTCCGCGCCGTGATCACCGGGGGCGGCGGCGGTCTCGGTCGTTCCTTGGCGCTTCATTTGGCAGATCTTGGCGCGTCCGTCGTCGTTTCGGACGTCGATGAAGCCGGAGCCGATGAAACCGCATCCCTCACCCGGGAGCGAGGCGCAGAGGCCGAAGTTATCGCCTGCGACGTCAGCGACCGAGACGCAGTGTTCGCCCTGATCGAGGAGACCGAACAGCGGCTCGGGGGCATTGAAGTGATCTGCAACAACGCTGGGGTCGCCCTCGGGGGCGCGTTCGACGAGATCTCGATCGAAGATTGGCGCTGGGCGGTCGACGTCAATCTTTGGGGAGTCATCTACGGCTGCCAGGCGGCGATCCCGAAAATGAAGTCGCAAGGCCGCGGCTACATCTTGAACGTGGCCTCAGCGGCAGGTCTTCTCAGCCCACCAAGCATGGCCCCGTACAACGTGTCGAAGGCAGGAGTCGTCGCGTTGAGCGAAAGTCTCTACACCGAGTACAAGGGTGCGGGGATTCACGTGTCGGTGCTCTGCCCTACCTTTTTTCAAACAAACATCATGAACGCCGCACGCGGCACGTCGACGCCCCGAGAGGAAGCGCGCATCCGCAAGTGGATGGCGCGGTCGAAAGTGCAGGCCCCGGACGTCGCGAAGGCGGCCATCGATGCGCTCCGTGATGGAGAGCTCTACGTGCTCCCGATGGCCGACGGCCGAGAGCCATGGGAGCTCAAACGTCAAAACCCACAAGGCTACGTCGACCTCGTAAGCGCCGCCCACCAACACCAGCTCCAGAGCCAAGACCGAGACGAGTCGTGAGGGGCGCTACTGCCCCGGAACGCCGGCGATGTCCGGCTTGAACCGGAAGATGTAGTAAGGCGCGTTCGCCGCGATGTGTGCCTTCGACTGCAGCATTTGGTCTGGGATCGCGCTGTCGGCCACGTAGAGCCAGCCGTTGGGCCCGTAGCTCAGGGCATCGGCCCAACGAATCCGGTCGCTTTTCACGAGCGTGGTGAGCTCGCCCTTCGGCGTCATCCGAAGGACCGCGCCGTGCTCGACATCGGTGATCAACAGATTGCCGTCATTGTCTGTGCTGAGCCCGTCGTTGAGGGGCTTGGCACCCACCGCTCGAACCCCCGCGGCAAGGGCCTCATCTCTGAGAAGCGGATCGAGGAGGTCGGTGACCGCGACCCGGTACATCGTGTCGTGGGCCATCGCCCCGTAGTAGAGCCACTCGTCGTTGCGATCGAGGGCGATTCCATCGACGCCTGGCTTGAGCACCACGAGCCCTCCGAAGAACTTCATGTCCTTGGTCGGATTCCGGATCAGCCAATCCTGGGGCGACACCGAGGAATCGCTGTTCAACACCCGTCGCGCCTTCGCGCGTTCGACGTCGTAGACGATCAACCCGGGGTTCTGTCTCCAAAAGCTCAGATCGGCGATGAAGACATGCTGGCCGGTCGAATCGACCTGGAGGTCCTGCAGAAACGATCCCAGCTGCGCGACCGACGAATCGAACACGTGCTCGTGCACCACGGCACCCGTCTCTAGATCAAAAGCCATGAGGCGCGGTTGCCCGATCCCGTGGTTGCCATGATCGATCGTCCAGAGCCGGTTCTGCCGATCGATGACGACACCGAGCGGGGTTTCGAAGAGCGTCTGTGCCGCTTCGCTTGGAAACGGCTTCGGCGCTCCGTCCACCCACTCGAGGAGCTTGGCCCCGGTCGGGCGGCTCTCGGGGTGAATCGTATAAAACACCCGCCCATCGGCGGACACGGCGACATTGCCGATCGGCTCGGGGCTCGTCACCACCACCTCGAGCGCGCTCTCGTCGTAGACCGGCGTGCTGCTAACGTCGGGATACGGTTCGCCACCGCCGTAGCGAAGGTTCAGTCCACCCGCCACGACCCCGATGAGCAACACAAGCCCAAGCAACAAACGCAGGAGAAGTCTTTTCATCGGACCGCGGACGCTAGCACGCGATCAGCGGTAGCCCTAGCGGCTAGGGGCTGCTATCCCAGCCCCGGTCATGCGCACCGCCAGCATCTGGATCTCGACTCTGGTAGTGGGTGCGCTCCCCGCCAGCCTCGCATCGGCGGAAGAAGACCCGACACCCACCCCCGTCGTGATCGACACGGAACAGCCCGCGCCAAGCGCACCCTCGGACGCGCTCGCGGCCAACGCCGAGCTCATGGATCGCTTGCTCACCACGGCCGCCGAAAAGACCATTCGCCAGCAGAAATTCGCCGCGGCGGCTGGGATCGTCGGTGGCTCGATCCTTCTCGGGCTCGGCGCCTGGCGACTGACCGAAGATCAGCCGCAGAGTCAGTTCAGCCGCGGCCTCGGGGTCATGTTCATGACGCTGGGGGCGGCCGATCTCACGACCGGCATCTTTGCAGCAACGCGCGTCTCCCACGAGAAGCGGAGGCTCGATCGCTGGGAAAAAGCGCGGACGGATGGCATCACCGAGCTCGAGCTCGCTCGCGCAGAGGGAGAGTTGCTGTCATCGGCCGAGAGCCGTGAAGGCGAGCGGCTTCTGGTGCGATGGAACGGCCTCACACATGCACTAGCCGGCGTGTTCGTGCTGGCGTTTTCGCCCGTGCCCAGCACCACGAAGACCGACAGGGTTTCGGCCTACGTGATCGGCGGGCTCTTCATCGGAACAGGCTTCGCGGCGTTCGGCCTATCGTTCCGCCTCACCCCAAGCGAGGCTGCGTGGAGCGAGTATCAGGTCCACAAAGCTTCGAGCGCTGGCCACGAGCTCAGCGTTCGGTTTTCGCCGTCCGTTTCCCGCGATGGATTCGGTCTCGGCGTGATCGGCACCTTCTAATCATCTCGAACCTCTTGCACTGAAACCATCGAAGCGGTTAGGAAGCCTTCCTATGAACCTCGACCAACTCAAAGTCATCGTCACCGGCGGCGCTTCCGGTCTCGGAGAGCACTTCGCCAAACGCCTGCACGAAGCGGGAGCCCAGGTTGCGGTAGGCGACATCAACGAGGAAGCCCTCGGAGCCCTGCCCGACGGGATCCATCGGCGTCGCCTCAACGTCGCAGACCAAGACGATATCGCGAGCTTCGTCCCTTGGGCAGCGGAGCAGATGGGCGGGCTTAACGCATTGATCAACAACGCCGGCATCATCCGCGACGCGCTCTGGGTCGGAAAGAGCCGGAAGACTGGTGAGATCCGCCGGATGTCGCGCGAGGATTGGGACGCGGTGATCGCGATCAATCTCACGGGCGCCGTCCTGATGGTGCAAGAGGTGGTCGCAAACATGGTCGAGCGCGGAGTGCCGGGCGTGATCGTGAACATTTCGTCGGTCGCACGTCACGGGAATAGAGGCCAGACGAACTACGTCGCCGCCAAAGCCGCGCTCGCCGCCAACACGCGAACCTGGATGAAAGAGTTTTCTCAATACGGCATTCGCGTGGCTGCCGTCGCCCCCGGCGCCGTCGAGACCCCGATGACCGCTGGGATGAACCAAAAGGCCTTGGAGATGATCAGGGCGTCCATTCCGCTAGGCCGGATGGCGCAGCCCGAAGACATCTGGCGGGCGGTCAAGTTCATCTTCGACTGCGATTACTTCACCGGCGAAACGATCGATGTGCACGGGGGCGCTTCTCTCTAAGCGGCTCAGCTTAGCGCACGCATGACAGCGCGATGCAGGAAGTAGCCCGCCGGCAAGAGCGCGCATCCGACCGTGTAGGCGCCCCAGAACGAGAAGCGGTCCCGCAGCAGAAACGGGATGAAAAACAGGAGCGTGATGGGCAGCGCCACCAAGATGCTCCTCGCCATGTCGAACACGCTCCCGGCGTCTCGGTGCTGAAGATAGGCTAACGGCAGGACCAGCATCGTCGCCAGCGGCAAGGCGACAATGAACCCCGCGGTATTCGGATATCGCCTCGAAAGCCACGCCGCGACGCCGATGACGAGCGCCGACACGAGCGTGTTCAAGACGGTGAGCATGTCTTACTTGCCGGCGACGATCTTTTCTACAGCTTCGAGAAGGCTCTTGCTGTAGACGCGCCCAGTCAGATTCTTGCGGGCCTTCGCTGCCGCCGCGTCCCACTCGGCCTGGTAAGCCGCGGTGTTGACCTCGATCATTCCGCGACTGACCAGGGAATCGTAGGCCCGATCGTCGTCACGGCGCGCCAGCCCATCGAGCGCGCGGGCGGCTCGCTCGCTCGTGTCGATCAAAATCTTTTGGTCGACCTCGGAGAGCTCATCGAACTTCTCCTGCTTGATGAGCGAGCCGCCGACGATGATCCCAAAGTTCTCTTTGGCCATGTAATTGAGCCGCGTGTACCACTGAAGCGCGACCGCAGCGATGGCGGAGGCTGGCACGGTATCGATCATTCGAGTCTGAAGGCCAGGGTAAACCTCGGGAACACCCAATCGAACCGGGTTGGCCCCGATCACGGTGATGAACTCCGCGAAGACCGGATCATCCTTCCAAGCCCATGGGCGGCCGGTCTTCAGATCGGCGGGCCGCGCAAACTTGTTGACCGAGAAGAGGCGGTTCTTGCCAGCTTCGCCCCACGCCAGCAGCTGGAACCCGCCATCTTCGAACATCTTCGCGAACCGGTCGTTGAGCTCTGTGCGAGCCCGTTCGAGCTGGTCGTACTCGGTGATCAATCCCGGTGACGTCATCACCAACACCGGGCGCGCCACGATGCCGAGCCCCGTCGTCGTCACGCCCGCGGCATCCATCTGCCCCGCGCGAACCTTCCGAATGAAGTCACGCTCGTCGCCCTGACTGCCTCCCGAATAAAACCGCAGCGCGACACGGTTCTCCGTCTGCTTCTTCAAGCTGCGGTTCCAGGCCTTCATCACCTTCATGAATGCGGACCCGGCCGGAGCAAGAGAGGCGAAGCGAATCACCGTCGCACCCTCGGCATTGGCTTTCGGCACCGTGCCGGGCAACGAGAAGGCCCCTACGGCAAGGACTGCCACGAAGAGGGTCTTCAATCGGAACATGGGCTACTCGCTGAGGTCACTGAAGAACAATTCGATCTGGTCCATGTACCGCTTCGCTCGACGCTTGGCGAGGACGTTCGATAGTCGTGATTCAGGTAGCACATCCCCCGCCTCGAGCACTTCGGTAAGCAGCTCCGTGAAGAGCTTGGAGTCACCCTTGTTGACCGCGTAGTACCTCGCCATATTCAGTTGGACCATCAAATTGCGCCGTTCGGTCCCCTCGAGCACTTCGTCGAAAATGGTTTTCGCGAGGTCCATGTCGGGTGGAAACTGGGATGCCGCCAGGACGCCGAGGGTCATCTTCGGGGTCATGAAGAGGAAGTCGGGATCGAGGTCGACGGAATGCCCGAGAAGCACCTTCGCAAGGGGAAGGTCAGCCACGGTGTCCATGTCCTCCATGCCCATGTTGATGCGCGCGCCGAGCGACGCCCCGGCCCAGAACGCCAGCGGGGCGTCCTCGGGCGTGTTCAGGACCCGGTCGAGCCAACTCTTGAGGCCATCGGGGCCGAGCGCGAGCGCCTCGTCGAAGCTCTCGTCTCTCATGCGCATCAGGTGCTTGGAGAGATCCCAGGCGCGCTCGTACATGATCAAGGCGCGAGCGCGGAGCCTCTCCGCCTCTTTCCAGCGATCGTCGGCATCGGCCACTTCGACGCGGTCCTCGATCCAGCCGGTGCCGTAGCCGATATACGCCCCGATCGTCGACGTCACCACGACTTCGTTGTCGGGGACGACACGCATGATGCCCTCGAGCTGGATGATGCTCGCCGGAAAGGCTGCACCCGCGGTCTCGTAGTCCCAGTACTGCTCGATCGCCGGCGCTGCCCGCTGAAACAGACCGGAGGTCGAGTCCGCGGCAAACTTCGCCGAGTCGCAAGCGGCGACCGAGATCAGGGCCGACACCAGTCCCACCACCAGAGAAACCGCTCTCAAACCGCTCGAACCGGACATCGCGCGAAAGTGAACCGGAAAGCACTCCCCAACACAAGCGCAAAACCCGATTAAAGGGGACAGGCCCCTTTTTGCCCTTTTGACACCGGTCGGGTGGCGGGTTAGTCCGCGCCGAGAGCCATGACACCCGGGGAATGTCGCGAGCAACTTCAAGACCTCAAACAGCGCATGGAAGCGCTGGGGAGGTATCTTTGACCTCGAAGGCCTGCGCCATGAGGTGGACCGTCTGACCAACCTGAGCCTCGCCGAGGGCTTTTGGGACGATCATCAGAGGGCGCAGAAGATGATGCGGGAGCGGGCATCGACAGAGGAAACGCTCAAGGAATTCGAGCAGGTAGACAACGAAGCTCGGGATCTCTTGGAGTTGCTAGAGCTGGCGGTCAGCGAGGGTGATGAGGGCGTCGTTGAAGATGTGGCAGAGCAGCTTCCGTCCCTCGAGCACCAGGTCCGGAACCTAGAGCTCAAGCGGATGCTCACCAAGGACGACGACACCGACGCGATCGTCACCATCAACCCGGGCGCAGGCGGCACCGAAGCCCAAGACTGGGCCGAGATCCTTCTTCGGATGTACCTTCGGTGGTGCGAGCGCAGGGGCTACAAGACGGAGTTGCTGAGCAAACAGCCGGGCGACGAGGCGGGGATCAAGGACGCAACCTTCGTGGCGCGGGGCCCAAACGCCTATGGGTACCTTCGGGCAGAAAACGGAGTTCACCGCTTGATCCGGATCAGCCCCTTCGACGCCAACAAGCGCCGCCACACGTCGTTCGCCGGCGTGAGCGTGGTCCCGGACCTCGATGACGATCTCACTGAGGGCGAAATCGAAATCCGCGACGAAGATCTCGACGTCAGCACGATGCGCGCGGGCGGGGCCGGCGGCCAGCACGTCAATCGAACCGAATCGGCGGTGCGGATCAAGCACATCCCAACCGGCTTCACGGTGCGATGTGAAGCGGAACGGTCGCAGCACCAGAACCGAGAGACGGCGATGAAAATCCTTCGAGGGTTGCTCTTCGAGAAGGCGCGCCGTGAGCAGGAAGAAGCCTTCGAGGAGGCCTTCCTCGGCGACCGCGCAGATATCGCGTTTGGATCACAGGTCCGCACTTACACCCTTCAGCCCTACACGATGGTCAAGGACGAGCGAACCGAGCACAAGGTGAGCAACGCAGATGCCGTGCTCGACGGAGACCTGGACGAATTCATCGAGACGTACTTGTTGATGAACGCCAACAAGCAACAGCGACGCAAGAAGGCGGTTGACGCCCAAGGACACCGAGAGGACTAAGGGGCAGCTGATGGCCACCGAAGACGAGCTTCGAAAAACACGGCTCAACAAGGCCGAGCGGCTTCGCGAGGTGGGCGTCTTGCCCTACCCGAACGACTGGCGCACCAATCCCGCGCTCGAGGACAAGCGCCGCTCAGTCGTCGAGCTGGCCGCGGACGAGTCGGCACGGTCGGAGCTTCCACTCGAGGACGAGCTCACCGACGACGCCGCGCATGTGCCGCTCTTCGGGCGCGTGATCGCCAAGCGGGGTCCGTTTCTCGTGATTCGGACTCCACACGGAGATGCGCAGGCGTTGGTGCGTCCGGAGAAACTGAGTGAGCGTGATGCGGCTCTCCTCAAGCTCGTCGATCTCGCCGATCACGTCATGGTCGAAGGTCCGGCCATCCGAACGAAGACCGGCGCCCTCGCGGTCAGCGCCCGTCGCTACGAACACCTCGGTAAGGCTCTGCTGCCGCCGCCCGCCAAATGGCACGGTCTGAAGGACGTCGAAAAGCGCTACCGAGAGCGGTACGTCGACCTCTTTGCGAATCCTGCCGTCGCCGAGGTCTTCCGCGCGCGCACGGTGGTGGTCCAGTCTCTGCGCCGCTTCCTGGACGCTCTCGACTTCTTGGAGGTCGAAACCCCGATGCTGCACGTGACCCGAGGCGGGGCCACCGCGAAGCCGTTCGAGACCCACCACAACACGCTCGATCTAGAGCTGATCCTCCGCATCGCGCCGGAACTCTATCTCAAACGGCTATTGGTCGGCGGCTTCGACCGAGTCTACGAGCTCGGCCGAGCCTTTCGCAACGAGGGCATCAGCACGAAGCACAACCCGGAGTTCACCATCCTCGAGCTCTACATGGCCTATGCCACCCACGAGGACCTGATGGACCTCGCAGTCGAGATGATCCGCGAAGTCGATGCCGACCTCCGTGCACGCTTCCCCGGGCTCACCGCCAGACCCGCGTTCGACTTGAGCGCCGATTGGAGACGGGTGACGTTGCGCGATTCGATTGCAGAACGGCTCGAGCGCGCCGGTCAGAAAGGCGTGCCCAAAACCGCCTGGCGCGACCATCTCTCACGCGAGGCGATCAACGATCCGGAGGCGCTCGCAAATGCCTGCAAGGCGATGCTCCCCAAGCTCGACCCCGTCGCTCAAAAGCAGCTCGAGCATTGCGAGACCCACGGAGAGAGGCTGTTTGCGATCTTCGAGCAGCTCGTCGAGCCCGACCTCGCCGCGCTTTACCGCACCGCAGATGACAGCCAAACCGTCCCGGTCTTCATCACTGAGTATCCGATCGAAGTCTCCCCACTGGCGCGGCGCAGCGACCACGACTCCGCGTTCGTCGATCGGTTCGAGCTATTCATCGATGGGCGCGAGATCAGCAATGCCTTCAGCGAGCTCAACGACCCCGACGACCAGGCAGCTCGCTTCGAAGATCAGTTGCGCAACCGCGAACGCGGAGATGACGAGGCGATGGACTTCGACGCGGACTTCATCCGCGCGCTCTCCCACGGCATGCCACCCGCCGCCGGTTTCGGGCTCGGCGTAGACCGGCTGATCATGCTTCTGTGCAAGCAGCCATCGATCCGCGACGTGCTCTTGTTCCCCCTCCTCAGACCGGAAAGCGAATGACGAGCGGCCGCCCCCTCGGCTTCTGGACGGCGGTCCTGTGTGGCCTAGCGGTCTTGCACGCCGTGGCGACGGTCGTATTCCTCGGTAGCAGCACGTTGTGGTTTCAGGCGATGCAGGCTGACGAGCTGATTTGGATCCGGCTCGTGATCGGCTGGGCTACCGCGCAGCTGATCCTCGTCCTCCTCAGCTTGGCCATCGCACGCCGCGCGCGTCGCATGCCACGCGGCGCGGTGGGGCGAGCGCGTATCGTGGGCCTTTCCGTCGCCGCGGGGCTTCATGCAACGATCACCACTGTCTCGATCGGGGTCATCTTGTGGTCGGCACGCGCATCGCTTGGCCACGTGCTCGGCGGCACGACCCCGAGCCTTCTGTTCGGCCTGACCCATCTCGCGTACCCGGACCTCGAGCTCGAGTGGATTCGGACACTCTATCAGACCGCCACGAGCCTTCAGTGGGCGACCGGCACCGCTCTCTTCATCCTGGCCGCGTCATGCTGGTTCCTCTTGCCCCTCCCAAGACGCGAACGATTCTGGTGGGTCTTCGACGCCGGCATGGTCCTGGCCTTCGCCGCCGTCAGTTTTGTGCTTCCCATAACCCCCGTCGAGGGAGACGACGCGAGCCTCGGCGGCGCCGTCGTGCGCGTGACGGTGACAACCCTCTTCGCCATCCGGGTCGCGCTCCGGTTGGTCGGGCCCCTCCTTTCGGCGTTCGAGCGCATCGGGTTTCGACCGATGGTGGCAGCACGTCACTTGCGCGCGAAGAAGACCGGATTTCTCGCGGCAAGCGGCACCCTTTCCGTCCTGGCGGTTGCGGTCTCGTCGTGCATGTTGATCTCGGTCCTGAGCGTCATGGGCGGCTTTCGGGCCGACCTCAAGAAAAAGATCCTCGGCAACCACGCCCACATCGTCATCGACCAGGCATTGAAGGAGCTCGACGATTGGCGGCCCATCCTCGAGCAGACGCGGGCCACCGAAGGCGTCATAGGCGCCACGCCATACCTTGAGACCGAGGTCATGGTGTCGAGCCTGTCGAATCGGGCCGGAGCAATTCTGCGGGGAATCGATCCCGCGTCCGTGAGTGAAGTGACCGACCTCGCCAAGAACATGACCTACGGCAAGCTCGAGTACCTCGAGCACCCCGAACAAATCCTCGACGACTCCATCGGTAGCTCGGGAAAAAGCCCTCTCGACGCGATGCTCGAGGCTGAGCCTGGCGAAGACGTCGATCCGCGACCGGGCGCGGATACGATGCCCGGCCTGATCGTCGGTCAAGAGCTGGCGCGGGCGCTCCGGCTCGTCGTTGGCGATCGCGTGACCGTCGTGTCTCCGCGCGGAGAGCTCGGACCTACCGGTCCCATCCCACGCACCAAGCCGTTCCGGATCGCGGGCATCTTCTACAGCGGGATGTACGAATACGACATGAAGCACGCCTACGTCGCGCTCGACGTCGCACAACGCTTTCTCAAAGCCCGTGAGGCGGTCAGCGGCATCGAGGTGAAGGTGCAAGACGTCGAAAAGGCCCCGGCGATGGCGACCGAGCTCGCGTCGATCCTCGGTCGCGACGAGCTGCGCGTGCGCGACTGGAAGATGATGAACCAGCAGCTTTTTGGCGCGTTGGCCCTCGAAAAACTCGCCATGTTCATCACGCTCGGGATCGCGATTCTGATTGCGGGCTTTTCGGTCTTCGGCACCTTGACGCTCCTGGTTCAAGAAAAGCGGCGCGAAGTGGGAATCCTCAAGGCCATGGGCGCTTCGGCACGCGGGGTGATTCGGATCTTCGTCATCGAAGGCCTCCTCATCGGAACGGCTGGTGGCCTACTGGGGCTCGGTCTTGGCTTCGTCATGACATTCGCGGCCGAACACTTTGGAATCCGGATGAATCCCGAGGTCTATTACATCGACAAACTTCCCGTGAACCTCGACCCGACCGAGTTCGCCCTAGTCGGTGCGGCGACCGTGGTGGTATGCCTGGCGGCAACTCTCTTTCCGGCCTATCAAGCGAGTCGCGTGCGCCCGGTGGACGCGCTGCGGTACGACTGATCGATCGCATTCTCGATGTCCGACCCTCTCGTCACCGTCGAAAACGTCACCAAGACCTTCGAACACGAAGGTCAGTCCCTCGAAGTCCTCAAAGGCATCGACCTCCAGATCGGCGACGGAGAGATGGTGACGATCGTCGGCCCCTCCGGGGCTGGCAAGAGCACTTTGCTGCACCTCATTGGCACCCTCGACCTTCCAACGCGCGGCACGATTCGGTACCAGGGCCAAGACGTGACCCGTCTCGGCAGCTCTGACCTCGCTGAATTTCGAAACCGAAGTATTGGATTTGTTTTCCAATTTCACCATCTGCTCCCGGAGTTCACGGCGCTGGAGAACGTGATGATGCCGGGGCTGATTCAAGGGAGTCGTCGGCTCGAGGGCCGAGCTCGGCAGCTCCTCGACGAAGTGGGGCTCACCCACCGATTGACCCATCGCCCGGGGGAGCTCTCAGGCGGTGAGCAACAGCGGGTCGCCCTCGCCCGCGCGCTTCTCATGGAGCCGAAGCTGGTGCTCGCGGACGAGCCGACCGGCAATCTCGACAGCCAGAGCAGTGACTCGGTGCAAAAGCTCTTTTTCGAGATCAATCGGCGTTATGGGACGACGTTTTTGATCGTCACCCACAGCCGAGATTTCGCCGCCATGATGCCGAGGCAGGTCGCGATGAGGGACGGACGGATCGACTCCGACGAACGACGGCCCCTGTCATCGACAAGCCCCGCGGACCAAACGCCCGGCGATGCTGCTCAACCCCTTGAAAACCAAGGAAAACCAACTTGACCCCCTCCTGGGCCACGGCTATAGCCGCCCGGATCACAAGCCCTGACAATGCGCCCTTCCGCCCCTGCCATAGCCCTGACCCTCGTTGCAGGGCTCGCTTCCGTGGCGGGCGCCCAGAGTCCAGACAACATTCCTGAGCCGCCGCCCCCTGCGACCCGGCCGGTTCGAACCTCGCCACGACCTTCGCGGCCCCCCGAGCCTCCGCCCGACCAAGAACCTGAGGTCGAGGACTACGAACCGGTCGAGGACCCGGACGCAGCGATTCAGGTCCCTCGGACGAGCTGTCACGGTAAGACCATTCGTAGGGTCGCGGTGGTCGGCGCTCGGCGGGTCGATCCCGACGACGTCCGCGCCACGATGAAGCTAGGCCGCGGCAAGGTTTGCACCGACCCTGAGATCACCCGAGATGCCCGCGCTATCTGGAACATGGGCTACTTCGACGACCTCGCCATCGAATCGGACCCGCTCGGCGATGGCATCAAGCTCACGATTCGCGTTCTCGAGCGCCCCGCGATCCGCAAGATCAAGTACGAGGGCAACGACGAGGTCGACGATGATGACATCGACGAGGCGATCACACTCGAAGCAGGGACGATTCTCGCGGTTCCCGAAGTCGAAAATAGCGCCGACAAGGTCCGCGCGCTCTATGCGGAAAGCGGCTTCTTCCTGGCGGAGGTCCAGTACGAGCTCAAGCGCATCCCCGGAGACAACAACCAAATCGACGTCCTTTTCAAGATCGACGAGGGCGGAGAAGTCGACGTCCGTCGGGTGAGCTTCGTCGGGAACGAGCAGCTCCCGTCCCAAGAGCTCCTCAAGATCATGCAAACCAACGAGACTGGGATGTTCTCGTTTCTGAGCGACCGGAACAAATTCAACCAAGAAGCCTTCGACGAGGACGTCACGCGGGTCCAGGCCTGGTACTACGACAAGGGCTACCTGATGATGCGCCCGGGGCGTCCGAGCGTAGAGCTCACGGCCGACCGGAAGTACGTCGACATCACGATTCCGGTGCAGGAAGGTCCCCGCTTCCGCATTCGCAACGTCGACGTCCTCGAAAAGGACGAGGTCGGCAACGAGGTCGAAACCATCGCACCGAAGGCTGAGCTTCGAGGCGCGATAGAGCTCGAGTCCGGCGACTGGTTCAGCCGAAGCAAGATCGCCGAAGGCATCGAAGGGATCAGCCGCGCCTATCGCGACCAGGGTTACGCGCTCGTCGAGATCATTCCGGAAACCGACCTCGACGAGGTCAATCGCTTGGTCGATGTGAGCGTCAACATCCAGCGCGGTCCGCTCGTCTACATCGAGCGCATTCACGTCCGCGGCAATACCAAGACGCGCGACGCAGTCATCCGACGCGAGTTCCGCATCAGCGAGGGCGACCTGTACAGCCAGAGCAAGATCGAGGACGGCAGGGCGCTGGCGAACCAACTCGGTTACTTCGAGCGCGTAGACGTATCCGAAGAGCAAGGCAGCGCCCGCGACCAAATGGTGCTGAACGTCGAAGTCGCCGAAAAGCCAACCGGCACGTTCCAGGTCGGCGCTGGATTTTCGTCTCTCGAGAGCTTCATCATCACGGCTCAGGTCCAACAGCAGAATCTGTTTGGCCGCGGTCAAACACTCGGGCTGAACCTGCAGCTGTCCGGAATCCGTCAACAGATCGATTTGAACTTCGTCGAGCCGTGGTTCCTCGGTTCCGAATGGAGCCTTGGCTTTGGCTTCTTCAAGCGGATCCGGGACTTCGCTAGTTTTCGACAAGACTCGACAGGTGCCAACCTGACGACAGGCCATCCTCTGTTCAACCCGAGGTTCCGCGTCTTCGTCCGCTACGAGTTCGAGAACGTCGTGATCTCACAACCCCGGGGCAACCTCGTCGGCATCGGTGGACAGCTCCGAGACACGTTCTCCAACATCTTCATCGCCAACGCGTTCCGCGACGGCATCACCAGCTCGCTCCGCTTCACCATCAACTGGGATAGTCGAGACAATCGGCTGTCCACGACCGGCGGAATTTTTGCAAACTATGGGGTTCAAGTGGCCGACCAATTTCTCGGCTCCGACAACACGTTCGTTCGCCAGACCGCCTTCGCACGCTTCTACAAACGAATCTTCGGGCCGGTGGTCTTCAAGGTGAACACCGAGCTCGGGTTGATCACGTCCCGAAAGCTGGTGCCTGTCTTCGAGCGCTTCTACCTCGGAAGTATCTTCACGATTCGCGGTTACCGGCTTCAGTCGGTCGGCCCCCAGGCGGGCATCGCAGCCGCCGGCGACCCAAACCTTCCGATCGTGCCCGAGGGTCGACCGATCGGCGGAGACTTCCAGGCCTTCTACAACATCGAGCTCGAGTTTCCCCTCATCGAAGCGATCGGGATCCGAGGCGTGATCTTCACTGATGGCGGCAACACATGGAACCTCTTTGCGTTCCGCGATCAGTTCGGCAACTGCCAGGCCCCCATCGCACCCGAGAACGATCGCTCCTCTCAGCCGTGCGGCATCAATCCGTTCCTCAGATACTCGGTTGGTTTTGGCCTGCGGTGGTTCTCCCCGCTCGGCCCCCTGCGATTCGAGTGGGGCATTCCGATCCGCCGACGCCCCCAGGACGCCCCGATTCGCTTCGAATTCACGATCGGTCAGTCGTTCTGAGAATGTCTCTCGACGCGGCTCCGTATAACCCCTGCGGCTTGACCGCCCACCGCCAAACGGCTAGCTAGGCCGGGCTCGAAAGGATGCTCTGATGGGTTTTAGTAGAATCGTACCTCTCGCACTTGCAGCGTTCGTGTTTGCCAACACCGCATCGACGGTGGGTGCGCAAGTCAAGATCGGCGTCGTGGATCTGCAGCGCGCAATCAACGAAACCGAAGACGGCCGACAGGCCAAACGAAGGCTGACGAAGCTCTTCGAGCAACGGCAGCAGAAGCTCGATGCCGCCCAGGGCTCCCTCAAGTCGCAAAAAGAGAGCATCGAGCGGCAACAGGATGTGCTCAGCGAGGAGGCACTCAAAAAGAAGGTCGAGAAGTATCAGGAAGACCTCATGGCTCTGCAGACCGAGTACGTCGACTACCAACGCGAGCTCTCCACCAAAGAGGCCGAGCTCACCAAGAAGATCCTCGACAGAATGCAGGCGATTCTCCGGCGCATTGGGCAGACCGACGGTTATACGTTGATCGTGGAGGCCAACGAGGGTGGCATCGTATGGGTGCCCTCCAACCTGGACCTCACCGATGTGCTGATTCAGCGCTACAACGCGCAAGCCAAGAAGAGCGGCGGCGGCAAGAAGAAGTAACCAGAATCGCGCATTCGTGGCCCGACCGCCCTTTTCCGGGTACAAAAACCCCATGGTCAGGTGGCCTGCCTTAGCCGTGATTGGGTTCGCGACCCTCGGGTTCGCCTTGCGCATCAGCGCCGAAGAAGCGCCGAACCCCCGCGTCCACTACTTGGACGAGTTCACCGCGGCGGCCATCCAGCACTATCCGTCTCTGCGCGCGGCCAAAGCTGACATCGCAGTGGCGCATGCACGTTTGAACGAGGCTAGGCTCTCGCCCTTCTTTCAGTTTCGAGGCAACGCCGCGTTCTTCGTCCGACCCGGGGCGTCGGGTACTCCCATCTTCAGCCCCGACAGCCAGCTACCGCTGAGCAATCGATGGGGTCCGGGTGTCGAGCTCAACGCAGAAGGCGGCATTCCCATCTATACCTTCGGCAAGTACCGGGCCGGCAAGACAGCGGCGAGCGCGGGCATCAGAGCAGCCGAGCAGGAACGCGAGAAAACCCTCAACCAAGTGGTCTACGACGTTCGGCGGGCTTATTTTGGCACGCAGCTTTCGCTCGACCTGCAGTCGATGATCTCGGATGGGAAAGGCAAGCTCGCCAAGGCAGTCGACAAACTCGAGGCGCGCCTCAACGCCGATGATCCGCGTGTCAAGCAAACCGACTATTGGCGGCTGCTTTCGACGCTTGCCGAGATCGAATCGCGTGAATCGGAGGCGCTCCGGCTCGAAGCCTCGGCCCGGGCGGCGCTCGAGATCCTCTCGGGGATCAAGCCGGCCATCGTTCCGGAATGTCGGCTAGAGCCGGTTGAGAGCGAAGTCATTGCATTGAGTCAGCACCTGGATCGCGCGCTCGCCAACCGACCCGAGATCGAACAGCTCAAAGCCGCCAAGTCGGCGAGCGACGCGAACTTGGTCGTCAAGAGAGCGGGCTACTTACCCGATATCATTCTCGCCCTGGCAGCGAGCTTTGCGTCGACCCCCATCGTGACCGACATCAACAACCCCTTCATCATCGATCGGGGCAACTTCAGGGGGGCGTTCGCCGGCCTCGTCGCGAGGTGGGAGCTCGACTTCGCGGGCACCAATGCCCGCGTCAAAGCAGCAAAGGCGGAAATCGAATCGCTGAAGGCCAAGACCGAGGAGGCCCACGACGGGATCGAGCTCGAGGTGATCGCACTTTTCGAGCACCTCCAGGATGCCAAACGCCGGATGAATTCTTGGGCGCGCGCCGAACGGGAGACACGGAAGTGGTTTGTCTCTGCAGGCCAGGGCTACGAGGTCGGGACCATGACCGCCAAGGATCTCGAAGACTCGATCGAGGGTTACTTCAGCGCGCGTTCGAAGCACCTGATCGCGATCGCAGAGTACAACCTGGCCATCGCAGGGCTGGAGCAGGCGACCGGAATGCCGATGCTCGACTCGAAGGGCTGGCGACCGCCGGGCTGCGAGGAATAAATCCTCCGCTATAGTCGTCTAACGGGACATATGGCGGTTTTTCGGTTCATTTCAATCGTGATTGTCGGGATCTCTTTGCTGGTGGGGCCGGCCCTCGCCGAGGAAACGGCGCCCGCTCCGAGCGTCGCCCCTAACGTCCCCCCCGTCGACATCGAGGCAGCCGAGCGGTTCATCCGGACCAAGCACAATAGGGTGCGCGCGGTGCTTCGACGGCGAGACACGCCAAAGCGGGCAGACCAGCTCACCGAGCTCTTGGGCGAGTTCCTCGATTACGACATGCTCGCCGAGCTCTCCCTGGACCGGGAATGGAACGAACGCTCACCGAAGGAGCGAAAGCGATTTGTGAGTCTACTGCGCCAGCTGGTCGAGCGTCAGTATCAACGCAATATGGAGTCTACCCTCAAGTACAAAGTCATCTGGGTGGGTAGCGAAGCGCTCGACGGCACCAGCGTCCTCGTCAAATCCTCGGCTCGCTCCCACATCAAGAAGCGACAGCCCCCTGTCGCAATCGACTACAGCATGCGTCCTGACGGGAAGGAATGGCGCGTATGGGATATCTCCACCGACGGCGTCAGCCTCGTGAAGAATTACAAGCGCCAGTTCCGTCGCGTGATCAACGACGAAGGCTGGGAGGGCCTCATCGGCCGGATGGAAAAGAAGCTCAACGAAGAAGAAGACGAGCTCATCTAAGCCATCATACCGGTGACTCGAAACAGTGACAGCGCCAGTGCCAGCGTCAGTGCCAGTGCCAGTGCCAGCGTCACTGTCGGTGCTGTGCGTCAAGGGGTGCTCACACTGCCGCTGATTAAAAGTGTCCGCCCGGCGGCGGCCCCCCCCAGGCCGCGCCGTTTGGACGACTCCCCCTAGCTCATACTCTCTTTCGCAGTCCTGCGACGTCCCGGATGACGACGCGGCGGTGATCGGTTGCGATCAACTCGCCCCTCTTAAACGCGCCGAGCACCAGTGTGACGGTTTCCCGGGTCGAGCCGACATAGCTCGCAATCTCCTGGTGTGTGAACTTCACACCGACGAGAATCCCCCGTGAGTCTGGGATACCGTGTCGTGAGGATGCATCGATAAGAAACTCTGCGACCCGCGATTCTACGCTGCGGGTCAACAATGCATCGATTCGGCGCTCCGCCATCAGGCGACGCTCCCCCATCAACCGATGCATCGCAGCCGCAAACCCAAGGTCCTCGCCCATGACCATCTTGATCAGACGCGGCGGGATTCGAAGCGCTTCCACGTAGTCCAGAACCACCGTTTCGAGACGGGCTTCCGGATCGACCAAAGACATCTCCCCCACGAGATCTCCGGGTCCGTAGTAACCGAGCGTTAGTTCTCGTTCCTGCGTACGCCGCACACGCCGCACGCGCCCGCTCCCTATGACGAAGATCGCCGGATCGCTCGGCATGCAGAGCGATTCCCGCCGGTCCGCATCCACGAGCGCGCTCCCATTGAGGACGCGCTCTCGGACCTCCGCTGCCAATCCTTCGAACACACGGCATCGCGTCAGGATGCGGGTTCGACGCTCTTCCGTCGTCCGCAGTCGCCGCGCGCCAGAGCCGTTTTGCAGTGCAGGAGCGTTCGAATCCATACTTACAGCCTTAACGGTATGGTGCATTATCACAGGATTACCGTCAAGATGCATTTTCACAAAGCTGATTCAGGCAACGGTCCAGCCGTATTGACCCGGACCCCCGCCTTGGGTAGGGTCGCGCCAGGGGGTGAGCGTTTACAGAGGTTCACGTTACACCCCATAAACATGCGACTTTACTCAGGAAAGATTGGCCCTATCGTCGACGACTTGGTGAGGGAGCTCACCGCTCAGCAGGACATTGAGGTGGAGCAGGAGGCTGAGGTGCGGTTGGACCTCGAAGCCGTCCTAAAAGAGTTCGTCCGGCGAGAACGCCAGATGATCGACGAAGCTAAAGACCGGATGGAGCGGGAGGGCCTTGGATACTCGAAGCTCGGCCGAATGCGACAGCGTCTGGCCAAAGAGATGGGCTTTCCGCAGCAAGACGAGGTGCTTCCCTACCTCGTCGATCAGCTCCTCAACATGCTGTTTCATAGCGCCAATGTCGTGGAGATCTACGCGGATGACACGACCCTACGAAAGAAGATCACGCCCGTGCTTCGTCGACACATGGAGGTCGAGACCGGTCTCGACGCAGAGGTCCGCTCGAAGATCAAGAACCTCCAAGAAGGCACCGCGGCTTTCGAGGTCGAGTACGCCAAGGTGATGGACCAGATCAAGCGCAAGCGCGGGCTCGAGTAGGCGTCTGATGCAGAGCATGACCGGATACGGGAGCGGCCGCGCCACGCTCGGTGACGGGCACGTCGTGCTCGATCTACGTGCGGTCAACCACAAGTACTTGGACGTTCGCGTGCGCCTCCCACCGCGCGTGCAGAGTCGTACCCCTACGGTCGAACGCATCATCCGGAGCCGGCTCGAGCGCGGACGAATCGACGTGACGGCGCGGTTCGAAGGCCAGACGCTCCCTCAACCCGAGCTGGACGTCGCGCGCGCGCGCGCGGTCTACCAAGAGCTTGGAGCATTGCGCGATGCGCTGAGCCCCGACGAACCTCTCCCGCTTTCGGTGCTGTCCTGCGTGCCCGATCTCTTCGTGGCCAGTAAGGCGATCGACCAGGAGGAGCTCGATGAAGCACTCGCCGCCGCCGCCGCCGAAGCTTGTAGCGCCATCACCGCCATGAGGCGTGCCGAGGGCAAAGCCTTGGCTCACGAGCTAAAGACCCGGCTGGATGAAGTCGCCGCACAGATGGAAGCCCTGAGGGCCGAGCTCCCCGGCATGGTCGAGGGGCGTCGCACCCGGCTTCGCGCTCGACTCGAGGCTTTGCTCGAAGACGTCGAAGTCGAGCTCCAACCCTCCCGCCTCGAACAAGAGGTCGCCGTGCTCGCCGACCGAAGCGACATCGCGGAGGAGCTCGTTCGCCTCGATAGTCACCGTTCTCAAATGCTCGCGCTCATCGAACATTCGAGCAAGCCGGTTGGGAAACGCGTCGACTTTCTGCTTCAAGAAATGGCGCGTGAGGCCAATACCATCGGGTCGAAGGTCCAAGAGGCCGCAATCGCTACGCTCGTCATCGAGTTGAAGGCTACGGTGGAACAAATGAGAGAGCAGGCGCAAAATGTGCTTTAGCTCGGGGGCTTCAAGGGGTAGTGACCATCGGGAGTTAAGGGCATGAGCGCCTCCGTCTCCACCGATCCGGATCTCATTCTGTTGATTATCAGCTCACCCTCTGGAGCCGGTAAGACGACGCTGACCCACCGATTGCTCCAAGAGTTTCCCGAGCTTCGGTTCAGCGTGTCTCATACGACGAGGCGGCCGCGCGCGAACGAAGTCGACGGCCAAGACTATCACTTCATCGACGAACAGACCTTTGAGCAGCTCGTGGACGAGGGTTCCTTTGCAGAATGGGCCGAGGTGCATGGCAATCTCTACGGCACTAGTGTCACCGAGATCGACCGTGCACGGGCGGATGGCAAACACGGGGTTCTCTTCGACGTCGATTACCAGGGAGCACGTCAGATCAAAGAGAAGTTCCCCGAGGCTGTCGGGGTGTTCATCCTGCCGCCGTCGATGAATGAGCTTCGAAGGCGCTTGGACAGCCGCGGCTCGGACGACGCGGAATCGAGACGCAAACGCTTTCAGAAGGCTCGCGAAGAGATCGAGCACTACCCGTTCTTCGACTACATGATCGTCAACGACGAGCTACAACAGGCGCTCGCCGAGCTTCGCGGCATCGTGCTCGCCGAAGGGTGTCGTCAATGGCGCGTCGCCGCGAAGGCCGAGGCGCTTCTCGAACGCTGAGCTCAGAACTGAATCCCGAGGATCAAGCGCCAAACTTGCGCGTTGCCCACGCCGCCCACCTCTTCCCCCTCGAGGGGCTCGCGAACCCCATCGACCACGAGATAGTCGAGCCCGTTGAGCGCGAAGAGCACGCCATATTGAAAGGCTGCGTAGAAACCATCGGTGAAGCTCGGCCCGTTTTCGGTCCGGTAGTAGAGCGAAAGGTCGAGCTCGGCGCCGAGGTTTGGCTCTGACGAATACGTCTGCTGCTCGAACATCGCGCGGCTGTAGATGAAATCGAGCTTCGCGCCGAACACGCGTCCGAAATCGGTATGGATCAAGTCGTAACTGATCGCCGGCGCGAAATAGTACGCGCCGGCCACCCGCCCGAGGATTTCCCGCCACAGGATCAAGTCGATGCGGTAGTCCTCTGCGAACGAGAAAGTCGAGATGTTCTTGCTCCCGATCGGTTGTGTCGCCAGGTCTTCGTACTGCGAAAGCCCAACCACATCGGGGTCGCCGGAGGCCACACCTCCCTTGAGGAACACACCGAGCTTCCTGTTCAGGAATCGATACTCGCCTTCAAACGCCAAGCCCCATTGTCGAAGCTTGAATGGGGCATCCTCGGCGGTCGGAGGAAACTCGCCCGCCGCAATGTTCTGGATCTTTCCGAGGATCGCGGCCACCTCGATTTGAAGCCTCAAGTCTTTCCACAAGACCTGGAACCAACCGTCAGGGATGTAGACCTTGGCGTCGCGGCGAACGAAGACGGACTCGAGCTGTTCTGGCGTCGCAAGGAGCGGAGCGGTGGAGGTCGACAGGAACTGCGTCCGGTAGATGAAGTAGGCCCCACCGTTGAACACCCATTTGCCCTTCTTGAGGCGCTTGCGCTGCTTCAACGGATCCATCCGGCGCGCGATGAGGAAGCTCCATTGCCGGGTGTCGTCATTTCTGGTGCCGTCTCGGGCGATCGCTTGGATGTCGCCGAGCGGATCGACGGTAAAGCCCTTGTTCACGAAGTCCCACGAGACACCAAAGAAGATGTCCTTGAACTTGGCGATCAACTGGATGCGGTCGATCTCAGTCTGAAAGTCCGAGTCAAGCTGCGTATCGAGGATGTTCGTGCCTTCTCCCGCATTCCAGAGCATGCCGAGGCCCCATTGGTGACCCATGCGACCGAAGCGAAGCTGGCCGATGGTGCTGTTAGTCACCTCGCCCCACGCCCGCCGCACCTGGATGTTGTCGCCAATCGTATTTCGAAAGCTCTCGGGCGGGGGCTGCGTCAGGGTCAAGCTGTCGACGGGCACCCCGGGGGCGCGGCCGGTGATCTGACCGAATTGGTTGACCGACTTCACGTCGGGAGTCGACCCGAGCACCAGGTTGTCGAAGACGTCGACCATCATGTGGAGGCGAATGTTGTCGCTCAACGACAAGGTGGGCTGAAGCCGAAGCCGCATGTTGGCGAACCGGATGCTCTTGCTCGCGGCACAGCGCTGATCCTGGGTGGCCGGTGACGAGGGGGCTCCACTGCAGCCGCCGGCCGGCAACACGCCCTGATTGTTCTCGCCCGCATCGATGCCGATCCACCGAGCAAAGGGGTCGCCGGTGAGGCGCTCTACCCGTTGGCGGCTGAGATGGAAGTTGTTGTTCATGTTGCCGCGAACGCGGAAGTAACCGTTTAGCGAAAAGACGGGGCGCGGATTGGTCCACGACGCCAGCGTGGGGTCCGAAGCAGGTGGTTCCGCCATCCCGAGAAGCGCGGCGTCTTCGGCGGCCATCTCTTCCTCGGACTGGAAGTCGTCGGGAAGGTCGTCCTCAGCCTCCTCGAGCTCTTCGCCGGGCAGCTCGAGCCCTTCCAGGCTGGGAGCTCGCAGCCGGGGCGGTGGCTCCTCCGCCGGCTCGATCTCGCTAGAGGCGTCCTTCTCGGCCTCCCAGGCCTCTTCCTCCGTTGCGGCCTCGCGACGCGCTCCGGTCGGCGTGGACTCCTCCTGCGCCGCACCTGCCGTCGCCCAGAGGCAGACCACCCCTATAATCGCTAAGTAACGCCGCATGAAACCGTGCGGTCCGGGGCGTAGCACGCTGGAAACGCACGGGTCAACGAGGCGATTGACTCCTTGACCCAATCGCCGCGGACCTTTAGCCCGGCACCCGAGAGCTCCGTGACCGATAGTCTGCGCTTCATCCCACTTGGCGGCCTGAGTGAGATCGGAATGAACTGTGCCGCACTGGCGTCGGGTGACACGGTCTTTGCGATCGATTGCGGCGTAGGTTTTACCGATGAGCTTGGTGCCGACATGTTCCATCCCGATTTTGCCTGGCTCGAGGAGCAGCGCGACCGGTTACGCGCGATCGTCGTCACACATGGCCATGAGGATCACATCGGCGCCCTTCCCTATCTACTGAAGCGAGTTCGAGTTCCCGTCTATGCGCCGCCCTACGCTGCCGCTCTGATCCGGGATCGCCTTCGGGAGCACCGTTTGGAGGACATCGACCTCCGGGTCGGGAGCGCCGGCAGCCGCTTTGAAATTGGACCGTTTACGGTAGAACGGTTTGCGGTTCATCACTCGATTGCGGATGCAACAGGGCTCATCTTGGATACCCCCGTCGGCACCGTGGTGCATACGGGCGACTTCAAGATCGAGTCGGAGCCCTGCGCGGGCCAGTTGTTCGATCGCGAAAGACTCGAAGAGGTCGCCCGAGACGGCGTTCGATTGCTCTTCAGCGATTCCACCGGAGCGGACGTCGAAGGTACGTCTAACCTCGAGTGCACTGCCGAAGATGCGCTCGAGCGCTGGGTCGCGCGGTCACCGCATCGAGTGGTCGTCGCCACGTTCTCTTCCAATGTCTTCCGACTGCGTGCAGCCCTTCGGATCGCCAGGGCGCACGGTCGAAAAGTCTGTCTCCTCGGGATGTCGGTGCGCAACCACACCGAGGTTGCGACTGCCCTCAAGCTAGTGCCCCCCATCGATTCCCTGCTCGTGTCTGCCGAAGTTTCGGCCACCCTGCCTCGCCACGAAGTCATGATCATCACGGGTGGCACCCAGGGGGAGCCCCGTGCTTCATTGACGCGCCTCGCCCGCGAAGAGCATTCCTATCTGCATCTCTCGGAAGGCGACACAGTCATTTTTTCGTCGCGGATCATCCCAGGCAACGAGCTCGCCGTGCTCGACGTGATCAATCGATTCGAGAGGCGTGGACTCGAAGTGATCACCCGCCGCGAGCACCCGGAGATCCATGCAAGCGGCCATGGCTCTCGCGAGGAGCAGCGGTCCATGCTTCGCCTCCTCAGACCGGAGGCATTCGTCCCTGTGCACGGAACCCACCGTCATCATCGCCGACACGCGGAGCTCGCCCGTGAGGAGGGCGTGGCGCAGATCGAGCTCGTCGAAAATGGCAAGGTCCTGGAGGTCACACGCGACTCACTAGAGTTGGTTGGGTCAGTGCCCGTCGGACGCGTCTATGTCGAACGGATGGAGCCACTCGGCAAGGGAGTCATCGAGGACCGCCGGGCGATGGCCTCGGGCGGGCTCGTGACCATCTCGATCGCGATGAAGGACGGCAGGCTGAAGAGCTCTCCCCGTGTGTTGGCGCGCGGCGTCGTCGGCACCGACATCCGGTCCAGGGTCGAGCAAAAGGTCGCCAACCACATCCGCGACAAGCTCAAGGGACGAAGCTTTACCCGGCATGAGCTGGCCGAAGAAATCGCGATCGAGGCAGCGCGTCGTTTTCTGATTCACCATCACCGCAAGCGCCCGCTCATCGCTGCGGCCGTGGTCGAGGCATCATGAACCGCTGGGTCGTGGGCCTGATCGCAGCGCTCTGCCTAAGCAGTTGCCATCGACAAGCGAAACCGGAGCCACAGCAGGAACTAAGCGCCCCTCGCCCCGAGGATGCGAGCGATGTTGGGTCTTCAAAGCCGTCGCCGCCGAAGCCGGGGCTGAGGCGACCGGCCACCTCGAAGGAGCGTGCGACGATCGAAAAGCTCGCGCGTTCGGCTGAATCCGTGCGTCAGCTCAGGTTCCTGCATCCGATTACGATCGAGATCGAAGATGGGATCGCCATCGCGAGCAGCTTGCGCGATCAGATCGAAGATGAAGAGATCGAGCGAGCGCGACTTCTGTACGGCGCCCTCGGCCTGATCGACCCCGACGCGGATCTGCGCGCCCTCTTTTCTGAAGTGCTGGGCGAGCAGGTGATCGGTTACTACGATCCGAAAGAGACCCGTCTGGTCATTCGCGACGATGTGATCAAAGGGCTACTCGGGGCGCGTGGGTCCGAAGAGACCGAGGAGGCGCGGCTGGTCTTGGTGCACGAGCTGGTCCATGCGCTCCAAGATCAACGTCTTGGGCTCGGGGAGTCCTACGATCAGACGCGAACGGCCGACGCAGATAACGCCTTTCGGGCTGTCATCGAGGGCGACGCAACTCTCGCGATGCTCGCGAACGCGCTCCGCGGTCAGGGCATTCCTCTGTCGGCGGCAACTCGAGGGATTCAACAGATGGGGACCAATATTGATGTCGACGCTTTCGTCCGCGGTGAGAAACTCGATGAAGCGCCGGCGATTCTGCGGGTGACGTTGGTCGCCCCGTACCTGCGCGGCTTGCAATTCATCTCGGCGGTTCATTCGACCGGGGGGTGGCCCTCGGTCAATAGAACCCATCGGAGGCCACCCACCACCACCGAACAGATCTTGCACCCCGAAAAGTTCTTCGAAGCGGAGCGTGGGGAGGTGTTTGAAGTCCCTGACATCCGCGCGGTCGAGCAGGCAGGGTATCGACGAATCGCGGAAGATACGCTTGGGGAGCTCGAGCTCGCCGTATATCTGGGTCAGGATTCGCCGACCGGAACGAACGAGGCCGCGGCCGCGGGCTGGGATGGCGATCACCTCGCAGTCTATCGACGCGCGGACGCGACGGCGGTCGTCTGGTGGACAGCCTGGGATTCGGAGGCGGACGCCATCGAGGCGTACCAAGCGGCACGACGTGTCGCGCTGAAGAAGCCATCTTCTTTGGTGGAACATCGGGGGCGCACCGTCTTGATCGTGCGCAACCTACCGCCCCGCCTTCACCGAGCAGTGCGGAAAGCCTTCGGGAGCTTTGCCCGAGACCTCCAGGGGCGGCGCACTCCTCGGGGGACGCGCGAGTCGTTGTATTGAGGTTGTCGGCGCTCGAGGCTCGGGCTAGGAACCTCCGGTGGCACGCGCTTCGTGGGATGAATACTTCATGGATATCGCAGTAGTAGTAGCTGCGCGATCGACCTGCCCTCGCAAGCGCGTCGGTGCGGTGATCGTGCGCGACAAGACGATCTTGTCGACGGGCTACAACGGCTCGGTGAGGGGCCTTCCCCACTGTGACGAGGCGGGCCACATGATGGAAGATGGCCATTGTGTCCGAACGATACACGCCGAGATCAACTCCATCATCCAGGCCGCCAAGAACGGCGCGCGCATCGATGGGGCATCGATCTACGTGACTGCATCCCCGTGTTGGAATTGCTTCAAGGCGATCTGCAACGCCGGGGTCAAGCGGATCGTGTTCGAGGAATTTTACCGAGATGAGCGGATTTTCGAGGTTTCGCAGGCGCTCGGGATCGAGCTCGTCGAGCTTCACCGCGAGAAAGCGGTCGCCAAGACTGGGTCCAATGCAATCTGAGATTCGAGAGATCAGCCCGGTCCTTTTCGAGGTCACCGTCGAGGTGCCCTGGGAGCGAATCCAAAAGGACCTCAACGACACCTACCGCGAGATCGGCAAGACGGCGCGCATTCGAGGCTTCCGGCCTGGCAAGGCGCCCAAGAACGTCGTCCAGCAGGTCTACGGACGACAGGTCAAGGCGCAGGTGACCGGGACGCTCGTCGAGCAGGGGCTGATGCAGGCGGTGCAGGAGCACGAGCTTCACATCGTGGCCCAACCCGAGATGGAGCAGGCGCCTCAGCTTCAGCAAGGCCAGCCTCTGACCTTCAAGGCCAAAGTCGAAGTGCGACCCAAGATCGACAATGTCCTCACCGAAGGCATCGAAGCTTGGCGGCGCCCGATCGACGTGCCTCGGGAAGACATCGACGCCGAGGTCGAACGCCTCCGCCACCAACACGCCGAGATTCAAGTCCCCGAGCCGATGCGTCCCGCGCAAGACGGCGACCTGATCACCATCGACTACGAGGTTTCGGTCGACGGCGAGGCTAAAGAGCAGCTCGGCGCCAAGGGTAGGCAGGTCGAGATCGGTGACGCACAGCTTCTGCCGGCGCTCAAAGATGGGCTCCTCAAGATGCAGCCCGGCGACGAGAAGTCCATCGAGGTCGCGTTCGAGGACGATCATCCAAACCCAGACCTCCAGGGCAAGACCGCAGTCTTCGCAGTGAAGGCCAACGACCTGCACGAGAAGTTACTGCCCGAGCTCGACGACGAGTTTGCCAAGGACTGCGGCGATTACGAAACGCTGCTCGAGCTCCGACTCAAAATTCGCGAACGCCTCGAGCAGGGCGAAGAGCGGCGGGCAGAGGCGGAGGTCAAGGAGCAGCTCGTCACCAGCTTGATCGAGCACAACGATATCCCCGTGCCTCCCTCGATGGTGCAACAGCAGCAGCAAATGATGATGTACGAGATGGCGCAGCTGATGCAGATGACCGGACAGGGGGGCGCGCCCGGGGAAGACTTCTTCAAAGGGCTCGAGGATCGAGCGCAGCGGCGAGTTCAGGCTGGCATCTTGCTTGGGAGCCTTGCTCGCCAAGAAGGCATCGAAGTCACCGAGGCCGACCTAAACGCCAAGTTCCAGGAGATCGCCGAGCAGACAGGCAAGCATGTGGCCAAAGTCAAAGCCGACTATCAGGAGGCCCAGCGAGACGCCCTCGAGTCCCAGCTTCTCGAAGAAAAGGTGATGGCGCTTTTGATCGAGCGAGCCAAAATCAAGGAGGGGGAGCCACCGGCGCCTGCCGAGCCGGTCGAGACCTCCGAGGAGGCCTCGCAAAACGAAGCGGAAGAAGGGGAAGAGTCATGAGTGAGCCAGCGACCGGACAGATGTACATGCCCTGGGTGGTGGAAACGACGCACCGCGGCGAGCGTCAGTGGGACATTTTCAGCCGTTTGCTCAAGGACCGCATCATCTTCCTCGGGACCGAGGTCAACGACGACGTCGCAAATGCCATCATCGCGCAGATGCTCTTCCTCGAAAGTGACGATCCCGACAAGGAGATCACTCTCTACATCAACAGCCCCGGCGGCTCGATTACAGCAGGGCTCTCGATTTACGACACGATGCAGTACGTTCGGTCACCCGTTTCGACGGTTTGTCTCGGTCAGGCGGCGTCGATGGCGGCTTGGATCCTCGCATCGGGTAGCCACGGGATGCGCAAGTGTCTGCCCAATAGCCGAATCATGATCCACCAGCCTCTAGGCGGAATTCGCGGCCAGGCGACCGACATCGAGATTCATGCACGAGAGATCTTGAAACTTCGTGAACAAATGAACACGATCCTGGCCAAGCATACAGGCCAAACGACCGAACGTATTAAGGACGACACTGAACGCGATCGCTATCTGTCGGCCGAAGAGGCCCGAGAGTACGGCTTGATCGACGAGGTGATCGCCCCGCAGTCGGATGAATAAACCGTAAAACGCAGTGGAAGCGCGTCGCCAGGTGCTTGCCGGAAACGAGGCAGGACGCTAGACTTCACCGAAGTAGGTAGATGGTGGATCGCAGACGAGACGACGGACACGGCAACCTTCAATGCTCCTTCTGTGGGAAGTCGCAGAAAGAGGTGAAGAAGCTCATCGCGGGCCCGACCGTCTACATCTGTGACGAGTGCATCGGGCTGTGTAACGACATCATCGCCGAGGAGGTCGAACGCGAGGAATCCCTCACGACGACGACCCCTCTCCCCAAGCCCGCCGAGATCAAAGAGATCCTCGACGAGTACGTCATCGGCCAAGAGCGCGCCAAGAAGATCCTCTCGGTCGCAGTGCACAACCACTACAAGCGCATCGACTCGAAGGTCGCCACCGACGACGTCGAGCTGCAGAAGTCGAACATCCTTCTTCTCGGGCCGACGGGCTCCGGCAAGACGCTCCTCGCGCAGACCTTGGCCCGCATCCTGAACGTTCCCTTCGCCATCGCGGACGCGACGACGCTCACCGAGGCTGGCTACGTTGGCGAAGATGTCGAGAACATCATCGTTCAGCTCTTGCAAAACGCCGACCACGACGTCGAGCGTGCGCAGCGCGGCATCGTATACATCGACGAGATCGACAAGGTCGCTCGCAAGGGCGACAACCCGTCCATCACGCGTGACGTCAGCGGCGAGGGTGTTCAGCAGGCACTCTTGAAGATCATCGAAGGCACGGTCGCCAACGTGCCGCCCAAGGGCGGTCGCAAGCACCCCCAACAAGACTTCCTGCAGATCGACACAGGCAATATCCTCTTCATCTGCGGCGGCGCATTCGTGGGCCTCGACGAAGTCATCGAGAGGCGCATTGGAGAGCGAACGCTCGGGTTCGGGGCCGACATCCCGTCCCGCAAAGACAAGAAGATCGGCGACCTTCTCGAGCGCGTCGAGCCCGAGGATCTGCTCCGAGCGGGGTTGATCCCAGAGTTCATCGGCCGTTTGCCCGTCATCGCGACGCTCCACGAGCTCAATGAGGGCGCCCTCGTCGATATCCTGACCAAGCCCAAGAACGCGCTGGTCAAGCAGTACCAAAAGCTTTTCGAGATGGATGGCGTGAAGCTCAAGTTTGCCCAAGGCGCCCTGCGTGCGGTGGCGAGCCAGGCACTCAAGCGGAACGCGGGTGCGCGCGGTCTCCGCGCCATCATGGAAAAGTCGATGCTCGACATCATGTATGACGTGCCCTCACAGGCGGATATCCGTGAGGTCGTCGTCGGCGAAGAAGTCATCGCCTCCGGCGAGAAGCCGCTGATCGTCTACGAAAAGGAAGAGGCGGAGCTCGCCTGATGCGGCGCATGCCGCCCACCGCTGCCCCGTGTGGGACTGAGTAGAGCGATGTTCTTTCACCGAAACGACGACGGCGACAACAATCCGGGTGCCGGTGTGCCCGCCGGCGATGTCTATCCGCTGCTTCCATTGCGCGACATCATCGTGTTCCCGCACATGGTCGTGCCGCTGTTCGTAGGGCGCGAAAAGTCGATCAACGCTCTCGAAGAGGCGATGAGCCAGGACAAAGAGATCCTGCTCGCAGCGCAGAAGAAGGCCAAGACAAACGACCCCACGCCCGAGGACATCTTTGAGGTTGGCACCGTCGGGACGATCATCCAGTTGCTGCGTCTTCCGGACGGCACGGTCAAAGTGCTCGTCGAAGGGAAGCGCCGCGCACGAATTTCGCGGTTCGTGCCAAACGAGGAGCACTTCCTCTGTGCGACCGAGCCTGTCGAAGAAGTTTACGCGGCGAACGTCGAGGTCGAGGCGCTGATTCGTTCGGTGCAATCGGCGTTCGATGTCTACGCGAAGCTCAACAAGCGCATCGCACCCGAGATGTTGATGACGGTGCAAACCATCGACGACCCGTCGAAGCTCGCCGATACCGTTGTCGTTCACCTGACGAGCATCAAGCTCGCCGACCGACAGGAGATTCTCGAGACGATCGATCCTGCAAAGCGCCTCGAGCGTTTGTTCCAGCTCATGAACGCGGAGATCGAAATCCTCCAGGTCGAAAAGAAGATCCGCTCGCGCGTCAAAAAGCAAATGGAGAAGACGCAAAAGGAGTACTACCTGAATGAGCAAATGCAGGCCATTCAGAAGGAGCTCGGCGAGCGCGACGAGTTCAAGAGCGAGATCCAAGAGCTCGAGCAACAACTCAAGCAGAAGAAGCTCACCAAGGAGGCGCACCTCAAGACGCGCAAAGAGCTCAAGAAGCTCAAGATGATGCAGCCGATGAGCGCGGAGGCGACGGTCATCCGCAACTACATCGACTGGGTGTTGGCGCTCCCCTGGGGCGACAAGACCGAAGAGAACTACGACATCGATGCCGCGGAAGAGATCCTCGATGAAGACCACTACGGCCTGAAGAAGCCAAAGGAACGCATCGTCGAATATCTGGCCGTTCAGGCCCTCGTCAGAAAGCTCAAGGGGCCCGTGCTCTGCTTGGTGGGGCCACCCGGTGTCGGCAAAACCTCGCTTGCGCGGAGCATTGCGCGCGCGACCGGCCGTGAGTTCGTTCGGCTGTCACTAGGCGGAGTCAGGGATGAAGCCGAAATCCGCGGGCATCGTCGTACGTACATCGGCGCCCTACCCGGTCGGTTGATTCAGCAACTCCGCAAGATCGGCGCGAACAATCCGGTATTCTTGCTCGACGAGGTCGACAAGATGTCGTCGGACTTCCGAGGTGACCCGGCGTCTGCACTGCTCGAAGTGCTCGACCCGGAGCAGAACCACAGCTTCAACGATCACTACCTCGACCTCGACTACGACCTTTCGGACGTGATGTTCATCACCACCGCTAACACGCTCCAGGGCATTCCGCTTCCGCTTCGCGACCGCATGGAGATCCTCGAGATCAGCGGCTACACCGAGTTCGAGAAGCTCAACATCGCGACGCGGTATCTCGTCCCACGGCAGCGCAAGAACGCCGGCCTCACCGAGATCGACATCGAAATCACGGAAAATGCGATTCGGCAGATCATCCACTACTACACGATGGAAAGCGGCGTCCGAAACCTGGAGCGCGAGATCGGCAGCATTTGCCGAAAGATCGCGCGGCAGGTCCTGAAAGACGGCGAAGATGCCAAGACCAAGAGCTACCGCATCGAGGCGAAAGACATCGCCGATTTTCTCGGCGTCCCCAAGTACCGCCCCGACAAGACCAACGAGAAAGACCACGTCGGTTTGACCAACGGGCTCGCGGTCAATGCATTCGGGGGTTCTATCCTCGAATGCGAGGTGGCAGTCGTTCCAGGCAAAGGCAAGCTCCACATCACCGGTTTGCTCGAAAAGGGCATGCAAGAGTCGGCACAAGCGGCGATGAGCTACATCCGTTCGCGCCAAAAGGTCCTCGGCCTCGAGGAAGACTTCCACTCGCGCTACGATGTCCACATCCACTTCCCGAACTTTGTGCCTAAAGACGGTCCGAGCGCCGGGATCACTATGGCGACCGGCATCGCAAGCGCGCTCCTCAAAATCCCGGTTCGCAAGACGGTTGCGATGACGGGGGAGATCACCCTTCGCGGTCGGATCCTCCCCATCGGCGGCCTCAAAGAGAAGCTTCTTGCCGCGCACCGTGCCGAGATCGAAGTGGTTTTGATTCCAAAAGAGAACCAAAAAGACCTCAAAGAGATCCCGCGGAGAGTGCTCAACGCGCTCCGCATCGTGCTCGTCGAGCACATGGACGAAGTTCTCCGCCAGGCCTTGGTCCTGAGCGACCCGGATGCCCTCTTCGGCGAGCACGCGGTGCGCCCTATCGAATACCGACAGGGTCGCCTGATCACCCCCGATGAGCCCGACGAGGAAGACGTCCCCGAGCCCACCGTCGACCCACCCGGGGCGCGTCAGTAGACACCACGCGTAGGGTCCGTCATGCTCCGGCCCTCTTGGGCGGGTAGCTCAGCGGTAGAGCGCCGGCTTTACACGCCGGATGTCGCAGGTTCGACCCCTGTCCCGCCCACCGAAGCAGTGGCAGTGCCAGCGTCCGTGTCAGTGGCAGTGGCAGTGTCCGTGACGGTGCCAGCGCCAGTACCGGCGTCAGCGCCCGTCAAATAGGGGACAGTCCCCTTTTTGGGGAATCCAGTAGAATCCAAGCGACGGCATGAGTGTTGGTCGAGAGCTCAGCAGCGTGATGGCGCTGCCGTTCAATGCGATCGTCACGGTCCCGGCGATCCTGCTGTGGCTCATCCCGTGGCGACCTGGGTTCGAGCGTGGTGGCCTGGTTGTCGCAATCATGGGAGCCGCTCTGGGTCTGTGCTTGGCTTTGCTCGGTCTCACGCTGATGGTGAAGACCATCCGCCTCTTCGGTCGCCTCGGACGAGGAACCCTCGCTCCGTGGGATCCGACCGTCCACCTCGTCATCGAAGGGCCATATCGTTACGTTCGCAATCCGATGATCTCGGGGGTGGCCCTCGTGCTCTTGGGCGAGGCGCTCGCAACCGGCTCGCTGGCGCTGCTCGCCTGGTTCGCCCTGTTCGTCCTCGTCAACGCGATCTACATGCCGGTGTTCGAAGAGCCCGGGCTCGTCAAACGCTTCGGACGCGAATACCGCGACTACGCCGAGCACGTGCCCCGCTGGATCCCGCGGCGAACCCCCTGGTCGCCTCGATCCACCCCGTGAGCGGCACGCCTGCGGTTTAACCCCTGAGAAAAGGGGACAGTCCCCTTTTTTCTTGCTAACTCTTAGTCAGCCACTGACTAACGGTCATTAGGGCACTACGGAGGGAATGTGGCGGTTGCCGAACGACGAGAACGAGAACGAATTGCGCGACGGGAGGCGATTCTCGATGCGGCGCAGCGACTGACCGCCGAGGTCGGCTACCAGGCGCTTCGGATGGATGCGGTCGCCGATGCGGCCGAGCTCAGCAAGGGCACGATCTATCTCTACTTCGCCAACAAGGAAGCGCTCTGCGCGGGGGTGGCGAGCCGCCTGATCGACGAGCTCCTTCCGGTTCTGGAGAAGAACCTCGCCAAGACCTCCTCTGGCCTCGACGCCGTCCAGCAAGTGCTCCAAACGTACTTCGATTTCACGCGTGAGCACCCGCACCACTTCCGCTTCGCGGTGAGCTGGCTGAGCTCTGGGGAGCGCATGGACGACTCGACCGAAGCCTTTCAACTGTATCGGGAACGCGTAGGTCACGTGCTTCAGCATGCCGTGACTGCCATCGAGCGCGGCCAAGCCGACGGCAGCGTGCGACTCGACGTCGACCCCCTGCCCCAAGCGCTCCAGTTGTGGTCCAGCATGCTCGGCGTGATCCTGATCAACCTCAACAAGGAAAGCGTCTCCCAAAGACTTCCCATGCCGGTAGACCTAGACCAGGTGGTGAACGTACATATCGAGGCCATGGCACGGGCGCTCGCCAGAAAGGAGCGGTCTTGATGCCGCGCAAGATACTCGTCGCGCTGATCGCCGTCTCGGTGTTTGGCTGCAACTACAAGAAGGCAACCGAGATCCCCGCGCCCGTCGCGGTCCCCGAGACCTATACCGAGGGCGACGAACAGGCCCCTCACCCCGGCACCAAGAGCGACGTCGAGCAAATTCGCGACGCCCGCTGGTGGAGACACATGGGCGACCCGACCTTGAGCGCGTTGATCGAGGAGGCGCTCCGGCGGAACCAGACCGTCCGCGCGGGTTGGGCCAGAGTCCGCCAGTCTAAATACATCGCCAACCAGGTCCGGGCCGCACAGATGCCTCAAGTCGGTCTGACCGGCGAATATGGGGTCGGAAAGACGATTCAGCCTTTTGGAGACGTGCGCTTTCAGACCGCAACGGGCTCCGCCCCGGTCTCGTACGAAGTGGATCTGTTCGCGCGACGCGCACGTGAGCATCAGGGCGCCAAGCTCGACGCGACGGCGGCGCGTTTCGATCAAGATGCGCTCGCGATTTCGATTTCTGCCGAAGTCGCCGAAGCGTGGTTCGATTCGATCAATGCGCGCATCGAAGTCGCCGTGGTCGCGCAACAGCTCGACACCGATTTGCGATTTCTCGAGCTAGTCGAGCTCCGATATCGAGAGGGGTTGAACTCCGCGGTCGACGTCCACCAGCAACGCCAGCGGGTGGCGGGCCAACGTGCCCTTCTCGCGCTTTCGCAAGGCCGAATCGATCTCACCGACCAACGACTTTCGGTCTTGTTGGGAGAAGCGCCCGGGCGACAATTTCCCGTGGAGGACAAGACGCTTCCTGACATTGGCCCGACCCCCGACGCCCAAGTCCCCGCGGTGCTCTTGAAGGGACGACCCGACATTCGCGCCGCCCAGACCCGCGTCGAGGCCGAAGACCGACGCGTCGCCGCGGCGATTGGCGCACGTCTGCCTCAGGTCGTCATCGATTTCACGCCGTCCTACACTTGGCTGAATTCCAAGATCACCGGCGATGAAATCCCTGACCAAGGTTTTCAGACGACCAACGGATTCACATGGAGAGCCGGCGCAAGGATGTCCGTGCCGATCTTCGACGGGCTCCTCGGGCGCTCTCAGATCAACACTGAACGCGCGATCGTCGCTGAGCTCGTAGAACGGTACGCGGAAACGATCTTGACAGCCCTTTCCGAGGTCGAGGGGGCTCTAGTCCTCGAGCGCCAAGAGCGGCTGCGCATCCAGTATCTCGAGGACGAGTTTCGGTTGGCTGGGATCACGCTCGACGCTACGCGGGATCGCTACCGCGCTGGGCTGAGTGATTTCTTGCCGGTCCTCACGGCGCTGGCCACGCGCCAGATCTCGGAGCTGCAACTCGTGGCAGCCCGACGCCAACTGGTCTCCTATCGCGTCCAGCTATATCGGGCCCTCGGAGGCGCGTGGCCCGAAGAATTCGGAGAGCCCGAGGATGACTAGACGAAGGCAACTGGGTCTAAAATGGGCTCTGTCGATCGCGGTGCTGCTCGTCTCGATCGGAGGCGCGTGGGCTCTGGTGGCGACCAAAGACGAGCCCCCACGCGCCGACAAGCCCCTCGAAGGGACGTTGGTCGAGGTGATCGAGGTGCAGGGCAACCGCCACGAGGTCGAGCTCCATGCCAAGGGTACGGTCGTTCCCGCCAAAGAAGTCGTCCTTCAGACCGAGCTCGGCGGCCGAGTGATTTGGCAAAGCCCGGAGCTTGTCCCGGGCGGTCGCTTCGAAGAAGGGCAACCGATCCTGAAAATCGATGCGCGGGACTATAAACTTGCCGTCGAGTCGTTTCGTTCGCAGGTAAACCGCGCAAAGCTCGATCTTCGACTCGAAGCCCGACGCGGGGAGGTCGCCAAGCGGGAGTGGAATGCCTTCGGCGAGATCGACGCGAGCGAGGATCAGCGAGCGCTGGCACAACGCGAGCCTCAGCTCGAAGCCAGCAGGCTCGCGCTCAAGGCCGCTCAAAGCTCTCTGAAGAAGGCCGAGCTCGATCTAGCGCGCACCACCCTTCGTGCGCCCTTCAATGCCATGGTGGTCAGCGAGAGCGTCGACACCGGCCAGCTCCTCAGCCCCCAGACGGCGGTCGCTCGTCTCGTCGGTACGGATCAGTACCATGTCCAGGTCTCGGTTCCCGTCGTTTCGTTGAGGACGATGAATGTCCGGTCGGGAGACGAACCAGGTTCCGAGGTGAGCGTCGTACAACGCGTAGGACAGGAAACCATCGAGCGAAAGGGCGAGCTGATTCGAAAGCTTCCGGACCTCGATCCCGGCGGCGCGATGGCCCGAATCCTCGTCAGTATCGAGGATCCGCTTGGCGACGGAGAAGGTCTCCCACTCTTGCTCGGCTCGTTCGTCGACGTCGCGGTGGCGGCGGCCCCGATCGAAAACGCAGTGCGAGTCCCCCGCGGCGCGCTTCACAACGGTCGGGACGTGTACGTCATGAATGACGATGACCTGCTCGAGATCCGCACCGTGCAAATCGCGTGGACCGAGCCCGATTCGGTGCTGGTCTCCGGCGGCCTCGAGCCCGACGAGCGGGTCGTCATCAGCCGCATCCCGACGCCGATCCCCAACATGCTCCTTCGAACCGCAGGACAAGAGCCCGCAACCGAAGCCGAGAGCCCCAGCGAACCCGCCGCGGCCGCCATCCCATGACCGATTCACCCGACTTCGACCCAGCCAAAGAGCGCGGGCCTATCGCCTGGATGGCGAAGAACGCCGTAGCCTCGAACGTCCTCATGCTGGTGTTGATCGTCGGAGGACTGGTCACCCTGGCGTCAGGCATCAGACAAGAGGTGTTTCCCGAGGTCGAGATGGACATCGTCTCGATCGAGATCAGCTACCCAGGCGCCAGCCCCGCAGAGGTCGAGCAGGCGGTCATCCTCGCGGTCGAAGAGGCAATCCGTGGCATCGATGGTGTCAAAAAGGTCACCTCTACCGCGATGGAAGGCGTGGGGATGATCTCCGTCGAGCTTCTCCTCGGCACGGACAAGGACCGCGCGCTCAACGACGCCAAGAGCGCCATCGACCGAATTACCTCGTTCCCGCAGGACGTGGAGCGCCCCACGGTCAGCCTGATTTCGAACCGGCAGCAGGTCATCTCGCTGGTGCTCTACGGAGACGTCGACGAGGCAACGCTGCGTGCGGTCGCCGAGAACAGCCGTCGCGAGCTGCTTCGCGATGAGCGCATCACCTACCTCGAGCTTTCGGGCATTCGGCCTCTCGAGATCAGCATCGAGGTCCCCCAGGCGCAACTGCGAAAGTACGGGCTGACCCTCGACGAGATCGCCGCGCGGATACGAGCCGCATCGGTCGAGCTTCCCGGCGGTGGCGTGAAGACGGACGCAGGAGAGGTTTTGCTTCGAACGACGGAACGGCGCGATCGCGGCGACGAGTTCGGCGATATCATCTTGTTGAGCCAGCCGGACGGGTCTCAGGTGCGCGTTCGGGACGTAGCCACCGTCAGGGACGGTTTCCAGGAGAACGACAAAGAGGCGACCTACAACGGCAAGCGCGCCGCGATGATCAATATCTTTCGCGTCGGAGATGAAACACCTCTGACAGTCGCCGCCGCAGGCAAGGAATACGTTCAAAAGCTAAACGAGACATTGCCCGAGGGCCTTTCTGCCGCTCCCTGGTTCGATACGTCCGAGATGTATGAGCAACGCATCTCGCTCCTCATGAACAATGCTCGCATCGGCCTCCTGCTCGTGCTGCTTACACTCGGTCTCTTCCTCGAAGCGCGCCTCGCGTTCTGGGTGACGCTTGGTATTCCGATTTCGTTTGCGGGCTCGCTCTTGTTCTTCCCAGTCACCGACATCTCGATCAACATGATCTCGCTCTTTGCGTTCATCATCACGTTGGGCATGGTCGTCGATGATGCGATCGTCGTCGGCGAGTCTATCCACAAGTATCGGAGCGACGGAAAGGGGCGCCTCGAGGCCGCGATCATTGGGGCTAAGGAGGTTGCGCAGCCGGTCATCTTCGCGATTCTGACGAGCTGTGTCGCGTTTGCGCCGATGCTCGTGGTGCCTGGCCCGATGGGCAAGTTCTTTCGGGTCGTGCCGATCGTGGTCATCGCGGTCTTGATGATTTCGTTGGTCGAGTCGCTCTTAATTCTGCCCGCTCACCTGTCGCATCCGATGCCGTGGGGGGTGAGGGTCCTTCTTTCGCCCTACCTCTTTGTGATGCGCTTCGTCGCCAAGCTCGAGATGCCGCACCGGTTGCAGCGGTTCGTGCAGCAGGTTTACGTTCCGTTGCTCAAGAAAGCCCTCGAGTGGAGGTACTTCACGATCACGCTCGGCATCGCGACCCTACTCTTCACCCTGGGCTACGTCGCGGGGCGGATCCCGTTCACCTTCCTGCCAAAGGTGGAGGGCGACATGATCACTGCCCATCTCAAGATGCCCGTCGGCACCCCGGTCGCCGAAACCGAGCGAATCGCCGACTGGATCGGGGCCAACGCCCAGGCGATCATCGACCAAGAAGACGCCGAATCCGACAGCTCCACCATGTCTCGTGGGCTTTACGAGGAGGTCGGCGCCATGAGCTTGATCGAAGCCTCCATCGACGTGCTCGGTAGAGAGGGCAGCCACCTCGCCACGGTCATGGTGTATCTGACCGATGCCGGCTCCCGCGAGCTCACCACGCAACAGTTCGTGCAGCGGTGGCGCGATGATATCGGCGAGATCCCCGGAGCCGAGTCGCTCGTCTTCTCCTACGAGGTGGGTGTCGAGCCGGGCAGTCCCATCGACATCCAGCTCATTCACGATGACGTGCCCACCCTCGAGGCGGCAGCCGAGCGGCTGGCGTCCGAGATCGGCTCGTACGCCGGCCTTCGCGACATTGATAGCGGGGTCACTAGGGGCAAGGAGCAACTCGACTTCCGCCTCACCGATGCGGCGGTTGCGCAGGGGCTCACGGAGCTCGAGCTGGCCCGGCAGGTTCGCGGGGCGTTCTTCGGGGCCGAAGCCGTACGTCAACAGCGCGGCCGCGACGAAGTGCGTGCCTATGTCAGGCTCCCGCTCGAGGAGCGCCAGTCCCTCTACAACGTCGAGGAGTTGGTGATTCGTACGCCGAGCGGCGGCGAGATGCCACTTGCACAAGCGGCCATCCTCGAGCGAGGGCAGGCTTACACAGCGATCAACCGCACCGACGGTCGTCGAAACATCAGCGTGACCGCGGACATCGCAGACGAGAACGCCAACGCCAACGAGATCGTCGCGCAGATCCGCCAGCGAGAGCTTCCGCAACTGCTCGCAGACTTCCCCGGCCTCGCCTACAGCCTCGGCGGCGAGCAGGAGCGGCAAGCCGAAACGATGAGCGCGCTCGGGCTCGGCTTCGTTTTGGCGTTGATCGTGATGTTTTCGATGCTTGCGGTCGTATTCCGCAGCTACACGCAGCCCCTGCTCGTGATGCTGGCCATTCCGTTCGGGATGGTGGGTGCGGTCTGGGGCCACGTGGTGATGGGCTTCACCTTGAGCCTCATGAGCATGATGGGCCTGGTCGCGCTGTCGGGCGTCGTCGTCAACGATTCGCTGATCTTGATCGTGTCGATCAACCGATACCGCGACGAAGGGATGAGCATGTGGGACGCGATCATCGCCGGCGGCGCGCGGAGGTTTCGGCCTATCCTGCTGACTTCGCTAACGACGTTCTTCGGGCTCGCCCCGATGATCTTGGAGACATCGGTGCAGGCGCGGTTCTTGATTCCGATGGCCGTGTCGCTGGGTTTCGGCGTATTGGCGGCCACCTTCATCCTGCTGGTCATCGTTCCGTGTAGCTACGTCGCCCTCGAAGACGCGCGCCGGAACATGGGCAACTTCTTTGCGAGGCTTCGAGGCCGGCCGACCGTACCCCCGCCGCCCCCTTCGGAGCCTGCGGATGCCGACATCGAGCTCCTCGTCGCCGAGGAGTAGCGCACCTATGAAGCCTTGGAGAACGTCCAGGACCCGGTCACCGCGTGGTTGCGGTTGAGCTCGACGGGACGCCTCATGAGCCCAAGGGCACCGGCCGTGGCATGCATCCCAGCCCAACGCGCCAAGTTCCGGTACGCCTGAATCTTCTGCGAGCCGCGATGCGAGCTTCGCGCGTGGTCCCGGGCGACCTCGAACACCTCGAGGTAATGCTTGATGCAGGCGTCGGGATCGGAGCGGTGCCTCGCACTGCGGACCGCGAGGCCGGACATCTGACGGCGGAGCATCGGCTTGGTGAGCAAGAGCTCCGCGTGGCTTGCGAACTGACGGTCTGCTTCCCCGTCCTCGGGACCGACCAAAAAGCCGTCTTCGCCGTCGGTCACTTGGCCGGAGACGCCCATGCCATCGTCAAACGCAACCACCGGCAGCCCGCACCAGAGAGCCTCGCTGACGACCTGACCGTAAGTCTCGGAAAGCGAGGTGTAGACGAAGAGGTCTGCGTGCCGATACCAGGCCGGCATCCGTGAAAGACTCTGCTCGCCGACGAAATAGATGCTCTGCTCGACGCCCAGCTCTCTCGCCAGGTCCTTCAGGGCCTCGTGCTCGGGGCCATCGCCGACCAGTGTCAGAGTTGAGCCTTCGACGCGCGGGTGGACGTACTGGGCAAACAAACGAAGCAAGCGGTCGACCTGTTTTTCGCGCGTGTGACGGCACACGACCAGAAGGCGAGCTCCCCGCACCGCCTCATGTGGGAAAGGGTCCTCTTGGCCGGTATCATCGAAAATTCGCTTCTCGATGGCGCGCGGGATCACGTGGATCGGGACCTCGACCCCACGATCTTCCCAGTACTTCTTCAAGCCAGGGCTCAAACATACGAGCGCATCGCCGACATTGTAAGCATCGGTCGTGTTGTCCTCGACCCAGGGAATCACCCGCCGCGAGAACAATCTGTTCACCGAGGGCACCTGGTTGAGCGCATCAGGAAGCACCACGTTGTACACGCTCGGCATGTGCACGGTGTTCACCGACACGAGCGGCACCCCGTGCTGTTGACGGAGCCAGCCACCCGCGTACAGGAGCCCGCTCGCGCTTTGGGCGAGCAACATGTCGAAGTCCGCTTCGCGCAACGTCTCGAGGGACGACGGCGACGGCATCGCAAGGTAGACACCGGGGTGATTGCGGAGCGGGATGCTCGGCAAAGAAATGTGATGCGGCGGGAGCTCGCTCGGCTTGGCGTTTGGATCGCCGGGGCCCACGATGGTCACCTCGTGCCCGCGCGCGGTCATCTCCCTGTACAGAAACTGGGACGCATAGGACGACCCGTTCGCATACGGAATCCGGACGTAGTCGTTCAGAATCGCCAATCGGCGCAGCCACCTTCGCTCGTGGGAATACATGCTGGGCCCTCCGTAATTAGCAGCGGTGACGCCGTCAACTGTGACTGAGATTCACACCTTTGAGAAAATTTCGTCGTGTTGCGACCGCAACCAAGCACTACCCGGCCTAGCGCGGTACGCTGACTTTCGTTTTGTGCGTCAATAAGGGCTGTCTCGTGCCGTTTGTCCAAATCGCCTCTGCGTGTGTTGCCAAGACCGGGCCAACCTTCGGATTCGGGTGAAGCGAGCGCTTTTAGTCCTCGGGGTGGCTGTGGGTTTGACCACACTCGGTGTGGCGGCCGCCCGGAGCCTGGAGCTCAATACCAGCGTCGAGGCGCTCTTGCCCTCTGACTCGGTGTCGGTGGTGTCGATTCAAAAGACCCGAGACAAGCTCGGGATCGAAGAGCCGCTCACCATCCTTGTGGCGTCGGACAACGCCGAGCGCAACAAAGCCCTCACCGCGCAGCTCGCCGCCGAGCTCAGCAAGTGGCCGGAGACCCAATGGGTGATGACGGGCTACGGCTTGGATCGACTCGCGGAACGCGCCCTCTACTACGTCGACGCCGAGACGCTCGACGAATGGAGCGAGTTGGCGGAAGAGGCGCTCGACTGGGAAGTCTGCAAAGCGTCGCCGGTTTGCGTCACGATCGCCGACCCGCCGGAGCTCCCCGACAGTGGCGACGTACGTGCGGCGGTGGACGCATCGCCTGCTGGGCAGGTCCTTCGGGAGCTCACCGGAACGTCAGCCAAGAAGGCTCGGGCCAACGACGAGGGCGCTGGCGGGCCGACCGCGCTTTGCAACGACGACGGCTCGGTGTGCGCGGTGCAGGCGATGCTCGATGGCTCCCCTGGTGACCTCAGGTTTGCGCGGATGATCAACGAGCGCGCCGAAGCGATTATCGAACCGCTCGAGGTCGGGCAACCGGAGGAGACTCGCATCCGGGTCATCGGCCGCTATCGGGTCGCTCCGCTCGAGCACAGCATCATTTTGGACGACCTTCGTTTGGTGGCGATCCTCGCGGCGGTCGGCTCATTGCTGTTGGTGCTCGTCTTCTTTCGAGACCCGACCGCGGTCGTGCAGCTCGCGGTGCCCATGCTTTCGGGGCTCGCCGTAGCGGTGGGGCTGATCGCTCTGATCGAACCGAGCCTGAACATCATCAGCGCCTCGGCACTGGCAATTCTGGCTGGGATGGCGATCGACTTCGGGATTCATCTGTTGATGCACTATCAAGCCGCTCGCGCGGACGGACTGAGCCCGCCCACAGCTGCCAAGGCCAGCGTCCAAGAGTTTTGGGTGTCGCTTCTGGTCGCGGGCGTGACGACAGCCTGTGGTTTCGCGGCATTGTCGATGACCGATTTTCAAGGCTTCTCTCAGATGGGTTGGATGGCGTCGCTCGGCATCATGGTCACCCTGCTTTGGACCCTCGCCATCTTTCCGAGCGTCGTCCGCGTGCTCCCCGGAACCGACAAGCCACGCCGGCAACGGCCCGCCAGACCGTCCGGGAATCGAAAGCTCGCCATCGCCGGCCTCGTGCTGGGCCTGCTGGCGATCCCGCTCGCGGCCAACGTCGACTTCGAACGCAACCTCGGCGACCTGCAGCCGAAGGTGGTTGAACACGGAATCAACGCCGACGTGATGCGCGCGCGGAGGCATATCAACGCCCTGTACCTCGGCGAGACGCGCCAAGACGTCGACCACGCGCTCGGAAGCGAAGCGATGACCGAAGGGGGGCTTCGGATTATGGGGGTCGAGCCCATCGTCGTGTCGTCTCAGGTCATCTTCCCGGCTGACGCGGACGACAAAACCGCAACGCTCGACAAGATCCGGGACACTCTCAGGCGCGCCCACGAAAAAGCGATCGAGCGCGGGGATCAAAAGACCATCGAGGAGATCGACGAGATCGAGTCGTGGCTCGAGATCGACGGTGCACCGCAGCCGGACCAGCTTCCTCCTTGGCTCGCCGCGACCCTCGTCGAAAAGGACGGCAGCGTCGGCAAGAGCGGGATCATCTACGTGCCCCTCCGCGGCTCGGACGCGGATGCGATGGAGCGGCTCGCCACCTGGTTGGAAGAGCTTCGCGCGCAAAACCCCGACGTCACCTTTGCTTCGGCCGCTGGGCTCCTCGGCGAGGTCACGCCTGCGCTCGTCCGAGATGCACCCTGGATCCTAGGGCTCGTTTTCTTGGGGCTCATCGTCGCGACCGGCGTCGCCAGTCGGTCGTTGGTCGTCACCCGCGATGTGTTCCTTGCGACCGCGATGAGCGCGATCTTTTTTGGGGCTGCGCTGGACGTGCTCGGCATCGAGCTTCATCTCTATAACCTGCTCGCGGTGCCAGTCGTGATCGGGCTGTCGGTCGACGGCGCGGTGCACGTCCGGTGGGCGCAGATGTACGACGATCAGAGGCGAGAGTATGCAACCTACAAAGCCGTGGCGGCCTCGACGCTGACCTCGATGGTGGCGTTCGGTGCCCTGATGACCGCATCGCATCCGGGAATCCGCTCACTCGGGACGGTCGGCGTGCTCGGCCTCGGCATCTCGCTCCTCGTGAATCTCGGGTGGCTCCGCACGTGGGTCGGCAGTAACCCCACCGATTGGGCCGCGAGCTGACCTAAAGACCGATGGCTTCGCCGTCGAGGACTCTGCGGGCCAACGAGCTGAACAGCTGGGTCTCCGCCATCTCCCGAACCCGCGTGTCGTCGACCATCGTCGCCACGACTTTCTTCGTGCGAACCGACGCGTACCAGTGCACACAGCACGTGGCGGGGTCTATCACCTCGCGCGCATCGACACCCTTGGGGTAGTCACGGAACCAGTGCGCGCTGATCTCGGGCGGAAGCGGATAGAACACCCGAGGCGGAAAGCTGTGCAGGTCGTCGCCGTCGTACCCGGCGCAGGTGGCTTGCAACAAGTGCGTCCCGAGCGCGTGACGTCGGTTCCATCGGGCTTTTGGGACTTTGGTCATCGCTTCGAGGTACTCCCGAAAGAATCGGTGTCCCGCAACACCGCCCATGATCGCCCCGTTCACCGCACGGTGATAGTGCTGCTCGATTCGGGGGAAGTATCGGTATCCGTGGGGGAGACGCCGAAACAGGTCGCGAATGGTGGTCTTGAGATAGGCCTTGGCCTTGACGAGCAGATCCCAAGACTCGACGACCTCTCGCGGGAAGACGATGTGCTCTTCACCGACAAAGCCGGGCGCCGTGGCACGAACCGCGTCAAACGACCGAATCGTGAGCGTGTCCATGTCGAGATAAACCCCGCCCTCGCGATACACCAACGCCGTCCGCACCAAGTTCGAGCGCGCCACCGGTGACTCGAGCGCATCGCAAAGCTCCGCAAGCTCGGGGCCGGCCGCCTCTTCGCAGAGCGCAAGGTCGTCGAGGGCGATGAATTCGACTTTCGGAAGATCACGAAGGGCAACCAGGTGCGGAAGGTGTTCAAGCGCATCGGTGTGGTGGAGCCTCACCGCCCGAAACCCGCCATGCGTGGCCGCCGAACGAATCGCCAAGGCGTGCAGATAAGGAAGCCTCGTCCCGTACCAAACGAAATGCGCGATCGATGGAATCACGACCCGCTCCATAGAGCACACAGGAAACCCGAAGGCTAGTGCTGCAACCGGAAGGGAAAGTCGGTGATGCCTGCGCGCCGCTCAGAACACGACACGTGATCTTGCGAGATCCCATTGCACCCTGTGTGGTCGCCCAAAGTGCAGAAGCACCAACTCATAATACTGTTTGACGTTACTAACGCCTCGCGTTACTATAGATCATGATCCAGAGCTTCCGAGCAAAGGAAGCCGAGCGGATCTGGCGGGGTGAGGGCTCCAAGAAGCTGCCCCGGTCGGTCCAACAAATCGCTAGGCGAAAGCTCCGCATGTTGAACAACGCCCAAACGCTCGAAGACTTGAGAGTGCCGCCAGGCAATCGACTGGAAGCGCTCAAGGGTGAGCGGCGTGGCGAGCACAGTATTCGCATCAACCAACAGTGGCGGGTTTGCTTTCGGTGGAAGGAAGGTCATGTCCACGATGTCTCGATCGTGGACTATCATCGCTGAGGAGTCGTCATGGGTCGAAGGCTGAAGAATGTTCATCCAGGAGAAGTGCTTGGCGAGGAGTTCCTCAAGCCCTTAGACGTAAGCGCGTATCGCCTGGCCAAAGAGATCGGCGTCCCCGCGACGCGAGTATCGGAGATCCTCCATGGACGTCGCGCCATCACCGCGGACACGGCGCTTCGCCTGGCGAAGTACTTCGGCACCTCAGCAAAGTTCTGGCTCGGTCTTCAAGAAGACTACGACCTGGAGGATGAGTCAATGGCCAAGGCTAGCGAGCTCGAAGCGATCATCCCCCTAGACCAGACCGGCTGATCGGGTCAGTGCCAGCGTCAGTTTCAGCGCCAGTGCCAGTGCCAGTGTCACTATCCGCCTCAGCACGCCACATGAGCGGCGCCGGATGGAGTCTGACCTGCCCGCGAGCGTCGGGTGACGAGCCGCCAGGGATCGTCGGGCGTCAATACACGACGACGAACACCGAATCGTTCGGAAAGGCCGGATTACCCGCGCCATCGCTGAAGTCGAAGCTCATGCACAGAATCGTGGGCGGGATAGATATTGAACACTGCAATAGTTGGCTCCCGTTGGAGAAGATGTCGTCATCCGTAGTGGCTATACCGAAAGTGGGAATGTTCGAGCCGATGGTGTCATCGTCGTCCACGCCATCGTTCACGACCACCTGAAGCCGGAATGCTCCAGATTTCTTTGCGAGGAAGTCTTCTCCGTTGCAGGTAGAAGACCGGATCACGCCATCGGTTGAGAACTGAGTCTCGGATACCGAGCGGACGTCGATCCAGGCTGTGGCAACCAGCGAGCCCGGTGTGCAGCTGGGCGGCACGCCGCCGGTTCCGCCATCGCCACCCACTCCGCCCGTTCCGCCATCGCCACCCATTCCGCCGGTTCCGCCATCGCCACCCACTCCGCCGCTTCCGCCATTACCGCCGGAGCCACCGTCACCATCCGTGCCGCCGCAGCCGATCGCAAACGGCGCGATCGCCAGAACTCCCAGGATCACCAATGTTCGAAACATCCCAACCTCACTGCGTTTAAGGTCTGATAGCGTTGACAGTTTCTTTCGACCCTATCACCCAGGCTCATCTCTCTCAAGGAACCAAAGTGAACCGCTCTCGCCGATGAGCCCGTTGCGCGCCGCCAAGTTTCGTACGCAGCCCGTCACGCCCGCCGGCAACTAGCATGTCGGACCCTGCGCTTCCCCGTTGGGGCTCTCTGGGGCCACTCATTTCCAGAACGCGCTTTTCGCCGTCGAACATGGCCCACCCGGCATCGAGCGACTCATCGCCTTGGTCTTCGTCGACTCCGTCGAGCACGCTGCGACTTGTCTGTCGCAACAAGCGGCGCGGCGGACGGGACTCGAAACGCTGCGCTACAAAGGCACGAAAAGGGACCCTCGGGTAACGTAGAGACACCAGAGCCTCAAAAATGTCCAACTCATGCGCGCGATCAAGGCCGCAAGAGAAGAGGGGCGCCACCTCGACGCCAAGGCGCTCGGTTGAGTTGTTTGCTCGACTGGGAGGGTAACTACTTCTCCAACTCAAACGCCCCCACGTCGCACATCGTGCCGCCGGGGCGTCACACCGCTCAGAACACGACTCGAGATCTTGCCAGATCCCATTGAACTTTGCGCGGTCTGCCATAGTCCGCTTCGTGCAACTTGCGCCGCTTTCGCTTGCGGACGCCCAGCAGGATGCCGGTGGCAATCATCCCGACGGAGCCGATCCCCGCCAGAGCCACCCCGCCCCAAAGGAGCCCCAAGCTCTCGTCAGTAACGATGTTAGCGCTAGCGCCGGCAACCCCCAGGAGCACCCCACCAACAACCAAAACAGCAGCGGAGCTGATGAGCCCGATCCGCGCTCGCCGCACACGAAGATCCATCTCCTCAAGCGTGTATCCGTCGACCGTCCGTGGCGGGCTTGGCGCAACGTCAACACCGGCAAGGGTTAGCTCGAGCTGCAACACGGGCTCTTCAGATGCTGGCTCAGACGAGGGCGCGGACTCAGAGGTCGTGGCTCCCTCACCGGCCTGTGCGCTCGCGCTCCGGGGCAACGGCACTACGTCCAGCGCACAGACACATAGAAATCCGAAAAAGTAACGGATGAGAACCCTCCTCGGTTGCAACGCTCCCTACCAGACCGCCACCAAGTAGAGGCATGTAAATGCATGCGGTGTGCCAACGCAAAACCGCGGATTCTTGTGGGCTTTACAGAACCGTGGCCGAAAGATCTGCGTTCGGTGGGATTGGCGACGAAACGACCGCGCGTCCCTCACTGACACAGGCCCTAACACGGACGCTGTCACTGGCGCTGACACTGACCCTGTCACTGACACTGGCGCTGACGCAGGGGCCGGGTGTTAGCGCGGCGGACGGGACTCGTGTGCGGTTGGAACGCTGCGAAGCGGAACGGACGTCAGTCCGTGTAGCTCAGCGTTCCAAACGCAGTACGCAGCGCCCAAAGGGCGCGAGTACACCCCGGTGAGAGGACCGGAGGACGCGACGCCACCCGCCCTCACTGGGCGGGTGGTGGCGCGGCGGACGGGACTCGAACCCGCGGCCTCCGGCGTGACAGGCCGGCGTTATAACCAACTTAACTACCGCCGCATCCCCCGAAGAGGGTCGCCCCTCGGGACGCGCTTCTTAGCCTGTGCCCTCGGCGCTGTCAAAGGCCTGCGGCGGCTGACTACGACTGCTGCCCCGCCTTCACCGCGACCAAACCGGCGCGTGCCTTGTTGACGGTCTCTTCGTATTCCTTGTCCGGGTCGCTGGCTTCGACGATGCCGGCACCGGCTTGCAACCACATCTCGCCATTGCGTGCGACGATCGTCCGGATCGCGATCGCGACATCCATGTTGCCATCGAAGCCTATGTACCCGACGGCTCCGCCGTAAACCCCTCGCCGCTCGGGCTCGAGCTCCTCGATGATCTGCATCGCGCGCACCTTGGGTGCACCGCTCAACGTTCCGGCGGGGAACGTGGCTCGAAGGACGTCCAGGGCGTCGCGTCCTGGCGCGAGGTCGCCGACGACGTTCGACACGATGTGCATGACGTGGGAATACCGCTCGACGAGCATTTGGTCGGTGACGGTGACCGTACCCGGTCGGCTGATGCGCCCTACGTCATTTCGGCCGAGGTCGACGAGCATGACGTGCTCGGCGCGCTCCTTGGGATCGGCGAGCAGCTCTTCCTCGATCGCGAGGTCTTCCTCTTCGGTTCGGCCGCGGTGCCGCGTACCGGCGATCGGACGAACGTAAGCCTGGCCGTCTTCGAGACGGACCAGAGTTTCTGGGCTGGCACCGGCGACGATTCGGTCCGGGAGCCGGAGAAAATACATGTACGGGCTCGGGTTGATGACCCGCATCGCACGATAGACATCGAACACGTCGGTGTTGCCGAGCGGCACTCGAAAGCGTTGGGACAACACCACTTGGAAGATGTCGCCGGCGCGGATATGTTCTTTGGCCTCCTCGACCGCCTTGCAGAAGCCCGGGCGATCGAAACTCGACGCGGGAAGCTCGAGCTCGCCGTTCGATTCGGGCGGATGGAGCCTCCGTGGAAGCTTGGGCTCATCGAGAGCTCGAAGAGTCGCTTCAATACGCCTGGTGGCGCGCTCGTATGCGCTCTTCGCGTCGCCTTGCACGCGGGCCGGCACGACGACGCGCAATGTCCCACGGACGCTGTCAAAGATGAGGACCGTTCCGCCGACCGCGAAGCAGAACTCCCAATCGTCGTCACGGGTGAGAGCGGGCCCTACGGTGGGTTCAAAGGTCCGAACGGCGTCATAACTGACGAAACCCACGGCTCCGCCCCAGAATCGGGGCAGCCAGTCGACCTCCGGCGGCTTCCACTCCGCCAACGTCTCGCGAAGGCGCTCCCACGGATCGACGCCGAGCTCTTGGTCCACCACCCCGTCGACCACTCGCTCGAAGCGATCCGCGACCCCTCGCACGATCACTTCAGGATCGGCCCCGACAAAACTATAACGGGCCCACTTCTCACCGCCGACGACGCTCTCGAGCAGGAAGCTGCCCGGGCCGTGTCCGAGCGTCGCCTGGGCGAGCACCGGCGTGAGACGATCGGCGATCACCTCGCGGTACACCGGAACGACCGTGGCCGTCGCGCTGAGCCGCTCGAACTCTTTGGAGCTTGGAAAATAGCCGCTCACCGCCTTCGGATAACACCGACCCTCTGGCTCGCCAAGTTGCCGGGTGCTAAGGCCCCCGTGGAGAAAACATGGCGGACCCACACCTAGCTGAAGTCGACCCTGAAATCTCTAAGTACATCGCTGACGAGGTTCGGCGTCAGCACGAGAAGCTACGCCTCATTCCAAGCGAAAACTACGCGAGCACTGCCGTCATGGAGGCGTGCGGAAGCGTGCTCAACAACAAGTACTCGGAAGGGTACGCCGGGCGGCGTTACTACGAGGGCCAACAGAACATCGACGCCATCGAGAAACTGGCCATCGAGCGGCTGAAGGCGCTCTTTGGTGTCGACCACGCGAACGTCCAGCCCTACTCGGGCTCGCCCGCAAACCTAGCCGTCTATTTCGCCTTCTGTAACCCGGGCGACACGATCATGGGCATGGGCCTTCCAAGCGGCGGTCATCTCACGCACGGGTGGAAGGTCTCGATCAGCGGCAAGTACTTCAACGCGATTCAGTACGGGGTGCGCCGAGACGACCACCGCATCGACTTCGACCAAGTCGCTTCGCTTGCCCGAGAGCACAAACCAAAGGTCTTGTTTTGCGGCACGACAGCCTACTCGCGCATCGTCGACTTCCCAAAGTTTGCCGAGATCGCCCGCGAGGTCGATGCGATTCTCGTGGCGGACATCGCGCACATCTCGGGACTGGTCGCCGGCGGGGCGCACCCGTCGCCAGTCGGGCACGCGGAGGTGATCAGCAGCACCACGCACAAGACGTTCCGCGGACCGCGAGGCGGCATGATCATGTGCGACGAAAAGCACAGGAAAGCCATCGACCGCGCGGTTTTCCCGGGGCTCCAGGGCGGGCCACACAACGGCACGACCGCCGGCATCGCCATCGCGGCCAAGCTCGCCATGACAGACGAATTCAAGTCTTACGCGCACGCCGTCGTCGACAACTCCCGCACCCTATCGGAGGTGCTCTTGTCTCGCGGCTTCGATCTCGTGACGGGCGGCAGCGACAACCATCTCATCTTGATCGACCTCACGAGCAAAGACGTGCCTGGCAAAGTCGCGGCCCAGGCCCTCGACCGCGCAGGGATGGTCGCGAACTACAACTCGGTGCCTTTCGACACGCGCAAGCCTTTCGACCCAAGCGGCATCCGCCTGGGGACGCCCGCCATCACCAGCAGAGGCATGGGCAGCGACGAGATGAAGCGGCTCGGCAATTGGATGGGCGACGTCATCGAGGACGTCGAGAACGAGACCCTCGTCACCCGTGTTGCAGGCGAGATCAAGGACCTCTGCGACCAGTTTCCCGCGCCTGGCGTGCCGACAAAGTGAGCGCCCGCACACGCTGACACCCATCGGGCGTTCAGGTCAGATGATGCGTCGCAAATCACCCCGCCCCTGCTAGACTGCGCCGAGGATGTCCCTCCAGGGAAAGCGGATCGTCGTTGGTATCAGTGGCGGTATCGCGGCCTTCAAAGCCGTGGAGCTCGTGCGTGAGCTCATGCGCCGTGGCGCCGAAGTGCAAGTGGCGATGACCAACGCCGCCACGCGCTTCGTCGGGCCGATCACGTTTGCGGGGCTGACCGGGAAGCCGCCAGTCACCGACCTCTGGGCGGAGGACTATGCGGGCGAGGTCCATGTCGAGCTCGGTGAATGGGCCGACGCCATCGTGGTCGCGCCGGCCACCATGAACTTGATGGCCAGGGCGGCTTCGGGCCTGGCGGACGATGCGGTGCTCGCAACGCTTGCCTGCGCGCGCGGAGACATCTTCTTTGCGCCCGCGATGCACCATCGGATGTGGGCACACGAGGCCACGCAAGCCAATGTCGCACGGCTGATCGAGCGCGGCGCGGTCATGCTCGGCCCGGTGACCGGGACGCTCGCGAACGGCGAAATCGGCCTAGGCCGGATGATGGAGCCCGAGGACATCGCCGATGAGCTCGAGACCCAGTTCGCGCGAGGAGACGACTTAGCCGGCAGACACGTCTTGATCACGGCCGGTCCCACGCACGAAGACCTCGACCCGGTCCGCTTCCTCGGCAACCGCTCCACGGGCAAGATGGGCTACGCGATCGCTTCGCAGGCACTTCGGCGTGGCGCTTCGGTCACGCTCGTGAGCGGGCCGGTGAATCTGCCCGACCCCCGGGGCGCCGATGTGGTGTGCGTGCGGGCGGCGCGCGAGATGCACGAGGCGGTCATGCAGCGTTTCGAGGAAGCCGACGTCGTGATCATGGCCGCCGCAGTCGCCGACTACCGACCCGAACAGCGCGCGCCCCGCAAGATCAAAAAAGGGAACGGCCTTCAGCTCGAGCTCGTCCGCAACCCGGACATCCTCGCCGACGTCGGGGCCAAGCGCGGGCACCGGCCCGCAGTGCTCGTGGGCTTTGCCCTCGAGACCGAAAACCTCGAGCAGGCAGCGAGGCATAAGCTCGAGCGAAAAGGGGCTGATCTGATCGTCGCCAATGCCGCAAGCGACGGGCTGGCCGGGGACACCAATCGGGCCACCCTCGTCGAGGCGAGCTCGGCCACCTCTCTTCCCGAGATGAGCAAGCATGCCCTCGCCAACCAAATTCTCGATCGCGTGAGCGCGCTGTTGCAACGACAGCCCCGCCGCACCGCGACGAAAGCCGGGCCGGATGCGCCCAACTGAAACGAGCGCATTGTGACCCGTCCTTTGATCGCTTCGTTTGTCGGGTGCATCGACGGTGAGGTCTCGAGAGACGAGGCCCTACGAGCCTATCGCGCCGCCGAAGAGCAGCACGGCATCCGCATCCACGACGATCACGATGCTCGTGTCGCGCCAGGCGCATTCAAACCACACATGCCGATCTCTGAAGAACGAGTGCGCACCCTCACCCGGAGCTGGGAGCAGTTCGACCGCGCGCTCGAACCGCTCGGACGGGCTGCGGAGCGCCAGCTCGTCATTCGATCGCTTGGCCCTTTCATCACGGATACCGGCCTCTGGGTGGCTGGCGCAGACCTGGCCGACGACCATTTGTTCATCTTTCGATCTGGCGAGGTCGGTTCTTGGACCGCGGAGCAGTGGGACCAGCATCTTGCCAATTGGGCGGCGGTGACCCAGTACCAGGGCCGCGACGAATGGACCGCCGAACGGTTGGTCGAACAGATGAGCCGAGCGCCTCGATACCGGGAGTGGACGGCGCTCCTTCGAAGCATTATCTCCGAAGCGCGTGGCTCCCCGGTTCGGTCCGCGTAGACCAGCGCTTTGCATCGGCCACGGGGTTTCACTGGGTTAAAGTATGTCGATCGAGCCGGCGCCCTCACGGAGCACGACGGGCTCGTCGCCGGTGAGATCGATGACGGTCGAGGGCTCAATCCCTCCCCAGCCGGCGTCGACAAATGCTTCGACCTGGGGGAATCGTTGATGGAGCTCGTCTGGATCGTTGAGGACCTCGTCGCCGATCATCGCCGAGGTGGAGACGATGGGGCTTCCGAGCTCCTGGAGGAGCGCCTGCGCTACCGGATGATCGGGCACGCGGATGCCCACGGTCTTCTGTTTTCGGACGAGAATCTTGGGAACCTCCCGGGTTGCACGAAGGACGAACGTATACGGCCCCGGGATGAGGCGCTTCATGGTGCGATACGCGAAGTCGTCGACGTAGGCGTAACGGGCGATCTTGCTTAGGTCCGGACAGACGAAGCTCAACGGGTGATCTTTCTTGAGCTGCCGAATCTGATAGATGCGCTCGACGGCGCGCTTTTGATGAATATCGCAGCCTAGGCCGTATACCGTTCCCGTGGGATAGACGATGACACCGCCCCGACGAAGGATTTCGGCCGCCCGCTTGACCTGTCTTGCCTGAGGATGGGTCGGATGAACTTCGATACGCATCGGGGCGGGTGCAGCTAACGAAGGCAGTAGCCCCCGTCAAGGCGACGAGGACTACCCAACCGGTGCGAAATGCGCTAACAAGGCGCTCCGAAAATGAACGAAGAGCGAGACCCGCGCCCCTACCTAGTGCTTACCGTTCTTTTGGACGGTTCCGCCCGGCCCGCTGCGATCACCCGCAGCCATGGCGACGCCCTCGAGCGGTCGCTGATGGCCAGCCAAGGCCAGGACATCGCCGGGCTCGACCTCGTCGAGCTGCCGATCGCGGCTCCGGTCTTCAAGGCTCTGCGGCAACCGCTCGCGGTGCCGGCCGAGGAGATCGGGCTCTACGACGTCTTTCCGCTCGCCAGCCACCTGGCGCCCGAGCTCCGAAAGGTCGCCGGGCAGTTTCTCGCCGCCGAAGCTTTGTGGACCATGGAAGAGCAAGGCCTCCTCGGTGGTGTCCCCGTCAACGTGAAGCTCGACCTGCCCACGGGTTGGGAGCGTGACCCGAAAGAGGTGCATCAAAGGCTGGTGGGCGCAGGCGCCCTGGATCTCACCGAGAGCGGCATCGAAACCTACAAAGCGATCAAAGCCGCTTGGGACAAGACCAACTAGAAAAGGGGACTGTCCCCTTTATTTCAGTTCAGGGAGTATGGCCTCTCTAGCAGGAACTCGGCTATCTCTGCGTCGAACTGGCCGCCTTCGGGGAAATGCATTTGATAGGTGCCTTTCATCGTGCCGCGCTCGGTGGTGAGGATGGCACCGCTCGTATACCGAAAGCTTTCTCCGTAGCGAAGGACGGGCTGCTCGCCGACTACGCCGGGCCCCTCCACCTCTTCGACATCCCCGAGGCCGTCGGTGATGATCCAGCGGCGTGACCGCAGCTGTACCACTTCGTTGCCGTTGTTGGTGATCGTGATCGTGTAAGCAAAAACGAAACGCCGCGACGCCGGATGCGATTGCTCTTCGAGGTAGTAGCTCTGCACTTCGACCAAGACCCCTCGGGTTTCAGCGCTCGAGCTCGTCGCAAGTGCGGTCATCGGCGCACCGCTTTCAGCGCCTTCGCGTGGCTCACCCAAGGAGAGCCTGCGATCGCCAACCGCCATTCGGCTTCTTGATGCTCGGGCTCAGCATAGCCGATGCCGATCCGAGATCCGATCGCGATCTTGGATGCGCGCGAGCCTTCCCGCACCTCGAGCCCGCCAAGTCGATAGAGTGGGTGTCCGCAAAACGAGCCGTCGAGCCCCAGCGCCTGGCCGATCTTGCCGGGACCCGTCAACAGCACCGGACCCTCCTTCCTTCCGCGGCGGCGTCGAATCGCGCGATGACCTGCGATAGGCTCACAGGACCGAATCAACACTGCAGCACCCTCCCCATTTCGATTGGTCACGAAGTTGAGCAACTGGTGGATGCCGTAACAGAGGTACACGTACGCGTGCCCCGGCGGACCCCACATCGGCGCATTCCTCGGCGTGCGACCGAGGTGGCAGTGGTTCGCGCTGTCGTCGGGATACCGATACGCCTCGACCTCGGTGATCCGAAGCCCAACGCTCCCGTGCCAAATCTCCTGCCCCAGTAAATCCCGCGCGACCTCCAGCGCATCGCGAGAATAGAACTGTCGCGGCAGAAGGCGGCCCGGCACGGGAGGGAGTGTGATTCAGGGGCCGGGGTGGTGCCACCCTCATTCGCTCCCGAGTTCGGCGATATGGGCGACTTCAACGGCGACTTCCACTTGGTGCGCTAGGCAGGGTAGTCTTCGTTCATCGGGCGAGGTCGCTTCGTAGGCCCGCTTCGGAGGATCCGATGGACGACACTCTCGAAAAGCCACCTCCGCGCTGGGCGCATACGCTGTCGCGCTTCAACCACTGGATGATGTTCGACATTGGTGGCGGCCCGCGGCCGTTCAAGCTTGCGACCATCATCAACCTGCAGAAGGCCGGCACGTTCCCGGTGATCGCACTCCTGATGTGGTACTACGCTGGCAAGACGCCGGCCGCGACATCCACGGCGGCCTGGCTCTACCTCGCGATGCATGGATCGTACGGGCTGACTTGGCTCATGAAGGACCTTCGGTTCCCAGACGCCAACTGGCAAGGCCGGGCCACAATCGCTAGCAGCATCGCCGATGCGGCGGCGCTCGCACTCTATTGGCTAGCCGGCTTCGTTTTGATCTCCGGCATTTCGACTCAGAACTATCCGCTGCCGAAGAGCGCGTGGTTCTGCCTGTGCGTGACCCTGTGCATCCTGGGCTGCGTCATCATGATCGCCGCAGACGTCCAGAAGTTTTCGACGCTCCGGGTGAAGCGTGGCCTGATCACCGAGGGCATGTTCAAGCGCGTGCGGCACCCAAACTATCTCGGAGAGATGATGGTGTACGGAAGCTTCGCACTGCTCGCGTGGCATTGGATTCCAGCGCTGGTGCTCGTGTACTTCTGGGGCATCCATTTTTCGACCAACATGGCGATGAAAGAGGCCAGCATGAGCCGCTACCCAGAGTGGCGCGAATACAAAGAGCGCAGCTGGTGGCTCGTGCCGTACCTGTTCTAGCGCCGTATTGTCCACCGATCCCCCAAAGACCGTCAGCTTCGCCCGGAGGATACCGCACGCAGCTCGCCAAACTGAGCGCCAATGCCCTCGACCACATTGTGAACGTCGGGAAGTGAGTCCCAGTCTGAATTGAAGCCCCAGAACACGTCGCCGTTGTAGCTGAGCACTGCGACGGAGAGCGCTTGATTCGGGAAAAGCGGCATCATCGGATAGATCGCGAGCAACTTCGAGCCCAAGAAATACAATGGCACCTGAGGGCCCGGGACGTTGGCCAAAAGCGTTCGTAGTACCTGTCCGACACTCGCTGTCTTATCCCCTGCCAGTCCTGGTTCCGACCCAGGTTGAAGCAGCGTTTGAGCACTGCACCCCGGCATGGTCATCCGGGACTGGCCATTGATTTTATCGGCGCCGTCGTGGTATTTGAAGCGTTCGCACGGCTGGATCGCCGTCACGCCATCCTCTGCCCCCTGCCCACTGGAGTTGATCATGCGTACATCTGTTTTCGCGAGTCTACGAACCTGGTGCTTGCTCGTCCTGGGCGCGGCACTTGTTGTGTTCTTGGTCGGCGGGCCGCCTGCGAGTGCGACCCCGGCGATACGGAACGCTTGGGAAACTTTCTACGGCCCCATTCCCATTCCGGGTAACGCGGACTGCCAGTTGTGCCACGGGAACACATCCGTTCCCGAATGGAACGGGTACGGCTGGGACATTTTCGACGCGACAGGCGACCTGGCATGCGACGGCGCTGACGGGTCCCCAATGAATGGCACCCTCAGCCTGGATGAGGTGTTTGCTTGCGTTGAGACGGACGACTCCGACTTTCCCGGCGACCCCACCGGTAGCGACAACGTCACCGAGATCAACGCCGGCGCACAGCCCGGCTGGACCACGGGACCCAACAACACGATCTTCACCCAAGTCGCCACGATCTTAAATCAGGACCCGGTGCAGGGCCTCGAGCCGTACGATCCGGATGGCGCTGGCGGGGCTGGTGGCATGGGCGGCATGGGCGGCACCGGTGGCGCTGGCGGCGACTGCCAGCGCGATCCGATTCCCCCCGAGCAGATCGGGGACGGCACGATCACCGTCACGCAGGGCCAGTCGATCCAGGCGGCCCTCGATCAGGCAGAAGAGGACACCCGGATCGAGGTCGAGCCTGGCGTCTACGAAGAACCCTGCAACGTGGACAACGGGCTCGAAATCACCAAGAACGGAATCCAACTGATCGGGCTGAGCACCGCGGCAGCCGGGCCGGAAAGCCTCGACGAGGAGCGCGTGATCGTGAGGAGCACCGGCACTCAGCGCAACGGTATTGTCATTGTGCCGCCGGAGGTTCCGCAAGCGGCGCAGCCCAAGGGGGTCGACTCGCTCCATGTCGAACGGACCGACTGCATGGGCTGTCACACGGACATGGCGCCGCCCTTCCCCCTGCATCCGAACGTGCCGAAGATCATCCCGAAGGAAAACGAGCCCTGGCTCAGCGACATCGTGATCCAAGGCATCACGATCCAAGGCTTCGAGAACAACGGGCTCTTCACCGAGCACGTCGAGCGCTTCACGTTCGAGGACGTCGAATCGATCGACAACCGGAACTATGGAATCTTCCCCGTCCTATCGAGGGACGGCTTGATCCAAAACAGCTATTCCACGGGTTCAGACTTGGATAGCGCACTCTGGGTCGAGACTTCCGAGCGCGTCCGCGTCATCAACAATCTCGTCGAAGACAGCGTCAACGGCATCGAGGTGTCGAACAGCGACGACGTCATGGTCATGGGCAATGAGTCCCGAAACAACACGGTCGGCGCGGCCATCCTGCTCCTCCCGGACATATATCCCAACAGAGGCAGCGCCAAACGCATCAACCTCATGGGCAACGATATCCACGACAACAACAGGGAAAACACCGCGCGGCCGGGCGCTATCCTCTCCGGCATCCCGAGCGGAATCGGCATCCTCTATGTGGGAGTGGACGAGTCAGTGGCCTCGGGGAACACGGTCGAAAATCACGACTTCGTTGGGATTGGCGTCGTCGACTATTGCATCCCGTTTGACGGGGATCCCATGTTTGACTGCGAAGTCGATCCCGACGTGATGATGGCGCCTGGATTCCTCGCGGACCAGGCTGCCGAGAACAATCGCATCGTGGGAAATATCGTCCTGAACAACGCAACAAATGTCAAACCCGACAACCCGTTCAAAGACTTCGCTGGCGACCTCGCGTTGCTGACAGCCGGCCCCCGCGGAAACTGCTTCGCGGACAACGACTTCGACACGTTCTTCTCGCTAGCCGGAACACTACCGCCGTGTCCGGAGGATCCCCCGGGAACCGGCGGCGCTGGCGGAATGGGCGGTGTCGGTGGAGCAGGCGGCGACGCGGGCAGCGGCGGCACGGGTGGAGCGGATGCCGACAATGGTGGTGGCGGATGCACGGTCGGCAGCGCTGCACCGTCAAGGCCTTCGGCAACGTGGCTCGCCCTGCTGTGCTGCGCCTTGGCTCTGTCGCTCAGGCGACGCTTGCGTCGGCGTTAGCTGAAAAGCCCGGCCGAAGCCGGGCTACAGTGGTGACCCCAGCGAGGTTCGAACTCGCGTTACCGGCGTGAGAGGCCGATGTCCTAACCACTAGACGATGGGGCCTTGAGTCGGGCCTTCGTAACAGAAGGCTGGCTCGGGGACTAGGATTCGAACCGCACGCGCGAGACCAAACGCGGGCCAGCCTCAGCTGGACCGCTCTCGAAGCGTGGGCATCCGGGTTCCCTGTGAGCACCTCCTTTAGCTGTTCAGTAGCTCGGGGACTAGGATTCGAACCGCACGCGCGAGACCAAACGCGGGCCAGCCTCAGCTGGACCGCTCTCGAAGCGTGGGCATCCGGGTTCCCTGTGAGCACCTCCTTTAGCTGTTCAGTAGCTCGGGGACTAGGATTCGAACCTAGATAGCCAGTACCAGAAACTGGAGTCCTGCCGTTAGACGATCCCCGAATGGAGCGACACCTTAACATCGGGCGCCGAGCGGCGGCACTATAGCGGCAGCGCTTGGGGCAGCAACCGAGTGGGAGAAACCCACAATCTTGACTCTTTTAGTCATATATTTATTCTTGTTTTTCACCTGAAAATGGCCCTACAAGTCTGTTCGTGCAATTGTTGACTTGACCATCGTGCAAACTGCGGAATAGTCCTGGTTGCCGCTGGCAACGCTTTTCGCTGCCTAGGTACAGGAGCACCATGACTTCGTGGAAAGAACAGCTCGGCGAGCGCATCCCCGATCGACTCGGCGGCGAGGTGGACCTCTTCGAAGGCCAAATCGAGCTCAAGAAAGAAGGGAAGATCGACGACAAGATCTTCGCCGAGACCCGCCTTCGGCGCGGCGTGTACGGTCAGCGGTACGACAACGGCCTGCGTGACGACGGAACCGGTCAGCAGCCCCTTCGGTTCCCCTGCGGTGACTTGACCAAGGGCCCCGATACAGTGTGGGACGCGCCCGGAATGATGCGGATCAAGATCCCGTTCGGCAAGCTCAGCGCCGAACAACTCGACACACTTGCCGAGCTCGCCGAGGAATACTCCGATTCGATCCTGCACGTGACCACCCGGCAGGACATCCAACTCCACTTCGTTCACATTGAGGACACCCCCGACATGATGCGGCGGCTCGCCGCGGTGGGGATCACCACCCGCGAAGCGTGCGGCAACAGCGTTCGCAATGTCACAGCGTGCGAGTATGCGGGCGTCTGCAGCACACAAGCCTTCGATGTCACGCCATATGCGAACGCGATCACCCAGTTTCTGCTCGGCCATCCCGACGTGCAAGACTTCGGGCGCAAGTTCAAGATCGCCTTCTCCGGATGTGAAGACAATCCATGCGGCCTGGTGACTTTCCACGACCTCGGCGCGGTGGCGCAGGTCCGCGATGGAAAGCGTGGTTTCCGCGTGGTGGTTGGCGGCGGTCTCGGCGCGGTGCCGGTGAAGGCCAAAGTGCTGGCCGAGTTCTGCCCCGAGGAAGAGCTTCTGCCTCTCGCGCAGGCCGTGGCCCGGGTGTTCGCTCGGCTCGGAGAAAAGCAGAGCCGCGCGCGCGCGCGCATCAAGTTCCTCGTGCAAAAGGTGGGCATCGATGAATTCAAGGAGTTGGTCGCCCAAGAGCGCAAGACGCTTCGCCCTGACCCACGATGGACGGCCTTCTTGGACGATCTGCACGTCACCGACGAGCAGCCGGTTCGCGACCCTGGCCCGATCCCAAGCGATGCCCCGGCGAGCTTTCAAGCCTGGGCCAAGCACAACCTCCGTCCGCAGGCGCAAGAGGGATACTACGTGGCCATCGTCAAGATGCCCCTCGGCGACTTCACCTCCACCCAGAGCCGGACACTTTCCGACCTGGCACGGCAGTACACGGGCGATTCGATCCGTTGCACCGTCGAGCAGAACCTCGCGTTTCGTTGGCTCAGCGGCGCAGACGCGATCGCCTTCTACCAAGCGCTCGATGCGCTCAATCTCGCCGAGGCCGGCGCCGGCACCATCACCGACATGACGTCTTGCCCGGGCACCGACACCTGCAAGCTCGGGATTTCCGCGTCGCGCGGTCTGACGGGCGAGCTCCGTAAACGACTCGAGGTGATCAAGAACGACCTCCCCCCGCCCGTCGAGGCCCTCCGCATCAAGGCGAGCGGCTGCTTCAACTCCTGCGGCCAGCACCATGCCGCGGACATCGGGTTCACCGGGGTCAGCCGACAGGTCGGCGGCCGCAAGGTGCCGCACTTCAATCTCGTTCTCGGCGGTCAATGGACGCAAAACGCCAAGAGCTATGGCCTGGTTGTCGGCGCCGTCCCCTCGAAGAACATTCCGAAGGCCGTCGAGCTGATCACCGCACACTACATGGAGAATCGCGAGGGCGACGAAAGCTTCCAGGCATTCATCGCGCGTGTGGGCAAGAAAGACTTCCGCAAGGTCTTGGCGCCCATCCAAAAGCCACCGAGCTACGAAGAAGACCCGAGCTACTACAGCGACTGGGGTGACCCCCGCGAATACAACATCGGCGACATCGGTGTCGGGGAATGTGCCGGCGAAATCGTTCCGTTCGTCGAGTTTGGTCTTCAAGAGGCCGAGCAACAGCTCCACGACGCTCAGGACGCGCTCGAGGCCGGCCAGGCGGCGACCGCTGCTGCGGGTGGCTTCAAGGCGATGGTCACCGCAGCCAAGGCCCTGGTTCGACATCTCGACGTGCAGGTCAAAGACGATGCCGACGACGTGGTGACGAACTTCAAGACGCACCTCCACGACACACAGCTCTTCCACGACCCCTTCGCCAAAGGGAAGTTCGCAACCTATCTTTTGAAGATGCACGCGGACAAGTCTTACGAGAATGCCAACGACGAGATCGCCCACCGGACGCTCGACGAGTCGCAGTTGTTCATCGAAGCGGCGCATTCGTGCTATCAGCGTCTCACTGAGTCAGCAGCAGCAGCTGCGGAATGACGATGAAACCGACGAAGTTTCAGGTGAAGCTTTACACGAGCGCCGGTGAGATCGAGCTCGAGAAGCTCGTTCCGGTCTTCCATCGGTGGATCCGCGAAAAGAAAATTCCCGACGAGCTCTTGATCGACGTCGCGGATTACGCGCACGTTCCGCAGGGGCCGGGCGTCGTTCTGATCGGCCACCAATCGGACTACTATCTCGATGTGGCCGATGACCGTCCCGGTTTGCTCTACAGCCGCAAGCGGGGCTTCGACGGAGATTTCCAAACAGGGATCGAAGACGCCTTTCGGCGTGCGCTTCGCGCCTGCCAGCTGCTCGAATCGGAGGCCGATCTGGGTTTCAGCTTCGCCACCGACGAAGTGCTCTTTCGGGTCCAGGATCGATTGGCGGCGCCGAACGACGACGCTACCTATGACGCGTACAAAGGCCCCCTCGAAAAGGCCGCCGGGTCATTCTTCGGAGGCTCGGCGTCGCTCGAACGGATCGGTTCGTCGCGTGACCCGTTCGCCGTTCGCATCGCCACTGGCGCGAATGGCAGCGTCGGAGACGCCCTCGCGAGGCGCTGAGCTGAGCGCGCATTCTTTTGGGTGACGGCGTCATTCGCGGTACAAACGCCAGCCAGGAGCTGATGTGTTGAAGCGAAGTGCCCTCGTCTTTCTGATCGCCCTCAGCGCGATCGCCTGCTCGAAGGAGGAAGCGGCCGAAGAGCAAGAGGGTCCCGCCGCTGGCACACCCACCGAGGGCAGCGAGGCGGCCCTCAATTCGGTCCGTCGGGCGGTGCGAGTCTGGAGCAAAGAGCGCCCGACTGTCGACCTGGTAGCCGCAGAGCTCGAGGGCGTGATCATGGCTCGGACAACGGCGCAGGTTTTGATGCATTACCCAGGCTATCGCATCATCCTCACCACGCCGGGCGAAGTGGTGACCCGCATCGTCTTCCAGTTCGACGACGAGGCCAAGCCCAACATCATTCAGCTCACGGACCTCTTTGGCGAGCCCAAAGCGATTCAGAAGGGCATGCTCTACACGCAGCAAAACGTGACGACCGGCCAGATGATCAACATCCTGGCACAGCCGGTGACGATGCCCGCCGAGGACGTGACGCTGGTGAAGGGTCTGATCATCGAAGGCGCGCGTAGGCGATAGCGTGGGGGTGATGGGGCGGGACCAATTGCCCGCCGAAGGCGGTCCGGCCCCGTCAGAGCCTCAGCGCTTGGAGGCGGGCGGTCACCTGTGCGTCGGCCGGTGGTAGCTCGTAGCGATCGAGCTTCTGGGGGTCGACCCATGCGTGGTCCTCGACCTGCAAGTGACGCACCTCGCCGGACACGATCGAGCAGCGATAGAACAACAGCAACACGTCTTTGTCTGAGTAGCGGTGAAAGGTCACGTCCAGAATGTCGGCGACCGCGATCTCGATCCCGCATTCCTCTCGGCATTCGCGAACGAGCGCTTCCTCAGGAGACTCACCACGTTCGAGCTTGCCGCCCGGGAACTCCCAAAGGCCTCCGAGGTGCTTTCCCTCGGCTCGCTGGGTGAGAAGCACGCGACCGCCCTCGATGACCACCGCCGCTGCCACGATGGTCGGCACTATGGCCTCGCCCCGATCGCCCGGAGCAACTGCGCCTTGGCGATCCGAAGACCGACCGCCGAGTCGACCACATCGACCTGCGCTCGAATCAGCTCGGACTGCGACTGCAACAGGTCGGTCGTGTTCACGATACCCGCTCGTAGTTGCTCTCGCTTGACCCGGTACCCTTCCTCGGCGGCTGCCAGCCCGAGGCCCGCGGACTTCAGCGCAGCATTGGCCGCACGCACGCCATGGTAGCCCTCCGCCACTTCGACGCGAATCGCATCGCCTAGCGCGATCACATCCGCTTCCGCACGTTGGAGCGCAGCCTGGAGTTGCTTCGACCGACCTTGGGCCTCCACGGTGTCGTTCGGTGCCCAGCGAATCACCGCGCTCACCTCCCAGGTGCCCTCGAACCGCTCTTGTTGTGGGACCACGCGTAGATTGGGATTCGAGTATTGTGCACTTCCGCGCACCAGAAGATCGGGTGCTCGTCCGCCGTTCGCCGATTTGAGCTGGTGTCGAGTCGCCTCGACGTACGTGTAGAGCGCCTGCAGGTCAGGGCGATCGGCAAAGGCTCGTTCCTTCAACTCCTCCTCGGTCTCGGCGGGCATGCCGGTGACCGGTTGCGACAGATCTTCGCCGAGCGTCGGCACCTCGTCGGTGTGCATCAACGTTTGAAGCGCGCGCTGCGCCACTTGAAAGCCGAGCTTGGCTCGCTCCAACGCCACGTTGGCGGCCTCGAGCTGGGCTTCGACGCGCAGTAGATCGACTCTTGCCGCCGCCCCAGCATTCACCAGCGCCGCCGTATCCTTGCGCTGGGCTTCCGCGGCGGCGACGGTGCTCTCTGCCACGCCTACACCGGCCTTTGCACGGGCAAACTCGTAGTACGCCCGCCGCGCGTCGAACGCGACATTGTTCAGCTCGGCGTCCAGTTGCTGCCGGGCGGCTTTCTTGTTCTTCTTGGCTGCTCGGTATGCGGGCAGCGCTTCGGCAAGTGAGCCGGTGAACGAGTAGATCAGCGTGGCATCGGTCGCGTACTGCGTCGTCAACGACGGAAACTGAAAGGCGAAAAGGCCCCGCCAGAGCGTTTGGGCAGCGGGGTCCTGAAGCATGGCGATGAGGTCGTTGGCGTCGCTACCAGCGTCCGTGAGGCCTGCGGTCTCCACCGGGCTGAGTTTGGTCGCGCGGCCGATGAGCTCGAGCCGTGGCACCAGCCCCGACATCGCCTGAACCGCGCCGCCCTTGGCTTCGAGCGACAGCGCGTGGGTTCGCTGAACATTCGGTGACGTACGCAGGGTTTCTTCGACAGCTCGCTCCGCCGTGAGGCCATCGGGGACGTAGAGGGAACGCAAGCCGCGCGCAGCGGCGTCCTGCTGATCACCGGCGGGTACAAATGCGTCGACTTCGGGAGGCGCCTGTCCACGCACCTTGGTCACACCGACCAACAACAAGACACCCGCGAGCCCGATCAAACCGCTGTAGCGTTGAAACCTCATGAATACTCCTTGCCGAAGGCATCATACCCGAGCATGTGCAAAGCCCGCTTGCCGGTCTCTGGGCGCCGACCTATAGCCCCGGCCTATGTCCCAGGGCTTGAAAGTCGCGGTGGTGGGAGCCACCGGCATGGTCGGTGCAGAGATGCTTCGCGTGCTCGAGCAACGCGCGTTTCCCGTGCGTGAGCTCGTCCCGGTCGCCTCGGCCCGGAGCGCCGGCAAGACCGTCACGTTCAAAGGAGCAGAGCACACCGTCGTCGAAATCGCCCCGGAGGTATTCGAGGGCGTCGACCTGGCCCTCTTTTCCGCGGGCGGTGCGACTTCGCGGCACTGGGCCCCGATCGCAGCGAGCAAAGGAGCCCTGGTCGTCGACAACTCCTCGGCATTTCGCGCGGACCCCGAGGTCCCGCTGATCGTCCCGGAGGTGAACCCCGATGCGGCGGCCGACCGTCCGAAGGGAATCATCGCCAACCCAAACTGCTCGACGATCCAGATGGTGGTGGCCCTCAAGCCGCTTCACGACGAGGCTCGGCTCAAGCGTGTAGTCGTTGCGACCTATCAAGCGATCAGCGGCGCTGGCGCCCAGGCCGTTGCGGCATTCGAAGCTCAGGAAACGGCCACCAGCCATGCCAAGCCTGTCGAAAAAGACAAACTTTCTGGTCAGTTGAGCCGCAATCTTCTGATGCATTGGAAGCCTGATCCCAACACCGGCTACCAGGAAGAGGAGCTCAAAATGGTCTCCGAAACCCGCAAGATTTTCGGGGACCCCTCCATCGCTGTCTCACCGACCGCCGTCCGCGTCCCGGTGGTGACCGCCCACAGCGAGGCGGTGACCGTCGAAACCCACGCGCCATTGACCGCGGCGCGCGCGCGGGAGCTCCTCGAAAAGGCCGAAGGCGTGGTGGTCGTCGATGATCTGAGCGAAGGGCGCTACCCGCAGCCTATCGACGCCGCAGGGCAGGACCCGGTCTACGTGGGCCGCATCCGCGATGACGTGGGAAATCCCGGCGGGATCCAGATGTGGGTCGTCTCGGATAACCTCCGAAAAGGCGCCGCCCTCAATGCGGTCCAAATCGCCGAAAAAGTTCTGATAAAGTGACGAAATGTCAGCGCCTGGCGTAGAAGTAGGGCGGATGATGCCAGTTTGTCCTCCGGACTCCCGAAAACACACGGCTTTTGAGGTTGCACGATTGGCCCAGGGATTGCACGGAAATCCTCCTATGAAGGACCATCTCTTATTGCTTGTCTCGCTGCTCGGAGCAGGGGTGGCGTTCGGCCCCATCGACGCACTTGCCCAAGAACCCCTGGCCGACCTGATAGTCTCCATCAACGACGACGACGGCTTCGAGTCCGAGAACCAAATTCGTTATTTCAACAGCCGCGATTGCGGTGTTGACGGCGCTGGCGGCACCGGTGGGGTTGGGGGCGCGGGCGGTATCGGTGGGGCTGGGGGCACGGGCGGAGCTGCCGGCGCGGGCGGCGTCGCTGGGACTGGTGGCATCGGCGCAGCGGTACAGAAGAGCCCCGAGACCACGACCTTCGAGATCCGCCTCCAGCAATCCACCGCACTCGGAACCGATGTATTTCTCTGGGTTGGCGGTGAGAACGCGGGGTGCGAGCGGCCGGAGAACCGAAACGAGACCATGGGGACCTGCGGACAAGTTGAGGGCAGCCCGTTCCAGTTGGGTACCGATTTCCCGGGTCAGATCAGCCTCACGCTCCAGGCCCTGCTCGACGCGCGCGCTGGCACGACTGAGCTCGTCCTCTGCGAGACGTCAGGATTGTCGGGTACGCCCTACGAAATTTTCGCCTTCCGGCAGGCCCCAGGGTCCGACCTCGTCGACCCGTCCAATTACGGGATCTCCACGTTCACCATCGACGTCCAACCGCCGAACCAGCCCATCGTCGACACGGCCCCCCAGCGCCAATTCAACTTCAACATCACCTGGAGCGACCCTAATCCCGTAGATAAGATTCAGCTTTGGTCGTTTTGGTTCTCCAGCACCGACGACCCCGCAACTGCGACGCAATTGAGCATCACCGCGCCGCTCAGTGAGAGAAGTCAGACGATTTCAGCGACGACGCTCGGTCTCGGACCGGGCGAGTCTGGTTTTGTCTTCGTGAACGCTTTCGATCAGGCGTTCGTCTCCGACCCATTTCTCGCCAACGAGGGGGAGCTCTCCGAAGGGGTCATGGTCACGAACGTTGCGGTGTCTGGCTTCTGCGACGTCAGTGGAGAGTGCGAGGGCTGCTCGGCCTCACCTGTGAGCCTCGCGGGCTCGCGCGGTCCCGGCTCGGTCGCTTGGGTCCTCGGCTTGATGTTTGTTCTGGCCGCCCTCTGGAGGCTCCGCCGGTGAAGCGACTCGCGTCGGCTCTCATCCTGGTCTCCGTCATGAGCTTGGTGCCCGACCGCGTGACCGCCGAGGCGATCGGCCGCGCGGCCGATGAGGGGTGGACCCCCGAGGGATATTTACTTTCGTTCGGCGTGGGAGCGTATCGTCCCAATCCCGGAAGCGAGAACTTCGACCTCTTCTATCCAGACGACAAGGGTCCGATTCTCTTGCTCGAGTTTGATTTCTATCTGTACAGGATCCCCTTCATCGGTCCGATCGGCCTTGGGATTGCCGGAGGCTGGAGCAGCTACAAAGGCGCCACCTGCGAGACCGCCAGCCTTCCGGAAACCTGCGTGCCCTCCACGCAAACCGCGAAGCTCAATCTCTTCCCTTTGAACGTGATGGCGGTCCTCCGAATCGATGCCCTTGCCCGAAAGACCCCCGTGCCGTTTGTGTTCACCGGCAAGGTCGGCTTCAACAGCGTGTTCTTCAACGAGGACGCGGGCAGGGGCAAATCCACTGGTCGAACCCATGGATTCGGGTGGGCGGCGCAGTTCGCGATCGAGCTCAACTTCGTGAACGAGCGACGCGCCAATGCCCTCGACGAAGACTGGGGCATCAACAGCTCGTTCTTCTTCTTCGAGCTCGCGGGCTCCGACACGAACAGCAAGGCCAAGATGGGCGACAATCTCTACTTCACCGGCGGCCTCGGGCTGACTTTCTAGACGGCGCTTCGTCGCGGGGGCTCGCCCACCGTGGGCCGGTCGAAGGCATCGGCAGGTCCATCGAAACGAGCGAGCTCGATCTCGACGAGAGTTAGTGCGTGCGGAGGAGCCGTCTGTCCAGCATTGGCGCGGTCAGCGTCCCCATGCAGCATCCCCGGGATGTGCTCTGGAGCGATTCTCCCCTGGCCGACTTCGACCAACGTGCCTGCCATGATGCGTACCATGTTCTTGAGGAACGAATTGCCGATGACCTCGATCGCCAAGAGGTCGCGCCTTCCGTTCCAGCCCGGAAGCACACGGATCGCAAACATCGTCCGCTCCAGGATTTCGCGCTGATCTCCCGACTGGCGGAAGGCTCGAAAGTCGTGCGTCCCGAGGAAATGCTTTGCCGCTGATCGGATCGCCTCTACATCGAGGTAGTCCTCGACGAAGTCCCCGCCGGGTGGCACGTCTTTGCGACCGTCCTTGGGGCCGAGCTGCCAAGCGCGCCTTCGAAGCAGGGGGTCGCGGTGACGACCCACACGCACGAGGTACCGGTATCGCTTGTGTGCCGCGTGAAACCGCGGGTTGTATCGGCGAAAGCAAGGCTGCGCATCGTGGATGACGATGTCTTCTGGCAATCTGGCGTTGAGGCCATGCACCCAGCCCTCCGGGGGGACGTCATGCGTGCACGAAAAGCTCGCCAACTGACCGAGCGCGTGCACACCCGCGTCGGTCCGGCTGCACCCTTTGACCGGCGAATGCTCGAGCCCCATCTCGTCGATGGCCTCCTCGATCATCCCCTGGACGGTTCGGAGGCCGGGCTGGGCCTGCCATCCATGAAAGTCGGTACCGTCGTAGCCGAGGCACAAGCAGACCCCATGCGGAAATCGCACCTTCTCTTCGCCCATCTCAGTCCGGCCGGACGCTAGCGCGGATGGCCCTCGTTGCCTATCGTCCACCGGTGCGCCTGATCCTGAGCCTAGGCCTACTCCTCACCGCGGCTAGCGCTTCGGCGCAAGAGGGCACTATCGCTGGCACTGACACTGGCACGGACACTGGCACTGTCGCTGGCGCTGACACTGACACTGGCACTGAAACCGACACTGGCGCTGGCACTGGCGCTGACACTGACACTGTCGCTGATCCTGGCACTGACACGGCCCCTCCCCTCCCTCCCAAAGTTGCCGTTGTCGTTGCCGGCGATCCCGATGAATCGGTCCTCAAAACCGCCTCCGAAATCGAGCAGGAGTGCGCTCGCGCGGGGCTCAGCATCCCCGCCGACCCGGCTCTCCGCGCGGCCCTCCGCGGTGAGCCGGACTCCGAGGAAGATGGGCTTGATGGGCTTCGTTCGATTCGGCGGAGTCTCGGCGTCGATCCCCGGAAGGATCTTGCCTCGTACAAGCGTCTCGGCACCATTACCGGAGCGGACGCGCTGGTCGTTCTTCGCCGCGAAGGCACCATCAAAATCGAAGTCTTCGATGCGGCCGCTTCCCAGTTTTATGAAGGAGCCCTCGACTTCGATGGCACGACACCCGAGGAGCGCGCGCACTACATCGAGCGTCGCGCTGAGACAGCGCAGACACGATGGCTCCAGGACCCAAGCCCCCCTGACGCGGCAGGCGCTCAAGTCGACGCGACCGGCAAGCCCACCGATGAACCCGAGAAAAAACGATGGATCAAGAAGGCCTGGCCTTACTTCGTCGTCGGTGCGCTTCTCGCGGCAGGTGTAACCTACCTCATAGTTGACGGACGTCGCACTAACGACCCGGGACCTCCGCTGCTAAGATTCAGGCCTGGTGACGAATAGACGAGAACGACCCTGGCCCGGGGCGATTCTGTGTTTGGTCGTGGTCCCCTTCCTTGCGACCGTCACAGCGGCTCAGGCGCCTCCCGAGGCTCCTTTGCCGACGCCGCCGACCGGCTACGCGACCGAGCAGGTCGGCCCGGTCACCTGGACTTTTCCGGTTTCCGAGCGGAAGCGGGTCGTCCCGCTGGTCGAGAGCGTCGAGAAGCACTGGGCTGCGGTCGCGACGGACTTCGGCGTCGTCATCGACGATCGCTTGACCATTCGCGTCGCGCGAAACCCACGGGAGATGCGTGCGCTGTCGCCGATCGGGTATCCGCCTCCCGACTATGCCACCGGGGTCGCGTACCCGCGCTGGGGCGTGATTTTGATCACCATGTCGGCCCCCGACACGTGGCAGCCCCCCGACCTCGAAGTCGTATTGGTACACGAGCTCTCTCACGTCGCGCTCTACCGTGCCGTCAGGGGACACGGCGTCCCGCGCTGGTTCAGCGAGGGCGTCGCCATCCACCAATCGGAGGTCCGTCTCCTGCCGCGGATGCAATCACTCCTGCGCGCCGCCGCTCAGCGATCGATGCTGCGCCTCTCGGAGCTCTCCGACCGATTCCCGAACCGACCTCACGAGGTCAACATCGCTTACGCGCAGAGCGCGGACATCGTTGGGTTCCTGCGCCGCACGCCCAACGACAAGCGGCGCTTTCATCTCTTGATCCAATCCATGGCGGCCGGGGAGACGTTCGATACGGCGCTCTCGACTGCATACGGGTGGACCAGCGTCGGGCTCGAGCGCGAATGGCGTGAAAGCCTCCGCACGCGGTACCGAATCGTGCCGGCTCTCCTAGGTGGGACGACGATTTGGGTTCTCGCTGCCATCCTGGTCGTGGTCGCGTACCGCCGGAGACGACGCTACCATCATCTCAAGCTGCAACAGATGGCCCATCGCGAAGAGCTCGAGGCAGCGGAAGCAACGCTTCCTCCACCGCCGCCCGAGGCCGAGACGGACGTCGTGAGCGATGCGGGCGTGCCGCGGGTCGAGCATGACGGCGAATCCCACACCCTCCACTAGTGTGCGGATCTTTTCGCTTGCACACTAGTTTATGGGTCAGACGTTGGTTGCGAGACGTCAGTCTGGCTTTGGGGACGCCGCGGGGTGGATCGGAAACTTCGGGGTGCTGCCCTGCTTCTCGAGCTTCTTCTTGCGGTCTTTGCCCTGGGCGGCTCGTTTCCGGCGCCGCCGGGCCTTGGTCTTACTGGTGTCTGACATAGGTGTTCGCGCGGGGGTGGTGGGGCGGGACCAACTGCGGCCGAAGGCCTCTGGAAGATCCGAGAGCGGCTTGATACTGCCCTGAGCCCCAGCGGTCAAACCGCCGCTGCGCGGGTTCCAGCCGCAACAGCCCTGAGATACCCCTGACGAAGCCTTTCGGTAAACGGGCCTGGCGTTCCATCACCTATCGATTGGCCATCGGCGAGCACCACCGGCATCACCTCCCGAATGCTGCTGGTGATGAATGCTTCATCGGCGTCGTAGAGGTCCGCTGGGTAGAGCTCGGTCTCGTCGACCGACAGCCCCTCCGATCTGCAGACGTCGAGCACCGTCGCACGCGTGATCCCGACTAGGATTCCCGGCTCCGGTTTTGGCGTCCGAATGACCCCGTCCTTCACCACGAAGAGGTTGCTGGATGCCCCTTCGAGAAGCTGCCCACGCCGTCCGAGGACGATCGCCTCCTGGGCCCCCTTCTGCTTCGCTTCGTGCACGGCGAGCAAGTTGGCGAGGTAGTTCGATGCCTTGGCGCCGGCTGCGCGTGCGTCGTCGGTAGGCCGCGAAGCGCTGAGCAGCACGACGGCCGCCCCATGCTCGTAAAGCTCCCGAGGATACGGCGTGATCGGGGCGACGATGATCACCCGCAACGGCGAGGTCGCGGTCGTAGGGTCGTAGGTGAGCGGCCCCGTTCCGCGAGTGATCACGACCCGGATGTACCACTCGCCTTCTCCGGCGGCCGCCAGCGTGGCCCGCACCTCGGACGAAAGCGCGTCGATCGGCACCGGCATCCGAATCATCAGGCGGTCCGCCGACCGGCTCAGCCGTTCGAGATGCTCCTTTTCGGCAAACGGAACACCCCCGTAGGTCCGATAGACCTCGAACACACTGTCACCGTAGAGGAAGCCCCGATCGAGCACCGGCACGCGCGCTTCTGCGGTGTCGACGATCTCCCCGTCGATGCAGACCTTGCCTGTCGCCATGATTCAACCCTTCAACTGAGCGAGTAGCTGCGAAGCCTGCTCGTGGCTCGCGTCCTCGGCAAGCGCCCGTTCCAACATCGTGATCGCTTTGCGCTTGTCGTCTTGGCGAGCTGCGATGTCCCCTAGGTAATAGTAGACATCGGCCTTTCGAATCCCAGATGACGGCTCAAGCTTCTGAAGAAGGAGCGCTCGAAAGCTTTTCTGAGCCCGACCGAGGTCGCCCTGGGCGAGGGTCAGCTTCCCGAGGTCGCGTAGGATCTCAACGTTGGCCAAGTCGACCTTGAAGGCGGCGTCGTACGCGACGAGCGCGCCTTCGGCGTCCCCCAAAGACTCGAGCGCCTGCCCGAGCCGGTGATGGTGCGTCGCGAGCTCCTTGCTTCGCGTCCTACCGAAGCTCTCGATGATCTGTCGAAGAATGGGAACCGCATCTTGCTGACGTCCGGCCGCGATGTAGAGGTCGCAGAGAGGAACGAGGGCCGCCCGATCTTCTCGGTCGAGAGCGACCGCCTTTTCGAGATAGGTGGCGGCGGTGCCAGGATCGTCGAGACGGTCTCGATAGACATCGGAGATCGACCGAAGCAAGACGACCCGCTCTTGGTCGGAGACCCCGGCCTGGAGCTCATCGTCCAGGACGCCGGCGAGCGCTCGATAGTCGCCCTCGGATTCGTAGTGGGCCTTGAGGCGCTCGCGGGTGGCGCGGTCGCTCGGGAAACGTTCGTAAGCCGCCCGAAGCGCCCTGCCAGACTGCTCCCGATCGCCGATCCTCTCGGCCCACAGATCCACCACTCGATGGCTAAGCTCGATCGCGGCCTGGCCATCCAGGCGAGCGGCCAGGCGTTCGAGGGTATCTGCGACCTTGGTCCAACTCTCGCTGCGCTCGTACAACGACGCAAGCGCGCGGAGCGAGCTCTCGTTGGCGCCGACTTCGGCGTGGATCCGCTCGTAGGTCTCGATGGCTGATTCGGGATCGTGGCGCTTGTCGGCGTGGATCTCGGCAATCCGCTCGAGGAGGTCGCGTTGGTCTTCGTCGGTCGCATTCCCCACCCGTGACAGCAACGAGGCGACGAGCTCATCCCAGGCACCGGCTGCTTCGAGCAGGCGCTCCAAGTCGTTGAGCGCCGCCTCGTGGGTCGGGTCGGACCGCACCACCTCCCGCAACATCGCAATGGCGGCGGTCTGATCACGGAAGGAATCCTCGTAGAGCCTTGCGAGCCGAAGCTGAAGTTTGGATCGTTCCTGATCGTCGACGAGCTCACACCGGCGTTGAAGAAGCGAACGAAGCGCCTCGATGCGATCGTTTTGTTTGTAGAGCTCCTCGAGCGCGTCGAGAGTCCCGCTGTCGCTCTCTTCGCACTCGAGCGCGGCTTCATACGCCTCGATTGCCGCCCTCGAATCGCCGAGGTGCGTGCGGTATACCGCCCCTATCTTGCGCGCCAACGAGGCGCGTTCGCTGTCGTCCGAAGCGACATCGAGCCTTCGTTCGAGAAGACCCACGACCTCGTTCCATCGGGACTGCCCCTCTCGAATGTCGGAAAGAGCGCGGAGGGCGTCGGCATCGGTGCGGTCGGTGGAAAGCAGCTCCTGATAGCACTCGGCCGCAAGCTCGGGCTCGCAAATGGTGTTCAAGGCAATGCCAGCCGCCTCTCGGAGATGCCCCGTTCGTTCTTCCACGGCGGGCTCGACCACCGCCCATGCACGCAGCGCCGCCACCAACTCGGTCGACCTTTGTTGTTCTCGCAGCAGCGCGACGAGCTGGGCGTGCGCCTCGACAGGCTCGGGATCGAGCGCGAGCGCGTCGGCGAGCGTGCGTTCGGCCGCTTTTTCATCCGAGAGGCGGTCCCGATACCATTCGGCGGCTCGAAGCCGAAGCTCGTAGAGCTCGCGTCGGTCGAGTTCACTGCTGGCGGCGATCTCTTCGACGAGCCCCCGAAGCTCGTCCCAGCGTCCCGACTTGTCCGCCAGACGCTCGAGGGAGGCGATCAGTTCACGGTCACGCGGCTCGATCCGAACGGCGGCGCGCAGGGCCGCAATGGCTTCCTCGGGACGACCCAGGTCGTTTTCCCAGATCGCAGCGGCTTCGTTGAGCAGCGCGACCCGGTCGGCGTCGCTAGGAGCGATCGCGACCCTATTTTCGTACAGACGGACGACCTCCTCGAGGTCGCCTTCGTTGCGGTAGTGATCCTCGAGCAGGTCGAGGGCGCTTGCGGCGACTTGAGGCTTTTCGACCAGACGGCGGACGGCCTCGATGGCCTCATCGCGGCCTGACTCGTGCTCCATCGCCATTTGATAAGCGCCGAGACCGCCTTCGAGGTCGCCGAGGTAGCTGGCCCGAAGCCGGCCTTGACGGAGCAATAGCGAGGGCCGCTCCGCGTCGCCCGCCTCGAGGCGCCGCGATACCACGTCGTGAAGGCGATCCCATTGTTCGGTCTTTTCAAACAATCGATCCAACTCCTCGAGGATCAAAGGCTCGTCACCGAGCAGAGAGAGAGCTCGCTCGGTGGCATCGATCGCGCTGGCGTGATCTTTCAGCTCGTCTTCGCAGATACGCGCCACGCGGCGATAGAGAGCCGCGCCCCGCTCCGGCTCGAGGCTCGCACCCGCCTCCGCGAGCAAGACTTCCACGAGGTCCGGCCAGCGCTGAAGGTCGCGTGCCAGCGTCTGTGTGCGGTCGATGATGGCGTCATCTTCGGGTCGCTCTTCGATCGATTGAAGCAGCGCGTCGAGTGCGGCGTTGAGGTCGTTGCGCCCTTGTTCTTGCACGTCTGCCAGCGCCACCAGCTGCGCCGCCTTTTCATGGGGATCGGTCATCGCGTCGGCCCGCAATCGAAGTAGGGCAGCGAGGTCGTTCCATCGTTCATGAGCACGGAGATAGGGCTCGACGACCGCAGCAGCGTCTTCGCGGTAGTCGGCAAGCTTGGTGATTCGGAGAAGAGCCTGCACGGAAGGCTCGTGAGACTCATCGATACGCAAGACTTCTCCGTACACCGCGATCGCGCTCAGCTCGTCGTCGAGCTCTCGTTCGGTGATGTTGCCTAACTGGTGCGTGAGCTCGACCCGTTCCGAGTCGTGGAGAGCTGTGTCGATCCGACGGCGCAGCATGTCGACCAGGTCTTGCCATTGCCCTTGCCGTTCGTAGAGGCGGCTTAGACTCTCGAGCGCTTTTCTGTGATCGCGGTCTGCATCGAGCACTGCCCTTAGCGCATCGCAAGCAGCCTCGGGACGACCCAGCTGGGCTTCGTAGAGCTCGGCAAGTCGGAGCCCCACCTCCACACGCACATCGGGATCTACTTCGATCGTCATGCGATGCTCGAGCACATCCGCTAACCGGTCACTGTCGTTGGAAGCGGCAAACAGGCGGTCGAGCGCGGCATAGGCCTCGCCATCGTCGGGCTTTTCGCCCGCCGCTTGTTGGTAGTACGACACAGCTCGCTCCGAATCGGAAAGCTGCTCCTCGTAGAGAGCGCCAAGCCGGGTCAGGAGCGCGGCGCGGTGATCGGGGTCATTCGAACGTTCGAGCTTCAGCTCATAAACTCTTGCAACTCCTTGCCAATCTCCGATCATCAGTTGAAGGCCTTCGAGGTCGTCAAGGGCCATCGCAGCCTCGGGATCCTCTTCGAGGATCCGGCCGAATGTCTGGATGGCGGCCCGCGGATCGCCCTGCTCACGGTCTTGAGTCTCCGCAACGCTTCGCAGGAAAGAAGCCCTGAGGGAGGGATCGTCCGAGGCAGCGGCGGCCGCCTCACAGATCGCGATGTAGCCGGCCGAATCCCTCAGAACCTTTGCCAGCCGGTCGACTTCCGCTCGGGTGGGCTCGTCGGAAGGCTCGGCGCCAAGCGCTCGGCCCCATGCCTCGAACGCCTTTTTTTCATGACCGCCAGGTGCAGCGTAGAGCTGAGCGACCTCACGCCAAGTTTCGGCTCGTTCGAACGAATCCGTGGTCTGCCCCGCCTTGGCACGCAGCACCGCTATGAGCTCACGCCAGTGGCTGCCTTCGCGGTGAATGGGCTCGAGGATCTGCACCGCACGCGGCCCTTGCTCCTCGTGCGAAACCAAGCGGGTCACCGCTTCGAGGACGGGCTCGTAGGACGGATTGTCCGCGAGCACGTCCTCGTAGATGTCGAGCGCGCGCGAGACATCACCTAACCTCGATTCGGTGACTGAGCCTAAACGGCTGCGAAGAGCGATCGAAGACCTGGGGTCCGCGGTGTTGTCGATTTGGAATTCGATGTGGGCTGCAAGATCTTCCCAGCGCTCGGCCGCCTCGAGCAGCGCGTCGAGCTCAGTGGTCGCGTCCTTGTCGGATGGGTCGATCTCGAGGATTCGTCGGAGCGTGACGATGCCATCAGACGGCGCCCCGAGCTCGGTTACCTCGATGCGCGCGATCTCGTGCAGGATCGAAACCCTCTCGGCGTCGTCTTCCGCAAAGCTCTCACGCTCGCGATCGAGCTCCAAGAGCTCAGGCCATTTCCCGCTCTTGGCGTAGACGGTCGCGAGCGCAGTGCTCGCTTTCTTGTTGCTCGGGTCGTAGGTGAGTGCCCGCCGATAGTAGATCGCCGCTTTCTCAGGGTTCTCCAAGCGCTCGTCGTAGAGCTTGGCGGTTGTCAGTGCGAGAGCCGCCGTGCTTCCGTCGTCGACTTCGACCGCCCGCAGCGTGGAATCAAAAATGGCAGCCAGCCGGCTCCAACGCCCCAGCGACCTCGCGAGTCGGGTCAGCTTCTCTTGGCTTCCTTGGTCATGGGGATCTTCGGCAAACAGCCGACCGTAAGTCTCGAGGGCGCCATCGAGGTCTTCGAGGTGCGACTCCTGCACGTCGCCGAGGTGCCGAAGCAGCTCGAGCCTTTGGGTCGGATCGTGCTCGCCGTCGAGACGGGCTTCGAGAATGGCGGTCACTTTGTCCCACTCCATCCGCTTGAGATAAAGAGGCTCGAGCAACTCGGCCGCCGCGCTTCGGTACTCCGGCTGCTGGAGCAGATCCTCGAGAACCCGGACGGTCGGTTCGTGGTTCGGATCTTGGCTGAGCGCCTCACGGAACTGATCGAGCGCGCGCCATGGCTCGGCGAGCTTGCGTAGGCACAGTTGCCCAAGCTCGTAGCGCACGGTGGCGGCATCACCGACCCGTTGGTCGATCTCCCGCTCGTAGAGGGTGGAAAGGTCCTCCCAGCGGCGGGTCTTGCGGTACAAGCGCTCGAGGCCCTCGTAAGCGGCGGGATGATCATTTACTCCGAGCGCCCGGTCGAAGGCGTCGATCGCAGAATCGAGGTCCTCGATGTCGGTTTCGTATAGCCCCGCCTGACGCACCAACAACTCGGCACGTTCGTCGCGCTCGTCGACGAGCTCGGCCTTGCGCCGCAATAGGTCTACCAATTCGCCAACGTCGCCAGTTCCCTCGACCAGTCTCAACAGCGCATCGAGAGAAGCCCGATGATCGGGCTGCTCCTCGAGGATCTGCTCGTACTGAGAGCGCGCGACTTGAGCATTGCCGAGGCTCTGCTCCGCAATGTCGGCAGCGCGCGTCCGGACCTCGGTGCGGAGGTCACCATCGAGAAGCTCGGGTACGATGGCACTCAGGGTCTCGACGCATTCTGCAAAACGGCCCGTCGCAAGGGCGTGGCGCTCGTAGTCGGCGACCACGCGTTGCAATTCGTGTGGCTCGACGCCGGCCCGGAGGGAGCGCCCCGTGAACTCGAACGCCGCCTCGGAATCGTGCAACCCGACCTCGCTCACCTCTGCAGCTCGGAGCAGCGCACGGACTCGCTCGCTCGGGCCGCCCTGCGCGGCGACCATCTCCAGCATCCGCACCTGATCGGCGTGCTGGCTGAAGCTTTGGAAATGCTCGATGAGCCGCCGGGCAACCGCGATCCGGAGGGAAGGCTCGCCTTCACGCGCGAGCTCCTCGAGGGCGCGCACCGTCGGCTCGTGCCCGGGCATCCGCTCGAGCAGCTCTCGATAGACGTCGAACGCACGTTCGCCTTCATCGGTCTTGGTTCGCATCAGCTCGGCCGCCTCGAACCGATACGCGATCTGATCGTCGACGGCCTCGGCAGTGTCGGCCCGAAGCTCGATGATTTCGAGCAGCTCGCGCCAACGCTCGGTTTCCCGGTAGAGCCGCGTCAGGGCTGTCAGCGTATCCTCATCCGACCCGAACCTCGACAGGATGTCGCGATGGGTCGCGATGGCATTGTCCACGTTGCCGAGCTTGTCTTCGAAGATTCGGCCAACCCTGAGCAATGAAGCCTTTTGTTGCGCCTCATCGTCGCTGAGCTCGTTGCGGCGCTCGAGCACCTCCACCAAAGGCTCCCACCGCGCGCGCTGCTCGTAGAGTCGCTCGAGTGCCGCGAGGACTTCCTCGTTGGTGGGGTCGAGCTCGAGGCGCTGCCGATGGATGTCGATGGCGCCGTCCGGATCCTGGAGCGAGCCTTCGAGGAGGGCCGCAAGCTCGGCAAACAGCTCCTCCCTTCGGTCGGGAGCTTCTTCAAAACCAAGCTGTCGGCGTAGATCCTCGGCAAGCGCTTGGTGAGCGCCGGACGCGCGATGGATTCGTTCCAGAGCGCGGGACGCCTTCAACACGATGTCGGGGTTGTCCGGCTCTTGCCGAAGCAACTGTCGATAGGCCCGTTCGACCCGTTCGGGCTCCGACTCAGCTTCCTCCCAGAGCTCGGCCAGCTCGAGACAAAGCTCGGTCTTGATGTACTCGTCGGCCACCGATGAAAGCCCGGCCTCTAGACACTCGGCCCGCTCCCGCTGTCGGTCGAGCTCCGATGCCATCCGCTTGAGGTCCGCGCGTGCGCTCCCGTCCGCGACGTCTTCTCGCACCGCCCGTGCGTAGACGTCAAAGGCCATCTCCGGATCTCTCAGCTTCCTTTCGACGAGCTCCCCGAGGCGGCCGAGGTGCGCTGCCCGAGAGCTCGAATCGGTGAGGTCCTCGAGCTGAACTTCCAGGACCTTTGCGAGCTCACCCCATGCTCCTTGCGACTCGAAGATCGGCTCGAGGATTCCCGCAACCCGTTGGCGCTCTTCGCGGTTCTCCATGAGGCGCTCGAGGCCTTCCTGCGCACGAAGGTGGGTGGGGCTCGACGCCAGGACCAGCTCGTAGTGATCGATGGCGTCGCTCGGGCGATTGAGGCGCGTTTCGTAGAGGGTGGCAAGCTCGTAAGCGAGGTCGGCCGCTTCTTGGCCAGTGGCCTCGTCGAGGTCTCGCCGCAACAGCTTTGCGAGCTTGGGCCAGCGCTTCAACCGGCCGTAGAGCCGCTGTAGTGCGCGCCTCGAAGGCGTGTGGGTCGGATCGAGCTCCAGCGCTTGCTCGTAGCTCGCGATCGCATGCTTCGGCTCGTCGAGGATCTCCTCGAAGAGAAAACAGAGCTGCAAGAGCAAGTCGAGCTTGGCCACCGCGTCGGTGGTCGCCTCGATGCGCTGTTGGTAGAGCGCTCGAACGTCGTTCCACTCTTCTTGCTTGGTGTATAGCTGCTTGAGCGCGGCGAAGGCGGTGGCATCGCCGGGATCTTCCTCGAGGACCCGGCGATGAAACCGCGCGGCCTCCTCGGGAAGCCCAAGGGCCCCATCGAAGAGCTCGGCGGCCCGTCTACAAAGGGCCACCTCGGTCTCGGGATCCAAATCGCCGGCATCGATCGCGACCACCAATGCCTTTGCGAACGCATCATGCTGACCCGCTGCCTCTGCAACACCGCCGAGCCGGTCGAGAAGACCGAGGTCGTGCGGGTTGTCCATGAAAGCGGATTCGAGCGCGGAGTACGCGCCGGAGGCATCACCGAGCTCCGACGCCGCTAGCTCGGCGATCCGTAGGCGCAAGGTACGACGCTCCTTGCGGTCTTCGGTCTGGTCGAGGCGCCTTTGCAGTAGGTCGGCGAGCTTCTCGAACTCACCGCGTTTGGCATACGCGGGCTCGAGCAAGACCATCGCATTCGCCAAAAGCTCGCCGCCCTCTGACGAAATCGCCTCGAGCCCGCCGATTGCCACCTGGTTTCGGCCGTCGAGCGCAAGCGCCTCGCTGTAGCACTCGAGAGCACCCGACGGATCTTCCAGGTGAATGCGCCGCAAGTCGGCAAGCTGCAGATACACCGCAAGTCGATCGTCGTCGCCCACTTTCGATTGAAGTCGCTTTTCCAGCGCTCTGTCGAGGCGATCCCATTGTTTCAGTTGCTGCGACAGCCGTTCGACTGCCCTCAATGCATCGACGTCGTGCGGGTTGCTCTCGAGGATTTGCCAGTGGCGCTCCGCCGCGGCAGGAAGGTCCCCCAGTTGTTCTTCTTCGATCTGGGCAACCTCGTTGAGCAACACCCACTCTTCGGCGGGATCGGCCACGGCCTGCACACGGCGCTCATAGAGGCCACGGAGGTCCGTAAAGCGCCTCTCGGCACGGTACAGTCGATCGAGCACCGCCATGGCTTCGGCGTCGTCCGGCTCCCTCTCGAGAATGGCCTCTAATTCGTGAATCGATTCTTGGGATTCCCCGAGCCTTTCACCAGCGATCGCAGCGATCCGTCGCTGCAGGTCGATCCGCTCGGCCTCCGAGGTCCCTGCATCGTTGACGCGTGCACGAAACAGCGCGACGAGGTCCTCGTATGCCCCTGCGGCTTCGGCCGACTCCTCGAGCCCCACCACAACCTCGGGGGCAGTCGGAAAGAGCATGTATGCGCGGCTTGCCCAGGCGAATGACGAGGCGGGGTCGTGCTGGCGCTCGAGCGTGACACTTCGGAGCGCGTTGAGGCGCGCGAGCCTTTCCTCTGGCGGAGTTCCAACGGTTGCGCTTGCCTCGATAATCTCGAGCATTTCGGTGTAGCGACCCCACTTTTGGTCGTTCTCGTAGATCGGCGCGAGCATGCGAGCGGCTTCCTCGTTTGTCGGATCTGCAACGAGCACTCTTTCGAGACTTCGCAGCGCTCGATGCGGCTCCCCAACCCGGTCGCAGTACACTCGCGCGGCGCGAAGGCTTAGCTCCACGATCACTTCGGGCTCCTCGGCGTCTTCTGCGGCCTGGTTGAGCACGTCGGCCAGCCCCGCCCAATCTTCGGTCTGACCGTAAAGCGCCTCGAGGGGTTCCCACGCGCCAGACGCCACGTACGCATCTCTCAACGTCCGGCGGACACGGCTGTTGTCGGGGTCCCGCGCGAGAAGCTGCTCCCACACCGTCACCGCTTCCTCGGGCCGCGACAATCGCTCCATCAACACCACGCCGAGGCGTTGGAGGACGTCGCTTTGCGCGGGTTGGCCGTCGCTTTGTTCGGCGCGACGTCGAAGAATCGACGCGAGAGTTTCCCAGTCCTTCTCACGCTCTGCGAGCTGTTCGAGCGCATCGAGGGCGCCGGCCGTATCGGGCGCCTCTTCGAGGATTTCCTTCCACAACCGGATCGCGACCGCGTTCTGGCGAAGACGGCTGGTGCAAAGCTCCGCCATCTCGATCTTTTTCTCCAGCCGAGCGGGCGGATCGGCAGCGAGCTCGGCCTCTTTCCCGAGCACATTGAACAACGCGGCCCACTTGCGCTTCTTGGTGTAGATCTCCTTGAGTCGTGCGAGCGCGTCGGCGTGGTCGGGCTGAAGGGCGATGACCTGCTCAAGGGGCTGGGTCGCTTGGTTCAGATTGCCGAAGCGCTCGACCCAGAGGTCGGCCTCCCGCAGATAGAGCGCGATCTGCTCGTCGGAGCCCTTGGCGATCTCGGCTTGGCGATCGAGGATCTGGATGAGCTCGTTCCAGCGGCCCGACGCTTCGTAGAGCTCGGCAAGCGCGGTCAGGGCCTCCGGGTCGTGCGGCGCTAGCGTGAGAATCTCGGCATAGACCTGAATGAGCATCGAATCGAGATCGAGCGCATCGCGATAAATCGGAATCAAGTCCCGCAGCAGCCTGAGCTTCTCTTCCTTCGCGCTCGGAGAGAGCGCCTCGATTTCGCCCCGAATCGACTCCGATAGCGCGTTCCACTTTCCGCTGCTTTCGTAAAGCTCTTGAAGCGCCGTGCGCGCATCGAGGTCTCCGGGCGAGAGGCGCTCGACGAGCTTCCAGGCTTCGAGCGCACGTTCCGGTCGGTTGGCCGCATTCGCACGATGACCGAGCTCCCGCGCGAGCTGAAGCTGCCGTTCCGGGTCCGTGGTCGTACGCAACGCGTCGCCGAGAATGGTCAGCAGGCGGCCTTCGGCGTCCTTGTCGCCGATGCGCTCGCGATAGAAATCAAGCATGCCGGGATGCGCCGCGTCGATCTTTCGCAGCCGGGCAAAGTAGGGTTCTGCCGATTCGGGGTCCTCGCGGAAGCGCCAATGCACCATCGCGAGCTGTAGAAGCATCCCTTTTTCGGACTCGAGCTTCTGCCTGGCACGGAGGGCGTCGTCGTACATCGCCGCCAGCTCATCCCACGCCTCCCTGTCGGTGAAGTACTGAACCAGCGCCCCGAGCGCTTCTTCATCGGTCGGCGTGAGCTCGAGGACTTTCTGATACGCCTCGGCAGCGCCCTCCACATCCTCGAGGCACCGACGGAGCACGCGGGCCGCCTGCAACCAGGCCGCGGCCTTTTCCTCTCGGCTACGGGCGGCTTTTGCGGCCAACACGAAGACGGAGACCACGTCCTCCCAGCGCTCGCGCGCGCGGAGGCTCAAGGCGTACTGGCGAGCGGTCCGTAGATGAGATGGGTCGGCAGCGAGCGCCTCGTCGAAAATCGCATCGGCTTGTTGCACTTCTTTGTCGCCGCCGTACTGCCAGATCAGCGATGCCGCCCGCGTGAGCAACGAGGTCTTGAGCCGCGGATCGGTCGCCTCGCGCGCTTCTTCGACGAAGCGATGCGCGATCTCACGCCACCGCTCCGCAGCCTGCTCGATCTGCTCGACTGCTTGTGCCACCTCGGGATCATCGGACTCCCGGCCTCCGAGCCGCTCGTATGCCTGGCGGGCACCCTGATCGTCCATCAGCTCGTCACGCCGAACGCGGCCGAGCTCCTTGACCAAGATCCTGTGGAACTCCGGATCGTCCGACACCAGCTCCGACTCGATCTCCATCAGCAACGACGCCGCTAAGAACTCGCCCCGTCGCTCGTGCCCTCCGCGTGCCGCTTCGATCAATCGAAGCGGGTCCTGAGCGTTCTTGTTCGCCGGCTCGCTATCGAGCAGCTGACGCAACTCTTTGATCGGTCGTGTGTCGTACGGATCCTCGAGCAACATGCCCAAGTAGTTCGCCACCGTGAGGTCCGGCATCTCCCCTCCTGTTGATCCCTCGGTTGGAGGGAAATTTTCACCCTTGGGTGATGTCACGAAACCCCGAAAAACAAAAGGATCCTGGGAACTAAGCGCCCCACCTCACCGATGCATAGATGTTAGCGGTCTGAAGAACCCAACGGCAAGCCTCGAATTTGAGGAAATTCGCGTTCGCCTGATGCTTGGTCGGGCCGCCCTCAGAAGAGCATGATCGCGCCGGCCCAGGTCAACGCGCCCCAGGTGACGACCCCCAGCGCCAGGTGGGTCGTCGCCAACGCCTGCAATGTTCTGTAGTTGTTGGCCCGATCCAGGCCGAACCAGTCTGGGTTGGCGATCACGACCCCCATGCCGATCTGCGCGAGCATGCCGGCCAACGTCACCCATCGCAGCACCTTGTGGGTCCGCAGCTTCCTCGCGAAATCACTGTTGCCCTCGCTGACCCCCAACGGGTCGGGCATCGCAAAAGATAAGCCAAAGGTCGTGAAATAGAGGGCACTGGTCACGACGCCCAACGTTAAGTGTATCGTCGGTGCGCCGCTGCATTGACCTTGGCCGAAGATGGCATCGCCGGTCACACATGGATTGCTGCCTTGGCCCGCCCACCAACCGTATTGGTTGTAGAACTGGATGAAGCCGGCAGCCACGGTCACCGTCATCATCGCCCAGGTGGCGATCCCAAACGACTTGTGGAACCTCTTGATCTTGTTTCGCTGGCGAACGAGGTCAGCCGTGGTCGGCTCGGCCGGCTCTTCCAGCTCGGTCGACACTTGAACCGCGAGCACTGCTGCCGCGTCGATCACCACCGCGGGGGGTTCCTCCAACGATGACTCGATGTTGAGAGACAAGCCGAAAATCGGAGTGGCAAGCAAGAGAGCGGTCAGGGGGCCCATCGCGGCGGAGTATCTACCAGATTTCTCCGTGGGGCCAGGAGTTGGCGCGGGTTAGGGCCGAATTCTAGACTCGGGGTCACCGGCTTTTCACGGAGAGCCAGTCGCTGTAGAGGAAAGGTATGGCTTCGCCACCTGAGTTGCCCACCGAAGTTTCCGTTTACGAGGTGGCCCCTAGGGACGGCCTCCAGAACGAAAGCGCCCAGGTGGCCACTCATGCCAAGGTGCGACTGATCGAAGCCTTGGTGGATGCCGGAATCACTCGCATCGAGGTCGGAAGCTTCGTCGCCTCGAAGTGGGTCCCGCAGATGGCTGACGCGGACGAGGTGTTCCGAATGATCGAGCGCCGACCGGGCGTCACATACTCCGGTTTGTGCCCAAATGCGCGCGGACTGCATCGTGCGCTCGAAGCGGATGTCGACGAGATCGCGGTGTTCGTGAGCGCAAGCGAGACGCACAACCTGAAGAACGTCAACAAGACGATCGCAGAGACACTTTCGGTGTTCGACGCGGTGATCGGCCCTGCCGTCGCGCAAGGCCTTCGCGTTCGAGGCTACGTATCGACCATGTGGGGTTGCCCGTATGAAGGCGGCGTCGACCCGAAGCGGGGGCTCGAGCTTGCGCGCCATCTTCTCGGGGAGGGCTGTTATCAGGTGTCGCTCGGGGACACGATCGGCGTGGGGACGCCACTGCAGACGCATCGGATTCTCGAGTTGTTCTTGTCGGAGGTACCCGTCGAGCAGATCGCCCTGCACTTGCACGACACGCGCGGAACCGCCTTGGCCAATGTTTTGGTTGGGCTGCAAATGGGCGTGACCACCTTCGACGCGTCGGTCGCCGGCCTCGGTGGCTGTCCTTTTGCGCCAGGCGCTGCCGGCAACCTCGCGACCGAAGACTTGGTGTATACCCTCCAGGGCATGGGCATCGAAACCGGAATCGACCTCGACCGACTCTGGCAGGCCGGTCAGGTCGCAGAAGCGATCGTCGGCCGCGAGCTCCCGGGCAAGGTTCATCGTGCGGGCGTACGCTCGCTTGCCAAGTGAAGCGAGGGAAGAGCACGTGCCAGTCCAAGATCTGCTCAACTACATCGACGCATCGCCGACCCCCTTTCATGCGGTTGCTGAGACGGCTGAGCGACTCGAGCAGCACGGCTTTCGGCCGCTCGACGAATCGGCGCCTTGGCGGGTCGAGGCCGGTGACAAGATCTACGTCACCCGAGGAGGCGGCTCGATCGCGGCCTTTCATCTCGGCACCACCCCGGCAAGCGAAGCGGGTTTCCGGCTCGTCGGCGCGCATACCGACTCCCCAAACCTTCGCGTCAAGCCCAATCCCGCGCGAAAGAAGGCGGGCTATGAGCAGCTCGGTGTCGAGCCGTATGGGGCCGTGCTTCTTCACACGTGGCTCGATCGCGACCTCTCGCTCGCCGGCCGGTTGACGCTCACCGATGGAAGCTCGCGGCTCGTAGATTTGGGCCGCCCGCTGCTCCGGATTCCCTCGCTTGCGATTCACTTGAACCGCGAGGTGAACAAGAAGGGGCTGATGGTGAACGCGCAAGAGCACATGGCGCCCCTGGTTGGCCTGGCGAGCGCCGGGGCGCTCGACTTTGCCGCATGGCTTGCCGACGAGCTCGACGGTGTCGAGGCGGTCGACATCGCAGCCTGGGACTTGATGGCGTATGACGTTCAGTCCGCTGCGGTCAGTGGTGTCGGCGGAGAATTCATCCATGCCGGGCGGCTCGACAACCTGGCGAGCTGTCACGCGGCGTGCACGGCGCTCATTGCAGCGTCCTCTAGCGCGGCCGCGACACGCGGGTTGGTTCTCTATGATCACGAAGAGGTGGGCAGCCGTAGCGCGCAGGGGGCAGCTTCCGACTTTCTTCGAAGCTGCCTCCAGCGGCTGTCGGGAAGCGCCAGGGAGGACTACCACCGGGCCGTTGCGAGTTCGTTTCTAATCTCGGCAGACATGGCGCATGCAGTACATCCGAACTACGCCGATCTTCACGAACCCGAGCATCAGCCAGTTCTCGGTGGCGGTCCGGTCATCAAGATCAACGTCAATCAATCGTATGCCACCGACGGTGAAAGCTGGGCGGCATTTGAACGGTGGGCCCGCCAAGCTGACGTCACGACACAGCGATTTGTCGTCCGCTCGGACCTCGGGTGCGGCAGCACGATCGGACCGATCACCGCGGCCGAGCTCGGGATCCGCACCGTCGACGCCGGAAGTCCGATGCTTTCGATGCACTCGTGCCGGGAGGTTGCCGCGACCTCTGACGTGCCCAAAATGATCGATCTGCTCAAACGCTTCTTCATGGAGTAGTGACGGTGCCCCGCCTTCCACGGCCTCCGGGCCCTCCAAACCGACTCGGCCTCGGCAACTTGCGAGGCATGATGAAAGACCAGCTCTCGTACATGACGAAGGCGGCAGAGCATGGGCCGATCGTCGATCTTCCGATCCTGTTCGAGCGCTACTATCTCGTCCGCGGGCCGGCTTTGATCCAGCAGGCTTTGACCCAGGGCCATACCGTCATGCGCAAGGATCGGTTCACCCACGAGCTCGGGCGAGTGATGGGTCAGGGCCTGGTGACGAGCGAAGGCGATCTCTGGCGACGGCAACGCAAGCTCGTGTCTCACGCCTTCATCCCGAGACGAATACGAACCTACGGCGATGCCATGGTCGAGGCGGCACACAGAAGCCTCGACCGCTGGGCCGACGGTGACGTCCTCGATATCCACGCGGCGATGGCAGAGCTCACCCTCGACGTCGTGGGCCGCACGCTCTTCGACGCCGATGTTCGAGGCGAGGCGAAAGAGGTCGGCAAAGCCCTTCAGGTCATCAGCGACTTCTACACCGATGTGCTCGAGAAGCCGATTGTGCCCCCAGAGTGGTGGCCATCACCATCGATGCGGCGCTTTCGACGGAATGCCCATAAGGTCGACCGTATCGTCCGGCGCATCATCGAAGACCGGCGCCAGAGTGGTGAGGACCGGGGCGACCTGCTCAGCGCGCTCCTCCAGGCGCAAGACGACGGCGGCGGAGGGATGAGTGATCAGCAACTGCGAGACGAGTGCATCACGCTCTTTTTGGCGGGACACGAAACGACATCGCTGGCGTTGGCCAATACATTCTACCTTTTGTCCCAGCATCCTGAGATCGAGCGGCAAGTGCACGCGGAGGCAGCCGACGTGCTTGGCAACCGACGTGCGACCTCTGAAGACGTGAGCCGGTTGGTCCTCAGCGAACGCGTGATCAAAGAGAGCATGCGCCTCTACCCGCCGGTGTACGCCATCGGCAGGCAACTCACCGAGGACTACGAGCTCGGTGGATACGTGGTCGAAAAAGGCGTCACCCTACTCTTCGTGCCGTGGGTCACGCACCGCCACGCGGACTACTTCAACGACCCTCTTCGCTACGATCCCGACCGCTGGCTTCCCGAGCGCGCCGGCGCGTTGCACAAGTATGCATATTTCCCGTTCGGCGGAGGCCCTCGCATCTGCATCGGCAATCACTTCGCGATGACCGAAGCGATCCTGCTCCTGTCGACCCTCATCCGTGAATACCGGTTCGAGCTCATCCCCGGCCAAACGTTAAGGCTCAAGCCCTCCGTCACCCTACGCCCCGCCGAAGGCCTACAGATGAAGCTCACTCGCCCAGGACCCAACACCGCGAAAGCTGCATAAAAGGGGACTGTCCAGATTCTCGGTCGGGCCTTCGGCCCTGGCAATTGGTCCCACCCCACCACCCCACACTATCTCCTATGCGAGCTCGAAGTCTTTGCAGAAGAGGAGGTCGGCCTGAGGGTCGTCGTAGCGTGAGCGGCGATGCCGGTGTGTGGGGAAGCCGTGTGCGCAGCTCAGCGAGGGGTCGAACAAGGCGCAGTCCTCGCAGTTCCATCTGAGGCGGAAGCGTTCACGCTGTTCGCGGAAGCGTTCGTCTTGCTCAACCTTCATCGGGAAGCTCGATCTTGTGCACGCGCCGTTCGTGGCGACCGCCTTCGAAGCTCGAGGAGAGGAATGCCTTGAGAATCTCGACCGCCAACCCAGACCCGACGACTCGAGACCCCAGACACAAGACGTTGGCGTCGTTGTGCCGCCTGGCCATCGCCGCGCTGTAACTATCCCCACATGTCGCAGCGCGAACGCCAGGGTGCCGATTGGCCGCCATCGACATTCCGACGCCGGTACCGCACACCAAGAGCCCGACCCCATCGCCGCGCGCTACTGCGCCGGCGACTCGGTGCGAGTAGTCCGGATAGTCGGTGGATTCGGCCGAGTGAGTGCCGACATCTTCGATTTCATACCCCAGCTCGCGCGCTACTTCGCAGAGCTCTTTCTTGAGCGCGAAGCCTGCGTGATCCGAGCCGACGATGAGAATCTTGCCCATGCCGCTACGAGCGTCTTAGCACGAGCGTACAGTTGGTCCCGCCGAAGCCAAACGAGTTGTTCATCACCGCGTTCACTTGCCGTTCCTGTGCCTCGTTGGGGACGAGATTCATCCCAGCTGCGGCGGCGTCCGAGCTCCCGAGATTGATCGTCGGCGGAATCACTCGATCCCGCATGCTCAGGATGCAAAGGGCGGGCTCGAGGCCGCCAGCCCCCCCGAGGAGGTGACCAGTCATGCTCTTGGTGCTCGAAACCGCCAGGCCATCGGTGGCATGCGCGCCGAAAACGGCGCGGATGGCCTTGATCTCCTCCACGTCCCCTGCCGGGGTCGACGTACCATGGGCGTTCACGTAGTCGACTTCGTCTGGATTCATCTTGGCATCCTCGAGTGCCAGGTTCATCGCGCGGCGGGCTCCTTCGGCCTCCGGCGCCGGCTGCACCATGTGATACGCGTCGGAAGTTGCCCCGTAGCCAACGATCTCGGCAAGGATCGTCGCACCCCGCGCCATTGCCTGTTCCCGTTCTTCGAGCACGCAGATCCCGGCTCCTTCGGCGATCACGAACCCATCTCGCTCGGTGTCAAAGGGTCGACTCGCCGCCTCCGGGTCGTCGTTTCGACGCGACAGTGCGCGCATGGACGAAAACGCTGCCACGCCGACCGGGGTGACCGCGCCCTCCGCACCACCCGCGATCGCGGCGTCGATCTCGCCACGTTGAATCCAGCGAAAGGCATCGCCAATCGCATGCGCTCCCGAAGCACACGCACTGGTGTGGGTGTAGCTTGGGCCCTTGAACCCGTACTGAATCGAAACCTGACCCGGCGCCAAGTTCGAGATTACCGAGGGAATGAAGTACGGCGAGACCCGTCGCGGCCCCTTCTCGAAAAGCGTCTTGCAAGTATCTTCGAAGACCTCTAGCCCGCAAAACCCGACACCGATGAAGGTGCCTACTCGCTCCTTTTGCTCGTCGGTGGGCTCGAAGTGAGCGGCTTGAATCGCCTGTGTAGAAGCCGCGATCGCCAAGTGGATGAAGCGTGCAGCCTCACGCAGCCTGCGCTTGGGCATGTACTCTAGCGGGTCGAAGTCCGTGCACTCGCCGGCGATCTGAGAACCGAACTCGGTCGGGTCAAACGCCTGAATCCGAGCGATGCCGCTTCGGCCGGCTTTGATGTTCTCCCATGTCGTCGCGGTATCCGCGCCACACGGGCTCACCGTCCCCACCCCTGTAATGACTACTCGCCGCATCGATCAATCCCAGACTTGGGACTCGAGGTCGATTAGCCTTTTCGCTCCGTGATGTAGTTGATCGCATCTTGGACAGTCTTGATCTTCTCGGTGTCCTCGTCGTCGATGTCGATCTCGAACTGCTCTTCGAAGGCGAGGACCAACTCGACGATCGCGAGCGAGTCTGCCTGCAGGTTGTCGATGAAGTTGTCGGCTTCTTTGATCTCCGCCTGATCGACATCCAACTGCTGCGATACGATTTCTTTAACCTTCTCGGCAATGTCCATGTGCTTCCTCCGTCACGTGGCTAAACGTGCATGCCTCCGTTGACCCGGACTACCTGTCCAGTGATATAGCTCGCTTCGTCGCTTGCCAAAAACACTACCGCCGCGGCGACCTCCTCCGGGCGCCCGATCCTGCCGAGCGGGGTCTGTTCGACGATCCCCTTGCGGGCGGCTTCATCGAGCCCCGAGGTCATGTCGGTCTCGATGAATCCCGGCGCGATCGCATTGACCGTGATGCCGCGGGACGCGTACTCGCGAGCGAGAGTTCGGGTCACCCCCAATAGCGCCGCTTTGGAAGCTGAGTAGACGACCTGCCCGGGGTTCCCGGACTCGGCCACGACGCTCGACAGATTGATGATCCGGCCGTGACGCTTCCTCATCATGGTCCTGATACAGGCCTTGGCACAAAACACCGCCCCGTTGACGTTCGTGGCCCAGGTCATCTCGAGATCCCTTGGCGATACACGTAACAACAGCTGGTTGATGGAGATTCCGGCGTTGTTGACCAGGATGTCTATCTTTCCGTGCTTATCGTAAGCCTGCTTGATCGCCTGGTCGACGGCGTCGGGGTCGGACACATCGAAAGCGAGTAGCTCGCCCTGCCCGCCTGCCTCCCGAATGAGCCGAAGGGTTTCCTCTGCTGCCTGAGCACTCGTTCGGTAGTTGACGAGGACGTACGCGCCCGCTTGGGCGAGCGCAACCGAGGTGGCGCGCCCAATACCCCGCGACCCCCCGGTCACGACTGCGATCTTCCCCGCCAGAGCGAACACAGCTATTCGAGCTCGTCGACGTTGCCCTTGATGACCTGGCGGCCCTTGTAGTGCCCGCACGCAGGGCACGCCCGATGCGGCAGCATCACGTCACCGCAGTTTGGACATGGCGCGACGTTCGGGGCGGTAACCTTGTCGTGATGGGCACGCCGCTGATCGCGCTTCATCGGGCTCGTTCTGCGTTTCGGAACTGCCACTGGACTACTCCTCTTTCTTTATAAGCTCTCGTTTGAGTTTCAGTAAAGCGGCGAATCGCGGGTCGGGTGCGGACGCCCCGAAGACCTCGTCGGGAGGTCGAAGATGCGCCGGGATGGCGATTCCCTCACAGTCTTCGGAGCAAAGTGGTTTCATTGGGACTTCGAGGAGCAAGTGCTCCCGGACCATCGGATCCAACACAATTTCAGTTCCCCCGTAGTAGTCCCGGTTCATCTCGTCCAGCCGAACCTCGATTTCCTCGCTCGAGGAGCGCCTCGCGTGCTCGGGGCTGAAGAGAGCCGCCACGGGGAGGTCGACGTCGATGGCCACGTCGCCGAGGCACCGGGCGCAGGAGGCCAGCATGTCGGCGGTGAGTTGACCCTGGACGAGAATGTCTTGGCCGTTGCGTTGCGCGTGAACCTGCAGCGTGCCTTCGTGTCCCGCCGGCCTCAGCTCGGTTTCGGCCAAAACAGAGCCCAGCCAGGCCGTGCCGATGGCAAAGCTCCATTCCTTTCCAGACTCATCGAGGTCTTGGACCTGTAGGACGAAAGCAGACATTGAAAATGGCGGGTTTGGGAACTTCCCACCCGCTCTCCTGGCTAATGAGAGGCGCTACTATTCAGTGGGCGTCGGAGGCTGTCAAACTGGCCTTGACGCTGCAGGCCTGCAGCAGATCCCTGCCATCGTCGCCCTGAGGTCGCCTTTCTGCAGGACCGTGATAGGTTTTGCGCTGACATGACCGATGATTTTCGACGCTTTTCCGGAACAGCCACCTACCTGACTAGCGACGCCCTAGAGTCGGCAGTCAACTGCGCCATCGTCCTTCAGCGACCGCTCTTGGTCCGAGGCGAGCCTGGCACCGGAAAAACGCTCCTGGCCGAAGCGGTCGCTGAAGCCCTCCAGATGCCGCTCCTTCGGTGGAACATCCGGAGCACCACCCTCGCCCAGCACGGGCTCTATGTGTATGACACCGTGCAGCGCCTCTACGACTCCCGATTTGGAGACAAGGACGTCAACGACATCCGTCAGTACATCAAGCTCGGGCCGATGGGCGAGGCGTTCAACGCCAAGGAGCGCGTCGTTCTGCTGATCGACGAGATCGACAAAGCCGACGTCGAGTTCCCAAACGACCTGCTGAACGAGCTCGATCGGATGCAGTTTCACGTCGACGAGACCCAAGAGGATATCGTCGCGACCGAGCGCCCGGTGGTGATCATCACCAGCAACGCCGAAAAGGAGCTTCCGGACGCCTTTCTTCGGCGCTGTGTTTTCCACTTCATCGACTTCCCTACGCCCGAGCTGATGCACGACATCGTTAGGGTGCATCATCCCGATATCGACGAGAGCCTGGTCGACCAGGCACTCAAGACCTTCTACGAAATTCGGGGGATGCGGCGGCTCCGCAAACGTCCGAGCACCAGCGAGCTGGTAGACTGGATCGCAGTGCTGCAACGCGCGGGCATCGACAACGTCAAGCTCGAGGAAAACCTTCCGTTCCTGGGCGCACTGCTCAAGAAGGAACAAGACCTAGTGGCCTTCGCCGACCAGCTCTCGGGCGGCAGGCAATGGAGAAGTTAAGATCCTAGTCCCTTTCATGTATGAGCTTCGCGGCCGCGGCGTCCCGGTAGGGACGCAGGAAGTCATCGCGCTTGCCGAAGCGCTGAAGGCAGGGCTCCATGAAAGCTCACTCGACGGGTTCTACAACGTTGCCCGCTCGGTGATGATCCATAGCGAGGCGCACCTTGACTCGTTCGACGAGGCGTTCTTGTCGTTCTTCAAGGGCGTCGAAATCGAATCGAAGAAGCTCAAAGACGAGCTCTGGGACTGGCTCCAAGAGGCCAAGGAGAACATGGGCGAGCTCACCGACGAGCAGCGAGAGTTCGTCGAAAGCCTCGACCTCGACGAGCTTCGCAAATTGTTCGAGGAGCGACTCGCTGAACAGGATGAAGAGCATCACGGCGGCGACAAATGGATCGGCACCGGGGGCACCTCCCCCTTCGGCCATGGTGGTCGATCGCCGCAAGGGTTCCGTATCGGTGGGTCGGGTGGCGGCCGAACCGCGGTCAAAGTCGCCGACGCGCGCCTCTACCGACCCTACCGTCAAGACCTCACCCTCGATGTCCGCCAGATGCAGGTTGCGCTTCGCAAGCTTCGGGCCTTCGCCCGGGAAGGCGGCGAAGAAGAGTTAGACCTCGAAGGGACCGTCGACGCGACCGCGAAAAACGCTGGCGAGCTCGAAGTCGTCACCCGCCCGCCCAAACGTCACAACACCCGCATCATTTTGATGATGGACGTGGGCGGTTCGATGGATCCGTTCGCCCACCTCTGCTCCCGCCTCTTTTCGGCGGCAAAGAAGTCGAGCCATTTCAAGGAGCTTCGGACGTATTACTTTCACAACTGCGTCTACGGTCACGTGTACGAAACCGAGCGCTTCGACAAACCCATCCGCGTGCGCGACCTCGTCCACGAGGCGGGGTCTCACTATAAGCTCATCATGGTGGGCGACGCCTTGATGGCCCCGTACGAGCTGCTAGCCGCGGGCGGCTCGTTGGACCTCGGCGACGACCGAGGCATCGAGGGCATCCAGTGGCTGATGATGTTGAGCCAACACTTCCACCGCAGCATCTGGCTCAATCCCGAGCCCCAACGGTACTGGAACGGCAACACGATCGAATACGTTCGCCAGGTCTTTGAGATGTTCCCGTTGACCCTCGAAGGCCTCGGAGAGGGCGTCGGCCACCTCCTCAAGGGTGGCAAAGCCCATTAGCCGCGGGGCTTACTTTGCGCCCTTGCCCTTGCTGTCGCTGGTAGCACCGTCCCCGGTGCTGACTTCCGCGCCACCCTCGGCGTTGCTGCCTTTGTTGCTGCTATTGGCGCCTTTGCCCTTGCTATCGCTAGTCGCGCCATCGCCCGTGTCGATCGCGTCGCCACCTTCGGCGTTACCGCCGCGATTCGTACCGGTGCTCTTGCCGGGGTTGTCCGGATCGTAGCCGGTCTCATTATCGCCGTGTCCGGCATTCCCGTCCCCGCCGGTGCCCGAGGTGTCGCTGCTGCCGGTGCTACTGCTGCCCTCGCCGTTCCCTTGGGTTCCGTTCCCGTTCCCGTCCCCCTCGTTGCTCCCTGCGGTGCCTCCCGCGTTCCCCGACGGGGGCATGGCATTGGTCGTATTGTGCATGTCATCCGAAAGCATGAACATGCTGAACGGGCTCGCACCCGCAAGTCCCAGGACCACCAGACCGACGACGGCCGCCACGGCGATCCAAGCTAGAGTCTTCTTCTTCATTCCGATCCCCTTCGTTTCCTTTTCAGGAGCCCCACTTTCAATATGCACGTCCGGCAGGTAGACAGGCACTACAAGAGACACATTTCCGCAGACCGTGAGCAGACTCATAAGCTTTTCCCCACAATTGCCTACTGGCCACGGCGGCCAACAAAGCCCACTAGGTCGAGTCAGCGGCGGCGTCAGGGCCGGTGTCTGTGTCACGAGCTGCTCAGGAAAAGCGGGCGTAGTACTCGCGGACTTTCGGGTGACCCTCGATGCGCGTCAGGTGTTCGACGAGCAGCGGGGCGGCGGTGTCGGGAAGGTCTCGGGGTACGTGATCGAGAATCCCGGAGCGAAGGCTCCGAATCCAAACCATCACCTTGAGGTCGGCGATTGTGAGCCGTCTGTCTGCGAAGTATTCTCCGCCGTGCGCCCGAAGCAGCGCCTCCAGCTGTTGGAGGTAGACCGTGATCGGTCCGTCGGCCAGCGCTTGGCGTGCAGCCTTCTTCTCCGCCTCGTCTTGGATCGGGAATGTGGCCACGACTTTGGAGACGATGTCTTCCACGGCATCCATCACCTCGTCGCAAAAAGCAGCTTGAAGCGGGTCGGTCGGGGACAGACCGGCGAGCTTGCCGACATAGCGGAGGATTGCGTTGCACTGACTTAATTCGATGCCGTCGATTTCGAGCATTGGGACTCGATTGAAGGGAAAGCCCGAACGGGCATCGCCGAACTGCTGAAAACTGATGCGGTTGTCCTCGAAGTCGACGCCACCGATGTACATCGCAAGGCGCGCAGGCTCGGCACGACCGCCGTGGATGTCAAAGTAGGTCAGCTTGAGCTTCGGCATGGCGCCAAGTGTAGCTCAGCGCAGCGGTTGCGTGGCTCTTGTCATGAAGGCCCCATCGAACCTGGGCCCTTCTGACTTGCACCGTCCTCTTTGTACGGTAGGGTGACCTTTTCCCCTACCTGGGGGACCAGTGATGGTTGGATTCATCGAATTCATTTGGGTTATCGGCAAAATGGCACCGCTGGCTAGCGGTGGCAGGAGCTGAGGAACGGTGAATTGCGGCTCGCGCTGGAGTCTTCTTGCGCTCATCATCACGGTTGGTGTGGCGTGTGCCGACGCAGACGTCCTACCGGGATGCGGCGACGGAATCTGCTTCGAGGACGAGTCACTTCAGACCTGTGCTCTAGACTGTGATTTCGACGTCGTCGTCGTGGTGGAGGCGGCACTGCTCGAGCCCCTCGACTCCCAACTCGACGCGTACTTGCATGAGTTGTCGAATGAGCGGTTTCGAGGGTATGTCGTGGGCTTCGAACCCGCACCGGTCAGTGAGCTGAGGGCGTTGCTGGCCGAACAACTGACTCTTCACAACATCGAGAGCGCGTTCCTCGTCGGCAATCTCCCGGTGGCCTGGTACGAGCAGCGAGCGTTTGACGAGTGGGAAGAGTTCCCCACGGATCTGTATCTCGATGATCTCGATGCCACCTTTGCCGACACCGATGGCGACGAGGTATTCGACACGCACTCGGGGCTCAGGCTCGAGATATCCACCTCGAGGGTCATGGGCGAGGTCGCCGACCTTCAGAGGTACTTTGACAGGGTCAACCGCGCGCGCAGGGAGGGCCCCATCGTCGACCCCTCCGCATTCGTTTTCATCGACGATGATTGGGCGAGTACTGCGAGCACGTACCAACTCGATGATCTCTACCGCACGGTGGACTTGGTCTCTGACCCCGGCGAATCCACGCTTGACAACTACGTACAAAGGCTCACCGAACACGGCGCCGAGTTCGTTCTCCAAATGATGCATTCTGGCGTCACCTATCTCGTGTTCGAAGGTGTCGGAGGCGGAATGCTCCGTTCGGATGAGATCCGTGACTACAACTTCCGCTCCTCCTTCGTGCACCTTTGGAACTGCTTCTCAGGGCGATTCGTCAGGGACTCAAACCTAGCCATGATTTACACGGTAGAGAACGATCGGGGGCTCGCAGCGATCGGCAGCACGAAGAAAGGTGCGGTGCGAAGACAGGAGATCCTTCACGGTCGCCTGGCTCAAAATGAGACAGTTGGGGAGGCATTTCGATATTGGTACAACTCTTACGGCCATACCGATGACACCTGGGCTCTGGGCATTGTGGTCTTCGGCGATCCGATGCTGACGGTATGGGGAGATGTGACAGGCATGCTCGAGAGACGACCCCCAGGCGATCTAAAGCCCGAGACCCTCGAGATGATGGACAGGGTGCTCGCCAAGCAACCCACTCCTCCGGACTTGGACACCTTCGAGGATTACAAGGTCGCTCACCCCGAGTTCTTCCGTGATTGACGCGACCGAGCCGGGAACTTCTTGGCGAGCTGCTGTCTTGGCGTTAGGTTCCGTGCATGGCCAAGGCTTCGGTCGAGCTCATCGTCGCGCTGCGTGAAACCGCGGCGCGACTCGTCCGCGAGAAGGTGAAGTATCAGTGGGGGAGTTTCGCGTACTGTAACTGCGGGCATCTCGCACAAACCATCACCGGCCTCGCCCCCGAAGAGATTCAGCGCCGTGCGATGCGTCGTGAAGGCGACTGGGGCGGCCAGGCCCTCGATGTAGCGGCTCGCCGCTTTCCGGAGTTCGATTACGGCGACCGCCCAGCCCTCGACGAAGGGGCGTGGGAGCCCGAGGACATCGGCGCGTGCCAGGTCACCGGTGCACCACTCGATGAGGTGCTCGGGCAGATGTACGCGCTTGGGTTGAGCCCCAACGACGTATGGCATCTCGAACGATTGAGCGACCCGGAGGTGCGGCGCCAGCTCGACACACACAAGCGGCACTTCCCCCACCACCTGCGAGAAAACGTAGTCGCCTACCTCGAAGCGTGGGCCGACCTGCTCGAGGGGCGCCTCGAGCCCGCCGAAGCTCCATACGTTTACCTCGAAGCCGCCGAGTGACCGCACTGGCCGGCCCGGGTAAGGTCCGAAGGGCTTAGCGATGGAGCTATGAAGCGCCATGGCGGGATCCTCCACCAGACGCTGGAGGGCGCCCAGGGTACGCGCTACCACGAGTTTCGTTTTCGTGAGGACGGCTTGGTCTCCGTTCGGACGCGAATCGAGAGCGAACATCTGCCCCGGCGGGTCAGCTGCAATCTCAGATAACACCGGTCGTCCGGGATTTGGGTCATGTGCGTTATTTCGGTTGTGGAATCTCGTGCCCCCGTTTGCGCGCCTGGGCGATGTTGATGGCAGCGGCTTGTTTTCTGAGCGACGTGGGGCTTCGGCTCCCGCCTCGGTCAAGCGCCTTGCCGGCTCGCCCCTTGGCGATCCTGCCGGTCTCACTTTCCAGAATGCGGTATTTGTCGCCGCGCTTTCGGACGATCAAGGGCATCACGTGTCTCGATTTCGGGAGGGGAGCCTCCCGGAGCTTACTCTCGGAGAAGACGCGGGAACAACGCGACTCCTTTCACGACGTTTCGCTAAGGCTACTTGCTCCCGGGCCACGCCTCGCTACTGTTTTCGATGAGAGCGAAAATGCCGAACAAAGACAGCAAGCCCAAACGGCTGAAACCTAAGCCGCGTCTCGGTATTTTGTATCTTCTTGCGGCCGTCGTTGCCGCGTCGCTGCTGCTCCAGGTCTGGCAGTCATCCGAGACCGTCGCACCGATCCCCTACAGCCAGTTCGAGCAACTCCTCGAAGACGGAAAGGTCAAAGAGGTTGTCGTGACAGACGACGCCCTGCGGGGGGAGCTGACCGATCCGATCGACGGGAAGACGCGGTTCGTGACCAATCAGGTGGATCCCGACCTGGCAAAAGACCTCCGGGCGCACGGTGTGAAGTACTCCAAAGAACAGCAAAGCGTGTTTGGGCGTGCATTGGCGTCGTGGCTGTTGCCTCTGCTGCTCCTCATAGGGTTTTGGCTCTTCTTGAGTCGGCGGATGGCAGGCACGGGCGGGCCCGGTGCCGGGCTGATGTCGGTTGGAAAGAGCAAGGCAAAGGTCTACATGGAAACCGATACCCGGGTGACCTTCTCCGATGTCGCTGGCGTCGATGAAGCGAAGCAAGAGCTCCAGGAGGTTGTCGCCTTTCTCAAAGACCCGAAGTCCTACGGTCGGCTCGGCGCGCGTATGCCCAGAGGGATTCTGCTGGTAGGCGCACCCGGCACAGGCAAGACGCTCTTGGCCCGCGCCGTCGCCGGAGAGTCGGGAGTCCCTTTCTTTTCGATCAGTGGATCGGAGTTTGTTGAGATGTTCGTGGGTGTCGGCGCGGCTCGCGTTCGCGATTTGTTCGACCAGGCTCGTCAACAAGCACCTTGCATCATCTTCATCGATGAGCTCGATGCCCTCGGCCGAGCGAGAAACGCCCAACCTTTCAGCGGCGGCATGGATGAGAAGGAGCAGACGCTCAATCAGTTGTTAGTGGAGCTCGACGGCTTCGATCCGTCGACAGGCATTGTGCTCCTTGCGGCCACGAATCGCCCCGAGATCTTGGATCCCGCCCTACTCCGTGCGGGTCGCTTCGATCGTCAGGTGCTCGTCGACCGGCCCGATCGCCCTGGCAGAACACAGATCCTCAAGGTGCACGCCAAGAACGTGGCGCTAGCGTCTGAGGTGGACCTGCAAGCCGTGGCCTCGCTCACACCGGGATTCACGGGCGCCGACTTGGCCAACTTGGTCAACGAGGCCGCGCTGGTGGCGACGCGAAGGGACGCCGAAGCCGTCAACATGGAGGATTTCACCGCTGCCATCGAGCGGATCGTGGCCGGCCTCGAGAAGAAGAACCGCCTTCTCAATCCTCGCGAGCGCAAGGTCGTTGCGTACCACGAAATGGGTCACGCGCTGGTGGCACTGATGTGCAAGCAGTGCGACCCGGTGCACAAGGTCTCGATCATTCCACGGGGTGTCGGGGCTTTGGGATACACGATGCAGCGACCGACCGAAGATCGTTTCCTGATGACGCGCGAGGAGCTCGAAGAAAAGATGGCGGTCCTGCTGGGCGGCCGTGCCGCCGAACAATTGGTCTTTGGTCACTTGTCCACGGGTGCGGCGGACGACCTGGCCAAGGTGACCGACGTTGCGCGAAGCATGGTGACTCGCTACGCCATGGTGCCTGAGCTGGGTCACGTGTCCTACGAGAGCGAATCGTCGGCGTTCTTGGGGGGTCCCGCCTCTCCATTTCGAACCCGAGAATACAGTGACGACACCGCACGGGAGATCGACACGGCGGTCCGCGCCATGGTGCAAGGTAGCTTCGACATGGCGCTCACCATACTCCGCGAGCAGCGTGACGCGTTGGAGGAGGGTGCCGGACAATTGCTCGAGAAAGAAACCCTTGGTGAAACAGAGCTGAACGCTCTGTACGACAAAATCGAACAGAAGCGCTCTATAGCTTTGGAAGCGACTCCCGCATGAGATCGCTAGTTCGAATCCACTCCCCCCACCAGGGTCACGATGAGCTATGCGGTAGCGAGGGTCTGTCATGGTGGTGGGTCGACGGCGATTCATGACGCTCGCGGGTAGCGCGGCCCTGGGAGCTCTCGCGCCAACTTCGACCCGCGCGCGCCATGGTTTGGTCTCGCTCTTCTTGTGCGGCGATGTCATGACCGGGCGCGGAGTCGACCAGGTTCTGCCTCATCCGAGCGACCCTCGCATCTACGAGCCCTATGCGAAGAGCGCGCTCGACTACGTGCGGCTTGCCGAAACGAAGAATGGTCCGATCGCCAAGCCTGTAGGCTATTCGTATGTTTGGGGGGATGCACTTGGCGAGCTCGAGCGGCGTGCCCCTGACGTGCGCGTCATCAATCTCGAAACCAGCATTACCAAATACGACGAGCCCGCGCCCAAGGGGATCAACTACCGAATGAGCCCCGAGAACGCACGATGCATCAGCGCGGCTCGGATCGATTGCTGCGTCTTGGCGAACAACCACATTCTGGATTGGGGGAGCGCTGGGTGCGTCGAGACGCTCGAGACGTTGCATGGCATGCATGTCAAGACAGCTGGGGCGGGACATGAATCGGCTCGGGCAGCCGCCCCCGCGATCCTTCAGGCGGCGTCGGGTTTCCGGATCCTCGTGTTCGGACTTGGCTCGGTGACGAGTGGTATTCCCGCAAGCTGGGCAGCCACTGTAACGAAGCCTGGCGTCCATCTCCTTCCCGATCTGTCTGAAAAGAGCGCACGGAGCGTCGCGCAACAGGTCCGCGCCTCGCGCCGGTCAACAGACATTGTGGTGGCTTCCATTCATTGGGGCAGCAACTGGGGTTACAGGATTCCGAAGGAGCATCGGGCTTTTGCCCATAGGCTCATCGATGAGGCTGAGGTGGACATCGTTCATGGTCATTCGTCCCACCACCCGAGAGGAATCGAGATCTACCGCGGGAAGCCGATCCTCTACGGCTGTGGTGACTTCATCAACGACTACGAAGGCATCCGCGGTCACGAAAGCTATCGCGGTGACCTCTCCCTCATGTACTTCCTCGCGATGGATCCGAACACTCGCAAGCTCGTCCACCTAGAAATGCCAGCGTTCCAAATTGAGCGCTTCCGCTTGAAACACGCATCGAAAACAGACGCGCAATGGCTTTGCGACACGCTCGCGCGCGAAGGACGAAAGCTAGGAACAACCGTCGCCCTCATCAAAGACAACACGCTCCGAGTTTTACCCGACCGCGGTAGCCGCGATTGAGCACTTCGAGAAAGGTACTCGACTCCGGGCGCATCGGAAGTTCTCACGAGTATAGCTCAGCCCGGGGCCACGCTAAGGCCCTTGGACCAAGCCGTCGCCGTCGGGCAGCAGCCGCGAGTTCTCCGCCAGCGCCCTCAAGAACGCGGGCTTGTCTTCGACGGCGATGAAAACCACGCTGCCATCGTCTCCCTCGACGCGGAGCCGGTCCAGCGAGGCGGCTTTCGATGCACGAGGATTGTTCGACGGCCTGACGCTCGTCACGTGGTCCAGGTCGCGAAACGGGCGGACGCCAAAGAGGTCCTTTTCGTAGAGCGCTGCGCCGTCGACTATGTACGCCCGGTTGTCGACGAACACCGCGACGCAGACGAACACGAACGCCAGCACCAACAGCAGCACCCTCAAAAAGCTCGATCCGCTCCGCCGAAGGAGAGCACCGATGAACATGAACAGCGCCCCTCCGTAGAAAGAAAGCAGGAACCAGGTGTCTACTTTGGCGGCGAACTCCATGAATTTCTTCCTAGCGCGAAAGCCGCATGCACGCCCGGCTGGGCCGGGCCGCGCCGGGTGCCCGCGTCCTCGTAGTCGTGCACGTACTTCCGCTCGTGTTCGTCCTCGTCCTCGACCCAGAGCATCCCACTCCGCATTCCCCCAAGAAAAGGCTCCCCTCGTAGCGAAACTTGTGCCCTGGCCCCATTGCTCGCTACCCTACTGCCGTGGGCAAGACATGGTGGATCGCGGTGCTCGCCATCGCGCTGGGGACGACGGGGTCGATCGCATCGGCGGACTATGAAGGGGTAACTCCGGGCTCGGACAACCCGCCACCACGCGCGGACGAGATCCCGGCGGATGCCCTCATGCTTACCTGGCCTGGCTTCGTGATGCGTAAGGAAGGCCGCTCCTGCTTCTTCATCCAGACGTCGAAGCCGGTCGAGGTCGCGACCAAGAAGTCGGCCGGACGCTTCGAGCTCGTTATGCGGAAGACCCAAGTGTTCCTGAGCAACAGCTACCGACCGCTCGAGACTCAATACTTCAGCACTCCGGTGACCCGCGCGACGGTTCAACAGAGGGGCCAAAACGACGTGGTGATGGTCTTCGAGATGCGCGACGACGTTACCCCGACGATCAAGCAGGAAAAGGGCAAGGACGGTTTCAACTACGTCTTTGTCGAGTTCGATCCGCGACCTTGAGCTTGCCCGCCGTGGGCGCATCGGGTAACGGGACGCCATGAGCCTGCGCGCCGTCAAAGGGATGAAGGACATCCTGCCGGACGAGATCTCGAAGTGGCATCGCCTAGAGAGAGCATTCCGCGAGTGCGTCGAGGCTCATGGGTTTCGAGAGGCCCGATTTCCCATCGTCGAGCCGACGGCCCTCTTCGTCCGTTCGATCGGTGAAACGACCGATATCGTCGAAAAGGAGATGTACACGTTCACAGACCGGGGCGACAAGTCGCTCACGCTGCGGCCGGAAGCCACCGCGTCGGCTGTGCGCGCGTATGTCCAACACAGCGTGCAGGGCCGCGAGCCGGTCACGAAATGGTACTACGTCGGGCCGATGTATCGCCGCGAGCGGCCGGCCAAAGGACGCTACCGTCAGTTCTACCAAGCAGGCATCGAGGTGTTCGGCGACCCTGGTCCCTACGTCGATGCCGAAGTGATCGACCTGGTCGTCGGCTTCATCGCAAGCCTCGGCATCACGGAGGTCGAAGTCTTGATCAACTCGATCGGCGGTCCCGAAACCCGAAGGAAGTACACCGCAGCGTTGCTCGCCTACCTCGAGCCGCACCGAGACGAGCTTTGCCCGGACTGCCAGCGGCGGATGGGGGCCAACCCGCTCCGCGTGCTCGACTGCAAAGTCCCCCGATGTGGCGAAATCGCCGCCGACGCCCCCTCGATGCTGAAGCACCTCACCGACGACGATCGTGCGCACTTCGACGAGCTGCAGGCGACGCTCACGACCTTGGGCACCCCGTACCGGGTCGACGGTTCGCTCGTGCGCGGCCTCGACTACTATACCCGCACTCTGTTCGAGGTACTTGGCAAAGGCGAGGCGCTCGGCGCCCAGAACGCGCTCCTCGGAGGCGGACGGTACGACGAGATGGTGAAGAGTTTCGGAGGTCCGGACACGCCGGCGATCGGGTTCGCCGTGGGGCTCGACCGGCTCTTGATGGCCATGCCCGAAGTCGAGCCCGAGGCCCATGTCGACGTCTTCGTCATCGCCGCGCAGCCGACCGTCCGCGCCGAGGCCGCGCTGCTCGGCCGCGAGCTTCGAGACACCGGGCTCCGGGTGGAAAGCGACTTGCGCGGGGGCTCACTCAAGAGCCAACTGCGCCGCGCCGACAAAATGAACGCCCGTATCGCGATGATTCTAGGCGAGTCCGAAGTGGCGGCCGGCGCGGTCCAAGTCAAGGACCTGCTCGAGAAAACACAGCAGACGGTGTTCAGAAAAGAAGCGGCCAAGCGCGTCCACGAAATCCTCGACTGAGGCCTACGGGGCGTCGAAGAAGATGGGGCTCGACCAAGCCATTTCACCGTCGGCCTGGGTGACGCGACAGTAGACGTAGGGAGCTTCAATTTCGGCGACGAAGCTCACCGACGGGGATCCCGGCTCGTCTGACGCCGACACCCCGAACGGGGTCACGAGCTCGATGCGCGCGATGTCGGTCGTACCGAGCGCCCTGGCGTGGACCTCGACCGGCCCGTGCACCGCGATCTCACTACCCATTGGTGAACCTGCGACCTGCATGTCGAGCAGGATCTTGGCTCCGCTCGTCGCGTAGCAACGGCGCATGCGAAGCGCTTCGAGGATCGACTCGCGAGTCCGTTCTGGGGCCAACACCGCGGTGAGACCGGTTCGAAACGGGTCGCGCTTACGGCATTCACCATGATGCCAAAGAAGACCGTGGCTATCCGAGTTGGCGATGAATCCAAAGCGCAGGCCTGCATCGAGCATCGGTTTCGCAAACTGGTCGTCGAGCTCGCCACGATACCCGAGTGGATTGCCCGGCTCCTCGTAGCACCCGTGGCACGAACAGATCTCCCACACCGGCTGCCCGACCGGGTCGTGTCCCGGCGCATCGGCACCGGTCCAGCCGATGTGATGCGGCCCGGTCAAGGCTCCCTGCTCACGGATCTGCTCGACGAGCTCACGGCCGCGCGGAACCCGATCGCGGGAAACGATCGGGAACCCAGGGCCGGGAAGGTAAACGCATTTGTGTCCCGGCCCTGGATAGGCCTTCCCGGTCCATTCGTAGGCCACGATCGTCGCAAATTCGCCTGGCTCGTTGTGTCGCTCGGTGACGCCTTGTAGATACGCCCACTCTCCGGGGCCGATTCGCTTGCCCAAGAACGACTCATGATCGGTCAACGCGGCGAAGTCGTCGCCATACCGGTACCGCGCGCGGAGGTACGGTTCGTCGGCGCTTCCGACGCCATCCGAATGGGCGCTGTGCTGTTGGATGTCTCCGAAAAGCACCTGTGGGCCGGACCACGCGCTGGTATGAGGCATCTTCGAGGCGCCAACCCCCACTTCAACCACAGCGGGCACCAACGCCGGCGCTCCGCCCAACGGTGCATCAAAACGCTGGATCAGAATCCCCTTACGCCCTCTTCGGGCGACGAGCGTAGCACCACTTGCGAGTCGGACGGCGCTGGTCCGCCTTCCGCGACACCCCCATCGACCGTCATCGATCGGCTCCCGAGGCGAGAAGCCGGCGGCACTCAAGCGCTGCCGATACACGTTGTGCGAACCGCGTCCAAAGAGGTCAACGGCTCCATCGTCGCCGATGACCAGGCTCGGAAACTCGAAGCCCTGCTCCTCGCCCGCGAGGTCGCGGTCGCGATCGGTCATTGAGGCCGCTGGCTCGAACACCTGCCCCTCCATGTCGACGAAGCGAATCCCGATCCATTTGGCGATGTCCGGCTCGCCGGTGTCCTCGCGGACGTCGTGGTGAAACCCCACCCAGGCTCCTCCGGGCGCTGTTGTGATGCACGGCGCCGCTGCGATTCCGATCGCGCTCCAAACCACGAATTCGCCCCCAGACGGCGGCGTGACCACCACCATCGAACGAGCACCCTCGTAGCGAACGATCACGTGCCACCCGTGATACCTCGCCTCGAGCTCGGCGCCGGGGTCGTCGGTCGGACGCGGAGCGCCCGGCACCCATCCCATGATCGCCGGGCCATGATCGGTGGCGACGGGCTCGCCCACCAAGGAGCCGTCGTCCGCAAGCGTGTACCGCAGCACGTACTCGTGATCGTCGGACCACGCCAAGACGTGAAGGAGCGCTCCCCCCCCCGCCACCGCCTCCAGTTGCGGGCTTCTCAAGTACCGCTGTGGAGTCTGTTCGATGACAGGCATGTGGCCTCAGTGTGCGTAACCGAGAGCCCGAAGCTGGTCGCGGATCGTATCATCCATCTCCGCATTCTCTCGCTCGAGTTGTGTACCGCTCTTCTGCTCGGCACTCAACCAGTCGCCACGATCGGTCGCACCCAGGAACTGTCCGAGCAGCATGCGAGAGTAGCGGCGCCCAATCGGCGAAGCCGACGCGTCGAGCTCGTTCTTTTCATGCGGGTCGGCGATGAGATCGAACATCGTGGAGGTGAGGTTGCCTCGAAGGATGAGCTTGTATCGCCCAGTCGTGATGACACGCCGGTCATCTTGGAAGTCACTGAACGCTACCGTCGGCTTCTCGGGTGGCGCGCCGCGCATCAGCCCCACCAGCGTCTGCCCTTCGTTCTTGGGCATCGGCGAAACGGCCACCAGCTCGGTCACAGTGGCCGCAACATCGAGGGTGCTCACCGCGTTCGGGATCTGCGCTCCCGCTGGCAGCCTATTCGGAAGACGAAACATCAGCGGCACGTGCAGAAGCTCTTGATACACCGAATGACCGTGCCCCCAGGATCCGTGGTCGTCGAACTCCTCTCCATGATCCGACGTCACCACCAACAGGGTGTCTTCCCAGACGCCGAGGTCGACCAGTCGATCGATGAAGAGCCCGAGAAAGTGATCGTGCTGTGTGATCTCTCCATCGTGGAGCGCGACGAGCCTTCGTTTGTCACGCGCGTCGAACACCACCGCCGGCGGCCGACGCTTCGCGCGCTCGAGCAGATCCCCAGTCATGCGCGGCTTGATCTGCCCCGAGTACTCGCTCGGGTCGTACATTCTCAAGTACTCGCCGGGGGGGTCGTAGGGCACGTGCGGGTCGATGGTCTGGACGTATGCAAAGAAGCGCTCGTCTTTGTGCTCCTCGATCCAGTTGCCCGCTTCTTCGAACACGTTTTTCGCTTCGGTGTTCCTTCCCTCGCGAATGTAGTTGGTGTAGTGGTCCCAGCCTTGGTCGAAACCGAACCGGTCGGAGACGTAGCCGTTGGCGATGAAGCTGCCGGTCCCAAAGCCTTCGCCCTTGAGATGCTCGCTCAACAGAAGAGCCGAGCTCGGTAATGCCGCATCGCCGGTTTTCTGCTGATGGGTCTGCGGGTGAAGGCCCGTCAAGATCGACGCGACGGACGGCTTGGTCCAGTTTTCCGGCGCCTGCGCAAGCTGGAACACCACGCCTTCGGTGGCCAACCGGTCGATCGTCGGGGTCTTGACCCTCGTCTTTGGATTGAACGGCCGTAGCTTGTCGGCCCGCAACGTGTCGATAACCAGCACGATCACATTCTTGGCGGGCTCGATCGGCTGCTCGGCTTTGGCCGGCAACAGGATCCGCGGAGCATGCCAGGCGACCCGGCCCGCGCCCTGCCCCTTCGCTCGCAAGTCGATGCGGACGACCTGCCCTGCGAACCCGCTGAGATCGACCTTGTGGTCCGTCCACGAGGAGCCGGCTTCCGCTGCCAGCACCTGCGTAGCGGGCTTGCCCTCCATCGCAACCTCGACGACGAGCGGCGTGGTGCCCTCGCCTTCGCTGCCTACCCCGACCCCGAGTGAGGCACCTGCGGGGATCTGCACGTGGTAGCGAAGGGTCGAGCGGCGCGAAAGAGCCAGCGCGCGGCGCTCTTCTTCGCCAAGTCGCACATTGGCGAGCAAGCTTTCGTAGCCCGGTGCTGCCTGCGCGCTTTTTGGCTGGGTGTCCTCGCTTCGAATCCAGATCGAGTCGACCGCAACCGACACCTCCTCCCCATCGACCGGCACCGTGCCACCGAAGGTCAACAACAGGTAGTTCTCCCCCACCTGCACGTGCTCCCTCGGGAGCGGGATGTCGTACTCGGCAAAACCATGTCCTTGCCCGAGGTGAACCGACGTGAGCTGTTTGTTGTTGAGGTACGGGGTGAGTGCCTGGGTGCCGAGGGGCCGGAGGCGAATGCGGGCGACGAGCGCCTCTTGCACGTCGGCGCTGAAGTACACGCGACCACGCATTCCCGCCTGAGCATACGTGGTGTCCCCGTCTACACCGCGACCCACCCAGCCACTGCGCCAGTCACCCACCGTGAACTTCGACTGCGCTGCGGTGCCGAAGTCGATGTACCAGCCACCATCATCCACCTCGGCGAGGTGCCGAATCTCGGTAAGGTCGACATGGGTGTCGAGGCCCCCAAAGAGATCGGAATCAGTTCCCCTGCGACTGCAACCAGTCGTCAGAACGAAAGCCACCATCACCAGCACCAACAGTCGCATCCGCCACTTCCTCTCGAGGCTCCGCCAGACCCGTTTCCCCTGTGTTTTCGGCCTTCAGAACCATCTACGCGGTTATCACGCAGTTTCAACGGGCGTCAACAAAACCACCCGGTGTTGCGGACACGCGGAGCACGCGTGTCGCACCCGCTTTCACGTAATAGAAACGGTACGTCCACGTGTCGCCGATCGCGTACCGCACCACGTGCTGACCTTCATCCAACACGAGCGTCACCGGGAGCGGGCCTCGGTCGATCCCATCGACCTGCACCGTGACCCCTGCCGGACCGCCGAGCTCGAGCACGCCTTGCGTCTCGGATACCGCGAGCGAGCTCGGGACGCCCGCCCGGAGCTCTCCGGCATAGGCCCAAAGCCCCGTCCGAGTCGGCGCCGGCTCAGCATCTACGCCGCGAGGCGGCTCGGCGAGCTCCGTTGCGGGTTGTGCTGCTTTCGATGTCGGCTCGGAATACACCTGATCGGCCCCACGGACTCCTTCCCGCCAAAGGAGAAAACCGACGGTCGCGCCGAGGATCAGGACGAATCCCCACGCCAATATTCTCGGTGTCAGCTGCATTTCTAGCCCAAACCCAGAAAGCAGCTCATCATCCTCGGGGTGCCGGTCAGCCCCGCGCCGCCAAATCGTGTCACGGGACCTCGGCACCGGATTGGCAGGCTCTCGATACATCGATACCGCCCACTCAGCGCGAAAGTCCTCTCTCTCGAGAGGCTCGATCGACTGCTCGGGCTCTCGTTCGGCCTCACTCACTTCCTGCTCCCCCGCGTTCCCCACATCTAGGACCGCGCCTTGCCTCGCCAGGGTCACCAATAGCGCATCCACCACTGCGCGCGACCCCTCGTCCGGCTCCCACAACGCACGAGGGGGCTCTCCCGCCGCCAGGCGCGCGATCATCCGTTGGATCCGGGCCGGCGAATGCCGGACGTAGGTTGTCAACGCGGCCGGATCGAGCTCGACTCGACAATCGGGCGTGTCTGTGAGCTTGGCGATCAACTCGCCCAGCCGCCGAGTGGCGGCTTCGAAGTCTTCGTCGAGCGACACGTCGCGGCTCTCGGCCACGCTGATCGGCTCGGTTACCACGAAGCGCCCGGAGCTCATCCCCGCCAACGACATCAGGGTTGCCGACCCGTGGGTCACGGTGCCGTCGATCGCGGTGCAGGTGACATCGACGATGCGACCTCCATAGAGCTCGACCTCGAACAAGCTCCAGGGATCCTGGAGCACGATTCGTGCGTTGGGCCTGAGGCGCCGCACCGCTCGAAAGAATACGGAAGCGCCAAGCTCGTCGAGATTTCCGCGCGCCTCCGTCCCGCTGCTCAGCGCCTCCTCGAAGCGACGCAGGGGCTCGAGGACCGCCGCCACGCGATCGAGGACCTGCCGGGCGGGAAGCTCCTTCCGCAGGTAGTCCTCAGCCCCCGCCCGCAGCTCACGCATGCGGTGCAGAAAGTCATCCCTCCATGACAGGAGAACGATGGGAACCCCATCGAGGCGGGGCTCGCGCCGTACCGCGGCACACAGGGCGAGCCCGTCGAGCCGTGGCATCAAGATGTCGGCGAGGATCAGGTCAGGCGCCGCCAGGCGGGCGAGCTCGAGAGCCCGCACGCCGTCGGTCGCCTCGACAACCCGTGCGCCCGCCTCTCGAAGCATAGACACGTACAACCAACGCGCTTCAGTATCGTCATCGGCAACCACCACGCGGCGCCCCTGAAGGCTCTCGGGCTTTGGAGTCTCGCCCCGTGCCCTGGCCTCGGTCACGACAGGATGGGTTCCAGAGCGGCTTGGGATGCGAGCCAGCTCTTGGTATCGAGCGGCCAGCACACGCGCTGCGTGGATCGAAGCGGGGCCGAACGACTCTTCTCTCAACTGATCGAGCACCACCTGAACCGACGCCTCCAAGTGAACCAACCCGTGCTCGGTGGCGATTTGGCCAAGCTCCATGAGATGGTTGGTGAGCGCAGCCCTAGCGTCCAAATCCCCTGGATCGAGAGCCAGCGATTCCGTCAACCTGATTGTTTCCAAGCTCTTGGCGTCCAAAGCTTGGATGATTTTTGCTTCTGAGGGCACGGGATCTGCATCGGGCAGCAGACTAAGCGTACGTGCAGTGTACGCATCCCGCGGATTTGTACGAGTCCTAAGTCGGTTGCCCCTACCTATCCCTCGACGTACTGACGGGCGTGGACTTCGTCGACGAGGTTACGCTCGAAGTCGTGGGAGGCGACGGCGGCAACGGCTGTGTCGCGTTCCGACGAGAAAAGTTCGTGCCCCTCGGAGGCCCCTCCGGCGGCGATGGTGGTCGCGGGGGAAGCTTGATCCTCGAGGCACACGACCGGATGACCACCCTCCTCGACCTTCGATTCCGCAAGGTGGTCCGGGCCGAACGCGGCGAGGACGGACGGGGCAAGGATCAGTTCGGAAAGGCAGGGGCCGACGTGCGAATCGAGGTCCCGGTCGGCACCCAGGTGTACGACGACGAGAGCGGGGCCCTGTTGGCAGATCTCGATAGCGCAGGAGCCGAGTTCGTAGCCGCAAAGGGAGGGCGGGGCGGACGAGGCAACATCAAGTTTGCCACCCCATACGACCGAGCGCCTCGTCGCGCCGAAGCTGGCAAACCCGGTGAGCGCCGAAAGATCCGGCTCGAGCTCAAGCTCCTGGCCGATGTCGGTGTCGTGGGCTTTCCGAACGTCGGAAAGAGCACCTTCATCGCGACTGTGTCTAGAGCGCGACCCAAGGTTGCCGATTACCCATTCACGACGCTGGTGCCGAACCTCGGCGTGGTTTCGCTTGGGGTCGACCGAACCTTCGTCATCGCAGACATACCAGGCATCATCGAGGGCGCTTCCGAGGGCGCTGGCTTGGGGCTTCGGTTTCTGAAGCACGTAGAACGCACCCGCGTGCTCCTGCACATGATCAGCGTAGACCCCGACCCCAAGCGCGACCCGATCATCGACTTCGACACCCTCATGACCGAGCTCGAGCGCTTCGATGCGCGACTTCTCGAACGCCCCATGATCGTCACGGTCAGCAAGCTCGACCTCCCGGAAGCACAGGAAGCCTTCGATCGGGTGAAGGTTGAGCTCGAAGAACGCGGCTATCAAGTCTTTGGCGTCAGCTCGGCCACCCGTACTGGCGTCGAGCCCGTCCTCCTAGCGCTCGAATCTATTCTGAAGCAGCCAGCCGACGCTTGAGCCTCGTGCTCGCCCACGCGGCCGCGTCCCGTACGACCGCCGAGGCGTGGCCTTTCTTTGCGTCGTCCAGCACCCGCAGGTGGATCTCCCCTCCCCGATTCCCGAGTACCAACGCGGCGTTGCGGGCCAAACCTTCGTGTCGGGCACGCTTAACCGCCGACCCTCGCGCCCAGGTTTGAAACGATGCCTCGTCCATCTCGAGAAGCCTGGCGGCATCGATGCCCCGCCATCGGTCCCCGAGCGCGAAGGCTTCGAGCGGAGCCCCGATCGTCACCGAAGTCTGATTGTAGGGGCATACGTCCTGGCAGACATCGCACCCGAACACCCATGGGCCGAGCGCGGCCCGTTGCTCTTCAGGGATAGGCCCTCGATGCTCGATGGTCAGGTATGAAATGCATTTGCGTGCGTCGAGGGCATGCGGCCCCTCGAACGCCTGGGTCGGGCACGCCTCGAGACAGAGTGTGCAGGTACCGCACTTGCGCCGCATCGGCTGGTCCGCGACGAGCGGCGCAGTCGTGACGATGCAGACCAAGAAAACGTGTGAACCGATGCCGGGGACGATGAGGCAGCAATTCTTTCCGATGAAGCCGACGCCCGCCCTCTCAGCCCAGGCGCGCTCGAACACGGGCTTCGAATCGACCGCCACGCGGGACACATGGCCGGAGTCGCGTAGAAGGCGTTGCAGTCGACCAGCTTTCTTGGTGAGCACGCCGTGGTAATCCCGACCGAACGCGTACTTCGCGATCCGGCCGGGCGACGGTCCCTCGTAGTTGCTCGATCGAAGGTAGGGCGCCGCCAGAACGACGATGCTTTTCGCGCCAGCGAGCATATCGGGATGACGGGGGTCCTTCCGGACGGATGCGGTTTCCGCCATCCACGTCATCTGACCATGACGACCGTCCGCAAGCCAAGCATCGAGCTGCGCACCCTCGGGCTCGAGCCGTCCGGCCGCCGCAATTCCCACGCGCGCGAACCCGATCGCCTCGGCTTCTTCTTTGACGCGCCTGGTGAGCTCGGCGCGGGTCATCCGACCGCGGAGCCGCGTGGCGCCGGAGGCACTTTGGGCGCGTCGTCGTCGTCTTTTGGCTCGGCGGGAGGCGACTTGTTCTGTCGCGGCTTCTCTTCTTCGGGCTCGTCCTCGGAATCGTCGGGCTCGTCGCGCGTGCGCCAGGTCGGGGTTGCGCCTTCAGGCACGACCGTATCCCAATCGGGTGCGTCGGTGAGCCCGTCGCGCCGGACCGGGGTTCCAGGAGGGTTGGGAAGAATGTAGGGCTCGGCGTTGAAGGTCCCGCATTGCCGCTGGTTCTTGTAGAAGCCCCAGTGGAAGTAGACGCGCCCGTCGCCGCTCAGGATCGAGTCCGGCGCGGGCGGATACGGCTGAGCCCGCAAGACCGAGTTGAAAGCACCGAAATCGAACGGCAAGAGCCCGCTCGTCCGCGCAATGCCCACCCGGTGCACCGACCCGTCTTTGTTGAGGACGATCTCGAGCTTGGTCATGAGCGTCGGATCGGAGTACGGGCTTCCGGCGAACATCGGAAGGTTGCGCAGAAACCGATCGGCGAACTGCCGGTGAATTCGGCGATGCACCGCAGCGATGTAGTTTGCGAAGGGGGATGCCGCAGCGTTGAGCGCGGTTTGAGAACCGGGCTTGACCGCCGGCGTGAAGTTCTCGATCGCCGCGCGGAACTGGTCCCAGTTCTTTTCGCGAGAGACGCCCTGTTGGGAGGACTTGTGCTCGGCGATTCGGGCGCGTCGATCTTCTCGAAGCTTGTCCGAGCCGACAGCCGCCTCGAACTTCGACCACGTGAGCTCGGTTCCGGGCCCGCGTCCTTCTGCGCGCTGACCACCACCCCGCCCGGCGCGAGTCGGCCGACTGACGGTAAACGTGCCCGCACCATCGGTGATGGTGATCGTCTTGTCGCCTTGCATGCCGGCCTGATCGCCAGTCGTTTTCGCGCGCCGTCCGTTGGGCGACTCGCTCGCCACTCGATCGGCCTTGATCGGATCGGCATCGATGGCCTTGTCGGGGCGCTCTTTCCTGGCCTCGTCCTCGGTGACCGTGCGCGCTTCGCTGCCCTGCTTGTCCCTGGCGTCCGCGATCTCGTCGTCTTGTGAGTTGCCCTCCTTGTCGAGGGTCGACGCGGGCTTCTGCTGCCGACCGACCGCAGTCTCCTCGTCATCGCGGTTGTAGTTGCGCACTCTGGCTGCGGTTTCTTCTTCGACCCGCTGGTTCTCCTGCGCGATGTATTGAGCATCGGGGGGTGGCTCGACGTCTGGGTTTTGGCTGCGCTGCTGGATCGCTTGACGATTCAGCTGCTCCTGGGGCGGTGGGGGCCTGTCCTGCTGTTTCTCTTGCTGCGCGACGGCCCGTGCCACCTTCTCCTGCAGCTTGGCCCGGCGTTGGGCGCTCCGGCGCTTCTTGGGCTTCGGGGCCTCCGCGGTCGAGCTGTCGGGAACTTCGAACTCCACCTCTACCGGCTCGAAGTCGCGCTTTGCTTGGGCTTCCTCAGCCAGGGCTCGGAGGTGGTCCGCCAGATTGCCGAGAACTTCGTAGACCGGCAGATGCACCGATAGGGACGCGATCAGGGCGATCACGAACGCTACGAAAACCGGCTCTCGATAGCGGTGGTGCACGAAATGATCCTTGGGGGTGGGCTCCGCTTGCCCAATGTAGGGTTACACCCCCCCACCGCAACGGCAAAGAGTCGACGAAAAGGGGTCAGCGACCCCGGGCCGTCGACGTGGATCGCCCGCCCCCGAAGCCGCCGGAAGACCGGCCCATGCTCGGGCGAGAGCCCCCCCAGCCCCGCGAACGCGAAGAGCCGAAGCTCGGGCGGGCGGCCGAGCCCCTCCTGGATGGGCTGGGCCTCGACCGGCTCACCGTGCCGGTTCGGGAGGGCGCCGACCTCGAGCGGCCGACCGCCGCGCCACTCCTCGGTGAGCTTGGCCTCGAGCGACCCACGGTACCGCTTCGGGAGGGCCCGGAGCTCGGGCGAGCGACGGTGTTCGTGCGCGAGGGCCCGTTGCTTCGCGATGGCCCGAGCCTGGATCGAGACGGATTCTGGCGCGTCACCGTGTTGGCGCGAGTGACGCCCGCTCGTGGCGGTGTGCGGACGACCGAACCGGTTCTCACGCTGCCCGGCACCGTCCTCGTCACCGTTGAAGTCCTCGTCGTGCTCGGTCGGATTCGATCGACTGTCGCACTGCTGCGGGTCGGCGTCGTTCGGCTCACAGCGCCTGTCCGCACGGGACGGATCGTGCCGCGGTCGACGGGGCGCGTGCGAGTCGCAGTGCTTGCTCTGCCACGGGTTCCCGATCGACTTGGCTGCGAGTGGGTACGATGTCCGGTTTCACGCGCAGTGGTGCCTCGGACAGGATAGCCCCGACCCCGAGGGTAGGAGGAGTAACCCCGCCTCCCGTAGTGACCGTAATAGCGCGGATAGTAGTACGGGGCGCGGTAGTAGTACGAGTTATAATAGGGCGGGTAGTAGAAGAAGGGGCGGTAGTACCCGAAGCCAACCCACACGCTGCACGGTCGGTAGTAGCCGGGTACGAAGTACCACACGGAGCTGTAGTAATCCCAGCGCGGGTGCACGAACACGTAGTTAGGACGCGGTGCCACGTAGTGGCCGTCGACCCAGACATAACCGCCCGACCCGTAATACCAGTATCCATCCACCCAGATCGCTCCGTCGTACGGCGCAACTGGCTGCTCGACGATCACCGTCGTAGGCGCCGGGGGGGCTTTCTCGGTGGCGGCGGTCGGCTGAGGTTCTTCGACGACGATGACGGTCTCGCCCTCGATCTGTTGGGTCGTGCCCTGCCCCTCCTCGATCACGATGTAATTGGTCGGGTCCTGTTCGACGCCGACGTTGTCACGAACGTAGCCATCACGGCCGACCACGACTTCCGTGTCCTGGGCCTCTCGCATGTAACCATCCGACCCCTGGTAGGATTGTGCACCTGAGGGGACGGCGATCGCGCTCACCACCAGCGAAGCTGCGAGTGCTAGAAAGGGTGCGGCAAAAGCCATGGGAAACCTTCTTTCAGGTGTACGTCCGGATCGAGCCGCCGTCACCCCCCCTTGGGTGAGCAGGCGCGGCCCGCTCGACAGGTTCGACAGAAAGTGCTTGGGTTCGGACGATTTCGATGGACTCACAGAGCATAGACGCCGCGACCCGGCAACTTCTTCAAAGGTATGGATTTGACGACATTCCGTTTGAATCCTTGCAAAAGCGGTTAGCCGAGGGAACCGCGGGCCCCGCCCAGAACCGGATCCGCGGCAAGGTGGAACCCCCGGAGGAGGGAGATCTCAAGGCACTTCCCCCGATGGGCGGGGACCTTCGACGCGAGCTGATGGAGCTGGGTACGAAGGCGATGCACCGAGGTGAGGTGGCAGCTGTCATCCTGGCAGGTGGGATGGCGACGCGTTTTGGCGGGGTGGTCAAGGCCGCCGTCGAAGTCCTCGATGGCGCCTCGTTCTTGGAGCTCAAGCTGCGCGACATCGCTGCCACGGCCCAACGCTGCGACGCGCGGATCCCTGTCTACTTGATGACGAGCTTCGCGACCGACGACGTGCTCCGAAAGATGGCGGAGTCTCTCACCACCGATCGGTGTCCGATCAAGACCTTCCCGCAGTTCATCTCGCTCCGAATGACGCCCGAGGGTCAGCTCTTCCGCAACGACGCAGGGGCGCCTTCACCCTATGCTCCTGGCCACGGCGACCTCACTTTTGCGCTTCGGCGATCTGGCATCCTCGAAGCCTTTCAGGGCAGCGGCGGGCGAACCTTGATGATGTCGAATGTCGACAACCTGACGGCGACGCTCGACCCGGCGGTCATCGGCGCGCACATCGAGGCCGGAGCCGCGCTCACGGCCGAGATGGCCCCAAAGGAGCCAGGCGATAAGGGAGGCGCGCCAGCCCGGGTCGACGGCAGGGCGCAGATCGTCGAGGCGTTTCGGTTTCCAGAGGACTTCGACCAGGAAAGGATCCCGGTGTTCAACACCAATACCTTCGTCCTAGATGCCAAATCGATCGACGCGGAGTTTCCCCTGACCTGGTTCGCGGTGAACAAGACAGTCGACGGCAAGCCGGCCGTGCAATTCGAGCGCCTAGTCGGCGAGCTGACGGCGTTCCTGGATCCGGCATTCCTACGCGTCGAACGGCATGGTCCCGACGCCCGGTTTCAGCCGATCAAGACACCGGAAGACATCGACAAAGAACGCGCCGACATCGTCAAAGCCCTCGAAGCACGGGGCTGCTTGTGACGCGTTCAGGACGAAATCGTCGTGCGCTGCCTGGTCCGTGACGGCGCCTTGCCCCGTTCTGGGGGGTGAAACGCGAGCTGACCGCAGGCGGCCGCAACGTCGTCGCCTCGTGTTTTTCGAACGAACACCGACATGCCACGCTCGGTTAGGCACTTCTGAAAACGCGTCACGTGCGACGCGTCGGGGGCACGCAAATCGGACTCGCTGATCGGATTCATCGGGATGAGGTTCACCTTGACCGGAATGCCACGTAGCAGGTTGACCATCGCGGTTGCATCTGCGACCGAGTCGTTCGTGCCCTCGATCAGCGTGTACTCGATGGTAATCCGCTGACGCTTCGAGAGCGGATAGCGCCGGAGACAGCCCATCAGCTCGTCGAGTCCATATTTGCGGTTGATCGGCATGATGGCGCTTCGATCTTCGTCACGCACCGCGTGAAGTGAGACTGCCAACTGGACCTGCCCGCCGAAGTCCTGAGCCAGGCGATCGATCTGGCGGACCAAGCCGCTGGTCGATACGGTGACCCGACGCTTCGAGAGGTCGATACCCGCAGGATGAGTCAGCAGGACTAGGGCACGAGCGAGTGCTTCGTAGTTGTGGAGCGGTTCCCCCATGCCCATGAACACGACGTTGCGGATGCGTTGATCGGATTCGAGCTCTCGTCGCCCGAGCAATACCTGGGCCACAATCTCACCGGTGCTCATCTGGCGCTTCAATCCGGCGACGCCCGACGCACAAAACACGCAACCCATGGCGCAGCCGACTTGACTCGAAACGCATTGGGTGACCACGCTCGGATCTTGAAGTTGTGGAATCAGAACGGTCTCGACTCGCTCTCCGTCTGGCATGCCGAGGAGCAACTTGTTGGTGCGGTCGTCCGACACGTGGGACGAAACCAGCGCGAGCGGCCAAGAGACGCCATCTTGCACGAGCCGCGCCCGCAACGCCTTCGGGAGATTGCTCATCTCGGCGGGATCGAGGACGCCGTGACGGTGGATCCATTCGAAGATTTGGCGCCCCCGGTAGGCGGGCTCACCCCAGGCCGTGACGGTCTGCTCCCATTCATCCGGTAGACGCGCGATCGGATGGTCGGGGTCGGTCAATGCTCGTTCGGGAAGCTTCACGATCTTGGTGGGGTGCCAGAGTTTGGGGCGCGGCGCAATCGAGCGCGGTTGACAATCCCGGACGCAGACGCACCTTAAGTAGATGAACCGTCCTGGAACTGCGGCTATTTTGTCGTTCATCCTTCCCGGTGCAGGCCAGATCTACAACGGCAAGTTTCTGCGTGGGGTCGTCTGGTTGATCATCACCCCAGGCTTTTGGCTCGGTACCGGAGGCTTTTTCGGCTGGGTATGCCACCTGATTTCCTCGTACATGGCCTACCAATGGGCCAAGGACAATCCCCCGTCCCTCGCCCTAAACGCGAACGACTAGTGTGCGACAGATTTTTTCTTGTGGTCGAGCGCGCCCGCAGGAGCGTAGTGAGAGGTACGCCCAGACCGCCTTCGGCGGGCAATTGGTCCCGCCCCACCGCCCCCACACTATCGCCTACCTCGCAGCGGAGCGACGAGGACGTAAGCCGGCCACAAGGAAAAAGATCCGCAGACTACACGGAGACGTTGAAGTCTCGCAATGCGTCGTTGAGCGACACCTTCTTGTCGGTGCTCGGTTTTCGTCGACCGATGATCAACGCGACCGGGATCTGATACTCGCCTGCAGGAAACTTCTTGGCGCGAGTCCCGGGGATCACCACCGAGCGTGGGGGCACGTAGCCCTGCATCTCGATCGGCTCGGTGCCGGTGACGTCGATGATCTTCGTGCTTGCGGTGATCACCACATTGGCGCCAAGCACCGCTTCTTCGCCGATGCGGGAGCCCTCCACGACGATGGCCCGGGACCCGATGAACGCGCCGTCTTCGATGATGACCGGAGTGGCGCCGAGGGGTTCGAGCACGCCGCCGAGGCCAACCCCACCCGACAGATGGACTCCCTTGCCGACCTGAGCGCACGAACCGACAGTGGCCCAGGTATCGACCATTGAGCCAGCACCGACGTAGGCACCGATGTTCACGTAGCCCGGCATCAGAATCGAGCCCGGCTCCATGTGTGCGCCGTAGCGAATCGTGCCTGGAGGAACGACGCGAATGCCCTGCTCGTCGAGATTCTTCTTGAGCGGGATCTTGTCGTGGTACTCGTACGCGCCGACCTCGACGCGCTCCATCCCTCGAACGCTGAAATAGAGAAGGATGGCCTGCTTGGCCCAGGCATGGACCGTCCACTCTCCATCGTCACCCCGGGTGGCGACTCGGATCTTGCCTTGGTCGAGGAGCGCGATAGTCTTTTCGACGGCCTGCCGATACTCGGCGTCCTCGAGCTTCGAACGGTCTTCAAAAGCCTGCTCGATCGACGCGCGTAGCTGATGTTCGGTTGCGTTCGCCATCGGCTACCTGAGGAGATACTCGGGAAAGAAATAACCGACTTCGATCTTTGCGTTTTCGACGCTGTCCGAGCCGTGGCACGCGTTCTCTCCGATATCGGTGCCGTATGCCTTGCGAATGGTGCCCTTGTCCGCCTCGACAGGATCGGTCGCGCCCATGAGGTTGCGGTACCGCGCAACAGCGTCATCGCTCTCGAGCACGGACACCACGACTGGACCCCGCGTCATGAACTCGACGAGCTCGCCGAAGAACGGGCGGTCCTTGTGAACCTCGTAGAAGCCTTCGGCCTGGGCCCGACTCAGGTGCAGCATCCGCATGCCGATGATCTTGAGGCCGGCGCCCTGGATCATGGCGAGGATGTTTCCGATGTTGTTCTGCTCGACAGCATCGGGCTTGATGATGCTGAGGGTGCGTTCGACGGCCATTCTGGCTCCTTTGACCGGCTGATATTTCGAATCAGCTCGGCGCGTTTGTAGCGCGTTTTGGTTGGTCGGCAATGCCCTTGGCAAACGAGGTGATATGCGCCGCGACGACCTCGGGCTGCTCCTCTTGGAGGAAGTGCCGCGCCTCGACCATGTGCTCGGCACGAAGCGGAAACGCCTGGCAGATGTAGTCGAGCTGCGCCTTGGGAATCGCGATTTCTTGCTCGCCCCAGATCAACTGCATCGGTTTGTCGATCGCAAGAAGGTTGTCTCGGAGCCAGTCGCGATGTTGCTCGGTGAGATCAAAGCCGGCCATGATCTCGAGGAAGCTGCGATGCCCCCCGTTCGACTTGAGCAAATAGATATAGCTGGCGATGACATCTTCATCGACCGCTTCGGGATTCTTGACACCGGCCTGGCGGAACAGCTGCAGCATCACCGGAGTGTTCATGGTGGCGAACACCACGTGTCGCATCACGGGAACACGGAAGGTCCAGATGGGGAAGTGCGGGGAGAAGTGCGCGACGTCGAGGAGCGTGTTGGTGATCGTGATCGATCGCACTTTGACCGGATTGTGGATAGCCCACTCGACTCCGATTGGGCCTGCAACGTCGTGCACGACGAGATGGACAGGAGGGAGCTCGAGCGTGTCGACCACTTGCCCCACCCACTTTGCGAGCGCATGCCAGTCGTACGCGAGGTTCTTCGGCTTGTCGCTCAATCCGACGCCAGGGAAATCGAAGCTGATGGCACGAAAACCCGCCTCAGCAATCGGCTTGAGCATTTTGCGGAATAGAAAGGAGCTCGAGGGCACACCGTGCAACAGCAGGACCGGCTCGCCTTGACCCTCTTCTCGCACGAAGATCTGGTGACCATCGACGACGATTCTTCGCCCCGCTGCTTCGTGCTCTTCGACCAATCGTGGCTTTCGCATGGGGGACCCCCGCGTGGTTTTCGAGAGCCTAGAGCAAATGCGCAACGGCAGCAGCTTCCTCTTGAAGCTCGCCGGCAGTGGCATCCATTTTGGCGCGGCTGAAGTCGTTGATCTTCAGGTCCTCGACAATCGACCAGCGCCCGTTTTTGCAGGTGCACGGGAAGCCGTAGACGATGCCCTCGGGAATGCCATAGCTACCGCCCGAGGGGACCGCCATCGAGACCCAATCGCCCTCCGGGGTACCGAGCACCCAATCGTGGACGTGGTCGATCGCCGCATTCGCCGCGGACGCCGCGCTCGAGAGGCCGCGCGCATCGATGATCGCTTTGCCACGCTGTTGCACGGTCGGAATGAAATCGTCTTCGACCCAACTCTGGTCGTCGATGATGGCTGCGATGCTCTTGCCTTCGATCTCGGCGTGGAAGAGGTCGGGGTACTGGGTGTTCGAGTGGTTGCCCCAGATGGTCATTCTCTTGATGTCGGTCACCGGACGACCTGTCTTCGCGGCGACCTGAGACATGGCGCGGTTCTGATCGAGCCGGACCATCGCCGAGAAGCACGAAGCATCGAGGTCGGGCGCGTTCTTCATCGCGATGTAGCCATTGGTGTTCGCAGGGTTGCCGACCACGAGCACTTTGACGTCGCGGCTGGCGACCGAGTTGAGCGCCTTGCCCTGCCCGGTGAAGATTCCGCCATTCGCTTCGAGCAAGTCTTTGCGAAGCATGCCCTTGGTGCGCGGCCGTGCACCGACCAACAAAGCCACGTCGGCGTCTTTGAAGCCAACGGTGGGATCGTCGCTCGACTCCATCCCGGCAAGCAGCGGGAACGCACAGTCTTCGAGCTCCATCATGACGCCTTCGACCGCCTTCATCGCGGGCGCAATGTCGACCAGTTGCAGGATGACCGGCTGGTCGTCCCCCAGCATGTCGCCGCCCGCAATGCGAAAGAGCAAGCTGTAGCCAATCTGACCTGCGGCCCCGGTGACCGCGACACGCATCGGTTTCTTTGACATCGTTCTATCCCTCCTTAGAGAAGGCTCTGCAGGGTGGTGCCCATGTCGGACGGTGTTGGCGCGACCTTCACGCCAGCGTCTTCGAGGGCCGTGATCTTCGCATCTGCCGTGCCCTTGCCGCCGCTGATGATAGCCCCCGCATGACCCATGCGCTTGCCTGGCGGAGCGGTCCGTCCCGCGATGAAGCCAGCAACGGGCTTGCGGAAGCTCTCCTTGATCCACGCCGCGGCCTGTTCTTCGGCATTGCCGCCGATCTCCCCGATCAAAATCACCCCATCGGTGCCCGGGTCGTCGTTGAAGAGCTTTAGGATTTCGATGAAGTCGGTGCCGTTGATTGGGTCGCCGCCGATTCCGACCGCGGTGCTTTGGCCGATCCCGAGCGCGGTGAGCTGGCCCACGGCTTCGTACGTCAAAGTACCGCTCTTCGAGACGACGCCGATCCGCCCGGCCTTGTGGACGTGCCCCGGCATGATGCCGATCTTACATTGGTCGGGCGTGATGACACCCGGGCAATTTGGACCGATCAGTCGCGTCTTGTGCTGTGAATCTAGAACACGTCGAACTTTGATCATGTCCATCACCGGGATGCCTTCGGTGATCGTCACGACTAGCGGAACCTCCGCATCGACGGCCTCGAGGATGGCGTCGGCGGCAAAGGGCGGCGGCACGAAGATGCAGGACGCGTTGGCGCCTGTCTGCTTCACGGCTTCCCGCATGGTGTTGAAGACCGGGACATCCATGAAGGACTGCCCGCCGCGGCCCGGGGTAACGCCAGCCACGACCTTGGTCCCATACCCGAGCATCTGCTCGGTGTGGAACTTGCCGACGCTGCCGGTCATTCCCTGAACGACGAGCTTGGTGTTCTTGTCTACGAGAATCGACATTCCGGTTATCCCTTCGCCAGCTCGACGATTTTCTGGGCGCCCTCGGCCATCGTCGATGCCGAAGTGATCGCGAGCCCCGACTCATCCAGGATCTTTCGGCCTGCTTCGACTTTCGTTCCCTCCAACCGAACGACCAAGGGTACCTCGAGGCCGAGCTCCTTGGTTGCGGCGACGACGCCATTGGCGATGGTGTCGCAACGCATGATGCCGCCGAAGATGTTCACGAAGATGCCCTTCACGGCCGTGGACTGAAGGATGATCTTGAACGCCTTCGTGACCGCCTCTTGGCTGGCACCGCCACCGACGTCGAGGAAGTTCGCAGGCTCGCCGCCGTAGTACTTGATGGTGTCCATCGTGCTCATCGCGAGGCCGGCGCCGTTGACGAGGCAGCCGATGTTGCCGTCGAGCTGGATGTAGGAAAGCCCAGCTTCCTTGGCCTCGGTTTCGGTTGGGGCCTCCTCGGTCAGGTCGCGCACCGAGCTCCAGTAGGCCTCGTGACGAAAGTCGGCGTTCGAATCGAAGTTCACCTTGGCATCGAGAGCGATGACCCGTTCGTCTTCGGTCAGAATGAGGGGGTTGATCTCGGCGATCGAGCAGTCTTCGTCGATGAAGAGCCTTGCGAGACCGCTTAGGAGCTTACCGAACCCTTTTTGCTCTTGCTTCGACAAGCCAAGTGCAAAGGCGAGCTGTCGCGTCTGGTAACCCTGGAGGCCGACGGCCGGGTCGATGTGCACGGTGTAAATCCTCTCCGGGGTCCGGGCCGCCACCTCCTCGATGTCCATGCCGCCCTCTGTCGACGCCATGATCGCAACGCGACTCGCCTCTCGATCAACGACCAGCGCGAGGTAGAGCTCGCTCTTGATGGCGAGACCCTGCTCGACGAGGAGCCGTTGCACGACTTTGCCTTCCGGGCCGGTCTGATGGGTCACCAAAGTCTTGCCAAGGATGTCCGTGGCGGCCTCGGTTGCTGCTTTGACACCTTTGACGACTTTCACTCCGCCCGCTTTGCCCCGGCCGCCGGCGTGGATCTGTGCCTTGACGACGACGACTTCGTTTCCGGTCTCTTCGATGAGCTCTTTCGCCGCCGCGGTCGCTTCTTCGACCGACATGCAGGCGATGCCCCGCGGCACGGGGATGCCGTACTTCCGATAGAGCTCTTTCGCTTGATACTCGTGGATGTTCACAGTGTTGGTCTCCTGAGCGCGAGTCCGTTCTGAGCGGCAGGTCAGCCCATACTCTCGATGATGTTGTCCCCGAACTCGGAGCATTTGACCGTCGTCGCACCTTCCATCAGGCGGGCGAAGTCGTATGTCACGCGCTTCGACGCGATCGCGCCTTCGACTCCTTTGATCACCCGGTCGGCAGCGTCGTCCCACCCGAGATGGCGAAACATCATCTCGCCACTGAGAATGACCGACGACGGATTCACCTTGTCTTGATTGGCGTACTTTGGGGCGGTCCCGTGGGTCGCTTCGAAGATCGCGCGGCCGTTAACGTAGTTCGCGTTGCCGCCGGGCGCGATGCCGATGCCGCCAACCTGCGCCGCGAGCGCGTCGGAAATGTAGTCGCCATTGAGGTTGAGGGTCGCGATGACGTCGAACTCCTTCGGCCGCGTCAGCACTTGCTGAAGCGCGATGTCGGCGATCGCGTCCTTGACGATGATGGCACCACGCTTCTGCGCTGCCGACTGCTCTGCATTCGCCGCCTTTTCGCCTTCGGCGTTTTTGGTGCGGTCCCATTGACCCCAGGTGTAAACCTTGTCGCCAAACTCGCGCTCGGCCATCGCGAAGCCCCAATTGCGGAAGGCTCCCTCGGTGTACTTCATGATGTTGCCCTTGTGGACCAAGGTCACGCTCTTGCGCTTATGAGCGAGAGCGTACTCGATGGCAGCACGTACGAGCCGCTCGGTGCCCTCGATTGACACGGGCTTGAGACCCAAGCCGGTCGTGTCTGGGAACCGGATCTTCTTGAAGCGATCGGGGAACTCTTTCTTCAGGATTGCCAGCATCTTCTTTGCGTCGTCGGTGCCCTGCTCCCACTCGATGCCGGCGTAGATGTCTTCCGTGTTCTCGCGAAAGATGATCATGTGGACATCTTGCGGCGCTTTGACCGGAGACGGCACGCCCTCGAACCACCGAACGGGTCGCAAACACACATACAGATCCAGCATCTGGCGAAGAGCGACATTGAGCGAGCGAATGCCCCCACCGATGGGTGTCGTTAGCGGGCCCTTGATCCCGACGAGGTATTCGCGAAACCCGTCGACGGTTTGCTCAGGCAACCACTCTCCGAACTTATCGTGGGCTTTTTGGCCTGCGTAGACCTCCCACCAGGCGATCTTCTTCTGGCCCCCGTATGCCTTGTCCACTGCGGCGTCCAAGACACGCTGCGAAGCTCGCCAAATGTCCGGGCCTGTGCCGTCGCCCTCGATGAAGGGGATGATGGGATCGTTGGGAACCTGAAGATGCTGGTCGGCCCCCATGCGTAGCGGGGTGCCGGAAGTCGGCTGCGGAAAGTCTGCCATCACGCGTGTGCCTCCGTGTATTGCGCGTCCGGGACCGTGGCCCAGCGCCGCGGCCTCCCGGCTATAGCACAACGACGTAAAGGCGCCCGAACCGGAACTAACGCGCTTGCGCGGGCAAATCGACGAGCACGCGAGTCTCACCGACGAGCGTCGAACCGCGTACGATTTCTTCGACTTCCTGCGAGGTCACGCCGCGATAAACGACAGCATCACGCCGGACGAAGCTTTGAGCATCCGCGATGACTCTCTCTTGCTCGCGCGAGTCTTCCGGAAGCGTCACGACCAGGTAGTGGGCGAACCTGAAGCCCAGTGCATCGGAATCGCATACCTCGACACTCGGTGCGCCGCCGGCATAGAGCTTGTCGACGAACGTCTCGACGTAGTCCGGGCGACGAACGTATTGACGAGTCGCTGAGGACAGATATGTCTTGGCCTCGTGAAGCTCGCAGTCGCTCTCCCGGAGTGCTCGGTCGACCCAACTCTCGGCAGCGTCGCGGTCACCTGCCCGGGCAGCGGTGAGCTCGTGCGTGATGGCTTGCTGTCGCCACGTATTGATGCCCCATGCAACCCCAAACGCAACGATCAACCAAAGCAACTTCGGAACCGTGACCTGCATCGTCGCTAGCTCCTGAGCGTGGTGAACAAGTCCCACACCCCGACGCCTAGGAAGTAGATTCCGACGCCGTCAAAAGCAATGCCCACCCAACCAGCGTCGCCGCGAAGAACGGAGGTCCCCATGAACCAGCCGATCGCAAGGATGGCAACGCCCGCGAGAATCGTGCCTACAGCCTGCTTGAGGAAGACCCTTCGTTGTTGATCGCGCGACTTGGCGCGGATCAACTGATCGACGGAGCCTGGCGGCGGCAAAGAGGACGGACGAAGCACTCCGGACACATCTGACTTGGTCGCTGGCGGCCGTGGAGCGACAGGATCGTCGACCGAGATCCTTGGAACGTCGGGTCGAGCGGCGGGCGCGAAGGGATCGATCGCCGACATGCGGCCCGGCAAGAGGTCTTCGGCCGGCCGCTGGAATACCGCCGGCCCGGGTCCAGCCGATGGTTTAGGGTCCCGGGCAGGACGGCACTCGACCACCGCACCGATCGACTCGAGTACTTTTCGCATTTCCCCCGCCTCTTTTGCGGGAACGCCGTGCTTGACGACGCGGGGAAGGTTCTGCTCGAGCGACCGTGCGCTGGCGTCGTCGATGCCGAAGGCGTTCTTCAACCGCTCCGAGGGGGGAGCTCCACCCGGCGAGAAACGAATTACCCATACGTCGAACGACGACATCGCTCCTGAGGATACCGACTGATGTGCCGCCCGGCGATTGTTTGGCAGGCCGACCTGAACCGGTGATCATCCCTATCCGCGCGGGTGATAGCGCTCGTGCATTTTGCGAAGGTGATCACCCGTCACATGGGTATAGATCTGTGTCGTCGAGATATCCGCATGCCCAAGCATGGTCTGAACGGACCGGAGGTCGGCCCCCCCTGCCAAAAGGTGAGTGGCGAACGAGTGCCGGAGCTTGTGGGGTGAGATCTGTTTTGTGATGCCTGCCGCTCTAGCGTACTTCTTCACGATGCTCCAAAAGCCCTGACGCGTCATCGCCTTGCCGCGAGCCGTGACGAAACAGGCGCGGCTCGCCGGTCGTGCCCACTTGGGCCGCACCTCGCTCAAGTACTGCACCATCGCGACGCGCGCATGCTCGCCGATCGGAACGATGCGCTGCTTGTTCCCCTTGCCGAGCGCCGAAAGGAACCCCTCTCCGAGATTCAGATCGCCGAGGTCTAGGTTCACGAGCTCGCTCACGCGAAGGCCGGCGGCGTACATGGTGTGCAGCATGGCACGATCGCGAACTCGGTTTGGTTTGTCGCCGGCCGGGGCTCGTAGGAGCCGCAAGATCTCGTCGCGGTTCAGCACGTCCGGGAGCCTACGAAGCAGGCGCGGCCCTTCCAGTAGCTCTGTAGGATCACGGCCATGCCGACCCTCCTGCACGAGGAACCGAAAAAAACCCCGAATCGCGCTCAAGGCCCGCGCCTGAGTACGTGCACTCAGACCCTCGTGCGACAATGTGACCAAGTAACCAGCGACGGTGGCCTCATCGACCTTGGCAAGCGGCGTGTTGTCGGCCTTCAACCGAGCACCGAAGCGCCCGAGATCGCGCGCATACCCGCCCACCGTGTGCTGCGAAAGTCCCCGCTCCACGCGCAGATGCTGAATATAGTCATCCAGCGCACCGTCGAATACGACGGACATACTACTCGCTACCACAAACCTGCGGGACGGCCCATTTTATGTACGTGTGTAAGTTGCCATCTGACATCGGTTTCGTTGATGAGCATCGCGTGCCGTGGTATTTTGAAGACATCGATCGATGCTGTTTCACTCCACTTACCTTCCGATGGTGAATCAATGAGTAGGCTCATCGGATACGTGGCGAACCGGGCGGATCGAATGCGCGATGCGCTCCATCAAGAGCGCGCGGTGTTGAACCAAGACACGGCGCCGCCTAGCGCGAGCGGATGGGGGATCGGGTTCTATCACGGCGACGAAGTGCTCCACAAGAAGCGCCCGACACGCGCTGCCGAACGAGTCGATTGGGAGCACATCGCTGGCGACGTGCATAGCGACTGTGCCGTGTTGCATCTGCGACAACCCACCGTTGGCGACTTTCGAGCCGAAAACGCCCACCCGTTCCGTATGCGACAGTGGTTGTTCGCGCATGAGGGAACGATCGATCGGTTCGACGCGATCCGCGCTAGCCTCGCCGAGACGATTCCGGACTTCATTCGCCGCAACATCCGTGGGCAGACCGACAGCGAGTACCTTTTCCACACGATGCTGACGTTCCTTCATGACGCAGGGCAGCTCGACAACCCGGACGTCGCCGAGGCGCAAGCCCTCGCTGCGATCGGCACCGCAGTGGCGCTCGTCGAGCGGCTCACCGCAGAAGTCGGCGCAACCGACAACAGCCTGAGCTTCATTCTCACCAATGGCCGCTCGATGTATGCGCTCCGCTACGGTGCACCAATGGCCTACGTCGAGCGCCAGGGCATGCACGACCCGCCCAAAGACTACAAACCACCCCCGACTGGGAGCACCAAGCTCCGCTACGTGATGGTCGTAACCGACGTCGAGGACGCCCCGGTCGGCTACAATATCGTGCCGGAACGCTCCGTCGCAGTGATCAATCGCGGGCTCGACGTGACGGTCCACGCGCTTTGAGTAGACTCGGCTCGTGACCGTCCCACACGAGCTCATCGTCATCTTTTGCACGGTCCCAGACGACGAAACGGCCGAGCGCCTCGCAAAGGGATTGGTCGAAAGTAGGCTCGCCGCCTGCGTGAAGGTGATTTCGGGGGTTCGCTCCTTCTACCGATGGGAAGGCAAGATCGAAGTCGGCTCGGAAGTCCAGATGCTGATCAAGACCCAGCGGTCGCGCTTCGAAGCGATCGAAGAGTGGATCCACGAACAGCATCCGTACGACGTGCCAGAGCTAGTCGCCCTGTCGGCCTGTGACGTCGCCGAGCCCTACGCCAAGTGGGCCGTCGAACAGACGCAGTAACAGTGGCAGCGCCAGTGTCAGCGCCAGTGTCAGCGTCAGTGCCAGCGTCAGTGCCAGTGTCAGCGTCAGTGCCAGCGTCAGTGCCAGTGTCAGTGTCAGTGTCAGTGCCGGAGGCACTCTGCGTCAACCGGTGACTTTACGCTTCGCCGATGCTTCTTACGTTGGGGGCGACTTCGAAGACGCCGCGGCGTTTGGCTTTGGCTAGGATGCGCAGGGCATCTCGGTAACCGCGTCGGAGCATCTTCCCGGCGTGCAGCCTCGAGGTGAATGGCAGTCGTCCGAGGTCGGGCGACACCACGAGCACCTGAATCTGTGGGTACATCCGGTGAATCAAGTCGATGCCGCGCTTTTCTTTTTCGTTGAGAATCAAGTTTAGCGACTGGCGGACCACTGCGGCACCGCCTTTAAAAACCAGAGACGGGCTGCCGACTCGGCTCACGTGCGGGCGGTAGACGTTCGAAATGATGACGACGTCAGCGCCGGCTTCCACCGCGAGATCGATGCTCAAGGTGCGGACGACTTCACCATCGACGTAGAAACGGTCGCCGATCTTGTAGGGGCGGAACAGCATTGGGACGCACGATGAAGCAGCCACGGCTTTGCTGATCGGGACGTCCTCGCGATATCCGCGACCGAAGACGACGCGGCCCCGACCGTCGATGTCGGCCGCCGTGACCATGAGGTGCTTGTCCAGCTCGCGAAAATCGTCCGTGGGCAGTCGCTCGGCGACGAACTGCTCAAAGCGATCGATCGAGAAGAGGCCACTGGTCAGATAGCCCCAGCTCCGGCGCTGCTCGCGATTCGGGAGCCCGAGAAAGTACCGAGCCTTGAGGGGCGGGTCCTCGAGGCCTCGGCGCCAAAAGGGGCGAAACCAATCGACCATCTGCGCGGGGGTGTATCCCTGGGCGTAGAAAGCTCCCGCAATCGCGCCCGCCGAGGCGCCCACACAGATGTCGGCTTCGATGCCGAGCTCTTCCATCGCGCGAAGGACCCCTATGTGCGCAACGCCTTTCGCGGCACCACCAGAGCCGACGAATGCTATGCGCGGCCGGGCCATCAAACTTCAACCTGCCACACGCGGGGTTGTGAGTCGACCCACAAGCCAACGACTAGTTGCTCGTCGGGCTCGTCGCAGGCGCTGCCGTCGTCGTGGTGGCGCCCTTCTTCCCGAGGTAGATCTGCTTCGTCACTTCGCGCAGCAGCGGTCGTGCATCCCTCGATAGCACCGAACGTGGCCACTTGTTGATCAGAACGCGCAACGCATCGCGCGAGGTGTCCAGATCACCCACATCGCGCGCCGAAAGCGCGGTTAGCCACCATCCGTCGGGTTGCAAAGCGAGATCCGTTTCCTGTTGGGCGACCTGTTGGGCGAGCACGAGGGCCTCTGCAGGCCTCCCGTCCTTGCGTAGAGCAAACGCCAGGGCCGACCGGATCGCTGGGGTGTTCGAGCCATCGGGATCGAGCTCGATCGCTTCCTCGAAATGCTTGATGGCATCGGCATACTTGCGACCCTCCGAGAGTACGAGTCCCTTCTTGTAGACCGCGAGCGACAAGTCCCGGCGAAACTGCTGCTCGAAGTCGCGGAAGACGGCGGCCTCCGCAGGAGACAACGCCGCCTTTGAAATCGTCGGGTACTGCTCGACGACCTCGGCTCGCTTTCGTGCACGAATGAGCCCGTAGTACTTCTCCGCTTGCGCTGCCGCGCTGGCTCGCTCGGAGGCACGGCGTACCTCGTCGCCGAGGTCTACTCGAAGCTCTTCCGCAGCCGTTTCGGCGCTGCCCATGTCGGACCGATAGGCCGACAGTTGGGCATCGTAATACAGCTTGAGGCCCAGGAAAGTCAGCACCCCGATCACCGCCAGAGCGACGCCGCTGTCCCACTTGAAGCGGCGCTCGTAGCCGGCTTGCCGTTTTGCGATCGACTTGATGTCGGAGCCGAGCGCATTGACCAGGTTGTTGGTCTTGATGATCAGGCCTCGGCTCTCGACGATCTCTTTCTTGATCTCGCGCACCTCGTCTTCGACGTCTCGCATGAAAGCGCAGTACCGCCGGGGCGCGCGTGAAGCAAGGACCGGCGCTTGACGTATCCCGAGACGCCGCCTACAAGCCGACCCGAGGAGGATCTGGTGGGGTTGCGATTCATCTTTCTGTTCGCGGTCTTGGCGGTCACGAGCTGCAATCGTCCGGCCGATTATGCGCTCGTAGGAAGCGCTGACGTCCCGTCCGTGCACGGCGACGTGAGGATCGAAAAGATCGATCGGGATCAGCTGCTCGTCACCGTTCAGCTCGATGAGCTTCCACCGCCCAGCAAAATCGAAGCAGGGCTCACACATTACGTGCTATGGTTCGTCGGCGGCGGCGAGGATCCAGAGCGTCAGACCGCCCTCGAGTACGACGCCGAAGCGCTCGTCGGCCGAGCAAGCGTCCCGACCTCGCTCCGTGACTTCGAGATGCGGGTCACGGCCGAGAACACCCCAGAACCCAATACACCGAGCTTCTTGCTCGTTGCCTCCCAGCAAATCCGAGAGAAATGACGCCATGGCAGACACCTCAGACATCAAAAAGGGTTTCAAAATGCTCATCGACGGAGTGCCGTACGCCGTCGTCGAGCATCAGTTCGTGAAGCCCGGCAAGGGGCAGGCGTTCATTCGCACGCGAATCAAGAACATGATGACCGGAGCCGTGATCGACCGGACGTTCAGGAGCGGTGAGAAGGTCGAAAAGGCAGACACGGAAGAACGGACGATGCAGTACCTGTACCCCGACGGCGATTCGCGGGTGTTCATGGACACGCGAAGTTACGAGCAGCTCAGGTTGACCAACGATCAGCTCGCCGAGAACATCTACTATCTCATGGACGGAACCGAGTGCAACATCATGCTCTTCGAGGGGCGTCCGATCGGCGTTACGCCTCCGACGTTCGTCGAGCTCCTGGTCACCGAGACGGAGCCAGGGTTCAAGGGCGACACGAGCAGCAATACGACCAAGCCGGCGACTCTCGAAACAGGTCTGCAGGTGAACGTCCCGCTCTTCGTCAACGAAGGCGACAGGCTCAAAATCGACACGCGCACAGGCAGCTACGTGGAGCGCGTCAAAGGCTGAGCAAGCCGTGGCGGCACCTGCCGATCTGAGCCCTCTCGATGTCCTGAAGCTCCGCGCCCGGTTGCTTCGCTCCATGCGTCGTTTCTTCGAGGACCGCGGATTCATCGAAGTCGAAGTGCCCACCATCGTGCCCTCCCCGGGCCTCGATTTTCACCTCTCGGCGTTCGAGGTGAACGACCCGCACGGAGCACACGTCGGTTGGTTGGCCACCAGCCCCGAGTATCAGATGAAACGGCTCCTCTCGTCGGGGGCCGAACGGATCTTTCAACTCGCCAAGAGCTATCGCGCGGACGAAAAGAGTGTCCTCCACGAGCGGGAATTCACCATGCTCGAATGGTATCGGGCGCACGCCACCTCGGAAACCGTCATGCGCGACACAGAAGAGCTCGTCGAACACCTCGCGACGAGTTTGGCGAAAGGAGAGAGCCCACTTCTTCGCACTGCGAAGGCCCCGTGGCCACGATGCACCGTGGAGCATGTCGTTCGCGAGCACGCGGGCGTCGAGCTCGACACACTCACAGGGAACGATGAAGAGTTTTTTCGGATCTGGGTCGATCAGGTGCAGCCACGATTGGGAAGCGATGGGCCGGTTTTTGTGACCGACTGGCCCGCCTCGATGGCGTCGCTCGCGAGGTTGAAACCGAACGGAATGGCCGACCGATTCGAAGCATTCCTCAGGGGGGTCGAGCTATGCAATGGGTTCGGCGAGCTCACTGACGCTGACGAGCAGCGGCGAAGACTGCTGCGCGATCAAGCCGAACGGCGCGCTGCCGGCAAGCCGGTCTATCCGGTGGACGAACGCTTTCTTCAGGCGCTCGAGGAGGGCATGCCCGAAAGCGGGGGAAACGCGCTCGGAGTCGACCGTTTGCTGATGCTGCTCGTCGGCGCCGATTCAATTCAAGCGGTGATGCCATTTCCGGAAGACCGACTCTAGCAGCGCCTAGGCGCGTTCGGCCGCCTTGGCTTGCTCCCACAACACGTCGAGCTCTTCGTCGGAGTAGTCGCGAAGGCCTTTCCCTGCGGTTTGCGCTGCACGCTCGCAACGGCGAAAGCGCTCGGAGAACCTGTTCAGCGACTTCCGGAGGGCAGCCTCTGGATCGAGACCTTGCTTGCGACCATACGTAGCGAGCGCAAACAAGAGGTCGCCGAGCTCGTGCTCGAGAGCTGCCCGATCCTGAGCCATCGCCGCGTCATCGAGCTCTGCGAGCTCTTCGTCGATCTTGGCTCGGGGCCCGCCCGCGTCTGGCCAGTCGTAACCGACGGCGCTCGCCTTCTCCCCGATGCGCACGGCACGAAGCAAGCCGGGCAATGCAAGCGGCACTCCGCTGAGCGCGCCTCGGTCCTTCTTCTCCTCGAGTTTGATGGCCTCCCAACCGTCGACTGCCCCGCTCGCGCCGGTCACGTCTTCATCGCCAAACACCCACGGATGCCGACGCACGAGCTTGTCACAAATTGCATCGACGACCCCGTCGATGTCGAACCACCCTTTCCTCTCAGTGAGAGCAGCCTGGAAAACCACTTGTAACAGCAAGTCGCCGAGCTCCTCGCGGAGCATCTCCGGCGTACCGCGGTCGATCGCATCGACGACCTCGTGGGCCTCTTCGATCACGTATTGGCGGAGGGACTCGAGGGTCTGTTCGCGATCCCATGGGCAACCGTTCGGACCGAGCAGGGTTCGCATCAGCTCGACGAGCCTGGGCAACGAATGGCCGGAGTCGCTCACTCGCGCTTTCTTAGCACAATCAAAGCTCGATGCCGCGTCATCATGGCGGTTGACGAGGATGGGGCGCAGGCGTCATGTTCGCGGTTGGATGGCGTACGCGAAAAGTGCGATCAGCTCTCAACAGATCATCGACGCCGCAATCCGCGTGCTGGCGCGACAGGGATACGCACGAACGAGCCTCCTCGAGATCGCCAAGGAAGCGGGCATGAGCAAGGGGGCGCTGCACTACCACTACCCGACGAAGGAAGCGTTGATTCATGCGGTGCTGGAGGCGGCGTGCAATGCGGTGCAGGCAAGGACGGTCGAAGCGTGGTCGCCGTCGGATAATCCTTTCGAGGCGCTCCGCAAGTCCCTCGAGGAGCTTTGGGCTACGCGTGTGCAGCGCACCGACGAAGCTCTCGTCGTCGCGGACCTGCTCGCGCTGAGCTTGTATGAAGAATCGCTCCGGGCCACCCTGGCCGAGTTCTACGAGCTAGGAGCGCGGCAGATCCGGGAATACCTGGAGGAACACCTCGTCTCGTTGGGTTTCGAGCCGCTGATCTCGCTCGACCTGTTGCCTCGCGTCGTCATCGGCATGCTCGATGGGCTGGTCATGCAAGCCTTCGTCGACCCCGATGCTCTTTCCCCGGACGACGTGGTCGACGCCATTCAAACGATCGCCGTTTCGATTTTCGCGCCAGGGACCGAGGCAAAGTGAGCGCCCTCGACGTCGTGAAGGCACAGGGCGCAGCGGTCGAAACACTCCGACGCGCGCGCGAGCTCGGGCGAATGGCCTCCGCCTATTTGTTTGTCGGCCCGAGCGGCGTTGGGAAAGAGCTCACCGCGACAGCGATTGCGACCGACGCGGTTGCAGCTGGTGACCCCCACGTCGCCGATCGAATCGAAATGGGCACCCACCCCGACGTGCGTGTGTTTCGACCTCGTGACGAAGGCAAGCGCAACATCCAGGTCGAGGTGCTGCGTAACGAAATATTGCCGCTCGCGCAGTTCGCACCCTTCGAAGCCGAATCGACTTTCTTCATCTTTCCAGAGGCTGACGTGTCATTTCCCGAGTTTCAGCCGGAAGCAGCAAACGCGCTCCTAAAGACGCTGGAAGAGCCGCGGCCGAACGTGCATTTCATCTTGACGTCCGAGCGGCCTGACTCGTTGCTCTCTACGATTCGCTCACGGTGTCAACGCGTGCGTTTCGGACGTCTGCCTACGGTCGTCCTGCGCGAGATTCTGCTGAAGGACAACCTCCCCGAGACGTCCATTGCCCCGGCGATTGCATTGAGCGCAGGCAGGGCGGATGTAGCGCTCGAGTTGGCGCGCCACGGCACGATCGAAGAGCTGACCGATTTGGTCTTCTCGGTCGATGATGCAGTGCGTGAATCAGGCCCCGGTACGCTGCTCGACTTCGCGGAGAAACTCGGCCGTCGGGATGACCTCGAGCTCGCACTCCTCGCGATGCAAAGCTTCTATCGCGACCTCGCGATCTCGTCGCTTGGAGATGACCCAACGAGCCTTGCGTTTTCTGGGCGCGGCGACGAGGTTCGACGACGGGCTGCGTCGATCGACTGCAGTGCCGCCGCGGCACGGGTGTCGTTGATTCACGCGTGCATCGAATCCATGCGTCAGAACGCCAACCGTCAGGTCGCCCTCGACTCGCTGCTGTTTGGGCTCCGGGACGTACTGTAGTGGCGTCTCCCCCGAATTTGGCTAGTCTCGGGCGCAAAATGGCGCGTCCATATTACGTCACCACGCCAATCTATTACGTCAACGATCGACCGCATATCGGGCACGCTTACTCGACGGTCGCCGCGGACGTCGTGTCGCGTTACCAGCGCCTTCGCGGCAATCCGACGTACTTCCTGACTGGCCTCGACGAGCACGGTCTGAAGATCGAGCGGCGCGCAAGAGAAGAGCAGTTGGCGCCGCAAGACTTCGTCGACCGCATGGCAGCCCCATTTCGCTCCGCCTGGGAGGAGCTCGACTGCGCGCACGACGGATTCATCCGCACGACCTCCGCCGAGCATCGCCAAAGCGTCCAAGCGATTTGGAAGATGATGAAGGACCGGGGCGACATTTACCTCGACGACTACGAAGACTGGTACTGCGTCGGTTGCGAGTCCTTCAAGACGGTGAAAGAGCTGCTCGAAGGCAACCTCTGCGCTATTCACCGAACGCCGGTCGAGCGGATCAAAGAGCGGAGCTACTTTTTCCGACTGAGCAACTACACGAAACCCCTGCTCAACCACTACGAGGCGCACCCAGACTTCGTGCAACCCGATGCGCGCTTCAACGAGGTTAAGTCATTCGTCAAAGAGGGACTTCGGGATTTGTCGATTTCGCGAACCAGCTTTCGTTGGGGCGTCCCGGTGCTCGACGATGAAGAACACGTCGTCTACGTTTGGCTCGACGCGCTCACCAACTACGTTAGTGCGCTCGGAGGACCGGCCCCCGAAGGGGAGGCGCCGCTCTACGACGAGTTCTGGACGTCGGCTCAGACCATCACGCACATCGTCGGCAAGGACATCCTCCGTTTCCACGCAGTGTACTGGCCCGCGTTCTTGCTCAGCGCAGGGGTTCGTGTGCCGAGCCAGATCTGGGCGCACGGCTGGCTCACCGTCAACGGCGAGAAGATGTCGAAGTCGCTCGGCAACTTTTTGCCGCCGGGGCCGTTGGTCGAAGCTTTCGGGGCAGACGTGCTGCGCTACTACTTGATGCGGGAGGTTGGCTTCGGTCAGGACGGCGATTTCAGCCATCGCAATCTAATGGCCCGGTACAACGGCGAGCTCGCGAATGGCCTCGGCAACTTGATGAACCGGATCGTCGCTAGCATCGTCAAGAGGAACCTCGATGGGCGCGTTCCAAGCGCGGGCCTCGATGACCTCGAAGACGCCGATCGTGATCTCATCGACACGGCAAAGGCCGCAGCACACGAGGCCGCACAACACCTCGAAGCGCTGGCCTTTCACCGGGCACTGGATACGACCTGGGAATTGGTCTCAGCGGCCAACAAGTATGTGGACTCGACCGAGCCGTGGAGGCTCGCAAAGCAAGGCGCGAAGCAGCGCCTCGAACAGGTTTGCTACACGGTTCTCGAGACTCTGCGTTGGCTCTCGATCATGTTGTTCCCGGTCATGCCCAACAAGTGCAACGAGCTCCGCGGCCAGATAGGCATGCCGCCGTTGCTGCCAACCGAAGGCGTCGACCTTTGGCCGAGCGCGTGGGGCGGGCTGAGGCCGGGGATCGAGACACGTGCCGCCACACCCCTGTTTCCCCGCTTCGACGAAGCTCAGGAACGTTCGATTCTCGAACGTCTCGCAGTTGACTCCCCCGGATCAGACGCGAAGTGATCCCCCCACTTACCCCAACCTTCGAGGCTGCCCTTCGAGATGTTCACGCGCGGGGCCCACGCTTTCGCATCGCGGCTGCGAAGCGACTGGTCGACCCCCCGCTCGAACGGCGCGCGGAAGCCGTCGCCGGGCTGTTGACGCTCACAAACGATGCAGTGGGAGCGGTACGCGAGGCCGCGTATGAGGCGATCGGCGAGCTCGGCGCTCACGAGGCGCTCTTTGGATTACTGGAGGCGTTCGACGACGGTCATGTGGGTGCGCGACAGGCCGCCGTTCTCGCAGCAGGCCGCGTAGCACCGAATGAAACCGCCGAAGCGATCGAGGCTCTTCTCGAAGACGAGCGACCGGAGATGCGTTTCTCGGCGGTCTGGACGTTGTCACGGATCGGCAATGCGCGCCCGGAGCGGCTTTCGATCCTGTTGAAGGACCCCGATGAAGAAGTTCGGCTCCTCGCCGTCGAGTGTATGGGAGAGCTCGATGCGAAAGGCCAGGTGGAGGCAATCGCTGCGCTCCTCGAGGACCGTTCAGACCGAGTTCGGTTCGCGGCCGCAAATGCGCTTGCTGCGCTTGGCGATTCGCGTGGCGCATCTACCCTCAGGGCTGCGCTCCATGGTAATCGCGCATTCGACGCTGCGATCGGCCTTGGAGATCTCAAAGATCAGGCATCCCTCGAAGACTTGACGGCGTTGGCGCGTCGTAGATTTCGTTCGCCGATCTTGCGAGCCGCTGCTGCGCGTGCCCTAGTGAAGCTCGACGATCCCCTTGGCGTTCGCGTGATCCGGAACATCCTGCGAAGCTGGCGAATTGAAGCGCGTCAGTATGCCGTTCAGCTCGTTGGAGAGCTCAGGCTCATCGCGCTGCTACCCGATCTTGCACGCGCGTTACGACGAAGCGACGACACGGAACAGCCGGTCTACGAGGCCACGCTGGAGCAGCTTGCGCCACAGAGCGCCGAGGCGCGAGCATTGCTTGCTTCCGTGCGTCGGACGAATCACCCTGGATAGCGGCGATGCCCATGTTGTTCGACACCCACTGTCACCTCGACGACCCGCGACTCTACGAAGAGCTCGATGACGTATTGACGCGCGCGAAGGAGGCGGGGGTGCGACGCATCACGACGATCGGTTGCGCCCATGACGTGGGGTCGGTGACGTCTGCCCTGAAGCTCGCGCGCCAACATCCCGGTTGGGTTACGGCAACGGTCGGCGTGCACCCGCACGACGCAAAGCACTTCACACCCGAGCTCGGCGACGCGATTCGTGAAGTCGGGAAGGACGCATCGGTCGTCGCAATCGGCGAAACTGGGCTCGACTTTCACTACGACCATTCTTCTCACTCGGCGCAAGAGGCCGCATTCCGCGCGCAGATCACGGTCGCCAAGGAGCTCAACAAACCCCTGGTGATTCACACCCGGTCCGCTCCTGCAGATACGCTTCGGATTTTGCGTGAGGAGTCGGCCAACGATATCGGTGGGATCATCCACTGCTTCAGCGAAGATCACGCCTTCGCCGCAGCGGCCCTCGATCTGGGTTTCGTTTCCTCGTTCAGCGGTATCGTGACCTTCAAGAAGGCTGTCGAGGTCCGGGACGCGGCGCGCCGACAACCCGCTGATTCCTTGCTGATCGAGACGGATGCCCCTTACCTGGCGCCGGTCCCGAAGCGCGGAAAACGCAATGAACCCGCCTATGTAGCACACACCGCGGCGTGCATTGCAGAGCTTCGCGGCGAAGACCCTGACGCGCTGGCCGAGCAGACCTATCAAAACGCGCTCCGCGTGTTCGGAATCGCCGAGTAATTCCCAAAGGGTCCGTCGAAGGCATCCGCCTTGACTCCCTTCGACCCCTCACTATCTTTGCGGCCCTTTTTCAGGCGAGCACAACGTGAATACGAACCCCGGCCTCATCGGCACCAAGCTTGGCAATACCCAGATCTTTCTCGATGACGGGGAGGTGCGCCGCGTCACCGCCATCAAGACGGGGCCGTGCGTCGTGGTCGGCAAGCGCACCCCTGAAAAAGACGGCTACGCGGCCCTGCGAATCGGCATCGGAGAGCGACGTGCAAAGCTCGTGACCAAGCCGTCGGCAGGCGCTTTCAAGAAGGCCGGCGTCGAGGCCGCGCGCCTGGTTCAAGAGTTTCGGATCGACCCGGAGCTTCTCGATCGCTTCGAAGTGGGCCAGAAGCTCGGCGCCGCCGACATCTTCCAGGAGGGTCAGTTCGTCGACGTTTCGGGAACCAGCAAGGGTCGCGGCTTCACCGGTGTGATGAAGCGACACAACTTCGCCGGCGCCGGCACGGTCGGGCACGGCACCCACGAGTACAAGCGGCATGGTGGTTCGATCGGCATGAACATGACCCCGGGTCGCACGCTGCGCGGCCAAAAGATGCCAGGCCAACACGGCAACAAGAAGGCCACGATCTTGAACCTTCGCGTCGTGCGCGTGCTCGCAGATGAGAGTATCGTGCTCGTCGAAGGAGGTGTTCCCGGGCCTCGAAATGCCTTCGTCACGGTGAAAGGGGCGATCAAGAAGGCCCCCGTCCCGCTTCCCGAGCCGCCGGCCAAAGAAGAGCCGGCTGCTAACGCGCCCGCCACCGACGAGGGCTAACTGCCCGGGCGGAGGAAGCAGGATCACTTCGGACGCCGGGCACGGCGTTCGGGCTATCCCGCACGCTCGGTCTACAAGCTCGAGGAGATCGATCGACGCATCGGTCTCTTCAAGAAGGGGCAGCGCGTGCTGGACCTCGGGGCGAGCCCAGGCTCGTGGACACTCTACGCTGCCGAACGTGTCGGGCCGAGCGGACGCGTGCTCGGAATCGATTTGAACGACCCCGAAGCCGCGTTGCCTCCGCACGCAGAGATTCGGACACTCGATGCCTTTACGATCGAACCCGAGAGGCTCGGAGGGCCATTCGACGTCGTGATCAGCGATATGGCACCGAAGACCAGCGGCCAGCGGCACGCCGACCAGTACCGAAGCTATGAGCTCTTCATGCGGGCGCTCGGGTTGGCGAGCGTGGTGCTCGAGCCAGGCGGTCATTTCGTCGGGAAGATCTTTCAGGGGAAAGAGTTCGGCGACGCCCGAAACGCGGTGCGCGAAGCCTTCGAGAGGGTTCGCGTCATACGACCAGAGGCCACTCGCGACGAGAGCTACGAGGTGTTCCTCGTCGGGCTCGGGCGACGCGACACTACGGACTGATCGACCGGAGCTGCGCACGCGCACGCGCCGCATAGGGACCATCGGGATCGAGCTTGACGACACGTTGCAGGTGTCTGCGCGCCTCGTCGAGCTTGCCGCGTTTCACCAAGATGGCTCCGAGGGCGTATTGGAGCGCTGGGTCTTTGGGTGATTGGTTGACCGCACTGCGCATGGTTTTCTCCGCCGCCGGGACCGCATCGGTTGCGTATAGCGCCAGCGCGAGCTCAGCGAGGAGCTCGGTCGGTGGAGGATCCGGGGCCTGCTTGAGCGCACCGTGAAGCACTTCGACCGCTTCCTCGGGCGCCCCTGCCCGTCGAAGCGCTCCCCCAACCGCGATCGAGAGCAGCACATCCTGGCGGACCCAAGGCGCTGCGGCTCGGAGTTGATCGGCTGCCTCATCCGGCCGGTCGGTGTCGAGGTAGAGCATCGCCAGATTGATGCGCGGAACCGGATCGTTTTGCAGCGCTTGGATCGCGGCGAGATACTCGCTCTCGGCTTTGTCGCGCTCACCTGCGTCTTCGTAGGCGAGCGCTAGGTTAAAGCGAGCGGGCCCAAGCCGGGGGTCGAGAGCGGCGGCTCGCTCGAGCATCGGAATCGCGTCGGCGAGCTGGCCGCGCTCACGGAGCAAGACACCGAGGTTGTTGTACGGCTCTGCGAAGTTCTCGTCGATTTCGCTCGAGCGGCGATATGCCTTCTCGGCCCGCCTCGGATCGCCCATCTCCTCGTACAAGAGACCCAGATCCAACCATGCGCGAGGGTCCTGCGGATCGTTCTCGACCGCCTCCTCGAGCGCAACCTGCGCTTCCTCGAGTTGCCCTTTGGCCAACAGCCGCTCGCCGCGCAGCACCTCCGGAGTGGCCGGCGGTCGGCTCGCCTGTTCAACGCCGGGGCTGGGCGTCGCTGTAGGGGTGTGGCTCGAACCACAGGCGATCAGCAGAACAAGAACGACGAACGGGGGTTTGTCCCGGCCCAGCACCCCCACATTATCGCCAGGTTCGGGCCTGCGGCCCGGGAGTTTGTCCCGCCCCACCACCCCCACACTATCGCCTATTTCTTTTTGCCTCATTGGCTCTCAGCGCGCGCGTGGAGCGCCAAGACGCGATCATAAAGGACGCGTTGGAGCCGCTTGAGTTGCTCGGGGTCCCGAAGCTTCTTGCCCTCTCCATCGGCCACGTAGAAGACGTCCGCAACGCTCTGCCCCTCCGTGTTCACCTTCGAGACGGCAATGCTCAAACCTAGCTCGTGGAGCGTGCGCGCGATCTCGTGAAGAAGTCCTGCGCGGTCCCGGGTGAACACGTCGACGACCGTGTATTTCGCCGAGGCGTTGTTGTCGACGCTGATGTGCGTCGGCACCTGCGGCCCAGGGCGTACGGCCCAGGGCGGCGGCGTGCTTCGCCGCGCGATGAGATCCTCGGCGGAGATGCGGTTGGTGAGGCGGTGAGCGATATCTCGCCGGAGCTCCTCGGCGAGCCGAGCCGGCATTGGGGTGTCCTCACCAATCTTCACCCAAAACACGTCGAACACTTCGTTACCGCTCGGACGTTGCCTCGTGTAGATCTGAGCAGCCAAGACGGAGAGATCGTGCGCGGCGAATACCGCAGTCAGGTCGGCGAGGAGGCCCGGACGGTCTAAGCTTACGACTACGATTTCTTCGACGTCGTCGCTCGGCCCCGGACCGACACGCACGGTGACGAGATCGGCATCGCGATCGCGGGCGATCCGGGCGTGGCGACGGACCACGTCGACCGGATTTCCGAGAAAGTAACGGTCGGGCATCTCGTCGATGAACGCGTGAAGCTCCTCCTGGCCCGCATCGCCCGCAAAGCCAACGACAGCTTGCAGCTTCACCTCGAGCACCCGGGTTTCGGTCTGGATCGGCGCGTCGCTCGATTCGAGCTCGGCGAGCGTCGCGAGATACAGGTCTTCGAGCGCCCGCGCCTTCCAAGAGGTGATCCCTTTGGGGTTCACCGTGGAAACCACGGCGACGGTGCATAGGAACAGGTCACGAAGCCGTTCGGGCGTCCCTACCATCCGGACGACCTCGGCAAGGCCCTGGGGATCGTGAATGTCCCGTTGCGTAGCCCAGCGATAAAGCGACTTTTGCTGGAGGACGAGCCAGCCGATGTGCTGCGCGTCGATGGCGCTGAAACCCAAACGGAGAGCGACGCTCTCGGCAAGTCGCGCGCCCTGAGCTTCCTGATCCTTGCCACGAACGCGTCCGAGCGAATGCAGCAATACGGCCAAGAAAACCGGAAGGCGACGTGGTGCTTCCGCTGCCAAGCGCGCGGCCAATGAAGAAACACGGCTCTCGCCACGAGTCAGTGCTTGCAGATGCTCCACGGCCCTCACCGCATGGATGTCTGCGGTGTAGACGTGAAATACGTCGTGATTGACGCGACCGACCAACGGTTCGAACTCCGGGATCATTGCAGTGACCAAGCCCACGTCGTGAAGCTCGGCAATCGTAGAGCTCGTTCGAAACGGAGCCACGTCGACGTTTCGCAACCCGGAGAGAAACAACTGGGTCGCCTCCTCTGAATCTTGAAGCCGAAGGCGCCATCGCTTGTTGGGCGCCATTCGAGCGATGGCATCTCGGGCGGAATGGTCAGGCCGCTTCTCATGTCGGAGCGCCTGCCGGTAAAAACGAAAAGCGAGCGCCGGGTCTGACTCCAGGCGGTGCGGGTTCTCGATCGAGATGAAGTCGTCCGCCAGGAAGATACCATCGGCGAGCTTACGAAACGTGGCCGCACGACCCTTGCGACGCGGGCGGGCGCGATCGAGCATTCGCTCTGCGGTGAGCGCGACGATCCGAGCGTGGCGATAGTAAGCCTGCATGAACTGCTCCACACCAAGGGTCACGCCATCGACGAACCCGAGCTCCTGCGCCACATCTTCCTGGTCGCCGAACGTGAGCCGGTCTTGTTGGCGGCCCGCCCGAAGGTGCAGCACGTTCCGCACGCGCCAAAGCATCTCGCGCGCGTCCTCGAGCTCACGCACTTCCCGCGCAAGCAACGCCCCGGTTCGCACGTAGTCTTGCTCGTTTCGAGCACCCCAACGGGCGCGCGCTGCCCATTCCGCCACGTCCAAGTCGCGCAGACCGCCGCGGCCCTGCTTCACGTCCGGCTCGAGGAGATAGAGACTGCCCCCAAAACGACGGTGTCGGCTCGCCGTGTCTTGCTCGAGGGCCTCGAGGAACTCGACCAGGTGCGGCTCGAACACCTGCTGACGGGCGCCACGCTCTAAGTCGTCGAGAAGGGAGCCGCTTCCTGCGATGCGTCGGAAGTCGATCAAGGTCGTGGTTGTGCGGATGTCTTCGCGTGCCAAGCGCAAGGTCTCGTCGACGCTTCGGACCGCGTGACCGATGTCGACCCCCAGATCCCAAAGAGGATAAAGCAATCCTTCCGCGAGCGCCCCGACGAATGGGTCGGAAGAATCGTCGCAAAGGAAGACGACGTCTACATCGCTATTCAGACCGAGCGTAGAACGGCCGTAGCCACCTACGGCAACGAGCGCCCCGCGACCGCGTGGACTCTGCCCCAGGGCCTGGGTCGCAGCGTCCGAGGCGCAGTACAAAGCGTTCAGGAGACCATCGAGCGCTCGCGCATGAGAGCGGGCCGTGAGAACCCCCGGGTCCCCACGGCGCACCGCGTCCTCGAACGCCCGGCGGTATCCACCGAGATAACCACTACACGTCTTGCCGAGCGTTGGGGCGAGGCCACCTAGATCGACCACCGGACTGGATCCTTCGGACAACGATCGACGAGTATGACCGTACGTCGGGGCCTGGGCAAGCTATCGTGACCGCAGGTAGGAAGCGATGCCTGAGGCGATACCGTCGGCCAGCGCGCGTCTGTAGTAACGTGTCGTGAGTGCGCGCGCCTCTGGCTCGTAGGTGAGAAACGAGGCTTCCACCAAGACCGCGGGCATCCTCGCGCCAACGAGCACGTAGAACATCGATCGGCGAACACCACGATCGGCCAATCGCGGGAGAACGACGCGACCGCGGCTCAGCGTCGTGCGCTGAATCTTGCGAGCGAGCCGAAGCGATTCGTTGGTTTGGCCCCGTCGGTGAAGCCGGGCAAGCAGGGTCTGTATCCCGCTCACCTCTGCAACCCTCGTTCCGTTTTCCCGCGCGGCAAGACGCAGCGCTTGGCGATTGTTCGTCGTATCGAGGACGAAAGTCGTAACGCCACCCTTGCGAACGTCTTCTGAGCCCGCGTTCAAATGTATCGATGCAAAGACATCCGCCTCCATCGCGTTCGCAAGCGCGCATCGCGCCTCGAGCGAAAGCCCTGTGTCATCTTCGCGCGTGAGAAACACCCGTGCGCGCGGCATGATGGCGCGGATGCGATCTGCGGTCAGCTTCGAAATTTCGAGTGCGACCTTCGCCTCGACGAGGTCGTATTCGTCGTTCGCAGCGCCAGGCTCGTCACCGCCATGGCCTGGATCTAGAACCACAACCGGGCGGCGCTTCCTCGTAAGCCGCGCCCCATGCGCACTCACATCGATCACGATCCGGTAGGGGTCGGTCAAGTAGAAGACTCGACCCTTGGCGTCACGCTGAAGGTCGATGACGACTCGAGGATTCGGCGTAGCGAGCCGAACGCGCTCCACGCCCCCGCGCCCCACCGCTTGCGAGACTGGCACTGACTCCCCCCAATCGGTGTCGACCAGCTCGATCGCAATCCGCGCGGGCAGAACCCCCTCGGGCGACATCTGTTTTTGGCGAAAAAGCGGCGCCCCCTCGAAGGTCAGAACGACTCGGGCGCCGGCGGTGTTGTGCCGCTGGGTCCCATAGATGTCGATGCGCTGGAGGTGTGCCTTTGGGCCTCCGGGCTTCGAGCGCTCCTCGAGCTCGGGAAACGGAGCCGGCAAATCTGCTTCGGGCTGTGAAGACGGCGCGCTGTCGCAGGAACCGCTTAGCCACAGCAGCGCCAACATCCAGAGTGTGTGTGTCTTCGCCCCGCCTCGAATGTCCGCGTGTTTACGCGACGAGCCTCGATCGGTCAACGGATTGCCGCTCGTTGACCGATACCAACCGATCGCCTAGCTTCCGCCGCATGGCGGGGTTGACCTACCGCGAAGCGGGCGTCGATATCGAAGCCGGAGAAGAGCTCGTCGAGCGAATCAAGCCGCTCGCGAAAGCCACGGCGACTCCACACGTACTGGGCGCGATAGGCGGCTTTGCTGGGCTCTGCACAATCCCTGAGGACATCGACGATCCCGTGTTGGTGTCGGGCACCGATGGCGTGGGGACGAAGCTCAAGCTGGCGTTTCAGCTTGGGCGGCATGATTCAATCGGCATCGATCTCGTGGCGATGTGCGTGAACGACATCATCACCGTGGGAGCGCGCCCCCTCTTCTTTTTGGACTATTTCGCGACCTCAAAGCTCGACGTCGACCAGGCGGAGGCCGTAGTCCGCGGCATTGCCGAGGGATGCCGCCAGGCTGGATGCGCACTTCTCGGCGGAGAAACCGCCGAGCTGCCTGGGTTCTATGCGTCCGGTGAATACGATCTCGCGGGGTTCGCGGTGGGCGTCGTCAGCCGAAAGAACATAATCGACGGGGCGTCGGTGAAAGCTGGAGACATTGTCATCGGCCTAGCCTCTTCGGGATTGCACTCGAATGGATACTCGCTCGCGCGACGCGTCTTGGTGGAAGGGGAACCACCTCTCTCTCTTGACGAGATCGTCGAACCAGTAGGCGCGCTCGGGCGAGTCTTGCTCGAGCCCACCAGAATCTACGTGACTGCCTCTACGGTCGCGCTCGAGCACGACGTTCACGCGATGTGTCACATCACTGGCGGTGGGCTGCTGGAGAATCTTCCCCGAGTCCTGCCGGAGGGTCTCGGCATCCGTCTCGACCCGAGCTCCTGGAAACCAAACCCGATTTTCGATCTGATCCAAAAACGGGGCGGCATCGCCGACACCGAGATGCGGCGGACCTTCAACATGGGAATCGGCTTCACAGTGATCGTCGACCGCAAGAAAGCGGACCGGTTGCTTGGAGCGCTCAATGAGAGCGGCGAACGTGCATTATCGATCGGTGAAGTGATCGACGGCGGAGGGGTCACGTTCTCGGCTTAGGGGCGCTCATGAACACGGTGGTTCTCGCTTCTGGTCGCGGTTCGAATCTCAGGGCGATCTGTCGAGCGATCGACGACGGCAGGTGCAAGGCGCGGATCGTTGGTGTCGTGTCGGACAGACGAAGTGCCGCAGCGCTCGAGTTCGCGGACGCACGCGGGATCCCGACGCGGGTCGTCTCCTTGAAGAAGGGCGGCGACCGAGACCAATGGAACATCGAGCTCGCCAACCAGGTCGCGTCCCTGAGTCCCGAGCTCGTCGTGCTCGCGGGCTTCATGAAGATCCTCGGCCCTTCCTTTCTCGAACGATTCCCGGGACGAATCATCAACGTGCACCCGGCGTTGCTGCCCTCATTTCCCGGTCATGACGGGCCCAAAGACGCCCTCGAAGCTGGCGTGCGGATAAGCGGTTGCACGGTGCACATCGTCGACGATGGTGTAGACACGGGGCCCATCGTCGCGCAGGCGGCGGTGCCAGTTCTCCCCGACGACACCCCGGAAACGCTGCACGCGCGAATCCAGTCCCAAGAGCACCAGCTACTGCCGGGGGTCATCCATCGGATCGCCATCGGCGACATCGAGCTCAACCCGCTGAAGATGAAAGCTGCTCACACGGATCCATCGAAAGCTCTGTCGGTTCCGGAAGTCTAAGACGTGCCGACGAGCTTCTACGACGTCGTCATTCTTGGCACGCACCTCGGGCCGGTCGTTTGCGCCGCCCTGCTTGCACGCCGCGGTCTCCGCGTTTTGGTTCTGGGTCAAAATGTCCTTTCGCCGTCGTATGTGTTGGGTGAGGTCGAGGTCGAACGCTACGGGCTTACCATGACCGGCATCACGAGCCCCGCGGTCCAAGACGCGTTCGATGAGCTCGCGATCAAGCAAGACATTCGCCAGCGTATGCCCGACAGAAAACGATCCTTCCAGCTTCTCCTGCCTGATCGGCGCATCATTCTCTACGACGACGACCGGTGGACCGGTGAGCTCGCTCGCGAGGCCCCAGAGGTGCAGCGTCAAGCGATGGACATCACTCGAACGCTTGGTGAGGTCCGTGAGGAGCTGGACGCCCTCGTGGGACGCAACTTGACATGGCCGCCCGAGACCTTCGTCGAACGGCAGCGGTTCTCTTTGGCGACGACGGGGCAGCGCTTCGACCGTCAGGGACAGGGCTGGGCGTCTTGGAGCCAACTTCCAACGAGGCATCCGCTCCGAATCGCATTCGAAGAAATCCTTTCGCATCTGTCGGGGCTGTTGGCCCAGCAGCACTCGGATGCGAGCCGGGCGCGGCTCTACGGTCATCTATTCGGAGACGTCACACAGCTCTCGGGAGGAAGCTCTTGGCTTCAGCAAGCTCTCTTCTCGCGCATCCGGTCCTGGGGCAGCGACGTGCGTCCTCGCGATGGCGCGATGAGCATCGGCCACGAAGGCCGGCGAGGGTACATCATTCGTCTGGCGCGCTCCGACGAGGAAATCGGCTGTACCCAAATCGTTCACGGAACGCCGATCGGGGAGCTTTTGCAGCTCGTCTCCGAGCGCGCCTCGTTGGCCTCGCTGTTCGAGCGCGTGGGGGAGCCGCGTACTCGCGCCTATCGGTCCTCGGTGCACTTTCTCGTGGCGCGCCGTGGGGTTCCAGACGCGCTCGAGCCCCTTGGCTTGATCTGCGCACCGGACGCGAGCAACAAGTCCTTCCTTCTTCAATCCCGTACGGTCGAGGAAGACAAGATCTTACTCACGCTGTGTCGACTCGTCGAAGAGCACCTCGTCGACGCTGGCTCGTCGCCTCTGAGGTTCTTGCGCGGGGAAGCCCTCGACGCCCTTCGTTCGGTCGTTCCTTTTCTCGAAGAGCACTTGATTTGGATCGACAGTCCTCACGATGGTTTGCCTCCGAGCGTATGGCAGGGCAACACCGAACTTCCGTGCAGTGACCCATGGGCTCGTGGTCCGCACACGATGCCAGCTGTGTACGAGTACCCGACGCGGCGAGCCCTTGGCGTGTGTGCGCTGACCACACGGACGCCTCTGCGCGGGATCTTCCTTTGCAATGATCAAGTAGCGCCCGGTCTGGGCTTCGAGGGCGCGTTCTTGTCCGCAGTCTCCGCGGCGCAGATCGTGGGTTCACCGTATCGACGCCAGGACTGGCTCCGACGTGGCCTGTGGGCGCGGCGCACCGTTTAGGCGATGGCCTCGGGCTCTGATATGCTGAGCGCATGGCTGCACCACAACCGGCTCCTTCTCTTACTTTGCGTCAGTTACTCAGGCTCATGGTCGAGCGCGGCGCTTCCGATCTGCACATCACGACGGGCTCTCCGCCGCAGTTGCGCATCGATGGCCAGCTGGTGCCTCTAAGGACGCCTCCGCTGAAACCACGCGAGAGCAAGGCGCTCTGTTATGAGGTGATGACGGAAGATCAACGCTTACGCTTCGAAAAAGGGCACGAAATCGACTTTTCGTTCGGCGTCAAGTCCTTGTCGCGTTTTCGTGCAAACGTCTTCTTGCAGCGTGGTGCGGTGACAGGAGCGTTTCGTGCGATTCCGTTTCAAATCCGGCCGTTGTCCAAATTGGGGGTGCCTCCCGTCGTCGAAGAGCTCTGCACGCGACCCCGCGGCCTAGTACTGGTGACCGGTCCCACCGGTTCCGGCAAATCGACCACGCTCGCCTCGATGATAGACAAGATCAACACTGAGCACCGCCATCACATCGTTACAGTCGAGGATCCGATCGAGTTCCTACACTCCAACAAGCTCTGCATCGTGAATCAGCGCGAGGTGGGTTCCGATACGACGGGCTTCAAAGATGCGCTCAAATACGTCCTCCGACAGGATCCCGACGTCGTTCTCATCGGCGAGATGCGCGATCTCGAGACGATCGAGGCCGCCCTCACCATTTCTGAAACCGGCCACTTGGTGTTCGCCACGTTGCACACCAACACCGCCGCCCAGTCGATCAACCGTATCATCGACGTCTTCCCCTCGGGCCAGCAGAGCCAGATTCGCGCACAGCTGTCTTTCGTGCTTCAAGGCGTGTTGAGTCAAATGCTGCTGCCGCGATGCGACGGGCCCGGCCGAGCCATGGCCTGCGAGGCGTTGATCCCGAACGCGGCCATTCGGAATCTCATCCGTGAGGACAAGATCCACCAGATGTACGGCATCATGCAGACCGGTCAGGAGAGCTCGGGCATGCAGACGATGAACCAGTCGCTGCTGCACCTGGTTGCGCATGGGATTCTCGATCGGGAGCTCGCGGAGATCCGCTCCCCCGAGCAAGACGAGTTCCGGCAAATGCTCAGCAATTTAGACCAGAAGGGCTACAAGCAGGGCCACCGTTGACGACGGATTCGGCTTCTCGTCATATTTTTATTATCGTTAAGGCGGGATTTACCGAATGACCAGCATGGCTTACGAGCAGCGATGGGCGGCCTCTATCGCCCTAACACTCTCTTTGATGTTTTCCGTTGTGGCCGAAGCCCAGTTGGTGCCGGGCGGTGGGCAAGACGTCTCGGTCGACGATCGCGCCGAAGCGGCGGATGCCTACGACCAGGGCACGTCGGCGTACCTCGCGGAAAGATACGAGCTCGCAGCTCACTGGTTCGAGCGTGCGAACCGATTGGTGCCGACCTCGACCGCGCTACTTCAGGCTGTTCGTGCGCATGACAAAGCGGGCAACACGATCCGCGCCGCAAACCTCGCACTCGTACTTCGCGATCGTTACCCGACGGACCAAAATTCCAAGAAGCCTGCGAGCTCGGTCATCGAAGCGGTCAAGCCGACCGCGGTCCTAGTGAAAGCACAGTGCGCGACGGAATGCACCCTCGAGCTCGACGGCGCGCTGATCCAGCACGATACGTTTTTCGTTTCTGCCGAGGTAGAGCACTCGCTCAAAGCCGCTTTCGAGGCTGGCGAGACGTCCGCAGTGGTGCGCGGGAAGCAGGGTTCGACGAAGACGGTCAAGTTCGCTGCGCCGCTTCCGCCGCCTCCTCCGCCAATTCCACGCTCAGTCTTCTTCAGCTCGCTCGGCGCGACCGTGGCACTCGGAGCAGTCACCATCTGGTCCGGCCTCAACGCGAACAACGGTCTTAGTGCTTACGAGACTGCTGCCCGCACGGCCAATTCCCCCGGTATCAATGCCAGCGGCTCACCGACTCCTGCTGAGGAGGCTCAGGCGCTTCTCGAAGACGGTCGGAGCAAGGAGCGACGAACGAACATCTTGATCGGTGTCACCGCTGGGATGGCAGCGACGACGGCGGTCTTGGGGGTCTTCACCAACTGGAAGAATGAGTCCCGAGAAGTGGCCAAAAGGCGTGTTGAGCCTGCGGTCGGAGTCACGAAGAGAGGCGGAGCCTTCACGCTCAAGGGTCGTTTCTGATGAACGCGCCTGCCGGCATACCGGAAGGCGATCGCATTTCGCGACCGGTGGCTGGTCGGCAGCTTGGACGATACGAGATCCTGACGCAGCTTGCGTCGGGTGGCATGGCATCCGTTTACGTGGCGCGGGCACAGGGGGTGGCCGGGTTCGAACGGCTCGTCGCGATCAAGGTCCTGCACCCGCACCTAGCCTACGAACAGGAGTTCATCTCTATGTTCCTCGATGAGGCGCGACTCGCTGCGAGGATTCGTCACATGAACGTCGTTCCAACGCTCGACATCAGTGACAGCCCTGGCGATGGCTACTTCCTCGTCATGGAATACATCGAGGGCAATCACTTGGGCGCGCTCCTAGGACGCGCTGCCAAGAAGGGAGAGCGGCTGCCCCAGCCGTTCGTATGTAGAGTGCTGGTCGACACGCTTCAGGGGCTTGCTGCTGCGCACCGCCTCACCGACGAGAATGGAAATCAACTCAAGCTCGTCCATCGCGACGTCTCGCCGCACAACATCCTCATCGGAACCGACGGTATTGCACGATTGACCGACTTCGGTGTCGCCAAGGCGGACGTTCGGATGGCATCTACCCGCGCTGGCCAGTTCAAAGGGAAGCTCTCCTACATGGCGCCGGAGCAGGCCTCATCGAATGAGACCGACCAACGTTCAGACCTGTTCAGCGTCGGGATCATTCTATGGGAGTCACTCACCGGGAGACGCTTGTTCAAGGGGGACACCAACGCCGCCACCTTGAACAGGCTCCTGAACGACGAGATCATTCCACCTTCAAGGCTGTCGGGTGACGTGGCTCACTACGACGAGATCGTGATGAAGGCCTTGAGCCGCGATCCCGCTGAGAGATTCCAGAGCGCAGATGAGTTCGCGGAGGCGCTCGACGCAGGCGCCGGTAGAACTGGTATCGCCAAGACGCGCGATGTTGCCGAAGTCGTTCGGGCACTCGACGCAGAGAAGCTTCAAGAAGAACGACAGCGGGTACGAGATGCCATCGAGATGCTCGGGCGCACCGAGTTCGCCGAATCTCAGGTCCCCATGCCGCGTGAAGGGATTGCGCAGGCGAGTCAAACCTACAGTCGCGCCGAGACACTATCACCCGATGGAAGCGTGTCGGGCATGTTGACCGACGGTACGCCCGTCATCGTGCGCGCGGCCGCCGACTCTCCCCTGTTGAAGTGGTTCGTCATGCTGCTCGCTGCGCTCGTGTTCATGTATGCGGCCTTCCTGGTCTGGCAGCTCCTCGGTGCATCGCCTGCACCCAACACCACCGAGCCTCCCGCGCAGGCCGTCCAGCCCCTTGCGCCTCAAGCCGAGCCGGCCAAGGAAGAAACCAGGGCACCGGCCGAACGGCCACCGAACGTCGTTCAGGGGTCCCCAGCCGAGGTCAAACCGTCGACTGGATCTACAGTCAAACCGGTTCGGCGGCCGCGGCGGAAACGCGCGCGCCCGAGGCCTCAGCCAGAGCCCAGCGCGACGACCTCAGAGCCGACCTCAGGCGGGCAGGCAGCGCCAAGACCAGCCCCAGCACCCCCGAAGCCCAAGCCTGAGCCGGTTGATATCGACATCCAAAATCCCTATCGCAACTAGGCCCTAGGGGATGCCAGTCAGAGCGGAATTGCGCTCGGCTTTTGACCCCGTGATCACTGATCGGCTAGGATTTTGAGAGGCCCGCTGGGGATCGGGCGGAGATTACATGGCCGAGTGGGTATACGAAGCGCGCACTCGCGCGGGTGAGGTTCAGACCGGGATCATCGAGGCGGACAGCAAGGAAGCCGTGCAGACACGGCTGCGCGCGCGCCAGTTGAACCCGGTGAAGATCAAAAAGAAGGGCCGAGCGCTCAAGCTCTCCCTCGGCACCGGTGTCACCCCGAAGGAGCTCGTCATCTTCACGCGCCAGTTCGCGACGATGATCGACGCCGGCCTTCCGTTGGTCCAGTGCTTGGACATCCTGTCGAGCCGAGGCGAGAACAAGAATCTCAATACGATCCTCAAAGACGTCAAAGACTACGTCGAGCAAGGTGGAACGTTCTCCGAGGGTTTGGCTCGCCACCCAAAGCTGTTCGATGAGCTGTTCGTCAACCTCGTACGCGCCGGTGAGATGGGCGGTATCCTGGATACGATTCTCAACCGTCTAGCGCTCTACATCGAGAAGCGGGTCAAGCTCGCCCGGCAGGTTCGCGGGGCGATGGTCTACCCGATTGCGATCTTCTTGGTCGCAGTCATCGTCGTAGTCGTGATGCTGGCGTGGGTCATTCCGAGCTTCAAGGGCATGTTCGCGGAGTTTGGGGGTGAAGACTCGCTTCCTGCGCTGACGCAGTTGGTGATTTCCGCCTCCGAAGGCTTCCTGAGCAACATCGTTTGGATCATCCTGGGCGTTGGGGCGATCGTGTTTGGCGTCACGTGGGTCTACAGGCAGCCGGCGGGCAAACACTTCTTCCACAGGACCTTGCTCATCATGCCCATCATGGGCCCGGTAATACGGAAGATTTCGGTCGCCCGGTTCACGCGGACCCTGGGAACGCTGCTCTCAGCGGGCGTTCCCATCCTCGATTCGCTCGATGTCGTGAAGAAGTCGGCGGGCAATGTGGTTGTGGAGGCCGCAATCCAGGTGACGTCGAACAAGATCCGCGAGGGCCGGACCATGGCCGAGCCGCTCATGGAGACCAACGTGTTTCCGCCAATGGTCGTGCAGATGATCGGCGTCGGTGAGCAGACCGGCGCGCTCGATACTATGCTCAACAAGATCGCAGACTTCTACGAGGACGAGGTCGACGTTGCGGTCGCAGCCCTCACCTCGCTGCTCGAGCCCCTGATGATGGTTTTCATCGGAGGAATCGTGGGCACCATCCTGATCGCGATGTACCTGCCGATCTTCTCGATCGCGGGTAAAGTAAACGCTGAGTGATCCAGCCACCGCACAGGTCGACCGGTGAGCGCGAGGAACCCCACCCGCACAGACGGGTTCAGTGGGTCCTCGGGGGTCGCTTGTTCATCGCGACAATTCTCCTCGGCACAACGATGTATCTGGCGCTGGATGCCATACGGTATGGCCAGTTCACGCCAACCTTCTTGCTGATCCTAATTTCGATAATCTACGGGTCGTCGATTCTCTTCGGGGTTTGGTTGCTGCGCGGGCGGCAGGAGCATGCCGTCGCCATGGCGGTCACCGGCCTCGACGTGCTTCTGATCACCGGGTTGGTCTACCTCACCGGAGGAGCGGGGAGCATTTTTTCGTTTCTGTACGGCGCTGAGATCCTGACTGCGGCGCTCACCCTCGGTGCAAACGCGGCTTACATCACAGCGGCAACCTGCCTGGCTTGCTACCTCCTTCAGGGCCTTGCACTCAACGTCGGCTGGTTACCGCCGCCGCCTGACCAGCCCTTGAGCCAGTACATCCTGGACTCGAAAGACTTCATCTTTGCGCTCCTGTGGAACATGGTGGGCATCTCGGCGGTCGCGCTCCTTGCGACCAACCTCGCCCGACGAGTCCAAATGGTCGGCGCGCAACTCATAGAGGCAGAGCAAAGCGCCGCGCGTCTTGCCAGGCTCAACGACGACATCGTTCGCTCGATCGCCTCGGGGCTCATCACCGCTGACGAGGAAGGGCGCATCATTGGCATCAACCGCGCAGCTCGCGACATTCTTCGCGACGGTGCCGGCACGCTCGTGAGTCGGCCATTGTCGGTCGTGCTGCCAGGCTACGAAAAGAAGAGAGCGAGCGAGCCCCCGAGGCGCGCGGAAGCGCCTGGGAGGCGCGCCGACGGCACCGAATTCCCGATGGGGTACATGATGAGCGCGCTGGTCGACGCCGAAGGCAACTCGTCGGGGCTGCTGCTCGTGTTCCAAGACCTGACCGAAATTAAGGACCTCAAGGAACAAGCCGAGCAGGCGCAACGGCTCGCGGTCCTCGGGCAGCTCGCCACTGGGCTCGCACACGAAATTAGAAACCCCCTCAGCTCGATTTCGGGATCGGTGGACATAGTACGCGAAGGAAACGCGCTCGGCCCCGAGGACCGACGCTTGCTGGGGATCGTGATCTCGGAAGTCGATCGGCTGGACGCACTGGTCACCAAGATGCTGCAGGTCGGTCGTCCGAGCCAGATTCACACGGAGCCCCAGGACCTACGTACTCTCGTCAGTGACGTCGTGGTCGTCGCGCGCGGTGAAGCGACTCAGAGCAACGGCTTGTGCATCGAAGAGCGACTCCCCGAAGAACCGATCATTGCTACGGTTGATCCCGATAGGCTGCGGCAAGTCGTGTGGAACTTGGTGAAAAACGCGGTCCAAGCATCACCCCACCGCGGGACGGTCGAGGTGCGCGCCGGTCGTGACGATTCGGGTCGGGCGTTTTTAGAGGTAGCCGACGAAGGTCGCGGGATCGACGATGCACAGCGAGGGCGACTCTTCGACATGTTTTATTCGGGGCGGAGCCACGGTGTTGGGCTCGGACTAGCGCTCGTGAAGCAAGTCGTCGACCAGCACAAGGCGCGGATCGAGATCGTGGACCGTCCAGGCCCGGGCACTTGTTTTCGGGTTACACTGCCGCTGGAGCACGAAACCATCAGGCTGAGCGCAAGAGCTCAGACAGACGAACACCGGGATCCTCGGCCCGCATGAGGCTCTCGCCGATCAGCACGGCATCGGCGCGGCCCTGAGCGACCTGCCGGAAGTCGTCGCTGGTGCGCACCCCGCTCATGAACACGGCAACGCGATCTGGGGGAATCCGCGCCACACACTGGTGAGCCATGGGCAAGTCGACCTGGAAGGTCTGTAGATCCCTGGCGTTGACCCCGATGACGGTCACGCTCGACGCAACGGCTCGGTCGACTTCCTCATCGTTCGCTGCTTCGAGGACCGGTTCCATGCCGAGCGCGCGGACATGGGCGATTAAAGACTGGAGCGCTTTGTCGCCGAGCGCACGAACCAGCAGCAAGACGAGCGAGGCGCCAACATCGAAAGCCAAGTCCACCTGAACGGGGTCGATGACGAAGCCTTTGAAAAGCACCGGGACCGAGACCGACTCCGAGATTCGTCTTACGAGCAGCGGAGACCCACCGAAGTCGGGCGCATCCGCAAGGACGCTGATGACGGACGCGCCGCCGCGTTCGTAGGCACGAGCGACACGGACCCCTTCCCCTGGAGCCCACCTTCGAATGGCACCTGCGCTCGGGCTTCGAAACTTGACCTCTGCGATGACGGATGGAGGCCCACCAGCCGCGCGACGAAGCGCTGCGATGCCGCGTTCCGAGCGCTCTGGCTGGGGCTCTCGCACGAGCGGCCGCATCGCCTTGACGTGCTTTCGGCGTCGCAGGTTCTCGCGACGGGTTCGAGCTAGGATCTCGGAGAGGTAATCACTCATGGGTTTCGCGTGAACTCCGCCCAACGCTTCAAGGTTGCCCGTGCTGCCCCACTGTCGATCGCCTCAGCAGCCCGTTCGGCTGCCGTGTGGGGGTCTTCGGCCACGCCAGCCACGCAAAGGGCGCCGGCTGCATTGAGCAAGACCGCAACTCTTGCAGGACCTTCCTCGCCCGAAAGAACTTCTCGGACGATCGCCGCATTGTATTCGGGATCGCCCCCGCGGAGCGCTTCGAGGGGCACCTCTGGAAGCCCGAAGTCCGCCGGACTGAGCTCTGTCGTGCGGACCTCGCCTTCGATGAGCTCGGCCACGCGAGTGGGCCCAGCCGGAGAGATCTCGTCGAGACCACCATAGCCGTGCACTACCCATGCCGCGGTCAGGCCGAGCGCCCCGAGCGCCCAAGCGAGTTGCTCGGTGTGGGCTGGGTCGTAGACGCCCACGATCTGATGGGTCGCAGAGGCGGGGTTCGACAAAGGACCCAGCAGATTGAAGATGGTGCGGAGTCCGAGCTCACGACGCACGGGAGCTGCGTGCTTCATCGCAGCGTGATGACTCGGGGCGAACAAGAAACCGATGCCCACCTCTTCGATGGACCGTTCCACCTGTACCGGAGAGAGGTCGATACGCACCCCAAGGGCCTCGAGCACATCGGCGCTTCCGGCTTTGGAAGACACCGCGCGATTGCCGTGCTTGGCTACGCTCACGCCGCTTGCCGCAGCAACGATCGCGGCGGCGGTCGAAATGTTGAAGGTGTGGAGACCGTCACCGCCGGTACCGCACGTATCCAGAAGCGGACCGGTGACTTTCGGTCGGATCTGTTCGCAATGCTTGCGCATCGCACGGGCTGCGGCCGCAATCTCGAGGGCGGATTCGCCCTTGATGCGTAGGCCGACGACGAACGCGGCGATCTGTGCTGGCGTCGCATGGCCGCTCAGAATCGCGTCCATGGCGCTTTCGACATCGCCCTGAGAAAGATCGTGCCCAGCTACGAGCTCTTTGATCGCGTGTGTGATCATGGTGAACCACCCGCGGAGAGCCCCGACAGCCAGTTGCGAATCAATTGGTGACCATGCTCGGTGAGAAAGGACTCGGGATGAAACTGGACGCCCTCGATCGGAAGCTCCAAATGTCGCAAGCCCATCACCTCGTTCTCCTCGGTCCATGCGGAGATCTCGAGCTCCTTCGGGATGGTGTCTCGCTTGACGATCAACGAATGGTACCGAGTCGCGGTGAGCGGGCTTGGAAGCCCTTTGAACACCCCTCGTTTCTTGTGGATGATCTCGGAGGTTCGCCCGTGCATCAGTCGGTCCGCGCGCACGACCGAGGCGCCAAAACACTGCGCGATGCTTTGGTGCCCGAGGCAAACCCCAAAGATCGGAGTCCCGCTTCCCAAGTGCTCGATGATGTCGAGGCTCACACCCGCTTCCTCGGGCCTCCCGGGCCCCGGGCTGATCAAGACACCGCTTGGAGCGAGCTTTTCGACCTCCGAAACGGTCACCGCATCGTTTCGACGAACCACGACCTCTGCCCCAAGCTCGCCCAAGTACTGCACGAGGTTGTAGGTAAAGGAATCGTAGTTATCGATGACGAGAATCATCGGTCCTCACCGCTAGCGGCTGGGTGAGAGCGCGTCAACCGGCCCGTGGGGGCACGGCCTCATAGCCTCGTTCCCGGAGAAACTTCTCGAGCCTCAGGTTGAGCATCTCCGGGTACTCGAAAGCTGCGTAGTGCGTTGCCCCCGGGATCACCATCAGCTCGGAGCTGCGGATGCGCCTCACCATCCTCTCCGCGGCTGATCTCGGTGTGAACGCGTCGCGCGATCCAGTGATCAGCAACGTAGGCACGTCGACCTGGGGTAGGAGATCCCACGCGTCGTGCTCACCCACTCGCTCTAGCAAACTGATATAGGATCTCATATCGAGCGTCCCAAAGTCTTCGACCAGGGCGGCGAAGACCCCCTCGTCGAGCGTCCTCGCGGCGAGCCCGATCCGTTTGATCCACTCTCCGGCATCAGGGAAACGCGAGGCTTGGCCGATGATCGCCTCGATCGCTCGAGGTGCCGAGCGCAGGCCGCGCAGAAACGGCGGGAGCAAGCGCCCCACCACATTGAGATTGAACACATAGTCCCACGGACGTCCTGCTAGCCCGTTGACCAACGCAAGAGAGGCGACCTTGTCGGGTGCAAGTCGAAACATTTCGAGCGCCACTTGGACGCCCATCGACCACCCGACGATCGCGATCCGTTCGATTCCTTCCTCTCTGAGCAGCTGAACACCGTCGCGCGCGTGGTCCGCGACAGCCATGGCGCTTGGGTCGCTCGGACGACCCGATTGATAGAGCCCCCGGTAGTCCCAGCTCAGAAGCCGATAGCGGTCGCGGAAGTATTGGATCTGGTGGCTCCAGGCCTTCCAACTACCCGCGAGCCCGTTGCAGAGTAGAATCGGGCGACCCTCACCGACCGCCTGATAGGCGATTTCGGTGCCATCAAACGACACAAATCGGCGTTCTTCGACCGCGGGTGGCATCATCGGGGGTGGAAAAGCCTACCAGGAGCAAGCAAAACGCGCCCTTCCTTGACACGATCGGCCATGCCCGGATAAATTTGGAGAGGCTGAAATGTCAGACGAACTACAAAAACCCAAAAAAGCCCGCGATATCCGAGAGAGACTAGGCCGAGCGACCGCGCAACCGCCGCCGCCAGACGTCGGGGAAGGAAGCGTAGCGCCACCCCCTCCGGCTCTCGGAGGTGTCGCGCCACCGCCGGGCTTCGTCGGGGGACGCGCTGCGAAAAGGTCGGGGCCGTTCAGAGGCACGACTGCGGCCGGAGCGACGACGCCACAAGAAGTCCGCATCGTCGTGGACGAACAGGCCGTGGCGACCGCGCACGAAGGCAGGGGGCGACGCGCGCGAAAGCTCATGCTGCTCACGGGGGGCGCCGCAGCACTGGTCGGCATCTTATTGGGCGTTCTGTCGACGGCGGTCACGATCAATCGCCGCGAATACAACCAGGCAGTTCGTGACGGCAAGGCCGTATACGAGGGCGTACGCATTGCTGCTGACCAGGTCGCGGAAGCGAAACGACTCCTCGACCGAGCCTCGACTGCGGCGAAGTCTCGGCCGGGAGAAGGCCCGAGCGTCGACTATGAAGCGATTGAGAAGCTCCGCGCTCTTCCCACGCCTTTCACCGCGGCAGATTTCGCCGGGCTTCGTTACACCAAGTTCAGCCGCGAGACCGTGAACGCGCTCTTCTTGTACGCGCGGCAGATCGACGAGCTGTGGGACGGGTTTGACAAGATCGCCGGCCGAGTCCTTCCCGATGCACGTCGGGCCGAGCTCACCGAAGCCGCACAGGATGAAACCGCGATCACCACCAGCCCGACGGGTTGTGTTCCTACTCTAGGCGAAGGCGGGTTTCGCTGTGGGTTGGTGTACGTCGATATGCCCGACTCCATCGATGCCACGACGACCAAGTTCCAAGTCCGAGTCAATCGGGGGAGCCGGCCGTTCGAGAAGCAGATCTACACAGGCCAAGACCTTCGCCAAAATGCGAGTAACTACGTGATTCTGACGAACCCGGACCAGTCGGCAGGAGTCCTCGGGCAGCGCACGAACGCGTTCTCGGCGTATCGACGCGACCTGACAGAGCTCTCGCGCCTCATGGGCGCGACCCTAGTCACCCAGGGCAACCTCGAGAAGGGCCTTGGCGCGGTGGCCGGTCTCCACGAGATCGCGTCCTTCTGACGAATCGAATTTCCGCTTAGGTCCCGGGGGCTTTCGACTGCACATGACTCGACGTTGGGTCCGGCGGGATGTTATTCTGTTTGTGGGGTGCCGCGCTTTCGATTGCGATATCAGTCGACCAATCTCGAGATGCCTCTCGGGGAGTTTGCCATTGGTCGAAGCTCGTCCTGCAACCTAGCGCTGGCCGACGGCTTGGTGTCGCGACGCCACGCCCTCCTTCACGTCGGACCGGAGACGGTCGTCGTCGAAGATCTCGGAAGCCGCAACGGGGTCGCGGTCAATGGAGTCCGGATAAACGGCCCGCGCCGGTTGGCGCACATGGACCGCGTCTACATTGGCTCGCAGGAGCTGGTGCTGATCGATGCAGCGAAGCTCAAAGAAGGCACCAAGGAGACCGCTGGGTACATCGTATGCGAGTCGTGTGGCGCGATCAGCGGGGTCGCAAAGCGGCGTTGCGGTGAATGCGGCAAGCGCTTGAGCTCCACCGCTGGCAAGACTCTAGTCGAGGGCAACAGAGTCGACTCGTCCTCGCACGCCTGGGGCGCTGAGGACACACGAACCGCAAGGGCGCTCGATGTGATCGGCGGAATTGCGAGCAAGGCGATTGCCATGGGCCGTTACGAAGAAGCGGAGCGAATGCTGCTTCCCCACCTCGAAGTGCTTCTCGAGCGCGCTCTGAAAGATCGACCGCTCAGTGATTCCGAAAGAGATGATCCGGATGCGCTGTTTTCGGGCGCGACGAACTACGCGCTACAGCTATCGAAAGGTTTGCGCGACACGAAATGGATCGATTGGGTGTTCCGTATCCACACGGCCACCGGACGACTGATGAGCGCCGAAACGATCGAAGCACTCCACAGTCTGGTTCGGACGACGCACTACTCGAAGCCACAGCACCTTCGACACTACCTTTCGACCATCCAGGGCCAGTCCTCCGACTATGGCGCGTCCGAGCGGTTCCTCGTGCGGCGGCTCGAGGGCCTCGAGCAGGTCGTCGCGGCTCACTAGGGGCGAAACGAGCTACCCCGAAGGGCGCTAGACGGCGCGACGGCTCGGATGTTCCGTCGATCCACCGGCAGCCCGGCGCAGCGTCGCAATCGCATCGCTCAAATGCGGGTCGTTTGGCAACTGATCGACCAGCGCCAGGATTTCGGTCGATGGCGGCTCGAATACCCGATCATAGAGCCTCGAACTGACGTCGAGCCATCGGGCGGTACGAAGGGCACAGCCGAGGCGCGCCGCACACTCCGCCACGCGTAGAACACGGCTCGGCTCGACTTCGACTCCCTCTTCGAGCTGTTCCTCGAGCTCGGCGACGCCACGAGCCATCATGCGCTCGGCATCGGCCAATCGGTTCTGGTCGATCGCCCGCTCTACCACTTGGGAGAGCAGATGAAAGGTCCATCCAGAGGCCGCCACGTCCCGCACCGCCGTCGTGACGCCCTGCTCGGTCGAGACGGCGCCGCAATGCGGGCATGAAGGGCTGGAGCTTGGAAAAGGAATCGCACACCCCGGACAAAACCTCAACGCGCCGGTCGTCCGTTGTACGGTGGTCTCTCGCCCGAGGGCGAGGAACACGAGCTCCTGAGTGCCCATTCGGATCCGGTCGCCATCCTGAAGCTTGACCTGGCCTATGAGAGGCCTCCCGTTGAGCACCGTGCCATTCCGACTGTGTAAGTCCTCGAGCATCGGCTCGGCTCCAGAGAGGTCGATGCGCACGTGCTGACGCGACATCATCGGGTCGTCGATGGTCACGCTGCAGGTCGTGTCTCGGCCTACGATGACCGTGTCTCGGTCGAGGTCAAACTCTTGGAGTAGAAATCGCAGACGGTAGCGCAACCCGGCCCCCTTCGGGATCGATCAAGTTAGCGAAGGACGGGGGGAGCTGTAAACCCCACCCGACCCTACGTTAGCCCCTACTTCTTCTCGTCCACTTTCGGAGTCTCGTGGCGGCGGATTTCGCCGCTGATCCGGTCCGCGATGTCGGCATTCTGGTCGTCACCGTCATCCTCAGCCACCAGGTTCACCACCGAGTCGTCGGCATCACCCTCCGCAGGCCTGTTCTTGCGCAGCTTACCGAGGCGGGCGACGGTCTTTGGGTTTTCGAGGACGAGACAATAGAAGCCGTAAAACTCGTTGTTGTCGATCGCGCGGGCGAGCACTCGGGGTTCCTTCCACTCGTACCACCGCGTCGGTTCTGTGCCGGGCATGAAGACCCCGCTCTTCTTTTTGGCTTTGCCATAGCGCTGTTGAAGCGCCTTTCCGAACTGCTCGAAGGTCGCCCCTTCGAATACCGAAGCGTCGAATGCCCGGTAGCGCTTCCAGAGGCGATCGTTGATGAAGAAGAAGTAATCCTGGGTGTTCTTGGTGCGCACTCGCAACAAAGACTCCCCATTCCGCTGTGTGAACTCACCCTTTAGATAGCCAGAATCGTACGCGCTCGGCGTACCGTCGAACTCGAAGTGGGAATCACGGATTTCCCGGATCTCCTCGGCCATCTTGTGGCGCAGTCGATCTTCTTCGATCGCATCGGTGGTCTTCGAGATCGGCTCTCTGTAGGACTCTTCGATGTTCTTCTTCAGATGGCGATACACCTGCTTTGGCGACCAACCCCATTGAATCTCACCCATCGACGCTTCGAGCGCGCTAGGCGACCTGTTGCTGGCGCTTCCCTTGTCAGCATAGACGCCTCCGCCGACCAGCAGAGCTGCGGCAACCAGGAACGTCCCGTACGATGAACGCTGTGAAACCAAAAACCCCATGGAATTCAGGGTAGCACCCGCGCCAATTGCCCCAAAACTTTACGCCTTAACCCTCACGAAAAGGGGACTGTCCCCTTTTCTCAGTGCGCGGGGGCGTGGAGGCGATGAACAGCATCGTGCCTCCTGCCACCGCCGCGGGCATGAAGAAAAGGTTCACGAGGGGCACGAACAAGAGCACCCAAACCCCAGTCCCAAAGCCTGCCACTGCGGCCAATCGCCGACGAACGAAGCCCACGCGGTCAGCGACGGACCAGTCGCGGCGGGCGGCGGGCCAGTCCACGTAGTCGACGCCGAGGTAGATGGCCGTAAGCGCGAAGCCAACCAGCGAGATGATCTGGCCGATCCCAGGCACCAGGAACGAAGCGAGGAACAAGGGGCCAACGACCGCGACGTAGATCAGCACTTTGAGCAACTCGAGCCGAACTGTTCGCACGATGTCAGCGACCATTCTCTTGAATGAAAACGGCGGGGCGGGCTCGCCGGTCAGAATGTGCTCCACAGCTTCGCTCAGTGCATCATTGAAAGGGGCGGCAACGATGCTCGAGAGAATCACCACGAGCACCAGACCGAGAACCGCGAGGAGCAAGCCCAGGAGCAAATCGATCACCCAACGAAGCGCGGCAAGCAGTGCCCCAACCCAACCTGTAGCCTGGCCCCAACTATCCGGCAGCCAGGACCACAGCGCATCCCCGAGGGCGTCGTAGTAGCTCCCCGCGCCATAGAACACCCCAAACAAAGCGACCGCGGTGATCAGGATCGGAAACAGCCAGTATCGCACCAGGCTCGGATGCTGAAAGTACACGAAGCGCACGCCTTGGAACGCATAAGACAACCCGCGAGCGAAACCGACGGGCGACTTCGCGACCGCTCCGGCCCCTTCGATGACCCTCTTCAAAGCGCAACCGCCCCGAGCGGGATCAGTGGCTTCAGATCCTCGTCGTCGAAGCGTAACTGGAGTCCGAAAAAGTAGTCCCGCCCTCCGTTGATGATGTTGTCGACCCCAGCCAAGAGCCAGAAGCGCCGCAGAACTTCATACCCCGCGCGAACGCGAAGCCGCGGCCATGCAAAGCGCCCGAGATCGAACAGGTCGACGTTGAACTCCAGCCGATTCTTGAGAAAGTCGAGGTCCAAGCCCAGGCCGCCCGTCGATTCGATGATACCGAAGCGAAAGGTGGCAAACGAAATCGTCTTGCCGAACTCGGCCGAGAACCTGAGGCGATTGGTGCGGGTGATCTCGGTCCTTCGAAATTCGTTCGGCTCAAACAAAGGGGGCGGGCTCTGACGAACGATCGTGTCGCTTATGCTGACACTCCCGCGCGGATCGTCGACGACCTGAAACAAGAAGTACCGCCCTTCCCTGGGCTTCAGGTAGATCGAAAAGTAAGTCTTAAACGCGCTCCCCAGAGCGTAGTACTCGCTCTTGAGCTCCACGATCGTGCGAAGGCGATTCAACCCCCCAACGAAATTGTTGAGACCCTCGGCGACTCCCTCCACTTCGTCGATTAGCGCCTCGTCCTGCGTCAGGCGACCTAAGGTTCCCTCGCCCCGGGCCGTTCGGCCGGACACCTCTTTCACGTCCTCGAGCACCGCGTTGAGCTGATCGGCGGCCCGGTGAATCGATGCGATCGTGTCGTCGACTTCCGCCACCCCACGGTCGATGTCGCCTTTGCGTTTCTGGATGATGTCGTTGAGATCGCCGGTCGCCATCTCGACGTTTTCCATGATGTTGATGATTCGTGGGCCTGCCTCGTCGGTAACCACCTTGATGTTCTCGAGCGCGTCGCTCAGGTTGCGGAGGGCGCTCTCCATTCGTTCTCCCGCCTCGTCGCTACCGAAGGCGCGTTCCATCTGGGTCGTGATCCGCCGGACGCTTTGTGCAATGTCGTTCACGGTCACCAGGATGTCGTCGGTCTGAACACCCTCGGAGGCAACACGGATCTCTCCCCCGTCAGGAATCTCGGGGAGCCCAATCGTGCCAGGGTTGATGACGAGAACACGCTCTCCAAGAAGAGAGAGGCTTCGCATGGTCACCGAGGCATCGTCGTAGAGGGTTACCCCACCCTCGATCCGGAGGTCGACCCGAGCCTTGTCGCCCTCGAGTCGGATCGTCGAGATGTAACCGACTGGAATGCCCGCAACCAAGACACGGGACTTGGCGATGAGCCCCTGCACGTCGTCGAAATAGGCGTGGACCCCATAGCCCGATTCGGTCGACGCCCGTTCGTCGACGTAGCGATAGACCGCATAGGTCACGATCAGCCCAAGGACCACCATTAGGCCGACCCGCGCCGCGTTCCAAGTCTCTCGCATAAGGCCCGCCGAATCCTAATCGAACCGGACCGAAACAGCCACGCTCACATGCGGTGAAGTCGCCGTCATCACGCCTTGCAGTGGGGTGAAACAGCCGCTATGGCCTGGCACTGTGTCGGAGGGGATCGACGCGATCACCGCGGCCGCACTGGGCGCGCTTCAGGGCCTGACCGAGTTTCTTCCAGTGTCGAGCAGTGGGCACGTTGCCGTCGGCGCCGCGGTTCTCGGGGTACGCGAGAACCCCCTGGCGCTCACGGTATTTCTTCATTTGGGGACGCTCCTGGCGACCATCCTATTCCTCAGGCAGGACGTGGCCTTACTGCTGAGAGAATTCGTGCATTCGACCCGCCATCCGGGCAGACTGCGCTCGACGGCAGGGGGCCGCACTCTGACGGCGATCCTGATCGCGACCGTCATCACGATGGTCCTCGGTGTGGCGCTGCTACACACGGCCGAGGAGTTCACCGAAAACCTGCGCCTCATCGGCCTCGGGTTCCTGGTGTCCGCGGCTTTCTTGCTGGCGAGCGGCCTCGCGAACGGTGGGCGCGCCGAGGTGGCCTGGTGGATGGCGATCGTCGTGGGCCTCGCGCAGGGCCTGGCGGTCCTCCCGGGGGTGAGCCGGAGCGGCGTGACGATCGCGACGGCCATGCTCTTGGGTGCCCGTGGCTCCGAGGCCTTCCGATTTTCGTTTCTCATCTCGATTCCCGCCATCATCGGCGCAGCCAGCTTCGAAGCGGGCACCTCAGCAGAGCTCGGGTCGCTAGAGGGCTCGGTGTGGATCGGCGGCGCAACGGCACTGGTGACGGGGTACGTGGCGCTTGTTATTCTTCGCCGAGTCATATTCGTGGGGCGCATGTGGATGTTCGCCTTCTATCTCCTGCCCCTCGGACTGTATCTAGTGACGCGCTAGAACCGACCGCCAACCATGACGGAACTCGACAAAGCACACGCGGTGATCATGGCGGGAGGGTCAGGGACACGGTTCTGGCCTCTTTCCCGAAAGTCGCGCCCGAAACAGTTCCTCTCTCTCGGACCCGATGACCGGACGTTGCTTCGGGCCACAGCCGAGCGGGTCTGGGAGGTGCTCCCCCCGAGCCGCACCTGGGTCGTGACCGCTGAAAGCCAGCGTCACTTGGTCGAGAAGGAGCTGCCCGAGCTCGAGGCCAGACAGATCCTCGCGGAGCCGGTCGGCCGTAATACCGCTCCCTGTATCGGTTGGGCCGCAAGCCACATCATGCGCCAGAACCAGGACGCGATCATGGCGGTGCTCCCCGCCGATCACTACATCAGCGAGAGCGACGGATACGCGGATAGTCTTCGCCGCGGGCTCGAAGCAGCAACCCATGGGGACTACGTCACCATCGGGATCCGCCCCACCCGCGCCGAAACCGGCTACGGCTACATCGAAGTCGGCGGTGAGCTCGACCCGGGGGTGTTTCGCGCACGCCGGTTCGTCGAGAAACCCAACCGCCAGAGGGCAGAGCAGTTCGTCGCGTCCGATAGGTTTCTCTGGAACAGCGGGATGTTCTTCTTTCTCGCATCCCGGATCCTCGAGGCCATCGACCAACATCTTCCTGGCCTCGGCAACGAGCTCAAGCGCTACGACGAAGCCGCGCGCTCCGGAGACGAAGCAAGCGCCGTGCGCGCGACCTACGCCGACCTACCAGCGGTCAGCATCGACCACGGAATCATGGAAAAAGTCGACGCCGTCAGTGTGGTGCCGGGTTCGTTTCTTTGGTCGGATCTCGGGAGCTGGACTTCGGCCTGGGAGCTCGCCGCACAAGATGAGCATGCAAATGTGCTCCCAGAAGATGGGGTGTGCGTCGACGCTCATCGCAACTACGTCCACGCATCGTCGGGGAAGCTGATCGCGCTCATAGGAGTCGATGACTTGGTGGTCGTGGACTCTGGCGATGCGCTTCTGATCGTGCCGCGCAGCCGCGCCCAAGACGTCCGCGAGGTGGTCGCCAAGCTGCGTGAGCGAAAAGACCCCCGTAGGTGAGCCAGTGAATCCGCACGTCTTTCGCGAATACGACATTCGAGGGCACGCAGAGCGAGATTTCGAAGACGAGCTCGTTCGCCTGCTCGGCCTGAGTCTCGGCACCTTCTTCTCCGGTCGCGGGCTACGACGCATCGCAGTTGGGCGTGACTGCCGTTTGAGCTCTCCGAGATTGCACAAGGCGCTCTGCGGTGGGCTCGTCGAGACGGGGTTGCAACTGACCGACATCGGGGTTGGGCCGACGCCACTGCTCTACTTCGCGGTGCACAATCGCGACCTCGATGGGGGCATCCACATCACCGGTAGTCACAATCCGCCCGAAGAGAACGGATTCAAGATGATGGTGGGCAAGGCGCCGTTATACGGCGGCGACATCGCCGAGCTGCGTCGGATCATGGAGACCAGGGAGTTCCACCGCAAGACTGGAGGGACGATCGAGCACGTCGACCCAACACCTGCGTACGTGCAAAATGCAAAGGACGGCATCCGCCTCGGCCGCCGCCACATCCGGTTTGCCCTGGATGCAGGCAATGGAGCGGGCGGCCCGTTGGGCATCGAGACGATGAATGCCCTCGGCCTCGAGCCGGTCGCGATGTTGTGCGAGATGGACGGCAACTTTCCGGTGCATCATGCCGATCCTACCGATCCCGAGACCCTAGAAATGCTCAGAGAACGGGTGCTCTCCGACGAGCTCGAGCTTGGCTTCGCCTTCGACGGCGACGCGGACCGCCTAGGAGTGATCGATTCGCGCGGCGATATCATCTGGGGGGACCGGCTGATGATCATCCTCTCACGGGCGCTACTTGCGGAGCACCCCGGTGCGACGATCATCGGTGAAGTCAAATGTTCGCAGACGATGTACGACGACATCGAGGCACACGGCGGCCGCGGCCTCCTCTGGAAGACCGGACATTCCCTGATCAAGACCAAGATGAAAGAAGAGGGCGCGCTGCTCGCCGGCGAGATGAGCGGGCACATCTTCTTCGCAGACCGATACTACGGTTTTGACGACGCGATCTACGCGGCGCTTCGGATTCTCGAGATCGTCTCGCACACCAGCACGCCTATTCATCAGATGCTGAGCGACGTGCCCGAGACTTTCACGACACCCGAAATTCGGGTTCCATGTGAAGACGGGCTCAAGTTCGACGTCGTCCGAGGCATCATCGAACACTACCGATCGACTCACGATCTCGTCGACATCGACGGTGCTCGAATCAAGTTCGAGGGGGGCTGGGGGCTGGTCCGTGCGTCGAACACGCAGCCGGTCTTGGTGTTGCGTTTCGAAGCCGAGTCGCAGACCCGGCTTGAAGCGATCCGAAGCGAAGTCGAGTCAGTTCTCGGGCGGATCCGAGGGTCCGGCTGACGGGAGCGGGGGTAGCGCCACTTCGAGGCTTGCCCTGTGATCGGTCTGGCCTGGGGCGACGCGCCAGTCGCTCGGGCCGATGACCGACCGCCGCGCGGAGTGCTCAGGATGGTAGACCAATACCTCCTGCCCCTCGTGGATCGATGCGTTGGGGATCTCCACACTGGGCCCGATCCCGACGAACCGGTAGACCTTGGCTCCCGGTGGGTTGGTGATCACTCGGACACTCCCCCGCGGCTCGCCTGATGGCGAGGACGTGGTCAGCGAAGCGCCTAGGGCACGAGGATCGCTGAGGCCATCGAGCGGCCGAGCCTGAACGGCCAGCTCGTAGCTCGCACCATCTTCGGTGGTCGCCCATGTCGCGTTTTCCGGCACGACGGCCCTGGAAGGCTCGAGGCCGCGATCGAAAACCACGAACTCATGCGGCCCGGCAAGCGACAACCCCTCAGCGACCGCTGGGCCTCGGCCGACGAAGAGAAATATCTGAGAGTCTGCCGGGTCTACTGTGACCTCGATGGCGCCGGTTTGCGGTGTTGCCTCCGACGCTGCGGGCTGTCCCGACCGGGCAAAGCGATCGAGGACGCCCGTCGTCCAAAGCGCGTACACGCCGATGGCCGCCCCCAGGACCAGCAACCAAGGCCCAAGCTGCGCCCACTGCTTGGGGGGCTGCGGCACCGAAGATCGGCTTGCCGGGACTGTGGCCTCCCGTCCGGTCGACGACTCTCGTGCTCCGAGGTGCTCATGAGGAACCGCCGACTCGCGCGTGTCTTGCACGGGTGGCGTGGTGGCCCAGAGCTGGGTCGTTGCCGTCGCCGATTCGATCACCGCAGACGAAGCCGGACTCAGCGCCTGCTGCTCTGAATCCGTGGGCGCGGCAGCAGTCGTATGTCCGGACGAGGTGTCCGCTTCACCGATGGGCACTTCAGCCGACTCAGGCTCAGTCTCGGGAAAGCGAACTCGAATCGTGGCGGTGACAGCCTCGTCGTGCGGCTGCGTAGTCGGCACTGGGTCAGCCGCAGCCGCCCCGACACGAGCCCTCGGCGATGGCGGCCGCTCCGAAGTCACCTTCACCTCCTCCGAAACCACCAAGGTCCCCGTCTCGGCCTCAGCCCGCCCCACCGACTCTGTCACGGACGCTGACCCTGTCGCTGTCTCTGACGCCGCCACTGTCTCTGTCGCTGTCTCCGACAATACCGCCGTCTCCGCCTCGAGCACGGCCCTCGGCACGGTAATCTTCGCCGTCACCGGCTCTTCATCGACGGGCAAAGGCACGCTTCCCGGTTCCGGCTCGAGCGAGCGAGATGCAGGGTCGCGCAACAGCTCGTCGAGCTCGGCGTCGAGCTCCTGGGGGTCGATCGCCGCTTCTACATAGACGGGAGGCCTGTCGCTTTCGCGCACCAAGCGGGCGAGCACGCGACGCGACGCACCACGGTTGATGGGGATCAACGAAGCCTCGATCGCGTCGTGTAAGTGACGCAGGTCCCGCTGCGCTTCACCGGTCACGCTCTCGCGGACCAATTGCAGCAAGTGCGGTGGCACCCCAGGCCCGGCAGCGACGAGAAGCCGAGAGAGCACCAGCAACAACGATCGCGCCGCTTCATCGGGCTCCGCCCGCTCAGCTGACGCGGCGACGACGACCGAGCCCTCGGCGGTCACTCGCACGTCGTCGGCCTCGAGCTTGACCGCCTGCTGCAACAGGCCCTCACACGCCTCGAGTGCGACGAACGCGCCGATCTCGAAGGGAAGACGATCACCGCGTTGCTCTAGCTCATCCACCAGTTGCCCCACGCCCACGTCGATGCTCATCGCTTCCCCTCAGTCTGCCTCAGGCGGACGTACACATACCCCTTGGTCGAGCAGGTAGCGCTTGACCTCGGCCACAGTGTAATGACCATCGTGAAAGATAGAAGCCGCAAGCGCCGCATCGGCCCCCGCGAAGGCCAGACCCTCATGCACGTGCTGCAGGGTCCCGACGCCTCCGGAGGCGACCACCGGAATGGGCACAGCGTCCACAACTGCCCGAGTTAACACCAGATCATAGCCATCTCGTGTCCCGTCGCGGTCCATGCTGGTCAGAAGAATCTCGCCTGCGCCCAGATCGGCCACCTGCTTGGCCCAGGCGATCGCGTCGAGGCCCGTATCACGCCTCCCGCCATGCGTATAGACGGTCCATTTGTCCGGAGCGCCAGGGGCTCGCTTGGCGTCAATCGCCACCACGATGGCCTGCGAGCCGTATGCCTCCGCCATCTCCCCGACGAAAGACGGATTGGCCACGGCAGCACTGTTGATCGAAACCTTGTCCGCGCCTGCGTGGAGCAATTCCTTCACGTCTCGGCGCTCCCGGACCCCGCCGCCCACGGTCAATGGAACTGCGATGGTCGAAGCCGCGCGGTCGACGAGCTCGAACAAAGTTCGCCGTTCTTCATGTGACGCAGTGATGTCGAGAAATGTGATCTCGTCGGCGCCTCCGTCGCTATAACGCTCTGCGGACTCGACGGGGTCGCCTGCATCCCGGAGGCCGACGAAGTTGACGCCTTTGACGACGCGTCCGCCCTTGACGTCCAGACACGGAATGATTCGCTTCGCAAGCATCACATTCCCTCTAACGCCCCCAAGGCTTCAGACAAAGTAAACGCCCCAGAATAGAGCGCTCGGCCACATACTGCCGCCCGGACTCCTGCCACGGACAGCGCACGAAGGTGCTCGAGCTCCCCGATGCCGCCCGAGGCGATCACGGTGGTGCCGACCTGACCTTGCAGCCGCGCCGTTCCTTCGACGTCCGGCCCCTCACGCGTCCCATCTCTATGAATGTTGGTGTAGAGGATGCTGGCGATCTTCCATCGATCGACTTCGGTGGCGAGCTCAGAAACGCCTTGCGCGCTCTGCTCTTGCCACCCTTCGACCGCAACCTTTTCATCGCGCGCATCGAGCGCCACGATCACGGCATTGGGGTGGCGGGCGCAAATGGTACGCGCCTCATCGGGTGCCTTGACCACGATGGTCCCCAAGACGACTCGCGCCGCCCCCGCGTCGATCCATTGGGCCGCCACGTCCTCGTTTCGGATTCCGCCGCCGATTTGAACCTGAAGGCTCGTCTCTCGAAGGATGCTTTGAATCAAAGGGACATGTGCGGGTCTCCCTGTGCGTGCACCCTCGAGATCCACGACGTGAAGCCTCTCGGCTCCCTGCTGCTCGAACTTCTTCGCGGCAGCCACCGGATCGTCGTCGTAGACGGTGACTTCGTCGTACCGTCCCTGCTGCAGCCGAACGGCTTTGCCGTCGAGCAAATCGATGGCGGGGATCAACTCCACGAAACGTCTCCGAGGAAGTGCCCGATCACGCGGACTCCGGCGTGTTGGCTCTTTTCGGGGTGGAATTGGCAAGCGAGCACGTTGTCGCGAGCGATCGCGGAGCAGAAACGTCCGCCGTAATCGGTCGTCGCAACCACGAGGGCCTCGTCCTCGGGGACGCAGTAATAACTATGCACGAAGTAGTACCACGCGCCGTCTTCGAACACGGGATGCTTGCTGGCGATTTGATTCCATCCGATGTGAGGAACCTTCAATCGCATGCCGCCCTCGTCGCGAAGATCGACTGAGAATCGCCGCACGCTCCCCGGGAAGATGCCCAGCCCCGGCTCTCCTGGAGCCTCTTCACTCGACTCGAACAGCGCTTGCATCCCGAGGCAGATACCCAGGTACGGACGGCCGCTATCGATCCAGGCGCGCACCGCCTCGCCGACCTCGCCTGCCAGCGCATGTGAGCACTCTCTGAATGCACCTTGCCCGGGCATCACGAGACGGTCGGCGCGCAGCAGAACATCCGGGTCGGCGCTCAGCACGGGCTTAGCGCCCGCGCGCTCGAAGGCCTTGGCCACGCTGTGGAGGTTCCCAAGGCCCAAATCGACGATGGCGACGCGGCCGGTAGTCATTCGGTCAATGTGCCCTTGGTCGACGGCACACCGCGTACCCGCGGGTCGACCTCGGTCGCTTCCCGAAGCGCACGTGCAAAGGCCTTGAAGCTGATCTCGATGACGTGGTGGAGATTGTCTCCCGCGTGCTGGCGCATGTGCAGATTGCACTGGCTTCCGCGCACGAAGCCCTCGAAGAACACCTCGGCGAGCTCCGAGTCGAAATCGCCGATTTTCGCCTTTGGCAACGAGACGGCCCACACGAAAAAAGGGCGCCCCGACAGGTCGAGCGCGCACGTCACGCAGGCCTCGTCCATCGGAAGCGTGGCCGAGCCGTAGCGGCGGATCCCGGCCTTGTCGCCGAGCGCTTCGGCGACGGCCTGACCGAGGGAGATCGCGAGGTCTTCGGTGGTGTGGTGCCCATCGATGTGGGTGTCGCCGACGGCGCGCACCTTGAGGTCGAACAGGCCGTGCTTGGCGAGCTGCTCCACCATGTGCGTCAAAAACCCGATCGGGGTCTCGACTTGGTATTGGCCACTGCCATCGAGATCGAGCTCGATGGAGATTTCGGTCTCCTTAGTGCGACGCTGGATCGCCGACGTGCGTCCCATAACGCCGCAACCATAGCCCGGAAAGTCCTAGGAGCCAGCGAGCGCTCGACGTTTGACCGAGACTAACAAAGCGCCCGCGCCGTTCAGCTGTGTCGATTTTCCGCCTTCCAGCGGGGAGCCGGTGCCTCACCCTGCACGGGGGCGGGCCAGCCCTCTCGCTGCTGCGAGCGGTCGCCGTCGATCTCCTCCTACTTGGCCGGGTTCCTGCACGGCTGTCTGGTGACGAAACAACTCGAGCTCGAAGTTGCAATGCACTCGGCGTGCTTCGGGAACGGGACTTGTGACGGCAATGCTCGTTGTAGTGGTCGATGCAGTCCGTTCGAGCGCGTCGAGGTCGACGTTCAACACTTTCTCGTAAAACGGCGCTGTGCTCGTGTACTTCGGGCCACCGACCACCGGCGTCCCTAGCGTGACGATGCATTTCACCAGGTCAGGTCGCTCGCGAGCAACCTCTCGTGCAAGCACCCCGCCGAGGCTCCAGCCAACCAGAGCCACTGGCTCCTCGTGGCGCTGAAAACGCGCCTCCGTGCGCGCGACGACCTTCGGGACCAGCGCAGGGACGTTCCCCCGGTTGATGCCCAGTCGCCAACGGTGCACGCGATAGCCCGCGCCCTGCAAGTGACGTCGAAGGAAGAACGTCGAAAGGTCGCCAGCCGAGAATCCGGGAAACACTGCAACAGGAATCGCCATCTCGCCGTACCTAGGACGCGAAATCTCGATTGCCAACCGCTGGGTTTTCGCAGGCTACGAGTCGCGGAACGCAGGGCTCCGCCTTTAGCGGGACTTCATTCGTTCGAGAACCTCCTCGAGCTTGCTCTTGAGGGCCTCGTTGTTGGGTTCGCTTTGGAGCGCCATTTGAAGATTGAGCTTCGCCTGAGGCCAGTCCTCTGCCTTCATGGCTTTGTGAGCGCGAGAGAAGAATACCCGCGCCTTGCTCGAATTGAGCGCCACGCCGCCCGGTGGGCGCACCGTGCGTCGTGTCTCTTCGGCCCGGTCGGCCGAGTATCGCAGGCGGCCCTGCGCGAGCCCCTCGTCGTAGATCTTGCGCTTCACGGGATCGAGCAGCACCTGGTAAGCTTCACTTCCCAGTTGGTAAAGCTCGGTATGCTGATCGCGTACGGCCGCAGGCGCATCGACAAAGGTGTCTGGATGATGCTCCCGGGCGAAGCGATGGAATGCGGAGCGGATCTGGTCGGGCGTCGCGGCTCGAATGATGCCGAGGAGCCTGTAATAGTCTAGGGCTTCCGGGGGGTCAGGCACGGCCTATGCCCCCATCTTTGCCTTATGGCGCTCGCGGAGCGTCCTGATCTGTTCATCCGGCAGCTCACCGATCAGCTTGATCGCGATCTGCTGCTGCTGGCCCGTCCCGACGTCTTGCGCCCGAACTTTCAACGTGCCGTCGGCATCGATCATGAACCGTACTGCGATCTGCACCTTGCCGCGTGCGGCCGGCCGTAACCCATCGAGCACCACCTCGCCGAGTAGCTGGTTACCTGCGATCTGCCGCGACTCGCCCTGGCAAATCCGGACGACCACCGTCTCCTGCTTGTCGCGCGCGGTCGTGAACATCTTGGTTTGACCGGCCGGGATCGCAGAGTTGCGGCGGATGATGTGCTCGCAATAGCCGTCGACGGTTTCGACCCCGAGTGAAAGCGGTGTGACGTCGAGCAGTAGGGGCGCCGAAGGTCCGTCCGGGACCGGAAGGGCACCGGTGACCGTCGATACCTCCTCGTCGAGCGCGGCTTCGAGGACGCGAGGCGCAGAGCTTGGCAACTCGAGAGGCGGAGGAGGCGACTTGGGCTCATCGGAAGGCACCTCGGAAGGTGTGCCGAACGCATCGTCTCCGAGCTCCACCGCCAGGCCCGACGGTTCGTCGTCGACCGGTCCGCCGCGCGTCGCCGTGTTTTCGCCGAGCCCCATCAAGAGACCCGAAGCGTCCGCCGTTCGCGTCGGTTGAAAATCGAGTGGATCGACGGTCTCCGCGACCCGTGTTCGCATGTCCTCGAAGGGCTCCTCACGGGAACGCGTGGGAGTATCAACCAAGGCATCTTCGGCTAGCTTTTCGGCCTTCTTGAGGTGAATCGGCGGGGGCGGAGGCGCCTGGCCTGGCAACGTCGCCTTGCGGGCACTTCGCGCGACCGGTGGTGGTGGCACCGGCGGCCGGTCGCCGATGTTCGTGACCTCGTCCTCGAAGTCGTCGCTGAAGGGCGTATCGACGTCTGGCTGAACGACCTTTTTCAACGAAACGCGTCCGAGTGCAGCAGACGGCTTCCGCCCTGGTAGCGACAGCGCCTTGGCTTGAAGCGCAGCCCCCTGCGCGACCACCAAGTCGGGGTCGATGCTCGCCTGCGGCTTGCGGCCGAAGTACTCAGCCACCATTCGTTGAAGCAACGGGATGCGGGTCGAGCCACCCACCAAGATCACGTTGTCGAGCTGCGTCGGACGCATCCCTGCGGCCTTCATGGCGTCTTCACAGACGTCGAAGCTACGCCCGATCAAAGGTTGCACCATCTGTTCGAGACGCTCACGGCTCAGCGCATAGTCGAGGTTGAGGGCGGCACCGCCATCCCCGTACGCAAGCTCTTCGATGCAAAGCTGGATGTTGGCCTTGTCCGAAAGCTGGCATTTGGCCCACTCGGCCGCAGCACGAAGGCGCTCGAAAGCCTGCCGATCCTGGCGCGCATCGTAGCGCTGCGACTCGAGGAATCGAGCGGCCATGTCATCGGCGATGAGATTATCGACGTCGTCGCCACCGAGAAACGTGTCGCCCGCGGTGGCGAGAACCTCGAACACATCTCCCGCGAGCTGCAGAATCGTGATGTCGAAAGTGCCGCCCCCAAGATCGTAAACCGCCACCCGCTCGTTTGATGTCTTGTTGTAGCCATAGGCGAGCGCTGCTGCAGTCGGCTCGTTCAAGATGCGCAATACCTCGAGGCCGGCCACGCGCCCAGCGGCTTTGGTTGCACTTCGTTGAAGCTCGTTGAAGTTCGCGGGTACGGTGACGACCGCATGCTCGCATTCCTTGCCGAGGGCGTCTTCAGCGACTTTGCGCACGTGTCGAAGCACGAAGGCGCTGATTTCACTGAGCGTGTATGTCTCTCCGCGCGCCGAAACCAAGACACCGCCGCTGGGGCCTTCGGAAAGCTCGAAAGCGAAGCGTTCTCGTGCCTGCTTGACCTCGTAGCTAGTGAACGGACGACCGATCAGTCGCTTGACAGACGAAACCGTGTTGGCCGCGTCGAGCAACCGCCGCTCCTTTGCCGCGGTGCCCACCAGCACGTCGCCACTCGGATGGAAGGACACCACCGACGGGATGAGTTTCGAACCGTCACTGTCCGCAAGCACCCGGGCGCCCGACTGGTCTGCAATGGCAACCACGGAATTGGTCGTTCCCAAGTCGATCCCAATGACGGGTCCTTTACTCACACTCGCCTACCCCCCGGTAAAGCCTCTCGCTTCGCCCAGATCAGGATAGCGGTTTGTTCCCCGGATTACACGTTTCCGGGCTCAGAAGGGCCATTTTCCATGAGTTCTTCGCCCTCGTCATCCTCGCCCTCGGCCACCGGCTCCACATCGACCACCTGCTCGCCCTCGCGGAGCCGGATCACCCGTACCCCCTGGGTGTTGCGGCCGGTCTCCCGAATTTCGGAGACGCGCGTGCGAATCACCTGCCCGCCGTTGGTAATGACCATCAATTGGTCGTCCGGCGAGACGAGCCTGAGCTTGACCAGTGCCCCGTTCCGCTCGGATGTGTCCATCGCGATGATCCCCTTGCCTCCTCGGTTTTGGGCTCGCCATTCCGCCACAGGGGTGCGCTTTCCGTAACCGTTCGCGCTCACGGTCAGGACCTGCTCGGCCTCTTCGTTCTCGATGACGTCCATCCCGATCACGAAATCGCCCTTTCGAAGATCGATGCCTTTGACTCCCATCGAGTCGCGGCCCATCGCGCGCACGTCCTCGATCGGAAAGCGAATGCTCATCCCGTGAGAGGTTCCGATGAGCACACTCTGGCCAGGCGTGACGATACGCGCCGTCAGCAGCCCGTCACCCTCCCCGATCGCGACTCCGATGATCCCGGTCTGGCGGATGTTCTCGTAGGCGTTCAGGTTGGTGCGCTTCACCCGGCCGCGGCGCGTGCAGGTCAAGAGATACCCATCCTCGACGAACTCACGAATCGGAAGGATGGCTGCGACCCGCTCGTCAGGCTCCATGCCGACCAGGTTCACCACGGCTCTGCCCCGGGCGGCGCGGCCGGTCTCGGGAATCTGGTACACCTTCTTGAGGTAGGCCTTGCCCTTGTCGCTCAAGAACAGGACGTGGGCGTGGGCATTGACGACGAACACCCAGCTGACGAAGTCCTGGTCGCGGGTGTCCATCGCGCGAAGGCCCTTGCCGCCACGCCCTTGCGCACGGTACTCGCTCAGCGGCACGCGCTTGATGTATCCCGCGTGCGATACGGTCACGACCACCTCTTCGTCGGGAACCAGATCTTCGATCGAGATGTCGCCCTCCGCCTCGACGATCTCAGTGCGTCGGGCGTCGCCGTAGCGCTCACGGATCTCGTCGAGCTCCCCGACGATCACCTCGTCGAGAAGTTCGCTGCTGCCAAGGATCGCTTCTAGCTTGCCGATCAGGTCGCACAGGCTGCCGTACTCGGTGGCGAGCTTCTCCCGTTCGAGGCCGGTGAGTCGCGAGAGTCGCATCTCGAGAATCGCCTTGGCCTGGCGTTCGGAAAGGAAGTACTCACCGCGCTCTTTGGCAGCCTCGATCTCCTCGTCGGGGCGGCCCGCACGCCGGACGAACTCTTCGAGGCCTGTCAGGGCGATCTTCATCAAGCGGACCCGTGCCTCGTCGGGATCCTTCGACGACCGGATGGTGCCGACGACCAGGTCGACGTCGGTAACCGCCATGCCGAGGCCCTCGACGAGCTCCCGTTGCGCGCGAGCCTGTTCGACGTCGTACCGTGTCCGCCGGAGAACGACCTCGCGACGATGGTCGATGAAGCGAAGCAAGGTCGTTTTGAGGTCGAGCACCTCGGGCCGTTGCTTGACGATCGCCAGGCAGTTGTAGCCGAACGTGCTCTGGAGCGCGGTCATCTGGTAGAGATTGTTGAGGACGATTTCGCCGTGGGCATCGCGCTTGAGCTCGATGACCATCCGCAGCCCGTCGCGGTCGGATTCGTCGCGGATGTCGCTGATCCCCTCGAGGCGCTTGTCACGGACGAGGTCGGCGATTTTCTTCAGAAGCTCCGCCTTGTTCACCTGGTAGGGGATCTCGGTGATGACGATCATCTCGCGGTCGGTCTTGCCCGGGAGCGGCTCGATCGAGGCCCGTGCTCGCATCACGATTCGACCTCGCCCGGTGCGGTAGCCCAGCCGAATCCCCGACGTGCCATAGATGTACCCGGCAGTCGGGAAGTCGGGCCCCTTGACACCCTCGCGGCCGGATTCGGGGTCGTCGTGCATCAGGGCGTCGATCGTGAGCTCGGGATCGGCCATGAGACGAATGGTGGCGTCGACGACTTCGCGGAGGTTGTGCGGAGGGATGTTGGTCGCCATCCCAACGGCGATGCCGCCTGAGCCGTTGATCAGGAGATTGGGAACCCGGCTTGGAAGGACGAGAGGCTCACTTTCGGAGTCGTCGAAGTTTGGCCCGAAGTCTACGGTTTCTTTTTCGATGTCGGCGAGCAGCTCGGAGGCGAGCCTGTGCATTCGGACCTCGGTGTAGCGCATCGCCGCGGGTGGGTCGCCGTCGACGGAGCCGAAGTTCCCCTGGCCATCGACCAACGGGTATCGCATGGAGAAATCCTGCGCCATCCGAACCAGGGCGTCGTAAACCGCGGTGTCGCCGTGTGGATGGTACTTGCCCAGGACGTCACCGACGATGCGTGCGCTCTTCTTGTACGATTGGTTCCAATGCACCTTCTGCTCGTGCATGGAGTAAAGAATCCGCCGATGGACCGGCTTGAGGCCGTCCCGAACGTCAGGAATCGCGCGCCCGATGATGACGCTCATCGCGTAGTCGAGGTACGAGCGCCGCATCTCGTCTTCGAGCGTGACCGGCTGCTTTTGCGGAGATTCTGCCATGAACTAGTGCTCCCATGCGCTGCTCCCCTGAACGCAGCGCCGGCGCGAAGCTACCACGTGACCCCCGGCCCTGCACGCGCTCTCGCGCGCTCCAAAGTGCCGTTTTTTGGCCGCTTCCGAGGAAGTCTCGTAAACCAGTGAGAGGGACGAGGCGAGACACGAGATGGATACTGCAATGCGCGATCTCGAACGGATCGAAGAGCGATCATCAGATGATGGAAATCGGGTGTTGGTGCTCTCGGGAGTGGGCTTGATCGCCGCGATTGGGATCGTAGTCGCCGCGATCGCAGCGCTGCCTAACGACGGCGAACCGAAGGTGGAGGACCCGTTGCAAACGCTGGCGCTCACCGGCGTTCCCGAGGCGACAGAGGCTTCCAAAGGAGAGCGCGCCGATCCCGCCCTCGATCCAAAAACCCTCAGCTTTCCCACGACGTTGGTGACCGAAACTCGGCCGGAAGTTGCGGCAGCAATGGCGGCCGCCGCAGCGGAGCTGGCGCACCTCGACCCGCTCACAAGCCCACCTCCCCGTTCGAGAATCGCGGCGGGACTGCCGGCTGCGGTTACGGCCGGGCCTGACCGCGAGGTCGTCGAGATGGCCGCCGTTCGCGACCCGCTCGTTGCAGCGACAGTTCCCGATCGAACCACGAGCTCGCCAGCAGGTCGCGAGGGCCTCTACACCTTACAAGTCGTGAGTTATCGCGATCCGCAGGAGGCGCAGGTGTTTGCCGACGCCCTTCGCAAGCGAGGCCACGCCGCTTATGTGACCAGCGGCTCCGTCGAGGGGCGGGGGACACACTGGCGCGTTCGCATAGGCCCCTTCGAATCCCGAGGTGAAGCCCAGAGCTACCGCACGACGTTCGAACACGAAGAAGGCATGAATACGTTCATCGTGCGCAAGAGGGACTGAGCGCCAACGCGCAACCTACCGAAGGACGTCGAGCATGCTGACCGGAACGAGAGCTTGGTCGAGGGTGATGGCGATCGTCGTTCTCGGAGCGCTCGGCGGGTGTGACCAAGTGCTGGCGCGGATCGACGAGCTAGCTGACCAGCAAGCGACCGACCCGGCCCCTGCCGAAACGCCGACTCCTGCCGAAGAGGAAGAGGTGGCGCAGAGGCCGGCCGATTCGATCGCGCGCTCCGAAACGGAGGTGATCACGTTCAGAAACATCTTGCGGAACGAGGAGATGAGCCGCGAAGAACGGATCCAAGCTCTTCTCAAACTCGATCCCGCGGCTCTGCAGGCGCCGAACAGCGGAGCTGGAAGTCAGCCGACTCAGGGATCGGGACCGCAAGCCCGAGACAGGGCTCCCAAGGACTGGGAAATCGCCAACGCCCGGCGTCGCGTTCCGGTAGTCATGTACTCGACCACCTGGTGCGGCGTGTGCAACAAGGCCCGCCGCTACTTCGAAGAGCAGCGCATCTCCTTCGTCGAGTACGACGTAGACAAGAACGCAAGCGCAAGAGCCGAGTACCTCAGCTTGAATCCACGACGAACCGTGCCGACGATCAAGGTCGGTAACGAAGTGATCGTCGGCTTCAGTGAAGGGGCTGTCGGAAGAGCCCTCGACGACGCCGCAAGAGCACGGCTGAATTAGCTGACGCTGGCACTGACACTGACACTGACACTGACAGTGACACTGGCACTGACACTGACAACGCGTGTTGCAACGGCGGACTGGGTTCGGTAGGCTCCGCGCCCACCACCATCCACGAAAGGCATCCGATGCTCCTCCGTTCTCAATTGATGATCTTTGCTCTCTTGACCGTTGCATCGCTGATCTCGTCAGCCCCCGCAACGGCACAGTCCCCCGTCCTCGATCGCGTCCTCAAGAGTGGCGAGCTGCGCGTGGGAATGACCGCCGACCAACCTCCGCTCAACGCCAAGGACAAGGACGGGGAGATGATGGGGCTGGAAGTCGACCTCGCCGAGGGGCTTGCCCAGGCGCTCGGCCTCGAGCTCAAGATCATCGAGATGCGTTTTGGTCAACTGCTGGGCGCTTTGAAAAAGGGCAAGGTGGACATCGTGATGTCGGGAGTGGATATCACTGCGGAGCGCACCAAAGACTTCTTGTTTGTCGGTCCGTACTTGATCTCCGGCAAGTCGCTCCTGACGACATCGAAGGCGCTCGCCAAAGCCGAAACCGTCGATGACATCAACAATCGCAAGGTCACCTTCGTCGCGTTGGCGAACTCGACTAGCTCGGCATTCATCAAGCGGTACATGCCGAAGGCCAAATTCATCCCGATCGACAACTACAAGATGGGAGTAGAGAAGGTGCTGAGCGGGGAGGCCGATGCCATGATCGCTGACATGCCGGCATGCGCCCTCGCCGTCCTCCGCAACCCTGACTCCGGCCTCGTCACGCTGGCAGAGCCGCTTTCAGTCGAGCCGATCGGGATCGCCGTATCCGCAAAGGACTCGAAGTTCTACAACCTCATCGACAACTTCATCGATGCCTTCGAAGGCACCGGCATTCTGACGGAGCTCCGGAGGGAGTGGTTCGACAATGGTGACTGGCTCGAAGATTTGGAGTAACCGCAGCTACTTGACCAGGTATTCCCGGAGCGCTTCTCGTGCCACGTAGCTTGCCTTGATGCGCCACTTGGGTTCGTTCACCACCAGGCTCGCGACGGCGATCTTTGGATCGTCGACGGGGGCGTACCCGACCCACCATGTGTATCGGCGATACGGATTGTTTCGGCTCAGCGTACCGGTCTTGCCGGCAACGGCGATGCCGGGAAGGAAGGGTCGCCCTTTCGAGTCCCAGAAGGCCTTCTTTGCGGTTCCGTGCGTGACCGTACGCGTCATCATTTCGCCTGCCTCCCTGGCGGTCATGCGTGGGACGACTTGGCGGAACTTCTGTGGCGAGTGTTGGTAGAGAGTCTTTCCGCTCGAGCTTTCGATTCGAGCGACGATGGCCGCGTAGGGCATGCCCCCGTCGTTCGCGATCGTCGAGGCCAGCAAGGCCCCGTGGAGCGGCGAGAGCTGGCTGTGCCAAAAACCAGCCGCCATCCGGGCGCGTTCTAACCGGCTCTGGGGCACATCTGCAGGGCTCGGCGCCGTTGGCAAATCGAATGGCAAGCGTTGACCGAACCCGAACGCCGATACGTACCGAGTCATCCGCGCTTCGTTGAGGTGTCGGTCTGCAAGCTTCGCGAAAATGGCGTTGATCGAGTACCCGAGCGCGTCGGCAAGAGTCGCGCACCAGCGGTCACGCTTAGGGCTGTCGACGAGGTCGGCCGAGCCGAGGCTGCGCATTCCGCCGCCATAGCAAACCGAGGTCGACGATTTCACGCCAGCGTCGAGGAGTGCAGAGGCGGTGATGATCTTGAAGATCGAAGCCGCCGGTGGCGCTGGGTCGGTAACGACGTCCATGCTCTCACCCTTCCCTGCCTCGTACCCCACGTACGCGAGCACGCGTCCGGTGCGCGGCTCGATCGCGACCAGCCCTCCGGCAGGCACATCGTACTTGCGAAAGAGATCCTGGATGTACGTCTGTAAGTCGGAGTCGACCGTGAGCACCGCCCGCGTTCCGTCACGCCTTGGGACCACCAGTTGCTTTCCCATCGGTCGCGCTCGCTCAACGTCGACGTCCGCGAAGGGCGGGGTCACCGCGTTGGCTAGCTGGGTCGAGGTTCGGTGAGCCGAAGGGGGGCTCGCAAGCAACGCCAGTGGGGTGCCCAAAATGACGGCGAGGATGCCCAATCCCCAGAGCCAGGGGTGAGAAACGAAGTCGCGCACGCACTTACGCTAAGAGACCCCCCCACCCGGGGTCAACAAACCCAACTCCTCCGGGAGTCCGTTCTCACTGAAATGAAGGCCCTGGATTTAACGCCCGCTGCCGCGCCGCGGTATAGTGGAGGAGTGCAGTTCAAGGATCAGACGACCAACCCGAGCCAGACGGTCCTGACCGAGGCAACTGCTGCTCGCGCTTCAAAGAAGACGAGCGACAGCGGATTGTTGATCGTCATCTACGGCCAAGATATCGGGCGTCGCGTCCAGGTCAGCACTGAACCCTTGATCATCGGGCGCTCCCCGAATTGCGAAATTCCGATCGACCAGGAGAGCATCTCTCGCAAACATTGCCAGATCCGGTTCCACGACGGCGAGTTCCGCGTTCGGGACCTCGAGTCGACCAACGGCACCTACGTGAACGATGACATCGTCGAAGACGAGGGCCGGCTTCGACACGGCGACCAGCTGAAAGTGGGTCGCACCATCATGAAGTTCATCGTCGGGGACGACATCGAGGTGCAGTACCACGAAGAGATTTATCGGTTGATGACAACCGATGGCCTCACCCAGCTGCACAACAAGCGGTACTTCGACGAAATGCTCGACAAAGAAGTTGCGCGAGCTAAGCGCTACAAGCGCACATTCTCGCTCCTGATGTTCGACATCGACCACTTCAAGCGCATCAATGACAAATTCGGCCACTTGGCGGGCGATGCCATTCTCAGGCAGCTCGGCGCGGTGACCCTCGGACGCCTGCGTCTAAACGACGTGATCGCACGGATCGGTGGCGAGGAGTTTGCGCTGATCACTCCAGAGGTCAATCTCGAAGGCGCCGGCGAGCTCGCAGGGAAGATCAACCGACTCGTTCGGGACACTCGATTCGAGTTCGAGGGGACACGCGTCGAGGTCACGGTCAGCGTGGGCGTCGCCGAATGGCAAGCACACTACGAAGAAGCCGAGGATGTTTTCAAAGCTGCCGACGAAAAGCTCTTCGAGGCCAAGCGCACGGGTCGCAATCGCGTCTGCCTTTAGTACGCGGATCTCCGGCACACGAGGTCGGGGTCGCCCACGTGGGGCCCGCGATCGCCCAAGATGCATGGGAAGTGAGCCTATTTCGCGCGTAGAGCGGATCAACGGCCGGGCTGGACACCTGCCGGGCTTGGCCACATGTCCCTACTGGAGGAACCCTTGCCAGGGAAATGGCCCGTGGCTATGTTCGCCACAGTACTTGGAAAAACTTGGGTTCTCGCCGAGTTGGAGTAGAACAATCGCATGAGCGACGACGAAACCATCACATCGATGCCGCCTCCCGATACTGGAGAAATCGAGTTCGGTGACGAGCTCCCCGTTTTGCCGATCCGCAACGCGGTTCTTTTTCCGGCGGCCGTGGCGCCTTTTGACGTCGGCCGCGAGAAGTCCGTGGCGCTGGTCGAGGACATCGAAAACCTCGATCAGCCCATCATCGCGATCGTCGCGCAGCGGGACCCCTCCACCGATGACCCCGGTCAAGACGATCTTTACCCGGTGGGCGTGGCTGCCCGTGTTCTCAAGGCGCTCAAGCACAGCTCGGGCAACTACAGCCTGATTCTGCAAGGTCTCGTCCGGATTCGCCTCGAACAGGTGGTCACCAAGGAGCCCTACATCAAGGCACGGGTGACGCGCCTCCCGGAGGTCCCGGCTGAGGATGTCGAGAGTGAAGCGCTGGCAATGAGCCTTCGGGACATCGCCAAACAGGTGATCCAGCTCATGCCAGAGCTCCCGCGAGAGGCGGGGTCTCTGATCGACTCGATCCAAGAGCGAGGCCAGCTCGCCGATCTCGTGGCAGCCAATCTCGACGCTCCGGTCGACGAAAAATCGCAGCTCCTCGAAACGCTCGACCCGAAAGAACGAATTCGCAAAGTTCTACGGCTCCTCACCCGCCAGCTCGAGATCCTCAAAATGCGCGAGCGCATCAACTCTCAGATCAAAGAGGAGATGGGCAAGAACCAGCGGGAGTACGTGCTCCGCCAGCAGCTGAAGGCGATCAAAGAAGAGCTCGGTGAAGAGGAAGGCGACCAAGGCGATCTCGACGTCCTCGAAGAGCGCATCACCAAGGCGGACATGCCGAGCGAGGCTGACAAAGTCTCGCGAAAGCAACTCAAGCGCCTTCGGCAGATGCAGGTCGGGTCAGCCGAGTACACCGTGGTCCGCACCTATATCGACTGGATTCTCGATATTCCGTGGACGAAGCAGACCACCGACAACATGGACATCGCGGCGGTTCGCAAGGTCCTCGATGAAGACCACTCGGGCCTTCAGAAGGTCAAGAAGCGAATCGTCGAATACCTTGCCGTCCGGAAGCTCAAGACCGACAAGAAAGGGCCGATCCTGTGCCTCATCGGGCCGCCCGGTGTCGGTAAGACCTCTCTTGGCCGCTCGGTCGCGCGTGCCCTCGGGCGGAAGTTTCACCGTATCAGCCTGGGCGGTGTGCACGACGAGGCCGCGATCCGCGGTCACCGTCGGACCTATGTCGGCGCCCTTCCTGGCCAGATCATTCAAGGGATGAAGAAGGCCACCCGGATCAACCCCGTGTTCATGCTCGACGAAATCGACAAGATCGGACACGACTTCCGCGGTGATCCCGCTGCGGCCCTACTCGAGGTCCTAGACCCCGAGCAGAACGACACGTTTAGCGATCACTACCTCGAGATTCCATACGATCTATCGAAGGTCATGTTCATCGCCACTGCCAATGTCGGCGACACCATTCCAGCTCCTCTCAAGGACAGGATGGAGATCATCGAAATTCCCGGCTACACCCGGCGAGAAAAGCTCGATATCGCGCGCGTGCATCTCGTGCCCAAGCAGCTGCGGGAGCACGGCATCGAAGCGGCGACCGTCACCCTCGAAGATCCAGCGATCGAGTCGATCATTGACCACTACACCCGTGAAGCCGGGGTCCGTAACCTCGAACGCCAAATCGCGAGTGTCATTCGCGGCGTCGCAGTGAAGGTGGCCGAAGGCGAAGAGGGCCCCTGGACGGTTTCGGACGAAGAATCGCTCCGGCCCTACCTAGGGCCGGCGAGGTTCACCTCGGAAGTCGCCGAACGCACCACCGAAACAGGGGTGGCGACAGGGCTCGCTTGGACCGCCGTCGGCGGGGAGATCCTCTTCATCGAATGCACGAAGATGCACGGCACAGGCAAGCTTCAGCTGACCGGCCAGCTGGGCGACGTCATGAAAGAGTCAGCACAGACGGCCATGAGCTACGTGCGTACGCGTGCAAAGGCGTTTGGCATTGCGGAGGACTTCCTCGAGACGAGCGACATCCACATCCACATTCCCGCAGGTGCAATGCCGAAAGACGGGCCGAGCGCCGGCGTGACCATGATGACCGCGATCGTGTCTCTGCTAACGGGGATCCACGTGCGGCACGATGTCGCCATGACGGGCGAGATCACCTTGCGCGGCCGCGTGCTTCCCGTGGGTGGGGTCAAGGAGAAGGTCCTTGCCGCACACCGCGCGGGCATCAAGCGGGTCATTCTTCCGGAGAGAAACACCGCCGACCTCGAGGAGGTCCCGGAGGAGGTTCGCGAGACGCTCGAGTTCGTGCCGGTCTCCAAGATGGACGCCGTTCTCGCCAACGCACTCCTTGATCCGGATGCGCTAAAGCTAGACCTCGCCGACCCGCGTCCTGAAAAGGGCGAAAGCGGAAGCGTCCAGCCGAGCCCGTAACAAGACGCTCGCCCGCAGCGGCACACCCCGCCGCCCCCCACGTGAGCGCCTCCGTGTTAGGCTCCGGGCATGGGCGTGCTGAAAACGACGGTTCTTGGTGCGGGCTCGTGGGGCACTGCGCTTGCGAAGTTGCTGGCAGACAAGGGATACACCACCCGCCTCTGGGCGCGACGCCCGGCGATGGCGGAGGCAATCGAAACAGACCGCGAGAATCAAGCCTATCTGCCGGGCTTCACGCTGCCTGATACCCTCGAAGCAACCGCTGACCTCGAGTACGCGCTCGACGGAAGCGATCTCGTGGTATGGGTCATCCCGACACATGGATTGAGGCACGTTCTGACCGATGCGGCTCCGTTCTTAGGAAGCGGCGTGCCGATCGTCAGCGCGATCAAAGGCATCGAGAACGAAACCCTGATGCTCGTTTCCGAGATGTTTGAAGACCTCTTGTCCGAGTCCCTGCATCCCCAGCTCACGTATCTCGGGGGACCAAGCTTCGCGAAGGAGGTCGCGGAGGGGATCCCCACCGCGGTCTGCGTGGCGGGGCGCAACCAAGACATGGTAGCAACCGCACAAGAAGCAATAACGACCGAGCGGTTTCGTGTCTACAGCACTGAGGACGTCGTAGGCGTCGAGCTCGGTGGCGCACTGAAGAACGTGGTCGCCATCGCCGCCGGGATCGCGGACGGGCTTGGCTTCGGTCACAACACCCGCGCGGGTTTGATTACACGCGGCCTCGCGGAGATCTCACGCCTTGCGCTGGCCAAGGGCGCGAACCCGCTGACGCTTGCTGGGCTCGCAGGCATGGGAGATCTCGTGCTGACATGCACCGGTGACCTATCCCGCAACCGCAACGTCGGGCTGCAGATCGGTCGGGGCAAATCTCTCGAAGAGATACTCGGAAGCATGCAGATGGTGGCAGAGGGTGTCCGTACCACCAAGAGCGCCAAGGCTTTGTCCGAAAAGGTCGGAGTCGAAATGCCGATCGCAGACGAGGTGTACGCGATGCTGTACGAGGACAAACCAGCCTTGGAAGCGGTGGGGGATCTGATGACGCGACCGCTCCGAGCCGAGCGTGAGTAATGGAAGGGAGTCGTTTTCGCGCCGTATACGTTTTCCTGGTGCCCGCGATTCTAATCGCGGCGGCGATCCTCGGGTACTACACGTTTTCCTCGGCGCGGGAATACGCGCAGCTTGGAGAGAGCGCAATCGTCCAATCGCTCTTATCGGTAGCACAGCAACGGGTCGAACGAATCGAGAACTACGTCATCTTTGCAGACAGCATCGTCCTCTCGCTCGTCGACCCGAATGACTCGAGTACGATCGATGCACGCTGGCTTCCTCCGGCCGAGGCACGAACACCAAGCGTGAAAGCGGTTTTGATGGTGAACCTCGATGGGGATGTACTGCAATGGGCTAGCACCCAGGATCGCAAGAAGAGGCGCGGTTTTCTGCGGGTCTTCAGGCAGTACTTGGTCGGATCGATGGACCTTGGAGATCTCGAGAGCGACGAGCTTCGCCACCTCCACGAAAGCGTCGAGGACGTCAGCTACCTGATCTCATACAAGGCATACGCGACCGAGGACGGTCAGGTGACGTACGTGGTCGCTTACCACGACACGGAATACCTCGTGAACGAAGTGTTTCCGAAGATGTTTGTTTCCGATATCAGCGCGCCGCTCTACAACATCGTGAACGAAAGCAATCAACGCGTCTTTGGTCCGGACCTGACCGAAGCCGGCGTGTTCACCGTCGATCACCGCTTCCCGACGACGCTCTATCGTTGGCGCCTACAGGTCGCTCCTCGCCAAGCTGCCTTGCTCCAGGCGCAAGGTCGTTCGCGCCTGCGCGGAGAGGTTGCGCTTCCCGTCATGTCGTTTGCAATCATTTTGCTAAGCGCGATTTTCTTCATCTATGCAGCCGAAAAGGAGCGCCGCCTCAACCAGTTGAAGAGCGAGCTGATGGCCAACGTGTCACACGAGCTGAAAACCCCGCTTTCGGTCGTGAGAATGTTCGCCGACATGTTGAGGTCCGATCGCGTGCCCAGTGACCAGCGAAGGCTCGAGTACTTGGACATCATTTGCCGCGAATCCGAAAGGCTCACGTCGCTGATCGACAACGTTCTCGACTTCTCGGCGCTCGAGGGCGGCAGAGGCCCGTATCGACTCAAACGCGGCGATCTGGGCGAGGCGGTTAAGCGTGCTCTCGATGCCTTCCGCTACCGCGGCGAGCAGGATGGGGTGGAGGTCCGGCTGCTGACCCCGGGCCGGCTCCCGCCGGTGCTGATCGACCAGGAGGCCATTGCGCTGGCGATCATCAACCTGCTCGACAACGCCGTCAAATACGGCGGCCAGACTCCAGTCGACCTCGAGCTGACCCCCCGCCGCTCGACCGTGGACGTGGCCGTGCGGGACCATGGCCCGGGCATCCCCAAGCACGCGATAAGGCACGTCTTCGAGAGGTTCTATCGAGGAACACACGAAGTTCCTACGCGAGGCTCGGGTATAGGCCTATCGCTCGTCCAGCACATCGCGCAGGCTCATGGTGGGCGTGCCTGGGCCCGCAATGCCCAAGGAGGCGGCGCCGTGGTCGGTTTTTCGGTGCCGATCGCCGGGCCCGAGAGAGCCGCTGCCTAGCTGGCGGCCTCGACTCGCGGATGGTGTTATGGTGCTCCTGATGTCGGAGGATGGACGCGGCATTCTGCTCGTCGAGGATGACCCCGCACTCGCGCTAGGCCTCTCGGATTCACTGCGGTTCGAGGGATACCGAGTCGTGCATACGGCCAAGGGCGAAAAGGCCGTCGAGCTGGCGGCCTCGGAAGACATCGACTGTGTCATTTTGGACCTCATGCTGCCGGACATGAACGGCTACCTGGTGTGCCAAACGATCCGCCGCAACGATCCTCTCGTTCCGATCCTCATGCTGACCGCCCGAAGCCAGGAGTCGGACAAGATCCGCGGTCTCGAGGCCGGGGCGGACGACTACGTGACGAAGCCTTTCTCGATTGGAGAGCTGGTCGCTCGAATCCGTGCGCTCTTCCGGCGATCCGGGCGCCCGATTCGACCCTCCCAGAGCGAGATACGGATCGGCGACGTCAACGTCGAAACGGGATCGCAGACGCTGACGAGCGGCATGAATACCATGCACTTGTCGTTCTACGAGGTCGAGCTCCTGAAGTTCTTGTGGGAGCGAGAGGGCGAGCCAGTGTCTCGCGACGAAATCCTCGAGAAGATCTGGGGACTCGAAGCCGGCCCAAACAATCGCACGGTCGATAACTTCATCGTTAAGCTGCGCCGAAAGATCGAGCCCAAGCCCGACCGTCCGGTTCATATCCTCACGGTGTACGGGGTGGGCTACAAGCTCGTCTGTTGAGCAAATGGGCAGCGGCCTCACCTATCTGCTCTGGTACGTCATGTGCGGAGCGGTCGTGGCCCTCACCGTGGGCGTGGGGGCCGGGCTGTTCTACTGGGGGAAGCGACGGGAGAAGCGAGAGCGGGGCCAAGACCCGCCGTCTTGACCGATCTCTTGGGGGTCTGTACAAACAGACCGCTTTTACGCGAGCTCGAGTTCATGAGGAGATTCTTTGCCGCCAAGAGAAGAGCGGGGCCGTTTCGGCCGCAGGTTTGTGATAGGCATCTACGCGATCGCGTTCTCCTATCTGGTCGTCGTAGGCTTCGCGTCCGTCATTCCGCAGGTGTTCTGGCCTGAAACCGACGACAGCTTCGACGCGAATTGCGCCGACGGTCTCCGAATCCTCCACGAAGAGGTCGACCAAGTGCGCCTCGACTACCTTTCGAGTAATGTCGTCGATGCGGCCGCACTTCGGGAGAAGCTCGAAGCCTGGGACCTCCGCCTAAACGCGCTCCGCAATCGATGCGACGAAGACAAAGTGCACCTCCTCAACAAGTACCGCCATCGAGTCGAGCTCAACCTTCAACGATACATGCGCGAGGACGCTCCGCTTGCGAACCAAGTGGCGGAGATCCTGGGCTCGACACCCACCAACGAAACGGAACCCGCTCCATGAACGAGGCGCCCGCCGCGGACGACCCCCAGACCTTCGAAGACCTTGGCTTGCATGACGACGTGCTCAAAGCTTTGGGCGACCTCGGCTGGGAAACGCCTACTCCGGTTCAACGTGATTCCTACTCAATGATCGTCGACGGAAACGACGTCATCGTCCAGGCTCGCACCGGAACGGGAAAGACCGGCGCGTTTGGGATCCCGCTCGTCGACAAACTCATGTCGATCGACGGGGATGAGCAGGCGCTCGTTCTTGCTCCAACACGTGAGTTGGCGCTCCAAAGCGCACGCGAGATTGAGAAGCTCGGGGCGCACCGCAGCATCGACACCGTCGCCGTTTACGGGGGCGCTTCGATGGAACGCCAAGTGAGCGCACTCAAGAAGGGCGCGCGGGTCATCAGCGGGACCCCTGGCCGCGTGCTGGATCACCTCAAGCGCGGCACCATCACGGCTTCCCGCCTTCGCGTGTTGGTGCTCGACGAGGCAGACGAAATGCTGTCGATGGGGTTCGCCAAGGAGCTCAACGCGATCATCGAAAGGCTTCCGAGCAATCGCCAAACCCTACTTTTTTCGGCGACGGTCGACCGCGCGATCAAGCGTGTGGCCGAAAGGCACATGCGCGACCCGATTTTCCTCGGGCTGTCTGGCGATCACGTTGGAGCGTTGGGGATCGAGCATTTCGTTTACATGCTCAGCGGGATGGGACGTGTCGGGAACCTGATCTCGATTTTGGAGATCGAAAACCCGGAAAGCGCATTGATCTTCTGTAACACCAAGGCGGAGACGGAGGAGGTCTCCGCAGCGTTGAAGCGGGCTGGGTTCAATGCCGAATGGTTGAACGGCGACCGCCCGCAGCGAGAGAGGGAGAAGGTGCTCGCGCAAACCCGGCGAAACGAGGTCCGATTCTTGGTCGCCACCGACGTGGCGGCACGCGGAATCGACGTATCTCATCTTACCCACGTGATCAACTTCCACTTGCCCGAGAACGTGGAGCAGTACGTTCACCGCACCGGCCGCACGGGGCGTGCCGGACGCACGGGCACCGCAATCTCACTGGTCGGCCCCAACGAGCTAGGGATTCTCTACTATCTGCGGCTCCAGTACGGAATCCTACCGGTCGAGCGGACGCTACCGAGCGCGGGCGAGGCGAAGACGCGACGGGAAGCCGATCGAATTGCGATGATCGACCTCGCCTATCCAAATCCGCCCGACGAACGATCGCTTGCCCTGGCGCGTCGTCTCATCACACATCCAGACGCAGAGCGAATGCTTGCGGGGCTTCTCGGTGCGTTTTTCGGTTCGGGCAGTGAAGAGATCGACGAAGTCGCGGCCAAACAGCGGCGACGCGGCCGACGAGCGACGACACCGCCCAAGCCCCCGAAGGACTCAGATGAGGGGGTCACCGAGGCCAAGGCACCGCCGACGGCGACGCTGTATGTCAACGTGGGCAAGAGCGACGACTTGAAGGCCTCGGAGTTGGGGCGCTTGCTGCAAGAACGCACCGGCCTGAAACGTAGAGAAATCGGCCGCATACGGGTGCGCAACACGCACTCGTTGGTCGACGTGCCAGAGGCGCGGGCAAAGGAGATCATCGACTCGATGGCCGGTGCGGTTTTGCGCGAGCGAGAGCTCAGTGTCGAGCTCGCCGAAAATGAGGGAGCGGCCCCGCGAAGTTGAATCCCGGCCCGCGCGTCGTCTATGTTGGAACGGTAGATGCCTGAGGGGATCGCATCGACAGCGCCCGAGCTCTCGGGTTTACAGCCGGGAGCCGTGGTAGGGGGAAGGTTCGAGGTCGTCGATCGGGTCGACGAAGACCCGCAGGCCGTGGTGTGGTCGGCGAAGGATCGCCAGACCAAGCGAGACATTCTCGTCCACGTGCTTCGGCCGGACCTAGTGCCACCGCAAGCCGCTTCTGATTTTCGGGAGGCATGCCGGATGGCGGCCGCCCTATCCCATAACAACATCGCCAAGATGTTCGGTGTGGGCTGCACGGAAAAGGGAGAGCACTTCATCGCGGGAGAGTGGATCGACGGGACTCCGCTGTCCGAGTTCATCCAGGAACGCGACCGCCAAGATGAGCCTCTTTCGCTGCGCGGGATTTACAACGTCGTCGCGCATCTGTGTAGCGCGCTGAGCTACGCGCACGACAAAGGCCCGCATGGAACCCTTCGCCCGAGCGCGGTGTGGGTCACGCGTGAGGGCCAAGTGAAGGTGCGCGACTTTGGCGTCGGACAGGTTCTCCTCGAGGCGGTGGGTCCGAGCGCGTTCCAAGATAGCGACCAAGCGTGCCTCGCCCCAGAGGTCAAAGAAGGCAAACCAGCGACGGCTCGGAGCGATGTCTTCGGCGTTGGCGCGATTCTCTACGAGCTGCTGACGACGCGCTCGCCGGGCAAGGGGTTTGTCGCGCCGTCACACCTGCGACAAGACATCCCGCCCGAGCTGGACGGCATTCTGTTCCGGTGCCTCGCGCACGACCCGAAAGACCGCTTCGACTCGCCCGAAGCCGTGCGTACTGCGCTGACGCCTTTCGTACAGGTGGCCAACTCGATGCCGCCGCCGCCCTCGGAAGGGGTGACTCTCGACATCGATCTCAGCTCCGTCTTGCCACCACCGGACATCGACATCCCTGTGTTTTCGCTTCTTCCGCAAGCGCCATTGGCTCCGCCGCCGCCACCAAGACCGGACCTCAAGACCATCCTGGAGGAGCTCTCGTCGGATACGAAGCAGCGTTGGATGGTGGCCCGCGACAAGATGGACCACGGGCCATTCAACGCGCGCGAGCTCATCGAGCGACTGAACGTCGGTGGGTTTTCGGGAGACGACCCGACGCTCAACACGGATAGCAACGAACGAAGGCCTCTCCGCGAGTGGCCGGAGTTCCGCGAGTTCATCCTGCAACGGGAGCATCAAGACGAGGTGGCGGCAGCCCACGCCGCACGGGTCCACGCACGGAGATCGGAGAAGCGCTCGGCGGCCGCGAAATGGCTGATTGCCGCTTCTCTCGTCGGGGTCATCGCGCTGTCGGTCGGCGGCTTCTTGATGTCGCGCTCGAGTGACGTCCGGGAGGCGTCTTCGACCGAGCTCGACGACCTTTTCAAGCTCGGGGACATCCCGACCGGCGAGGCGGGCCTGCTGCCGGATCGACCTATTCGGCGCCGTAGGAGGGGCTCCGGCTCCGCCGCCGCTCCGCGGAGCCAGGGCGGGTTCGCGAGTTACGACGAGGCGATGAGCCGGGCGGTTGAAATCGGAGACGCCTCACAAGGCGGCGGAGAGGGTCGGCTCACCGGCGCCCAGGTCGCCAGCGTGATGAATCGCAACCTCAACCGCTTCTATAGCAAGTGCGTGATCCCCGAGGTCAAGAGCGGCACTCAGCTCGGCAACGTGAAAGTCGACCTTGCAATCGCAGGCAACGGCTCGGTTCTAGGCGCCACGGTACGGGGAGGCGGCGCCGGTTTTCAAACGTGCATGGGCCAACAGATCGCCAGCGTACGGTTCCCGCCGTTCGGCGCCCCGAGAATGGGCGCGCGCTACAACTTCGACGTGAAGTAGCGGTCAGATACCGGTGACCCGGGCTGTGGCGCACGGCACGCCCTCGCCCGCTCAGACATCCTCGGCGGGGATGTTGGGCAGCATTGTGGACTCCCTCTCGAGTGTATGACTCGGAGTGATGGATCGGCGCCTGCGGAACTCGCGTTCGAGGACATGCCGCGCGCCACAGCCCGGGTCACCTACTTCGCGAGAACGCTGACACTGACGCCGGCACTGCGGCGGCCCGAGTCACCGGTTGACGCAGCGTGAGTGCTTAGCCCGCGAGTGCCTTTGCTACCGCTGGGATCCTTGCGAAAGTCTCCTTGTCGGCGGCTTTCTCGACGGCGTCCTGTGCGGTCACCTTGCCCTCGGCGACCAGTCGGGCGAGGACTGCGTCGATGCTCTGCATCCCGTAGCTCCCACCGCTTTGGATCAAGCTTTGCAGCATGGTCGTCTTGGCCTCGCGAATTGCAGAGGATACCCCCGACGTGCCGATGAGGATCTCCTGGGCCGCGATACGCCCGCTTCCGTCCGCTCTCCTTAGGAGTTGCTGTGCGACGATACCCGCCAGAGATTCTGCGAGCATACCTCGAATCTGAGGCTGTTGACTTGCCGGGAAGGCGTTGACGAAACGGTCGATCGTTGCGGGCGCCGAGTTGGTGTGAACCGTCGCGAAGATCAACACCCCGAAGCTAGCTAGCTGAAGGGCCATCTTCATGGTCTCACGCCCTCGTAGCTCGCCTACGAGGATGACGTCCGCGTTCTCCCGACCAGCGCTTCGAATCGCGTCGGCGAAGCTCGGTGTGTGCACTCCGACCTCGCGGTGGGTGATCTGGCATTTGCGCGGTCGATGCACGAACTCGACTGGATCTTCGATCGTGAGGATGTGTCCCTCGCGTTTACGGTTGATGTAGTCGAGCATGGCGGCAAGCGTCGTACTCTTTCCGCTACCCGTCGGTCCGGTTACGAGCACCAAGCCCGCTCTCCTATCCGCGAGGCCTACGACGGCCTCGGGCAGGCCCAACTGCTCGGTCGTCAGAATCTCGCGCGGAATGGTTCGAAAGACGGCGCCCGGTCCCGTCGTCTTGTAGAGATAGTTTGCGCGAAAGCGCGCCTTGTCCTCGTAGCCGTATGCGAAGTCGAGATCGTGATACGCGTGAAAGTACTCGAGCCGATCTTGGTCCAGCAGCTCGTCCATGAGACGAGTGATGGTCGGACGATCCAGCGGCTGACGCGCGATTGCGACCAGCTGTCCCTTTACGCGAATCGTGGGTGGATAGCCTACCGAGAGGTGGAGATCGGACCCATCGCGGTCGAGAAGCACATCAAAGTATCGATCGAGCGCTGGCATGATTCACTTGTCCTTCCTGGAAAACAGGTTGCGGCGGGTGCCTTTTCGAGCGCGTTCTTGATCTTGCGGGGTGGGCTGGGGCACGGGCGCCCCTGCCCCGATGACCCGGGGATCGTCGGCGTAGGCCTTCGCGACCTCCTCGGTGATCACGCCGGCGGCGAGCAGCTCGTTGAGCGAGTCTTCGATGCGGATCATCCCAAATGCGCGGCCGCGCTGAAGGAGGCTCGGCAACTGAAACAGCTTGTCGTCGCGGATGAGTGACCACAACGCCATGTTTCCGGTCAAGAGCTCGACTGCAACCACGCGGCCGTGCCCGTCCTTTTTCGGAACCAGACGCTGGCTCACCACGAACTTGAGCGCGCCCGCCAGCGTTGCACGCACCTGGGATTGATCGTCGGGTGGAAACATGTCGATCAGACGGTCGATCGTGGTCGCGCCCGAAGGTGTGCTCATCGTGGCGAACACCAAGTGCCCCGTCTCCGACGCCTCGAGCGCTTTCTCGACCGTCTCACAGTCCCGTAGCTCACCGATGGCGATGACATCGGGGTCCTCGCGTAGGGATCCCTTCAGCGCCGCGTGGAAGCTCTTGGTATGTGAACCGACCTCACGCTGGCTGATGATCGCCTTCTTGATCGGATGGATGATCTCGACAGGGTCCTCGACCGTAATGACGTGAACCGAGCGTTCCGCATTGAACAGGTCGACGAGTGCCGCGAGTGTCGTCGTCTTGCCTGCGCCGCTCGGACCGGACACCACGACCAGCCCCTGATGGTAGTCGAGCATCTGCCGTAACTCCTGCGGCAAACTGAGAGACTCGACGGTTGGGGGCTCGTTCATGATCAGTCGAAAGCACCCCTTGATTCCACTCCGCTGTTTGTTGGCGTTTACTCGAAAGCGACCAGCGCCCTCGATCTGGCAGGCGAAGTCCGCGTACCCGAGCTCCTCGAACTGGTGCGCATTGCGCTCGTTGAGCAAGGGCGCCAGCAGAGAGCGAGCTTCGTCGTCATCTAACGGAGCACCTCGCGCAACCAGCGAGCCATTGCATCGAAAGCGCACCGGTTCCCCAGACATGATGTGAACATCGCTCGCGGATTCAGTGCGAGCCTCCACCAACAATTTACGGAGCGCGGGAGGCGCCGATGCCGGCACGTCCGCCGGCACGAACTCGGCCAACGGGGAGGCTTCGGGTGGCGGGCGATACGAATGTCTCGGAATCACGCTCCGAGCGTTCGGGTACTTGATCGCAACCGGCGGCGGGCGATGAGAAGGGATGCGTGGAGCCGGCGGCGCGGAGCGTATCTCTGGTGGAGCTTGCGACGACTCGAGCAGAAGCCCGGGGGGTCTCGCCGACGTCCACTGACCGTTGGCGGGACGCATCGCTCCGATCGGCACCTTGGTCGACTCGGGTTCGAGCTGTGGATCGGGCGGTGCCACCGGCACGGGGTCCGACAGGCGGTCGGGAAGCCAGACCCGCAACAACAGCATCTGTCCTGAGCGAGCGACAGTCGCAACGTACTTGTTTCCGTTGATATGTGTCGCTGTTGGTGCACTGGCGCCGTCCTCCTGGGGGACGAGGTCCTGCAAAGGCGTCTGTTCGACCAACTTGAGAATGTGCTGAGCGGTCAGCGGCTCTCGAGTAACCGGCTGAAGCCGGCCTTTTCGCTTGGCCGCGGCGGTCGCCCCGCTTTGAAAGACAATTTCGCTGACATCCCCTCTTTCGAGGTAGTGGAGGAAGTTTTCGAGCCCTGACATGGTTCCAATAATAACGGTAAAATATGCTGTAAACCAAATCACAAACCCGCGGAGTGGCCGCGCTCGGGCCCGGACATTCCGACGGGAGCGGAAATCGGAGAAAACCGTTCGTTTGACAGGCGCCCGAGCCGATTGCTAGCGTCTTCATCTCGAAAAGGTCAGCTGGCCCCTTGTCCGAATACAGCGGAAAAGTGTAATATAAGTATCATCATGTCCGAGGAAAAAGAGTCTTCCGTTCTCTTCAACCTTCGAGAGCTCATGAACCTCGAAGAAGACCGGGTTCGTGAGGAGGAGGAGGAGCGGCTCGAACGCGAGGCAGCCGAGCGCGAGCGCTTGGCGGAGGAGGCTCGCCGAAAGCAAGAAGAGGAAGAGGCGCGACTCCGCGCTCAAGAAGAGTCTCGCGCTGCCGAGGAGCGGAGGACCCGCGAGGAAGAGGAGCAAGCCCTTCGCGAGCGCAAAGAAGCCGAGCTGCGTGTACGATTGGAACAAGAGGCTAGAGAGAAGGCCGACGAGCATCAGCGCATGCTGGCGCACGAGAAAGAGATCGCGGCGATCAGCGCACAACAGCGCAAAGGGGTCCACCCCGGACTGGTGGCGGCAGCCGTGGTGCTCGTTGCCGTGGCGCTAGGCGGCTCGTACTTCGGGATCTACAAGCCGGCCGTCGAGCAGCAAGAGGCGGAAGCCCTCGCAGCCAAGATGGAAGCCGAGCGAGCAGCGCGCGAAGCGGAAGCTGCTCGGGAAGCAGCCGAGTTGGAGGCTCAAAAACGCGCAGAGGCGGAGGCGGAAAAGGCACGTCTAGCGGAGAAAGCCCAGCGCGAAGCACAGGCCGCCGCGGCAGCACGAAGGGCTGCATCACCGAACAAGCCGGCCGGAACACGGCGCGGCCGGTCGAAGCCACGCAAAGCGGATACCGACGATCCACTTGCTGGGCTGGACAGCCTCTAGCCCGCACCGTAGCGTAGCTCCGGTGAATGATGGCTAAACAGGACCTAGCGTCTCACATCGCGCTTGCGCTCGACGTGCCGGACCTCGAGGCAGCAAGGCGGCTCGTCGAGCAGACGCGCGATCACATCGGGGTTTTCAAGGTAGGCCTCGAGCTCTTCACCGGGGTTGGTCCACCCGCTGTCGAGGTCGTGCTCGACGCGGGAGCGAAGTGCTTCCTCGACCTGAAAATGCACGACATCCCGGCAACCATGGGCCGATCGGCCGCCCGAGCTGCAGCCATGGGCGTCGACTATCTCACGGTTCACAGCTCGGCCGGAAAGGACGCGCTTGTCGCGGCGAGTGAGTCGGCGGGGTCGATGCAGTTACTCGCGGTGACGATTCTCACCAGCTTGGACGAACCCTCCCTGCGAGGCATCGGCTTCTCCGATGGCGTAGAGCCATCGGTCACCAGACTTGCAAAACTTGCGTGGGACGCTGGTCTTCGTGGGTTCGTCACTTCCGCACAAGAATGCGCTGCGCTTCGCGCTTCGCTCGGCGATGAGGCGTTCTTGGTAACACCAGGCATCCGTCCGACAGGCGCTGCCGCCGATGATCAAAGGCGGGTCATGTCACCCGCGGCGGCGATCGCGTCAGGGTCCAATATGCTTGTCGTCGGAAGGCCGGTTCGCGACGCGACTGACGTCACGGCGGCGGCATCGGCTTTGGCGCGAGAAGTAGGGTTGGCACTTCGAACATGAGTCGCGTCCTCGCAGGCCGGCGCCCGGTGCTCGAAGCGCTACGGGGCAACGCCAAGATCCACCACGTGATCATGGAGTCCGAAAATCGTTTTCCGGACGTAACTGAGGCCGCGCAAGCGAGTGGCGTTCCAATCAGTACCAAGCCGCGTGCCGACCTCGATCGGCTCACCGAGGGCGCGCGTCACCAAGGTGTCATGGCGCTGGCGGATCCCTATGTGTTTTTCGAAGTCGAGGAGCTAGTCGCGCGTTCGGGTCACTACCCGCTTCTCATTGCCCTCGATGAAGTGACCGATCCACAGAATCTTGGCGCCATCATCCGAAGCGCGGTCACGTTGGGCCTCGACGGGCTGGTGATTCCCAAGCACCGCGCGGCGGGCATCACCCCGGCGGTCGTACGGGCCTCGGCGGGAGCGACCGAGCACGCCGCGATCGCCCGCGTCACCAACCTCCAGCGAACCCTCCTCTCGTTGCATGAGACCGGGATGGAAATCATCGGCCTCGATGCGGCGGCGGATATCGGCATCCGCGACCTCGAGCCTGCCCACGGTGGACGGGTGCTGGTGATTGGCTCCGAGGGAAAGGGGCTGCGTCGGATGGTTCGACAACGGTGCGATATCGTGGTTCACATTCCTCAGGAGGGTCCCATGGATTCGCTGAACGCATCGGTCGCCGCAGCCATCGCGATGTACGAGGTTGCGGCGAAGCGTGGGAGGGCTTCGCGTGAACACTGACAATCTCGCGCGCGATACGGACGAAGAAACCGTCCGTCGGGTATTGATTCTCACTGGTGGCGGCGATGCGCCGGGGCTCAACGCGGTCTTGCGGGCCTTCGTCAAAACGGCCACGGACCTAGGGCTCGAAGTGCTCGGCTCCGAAGACGGCTTCGCTGGCTTGATCGAAGAACCAAGCCGGGTGGTTCCGCTGACGCGCAAGAGCGTTCGAGGCATTCTCCCGAAGGGCGGCAGTATCTTAGGATGCTCGAACCGCGCCAACCCGTTTGCGTACGTGGAACGTAGCGCGGCCGGCACCGAACGAACCGTCGACGTATCAGAACGCGTCAAAGCCAAGCTAGAAGAGCTCGAGGTCGACATCCTGGTGGTGGTCGGCGGCGATGGGACGATGAATATTGGAATGCGTTTCGCCAAGATGGGTGTTTCGGTGGTCGGTATTCCCAAAACCATCGACAACGACCTGGCGGCAACCGATCTCACGTTCGGCTTGGATACGGCGGTCGCCACCGCAACCTGGGCAATCGATGCGCTTCACTCGACCGCGGAAGCGCACGACCGGGTGATGATCCTCGAAGTCATGGGGCGTGACGCCGGTTGGATCGCCCTACTGGCTGGCATTGCGGGCGGCGCGGACGTCATACTCATCCCCGAAATTCATTACGACATCGACCGCATCGTGGATAAGATCCAAGAGCGCTCTGCGACCGGGCACAGCTTTAGCATCATCGTCATCGGAGAAGGCGCCAAGCCCCTCGGGGGGACGGTATCCAACATTGTGGCGGGCTACGAGAGCATCTGGCAGCACCACGAAGGGCCCGGAGTGCAACTCGCCAGGCTGCTCGAGGGACGGATCGATCACGACATCCGAGTGACCGTTCTTGGGCACCTGCAGCGCGGCGGCTCGCCCTCCTCTTTCGATCGGATCCTCGGCACGCGGTTTGGCGTCCACGCAGCTTTTCTCTGTTACAACGACACTGCCGGTCAAGTCGTCGCCCTCAAAGGCCAGGACATCGTCTCCGTGCCGTTGGAAACCGCGGTGGCGAATCTCAAGCGCGTCCCACTGGATGGTGAGCTGGTGATGGTCACCCGAGCGATGGGGATCGAGCTAGGCGAGGGGTAGGATGTCACGCACTGCTGCTGCCCTCGTCATCGGCAACGAGATTCTGTCCGGCAAGATTGCGGACACCAACACCGCATTCCTAGCCCGCGGTCTTTTCGAGTTGGGAATCGAGCTTAGGCGAGTCGTGGTGTGCGGCGACGAAGTCGATACCATTTGCAGCGAGCTCAACGCCCTCCGCTCGTCGCACGATCTCGTATTCACCAGCGGCGGAGTGGGCCCCACACACGACGATGTCACGATCGAGGGCGTAGCTGCGGCGTTCGGCCGACCCATCGTTCGTTCCGAGGCGGTAGAAAGCGTCATTCGCCACTACTATGGCGATCGCGCCACAGAGGCGCATTTCCGAATGGCCAACATGCCCGAGGGCGCCGAGATGCTGCGCAGCGCCGAGGCGCCTTGGCCCACCGTCGTGATCGAGAATGTCTACGTGCTCCCGGGCGTTCCGGAAATCTTCGAGCTGAAGTTTACAGATTTGCGAAAACGGATCGACCATGGGCACGAGTTCCATTCTCAGGCGGTGTACACCAAGAGCGGCGAGGGAGAGGTCGCGAGCCTCCTCGAGGAAATCGCCCAAGCCTTCCCGAGCGTCATGGTCGGGAGCTACGTGAAATGGCAAGCGGAGGACTATCGTACGAAGGTGACCTTTGACGGAAACGATCCCGAACAAGTCGCCAAAGCCGCAGACATGCTCGTCGAAAAGCTAGACCCAGCCCTCTTCGTCCGAAGAGAGCAGTAGGCACTGTCGCTGACACTGTCGCTGACACTGGCACTGTCACTGGCGCTGTCGCTGACACTGGCACTGTCGCTGACACTGGCGCTGACACTGGCACTGGCACTGACACTGTCGCTGCCACTGGCACTGTCGCTGACACTGGCACTGTCGCTGTCGCTGTCGCTGGCACTGGCGCTGGCACTGGCACTGGCACTGGCACTGGCACTGGCACTGGCACTGGCGCTGGCACTGGCGCTGGCACTGGCACTCCTTGTGTTGGGTTTGGGCCCTGTTGACCGCAGCGGGGTGAGGCCAACAGGGCCCAAACCCAACACAAGGAGTTCAAGATGCAATCAGAGAACGTTTACATTCGAGCGCGAAAGGTCGTGCAGGAGGTCGCTCCGCTCCTCCGGGTGGTTCGAGCACAAGATCGGGCGCTGGCGGATCAGCTGAAGCGAGCGGCGCAGAGTGTGGTGCTGAATGTCGCGGAAGCGCGGGGGAGCGATGCGGGGAATGCGCGGGCCCGATTCGCGACGGCTTGTGGGTCTGCCAAGGAGGTGCGGGCCGCGCTTCATATCGCGAGTGACTGGGGGTACATCGGGTCTGAGACCGCGACCCACCTCGACCGAAGGCTCGACGAGGTGTGTGCCATGACGTGGTGTTTGGCGAAACGCTAACGCCCTGAAAGCCTCCACGACATCGCGTAGATCTCATCGAGCGCGATGTCGAGCTCTGCGCATCGGTTCCGGCCGACGTAGCCGTACGCGGCCGCTAGCCGAAGCCCTGCGCGGACCTCTTTGGCGGACCCGCACGCCGTGGCGAACCGCGCCCTGGCCGTCCCCGGGTCATTCCCGTCGGCTTCGGCGAGATTGAGCACCACGCTATTCATAGCCCGTCGCACTTGGTCGAAGAGGTCCTTATCGGCCTTTCTGATGTAGGGAAGAAGAGGTTGCAGCCCCTCGGCTGCCTCGAGTGCCTTTTGCTGAACGATGAGTCCCATGAGTGATTTCCTTTCCGAGTGGCTCGGCCCCTCGCAGAAGGGCGAAGCCCGGGGGCCGAGACGCTCGGAAAGGAAATCACGATGACCCAAGTTAGATCACACTGACACTGGCACTGTCGCTGACGCTGGCACTGACACTGGCACTGACACTGGCACTGGCACTGTTCACCGGTCCACGAAGCGCTACTTCATCCAGCGTAGCTCTTGCTTCCCTGGGTCCGTCACTTTTCTCGGGTCTTGCGCAGGCTCCGGCTCTTCCTCTGTCCCTGTCCGCGCGCCGAATTCTCGAGCCGCCTCGGCTGGGTAGACCCGGACGGCGACTTTGGTTTCGACACGTACCAATTGCGGCCGACCTTGCACGTAGGTATTGATCCGCATCTGCGAGGTGGATTCTGCCTCCGAGAACGGGGTGAAGAAACCGAGCCTCACGACGGACGAACCGATGACCGACGCTTGGTAGGCCTCGAGTCGCCCGCTCCCGATCGCCTGTGGCGGAGCACTCTGTCGGGCTGAGATCTGGAGCTTGAGCTTGCCTTGGTTCATCTCCATCAAGTCGTAGGTAACCGTCTGGTCGACCCAGATCCCCGACAGCTGCACCTTGCGATCGACCTCCCAACGCGACCGCGCCCCGACGGGCTCCGACGGAAACGGCACGGTGAGAAGCGCGGTGCGAATGTTACCAAGCATCGAGCTCAGCCGAGGCGGGACATCCTTGAGGCCACGGAACTCACTGCGTCGGATTCTTCCTTGGGCGTCCATCTCGCTCCAGCCTTGCACCCGCAGCAACGGCTCGAGCATGTTCTCGAGCTGTTCTCGTGCCGCGGGCTCCATTTTGTCAGCAACGTCCGAAAGACGGACCTGAGTGATCCGAACGGCATGACGGATGAAGCCTTCGGGCGTCGGCTCCGCAGGCCCCATCTTCACCTCGAGCTGCACCGGGGGCATGCCACTCTGCTGCCCCTCGCCGCCAACTACCGTGGCACTCAGCATGACGAGCTCGAGGTAGAGCACCTCGGTCTGTCCCGGCGAAACGTTGTAACGGAGTGGGACACGCGGGGTCATCCCTGGATCGAGCACGCGAATCTCAGGCGGGACTCGCTGCGGAGGCCCAGGATCGACGATCGCGGTCTGGGGTTGGTATTTGGGACGGCAAGAAGTCGTCAGAACCAGGAGACACGCGACCAACACAACGCGAAGCATCATCGTTACCTTTCACTCTTTGTGGTCAGCCGCAGGACAGAATGCCGCACGGACTGAACGGGTTCCGTTTGCTCGGGAGAAACTAGGGCAATATCGGCCTCTGAATGTGACTCGAGGTCCGCTTCGACCGCGATCGGCAAACCGAGATCCACCAGAGCTTGCCCTTCTGCCTGCATCTCGTACTTGCGCACATGCATCTCGAGCTTGGGATTCAGATCGGCGATCTGGGTGGGCGCGGACTGCTGCACCTCAATCTTGACGCGAAAGCGATCACCCATGCGATCGACGAGCTCGTAGCGCGTGACCTGCGTCACCCACGCGCTCCAGAGCCGGACGGATCGTCGGACCTCCCAGACGGCACCCACCCCGACTGGCTCGACTGGTAAGGGCACAGTCGCGATGGCGGATCGCACGTTTCCTAGCATGATCGTAACACGCGGATGGATTCGCTCTTGGCCCTTCGTCCATGGCACGTCGGAGTCGATGACGATGCCGCGGTCGCTCAAGTCGAACCGGCCCCGCATGTTGTTCAGCGCTTGGACACCCTCCTGTGCTCCGTCGAGGCGATCTTCCTCGATGCCTTCGGGCAGAATCGCAGTCGCCCTCGAGATCCGGAGCACATAGCGCGTGCCACGGTTTTCGAGCGAGACGGTGGGCCCTGCACGGAGGTCGAGTCTCACGCCAGGTAAGACGCCGAAGATGTCTTGAAGGTCTTCGGTCGCGGTCGAGGCTGTCCGGACTTCGAGGACGCTTCGAACGACGGTGCCTGGATAGATCGCGTACCGAAGAACCTGATGCGGCTTATCCCCAGGCTCGACCAGCGAAACCGACAACTCGGGCGGTGGCGGCGTGGGCTTGTCCTTTTTGCAACCGCACGTGACGAGCAAAGCTACGAGGCAAGCCCCGAGGGTGGATCTGTGTTGCGTCATTGCCAAGTCTCTCTACTCCGCGCTTCCTTCTAGAGAGGAATCGACGACAGAGCAAGCGTGGATCGACAAGAAACCGATGTGCCGCCCCAGGCCCTTGGAACCTAGTACCATCCACCGATGCCGAGCGAGACCGCCTGGTACTCGGCCGCGATGTCGAACGACGTCGAGATCTGCCACCGATAGTCATCCGGCCATAGGCCGAAGACGTTCCATTTCAAGACATTGATGTCAATTCCGAACGTGACGTGCAGGCGCGCCGCCGTTGCAGCGAAACGCGAGGGCTCGACGTAGCTCCCCACCCGCACCTTCATGCGCTTCGGCCAGGGCTCGCTCTCGTAACCGATGCGCGGCGAGAGCGTGACCTTTTCGCCAGAGCGCTGCACGGTTTGGAACAGGAAGGATTCGACACCGACGCCGTCCGTCACACGCCCGGTGAACCACAGATCGACCGTCAGCAGATGGTACCGGCGTGGCCATTCATTGCGGTAGCGATTTCGAAGCACTTCCCAGGCTTGCCTCTTCACCTGCTGTCGCCAGTGTTTGATCTGCGCGTACTTCCGCTTGTACCTCTCTTCGATGACACGAATGCACTCATCCAAGTCTGGCCCTCCGCGTGCCCGAGCCGCCGCGAGCTCTCGTTGCTCCGCTTCTCGCACCTGCCGCTCACGCCGTTCCAAGCGCTCGAGCTCGGGCGCAGCCAGTTTCTCCACACTGACCCAGGGTTGGTTCGTCGGCCGGGGTCCAAACTGATACGAGAACCCAACACCACCGCTCGTCGGAAGCTCCGTCGACCGCGGCAAGAAGAACGTGCCAAACGTGATGTCCCCGTCCAGCGTTCGAACGACGTCGCCGCGGGTTCGAAGCCCGGTGTCCATCTGCGGATAAAGCGAGGCTCCGAGTCGCCAGCGCTTGTCGTGGGGCTGAAACATGATGCCAACCTCACCTCCGAGGCCTAGTGAGTCGAACTCTTCTCCGCCCTTGTTCACCAACCGGTCCGAGAAAAACGCTCGCTGGCGAAGGATGCGCAGGCCGCCGCCGATCACCAGCTGCCCATCGAGGAATCCGTAACCGGCCTGGATGTGAAACGTGGTGAAGCGAAGTCTCAACTGGTCCGGCTGCATCGTGCTCGGGTTCTCAACGCCTTTCAGACTGACGAACTGCGCATCGATCGTGAGCCCGATCCCGAAATTCCACATCTGCCAGTACGCGCCCGGAATCAAGAAAAAGAGGCCGTCCTCTTCCACATTCTGCGCTTCGCCAAAGATCTCGCCGCTGTTGTAGAAGTCGCCTGACTGGAACGGATACGTCACGCCAAACGCGAGCCAGTAATCATACCAATCTGGCCACTGGGGCCCGCGCCACGCCACCGCAGCGGGGTTCTGGAGGCCACCTTGGACTCCCTCCGCCAGCGAGGTCGCCGCACCCGCAAGCCCGGTGACTCGAGAAGTACTGATGACGACTCCTCGCGTGAGGTCGATCGTATAATTGGACGTGGTGATCGGAGTCCCGTCCGGACCGAGCTGAGCAAGGCCGCGCGCGGGCATCTCAGCAACGACGGCAATCAGCAGAAAGTAGCGGGCACACGTCTTGGTCACGGATCGGGCCTGAAGCTACACCGAGTCAACGCCGAGATCACCGGGCGAGATCGATCGAAAGCTCGAACCTCAACGTGGACTTCCCGCACGCTCAAGGTGTCAGCGTCTGGATGCCCTCTTGGGTCGACTTCTGGAGCGCCTCCTGATCCTCGATGCTGAGGTTTTCCAGCTGCTTCTTTCGCTCTTTGAGCGCCTCGAGCTCCTCTTCGGCCTTCTCGGCTTCGAGGCGCTCTCTGCGCGCTTTCTCAGTTGCCTCCTTGATCTCCGGGTCATCGATCAGCTCCTCGGCGGCCTCCTCTTCGGCCTGCCGTTCCGCAGCTTGCCTTGCTTCTTCTTCGAGCTGCTCTTTGCGTTTCTTCTCTTTGATCTCGTCTTTGACCACAGCCGCGGCTTGGCCGACGTCACCGCCGATCGAGATGATGAAAACGCGCTCTTTGACCTCCGACGCGTTGAACACGCCCGTATCGGGGTCATCGAGGGTCGACGGTCGGAGATCGAGCGCAGGGCCGTCACCTTTTCCGAACAGCGCCGATAGCGCGAACGACAACCCCTTGTTGTTTTTGTGCCCGCCAAATGAAAAGCTGAAGCCGTAGCGATCGATGCTGCTTCGCTGAATGCGACCGGTTTCAGATTCGATCGCGTCGGGGGCCCCGGAACGATCGGTGAGAAAGCCAAAACGGGTAAACAGGAACTTGGTGAGCTCGATCTCCGTGCCGATCGAGATGTTCCAAGTGAACACACGCTTGGTGTCGGTGTCGAGCAACGCCCCCGACGTATTGGCGCGGCCCGCGACCTGCGGGAGCCCGGGCGTGATGCTCCCTTCGCCGACCGGTCCCACTAATTGCAAATCGGCCGCTACGGCGACACGCTTGGTCCACGCATACGCGACGCCGAAGCGCAGCTCCCAGGGAATCGGCGAATTCGACCCGCGTTTGACCTCTGCGAAGATCGATTCGGAGGGCGCCGGGTCGACCCGAGCGTCGACGTCGTTGAGCTCAAAGCGAAGCGTGGATTTCCCGCCAACCTGGATGCCCGGCGGCTGAAACATCAGGCCAAGGCGCCAGCGCCCGTTCCCAAGGAGCTGCATCAGGCCGATCCGAAAGACCAGGCTCCATGCACTCATCTGGAAAAACGTGTTCCGGCTACTTGAGCGGGCGTTCTGGACGCAGAACGGAATCGTTGGGCTTGTGGGACAAGGGCTTCCTTGGGTGGGATCTTGCTCGCCACCGATGCTAAACGCGAGGGTCTCCAAGTGATCGAGCTCACGGTGGGCCGCAAAGAGGCTCAGCCCAATCAAGAAGTTCTCGATCGCCCGGTACCCGACTGCGGCGCCGAGGTAGGTGATCCGGTCCTTCTGTGCGAACTGAACGCTGTTGGTGCGGCCAAAGCTGTCCATGGTCTGGATGTCACCGCCGTTTTCGTTGTTGTAGGTTTGAAACGCCGAGATCGCGATCTGTACCGGTTTTCCGCCTTTGTCGTACTTGGCCTTGCCAACGGCAAAGCTCGCCACTGCGAAGGCCGGTAGCGTCGGCCGCGAGTTGAGCTCGAAGTCTTGAAGCTGGCAGCCCGAGAAATCGGGATCGTCACTGTTGAGGTCAGGGTTACACGACCCCGGTGTGGCGTTGGGATCGTCGCTCAGGATCGCGTTGCTGAGCGTCGCTTTGCGAAGCGAGCTCAACGACAAGCTGCCTTGCAGAAGCTTCGCTTCGAGGAGCGGAAGGCCCGCCGGGTTGAACCAGATCGCGGCACCATCGGCCGCGAAGCCCGTAAAGGCCGCGGCCATGCCCCGAGACCGCTCACCGAGTTGTAGCGTTTGGTAGTGGCTCGTGTCGCCCTGAGCGCTCGCCGACGACTCGACAGTCAAGACGAGAAGCAAAGCGGCGCCGGCAATGCGAGCTCTGGATCTCGTCGCGCTGCGGTTCGTCACGGTCCGGATCCTACAACAGAAAAACCCGATTTGTCTCGTGCTTTTGAAGCGTTGCGGCGTGTACTGATCGGCGCAGACTATGCGCTTTTGCATCGTCGGTGGGTCCGTCGTTGCTTCTGGATCTACCCCGAGCGCGGCCGCATGGAAGAGCCTGTGTCGCGGCTCCCAAATCTGAGGGACGCGCACGACGGGAGCTGCCTACTGCGTCGGGACCCCTTCGTCCGCCTCGAGCGCTGGAGCGTCTGTGTCCGGCACCCCTGCTTCCGCCTCTCCCTTGCCTTTCTTGGCCTTCTTGTCTGCCTTCTTCGCAGCCCGCTTCTCTTTTTTGTTCTTTCGCTTCCCGTGATAGGCGTCGGGATCGTGCTCGACGGGCGCGGGTCCGACCGAACCGTTTAGCACCCACGTGTCGACGTCCGGGAAGAAGACGTAGACCGCTTTCTTCTCGCAACCGTGCGCCGCGATTTGAGAGGCCAGATTGCGTGCGCCCTCTTCATCGATGACGATGAGCTCGATCTCTTCTTTAGGGCACTGGAAATCGAAGGACGCTCGATCCAAGACGGTTTTGTTGGCTCGCTTGTTGTGACCACAGGCGAAACCAACGGTCGCGATGAGAAGCACTAGGGTTATCCGAGCGAACATAGGACGGTTTATGCAATTCTATCGCTGAACATGCCAGTCTCTTTTCTTCTTCTCGGCGGAGATCATCCCGAGTCGTCGGTCTCGCCTCTGGAGACGATGTGCAGAGCCACGAGCCTCGCGATCATGACGGCGAGGTAGAGCGTCCCGTACGCCCCTTCGAGCACCGCGATGGGACGGGCTAGCTTGGAGAGTGGTGCGATGTCCCCGTATCCCACCGTGGTGAGGCATACGAGGCTGAAATAGAGCAAAGCATCCCCTACTTCCCGCTCGCTTCCGCTAGCCGGAAGGCCCGAGAACGAGCCCGGATACGCGAGCTCGATCAGCTGGAAAACGAACGCAAACGCAACCGCAGACAACAAATACGCAACGATTGCGCCTAAGACCGCATTGGTGCTCACCCGAGGCAGCCGATGAAGCGCGGTCACGATCAGCACGATGGCGTAGACAATCCAAACGACGGTGATCAAGATCGCTCCAAACGAGTAGCCGACTTGGTCTGTGAGGATCTCCGTCCAGCGGACCACGAGGGTTACCACGGTGAGCGCCAAAAAGGGCACACGATGCGCGCCTTGCGAAGCAGCGGCATAGCCGCCTGTGACCAGCACGAGGTCGAAGAAGAACTCAATGGAGTAGCCCGCCTTTTCAACCGGTACGAGCGGTGCCACCACGATGAGAATCAACAGAACGACGAGGAGCGCCCCAAAATGAGGAGCTTTCCGAGTCGAAGGTAGAAGGGAGTATTGCATTGACATTCTCGAACACCGGGGGCCTACTCCGGCGAGCTTAGGCCACGAAAGTCGGCATCCCAGAGCGCCCGAGCCTTCAATAGCGAAGCCAAAAGATCAAGCTTCAAGAAACCGGAAATGACCGTCGAAACCAGCGAAGCCCGACAAGGGGGGAAACGTCTGCGGAGACTGCAAACCTTTCTCGATGTCGCCTATGCGGTGCTCTTCGTTGAATTTTTCTTCCAGTACTTGCCACGCACCGAGGACATGGCCTGGGAGGCGCTCCGCTACGGCCTGCTCTCACTGCTCATCGAGAACTCGGTCGACATCCTGCGGCTCATCATCGCCGTTGGCCTCACGCTGATCTCGTGGAACCTGACACAGAAGCTTCTTGGGCCGCTCACCCAAACGGATGCGAAACACACCACGCTGGCGCTCTTTCAGCTGATCTTTGTTTGCATGTTCCTGTTCTTTGCGATCGCGGACCCGGCGCTCGAAAGCGTTTCTTCGCCGGTTGGCCAGAGCATTTGCTTAGCAATTTCGGGGTTCATTGGCCTTGGCGGCTTCGCCTATGCTCGAAAGAAGGGCTTCGCCGATCCGGATCTCTCAGACGCAAAAATTGTGGAGGTTGTTCGGGGTGCCTCGATCGAGCCCACCACCGCGCTTCTCAACACCGGCCTCGCCTTTGTCGGACCAGGTGCATGGACTCTCGGTTGGTTCCTGATTCCCGTCGCCGTGATTCAGATCCGCAAGCGTCTCCCATCCGAGGGCGGGGCGTCACTGCCCTGACACGGAGTCGAGTGGAATTCTCCAGGCAACGGCACTATCGTCGGGCCATCGTGGCGCGATTATTCTTACTCGCGACCCTCTCGCTCCTTTGTACGGCAAGCTTGTCGTGCGAATCGCTCAATATACCGCCTGCCCCTGATCTTCAGCCGGTGCTCAACGCTTATGAAAACCCAAGCGCCGTCGTCGACGGCGAGATCATGGGCGAGGTTGCTGATGAAATCGCCAAGGCTGCCGAGGAGATCGATGATTCGGAGATCTTCGAGGAGATCCTGGACGTGATCATCGAAGTTCAACAGGAGCTCGAGATGAACACCAATGAGAATGGTGAGCTCGTTCTCAATGGGACTTGCGTTGGTGGAGCCAATGAAGGCAGCGCCTGCGTCGACGACTCGGATTGTACGGATGGTACGGATGGCACTTGCGGGGGGTTGACGCTCCCAAGCCCCAATGGGGGGGTCCAGGTCAACTTCATCTGTGACGGGTGGGACGAAAGGCAATTCGATCCCGACTATGAAGCCGACCCCGACCCCGCAAATGGCAAGATCGAGCTAACGATGACCCTCGACGGCGGAGGTATCGGCCGCGTCGTCTGGGGCACCGCCGCCAACTGTCGGTATCTCGTGCCCGGCGAGGGCGACACTTGCGAAGCTGCTGGATGTTTCGAAGCTTCGTACAACGGGGGCGTCGCGGTCGACTTGGGAGACACCGTGCCGCTCGATGAGGACATCACAGAGTTGCTCGTCACTTTCGTCGTCGATGGCGTCATCGGCTTTGACCCCATCGGGGTTGACGGATCCCCCTTCGCCATCGATCAGAGCTTCCGAGTTAAACTAGCAGACACCGATGGGCTCGAGATCCTGGTGGACATCGGGGAGCAGCCGTTAGAGGAGACGTTCACCTATTTTTTTCGAGGCACTACTCAAGGACTCCGTGCTCGGAATGGCACGTTCCGCTGCGACCTAGAGGACATGGTATGCTCCGACGACTCAGGACCAGTCTTCTCCTGGCAATAATCGTTGCGGGTGTGACCTCGGCCGGAATGGGGCTCGTTCCCAATTCCGCGCGCGCGTATCACACCTACAACGTGCGACTTCTCGACACCACGGCGTACAGCCTCCATCGGCGGCGGGTGCGCATAGGCTTGATGAAGCTGAGCTACGGGATCATCGACCAGCTGCAAGTGAGCACCTACACCATGCCTTGGATCCTCGGGGCCATCTTTGAGGACGTCGCCCCAAACCTCGAGCTCAAATCGACCTTGTACAACCGCAAACGCCTGGCGCTGAGCGTCTCGGCCGGATTCCTCGAAGGCACCATCAGGCAGTCCGACGAGACAAAAGCGAGGTATTTTCTGATTCCGGTCTCCGTCGCGTCATCCGTGCGGATCAATCCTGCGGTCAGCACACACTTCGGAGGATTCTACACCGCCGTCAACGGGGATGCCGAGGGAGGCGACGACATCGAAGGTGCAGTCGTGATCGATTTCCTTCAACTCTGGGGGATGCTCGAATGGCGGGTCTCTCGCGTGGTCGCCCTCACGTTCACCGTAAGATGGGTGCCTTATGTCAGCGACGTCGTGGTCAACGGCACCCTCGATGCAGATAACCCGACGGTCGCCGTTGCGCTCGAGCAGGATGTCTCGGAGTTGCAAAACGCGTTCGCCGTCATCCCCGGCTTCGTGTTCTCATGGGACCGCGCCAACATCCGGCTTGGGGTCGGCTACAGCAGTTTCTTCGTCGAGGGCTTCTTTCTCGTGGTCCCCGGGGATGTGCTCAGCAACATCGCCCCCGAGTTCGACGTGTTCGTCCGGTTCTAGCCGGATGGATCCAGATGCGGCGGCGCTAGTTCTTCATCTTTGGTTGCACTGCATGGGCAGCAGAAGCAGAAGACACGTCGCCGTCGAGGAACCATGTATTGGTGTTGGAGTTGAAGACGTAGATCGCCCTCTTCCCGCAACCGTACGCGGCGATGTGTGTCGCCATATAGCGCGCACCTCTGGCCTCGAGCACCGCCAGCGAGAGCTCGCTTTGAGCGCATGGGAAATCAAAGGCGGCGCGCTCCAGAACGGTCGTCGTTGCTCGCTTGTTGTGCCTGTTACAAGCGGTCCCGGCAGTCACGAGGAACGCCACAATGCAGAGGCGTGTCAGCATCTCGGAGGTTATGCACCTCGTCGCGGAAACGCGCCAGTGCCTTTTCGAGGGGCCGCTCTTGAGAGCTCCCTGAGCATCCGCATCTTCTACAGAGCTAGCCAGCCCGAAGCCCTGTGCTAGCCTCCGCGCCATGAAACTGACCGCTTTCGTGCTCTTCGCGCTCGTCGTCTTGAATGCTTGTGCCTCGAAGTCTGGATTGGGAGACAGCTCGACGATCGGCAAAGGCATCGACGTCGAAACCATGCGACCGCCAGAGGCCGCCCGAGTCGTCGCGGAATTTCAGGAGAAGTACGGCGTCGAATCCCTCCCTGCCCCTGACACGCAGGTGACCTCGATGGCTCAGGTCCTCGAGATCGTCAGGGGCGATCGGTTCTCCGAGTTCGAAGCTGCGCGAGCGTTCACCGCCGGTAAACAGGGCTCCGACGCGCTGACCATTCGTTCCTATCTCGAGACTTCGTATGCGGGAGGCCTGCTCCTGGCGGCTGCGATTCTCGAGGAGGAACGAAGACAGAACATGACCGAGCTTCGCCAAGTCAGCCAGTCGCGCCCTCTCGAGGACAACCAGAGCCGGGCAGCCGATCAAGCGCGCGCTCAACAACTCAAGACGAAAACCCAGGATCTCCGCAAGGTGGTGCGGGCGCTGAACGTGTTATCCGAAGAGCCTCTCGTCGCTGGCGCTGATCTCGCAGAGCAGGCGATTCGACAAGATCCGCAGAGTCAGTTGGCCTATTTAGCAAACGCCAACTACTACCGGCTCCGCGGCAGTTGGCTCGAGTTCGATCGGATGATGCGCTACGCCGAGGACACGGAGACCGGCAGCAATCCTCCAGTCAAGACTTACTTGCGCGCGATGGAAGCCCTGCAGCGCTATGTCGATGGGGCCAAGGCCAAGGAGCTCCTCGAAGAAACCCTCGCCCGCAGGCCAGACTTCGTCCGCGCTCAAGCGAACCTGGTATTGGTGGACCGCAAGATCGAAGACACCTACGCCCAACTCCAAAAGCTACGCGAGATGAGCCCCAACCACATCGTAGTGCGCCTAGCCGGGCCGATGATCGAACAAGAACACGCCACGGCCCAAGAGCTGAAGAACGCCTTACAGAACTAAACCCCCGACCAGTGTCAGTGTCGGTGTCAGTGTCAGTGCCAGTGTCAGTGTCAGCGCCAGCGTCAGTGTCAGTGTCAGTGTCAGCGTTAGTGTCAGTGTGAGTCTGAGTGTCAGCGCCTACGGGGGCATTGGCCGGAGCTTGATCTCCACCGTCGTGGTGCCCGGCGGCAGGTTGAGCTCCATGTCGTGTGGGAAGTAGTCCTCGGCGGTGACGGTCATCAAATGCATTCCCGGGACGAGCACCTTCGGCTCGATCGCGAGCACCTTGGCGCGCCCAAAATAGTGGCCATCGAGGTAGACCGAGGCATTGGACGGGGTGGCGACCACTTTGAGCCGCGCGGGCTCGCTGCGGATGGCGTCTTTCTTGGCACAGCCGACCGCTGCGAGCGCAGTCAATAGAACGATGACTCTCATTCCCACTCGATGGTCGAAGGAGGCTTCGACGAAATGTCGTAACAGACGCGATTGCATCCACGCACCTCATTGATGATGCGGGTCGAGATGCGGGCGAGCACCTCGTGTGGAATCCGCGACCAGTCCGCTGTCATGCCATCCCGCGAATCGACGGCGCGAATGGCCACGACATAGTCGTATGTGCGCTCGTCGCCCATGACCCCGACCGTCCGCACCGGCAAGATCACGCAGAACGCTTGCCAAATCTTGTCGTAGAGGTCGGCTACCCTAATTTCTTCTTCGAAAATCGCATCGGCTTCTCGAAGAATGTCTAGCTTCTCCCGGTCGATCGCTCCCGGACAACGGACGGCCAAGCCGGGCCCTGGGAATGGATGCCGCCAAAGGACGTCGTGTGGCATCCCCATCGCCTCGCCGACCTCTCGAACTTCGTCTTTGAATAGTAAACGAAGCGGTTCGATCAGCTCGAGATGAAGCGTCTCCGGTAGGCCACCGACGTTGTGGTGGCTCTTGATCACAGCGCTCGGACCCTTAAACGAGAGGCTCTCGATCACGTCCGGGTATAGGGTGCCTTGCACGAGAAAGCCGACGTTGCCGAGCTTCTCTGCTTCGCGCTGAAAGACGTCGATGAACACGCGTCCGATGATCTTTCGCTTTTGCTCCGGGTCGCTCACCCCATGAAGGGCTTCGAGAAACTCGTCGGCCGCATCGACGTGAACGAGCTTGAGCCCAAAGTGATCGCGGAACGTGTGGACCACGCTCTCAGGCTCATCCTTTCGGAGCAAGCCGTTGTCGACGAAGATGCAGGTCAGCTGGTCGCCAATTGCCTTGGAGACGAGCATCGCAGCGACTGACGAGTCGACGCCACCCGACAACCCGCAGATCACGGACCGATCCCCAGCCTGGCGCCTTATCGACTCGACCGTCTGCTCGACGAACGAGCCAGGCGTCCAGTTGGGCTCACACCCCGCGACCTCGAACAAGAACGCGCGCAGCATCTCGACGCCACGAGGTGTGTGCGCAACCTCGGGATGAAACTGCACGCCGAAAATCTGGCGTTCGACATTGGCGACCGCCGCAAACGGGCTGCTCGATGTTCGCGCGATCACTTCGAACCCCGTAGGAAGGCTTTCTACGCGGTCGCCGTGGCTCATCCACACGTCGAGATGACTCCCGACGCCAAAACCGTGCAGGAGCCCCTCGGCCCGCAGCACCTCGACACGAGCCGGCCCGTACTCTCGCTCGTCCGCCCGCTCGACCTTCCCCCCGAGGAGGTGGCTCAACAGCTGCATCCCATAGCAGATGCCGAGAACCGGTACGCCGAGGTCGAACACGCCCGGATCGACGGTAGGGGCGTTCTCGGCAAACACGCTGGCCGGGCCCCCACTCAGGATGATCGCCCGCGGAGACGTTGCCCGGACCGATTCGAGCGGATAGGTGCCGGGCTGAATTTCGCAGTAGACGTGTTGCTCCCGAATCCGCCGGGCGATCAGCTGCGTATATTGCGATCCAAAGTCGAGGATCAGGACCCCATCCGCAATCATGTGGCGATCTAACACGCGGGCCTAGGCCGGTCGAGCGACCCCTACCGGTTTATCCGGTAGTTCGGCGCTTCCTTGGTGACCATGACGTCGTGCACGTGGCTCTCCTGAAGCCCGGCCGCGCTGATCCGAATGAACTTGCTGTTCTGCTGGAGCTCTTTCACGGAAGAACAGCCGGTGTAGCCCATACCGGAGCGGAGGCCGCCGACGAGTTGATAGAGCACGGTCGACAAGGCACCTCGATATGGAACGCGCCCTTCGATCCCTTCCGGAACGAGCTTGCCCACGTCCGAGACATCTGCCTGGGCGTAACGGTCGGACGAGCCCTGTTTCATCGCACCAAGCGACCCCATGCCGCGGTAGGACTTGTAGGTACGCCCCTGATAGAGCACGAGCTCGCCGGGCGCTTCGTCGGTGCCCGCGAAAAGCGAGCCGATCATCACGCTGTCGGCGCCGGCAGCAATCGCCTTCACGGCGTCGCCCGAGTACTTCACGCCCCCGTCTGCGATCACCGGCACCCCATGCTCCCGGCCGACCCGTGCACAGTCGAGCACCGCGGTCACCTGCGGAACACCGATTCCCGCAACCACGCGGGTGGTGCAGATCGACCCGGGCCCCATTCCGACTTTCACCGCATCGGCGCCGGCGTCGATGAGCGCCTTGGTTGCCTCTGCAGTGGCCACGTTACCGGCAACCACCTGCACGTCGGAATACGTGCGCTTCGTGTCCCGTACCGCATCGATCACGCCCTTGGTGTGACCGTGCGCGGTATCGATGACCAGCACGTCGACCCCCGCCTGAACCAACGCCTCGGCGCGCGTCTGCCGCTCCGGTCCGACCCCGAGCGCAGCGCCGACACACAACCGGCCCATCGAGTCCTTGATCGAATCCGGGTATCGGTCCGCCTGCAGCAGATCCTTGATCGTGATCAGCCCTACGAGCTCACCGCTCTCCCCCACCACCAGCAGCTTCTCGATGCGGTGCTTGTGCAGGAGCTCTCGCGCCTTTTTCTGCTCCACCCCGGGAGGCACGGTCACGAGCTCCTTCGTCATAAGCTGCGCAACCTTCTGGTTCAGGTTCTGTTCGAAGCGGATGTCTCGGCTGGTCAAGATGCCGACGGGCTTGTCGCCCTCCACCACCGGAAGGCCCGAAATCTCGTGCCGTCGCATCAGCTCGAGGGCGTCGTGCAGCGATTCTCCCGGTCCGACCGTCACCGGATCGACGATCATCCCCGTCTCGGCCCGCTTTACCTTGACCACCTCAAGGGCTTGGTGCTCCGGACTCATGTTCTTGTGGATGATTCCGATACCGCCCTCTCGGGCCATCGTTATTGCGGTGCGCCACTCGGTAACCGTGTCCATTGCGCTCGATACGTACGGGATCCGTAGCTCGAGCTCTCGCGTGAACCGGGTCGAGACATCTGCGTCTGCCGGCAGAAAATCGGCGTACCCCGGCAGGAGCAATACGTCATCAAAAGTGAGCGCCTCCCGCAGGGTGCCTTCTTTCACCGAAACCTCCCAAGGACTGTAAAAATTGGCGGCGAGTATAGCGCCCCGGTGACGGCACGCTAGTAGGCTCGGGGAAAGTCCTTCGGATCCACGTGATCGAGGGCAAAGCGAATCAGCGCGCTCCTGCTGACGCGACGATGACCCCGCTTTTTGAGCTTGGCCACCATGGCATCGAGCCGAGCGAGATCTTCCTTGTAAAGGGAGATGCAGATCACGTCGTAGTGGTCGGCCTTCGGCTGCTTCTTGGCCTTCGCCGGCCGCCGTTTTGGCTTTTTGCCTCGGTAGAAGGTGTCGCGAAGGACCGCACTGACTTCGTCCTCCTCGAAAACCTCGCTGACCCGTGTTGGATGTCTCCGCTTCATGAATCCCCCTTACGCCGCTGGGAGCGTGGCCGGTCGTGTCGTCTGTCCCTGCGTCACGACGGCCGTCACCTTGTCCACCAGGCGCCTATAGTCCTCCGCCCCATGGCTCTTCGGCGCGTACTCGAAGATCGTCTGTTTTGCGCTGGGCGCCTCGCGTAGTTTCGTGTTGATTCGTATCGGATCGTAGCAACGTCCTTCGAAGTGCGTACGCAGCGTGAGAATCGCCTCGCGCGAGATCCGGTTTCGCACGTCGAAGAACGTGGGCAGCACCCCGAGCAACTGGACATCGTGCTGAAGCAGCTCGCGAACGTTGCGAATGGTCCGAAGCACCTGCTTGACCCCCACCAGCGACAGATAGTCACACGCGACCGGTACGACCACGCTGTCTGCGTAGACCATGGCGTTCTGGTTCATCAGCGAAAGCGCCGGCGCGCAATCGATCACCACCGTGTCGTAGGCACTACAAGCGTCCCCGAGTCGCTCACGCATGATGCGGTCGCGGTTCGGGCGTTCGGCGAGGAACAACTCAGCAGCTGCAAGCGTTTCGTTCGAGGTGAGCACCTCGAGGCCTTCGCGGACCGGCACTGCCACGTCCGATGCTTGCGCGCCGTTGACCAACACGTGATAGAGCGTGCGCTGGCCCGCGATCCCCAAAGACGCGCCCACGTTGCCCTGTCCGTCCGCGTCGATCAGAAGCACCCGTCGACCGGCTTCGGCCAGTCCCGCGGCCAGATTGATCGCCGTCGTGGTCTTGCCAGTCCCGCCCTTGTGATTGAACACGGCGATCCGCTTGGGCGCTCGACGAATCAGGTCTACCTCGCTTTGGCGTCGCTGGCTGCGCTCCCTGCAATCGGTCGAGCAGAAATACTCGCGCCGGCCGTCGCCCACTGACAGTTGGTACGGATACTCGACCTCGAAAGTCCGCCCGCAGATGTCGCAGACGCAGACCCCATCGCTACCGAGGAGCAAGCTCTGTTGGCAGCGGGTCGAGCAAACGTAGACATACTGACCGTCTTCTTCGCGGACCTGATAGCGAAAACGAACCTCAAACGCCTTTTCGCATACGTGACAAGTGGACTGCATCACCGACCCCGGAGTTATTGAAGTGCTTCCTGAAGCCGTTGAACCAGAACCCGCCCACCTGGTCAAAAAAACGCGTTGCTACAAATCTAGCTCGACTGCGTCGGCCTGCGGGGCGCGTTCCATGATGAACTGGAAGCGTGCCGAGGGGTCTTTGCCCATGAGCTCGCTAAACACCCGGTCGGCTTCGAGCTCGCCATCGACGGTCACGCGTAGAGCTCGGCGGCGCGTCTTGTCGAGGGTGGTCTCGCGAAGCTCCTCAGCAGTCATCTCACCGAGACCCTTGAAGCGGCTGATCTCGACCTTCGCATTCCCCGGCGCGTCTGCAATGACTCGGTCGCGCTCGGCATCATCGAGCGCCCAGTGGACCTGCTTTCCTACGTCGATTCGGTAGAGCGGCGGTTGCGCGAGAAACACGTGCCCCGCCCGAACCAAGCCCGGCAGCATACGAAAGAAAAACGTTAGCAAGAGGGTTGCGATGTGGTGGCCGTCGCTGTCGGCGTCCATGAGCAAAAACACCCGTCCGTAACGCAGTTTAGAGATGTCGAAGTCTTTGCCGATGCCACAGCCAAGAGCGCTCACGATGTCTTGCAGCTCTCGGTTGGCGAGGATCTGCGCTTGCGAAGCCCTCTCGGCGTTCAGCACCTTGCCCCGGAGCGGCAGGATTGCCTGAGTCTTGCGGTCACGCCCCTGCTTGGCGTTGCCCCCCGCGCTATCACCCTCGACCAGGAAGAGCTCGCTCACATCGGGGTTGGTGCTGGAACAGTCAGCGAGCTTGCCTGGGAGGTTGAGACGATGGCTCACCGCCGTTTTGCGGGACACCTGCTGGTTTGCGGCTCGACTCGCGGCTCGGGCGCGCGCCGAAATGATGACCCGCGCGACGATCGCGTCGGCCGAGGTCTTGTTGTTCAACAGCCACTGCTCGAACCCGGTGCGCACCGAGGTCTCGATCTCCGCAGTTACTTCCGGGTTGTTGAGCCGGTCCTTGGTCTGCCCCTGAAACTGCGGCTCATGCACATACACACTCACCAACGCGACCAAGCCTTCGCGAATGTCGTCCGCGCTGACCTTGACGCCTTTGGGCGTGAGCTTATGCGTATCCATGTGATTGCGAATCGCCTTGGCAAGGCCTTGCTTGAATCCGTTTTCGTGCGCGCCGCCGGAGCCCGTGGGAATTCCGTTCGCATATGACCGAATCACTTCGTCAGTGGCTTCGGTCCACCGAAGAGAAACCTCGAGCCGAGGGTCTTCGTCGTGCTCGAGGGTGAACGGGTCGGCATGCACCGAGGGCTTGCCCCGTTCGGCGACTAGCTTTTCAAGGAAGTCGACGATGCCACCCGGATGCTCGAACTCGGTGCGCTCATTGGTTTTGCCATCGACAAAGACGATCTTGAGTCCCCGGTGCAGATAGGTCTTTGCCTCGAGGCGCTCGGCCACCCGCGCCGCGTCAAAAGCGGTGCGCTTGGCGAAGACCTCCGTGTCCGGCCGAAAGTGGATCGATGTACCGCGCTTACTGGTCTTGGCGCCCTTCTTGAGCTTGCTCGTCGGCTTTCCCCGCTTGTAACTTTGCGAGTACGTTTGCCCGCCGCGCCAGACGGTCGCCTTCAGCTCGGACGACAGCGCGTTGACGACCGAGGCGCCCACCCCGTGAAGGCCGCCGGCGACTTGGTAGTTCTTCGCGCTGAACTTCCCCCCAGCATGGAGGGTCGTCAAGATGAGCTCGAGCGCCGAACGCTTGAACTTCGGGTGTGTGTCTATGGGAATACCCCGGCCGTTGTCGGTGATGGTCGCGCCGCGATGGTCGTCGTCGAGGACCACCTCGATGCGGGTGGCATACCCGTTGATCGCTTCGTCGACCGCGTTGTCGAGCGCTTCCCAGAGCAGGTGATGATACCCATGCGTATCGACACCGCCGATGTACATCGCGGGCCGCTTGCGAACCGGCTCGAGTCCTTCGAGAACATCGATGTCTTTCGCCGTGTACGCCACTACTCCTCCGGAAACACGGGTATCTCAGGTTCTTGGTAGACTTCTCCCTCAACGGCCCCGCGCGTGAAGAGCTGAAACCCCTTCCCGCCTCGCGACACGACCTCGTACTTGCGAAGGGTGATTCGATAGTCGCTCCCGCCCTCGCGCTTGGCGATGAGCGCATCGTCGTCATACGACAGCACTCGCGCAGCAAGCACCTGATCGCCCTTTTGAAGCTTGATCAGCTTTACACCGCGCCCGGCGCCCGCGAGCAGCGAGACATCCTCGGCTTCGCAGACCAGTGCCCGACGCTCTTTGGTGACGCAGGCAACGCAGTCCTCCTCGAAGACGGGGGCGACGTAGACCACTTCATCGCCCTCTTTGGGCCGCGTGAACTTACGGCCCGAACGGGTGGACGAGTCGCGGTGATTTCGCAACGAGAAGCGCAACGCAAGACCGCCCCTGGTGACCGCTATCGCGTACGGCGGCTCGGGCTCGTCCGACTCTTCTTCGGGCGGCGGAACCTCGAGAAAGCGTGGATCGAAACCGATCGCGCCTACGATGCGCTCACCGTCGGCCATCTTGAAAAGGGTTTGTAGAGGCGTCCCATGCCCGGTGGACGCCGGCACATCGACGATACGAGCCACGTAACAGACCCCACTACTACTGAAGAACCCAACGGTGCTCTTCGTAGACCCCGCGAGGACCGCCAACACGCGATCGCCTTTGCGGACTCGGGTCGATGCGACGTCTTTCACGCGCTGCTGACGCTTCACCCAACCCTGCTCGGTCACGACCACCATCGCGTCCTCATCCACGATGAAGGCCTCTTCATCGAATTCGGGTTCGTCGAGCTTGGCGGTGATCTTGGTGCGGCGGGGGTCGGCATAGGTCGTGCTTAGCTCTTGAAGCTCGGCCTTGATCAGCTTCCACAGCGCGGCGGGGCTCTTGAGGAGCCGTTGGACTCGCTTGGCCTCCCCACGCTTCGCCTCGAGCTCGCTTCGAATCTCGAGGATCTGGAGCTTCGCGAGCCGGTAGAGCTTGAGCTCGAGAATGGCGTCAGCCTGGAGCTCGTCGAGCTTGAAACGCTTGATGAGCTTTGCGGCAGCGTCCTGCTTTCCCTCTGACCGACGGATGATGCGAATGGCTTCGTCGAGTGCGTCGAATACGATGACGAAACCCTCGAGAATGTGGATGCGGTTCTGAAGCTGCTCGAGCTCGAATTCCAGCCGCTTGGTCACCACCTCCATGCGGAAATCGAGAAAGTGCTTGAGGATCTCCCTCAGCCCGATCCGTTGCGGCGCGGCGACCTCGGGGTTCGAGGTGGGCACCAAACAGGTGAGGTTCACCTGGACGTTGGTTTGGAGCGGGGTGTGCTTGTAGAGATAGGCCATGATCAACTGCGGATCGGCATCTGTCTTGATTTCGCAAACGATGCGGCAGTCATCGGTGCTCTCGTCCCTGACGTCGATCAGGCCTGGCATCTTCTTTTGAATGATCGCTTCGGCGATCTTCTCGACCACCGCACGCCGCTCCACGCTGTACGGAATCGAATGGATGACGATGATCGGGCTGCCCTTCCTTGGCTTTTCGACCTTCCACTCTCCGCGAAGCTTGAGTGACCCCTGGCCGTTCTCGTAAGCGGTGGCGAGCTCCTGCTTGCTGCTCACCAGCTCGCCCCCGGTCGGGAAGTCGGGCCCCTTCACGAACTTCATCAGCTGCTTCGTCGTCAAGTCTCCATCGACGAGCGCAACGCAGGCCTGGATCACCTCGACTAGATTGTGTGGCGGAATCGAAGTCGCCATCCCGACCGCGATCCCTTGCGAGCCGTTGACCAAAAGATTGGGAAAGCGGGCGGGCAACACGACCGGCTCGAATAGCCGGCCGTCGTAGTTGGGCCTGTAGGCGACGGTCTTTTTGGCAAGCTCGACGAGGAGCTCATCGGATAATTTCTGGAGGCGCGCCTCGGTGTACCGCATGGCGGCCGCCGAATCTCCGTCGGGGGAGCCGAAGTTCCCTCGACCATCGACCAGCGGCTCTCGCAACGTGAACGGCTGCGCCATGCGAGCCAGTGCGTCATAGATCGCCGTGTCGCCATGAGGGTGGAATTTGCCCATCACGTCGCCAACGATGGCTGCCGATTTCCGGTGCTTGACGTCACTCCGGAGCCGCAGCTCGTTGTACATCGTGTAGAGGATCCGACGCTGCACCGGCTTGAGCCCGTCGCGCACGTCGGGGAGCGCCCGGGATGTAATGACGCTGAGGGCGTAGTTCAGGTACCGCCGACGTGTCTCCTCGACGAGGGAAGCGTCCTCGATACTATCGATTGGAAGCTCTATTTGAGGTGTGGTCTTCTTCTTGCGCCGCCGCGCCATCCGCTTCGCTCAGTCCCCTCTTTGCAAACCTGCTCGCATGTAGCAGCACCCCGAAAGGCGAGGCAACTAAAGCATCCCAGAAACCTCGATCCAGTCTAAGGTTCGCGGTCGACCTTCCAGAGATGATTGACCGGCCTGGCACCCTTCCCCACCGCGAATGCATGGGCGAGCGCCCCATCGAGCCAGGCCTTGGCCCGCACGACCGCGGTTGGGATGTCATCCCCAAATGCTAACCGGGTTGCGATCGCAGCGGACAAGGTGCAGCCCGTCCCATGGAACTCGCCCTCGGCGACCGACCCAGCGCGGAGCTCCTGCACGGCGCCCTCGTAGAACAGGACGTCGATCCCTCGGGCGGCGCCTTCGAGATCGCCCCCGGTGACCAAGACCGCTTTGGCCCCAAGAGAGGCGATCCGATTGGCTGCCTCCCGCGCGTCGTCGAGCGTCCGCACCGAAATGCCCGCCAGGCCCGACGCTTCTTCGACGTTGGGCGTCACCAGGGTGGCAAAGGGAATCAGGTCGCTTCGCAGAGCCTCCCCGAGGTCTTCGTTTGAAAGCGGCCGGCCGCGTGTTGGCACCCAGACCGGGTCGACGACCCACGGAAACGACGCAGCTCTGACGACCGCGCCGACCTCACGGACCACCTCTCGAGAACCGAGCGCCCCGGTTTTCGCCGCCTGCGGAGCCATGTCAGTCAGCAAATTGTCGAGTTGAGCGCGAACGAGCTCCGCCGAAAGGACGTCGACCCTCTCGACACCGCGCGTGTTCTGCACGGTAACCAGGGTTGCGACTGCAGCGCCGTAGGCTTCGTGCCGATGAATCGTCTTGAGGTCGGCCTGCAGCCCTGCCCCTCCAGATGGATCCGAGCCGGCAACCGTGAGCACGATGGGAGTCACGGCGGAATCCTGCGCGGCCCGGGAAGAACCGCAAGCCGAGCGATCACTGGCCTTCGAGTAGGCTCCGGCAGTCTGCCAGCGCTGCGCGCGCTTCGTCGCTGATGGTCGGGAAGTCCACTCCGAGACTCGTCAAGGTCGCCTCGATGATGCGGGCTACTTGCACTCGCATGTAGGGCTTGTGATCGGCGGGAATCGCGCACCACGGGGCCCAGGGTCGAGAGGTCTCGTTCAGCGCATCCTCGAAGGCCTGCATGTACTCCGGCCATCGCTCTCGCTCGGCCACGTCGTCTGGGTTGAACTTCCAGTTGGAGCTCGGCTTGTCGATCCGTCGGATGAGCCGGCGCTTCTGTTGCGCCAGCGACACGTTCAAAAAGAACTTCACGATGATGGTGCCGTTTCGCGCGAGATGCTTTTCGAAGCTCCGAATCGACTCGTATCGCTCTGCCCAGATGTTCTCCAGATCCATTCGAGGCAACTTCTGCTTGTCGAGAAACTCCGGATGAACCCTAACGATGATCACCTCTTCGTAGTGGCTTCTGTTGAAGACGCCGATTCGGCCTCGCTCGGGCAATCGTTTCGCAATCCGCCAGAGAAAGTCGTGGTCGAGCTCCTCGTGGGACGGCGCTTTGAACGCGGACACCTGAAAGCCCGCAGGGTTGACACCTGTGAACACCGCCCGAATCGTCCCGTCTTTGCCGGCAGCATCCATGGCCTGGAACACGAACAGCACCGAGTAGTCGTCGGATGCGTAAAGCTTGCGCTGAAGGTCGCGAATCGCTCCCACGTGCTGCTCCAACTCGTCCTCGAGGTCTGATTTGTCGACTTTGCCGGGCGGATCGGTGGGAGCCCCGGCGATTTTGAACGTGCCGTTGGCCGGAACCAGAAAAGCGTCCGGCGCGGCAGTCCAAAGTTCCTTCGTGCTCATTGTCCCGACTATACGCGGCCGGTATTGATTGGAATAGAGGCCTGGGGTACGAAAGCGTTCATGAGCACCATATCCGCCGAAGACCCGCACCCGAGGAAGCGCGTCGCCGTCGAAGATAGCGAGATGGCCTACGTCGACACGGGGCGTGGTCCCGTCACTGCGGTGTTCCTCCACGGAAACCCAACCTCGTCATACCTCTGGCGCAACGTCATCAAAGAGGTCGCACCCGTCGCGCGCTGCCTCGCACCGGACCTGATCGGCATGGGCGAGTCGGGCCCGAGCTCGAGTGGTTACACCTTCGTCGACCACCGCCGCTACCTCGACGCTTGGTTCAATTCGGTCGTCGGCGAGGAACCGGTGTTCCTCGTCATCCACGACTGGGGTTCGGGTCTCGGGTTTCATTGGGCGCGAAGACACCCCGAACGGGTCAAAGGCATCGGCTACATGGAGGCGATCGTTCGTCCGGTTCCGAGCTGGGACGACTGGGCCGAAGGCGCGCGCAAGATCTTCCAGGCCATGCGCTCACCGGCCGGCGAAGAGATCGTTCTCGAAAAAAACGTCTTCGTCGAACGCATCCTCCCGGCGTCGATCCTGCGCAAGCTGAGCGACGAAGAGATGGAACGGTATCGCGCACCGTTTGTCGAGGCTGGCGAGTCTCGACGCCCGACTCTCACCTGGCCTCGGCAGATCCCGATCGGCGGCGAGCCAAAGGACGTGCACAAGATCGTCGAGGCGTATGCCGACTGGCTCACCCGCGCGGACGCCATCCCGAAGCTCTTCGTCAATGCCGAGCCGGGGATCATTCTCACCGGGGGTCATCGCGACTTCTGTCGCGAGTTCGGCAACCAAGAGGAGATCACCGTCAAGGGCCTGCACTTCATCCAAGAGGATTCACCGGCGGAGATCGGCCAAGCGGTGGCGGCGTTCATTCAAAAGCACGCCTGAGCGTCATTCGTAGACCACCGGCGGGACACAGACGGGATCCTTCCCTGCTGCTCTCGCTGTCTCGTAGTCGCGCATCGCCCTCGGAAGGTTTCTTTGAAGCCGCGCGATTCGGGTCTGATCAGAGGGGTGCGTCGACTGCCACTGCTCCGGGGCCTCGTTGCCGAGCTCGGCCATCTTTTGCCACAAGGTGATCGCCTCGACCGGATAAAAGCCCGCTTCCGCCATGAAGATCTGGCCGACCTGATCGGCCTCGACCTCGTGCTTGCGGCTGAAGGGCAGGAGCACACCATACTGCGCACCGACGCCGAGGCCACCCACGATCAGATCCTGGTATTCCGGAACGGCTGCACCCGCGGCGATCGAGCCTGCCTGGACCGCGCTGTCTGCCAGGATCGATTGCGACATCCGCTCGTTCCCATGTCGTAGCAGCACGTGCCCCACCTCGTGGCCGAGCACCGCCGCAAGCTGACCAGGGGTGGTCGCCACATCGAGCATGCCCGTATGCACGCCGATCTTTCCTCCGGGCAGGGCAAACGCGTTGGGTGTCGGGTCGTCGAACACCAGGGCTTCCCACTTGCCGTTCTTGGGCCCGGCCCCTGGCGGAATCACCTCCAAGATCGCAGTAGCGACGCACTGCACATAATCGTTGACCATCACATCCTGACTCAGCTCTCCCTGCTGCTTGAGGCTCGCAAAAGCCGCCAGGCCCATCTCGTCCATTTTGGCATCGTCGATCAACGTGAGCTGCCGACGCCCAGTCATCGTGGTCGAACATGCCGCGACCCCAAGGCCGAGTAAGAGCAGTCCTAACAGTCGAAAACGCCAGCGTCCCATCACATCACCTCCAGCATACCTGCATTTTCGCCGACCGCGACGGCCCTAAAAAAGGGGACAGTCCCCTTTTTCGAAGGGTTAAAGCGGGGTATCGATCGAACATGAGCGACGGAGACATCGACTACGAGAAACGCGGGAGCATCGGGCTGATCGGTTTCGACCGGCCGGACAAACGCAACGCATTCACGGTGAGAATGTTCGAGCGTCTCGCCGAGGTCTTCACCGAAGCCGACGATGACGACGACGTTCGTGCCATCGTCGTGTACGGAAAGGGCAGGGATACGACTACCGGTCTCGACCTGATGAATGTCGGGCCGAGCTTTCGTGCCGGGAAGGTGCCTCTCCCGGCGGAGCTGGTGGATCCGTGGCATGTGGTGGGCCGCCTTCGCAGGACACCCATGGTGACGGCGGTACATGGCCGTTGCTTCACTCTCGGCACCGAAATCGCCCTTTGCTCCGACATTTGCGTGGCCGCAGAAGGCACGATTTTCGGCCTGAAGGAGGTGCGCGTCGGGATAATGCCCGCTGGAGGAGGCACTTTCCGGTTCGTCCAAATCGCCGGCTACTCGAACGCGATGCGCTATGTCCTCACCGGAGACGAGTTCGACGCTGCCGAGGGGTTTCGCCTTGGTGTCGTCCAAGAGGTCGTCGCGCCCGGTACCCAGCTGACCCGGGCGATCGAGCTCGCCGAACGGATCGCCGCACAGGCTCCCCTCGCGGTTCGAGCTGCTCTCGCGAACGCACAAGCGTCTCTGCTCGAAGGATGGAAGAAGGCCATCGCCGACATCGTTCCAACCCAAGTCCCCCTCATCAATTCCGAGGACGCCATGGAAGCAGCCATGGCCGTGATGCAAAAGCGCTCACCGACCTTCAAAGGCAAGTGATCGAAGCCCACCTTTGACAGCGCCCACCGTTGAGCGCATGGTCTCGATTCTCGGGTCCTGCGCTTTCGGTGGAAACGCGGGACAGGGAACGGGGAGACATCCCGTTTCCGAACGGGGAAGTCGGTGAGATTCCGACGCGGACCCGCCACGGTAAGCGGCCCAACACCTCGATCGACAAGCCACTGGCGCGTCACGCTGGGAAGGCGATCGAGGTCAAGGCAGTAAGCCCGGAGACCTACCCGAGGTAAACGCTCGACGCTCGCCTCGGGGATGGCGATGGGCCTATCGATCAAGATACACTCTGCAATTCTCTGTCTCGCCTTGAGCGCCCCGCTGACGACGCGTGCGCAATACGGGGAGACAGCCGCGGTGGAGCGTGAGCTAGCGGCCACCAACCGCGAGGATGCGACCGCCTCCGGCACCGAGATTGATTTGACCAGGCGCCCCGAGGCCAACGAGACAGCGCAGGACATCCTCCCGGAGATTCCTGGCGCCAACGTCGTTTTCCTCGGCGGCCCCTTCAATTTCGTCAGCCTCTCCCTTCGCGGCATCGAAGCGGAAAACACGACCGTTCTGCTCGGCGACCTCCCGCTCTCGAACCGAGACACCGGTGCATTCGACTTCAGTCAAATCTCGATCTCGGCGTTCGAGAGGATCGAGGTCTACCGAGGTGGGGCACCCGCATGGTTCAACAACGGCTCGATCGGCGGAGTCGTTCGGCTCATTCCACGCGAGAACCCGACCAACGGTGTGGGCGCCAACGTCGGCGCTGGCTCCTTTGGAACGTACCGAGCGGAGGCCGAGGGGTCAGTCAACAAAAACCGCGTTCGGTCGTTCAACGACCTTCGATATGGTCGAACCTCGGGAGACTTCCCGTTCACGAACGACGGATGCAAAGCGTTCGAGCCGTCGGGGTTCTTCGAGGACATCCGCGAAAACAACGACGCGCAACGGGTTCAGGGGCTGTCTTTCACCCAGGTCGATACCGTGAAGGGCACGGTCGACATCGTCCTCCTCGGAACGCATCTGGAGCGCGGCGTCCCGGGTGCCGGCTGCGACCAGGTACTTCAAACTCGCCAAGCGCGCACTCAGGGTTTCGGGGGTACGTCATATACGCATACCGGACAACGCTCGGGAGGAAAGGACTACGAGCTCCAGGCCGTCCTCGGCGGTGGCTACATTCGCAACCAAGTCACAGACCCGTTTGGAGAGGTCGGTATTGCGGGCCCAAGCGCGTCGGACGACCGCACGGCGAACGCGTACACCAGAATCGGCGCCCGACTGCAGATGTCGGACCAAGTCGACTGGACCATCCTTGGCACTGTGCAGTTCGACCACTTTCAGCCCCGGATCGACCAGATCTCCTCTGCCCCTCGCCCTTCGCATCGCGTAGAAGGCGCCGTCGTTCTGGAGCCCCGCGTCCACGGCAAGTGGCGGGACACCGTTCTCGAGCTTCGCCCCTCGGTCCGTCTTGGCTTTAGCCAAACCCGCATCCGCTCGTTTGAGCTCGGGCCATCGATAGATCGCATAAGCAACACATTCCTTCCGACCATCAGGATCGGCGCAGCGGCCGGTCCATTGCCCTGGCTCACAATCTCGACTTCGGGGTACACCGGCGTTCGACTTCCGACGGTGTTGGAGCTCTTCGGCACGCGCGCTCGCGTCGAAGGAAACCCCGACCTCAATCCAGAGAGCGGCCTCGGGGGTGACCTCAGCGTGGTCATGGCCGGGCGCACGAAAGTGCTCAAAGGCAGCGCCGAGATTCGCGGCTTCATCAACTCGACCAAAGACAAGATCGTCATCCGGCGTACGGTCCGCAATCAAATCACCTTCCAAAACGAAGGCAGCGCCAAGGCCTGGGGTGCCGAGGCTCGATTCGCTGGAGAGATCACGCCACACCTCACATTCGTCAACACTCTCACTGGCCTTCTCACGCGTAACCAAAACGACAAACAGCTTCCTGCCTTCACCCCGTTCACCGCGCTCACCCGATTCGAAGGACATACGCGAAAGCTCGGAAGCCAGGTCGACGATCTCGTCGCCTTCGCCCAGTTCTACTACCGCGAAGGGGGGTACAGCGATCCCGCGAACCTGGTCCCGTTTCCGGACTACAAGCCTCTTACCTTGGGCGTTTACGCCTTGATGTTCGACGAACGCCTTTGGGTCGCCTTCACAGCCCGCAACGTCAACGACGACCGCTCCTTCGACGTCCTCGGCTACCCCCTTCCCGGTCGCAACTATGCGGTCAACATCTCCTATCGCCACCAGTTCACTGGACACTAGCGCAGCAGCACACGTCATTGAGCCAGCTCGCAACAAACTGCTACGATCCCTGACGACGATGCCTCGCAAACCGCGTTCCGAATTTCCGCGCACACGCATGCGACGAAACCGCAGCGCAGACTGGGTTCGCCGCCTCACAAGCGAGTCGTGTCTCTCAACGAACGACTTGATCTGGCCGATGTTCGTGCAGGAAGGCTACTCCGAGCACACCCCAGTCCCGTCGATGCCTGGGGTGGAGCGACTGAGCATCGATCTCGCTGTCGAAGCCACCGGTCAAGCTAAGGCTCTGGGAATTCCCGCCGTGGCGATCTTCCCCGTAACGCCGCCCGAGCTAAAAACCCCTGACGGGAAGGAAGCCACCAACTCCGACAATCTCGTATGCCGAACAGTGCGCGCCATCAAGGAGCGGCACGACGACATCGGCGTCATTTGTGACGTGGCTCTCGACCCTTACACCACACACGGCCAAGACGGGATCGTCCGCAACGGCAAGATCGTCAACGACGAAACGGTCGAGGTCCTTTGCCAACAGGCCTTCATACAGGCCACCGCGGGGTGCGACATCATCGCACCGAGCGACATGATGGATGGTCGCATCGGCGCGATTCGCGCGGCACTCGACGCCGAGAATCTGCAAGACGTGGGCCTCCTCGCCTATTCCGCCAAGTACGCCTCCGCCTTTTACGGCCCGTTCCGCGACGCTGTCGGCTCGGCTCAGAACCTCGGTACCGCCGACAAGCGAACCTATCAAATGAACCCTGCGAACACCGACGAGGCCATGCGGGAAGTCGAGCTCGACATCGCCGAGGGAGCGGACATGGTCATGGTCAAGCCTGGCATGCCCTACCTCGACATCGTCCGCCGGGTGAAGGAAACTTTCGGCGTTCCGACCTTCGCCTACCAAGTTAGCGGAGAGTACGCGATGCTGCGAGGCGCGGCCGACCAGGGTTGGCTCGACTGGGACAAGGTCATCCTCGAGAGCCTGGTGTCCTTCAAACGAGCTGGCGCCGACGGTGTGCTCACCTACGCGGCGCTCGAAATCGCCAAGCTTCTGCGTGCTTAGCGGGCGCGGCGAAGCATCCGCGGGTCTCTCCTTGGCTTGCTCGCCGTTGGTCGATGTGCCACACAGGGCCTTCGGCGAGAACGAGGAGACTCTGCATGTATCGATGTCAGCTTTGCAATCGAGTATCGCGTCCCGGTGAGAGGGCGACGAAGGTGGTGATGGAACGCCGTCCTACCGAGTACCCGAGCCGAGGCAAAGCACAGCGGGCACGCTCCGGGCGCCGGGCGAAGTCCCACGACGATCCCGGCGGGGCCGGCTACGAGATCGCCAGAGAGGCCATCGCCTGTGCCGCCTGCGCCGAGGAGCAGCTCGCGAAAGAAGCGGCCCAGGCCGACGCACTCGGGATCTAACGAAGCCAAGGTCACCTCTAGTGTGGTAAGCCCGCTCGGATGGAGTGGCCCATCGCGATCATCGTGGGGTCCGTTGCCGCAGGCGCGGTTCTCGGACTGGTGGCTCCCGGCCGTGGGCGTCTGCTCGATGCCGTTCGGACCTTCGCAATCGTGTCATCGGTGGCGGTCGTCGTCGGTCGCTTGATCCCCGACGCCGTTGGCGAAGGTGGCCCATGGGTTCTTCTTGCCGCCGCCGCTTCGTTTCTTGCGCCATGGCTGATCGAGCAAGCAGCACACGAAGATCCCGAGCACGACCACTCGTCGACGATGGGCCTCGAGCTCAGCTATTGGGGGTTGATCGTGCACAAGGTCGGCGACGGGATCGCTCTCGGTTCGCTCACCGGAGCTGCCCATGCGGGACATCACCACGGCGACGTGCTGACCGCAATCGCCGCACATTCGGTTCCCGTGACTGCGCTCATGACGCTCGCCTTCACTTCAGCGCACGGACGCAAAAGCGGAATACGGCGCGCGGCAGGGTTGGCGATCGCAGGTGTCATCGGTGTAATCGTTGCGCAGCAAACGCCAATCTCGACGTGGACACGCGGCGAGCCGTGGATCGAAGCCATCGTTGGCGGCTTGTTGCTCCACGTGGTCACACACGACTGGGCCCACGAGCACGATCAGCCCGCAGTTCCCGGTTGGCCCCAGGTGATCGCGATTGCGCTCGGAGTGAGCGTCCTGCTGCTGGGGCGCTAGGGTCAGTGTCAGTGTCAGTGCCAGTGTCAGCGTCAGTGCCAGTGTCAGTGCCAGTGTCAGTGCCAGTGCCAGTGCCAGTGCCAGTGCCAGTGTCAGTGTGATCTAAGTTAGGTCCTCGTGATTTCCTTTCCGAGCGTCTCGGCCCCCGGGCTGGCGCCCTTCTGCGAGGGGCCGAGCCGCTCGGAAAGGAAATCACTCATGGGACTCATCGTTCAGCAAAAGGCACTTGAGGCAGCCGAGGGGCTGCAACCGGTTCTTCCCATCATCAGAAAGGCAGACAGGGACCTCTTCGACCAGGTGCGGCGGGCTATGAATAGCGTGGTGCTCAATCTCGCCGAGGCTGAAGGGAATGACCCGGGGACGGCCAAAGCGAGGTTCACCACAGCTTGTGGGTCGGCGAAAGAGGTCCGTGCAGGGCTTCAGCTCGCATCGGCCTACGGCTACATCGGCCCGAACCAATGCGCAGAGCTCGACATCGCGCTCGATGAGGTCTGCGCGATGTCGTGGAGGCTTTCAGGGCGTTAGCGCTTCGCCAAACACCACGTGATGGCGCACACCTCGTCGAGCCTTCGGTCGAGGTGGGTCGCCGTCTGAGACCCGATGTACCCCCAGTCACTCGCGATATGAAGAGCAGCCCGAACTTCCTTCGCCGACCCACACGCTGTCGCAAATCGCGCCCGCGCATTCCCCGCATCACTCCCCCGCGCCTCCGCAATATTGAGCACCACACTCTGCGCCGCTCTCTTGAGCTGATCGGCAAGCGCCCGATCCTGTGCTCGAACCACCCGGAGGAGCGGAGCAACCTCCCGCACGACTTTGCGCGCTCGAATGTAAACGTTCTCTGATTGCATCTTCAACTCCTTGTGTTGGGTTTGGGCCCTGTTGGCCTCACCCCGCTGTGGTCAACAGGGCCCAAACCCAAAAACAAGGAGTCCCCGGGGCAGTCACAGCGTCAGCGTCAGCGTCAGTGCCAGCGTCCGTGCCAGCGTCAGTGTCAGTGCCAGTGCCAGCGTCAGTGCCAGTGCCAGCGTCAGTGCCAGCGTCCGTGCCAGTGCCAGCTACTCATCCAGCACCGCCCGACTTGCAGCGATGGCGCTGTTCAGCGCGCGACTCGCGTGAGCCTGCTGTTGCTCGGGGGGCACCGAAATCACTTGGTCCGCCGTGAGCACGGCCCCGGTCCAGCCGGTCGTATGCCACCGGACGCCCTCTTCCAGCGGCGGAAGCGCGTCCGCGTCGGGATATGGCCACGGGTTCACGTAAAAATACGGTTGTTCGTAGGATTGATCGCCCGGGGAAAACCCAACCCCGACGCTTCTTGCCTCTTCTGGCCCCGCATCCGGGTCGAGCACGATCAAGCTCGCGGTATCGAAGTGGTGCGGCCAACAGCGCACCGGCGATGAAGCTGGCTCGTCCACCACCAGCTCGTTGAGCAGTCTGCTCGCGTCGGCGAACCAGGCTGCAAGCTCGGTTCGCTGATCGGCTCGGGCCTCCGAAAACACCCCGCCGTCCCCCACCGGATGCGATGGCATCTCGTGCTCCGGCAACCGCAGCTCGTCGCTCGGCACACCGAGCTCATTCGCAAGCCAGACCCGCCCCTCTTCGAGGGTTCGACCTGCAAGCGATAGCGTTGCCCGCTCCTCGGTATCGTCCAGCACGACCAACTCGAGCCCTTGGAACACGAGCGCGGCCCGAAGCGCATCCTCGCCGACCGCGCGGCCCGCCAACACCCCGAGCTCTCCGAGCCAACCGCAATTGGTGTGACTGAAGTCCGGCTGTGGCGGCAAGAGGCTCGTCCCCACTGCACTCACCAGTTGCGTTGCCCAGTGGAGCTCGACGCGAGCCTCAATGAGCGTGTCTGGTAGCACCGAGCCGAGTGGCTTCCAACTCATAACGGCGTCACTCCCGCGTAATGCACTCCGGTCAGGTGGGCGATGTCGCGCTTCCAGGTGGTGAGGTCTTCCTGCACGAACTCGCTGAGATGCCGATGACCACAACCGCGCGCCAACACTTTCATCAGCTCGACAGTGGACGTGAAAAAGTTGTAGAGCTGCCTCGCGGACTTCTGTACGTCGAGTCGTGCGCGGAGATGCTCCTGCTGCGTCGCAATGCCCACCGGGCAATTGTTGGTGTGGCAGGCGCGCATCCCGAGGCAGCCAATGGCCTGAATTGCCGCATTTGCGACTGCGATCGCGTCCGCGCCCATCGCGAGCGCCTTTACGAAGTCGCTTTCCGTCCGAAGCCCACCCGTAATCACCAACGTCACGTCGTCGCGCTTCTTTCGGTCGAGGTGGCGGCGCGCGCGTGCAAGCGCGATCATGGTCGGCACCGAGATGTTCTTCTTAAACACGTCCGGGGCCGCGCCTGTTGCCCCCCCGCGGCCGTCGAGGATGATGTAGTCGACGCCCACCTTGAGAGCGAAGTCGATGTCCGCCTCGATGTGCTGCGCGCTCATCTTGAAACCGATCGGGATCCCGCCCGTTGCCTCGCGGACCTCATCCGCCAACTTCCGGAAATCTTTTGGACCGTCTAGATCTTCGAAGCGGGCGGGGCTGATCGCCGCTTGGCCTGGCTCGAGCCCACGTACGGATGCGATCTTGGCAGTGACCTTTTTCCCCGGGAGGTGCCCACCGGTGCCGGTCTTTGCGCCCTGCCCCCCTTTGAAGTGGAACGCTTGGGTCTTTTTGGTCTTGGCGAGGTCCCACCCGAAACGCCCGGAGGCCAGCTCGTAAAAGTAGCGCGAGTTGGCCTCCTGTTCTTCGGGAAGCATCCCGCCTTCGCCCGAGCAGATCCCGGTTCCCGCCATCTCGGCCCCCATCGCGAGCGCAACCTTGGCCTCCTCACTGAGCGCTCCGAAGCTCATGTCGCTCACGAAGAGCGGAATCTCGAGCCTCAGCGGTTTCTTGGCTTTGGGACCTATGACGACGTCGGTGCCCACCGCGACGTCGCCGAGCAGAGGCTTGCGTGCAAGCTGTGCGGTCAAGAGCAAAACGTCTTCCCAGCACGGCAGCTCTTGCCGCGGCACGCCCATCGCGGACACCGGTCCATGGTGACCGACATTCTCCAGGCCATGGCGCGCGAGCTCTTGGATGTGTTTGTTGAAGGGCTCCTCTTTGGTGCCGTGCACGTCGGCGTACAGGCCGAGATACTCGTCGCGATCATAAGGTTGCGGCTGCTTCACCGCCCACGCGCGAATCTCCTCTTCGTCGACGAGAACCTCATCGGCCTCGTGGTCGACCCAGGCACGAAACTTCTGGAGGACCTCATCGCTGTTGTAGGCGCTCACTCCCGTCTCGTACCGGTAGTCCCAGCCATGCACCCCGCATACGATGTTGTCGCCGTCGATCTTGGCGTCGGCCATCAATGCGCCGCGATGAAGACAGCGCCCGTACAACACCGAAACGTGATCGTCGTACCGAACGACGACCAAATCGACGTCGGCCACCAAGCCGTACGCAGGCTGGCGGTCTTCGAGGGCGCTCCAACGGGCGACACGAACTTTGTGCTGTTTTCGAACCTGGGCTACGGTCATTGCGCTTGTCTCCTGGCTTCGGCGGCGTCGTGCTGGGGTGTATGCATTTGGGTATGCTCCGTTAGTTATGACTCAGACGAGAAGCGCATCGGCGAGGATTTCGACCGTCACCGGGCCATCGTGCGCGAGCGCTTTCGCCATTGCCTCCTCGAGCTCTTCCGCTGCGTTCACGCGAATCCCCTTGGCGCCACAGAGCTCCGCGTATTCGGCAAAGCTCGGGTTGTGGAGCGAGGTCTCCCACACGTCGTAGTCTGCCGTGCGCTGTTCCTTGCTGATCTTTCCAAGCTCGCTGTTGTTCAAGAGGATATGGGTGATGTCCATGCCGTACTTCACGGCAGTGGTGTACTCGCCCATGTATTGACCAAAGCCGCCGTCGCCGGTCACCGCGATCACCTTCCGACCACTGAACCTCGGATCGCGCTCTTGGGTGGCAGCCCAGGCGCCCATTGCAGCCGGATAGCCAAACCCGATCGAGCCGAGGTACCCGCTCATCAACACCGACTGACGCTTGCACTCGAAATATCGGCCAAACGAATAGGTGTTGTTCCCCACGTCGACCGCGATGATCGCGTCTTCGGGGGCAGTCGCCGTCAGGGCTTGGAAAATCGCAGCGGAGTGCACGCCCTTGCCTTCGGTCTCGGACAGTCGACGCACTTTTTCTTCGCGCCAGATCTTCCAACGTTCGGCGACTTCGCCTCGCTGATCGACCGCGGGGGTCTTCCCAAGCCGCTCGCGCAGGATTCGCGCGGTAACGCCGATCTCGCCCCACACCGGAACCGTGACCGAATGAAAGCGCCCGAGCGTCATCGGATCGTAGTCTACTTGGATGATCGGCTTGTACGATGTGATTCCGGTATGATTGCTGAAGCTCGCGCCGAATACGATCAGCAGGTCGGCTTCGTTCATGAACCAACTAGCGACTGGCGTCCCACTACGCCCAAGCACACCACAGCCAAGCGCATGATCATCGGGGATCAGTCCCTTGCCCTTGAACGTAGTAAGGACGGGGCTACCGAGCTGCTCCGCGAGCTCGATCACCGAGTCCATCACGAAGCGCGCGCCGTGCCCCACGATGATGATCGGGCGCTTTGCTTCGCGAATCTTGGTGAGGGCGTCGTCCAGTGCTCCCTGTGGCGGAGCGATCTCCTGCGCCGAGAGCCGGCCCGCCGGTGAGCCAGGCTGGGCGTCGTGCGCCTCGACGAGCTGCACATCATCTGGAAAGACCATGTGCGAAACCCCACGCTCCAAGATGGCATGTTTGCATGCAAGGCTCGCGATCTCCGGAAAGTTCGAGCTCTTCGCCGCGACGGCTGTATATGTCGCCACCCCGCCAAAGGCAGCCGCCAGGTCAACCTCTTGGAAGGCGCCTCGTCCGATGAGATGAGTCGGCACCTGACCGGTCAACGCAAGCACGGGGGCGCGATCGACGTGCGCGTCCCAGAGCCCGGTCAACATGTTGGTCGCGCCGGGTCCCGCGATCGAAAAACACGCAGCCGGTCGACCGGTGAGCTTCCCATACGCGGACGCGGCAAACGCCGCAGCACCCTCGTGGCGAATCCCGAAGTACCCGAGGGCGCCACTCGCGGTTTGGCGGCGAATGGCATCCGCGAAGCCGAGATTCGAATGCCCGACCATCCCCCACACCCATTTCACGTTCCAGTTGATCAACGTCTCGACCATCACATCGCTCGATGTGCGCACGTGCGCCTGCTCTTCGGGGAATGCGACGTAAATCCCATCTTCGCGGGCCTCCACGGGGAACGTGTCGACGCCGTCGTCGAAGCCGCCCGGAGGCTTGCCCGTGAGCGGGTGAAAGTCCCACCCGTGCCACGGGCAACGCAACCAACCTTCCTCGATCGACCCTTCCCCGAGAGGCCCACCCTGGTGCGGACACCTGTTGTCGAGGGCGGCGAACTGGCCTTCGAAATGGCTCATGCAGAGTGTGATGTGCTTGCACGTCACCGCTTTGACACGGCCATCGGGGAGCTCGTCGGGTTCGAGAACCTTGAGCCAGGTGGTTTTCTCAGTGCCCATTCGAACTGCCTTTCACCCGCGAGCGTCACGACATATGGCGACGCAAGGGCGGAATCGTTTCACAATCCACCGGCGGATGTAAAGGACGTCTAGAGCGCGCTGGCGTTACAGATTGCTGGCCAGCCGCTCGACCACGTCGAGCTCCTCGGCTCCGTCCTCGACGTATTGTTCGACGTCTTCTTCGCGAAGACGGATCTGGCCGACGTTCTCGGGGTAGAAACCCTCTTTGCCGGCGTAGAACGCCCGAATCTTGTCCATGTCGGCTCGAACGTCGCCGGTCAGCCGGATCATTGGGCCGATGCCTCCGACCTTCTTGCTGAAATCGAGATACGAAAGGCACACCGGCACGTCGGCGCTGCGAGCGATGTGATAGAAGCCTGACTTCCAGTAGTCGACGTGAGAACGCGTGCCCTCGGCCGGGACCATCAACACCAGCGACGGCTCGTTCTCGAAGTACTCCGCCATTTGCTCGACCACGCCGCCGGCGCGGTGACGCACGATCGGGATCCCACCCATGCGCCGAAAGAATGCGCCGAACGGTCGCTTGAAGAGGGTGTGCTTACCCATCCAGCGGACCGGAATGTCGTACACGAAGGCCATCGCCAGCATGAACGGCATGTCCCAGTTCGATGTATGTGGCGCGGCGATGATCACGTACCGCGCCTCCGTCGGTCGCTCGCCGTCCATTTTCCAACCGGCGACCCGAAGGAACGCCTCGCCTAGCGATCGCTTGAACATCAGAACTTCGGGAGATCCCCGCTTCGCTTCCTGTGTAAGCGACTTCCGGCCGGAGGGCACCAATACGGGTCTCAAATGACAGAAGTTTTACATTCGTTTGTGAGGTAACCTCCACCAAGGCCCAGTCTATGACCCAAGAAGCCCTAGGAGGTCTCCATGAAGCTCTACACGAATCTGTTCTCGCCTAACGCCCGCAAGGTCCATGCCGCCGCCCAGGAGCTCGGGATCGAGCTGGACACACACACCGTCGATCTTCGAGCGGGCGAGCAGCGCACACCCGAGTACCTCGCCCTAAACCCCAACGGCAAAGTCCCTACCCTCGTCGATGGCGACACGACCCTCTGGGAGTCGAATGCGATTCTCTGTTATCTCGCCGGCAAGTCCGACACCGATCTCTGGCCAAAGTCGGCCAAGCGCTACGACATTCTTCGCTGGATGTTTTGGGAATCGAATCACTTCAGCCAAGCGATCACCGCGATCATCGTTCAAAAGATCTTCCGAAGTGACAATCCCGATCAAGCCGTCATCGACAGCGCCCTCAAAGACTTTCGCAAGTACGCCGCCGTGCTCGACGGCACGCTCCACGGCTCCCACTTCATCACGGGCGACACCCTGACACTGGCCGACTTCGCGGTCGGTGTTGGCCTCGGCTACGAAGAGACCTGCGAGCTCCCCATCGACGAGTTCCAGCACGTCAAGCGCTGGTGGCAGGCCCTGATCGACACCCCATCCGGACAAACCCTCCTTCCCCCAAGCCAGTAACCATCTCGCTAAGACACCGAAAGCACGCACTCTTAGCCTTGCTCGTCTTGGGCGCCTCTTCGTTCCCCGGGGGCGTGCTCGTTTCGGCCGCCGCACCGGATTCCCCGATCATCATTCGATATGCCACGCTGGCGCCTCCGGGCTCTGCCTTTGGAAAGGTGCTCCGGGCCTGGGGCCGAACCCTCAAGAAGCAGACCGAAGGCCGCGTGACGCTGCGCCTTTACGGCGGCGGCAGCCAGGGCGATGAGCGCGATGTGCTTCGAAAGATGCGGGCGGGTCAACTCGATGCCGCTGGCGTGACGACGACGGGGTTGGGCATGCTCGTCCGTCCGGTTCTCGTCCTGACGGTGCCGGGTCTCCTGACCGAGTACGACGAGCTCCACCGGGTCAGGACAAAGCTCCGGGGACGTTTCAACGCGCTTTTCGAACGCGCCGGGGTTCAGCTCCTCGCCTGGGGTGATGGGGGCAAGAACCGCCTCTTTTCGACGCGCATCATCGCCAAACCCGATGACCTCAAGCACGCGCGGCCTTGGGCGTGGAAAGACGACCCCGTGTTTGCGGAGTTCATACGCGTCATTGGCGCCAATCCGGTACGCGTCGGCGCGATGGAGGTCTACCCGGGGCTTCAGACACGCATGATCGATGTTGCGCCGGCCTCATGCATCGCGGCGGTGGCCTTCCAGTGGCACACGCGCCTCAAGTACATGGCCAAGGATAACTTGAGCGTCATTCTCGGGGGCTCGATCATCACACAGGAGAAGTTCGACGCGCTGAGCCCCGGCGACCAGAGGATCCTGATCGACACAGCCGAACGAACGGCGAGAGCCTCGGACAAGATCGTGCGTCGAGACGACATGACGGCGTACCAATCGATGCTCAAGCGCGGGATCGAGGAAATCGATACCTCGCCCCACAAGGCCGCCTGGGACGCCGTGGCCCTAGAGACCCGGAAGCGGTTGGCCGGCCGGGTCTACAGCAAGAGCTTGCTCGAGGCGGTTGAAGCGGAAGCAGCCGGGCCGTGACGAACTTTCGATTTCTCGCTCAGCCCTAGCTACTATTCTGTCCGTCGCTCGAACAGCGAGGTGCAATGCTCAGAAATCCAGCACAGATCGGAATCGTCGGCGCGGGGTTTGTCGCAGATCTCTATATGCGATCGCTGGCGCTCTACGATGGAGTGCGCGTCGTCGGAGTCCATGACATCGACACCGACCGTTTGGGGCAGTTTTGCAGGTACTGGAAACTTCAGCCCTTTCAGTCTCTCGATACGCTATTGGAAACTGGGCGCTGCGATCTCATTCTCAATCTCACCAATCCGGGCTCACATTGCGAGGTGACCCGGCGTTGTCTCTCGTCTGGTGTCCACGTGTATTCGGAGAAGCCGCTCGCGATGCAGCTGAGCGATGCGATCAATCTTCACGAGCTCGCGCAGGAAAAGAACCTGTTGCTCGGTTCGGCGCCTTGTAACTTCTTGAGCGAGTCCGCCCAGATCGCCTGGAGGACCCTCCGCGATTTCAAGATTGGGCGTCCGAGGCTGGTCTACGCCGAGCTCGATGACGGGTTTGTCACGCAGGCGCCGTTCAACTCCTGGGTCAGCGAATCCGCAGCGCCGTGGCCATACCAGGACGAGTTCGAGGTGGGCTGTACGTTGGAGCACGCCGGCTACTACCTGACCTGGCTCGTCGCGATGTTCGGTCCCGTAAAGAGGGTTGCAGCGGCCTCGGCATGTCTCATCGAGGACAAGATTGGGCCAAACGTAGAGACTGCGCCTGACTTCTCCGTCGGCATTCTCTATTTTGGTAACGACGTCGTGGCTCGACTGACTTGCAGCATTCTGGCAACTCATGATCACCGGTTTCGCGTGATCGGTGATCGGGGCGTGATGGAAGTCAAAGATTGTTGGGACAACGAAAGCCCCGTCGTCGTCAACAAACGCATGGCAATCCGACGACGGCTGATCGAGCTTCCCATCGGTCGAAGGCAAAAGATCGCAGGCCCAACCCACCCCAAGGTGAGCCGTCGCGGCGCGGCGTCGATGAATTTTGCGCTGGGTCCCGTAGAGATGATCGACGCTCTGCGTGAAGGGCGCAATCCGCGCGTGAGTGCGGACATGGCTCTGCACATCAACGAGGTCACACTCGCCATTCAAGATGCTGTGGGTGGGCGCGCCATAGATGTCAAAACGACCTGCCCACCGATCGAACCGATGCCGTGGGCAAGCCAACCATGAACTTTGGGATCATCGGAACCGGCACGATGGCGCACACGATGATGAGGGCGTTTCGAGCGCTTCCCGAGGCTCGCGTGGTTGCAGTCGCATCTCGCTCTGAAGATCGGGCACGCGAATTTGCTCGTCGTCATGGCCTCACACGTCATTTTGGGACGATCGCATCACTGGCCGACGACAGCGAGGTCGAGGTCGTTTATGTCGCAAGCCATCCAATGCATCACGTGTCGGACTGCGTTGCAGCGCTGCAAGCCGGAAAGGCCGTGCTTTGCGAAAAGCCCCTGGCAACCTCGGCCGCCGAGGCGCAGCAGGTGGCGGAGGCCGCGTCGCGCAGTGGCGTCTTTTTGATGGAGGGAATGTGGATTCGATTTCTGCCGGCGGTGCGACGGGCTGAAGAGCTCACAAAGGCACGTGTCGTTGGCGCACCGCGATTCCTTCAAGCCGATTTTGGCTATCCGGTTCCCGGCGATCAGAGTCCAAGTGTCGGAGTGCTCCTTGATCGTGCGGTTTATCCGATTTCGCTCGCCATCTTGCTCCTTGGGGTCCCACGAGCCGCTTCGAGCGTGGTGGTGCGCAATGACGCGGGTGTTGCTTGCCAGGCCTCATTGATCTTGCGTCACGATGGCGGGGCTTTGTCCCAGCTTTCGGTTTCAACGCAGGCTTTTCTCGGCAACCGGGCGCTAATTTCGTGCAGCGGCGGTCGGATCGAGCTGATGGAGCCCTTGCTGGGGACCGAGCGGATTAGCATTCGAGAACAAGCGCCAGTTCTCGCCGAGGCGCGGTCGGAGGCCGGTGCTTCCACGAAGCAGCGCATCTTCGAAACACTGAAGTCGTCTTCGCTACTACGTCGGGTGCGCACCCGTTACTACCCAAACGTCTCGGTCGAGCACCGATCGTACGGGGTAAACCCTTACGTTCCACAGCTGCAGGAGGTCGTGGAATGCGTTCGCTCAGGTAAAACGCAGAGCCACCTGATGCCGATCGAGCACACGCTCGAAACATTGCGTATCGTGGAGCAAGCAGGCTCGGATGTGCAGCAGGGCTCGGACGGACTTGGGTCATGAAGATCGCTTACCTGATGAACTCGTATCCAATGACGAGCACAACCTTCATTCGTCGTGAGATCCACGCGCTCGAGGAGCTCGGCGTCGAGGTTAAGCGATTCGCGGTGCGATCTTGGTCCGAGCAACTCGTCGACCCACGTGACATCGACGAGCGGGACAAGACGACCTATTTGTTGACCGGCAATACGGTTCGGCTTCTCTGGTCGTTCGCCAAGGAGCTCGCGACGAATCCTTGGGGCTTGGCGAAGGCTGTTGCAGCGGCTTTCAAGTTGTGGCGAGCCGCAGGTCGCGATTTCATAAAGCACGTCGCGTACTTGCTGGAGGCGATCAGCCTACGCCAGCGCCTAGACGCTGCCGGCCTCAGGCACGTGCACGTGCATTTCGCAACCAACGCCACCACGGTCGCCATGCTGTGCCGTGTGCTGGGAGGCAGCACGTACAGCTTCACCGTGCACGGGCCAGACGAGCTCGTGGAGCCCTACAGGCTGAGCTATGATCTCAAGATCGACAACGCTGCTTTCGTTGCGGCGATTTCCAACTTTTGCCGGGTGCAGTTGGCTCGTTTCGGCGGAGCGCACCATTGGGACAAGATAGAGATCGTCCCCTGTGCGCTGGACCTCGACGAGTTCGAGCGCGCTCCTAATGCGGTCAGCGAAAGCAACACGTTCGTGTGTATTGGACGCCTTTGCCATCAAAAGGCGCAGACACTGATCCCCGATGCCATCGAACCCTTGGTCGCCGGCTTCCCGGATCTCAAAGTCATTCTGGTGGGTGATGGCGAAACACGCGGAGAGATCGAGGACAAGATCGCCAAAAAGGGTTTGGGCGGACACTTCGAGTTAGTGGGCTGGCGCTCCAATGAAGAAGTTCGGTCGATCCTCAGAGGGGCGAGAGCGATGCTCTTGCCGAGCTTTGCCGAAGGCCTACCCGTATCGATCATGGAAGCCTTTGCGCTCGGTAAACCGGTGATTTCAACCTACATCGCGGGCATCCCAGAGCTCGTTGACGGCTCCTGCGGATGGATCGTTCCTGCCGGAGACATCGAGGCGCTCACCGCCGCCCTGAAGAATTGCTTGATGACGAGTGAATTCGAGCTTCTAAAGATGGGGGAGATCGGACGCGCGCGCGTCGAAGCGCGCCACGACATTCGCCGATCAGCGACCATCCTTCGCGATTGTTTCCAGGCCCATGCAGAGCCGAGGCGCTGAAAAGCATTTTTCTCGGGGAGATCCAAATGAAGGAACGCTACTTCTTGCCAATGTTCGCCCCCCTGTGTGCCGGTTTCGTGTACCCTGCCACAGGCGAGCCCATCACACCCTCGGGGCCGGCGTCATTCGTCGCACCGACGGACAAGGCGCTAGTGGTCTTCGTGAGCCACTCGAAGCGTGGGAAAGCCTACATCGTCGATGAGGGCAAGAAGTTCGTCACCATGCTCCACGGTAACCAGTACGGGATGACAACGGTCGAGCCCGGCAAGCACACCTTCTATGTCATCTCGGAAAACGCGGAGCTCGTTCGTGGAGAGCTCGACGCTGGGCGTACCTACATCATCGAGATCCGCAAGAAGATGGGCCTCGGCAAATCTCGTGTGATCGTGGAGCCCGTCCTGCGCAACACCCGGCGTTTTGCGGAATCCGCTGAATGGCTGCGTGAGACCGGGCCCGCCAAGCCCGACCCCGAAGACGGCGCCAAGTGGATGCGCAGGCGTCAGAACGTGGTGGACAAGAGAATCGCCGTCGCCGAGGAAGAGTGGTCGCAGGGAACCGAGAAGTACCGTGCGTCCCTTTCGATCAGCGTCGAGGATGGGCGCACCGCTGACGAAGCAAGCAAGCTCTGAGCATTTCAACGGCGATGCCGTCAGCGCCGACGTGGAGCCTAGTCTTCTGCAACCGGGACGACGTCTACGAGGATCCCGTTCAGCTGCGCCATTCCCGAGAAGTACTCCAACTGCTCGGGACCATCGGCCGCCAGTAAGTTCACGTTTGCGCCCGTCGTCTGGCTCGCGACGCTCAAGCCATCCGCGTCTTGGTGGCCCCAGCCATGCGGGAGCGCGACCGCGCCAACCATCATTTCGTCGGTGAGCTCCACCGGAAGACGGACCGAAGCGACGCGGCTTCGCACTTCGACCATCTCCCCCGACTGCACCCCCACCTTTTCACCGTCTTGGGGGTGCATGTACAGATAATTGGTCGAGCGTCGGCCTTCCACGAACCGCGGGTGATTGTGAAGCCAGCTGTTGTGGCTGTGTTGCTCGCGTTTGCTGATCAGCTTGAGCTTGTCGCGCTGCGCCAACTCGCGATCGAAAGACGACTCGAGCTTCTCGGCGGCCTTCACGAACTCCGTCGGCCCGAGGTCGACGAGCCCATCGTCGTTCACGACGCGCTTACCGAGAAAGTCGTTGCCCTTGTGGTCCTCGAGCAGCCGTCCGTGCGGATCCTTGCGAAGGCTCCGAAGAGAGCCGAGACGAAATGCGCGCGCCATTAGGCCCAAGAACCGCTCCGGGGTGAGCTCGAGGTGCTTGCCGACGAGCGGCACCCTACCAACCCCCATCCAAGCACTGAAAAACCCCTGCACCATTCGCGAGCCAAAGAGGTTCGCACCACAGGCACGCGCCAGTCGGAGCAAGATCATCGTCTCATCGCGCTGCTCGTCTTCGAGCGGCACCACCGCGTCGGTGAACTGCGCATACGGCACCGGCTGCGCACCCATCAACGACTGAAAGACGAACGGCAAGTCGGCGCGCTGCATCGCGCTCGTGCCCGGCAGAATGTAGTGGGCCAGGTTTGCCGTTTCGTTCCGGAAAATGTCGATGCTCACGACGAGCTCGAGCGCGCTTAACGCCTGCTCGAGGCGTCCGTTGCTGTTGGGGACCGTCAATAATGGGTTCCCGGATACGACGAACAGCGCGCGGATCTGCCCCTCGCCAGGCGTCAGGATCTCGTCTGCCAGGATCCCCGCGGGAAACGTGTCGGCGACCGAAGGAAGCTGGCCGATGCGCGACAAGTCCTTGCGAAGTGTGTGCCCGCCCTTTCGTGCATGCTTGGGGAAGTCCTTGATGTAGCCGTGACCGACGAGCGTCCCGCCAAGCCGGTCGAGGTTTCCGGTGATCGCGTTGATCGCCTCTTGAATCCAAAACGCGAGCGTCCCATTGCTCCCTTGGTTGACCCCGGTCGACAGGAAAAGCGCAGCGCCATCCGCCTCGAGATAGGCGTCGACCATCGACCGGAGCGTATCCGCCGAAATCCCCGTGATCGCCGAAGTCCGCTTGGGGGACCAGGGCTCGCTGACCTTCCGTAGGGCGTCGAGGCCTTTCATCGTCCGGCGCACCCGCAGGTGGTCGATCGCGTCTCGCGTTACGACTTCGTGGAGGAAGCTCAACAAGAAATAGATGTCCGTATCGGGCCGAATGAAAACTTGCGTCCCCAACTGTTTCGCGGTTTCGGTGCGCCGAGGGTTCACGAAGAAGACGCGCCCTCCGCGTTGCTCGATCGCTCGAAGCCTCCGAATCGGATCTGGAAGCTGCATGAAGCTCGACCTCGAGACGGCCGGGTTCGAGCCGAGCATGATCAAGCACTGCGTTCGGTCGACGTCTGGGAAAGGCTGGATGAAGGGGAAGCCGTACAGACGTTGGGCCGCCGCAAACTTGTTGTTGCAGTCTTGGGACCCAGTCTGGAACAGATTCTTCGACCCAAGCCCCGTCAAAAACGCGGCCGTCAGGATCGGCGGCATCAAGCTGAAGCTGATTGGATTTCCGAGGTACGCCGAAATCGCGTCGCCCCCATGCTCCTGGACGAGCTCTCGCACCTTGGCGCCGATCTCGTCGAGCACCTGCTCCCAGCTGATCGCCTCGAACCGATCCCCGACCCGCTTGAGCGGAAATCGCAGCCGGTCCGGCGAGTGATGAACTTCGTGATAGCGAAGCCCCTTGATGCAGGCGTAGCCCTTGCTGACGATGTGGTCTTCGTCGGGCTCGAGCGAAACGATGCGGTTGCCTTCGACGGTTGCGGTGAGCCCGCAGGTGGGTTCACAAATGCGACAAAACGTGTGTTGCGTGCGGGGCGCCACGACCGAAAGGGTGACAGGCGCCCGTTTGGTTCACAAGCTCCGGAAGACGAGCGACCGAACTGCTGCTAAAGCGCGCCACAGGAGGCGACGGCCATGAACAAGCTTTTCTTACTCCTTACCTCGATCGCGATCGCCACGATGGGCTGCGGCACCGAGAGCGGTGGTTCGGCAGGCATGGGCGGCGTTCCAGGAACCGGCGCAGTCGGCGGGATGGGTGGCACAGGGGGCACCGCCATCAAGTGCACCACCGCTGAAGAAATTCTCCGCTGCGACGGCATCGTGCTCAACATCGCTCATCAAGGCGGCGGGCGCATTCGGCCCGAGCACACGCTAGTGGCGTACGAGCAGGCGCTTGCAGACGGCGCCGACGTTCTCGAGCTCGACATTCACGCCACGAGCGACGGCGTGATCGTGGTGATGCACGACGATACGATCGACCGTACCACCGACGGCACGGGCGCGATCAAGGACATGACGTTCGAAGAGCTTCGAACCTATGATGCGGGCTACGACTTCACACCCGATGATGGCATGACCTATCCGTATCGCGGGATGGGGCTGGTCGTCCCGTCTTTGGAAGAGGTCTTGGAGGCGTTCCCCGACGTGCCCTATCTGATCGAGATCAAACAGGCCGAGCCGTCCATCGTCGACGACTTTGTGGCCATTACGCGGGAGCAAGGCGTGATCCGCCAAATCAACGGCGCCGGCTTCGACGACACCGTGCTTGCGGAGCTTCGCGCCAAAGCGCCGGAAATGGCGACGAGCTTTGCGTTGGGCGAGGTCTTTGAATACTTCATCGAATCCACGAATCCCGATGGAGTCGACCCGAGCTACGTCCCCCCTGCCGAGTTCCTCCAAGTACCCCCCGAGCAAGGAGGAGTCATGGTCCTGCACGACCAATTCGTGCCCATTGCACACGAGCTCGGGCTCAAGGTCCATGTGTGGACGATCAATGACGAAGCAGAGATGCGGGAGCTGATCGAGGACTTTGGGGTCGACGGCATCATCACCGACGTTCCGCCGCTCCTGACGACGGTCCTCGAGGACACCGGAACCCGGCTTCCCGACTAGACGGCGTTCTCCACGAGTAGCTTCAGCGAGTCGTGAGTCGTGAAGATCCCGATGATCTTCATGCCTTCAATCACGACTGCCGACCCGTATTTGTGCTCGAGCATCTGCTTGAGCACGTCGATGAGGGGGGTCTCTGGGGAGACGGTGTACGCTTCTTGCGTCATCGCCTCTTCAACCGTCGTCGAGTCCGGATTCACCTCGTTGAGACCGGCGATCATTCCGAGGTCCCGGTCGCTGACGATGCCGTAGAGCTCCCCACCGTGCAACACAGGTAAGTGGCGGATACCGTACTTCTGCATCATTTGCTGAGCGAACGTGATCGTTTGCTCACTGCCCACCGTGTGCGGGAGGGGGGTCATGTACTCGGCGATCGGCGCATTCGGGTCCATGCGCCGAGCTGTACCACGTTCGGCCGCGTCCGCCACGCTCTGACCGGGCATCCCAGCACGAGGCGTCTCGGCCCGCCAACGCCGGCGCGATTTCGGTAATCCCGAGGGTCTCGACGCGAATCCTGCGCATCGCCGGCTCCCGGCGAAGAAGCTGCGCCTGAGGCCCGTCCAAAAAAGCCCGGGCAGGGCGGGCGGGGCTTGGCACATTCGATGCACCGCTGGTACACCTCTAGCCTCTCAAGGAGAACACCATGAGCGCGCAAGAAGCAGACAAGACCCTGAAGCAAGACCTCGAAGATACCCGAAACGACTTAAGGCGCATGGCGGACGAGATTAAGGTGAAGCTGCACCTTGCCGGCATGGACGCGAAAGATGCGTGGAACGAGATTCAGCCGCGCCTCGAGGACTTCGAGCAGCGTTTCGACGCGAAGGCCGATGAGGTGGGCGAAGAGCTCAAGGCGTTGGGCAACGACATCAAGCAGCGCCTGCTCAACATCAAAAACAAGATCAAGTAAAGCTCAAGCCCGCTCAGGGTCGTCCCGAACGACGAAGACACTGCACGGCGCGTGGCGAACGGTAGTTTCGGCCACGCTGCCGAGCAATTGACGGAGCAGGCCGGTGCGCCCGTGGGAGCCGAGCACGATCAGGCTGGCCGCCGTTTCCTTGGCGATCTTGCAAATCGCGCTGGCGGGATGCGCGCTCGGAATCGCGTCGTACTGGACGTCGGTATCGGACAAATCGCTGAAGTGCTTGTGACGCGCTCGTTTCAGCTCACCCATCGCGTCGTCGTACCAGAGCTTGCTGTCCCACTCGGGGGCCCCGGGTGCGGGGCCTTTTCGCGGGCCGCAGACGTGGATGAGGAACACACGCGTGTCCTCACGGGCTGCGATCTCCGCGCCACGTTGCAGAGCCTTCTCGGAACAAGCCGAGAAATCGGTGCAGACAACGATGAGGGGCTTCATTTCTAACTCACGATACGTGCAATTGCTGTGCCGGGGCAGTGCCGATGTCAGCGTCAGTGCCAGTGTCAGCGTCAGTGCCAGTGTCAGCGTCAGTGCCAGTGCCAGTGCCAGTGTCAGCGTCAGTGCCAGTGCCAGTGCCAGTGTCAGTGTCAGCGCCCGTTTGGGGCTGTACGCGTGTCACTCTAATGATACCCAGTATCGATGTCCGTTTCTGACTAGTTCCCTAAGTACCTGAAACCAATAACGTTTCGGAGAATACCAGGCCTCCTAAACTTGACAGCTTAGACTGTCATAGTTATAAATGCACCAATAGGAGGTGCAGAATGGAATTTGTATGGTTCACGCTTGGAGCGTGGGCGGCTTTCGCGGCCGCGGCCATTCTGCCTGGCTTCCTTTCAAGCCAGGTGGCTCGCGGTTGGAAGAAAGCCCACGCATAATGGGGGACGAGGCCACCTACACGATCGACGAGCTCGCCGCCCTCACCGGCGTCCCGAGCCGCACGATTCGTTTTTATCAGAGCAAGTGCGCGCTCCCCTCGCCTGCTCGGCGTGGGCGCAAAGCCTTTTACGGCCAGGCCCATGTCGAGCGGTTGGAGCTCATCGCACGGCTCCAGGATCGAGGCCTCCAGATACGGGCGATTCGGAACCTGCTCGATCAACTCGACGCGGGCCGGACCTCGATGGAGGATTGGTTCGGCTTCGAGGCCGAGCTTCGTACGCCTTGGAGCGAGGATGTTCCGGAGCTCTTGAGTGAATCCCAAATCCAGGCCCGCCTCGAGGGCCGCCCGCCCGGCTTGCTCGCCGCGCTCCTCAAGACGGGCCTGCTCGAACGCGAGGGGAACCAGTATCTCGTCCGAAGCCCGGCGCTCTTGAACATGGCCCTGACGTTGGAGCGCCACGGGATCGACATCGAAACCGCGCAAGAGGCGACGACCATCCTGTCCAAGCATCTGTCGAAGGCAGCCAAAGAGCTGAGCCTCTACTTTCACGAGCACATGCACGACCGGTTCATCGACGGGTCGAGCGACCTTCTGAGTGCGTTGAAGCCGGTTGCCCTCGACGCGGCCTCGGTGGTGTTCGCACACGAAATCCAAAAAGCGCTCGAGCAAATGCTCCAGGAGGGGCGCCTCGGCTTGGTGAGCCCCCGAGCACCCGATTCCGACAAGACCAAGAAGCCCTAGCAAACCCGGGCGGAAGTCGCTCTACGGCGACATATCGAGCAGCACCTTGCCCGTGCGCCCCGGTCGGCGTGCGTGATCGAGCGCCTGGTGAAGCGCATCGAGTCGATAGGTTTGCTCGACCGGCGTATCGAGGACCCCTTGCTCGATCAACTTTGCGGTTTTCCGGACCAGCCCCAGGCGCTGCAATAACGAGCGATCGGCCAAGAACGCCGGCAAGTAGAACCCCTCGATGCGGGTCATCGGCATCATCAAGTCGCGGGGTGGCAACGAAAGGGGCTGCCCGCTGAGCGTTCCGTAACAAACCATACGCCCGCCTGGCTTTAAGCATCGGAGCGCATCGGAGCCGGTCGGTCCTCCCACGCAATCCAACACGAACGCCACGCCGCCGGGCGCCACGCGATGCACCGCCCCGACGAGATCTTCATCCTCGAGGGCCACGATATACTCGGAGCCGCTTTGCCGAAGGCGTTCGGCGCCCGCTCGACTTCGCACGACATCGATCACAGAAAATCGATCGTCCCGCGCAAGATTGCGAACCATCCCGGCGAGGGCAGAGCCCGCAGCGGTCTGCAACACCGTAGCCCCCGCGGGCACTTGCAAGACATGCCGAATGAGGGCCAGAGCGGTCAGCGGATTCACGAAAAACGAGCACGCTTGCTCATCTGTGAGCCCTCGCGGAACCGGAAACGCACGCTGCGCATCGATGAGGGTGTGCTCTTGCCAAGTTCCGTTCGGGGGCCCACTCACCACCGCGACACGCTTGCCGACCAATCGTTTCCCGAGAAAGCCGCGGCCCGCCTTTTCAACGACCCCCACCCCCTCGACGCCGAGCGAATACGGTGGCCACGGGAACGGGGGATTGCCGTGTCGGTCGCTCGGTCGGTCCGCCCCCTGATTCCAGATCAGTCGAGCAAAGCCGCTTTGGTAGGTCCCCTCGATGTAGTTGAAGTCTGACGGGTTCACTGGCGCCATCCGCATGCGCACCAGAACCTGGCCCGCACCTGGTGTGGGCGGGTCCACTTGCCGAAGCTCGACCTCGGCAGGGTCGTTGGTGAAGGACTGGATCCAGGCAGACTTCATCGGAACCTCCTCAGGTGGACGCGTCGTTGGGCCCGCGAAGCCCGCTTGGCATCGCGAACGGCCAGTTCGACGCGACCGTCCCGCCATCGACCTCCAAGACCTTCCCGGTGACCCAGCTCCCGGCTGGCGACAAGAGATAGAGCGCCGCGGCGCCGATGTCCTCGACGGTCCCGAGCCGCCCCATCGGCGTGAGGTCGATCATCTGCTTTGCGAGCGCTTTGTCGGCCGTCACCATCGCAAGCGCATCGGTCTCGGTCGCGCCCACCGCGATCGCGTTGACGCGAACGTGCGGTGCCCACTCGTGCGCAAGCAGCCTCGTCATATGGGCCATCGCGGCTTTGGCCGTTCCGTAGGCGACGAACCCGTGGTCGACCAGGTGGGAAAGCCCGGACGAGATGTTCACGATGGCACCATGCCCCCGCTCCGCCATCGAGGGCGCAAGCATCCGCGACAGATGAAGCGCGGTCGTCACGTTGAAGTGGAACGACTTGTTGAATTCGTCGTCGGTACATTGAAGCGCCGGCCCTGGAAGGGTCCCTCCGACGTTGTTCACCAAGAAGTCGACCCCACCGAGCTCCCCAAGCGCACGCTCGACGAGTCGGTCGAGCTGTTCGGGCACCAGCGCATCGGTCGGCACCACCAAGGCCCGCCGTCCCGCGTTTTCAACGATGCTCGCCACCTCTTGGAGCGTATTTTCACGGCGGGCGGCGAGCACGACATCCGCTCCGGCTTGGGCCAACGCGATCGCGATCCCCCGGCCAATCCCCCGACCCGCGCCGGTGATGACGGCCACCCGATCGGTCACCTTGAAACGGTCCAAAATCATAGACGGCTTTCTCCGGCGGCTAATCTCGGCCATCGGGTCGCCTGGCGCAACCGTCGACATCGCAATCTCGCAAAACCGGTGGAACCGGGGCGCAAAGCAGGATAGATGCTCAACCTTGGACCAAAAGATCGCCGCGTTTTTCGACCTCGACCGCACCCTGCTCGGCGTGAACAGCGGCACGCTCTGGGCCAAGCACGAGCTCCTGAGTGGCAACATCTCGCCCAAGCAGTTCGGGCGTGTCGCCGTGTGGAACGTTCTCTATCACCTGTCGCTGATCGACATCGAGACCGCATTCAACGAAGCCGTCGCGCACTATCGGGGACGGCGTTACGAAGACCTCCAATACGAAACCAAGCGATGGTTTCTTCGTGAGGTCGCGCATCACTTGCGACCCGGGGCGAGCCGGGCGCTCGACGAGCATCGCAAGCAACAGCATCAGCTCGTCTTGTTGACCAGCGCGTCGGTGTTCGCCGCTCGAGTCGCACGTGACACCTGGGGTCTCGATGATTTTCTGGCCAACGATTTCCCCACCGACGCCGCTGGTAAGCTCGATGGCACGGTCGTGTCGCCGCTCTGTTACGGGCCGGGCAAGGTCAAACGAGCCCGAGCGTGGGCCGGCGAGCGCGGAATCAACCTCGCCGACTGCTTCTTCTACAGCGACTCGCTGACCGACTTCCCCATGTTGGATGCGGTCGGAAACCCACGCGTCATCGCGCCCGACCCGCGTTTGCGCCGGGCCGCAAAAAGGCGACGCTGGCCAATTCTCGAATGGTGAACCTCGCCCTAGCAAGCCCTGCGTCCCCGATGATATAAGAAGCGGCTTTCACGGAGATCGCATGAGTCCATCGAGCACCGGTAGTCCCCTCAGCGCGCGGCCTCGGGACTGGTTTTTCGTCGCGTGCTTTTCGTTCTTTGCATTCTCATCGTTTTTCTCGGATTCCTGGCATGCGCTCGGGCTCCTCGAAGGCGACGCCTTTTGGTCTCGCGCCAACCGATGGTACGGAGAGGTCGCCCAGGACCACTTCTTCCTCGCCGATCACGACTACATCCGCATCAACACCGGCATCTCGGGAATGGTGTACGGCCCGTTCTATGTTTTGCTGGTCTACGCCTTCGTCAAAGGGAAGAACTGGATCCGAATTCCGGCGTTCCTTTATGTCGGCGCGATGATGCACGGGGTCATCGAGTTTTACATCGCCGAGTATTGGATCGGCCCCCCTCCGGGAAATCCGCTCGTGTTCTGGGCGTTCAACGGCCCGTACGGCGTCATCCCGTTGTTGCTCGCCTATCGCATGCGGAACCCGAACCCTTTCGACGTAAGGAGGGGCTAGTCGCCCAATGCCCATGCACCCCTGGCACGACGTCTACATCGACGAAGACCAACTCGATACGGTCTTCCCCGTCGTCATCGAAGTCCCGACGGGGAGCAAGAACAAGTACGAGCTCGACAAGGAGAGCGGCCTTCTCAAGCTCGACCGCGTCCTTTTTAGCGCCGTCCACTATCCCGCGAACTACGGATTCGTCCCCCGAAGCTTTTGCGATGATGGCGACCCGCTCGATGTGCTGGTCATCGGCCAAGAGCCGGTGGTGCCCTTGACGATCATGTACGCCCGCGCGATCGGGGTGATGCGGATGCGCGACGACAAGGGGATCGACGACAAGATCATCGCGATCAGCGCCCACGACCCCGAGTACGAAGCCCGGCGCGATCTCGGCGACTTGCCCAAGCACAAGCTCCTCGAGATTCAGCGGTTCTTCGAAGACTACAAAGCGCTCGAGCACAAAGAGGTCATCGTCGAAGGCATGCAAAACCGCGAGGCTGCGCTCCAAATCCTGAAGGACTCGTTGGAGCTCTACCGCAAGCTTCGTCGAGGCGAGATCTCCAAGGACTGACCGCCCCCTGAGGCTCGCTCGCCGAGGTCTGGTTTGGTCGGCCATGAGGGCGAAAAAACTGCGACCGGGGTGGGGGCCGGAGCCCTGGCGCGTAAAGAGCAAACAACCGCTTGCCTTGCCCCAAGTGCTTGATAAGGTGCCGCTCCCAAGTAGTGAAACTCGTTTATGGAGGGGCATATGTATAAAGCAAGCTGGGTACTGATGTTGTCCGTCGGCCTGATGCTGACGGCGGGCTGTAAAAAGGACGAGCTACGGGCGAAGGACGCCCGAATCGCTGAGCTCGAGGCGATGAGCCAAGAGACGGGGGCATCGTTCGAACAGTGCAAGAAGGACCGCGAGAACCTCAACAAATTGGTCGCCGGCTACACCTCCGACATGAAAGCGCAGAAGGGCCAGATCAATGCGATGGAGGCCGCGCTCGCCGAAGCCGCCGCACGTGAGGCTCGCGCGCAAAAGCGCCTCGCCGAGTACAACTCGATGCTGAGGCAGCTCAAGTCGATGATCGACGCTGGCAAGCTCAAGGTCCGCATCGTGCGCAACAAGATGGTCATCGAGCTTCCTGAAGCGGTTCTCTTCCCGAGCGGCCAAGCCAAGCTCAAAAAAGACGGCGTCAAGATCCTAGCCGAGGTCGGTCCCGTCCTCGCGAGCCTCAAGGGTCGTAGCTTCCAGGTGGGCGGCCACACCGACAACGTTCCGATCAGGACCGCACGCTTTCCCTCGAACTGGGAGCTCTCGGGCGCACGCGCGATCGACGTGACCAAGCTCCTGACCGAGTACGGCGTCCCAGCCACTCGGATCTCGGGAGCTGCCTACGCGGACACCCAGCCGGTCGCGTCCAACGACACCAAAGAAGGTCGCGCACAAAACCGCCGCATCGAAATCGCCCTCGTCCCGAACCTAGACGAGCTCCCCGACCTCTCCTCCATCGGCCAGTAATAGGGGACAGTCCCCTTTTACCAGGGGTTAATACCGCAGCGAACGTGCCGGCGTGCCTCGAGCGCCCGGCACGTTCGCGTTTGTACAGGAGCGCTGTGTAGTCGATCGCACACTGGCGTTCAGGAAACCTTTCCAGTTTGTATTTCCTCGTATTTTCCGCCGTTCTAAGCCTTGGCAGGGCAACCCTCGGCGTGGCAATACCGCGACTATGCCTCATCGATCAATGCTTCTAATCGCGGGTGCTTTCGCGCTCGCCCTCACCGCCTCTTGTAACAGCGATGGTGTCGAAGGATCACCCACGGCACTCGTCGCGTCTTGCGTGGACGATGCCGAGCAGCTCAAACCGGAAGACTGGGTATGCCCCGATGACTTCACCGTCGAATGCGAAGACGGCAAAGGCAATCCGGACACCATCTACCTCGAGCCCGCAGGCGACGTCTCCGAAAGCGCGTGCGACGAAATCGAGCTAACTCTCAATGACGAAGGGCCGTTCGAAGTCGGTGAGCATGAGGTGGTCGTCACCGCCGAAGCCTCGGTCGAAGGCGGAGAGCCGGCAGTCTTCGAGTGTGAAGCCAAGCTGACCGTAGTGGACACCGAGCCGCCCACGGCCGAAACCCGCGAGCCCGAGCTCTGGCCCCCCAACCACAAATTCAAGACGATCTCGGCGGCTGACTGCGCCGATATCACCGATGCCTGCGAAGACGACGTCGAGGTCACCTTCCTGACGGCGTCGAGCGACGAGCCGGTCAACGACATGGGTGACGGCAACACCGAGCCCGACATCGTGTTCGGTTGCGACGGTGTGAAGTTACGAGCCGAGCGCCAAGGCGGCGGGAACGGCCGAGTCTACAGGCTCGCCTGGCACGCTTCGGACGAAGCCGGAAACCCAACCACCGGCGAATGCGTCGTCACGGTTCCGCACGACCAGAGCGGCGACATGGCGATCGACGACGGCGCGGCATACACGATGATGGCTCCTGGCGACCTCGACTGCGACGACGACGACGACGACGCGCACGACGGCAAAGACTGCGAGTGCGAGAGCTGCGAGTGCGACGCTTGCGAGTGCGACGACGACCGGATGTGCGGGTGCGACGCATGCGAGTGCTATGCGTGCGAATGCGAGCCCGAGGACGACGACGACCATCGCGACGACCGCTGACAGAAAAGGGGACTGTCCCCTTTTACTGGGGGTTAATTTGGGGGGCTGGCTGCGGCTTCGACTTCGGCTAGCAGGCTCTTGCTGTAGATTCGGCCGATGAGGCGCTGGCGGGTTTCTTTGGCAGCTTTTTCCCACTCGGCGCGGTAGGGGCCGGTGTCGATGATCTCGATCCCGCGGCGCACCATCGCCTGGTAGGCCTCGGCGTCGTCCTTGCGGACGAGCTTGTCGAGCGCGAGGGCGGCTCGCTTGGCGGTACTCACGAGAATCTCTTGATCCCCGGCGGACAACTCGTCGAACTTCTCTTTCTTGACGATCGACGCGCCGACGATGATGCCGAAGCTGTCCTTCGACATGTACTTGAGCTTCGTAAACCACTGGAGCGCCACAGCTCCGATCGCCGAGGCGGGGACGACGTCGACCATGTTGGTCTGAAGGCCGGGGTACACCTCCCCAATGCCGAGCCGCACGGGATTCGCGCCGACGACCTGCAAGAACTCGTTGAAGATCGGATCGTCCTTCCAAGCCCACGGCCGGTGTGCCTTCAAATCCGCGGGCCGGAGGATGGGGACCGTCGACATGATCCGCCCCTTGCCCGCGTCGGACCAGGCCAACAAGACGAACCCGGCCTTGCTAAACATCTCTACGAACCGCGCATCCATCTTCTCGCGTACGCGTCCGAGATCTTCGTAGTTCTCGATCACCCCAGGCGCCGCGAGCACCCGGATCTGCGGCACGACGATCCCGAGCCCCACGGTGGTCATTCCGGCCGAATCGATTTGCCCCGCCCGCATCTTGCGGATGACGTCGCGCTCGTCGCCTTGGCTGCCGCCCGAGTAGACGCGGAACTCGACCCGCCCCTCGGTTTCTTTTTTGAGGGACCTCCCCCAGGCTTTGAGGATCTTGCCAAAGGCAGACTGCGAAGGCGCCAGGGTCGCATAGCGGATCACGGTCTTTTCTTCGGCTCGCACCTCTTGCACGGACGATCCCGCCACACAGAAGCAAGCAATCGCCAAGATCCAGGAAAACCAAGCTTTCATCGTTTTGTTCACTTTCTACTCTAACAGGTCGTCGCGGAGCCGCTCGAGCTCGTCGACTCGGCACCCCAACCCATCGATCAAGAACGACTCCACATCTCCGTGAAGCGCTCGGATCTCCGTGTGGGCCGCTTCGAGGCTCGCCGCTTTGACGTACAACAGCCCCTCGATCTTCGAAAGCTCGACCTCCGTGCCGTTGCTGCTCGCAAAGTCGCGGATCATTCGGAGAATCTTGTCGTTTTCCTCCTGTCGGAAGTGGTTCGACAAGAGGTAGTCCTCCACCACCGTCTCCCACGGTACGCCAAGCGCCGAGAGAACCATCGCAGCCCCAAAGCCGGCGCGATCCTTCCCCTGCGTGCAGTGGAACACGAGCGGCCGGTTCGCTCGATCGATCAGCGTACGCAAGAGGCCGCCGTACTGTGCACCGGAGTTTCGAACCAACGCCCGATTGACCCGCTCGAGCAAGTCCGGGGGCAACTGCGAAAAGTCGCCCTCGAGGAACATCGGAATCAACTTGGCGAAAAAGCTGCTCGACGCGATCGGCAAAGCCTCGACTCGTGCCCCGGGCGGCGTACGGCTTTCCCCGCGCGCGGACACCTCTTGTGGCGAACGGAGGTCGACCACGGTCTTGATGCCGAGCTCACCGAGTTTGTCGATGTCGCTCGCGGAAAGCTGACTGAGCTCGCCCGACCGATACACCGTTCCCCATTTCACCCGCCGTCCGTCTCTACTTTCGTACCCGCCAAGGTCGCGAAAGTTCGGCTGCCCGGAGAGAGGGATGTGGCGATTCATGAACCGACGGTATGGCCTGTACGCCACACCCACGCCATAGGACGCGGGTTAAGCGACCTGTTCAGGGGCCTCAGGCGTGATCGTGTCGCGATTCCCCTGGAAGTACGTTGGGCTCTCGGTGCCGTTGCAGCGCGCCCTCTCCCACAAGCACATCGCGGCATAGGCTCGCCAAGGCCTCCACCGTTCGGCGAGCGCTTCGAGCTCATGGGCAGCAAGCGAGCCGCCATTCGAAGACGCTACCGTGCGGAGCCGCCGGTCGTTGGCGGGAAACGCATCGGGCTCGCGGTAGACGCGCATGGCAATGTAATCGGCCGTGGTCGTGCCCAGGCCGGGAACCGCGCGAAGCCCACGAAGGGCTTCGTCCAACGACGGCGAGCCATCGAGCCGAAGCTCGCCTTCATGGACAGCCTTCGCCAGCCCTTGAATCGACTTACTGCGCCGCTTCGGAACGCCCACCGCCTCGAGGTGCGCTGTGCTTAGCGCGTACGGGGTTGGAAAGACATGCGTCAGCCCGTCGAGCGACGCGTTGATCGGCTTGCCGTACTTTTCGTTGATCCGCCTGGCGAGCTCGGCAAGCTCCTCGTCGCCCACATGCTGACCGAGGAGCGTCATGACAGCGGTCTCGAAATGATCGAACGCCCCGAGGACCCGAAGCCCCGGCGTCGTCTGTAGACACGTATCGAGCAGTGGGTCGCCTGCCAGGTGCTCCCTGATGACCGCGACATCGGCTTCGACATCGAACAAGCGACGCACCCCCGACACCACGTCGAGTAGATACGAGTTGAGCGAATGGCTCACCCGCACGCGAAGCGCCGAGTCGTCCTCGTCGAAGGATGCCGAGACCTCGCCAACGGCTTGCTTGAATCGGGCGGTGCGATGGTATCGCCCGTCGGCCACCTTCTCGATTCCTGGTGTCGCCGTTGCTTCGAGCGAAACGAGGAGCGCATCCCACGCAAACGGTCGACGCACCGGGATCTCGAGCTCGAGTCCCACGGCACCGTGAACAGACCCCTTTCGAAGCGCGGTCGGCGGGCACCCATACACTTCGTTCATCACCGCGTTGAACCGTCGAATGCTTCCAAAGCCGGCCGCTTCGGCGATATGGGTCATCGAAAGGCGCGTCGTTTCGATCAACCGGCGCGCAAAGTCGGCGCGCCGCATCCGAGCGACTTGAATGGGCGATGTGCCGAGGTGCTTGCGGAACAAACGCCGAAGTTGTCGCGCGCCGATTCCCAATCGTTCGCAAAGCGCATCGATGCTGGAGCGGTCGAGCACACCGTCTTCGATCAACCGAAGCGCTCGCGACACCGTTGCCGACGTCCCGTTCCATGCGGGCGTCCCAGGCATCGCGTCGGGTCTACACTTGCGACACGGACGAAACCCCGCCGACTCTGCCTCGGCAGGCGTATCAAAAAAAACGACGTTCTCGGCAGCGGGCTTTTTCGCAGAACAGCTCGGCTTACAATAGATACTGGTTGTGTTGACACCTACAACGAAGCGTCCGTCGAACCGAGCATCTTTTCCAAGAAACGCCTGATGATATTCAGGCGCGACAACGGGCATAACGGGTTCAGCGAGAATAGACCGTTTCCGGCGACCCTGTCAGCAGCATTCGGACCCGTTTCGAAAAGTTCGTAGACAAATGTGGGTGCGAGTATGTGAGCTAGCGCACAAGTGCGGCAGCTTAGCGAGTTGCTACGCTCGACTTGCTGAGCTCAGACCTTACGTCCGCCGCCGGAGCCTGCGCGCCGCCAGCCCGGCGATCATCATCAGAAACACCACGGCAACCGGGCCGCCACGCGGCGAAGCCCCGAGGCTTGCCGAGCACGTGAGACTGTCCTGGCCATCCAGTGTGTTGTCCGCATCGCGATCGATGCCCATCCGTCTGCCCGAACCCGGGGGAACGCAGGTGAACGTGAGGTGCTGCCCCGCCTGCGCGGCTTCGGTCAGAAGCTGGCTCGTGGTCCAGCTACCCTCCAGCGTGGTGTCGGCCTCGAAGGTGTTGCCGCCGATGTAGAACCATCCGCGCTGCTTCCCATCGACCGCGCCCTTGACGATCAGGTCGCATTCCGGGACGGCGCCGTCCGTGGGGCTCGTATAATACGTCTCGTCGGCGCGCGCGATCAGCAGACCGACGCGGTCGAGCACATCCGTGCTACTGCCTGCGGTCACCGTGATCTGCTGACCGACGATCGGCGCAAGGTTGCTGTCAAACTCCATCATAAAGGCCTCTAGCTGGGCCTCCTGCGTGCTGTTCGTACTGAAGACCCCTGCCCCCGTGAAATTGGCCACTGTCGAAACGCTGCCGTCATGGAGGAAACCTGTCCCGCGGACCTGGTCCCCCATAAACGTCCCGTCGGCATTGGGGAAGAAGTTGGTGGGCGGCTGACCAAACATGCCCACCTTTTGATAGGCGTTGCGCAGGTGCGGGACCTTAAACTCCATCGCCTCATTTTCGAAGGTCGACTCGCCTGCGGAGCCGAAAAACCCCAAGTTGCGGTTGAGCTTATGGCAGCCATTGCAGTTAGCGACCGTGTCGGTGATCGGACCGTTGTAGAGGCTCTCGCCGGCTGCAGCCCCTGTGACAGGATCGTCGAGGGACCCACTCAGCGAATTGTCCAAGGCCCTAATCGGGTTTGGTGGATAGGTGAGTCGCAGCGCGAAATCAGCAAACGCCTGCATGGCGCCCGCTACCAACTCGCCCTCGTCCCTTCCGATCAAGCCGGGAAACGCGACATTGAAGGCCAGAAACGCCGCGTTCTCGTCGAGGGGATCCCCCCCGGTCGCGCCGCCGGTGCGATCGCCTCGCCAGTGCATCGGCCCATGGTTGGCCATCCCGCGAAGGCTCTGCGTTGTCATCGGCCCCTTGCTTGAATCGAAGGGTTGGAGCGGGGGCAAGAAGTTCAGGTTTGGAAATGCTGGGTCCGACGCTGGCGGGTTTGGATTCGGGAAGGCAACGGCATCCGGATCCCCGAGATCCCAGGAGAGGTCATCCATGTCCCCAAAGATGTGGCAACTGCTGCACGAGGCCTCGCCGTTGCTGGAGGTGAGCTGGGTATCATACAAGAACGCCCTGCCCGCCTCGAGTTGGATCGACTCGGGGGTGTAAAGGCTGATCGCGGTGTCCACCGCGCCGGTGGCGAGGTCGATGAAAGAGACGTCGTTGGTGCGACGGCTGGACACCCAAAGAAACCCACGGGCTTCATCCAACGCCAGCCCGCTCGGACCCGTGATCGGAATCAGGTCTGCCGCATCGGGCACGAAGGTGTCGTTTTCGAGCTCTGTGGTGTCGTAGACCGCGACCGCGTTGGACCCAAAACCGGCGACGTACAGGGTCGTGCCGTCACCGCTCACGGCCATTTGAAGAGGCGTGCCCACGCTCTTTTCTTTGACCCCTGCCGGGACGGGGCTCACCCCGTACGGAATGTGCTTGTTGAGGTGGCGTGGGAGCACGTTGCCTGCGGTATTGATGACCGTGATCTGCGCTCGATGCAGGTTGCCCCGCACCGACGCTGGCTCGCCCGGCGTCTTGGGCCAAGTCGAGGCGTAGTCGCCAAAACCCTCGAAGCGAACTCGGTTGTTGGCCTCGGTGTTGGTGACGTAGAGGTTTCCGTTCGCCGGGTTGACGATCATGTTGAAAAGAACCGTGCCAACACCCGAAAACGCATCGGTTTCGACTGGCGTCGGCGCATTGGCATCGATCTCGAAGACGTCGAGGTCGGGAAGGGAAAAACGGACGGCGGCGTTCCAGTTCGTGCCCGTCTCGTCTTCCCAGTTTCCGGTGAGGTCGTTGAAGCCAACGATGATACCGGTCTCCCGGCTCACGCAGCTGCCGCCGCCGGAGCAATCGCCATTGGTTACGCAGGCGGTCCCGAGGTTGTTACTGCAGTGGCCAACTCTTGGTTCCGGACGCCCCGCGGGATAGACCGTGCCCTGCACTGTGCAATTGACCGCCGCCCCATCGCAGACCACGCCTTCGCTGATCGGAACGGTGCGGTTGCCCGAACGAAACACCGCCGCATAGACCGTCGAGCCGTCAGGAGAGGCGGTCAGGGCACGAGGCCTGTCGCCGAAGAGCTGAATGACCGTGAGCGGTGTGCCTCCAAGGGAGGTGCCTAGACTGTTTGCGTCGAAGACCCACACATCGGCGCGGCCGGTCCCCGGCACGTCGTAGTCGCCGTCTGGCCAAGGGGTGTTTTGACCGCGATGTGCGGTCGCGATGAACGCCCGATTGCCCCCCGGTCCCGCGAACACGATCCCCCGCGGCTCGTCACCCACCAAGAGCGTGCGAACGACACGGGGCGGGGCAAGTGACAGGTCGACGATGCTGACGCTGTCCGAGAGGTGATTGACCACCCAAGCCTCGGTGTTGTTGCGGAAGGCAACCGAGATCGGTTCGAGCCCGACCGGAACCGAGGCCAGCTTCAGCACTGCGCCGGTCGCCGTAGGCGAAAGCACCTCCAGATAACCATCTGCCGTGTTGACGGCGAGAAGGCGACTCCCATCGGGGGAAAGCGCGATCGGAGTAACCGGGTCGGCTTCGAAAAGCGTATAGTTGGGTAACTGGGCCGACGCCGTCGCAGCTTGCATCAGGGCGATGGCGAAAGCTATGGCAGTTGTCGACAAAAGAACGAACGCGCGCACGCTGCACCTCCAGGAGGGGTGTAAAAGAGGACGGGCTGGGAGGAGGACGCTAGCACCATCGGACCATCGAGGGTAGTCACGTTGGATCCTCGACGATGGGCGCTTGAGAATCGAGGCGCGTCAGCTTATTCTACCGGGCTCCCCCGCCCGGAGGTATCTCTTATGACTCTTAGCGACTTGCGATACTCCCTGATCCTCCTCTCTCTCCTTGCGGTCGCAGCCGGATGCAAAAACGGCCCCGTCGACGAGCGCGAGGTCGTCGTGATCAACCCGAGTGATGGAGGGGTGATGGGTTGCGTCCAACCCTCCTTGCCAGGTGATTACCCCGACCTCTTTGTGCTCGCGCCCCCGCGATTCCCCACCGACGATCCCAATGGACAGGCCCAGGTCGACCCGGGGGACCCGATCGACGCCGAGATTCCGGTCAATAGCGCCACACGCCAGGTGTTCGTCGAGCTCCGGGACGGTTTTGAGCCTGACGTCCTGATCTATGCCACCGACTTGGACACGCCTGGCAACGAGGTGATCTCGTTGGTCCTGCTCCCGCAAACCCAGCGCATCGGACGCTACTATATGAAGATCACCCTTTGCGGCGTCGACTGCGACGAGCGCGAGGTCGTGTTCGACGCCAATCCCGACATCACCTTGCGCTACGAACGGACGCTGATCGAAGATGGCGAAATCGTGCAAGTCGACCGGACCTGTCTCGACTTCACCGCAGACCCGGGCATCGGTTCGGGAACGATCGTCATTCAGTAGTGTTGTCGGGGGATTGAGTGACCGACGTCCGGTTTCGGCGCCCGATCGGCAGTTTTCGGACGTCTGGATACACTCGGCGACAAGTGCAACGCCGTGTCAGACGCGTCCACCACTGATCGATGGATCTTTCAACACGACGCCGTGATGGGCGTGCGCGAAACCGTGACCACGCCCGCAACAAACGGGTGCACCGATCGCGGAACGATCTCCCGGGATTTGCAGACCGAACGCGCATCCGGAGACTCGACTTGTAACTCAGCTCACGTTGTGGGTTTTTATGCACAATTGTGCACTACCTAACACATTTCGAGCGCGAACCTGGACTCGCAAGTGAAAGAGTCTTCAGGGTGTTGACTTTGCGAAACGTGTTGGGATAGCCACTTCGGCGTGAACCCGTTCAAACACGCTGCGCGTGGCGCAGTGAACTATCCAAGGAGCGCAACGCAATGAATAAGAGACGATTTACCCCATGGGTCGTGCTCGCTTGTATGAGCGCCGTCGCAGCTTGTACGAGCGGCGAGGGCGGTACAGCGAACAACACCGAGCTGAACGTCATTGTTCCGAACAATGAGTCGAGCCCTGGTGTGCCGGCCCCAGTCGACATCCAAGATGTCGAGTACACCATCAACTGTCTTGGAAACAGTGATGTTTTCCTCGACAACGGCGCCAGCTTCCCCGACGAGGTCCAGATCAATGGTAACCTCGAGGTTCAGGATGGCCGGACCGACCCGCAGGGCCCCATCCCGCCCGAGTTCGGCTCACCGCGCCCCGGCGACGGAGCCGAGATCTGGCAAGCCTTCATGGACCTGCCGCCCGGAGACTGCACCGTGCAACTTCGCGCGCGTGACAACGACGGCGAGGTTATTTGTACCGCTCAGGAAGACGTGACCATCGCCGCGGACACCACGGTGAAGGTCAACCTCGTCTTGATCTGTCAAGTGAGCTACCAGGCTCCTGTCGGCATGCTCGACGTGGACGCCACGTTCTCCTTCGTCGTCGGTAACTTCTGCCCCGACCTCTTCCAGCTCAACTGTCTCGACAGCGCTCCGGAGCCGCCATTCTTTGGCGTTCCGATTTCGGCGACGTCCTGCGAGGTTCGCTTCCGCGACGGTGACAGCACCTGCGGCGAGGGCTGTGACCCGCAGATGTGCGACGTCACGCCAGAAGGGCTTACTTGCTACCCGGCGTGCTCTCCGCCCGGCGGCCCAGATACCTGCCCGACCGCACCGACCACCACCATCACTTGTGGCGCCAACGCGCTGCTCGACTGCGAGGGCGACCTCATTCCGGACGCCTCCTGCGTCTTTAATGGCGATACGCTCGGCATCGTTGGCGACCAGCCTCCGGTTCCCGTTGCGGTCGGTGGTCCTGGTCCAAATGCAGGCGGCTTCTACGTCGCTTGTGATCCGGCCGGTGTTCCGGGTGCGACCATCACCTGCACGGCGGTCACGACCGACGGCGACAACGACTGCGATAAGACCAAAGTCGTTTCGATCGATTGTCCGGGCCTATCGCCTTGCGATCCGGCTGCGACACCTCCGCCGCCTGACTGCACGGTTGGCCTCGGAAGCTGCGAATCAGGCGCATGCGACGACTCGTCGGGGTCGGCGGTATGCGTGACGAGCAACCTTCCGTCGGGCACGTCCTGCGACGACTTCGCGCCCCAGCCGGGCTTGTGTGACGGCGCAGGCACCTGCGTGCCGCAGGGCTGCAACAACGACAATCCGGACTGCAACACGGATGGCAACGAGTGCACGGAAGCACCCGCGGGCTCCTGTGTCGCAGGCACTTGTACGCTGGCTGAGGTTGCTGTCGCTAACGACACACCTTGTGCTGGTGGCACCGGAACCTGCCAGGGCGGCTCCTGTCAAGACAACTGCACCGGCGTCGTTTGCGACGACGGCAACCAGTGCACCGACGATCCGGCGTGTGACAACAGCACGTTCCCGGGTACCTGCCCGACGCCGGTCAACGACGACACCAACTCGTGCGACACGTGTCCGAGCGGACCTCCCTGCGCCTGCAACGCTGGCGTTTGTGAGGACAGCACGCTTGGTCCGTTCACCAACTCACTCACCTGCGACGACGGGATTCAACCACCCCCAGTCGACTGTGACTACGGTTGTACGGCGCTTGGCAACTCGTTCGGGTTCGCGGCGGTCTTGAACGTCGATCCGGATGACGGAACCGTAGGAGGCGGCGCGTTCAACGTCGACTTCGATGGCTTCTTCGTCGTGAGCGAGGCATTCATCGCGGGTGCCGAAGCGGCACTGATGGCTGACCTCAATACGGCAAGCGTCAACGCAGGAGCTGTCCTTCCGGTCGCCGCCATCGACGGCACGACCACCGGAGGACCGACCAACCTGACCCTACCGGGCGGAACGATCCTCGACCTGGATCTGGACACCGATGGAAACACCGTTCCAGGGCCGTTCCCGCTTCCGTTCGTGCCGGGCAGCGGTGTCTACACCTATGGCGCAAGCGGCAGCACCGCCTGCTTCAACCTCACGGCAGGCATCAACTTCGTCATCACGGTGACGGAGCTCGATGGCGGCCCGACGTTCATCCCGGCAGCGTTCAACTGCGAGCCGGCAGACCAGATAGCGGTCAACGCGACCCCCGCGGTCATCGTGCCGGACCCGATTGCTGGCCAGGTTTGCTTCACGGTCCCCTAGTGGGATAGACCAAGCTCTTCGAGCTTGAATCCAGAGAGACCCGCGGGCTTCGGCTCGCGGGTTTTCTCGTTTAAGTTGCCGACACCATCGAAAAAACCGGCAAGCGGCGAGTCAATGGTTGTGATAAGGAAGGCCGATGCGTTGGTCGATCATCTTACTCATCGCGATCAGTCTGGCTGGATGCAACAACGAGGAGTCCGCGTCCACCGAGGAGGCGCCGGCGACGGAAACGCCCCGAGATGCAAACGAGGCGCCGACCGCGCCTGGCGAGCCGACATCGGAACCCACAGCGGAACCCTCGGAGACGGCACCACCCACCCTCAAACTGGTGAAGCCAGGTAAGAAGCCGCGACGTGCGCTTCGCTGGAGCATCGAAGCGGGGCAAAAAGAGCGGCTTACGATGCGGGTCGATACCGAGCTCGAGGCAGTCATGGTCGTGCTCAATGCCAAGCAAGCGCCACGGTCGGTGGCCTTTGAGCTCACCCTGCAGACCGAGGAAGGTGGCGGCGAGGGGCCCCGCGTCGTCTCCTTCACCGTCGATGAGGCACGCCTCCTGGACACAGCGAAGACTCCTCCGAAAGCCCTCGAAGCACGAAAGGAGGCTGTGGCAGCGATGAAGGGGTTCGGGGGGACCTATCGAATCGACTCGCTCGGGACGGTCGAAGAGGTCGTTATCGACCTGCCTTCTGACGCATCGCGCGAGCTCTGGGGAATCTCGGGTGATCTCGAGTGGGCCCTCCGCCAGCTTTCGGCACCGTTTCCTGAAAAACCGATCGGGACCGGTGCAAAGTGGACGATCGAGCGCGGTGTCGAGCAAGACGGCGTCGATGCTAGCGAGGTGTCCAAGTTCCAGCTCACCAAGCTGCGAAAGCAGCTCGTCACCCTCAAAACCAAGGTTCAGCAAAGCGCCGCGCCGCAAAACTTTCGAAACCCTGGAAGCCCCATCGACGCCGAGCTGACCGAGTTCGCCGCCGAAGGCAGCGGAAAGGTCACATGGGACCCGACACGGCTCGTCCCCCGCTCGGGCAAGATGACATTGTCGGTCACCAAAGAGATGGAATACGAGTTCGAACAGAAGATCGTAAAGAGCAGGACGATCACGCGCCGAACGCTCACGATCCCCGGCGAGCGAAAGAGCCGTCCCTGAGCGGCCCGCGTAACCAGTTGGGCGAATGCGTCGGCTCTAGAGCTGTGTTATCACTAGCGTTCAGGAGGTCTTATGAAATCCCGTTGGTTAGCTTATGCATTCATGCTCGTTGGATTGCTGTCGCTTGGATACGCCTGCAAAGGCGGAGGCGACGTCGCGTTCATCATGGTGCTCGAGACATCGCCCGAAGAAGGACGGACGGATGTCCAGGTCGATACACGCATCGGGTTTCGGATCAACGCCAACATCGATCGCGAGACCCTCACGAACGACACCTTCTTCGTGACCGATTCGCAAGGCACACGGATACAGGGCACCTTCGAGTTCGACGACGAGGAGCCGGACGTGGCGGTGTTGATCCCTGACGACCCTCTCTCGGTGATCACCGACTTCACTGCCACCATTACGACCGGGCTCGCCTCCTCGGGCGGAGCGACGCTCGACAAGGACTTCGAATGGGATTTCACCACCCTCGATAGCGCGTGGGGCAAGGACGATTGGCTCGAGTTTGTCGGGACTGGAACCTCCGACCAGCACCAGATCGCGGTTGACGCGCAGAGCGATGCTATTGCGGTCTGGGAATACACCGAGCCCGCTGGAACGCGCATCTGGGCCAACCGCTATACCAGGGTCTTCCTTTGGGGGGAACCGGAGCCGATCGATGATGGAAATCAACCTTCGTCCAATCCGCGGCTGGCCACCGACGATGCGGGGAACGGCTTTGCGGTATGGCAGCAGAGTGTCGCGGCGGCCCTGAACAACATTTGGACCAACCGCTACGTGGTCGGTGAAGGCTGGGGGACCCCTGTCCTCCTCCAAAACGTCGACGAGAGCACGAACGCGCGAAGCCCTTCCGTCGCGGCCGACCCGGCGGGCAACGCCATCGCGGTTTGGGTGCAGCGAGATATGGATAGTCCCAATCGGGTCGTGTGGGCCAACCGGTATGAGCCGGGTTCAGGCTGGGGCCTCGCTGAATCGATCGATCCCATACCGACTCCGACGGTGGGCGAGAAGATTTCGCTGGGCATGGACGATAGCGGCAATGCCATTGCGGTATGGGCGCGGCAAACCGTCCCGAGCGGCGGCGGCCGAGGCGAGGTGCTTTGGGCGAATCGCTACGTGGCCGGTGTGGGTTGGGGAGACGCTGGGCTGATCAAACCCGATCCGGAGACGCGCGCGCGCGACGAGCGACTCTCGGTCGGACCGAACGGAGACGCATTCGTGGTCTGGGTTCAGAACCAAGACGCGCGCGACGACATCTGGGGCGTTCGTTTTTCGGCCTCCGGTTGGGAAGCTCCGGAGCGGATCGATGACTACGACGCCGGCAACAAGAAACAGCCTGACGTGGCGGTCGACGGAATGGGTATTGCCCACGCGGTCTGGTCACAGGCCGACCAAGACCTGACCCCCGACTTCGAGAATATCTATGCCAACCAGTACAGCTCCGGCTGGGGCACGCCCGAGCTCATCGAGCCGCCCAACGAAGAGCCCGACGAAGACGGTGATGCGGAGACCCCACGCGTGGGCGTCAACGCCGATGGCAACGTGTTCGTGGTCTGGACTCAGGTCTGGCAGGATTGGGTTAGCGTTTGGTCCAACCGCCGCGACCCGGTAGAGATGAGCTGGATGCCCATGCGTACCGAGCGCATCGAAGACACCGAACGAGCCGCCAGGCTCCCGAAGGTCGTGGTCGATGACAACCGCCACGCCCATGCGGTGTGGCTACACAACATCTCGGGCAGCCAATGGGTGCGCACAAACCGATTCGAGTAGCGCGCGACAGGGCTTCAGAGGCTAGAGGCTCGCTTCGAGCGTCGCTTCCACGAGGAAGGTCGCTGTACAGGGCAGGTCGTCCGTCAGCGCGGCAAGCGCATCGCCGTTGCGACAGGTGATGTTGGTGCCGTCCATCTCGATCGGAGGGAACACGGTTTCGAACGTTTGTGTTTCGACGGCGATCGTCCCGCCGCTGGTTGCGGTAAGAGCGTGCTCCTGCACATCGGCTTGGCACTGATCATTCGCGAGCCCGGTTCCCGAGACTGCAAAGCCCACCCAGCCCGATGCGTCGTCTCCACTTCGGAACGCGTAACCGACGATGGGCTCGGGCGCTCGTTTCGCGACGTCGCGGCAATCCTCGAGCTCGTTACAGAAGACCCCGCCGAGAAACACCGCCTGCGGATCGTCGTCGGGAGAAAAGCCGTAGAGGACCAGACGCTGGCCAGGGGGATCAGCATCCGCCGCCTGGTCGCAGCCCTCTAGATCGCTCTGGTAGGTGTTGATCTGGTAGATTCCGGTCAGCTCGGAGTCGACCTCGGGCCCTGCTTCCTCGCTGCTGCCGCAGCCGAGCGTTCCGCCGCTCGAGCAGCCGAGCACGAGGCATGCGGTAAAAAAGAAAGTCTTGGTGACGTAAGTGGCTGGATGGTTCATCTCGGGCGCTCTCCAAATCGTGCGGGTTGGGGCCGTTGGCCCAAAGCCGGAAGTCTTGCGGTTTCGCCGCAGAATTCAAGCCGACATCAGGCCACGACGCCCGGGCCGAGGATTGCGGTTGTGAGTTACAACACACAGAAATCATTACGTTGTTCGAACCAGGGTTAAGGGTCTTGAACGGCGCATTCGTTCGATGGTAGCTTCGCTTTCCCCCATTTGTAGATATCGCCCCACCCCCTTTTGAGGAGGCTCTCATGCCCGGTTCCCTTTCTATGCGTTGGCTCGTTTTCATCGTTTGCGGCGCTCTTACCGCGTTTGGCTGCGCGACCGACACCCAGGGCGAGTCCGGCTCGCTCTCGCTCGACCTCGTTATCAATGGCGACACCGAGATCGATGAGGTGCAATGGTCGATCACCCGCGGAGGCGAGGAGATCAAATCGGGCACCATCAACACTAGCGCCAACGGAGCGACGGCTTCGGTCGAAGCGTATGGGCTCGAGCCGGGGGATGGCTACACGATCACGCTCGAAGCGGTGTCCACCGATAAGGAGACGACCTGCAAGGGCTCGACGATGTTCGACATCAAGGTCGCCGAAGTGACCGTGGTGAGCGTCATCATAAACTGCAAGCTGCCGCCACAGTTCGGCGGCGTGCGGGTCAACGGCGAGTTCAACATCTGCCCCTACATCGACTGGGCCGATGTATCGCCTATGACGACTTCGGTCGGCAACGATATCGATCTTTCCGCGACGGCGAAGGACGACGATGAGGGCGACACGATCACCTACATGTGGAGCTCGGGCAGCGGCATCATCGCCAACCCGATGGCCCAGTCGACGACCTATACCTGCACCGACGTCGGGGACGACGTGATTTTCATCCTGGTGACCGACGACGGCGGCACCTACTGCATGGACATGCTCGACTTCCCCGTGACCTGCGTGGCGGGCGATGGGGACCCCTGCGACAAGGTGATCTGTGAAGACACCGGCAACGAATGCACCACCGCGGCATGTAACCCAGGCACCGGCTTGTGCGAAACCTCGAACGTGCCCGACAACACCGACTGCGACGGTGGCGCCGGGATGTGCATGGGTGGTGAGTGCGTCCCCAAGGAGGACCCTTGCATGGATGTCGTCTGCGAAGACACCGGCAACGAGTGCACCACGGCGGCGTGTAACCCTGACACCAGCTTGTGCGAAACCTCGAATGTCGCCGAAGGCACGCCGTGTGGCGATGGTGGAGCCTGCATGGGTGGCACCTGCATCGAAGAAGACCCTTGCGACACCGTCACCTGTGACGACACCATGAACGACTGCACGGTCGAGGTCTGCAATAGCCAGACCGGCATGTGCGACCTGATGAACGTCCCAGACCAAACAACCTGCAACGACGATACGGGCGTTTGCGTGGGCGGCGTGTGCGAAGTCGGGGACGAGTGCGTCGACGTCAACTGTGACTCGGGCAACGACTGCGTCGACGGCGGCACCTGCAACCCGAGCAACGGGGTATGTGAGGGCGGCGGCGACATCGCAATCAACGAGCCCTGTGCTGACGGCGTATGTGACGGTCAAGGCGCCTGCGTCGAGTGCAACGACGGAACCCAGTGCCCCGATGACAGCAACGAGTGCACGACGGCCGCCTGCGACACCAACACGTGCGGTCAGGCGAACGTCGTGAATGGCATGGTGTGTGACTTCGTTGGCGTCGACGATGGTGTCTGCGAAGACGGCACCTGTGTCGACGGACCCGACTGCACCATGGACGCCCAATGCGACGACTTTGACGTTTGCACCGTCAACACCTGCCCCGACGGCATGTGCGTCACGCAACCCGGAGCAGATGGGGTAGAATGCGATGCCGACGGAACTCCAGGCTCCTGCCAGAGCGGCCTGTGCGTCGCCCTTTGCGCCAACGTCACCTGTCCGGACAACGGCATCGAGTGCGTGACCGACGAGTGTAATCCCGCAAACGGCGAGTGCGAGGGCGTCGATGATCCAGACAACAGCGCCTGCGACGCGGGCGGCGGTCCAGATAGTGGCTTGTGTAGTAGCGGCACCTGCATGGCGACGTCTCTTGGTCCTTTCACCAACGCGCTCACCTGCGACGACGGTATCGCCCCGGCGCCGGACAACTGCGACTACGGTTGTACGGCTCTCGCGAACACGTTCGGCTTCGCGGCCATCTTGAATGTGGATCCGGACGATGCGACCACCGGTGGCAGCGCCTCCGCGGTCGCCTTCGATGGTGAGTTTGTCATTAGCGAGGCGTTCATCGCGGGTGCCGAAGATGCGTTGATGGCCGACCTCAACACTGCAAACGTCAACCCAGGCGCTACGCTTCCGGTCAGCGCCCTTTCGGGTACGACCGCTGGAGGACCCACCACCGTAACCCTGCCTGCGATCACACTGGACTTGGATCTCGATCCGGATGGCAACACCGTCCCAGGACCGTTCCCGCTTCCATTCGTGCCGATCGTGGATACGTACACGTTTGGAGCGAGCGGCAGCACCGCCTGCTTCAACCTCACAACTGGGATCAACTTCGTCTTGACGGTCACCGAGCTCAACGGCGGCCCCACGTTCATCCCGGCAGCGTTCAACTGCCAGCCGGCCAATCAGGTCGCCATCAACGCGGATCCGGCGGTCATCACGCCTGAACCGACCGCTGGTCAGGTTTGTTTCACCATCCCCTAGTGGCATAAAGAGGCCCAAAAAACCTCAGTCCAGGGAGACCCGCGCGCCTCGGCTCGCGGGTCTCTGTCTGTTCTTGCTTATCGCCACCTCCTGAGGCTAAGCTCCCCTCCGGCGGGGCGATTGGGTCGTCGGCCGAAGTCGAAGGAGTATGAGGATGCATAGATCGTATTGGAATTTGATTGGCCTACTCGGGCTCGCCCTCGCGGTGGGCATGGGCTGCGGAGACGATGAAGGTGGGACCGGCGGTGACGGTGGAACCGGGGGCGCTGGGGCGACCGGGGGAACCGGGGGCGTCGGCGGTGGCACTGGTGGCACTGGAGGCACGGGTGGAGGCACCGGAGGCACGGGTGGCATGCCAGCGGGCTTGAGCAATGCGGACACCTGCTGCGACGGCCAAGCCGAGGGAGACCCGGCCTGTGCGATACCCGAAAACCTCGTCGACTGCGACTACGGTTGTACGGCGCTCGGCAACACCTTCGGCTTCGCGATTATCTTGAATGTCGCTCCCGAGACGGTGGCGGCAGACAGCACGTTCACCGCAGACTTCTGGGGTGAGGCGGTCGTGAGCGAGGCGTTCATTCAGGGCGCGGAAGCGGCGCTGATGGCCGACCTCAACAAGGCAACCGTCAACATGGGAGGCGTCTTTCCCATCACCGCCCTCTCCGGTGCAACCGGGGACGATGTCGAACTGACTGCGGACACCATTCCGCTCGACTTGGATGTGGACTCAGACGGCAACACCGTTCCAGGGCCGTTCGCGATTCCCGTCTTGCCGGGCTCGGGCAGCTTCACGGCGGGAGCAGCCGGCGAAGCATGCTTCAACTACGCGGCGGGGATGAACTTCATCATTACAGTGAACGAGCTCGATGGTGGCCCGACGTTCATCCCGGCAGCGTTCAACTGCCAGCCGGCAAACCAGGTCGACATCAACGCGAGTTCGGCGGTCATCACGCCAGAAGCGGCCGCGGGTCAGGTTTGCATCCCGATCACGTAGGCATCTTCGGTATCACATGCGCAGCTCGGGGATACCGAGTCTGCATCCTGCAAGGCCCGCGTGCTTCGGTTCGCGGGCCTTGCCGTTAACGGACACGCGGGTCGTGACGGACGGGCCACGCGGCCATCGTGCATGGCCGTTAACGGACACGCCGTGTGGGCTTCGGTGAGACAACTCACGACTCTTACCTTCCCTCTCGATTTGTTCGCGCATTTCGCATGGCGATCGGGTAAAAAGGTCTGCGACTTCATGCCCGTTCTTAGAAGGATAACTACGGCCCCGCTGTGGTGCGCGCTGCTCCCGATGATCCTTACGGGCTGCCCGATCGGAGCACCCCAGTGCCCGGAAGCAACGGTGACCTTCGACCCCCCCGTGATCCCCCCGGGCGTCAGCGAGACGACCGTGATCGTCGACGTCACCGACCCACGCCCCGAACTCGGGCTCGAGGTGATCACCGAGCTCTCGAGCATAGGCGGCGCGATCGCCGACCCCTTCGCCCGAGAGACGACCTTCGCATGCGCATTTGATGTCTCGGGTCCGGTGGAGGTTTGTGCGACCGCGACCTATGTTGGAGGCGACGGCGACGCAAGCGTACCGGATGGAGGGATGCCCGAAGGAGGAATGCCCGAAGCTGGTGTTAGCACCGTGCCGCAAAGCCAAGACGTCGGTGCCTCGTACCAATATCTCGGTAAGCCGCACATCGTCCTGAGTAGCCCCGTGCAATGCTCCGAAACACGATGCACGACCATCATCTGTCCCGAGGACAAGAACGAGTGCCCCGAGGTCTCGAGCCTCACGGTGGAGCCAATGGACGCTCGGGAGGGAGGCACGGCGACGATCACGGTGGTCGCAGACGACCCCGATAAGAACCCGGACGCGCTGGTCACCACCATCACCGCGGCCAACGGCACGGTCACCGACCCCAATGCGAATGAGACCACCTACACCTGCGACCCCGCGGTCGGAGGCTTCATCCAGATTTGCGTCGTCGCAAGCGATGGGGATTCGAGCTGTGACGACGAGCGCTGCACCACGGTTCAGTGCCCGGGCGTCCCCCTCGAAAACACCTGCCCCGTCATCGAAGACTTCACCGCGAGGCCCATGACGGTTCCCGAGAACCAGTCGACGACCGCCGTGCGGGTGGATGTCGTAGACCCAGATGAATTCCCGGAGGCATTGATCACCGAGCTGAGCTCGCCCACGGGCGTTTTCGACGACCGCTTTGCAACCGAAACAACCTTTACCTGCGGCAAGAAGGGCCCCGTGGACCTCCGAGTGGATGTGAGCGACGGTGACGAAGCGTGTGACAAGACACGCTCCATCAGGGTCAATTGCCCGAGCACAATCCCGGATAATTTTTGCCTAGAGCTGTTCAACATCAACTTTATTCTCTCGACGATTCCCCCGGGCGAAACCACCGCAGAAGTTCAGACTCGCGCGCGGGACCGCGATGACCAGCCTTTGCCAGTGACGCTCACCTTGCGGGCGCCGTGGGGGAGCTTCGAAAATACCGAGACCGGGCGGTGCGAGGTGGTCATCCCGCTGGAGTGTCCTGCACCCTATTTTCAGAACGCGACCTACATTTGCGACCGCCCCGGTGAAGTCGAGATCTGCGTCGACGCCACCGATGGCGCTTGCCAGAAGATGCAATGCGATGAGGTCGAGTGCCCCGACGACATTCCCCCCCCGTGACGACCCCTTTGCAGTTCATTCAGTCGGTAGCAGCGACGTGCGGAACGACGGACAGGTCGTCGTAGTAGACGTTCGACTTCACTACCGAGCCGCGATCTCGCTTTTTGTCCCAGCGCGCTTCGAATAGGAACCGCACCTTCTCGTAGTCCTCCGGGACGGCGCCCCAAAGTCGCTCGAAATCGCGCCGGACAGGTAGGTCGAAGCGCACCCACTCTTTGAGTGGGGGCGGATCGCCGGAACGGATCTCGATCTTCGCATTGGAGATCGTGACCGCGACTTCTGGCGCTCCCGCGAGGTAGTATCGGATCTGGTAGTTGCTTTGTCGAGAGAGCGAGCTCTTCGCGGTGCCTATGATGCCCTGGGTGGGCGGGCCTCCGAAAACAACAACGACCACCTGGAGATACAGAGCGCCTCCCTCGGTTTCGTTCTGCCAATCCTCCACCCGGTAATAGCCCGTGACCCGCTCGGGAAAGGGATGCACGGTGAGGTCTTGAAAGACGCCAAAGACCTTACTTGGCCGTGGCGTGGCATCGGCGCTGGAATCCACCGCGAAATGGACCGACCGGCTGCCCGAGCGTGTCGGTGACTCGGCCACTTGGAACTCGCCCCAGAGCGGGCTCTTCTCGTCAGCGCTCCATCGCTCCCGGCCCTCCTCGAAGCCAGGATTCCTGAGCAGGTTGGGCTCATCCCGGGGCCCCTGCGACTCTCGTTCGCACGTCGTGCAAGAGGCCGCCAAGATCATCAACAGGAAGCCAACGAGCTGCGGAGTCAACGTCGCTTCAGGATACGGTGAGCGCACGGCCCATCCGCGTCTTGCCCAGATGGGAAGTGGCTTGGGAGTTTCGCCAGGCCGGCACGCCGGCGATCCAGACATCGGTCACGACGCCGTCGGAGCGGTTGAGCATTTGCTCGGACCCGACCGCCTCACGGTACTCGAAGATCGTCTGCGCTTCGGAGTCGTAGTCGCGAAGCGCGTCGGGGTCTATTAAGATCACGTCGGCTTGTTTGCCGGGCTCAAGGGTTCCGACCGAGGAAATCCCCCAGAACTCGGCGGGTGCCCGGGTGAGCCTACCGACGTGATAGGCGACGTCTCGAAGGGATCGACGCTGGGCGATTTGGAGGCCTCGGAGATTGCCGTCGTAATAGGCCATGTTGGTGAGGTGGGCGCCCGAGTCGTTGAAGCCGGGGAGCATCTGTCGGTCGAACAACACCCGCGCGAGGCGGTCCTCGTCGTCATTGGCGGCGAGAACATACCAGCGAAGGTTCATGTCGAAGTGCCGAAGGAGATGCAGAAAGAAATCGCAGTCGTCGCCGACGGGGTTTGGAAAGCTTTCGAAAACCCGAGCTTCGGCGTCGTTGCGCGCCCCTTCCCCGCTCACCTGCCAGGCCAACAATCGATGGTAGATCATCTGGAGGTTTTCGCCCTCCCAGACCGGCAATGGGCGGTCCGTCATCACCATATCTTGGAGGTCGCGGCTGAAGCTGTCGTCCATGATCCGCAGCCAGCGCTTGATACGTGCCAGCGAAAAGCCCTTCTTGTCGTGGTACCACATCTTACGGAACCGCTGGCGGTACTCGGGGTCGTCGAGCAGCGCGATGCGCCCCGCTTTGTCGTCGAGGTCGATTTCGTTGAGCTCGCGCAAGGCGGGGATCTCTTCGGAGAGCGGTGTGATGGGCCCGTCCGCATAGACACGAAACGGCGCCGCCAACGCCTGCAACCGAAATCGGCCGTCGAGCAGCCGAGAGTTGAGCACCCTGGTCAAGACGACACCAAGCTTGGCGAGGAACCGATTGGTGACGACATCGAGAGCCGCGACCGCAGTGAGCTTAAGCGGGCGACCAAACAGCCGGCCGCTGGTGAGCGCAAAAGTCCGCATGACCTTGAGGGGATTGTCCTTGTCGGGGGTGGCCTGCCAAACCCGGCCGTGACGGCGAGCGACGTTGGTTAGCCGCTTCACCTCGGCGTACGTGCTGTGGTTTGCCGGAATCCGTGTCTTTCGGTACGGGTCGTTCGATAGATAGTGAAACGGAAGCGAATCGGTCGAGAACCCCGAATAGCCGTCCTCCATGGCTTGCTCGAGAATCTGCTCCATCTTGTCGAGCTCTTCGGAGGTGGGTTTGTTGGAGATCGCGCGATCGAGGCCCATCGCTTCGATGCGCAACATCGAGTGGGGGATCATCGGCACGATGTTGGCGCCGAGTGGGATTTCCGCGAAGTGGTCGAGATACGCCTTGGGGTTATTCCAAGTGATGTTATCCGCGACGCGGCGAAGCACGCTCTTCGGAATGTTTTCGACGCGGGCAAAGCAGGACACGACCGGATCGTGCCCTCCCTCGTTTTGGCGACCGAACGGAACACCGATCGAGCAGTTGGCGACCACGGCCGAAGTGGTGCCGTGGCGAACGACCTCGGTGAGGCCGGGATCGAGCTCGACCTCGAGATCGAGATGCGTGTGGATGTCCCAAAGGCCCGGAAGAACCCACCGCCCGTTGGCATGAACGGTTTCGGCTGCTTCTTCGTCGCGTAAGTCGCGACCGACCTCGGCGATCCGGCCGTCTTTGATCGCAACGTCCCGCTCCGAGGGCGCCTCGCCTGTACCGTCAAAAACCAGCGCACCTTTGATGAGAGTATCCCACTGCATGACCGAGGGGTTCTACATCAGCAGCACTCTGCGTCAACCGGTGACCGGGGCCGCGGCACGGGACGGGCGTGCTCGCAATGGGGCCCCGGTCGCCCTTAGCGATGAGTATGGATCTTGACGCGGGCTCCTCCCCACCGCTGTGCTACCCATCCCGCGCCGCGGCCCAAGCCACCTACTCCTCGAAAAACAGTGCCAGCGTCGGTGTCAGTGCCAGTGCCAGTGCCAGCGTCAGTGCCAGTGTGAACACCCTTTGATCATCGTGATTTCCTTTCCGAGCGGCTTGACCCCCGGGCTTCGCCCTTTTGTGAGGGGCCAAGCCGCTCGGAAAGGAAATCACTCATGGGACTCATCGTTCAGCAAAAGGCACTTCAGGCGGCGGAGGAACTGCAACCGCTTCTTCCCGTCATCAGAAAGCGCGATAGGGACCTCTTCAGCCAGGTGCGACGGGCTATGAATAGCGTCGTCCTCAACATCGCCGAGGCCGACGGGAATGACGCGGGAACGGCCAAAGCCAGGTTCGCGACGGCTTGCGGGTCCGCCAAGGAGGTCCGTGCAGGGCTTCAGCTTGCGGCGGCGTACGGCTACATCGGCCGGAACCGATGCGCAAAGCTCGACATCGCGCTCGACCAAGTCTGCGCGATGTCGTGGAGGCTCTCCGGGCGTTAGCGTTTCGCCAAACACCACGTGATGGCACACACCTCGTCGAGCCGTTGGTCGAGGTGGGTCGCCGTCTCTGACCCGATGTACCCCCAGTCACTCGCAATATGAAGCGCGGCGCGCACCTCCTTGGCCGACCCACACGCGGTGGCAAATCTCGCCCGCGCATTCCCCGCATCACTCCCCCGAGCCTCCGCGATATTGAGCACCACACTCTGCGCGGCTCTCTTGAGCTGATCTGCCAACGCCCGATCCTGTGCTCGAACCACCCGAAGGAGCGGAGCGACCTCCCGCACCACCCTGCGGGCCCTGACGTAAACGTTCTCTGATTGCATCTTCAACTCCTTGTTTTTGGGTTTGGGCCCTGTTGGCCTCACCCCGCTGTGGTCAACAGGGCCCAAACCCAAAAACAAGGAGTGCCGGGACAGTCACAGTGGCAGTGCCAGCGTCAGCGTCAGGATCAGCGCAGGTGTCAGTTCCCGTGTTTTTCGCGAAGTAGGTGAACCGGACTGCGGCGCGCGGCATGTCCTCGAACGCGAGTTCCGCAGGCGCCAACCCATCATTCCGAGCTCTACCACCGAGAGGGTCTCAACACCCCCACCAAACATCCCCGCCGAGGATGTCTGAGCGGGCGAGGGCGTGCCGTGTGCCGCAGTTCGGTGCACCGGCGGACATCGCGGCGAGGGCGTGCCGCGCGCCGCAGTCCGGTTCACCGGTCCACTCCGCGTGTTAGAAGACGAAGCGGCCTGACCTGTCGTCCCAGTGGAAGCGGGTTCCGTAGCGGCGGCGCATGTCGCGCTCGATCTCGCGTTTCTGCTTGTTGCGGACGCCGAGCATGATCCCGGTCGTGAGCATCCCGATCGCGCCGAGGCCCACGAACGTCCCCCCGAGAGGCACCAACACGTCGCCCGTGTTGTTGCAGATCCAGTCGTCGCGCCCGTCGAATCGAACAAAGCTGTCGCACTGAGAGGCACCGACCCCCAGGAGGATCGCGCCGACGGCGAAGGCAGCGCTCGTCCCGATCAAGGCATTGCGCACGACCCGGCTTCGTCTGTCGGCTTCCTGAAGGTCGTATTCGGTGTAGCCGTAGCCGCCTTTAGGCCCATACACGACCGAAGACTCGTAAGGGGTCTGCGTTTGGACTGGGGGAGTGGCGTCCTGCGCGAAGGCACGACCCTCGAGCGACACGACGCACAGCACCAGCAAGCCTCGGATGAGAATATCCCTTTTCATTGCCAACGGGATCTACATCAGTGGCACTCTGCGTCAACCGGTGACTCGGTCCACGGCACGGGACGGGCGTGCTCGCAATGGGGCCCCGGTCGCCCTTTGCGATAAGTATGGATCTTGACGCGGGCTCCTCCCCATCGCTGTGCTGCCCATCCCGCGCCGCGGCCCAAGTCACCTACTCCTCGAGAACAGTGTCAGTGCCAGTGTCAGTGCCAGTGCCAGTGTCAGTGCCAGTGCCAGCGCCAGTGCCAGTGCCAGCGTCAGTGCCAGTGCCAGTGTCAGTGTCAGTGCCAGTGCCAGTGCCAGTGTCAGTGCCAGTGTCAGTGTCAGTGTCAGTGCCAGCGTCAGTGCCAGCGTCCGTCGCTAGTTAAACGCCTGCGAACGCGTGGCTTAGGTAGTCGATCAACAAGCGCACGCGCTCCGGGAGTTGGCGGGTTGGGTAGACCAGGTGCACTGGGGGAGCGGGGAGCGACCATTCGGGAAAGAGCGGAACGAGGCGCCCTGTCCTCTTGCCTTCAGCGATGTGGATTTCGGGCATGAGCCCAATCCCTTGACCCGCCGCGACCAGCTCGGCCATGGCCCCGTAGTCGTCGACGTTGACTCGGCCGTGGACGGTGAGCTCGACGCTCTCGCGCTGCTCATCGCTTCCGCGTTCGAGACGGAAGACTTGAGTACGCCCGCGACCTCGGTAGAGCACGAAGGGGTACCGCTCGAGCTCGGCGATGTCGGTGCATTCAATGTCGGCCCCTGGGTGAGCCGCGAGCCTGAAGTCCGACGGGAAGAGATTGCGAGCGATCAGGTTTGGCTCGGTCACCCTGCCCGCACGGAGCGCGAGGTCCACCCCTTCCTGCACCAGATCGACGAAGCGGTTAGTGAACACGAGATCGAGCGAGATGTCGGGGTAGCGCTCGAGGAAGGCGACGAAGTGCGGGATCAGGAGCAGGCGGCCGAGGTCCCCCGGGGCGGTCACCCGAATCGTGCCCCTCGGCTCGGTGGTATTGAGCTCGATCGTGGCGACGGCCGTGTTCAGGACGTCGACGGCATCGACCACCGATTCGTAGAAGCGAGAGCCCTCGGAGGTGGCCGTCACGCGGCGCGCATCGCGGTGGACGAGCTTGGTATCCAGCTGCTCTTCGAGGCGCGCTAAACGGCGGCTCACGGTCGATTTCGGGACCCCTAGATGCCTGGCCGCCGCCGCCAAGCTCCGGCGTCGAATCACCTCGACAAAAGTTGCAATATTGTCCTTATCTGCCTTCAATTCTCGGCTAGAGTTGCGTTTTTGCAACCTTATGTCAATAGGACGCGGTCTCCCGCGCGGCCGCCCGGCGCCGTAAGTTTCGATCATGGCGAAAGAGACGACGCGGCGCGGGGTGCTGGCCACCATGGGCGCTCTCGGGGCGGCCGTGGCGGGTTGGGCTCTCGCCCGAAGGCTCTTCGGCCGATCGACACCGGAGGCAACCATGGAAACCGAGGCTTCACAGACCGGAACGACGCCGCGCGCGCTGAAGGGTGTGTTCGCACCTGGCCCGGAGCATTGGGTCGGTGATGGCTTCTTCGTGAAGACGGTCTTTTGGCCGCAGCTCGACGCGCACATGCTGAGTCCGTTCCTGCTGCTCGACCATGCGGCACGGCGTCACTTCGATCCGTCGCCGTGGCGACGCGGGGTGGGCGAGCATCCGCACCGTGGCTTCGAGACGGTGACCTTCGCCTACGAGGGAGAGGTCGAGCACCGGGACTCCGCGGGCGGGGGCGGTCGGATCGGCCGCGGCGACGTGCAATGGATGACGGCGGCCTCGGGGGTCGTCCACGAAGAGAAGCACTCGCAGAAGTTTTCCGAGGACGGCGGCATCTTCGAAATGGTGCAGCTATGGGTGAACCTCCCCGCCTCGAAGAAGATGAGCGAGCCGCGATACCAGCCGCTTCTCGACAGGGAGTTTCCACGAGTGAACTTGGGCCCAGCCGAGGCGCGACTGGTGGCCGGCGCGCTTCATGGGCAAACCGGACCGGCCAAGACGCACACACCCATCACCTTGTTCGATCTGCGGTTTCACGAGGATGGCACGACGGACTTCACGCTTCCGGCTGGGTGGACGACGCTTGTGTTTCCGCTCGAGGGCGATGTGGCCGCGGGCCCCGCCCAAGAGGTGATCCCACCGCAGCACTTTGGCGCGTTCGACCGTGAAGACGACGGCGCCGTCCAGATTCATGCGAAAACGGATGCACGGGTCCTGGTGCTGGCCGGAGAGCCCCTGAACGAGCCGGTCGTAGCCTACGGGCCGTTCGTGATGAACACCCGGGAAGAAATCGTCGCGGCATTCAAGGACTACCAAAGCGGCCGAATGGGTCGCCTGCTCTAAGGCAACGAAAGAGGAAACATGGGAAAGCTAGTCAAAGGTGTTTGGCAGGACGTGTGGTACGACACGACACGCACGGGTGGGAAATTCGTTCGCACCAACTCCAAGTTTCGAAACTGGATCACACCAGACGGAAAAGACGCCCCGAGCGGCAAAGCGTTCAAAGCGGAGATCGGCCGCTACCATCTGTACGTGTCCTATGCGTGCCCCTGGGCGCACCGAACGCTGATTTTCCGGAAGCTCAAGGGCTTAGAGGACATGATCAGCGTATCGGTCGTCAACCACTTCATGGGCTCCGAGGGGTGGACGTTTCATGAAGCTGAAGGCGTCGTTCCGGACCCCGTGATGAATGCCGAGTTTCTGCATCAGATTTACACCAAGGCCGAGCCTAAGTTCTCGGGCCGAGTGACGGTGCCGGTCCTTTGGGACAAGAAGACAGAGACGATCGTCAGCAATGAATCGTCGGAGATCATTCGGATGTTCAACAGCGCGTTCGACCATCTCGGCGCGACTCCCGGCGACTTCTACCCAAAGGCCCTTCGCGCCGAAATCGACGAGGTCAATGACCGTGTCTACCACACGGTCAACAACGGCGTGTACAAGTGCGGCTTCGCCACGACGCAGGAGGCCTACGAAGAGGCCTTCGGCGAGCTCTTCGACACCCTCGAGTGGCTCGAGGCGCGCTTGTCGAAGCAGCGCTATCTCGTGGGCGACCAAATCACCGAGACCGACTGGCGTCTCTTCACGACGCTCCTTCGCTTCGACCCGGTTTACTTCGGGCACTTCAAAACGAACCTCCGGCGAATCGTGGACTACCCGAGCCTCTGGGGCTTCACCCGTGAGCTCTATCAGGTGCCCGGCGTCAAAGAGACGGTGAACATGCACCACATCAAGCATCACTATTACGGCAGCCACGAAACCATCAACCCGAGCCGCATCGTGCCGCTTGGCCCGATCATCGATTACAACGATCCACACCGACGGGACACGAGCCTCGACTCGGCCGTCGACGCAGCCGAATAGCCAGCCGTCCGAAACGTCCGGTTGTGAGTGCTGTGGCTCGCTAGAATGCGGAGATCGTGTATCCTCTGCGCGACTTCGAGGCTAGAGATGGACTTTCAACACTCCGAGCGGGCACGCAAAGTCATGGAGCAGGTCGAGCGTTTCGTCCGCGAGCGCGTGGTTCCAAACGAGCAGACCTATGTCGACCAGCTCGTTCACACCGACGACTGGACCAAGTGGAAGATCCCTCCGATCCTCGAAGAGCTGAAGGCCGAGGCGAAGGGGCTTGGGCTCTGGAACTTGTTTTTGCCCGACGAGGAGTACGGTGCCGGGCTCGACAATCGGGACTACGCACCCGTGGCGGAGCTCACCGGCCGGAGCTTCCTTGCGCCCGAGGTGTTCAACTGTAGCGCCCCCGACACGGGCAACGCCGAGGTGTTGGTCAAGTATGGTTCCGACGCGCAGAAAGAGCGATGGCTCGAGCCGCTCCTCGCAGGTGAGATCCGCTCCTGTTTCGCCATGACCGAGCCCGCGGTCGCTTCGAGCGACGCGACCAACATGCAAGCGACCTGTGAGGTCGTCGGCGATGAGATCGTGATCAACGGTCAAAAATGGTGGACCAGTGGCGCCGGTGATCCGAGGACAGCGTTTTTGATCTTCATGGGCGTGACCGACCCGAACGCGGGGCGGCATGAACGCCACTCGATGGTGCTCATCCCGATCGACGCTCCCGGCGTGAAGATTTTGCGGATGCTGCCGGTGTTCGGGCATCTCGATGAGCCCCACGGCCACGCAGAGATCCTTTTCGACAACGTGCGCGTGCCCCTCGATCACTTCATCGCCGGGCCCGGCCGGGGTTTCGAAATCGCGCAAGGGCGACTCGGCCCTGGGCGCATCCACCATTGCATGCGGGCCATTGGGGCGGCTGAGCGGGCGCTCGAGCGGTTGTGCGGGCGAGCCATGCACCGAGTCGCCTTTGGCAAGCCGCTGGTGAATCTCGGCGCCAACCGCGACATCATTGCGGACTCACGCATGGCGATCGACCAGGCACGACTCCTGACGCTCAAGGCCGCGTGGGGGCTCGACACGCTCGGCACATTCGGGGCCCTGGTCGACATCTCGGCCATCAAAGTGGTGGCCCCCAACGTGCTTCAAAGGGTGGCCGACGCCGCGATCCAGATGCACGGCGGCGAGGGCATGTCCGACCGCGAGCTCACCCGTCTCGCCGCTATGGCCCGCGCCCTTCGCATCGCCGACGGCCCGGACGAGGTCCACCGCGGGATGGTCGCAAGGCTAGAGCTCGAGAAGTACAAGTAGCTCGTCGTACGCGTCGGTTCGTTCGAACTCGGGAAACTCTTCGGCGACGTTGTCGGGGCAACGAAACAACACACCCTTGTCGGCTTCTTTGAGCATGGTGGTGTCGTTGTAGCTGTCGCCCGCGGCGTGCACGCGAAACCCGATGTCTTTCAACGCTGCCACGGCCCTCCGCTTGCCGTCGGGAATGCGGAGCTCATAGCCGGTCACCCGATCGGCCTCGTCGACCAAGAGTTGATGACAAAAGAGCGTAGGCTGCCCGAGCTGGCGCATGAACGGCGCGGCGAACTGGTAGAAGGTATCGCTCAGGATCACCACCTGGGTACGGGCCCGAAGCGCGTCGAGGAATTCACGCGCGCCGGGTAACGGTTCCATGGCGCCGATCACATCTTGGATGTCGCCGAGCTTGAACCCGTGCTCGTCCAAGATCTCGAGGCGCCCTTGCATCAGCTTGTCGTAGTCGGGCTCGTCGCGGGTCGTGCGCCTGAGCGCGTCGATCCCGGTTTTCTCGGCGAAGGCGATCCAGACCTCGGGGATGAGGACGCCTTCCAAGTCCAAGCAGACGATCAGAGGGGCCATGACAGGCGCTCGTCTACACGATTTTGGCGTCAGAGCAACTGTGCGAGCCTCTGCTGAGAGAATTCCGGCAATGCCGGGAATCCTGCAGGCGAAGACCGTGTATTCTTCCGCCATGACGTCTCGAAAAGGCGCCTTCGTGACTGGCGGCACAGGCCTCATTGGCCGCGCGGTGGTCGAGCGATTGCTCGAACGCGGGGTGCCGGTGGTGTTGATGCTGCGAAGCGGCGCAGACGAACGACGTGCCGAGGCGCTCACCAAGCTCAGCGAAGTGGCGCGAGTCCACGACTCGTCGCTCAGCTACGTGAGTGGAGACCTCAACGAAGCGAACCTCGGATTGTCAGACGAGGGCATAGCCGCGCTCTCGCAAGCCGCACACTGTTTCCACATCGCCGCGCTTTACGATATCGAAGCGCCCGCCGATCTCACGGAAAAGACCAACATCGAGGGGACGAAGCATCTTCTTTCGGCCCTTCGGAAGGCGGGCTTTGCGGGCCGCCTCCATCATGTGAGTTCGATCGCGGTGGCCGGGGACTATACGGGCACCTTCACCGAATCGATGTTCGAAGAGGGCCAGACGCTTCCCGATGCGTATCATCGGAGCAAGCTCGAGTCTGAAAAGCTCGTTCGCGAGTCCGGGCTCGACTACCGTGTCTACCGGCCGAGCTCGGTGGTGGGAGACTCGAAGAGTGGCGAAATCGACCGCCTCGACGGCATCTACTACGGCTTTGGCGCGATTCAGAAACTCGCTGCCGCCCTTCCCTCCTGGGTGCGAGTGCCGGTCCCGCGGATCCGCGGTCGCTTCAATGTCGTGCCAGTCGACTATGTCGCCGACGCGATGGTGCACATCGCCCTTTCGCCTGCCGAGGCGCGTGTCTTCCACTTGGTCGATCCGAGCCCGCAACGATTCGTTCGAATGATGGCGGCGCTGGTCAAGGTTGCCGGCGGGCCTCGACTCGGCCCCGCGATCGACTTCTCGAGGATGCGCGGCGTGAAGCAGGCGGGTTCGATGGCCTCGATGTTGCCAAGTGTCCAAGAGCTGCGGACCGCCGTGCTCAAAGACCTCGGGCTGCCGGCAAACGGGCTGGCTTCGATGAATCTCCGCGTGAGATTCGACGATTCGAACACCCAAGCGGCGCTAAGGGACACCGAGATCCGTTGTCCGCATTTCAAGACCTATGCCAAAACCCTCTACCGTTACTACGAAGACCATCTCGATCCGATGACGCAGCGTCCACTCCGTTATCGCAAGGCGCTTGCCGGCAAAGTCATGTTGGTCACCGGCTCGTCTCGTGGCATCGGGGCGTCCACGGCAAGAATTGCGGCCGAGGCGGGGGCCAAGGTCCTGCTGGTCGCTCGGGACGAAAAAGCGCTCGAAGAGGTTGCCACAGGGATCCGCGCCGACCGTGGCGAGGCTCATGTCTATCCGACGGACCTTTCGCATCTCGAGGAAGTCGACGCGTTGGCCGAGTCGGTGCTGGCGGCCCATGGTGGTGTCGACATTCTGGTCCACAACGCCGCGCGTTCGATCCGCCGCCCCGCCATCGACGCCCTCGACCGGTTCCACGACTACGAGCGCACCATGGCCTTGAACTACTTCTCGCCCGTGCGGCTGACCCTGCGCTTGTTGCCATCGCTTCGAAAGCGAAGCGGCACGATCTCGCACGTGCTCTCGATGGGCGTTCTGGTTCCGGGGCCGTATTTCGGTGCGTACCTGGCTAGCAAGTCGGCGCTCGATGCCTTTGGCGACTCGCTGGCTGCAGAGCTCCACCACGAGGGGATTCACGTGTCGTCGGTCTACTTGCCGCTGGTCAAAACCGAAATGGCGGCCCCGACAGAGGAGTTCGCCGGCCGAGTCGACGCGATGACACCCGACCGCGCCGCCATCATGATCCTCGACGGGATCGTCGACCGCAAACGTCGGGTCATGACGCCGCCAGGCCGGTTCTTTGCACTCTCGAATCGCTTGACACCCATGGCCACCATCCGGGTTCTAAACTTGATCCGGCGCACCTTCCCGATCGGAGACACCCCGAGCGAGTTCCCGGCAGAAAAAGCGTTCATCACCAAAGCGATCGGCGGCAGCCCTATTTAGGCGATAGTGTGGGGGTGGTGGGGTGGGACCAACTAACGGGCCGCAGGCCCGACCGGGATCAAATCAAGGGTCTCGAAACAGCCCGTCGCCGAAGCTCTGGCTAACCGGGACGCACCACACGCTAATCCCGTCGAGCTCGTCTAGGTTGCGGCCTTCGGGAAGCTGCGCATAGACCGTTTCCGAGCCGTCGTAGCCTTCGGGTCGCCGAAGATCTTCCTCGCTCATCGAAAACCCGGCGGCGTAGTTTCCGCCGAGGCCGCCATAGAAACGCACATCGATTCCGGCGCCATCGTACACGAAGTCATCGAGACGAATCGTGCAGTCGTCGACGATCACTGCGGTGCCAGAGACCTGATGGGCAAAGGTGCTCAGCTCCGCGACCTGCCCGATCTTGGGATGGGTTGATTCGCATTGTCGCAGCATTCCCATCCCGCCTCCGCCGCCCGCCCCACCGTCGTTCGCAAGGACAAAAGCCACGAGGTCGAGGAGCTCTTGATCACTGAGTCGGTCGTCGGCCCAAAACGGCATCACACCGCCGGTGAGCCCTTCGTAGACACTACTGTCGGTCGCGCCACTCGTTCGCACACGACGCGCTATCTTCTCCGCATCGAGCGACTGGCCTCGAAGGGCGAGCGCTCGCTCGGTTCCAGTCGCATCGACGCCATGACAGACGACGCAGGTCTGGTTGAAGAGATCTTGGCCCGCCATCTCGTCTCCGCCTGTGAGAGACGACGGGGGCAAGACGATGGCGTAGCTCAACGCGGGCGCCACGGAATCCCCCGCAACCCCGCTCAAGTACTCGGACAACGCGATCCACCGGGGGTCATCCGCGGCGAAGGGGAGCGCGATCATCCATTCCACCCGGCAGGTATTGACGGCATCGAGGAGGTCGGTCAGCTGTCCGTTCTTGTACGAGGGGCGATTGGCCGCATCGCCGATTGGATGGCCCGGACGCCGAAACCCGTCGGCGGCGGGTTCCTCGAGGGCGTGGCACGTCGCGCAAGCGAACGAATTTCCATCGGTGTGGGGCTGAAGGTAGAGTGCCTCTCCAGATGGCTCTCCGGGACTTGAATCGCCGCAGCCCACGACTCCTGTCCCAGCCAATACAACGAGGAATAAAGAAAAGCGTGTCATGTAGTCTATGTCCAATCGTCCCGCGCTCCCGGGCATACGCTCGACGCGAAGAAACGTTTCGCGCCAGGGTGTGCCGCGCGCGGAATCGGGCTAACTTATCGACGAAACAAGCATGATTCTCACCGAACAGCAAGAGTTGATTCGAGACTCCGCCGCGCGATTCGCCGAGCAGCGGTTGGTGCCAAACAGCCGTGCGTGGGAAGCGGCTCAGGCCGTCGACCTCCAGGTCTTGCGCGAGATGGGGGAGCTCGGGTTCATGGGCATGACGGTCGCCGAGCGCTGGGGTGGAGCAGGCTTGGACTACGTTTCGTATGCGCTTGCGTTGATCGAGATCGCGGCAGGCGACGGTGCCGTGTCGACGATCATGAGCCTCAACAACGCTCCGGTGTGCGCGATCCTCGAATCGCGAGGCAGTGACGCGCTCAAAGAGCGGTACCTCAAGTCTTTGGCCGCGGGAGAGATGCTCGGGGCGTTCGCGCTCACGGAACCACAGGCTGGGTCCGATGCGTCAAATCTTCAGACTCGTGCGGTGCGCACCGGCGACGGCTACGAGATCTCGGGGACGAAGCAGTTCATCACCTCCGGGAAGATCGCGGGAGCGGTGATCGTGTTCGCGGTCACCGACCCCGCGGCCGGTAAGCGCGGAATCTCCGCGTTCCTCGTTCCAGCGGGCACTTCGGGCATGACCGTCTCGTCTCTCGAGCACAAGATGGGACAGGAAGCGTCCGATACGGCGCAGTTGACCTTCGAGGCGGTCAAGGTTCCGGCGAGCCACCTGATTGGAAACGAAGGCGACGGGTATCGCATCGCCCTCGCCAACCTCGAGGCCGGGCGTATCGGCATCGCGGCACAGTGCGTAGGCATGGCCCGAGCGGCACTGAACCACGCCCTTCTCTACGCCAAGGAGCGCACCGCCTTCGGCCAAGCGTTGTCGCAGCACCAAGCCGTGGCCTTTCGCCTCGCCGACATGGCGACCGAGCTTCACGCCGCCACCACGATGGTCCTCGAAGCAGCCGTGCTTCGCGAGGCGGGGCGTCCGTGCTTGAAGGAGGCTTGTATGGCCAAGCTCTTCGCCTCGGAGGCAGCCGAACGGATCTGCTCCGATGCAATCCAGATCTTCGGCGGCTATGGTTACTCGCGCGAGCTCCCGGTCGAGAAGATCTATCGGGACGTGCGTGTGGCTCAGATCTACGAAGGTACGTCGGACGTGCAGCGCATCATCATCAGTCGCCAATTGCTTCAGGGTAGCTAGTCACGCTTTGTCTGGGCCTTGACGCAATTGCCTCGCCTAGTAGATCCTATTCCATGTTTCGCCGGTTCGTGATTCGGGACGTCGCGATTCTGCTCGTCACGATCGGGCTTTGGCTCCTCAGTCTCGAGACTGAGCCCGGCACCACCCTTGCCTCCGTCGTGTCGATCAGCGCCGGGGTTGGCGCCCTGGTGTGTGCGTACAACTTTCACGAGTGGGGTCACCTGGTCGTTGCACGCATGACCGACAGCGTGTTCACGCCGGCTAGGCGCGTGATTTCCCCGTTCTTGTTTAGTTACGATACCGAGCACAACACGCCCCGACAATTTCTGTTGATGTCGCTTGGTGGATTCGCAGCAACCGCCATCTTCGTCGTCGCCTTCCTTTTGTGGATGCCGCGAGACCAACAGGCAGGTCGAATCGCCCTTTACGGTGCACTCATTTTGGCGTCGTTGACCGTCGTCATCGAGTTTCCGATTTTCTTTCGCGCGCTGCTCGGCAACACGGTGCCACGGACCGGGATGTTCAAAGGACCCAAGGTCGGCGGTAGTCGGAAGAATACGCCGTAATACACGAGGAAGAGGACCTCGCCCTTTTGGTGAAACATTTCGGCCTCACGGGCGTAACCCCGTGGAAGGCCCGCCCCAACCAATCGCGGGCAGAGGGTGATACACATGAATTCTGCACTCAAGCACACGATGGTGGCGATGGCGACGGCGGCGTTGAGCATGACCGCAGCCTGCAAGAGCGATGAGGGGCCGTCGGCAAGCGAGGTCACAGCGGGCGCCGAAGAAGCAGCGAGTCACGAAGGGGCCATGGAGGCCTCCTGCGGTGAAGGGAACTGCGGCGCAGAGAAGAAGGGCGACGCCTCCGAGGCTTCCTGCGGCGAAGGCAGCTGCGGCTAAAAAAGGGGACTGTCCCCTTTGCGGATGCGGCGTCACTAGGTAGCATGGCGCCCGTAGTTCCGTGAAACGATCGATCATGATAGGGGTCTGGGCGGTCGTGGCGTTGGTCATCCTGGTCGTCGTCGGGGTCGGCATTGCATGGTTGAGCCTGCATCCACCGCCGCCAGGGCTTCAGGTCTGGACCAACGGTCACATTCTCACGATGGGCTCCGAGGCTCGACAGGCCACGGCACTCGTGATCGAAGACGACAGAATCGTCGCGGTCGGCAGCGACGAGGACGTCGAACAATGGTTGCTCGATGCCGATGTCGTGCTCGACCTCGAGGGACGCGCGGTGGTGCCCGGATTCATCGAAGCTCATGGGCACTTTCCTGGTGCGGGCCTTGCGGCGGTTGCGGCGGACCTGAACAGTCCGCCGATCGGCACAGTCGTCGACATATCGGAGGCTCTGGACGCGTTCCGAACGGTCGACGCGGCGCAACCCGGTGACGATTGGCTGATCGGGTTCGGGTACGACGACACCATGATCGCGGAGAAGCGGCACCTTACCCGGGCCGATCTCGATGGGGTGTCGACCACCCGCCCGGTCATCGCCATGCACATCTCTGCCCACATGGCGGTGGTAAATTCTTTGGCTCTCGAACGCTTTGGGATCACCGCCGAGACGCCCGACCCGCCCGGCGGCGAGATCCGCAAAGACCGAGCGACGGGGGAGCCGACCGGCTTGCTTCTCGAGACTGCGTCGCGCCCCATCATGTTGGAAGCCCTCAACATGCCGCCCTTGAAGCAGCTCTCGGTCGTCCGCTCGGCGGTCGACGAGTACGCGCGTCAAGGGTTCACGACCGTGCAAAACGGGCTCGCCACCCTCGAGCAGATCAAGGGGATGAGCGGGGCCTCGAAGGTCGGGCTCATCCCGCAGCGATTGGTGGTCTGGCCCAAAGAAGAACTCGGTCTCGCTGCCACCGAAGGCGAGCTTGCACTCGGGAAGTTCGCCAGTGACCGCGTCCACATCGGCGCCATCAAGTTCGTCGGCGATGGATCGATCCAAGGGTACACCGGTTTTCTCACTGAGCCGTACCATCAGCCAGGCGAGCATCCCGCGGACTACCGTGGGTATCCCAACATCGACGCCGAGACCCTAAACGCCGAGGTCAAGACGATCCATTGCGAAGGTCAGCAGGTGGCGGTGCACGGCAACGGCGATGCGGCGATCGATCAGTTTCTCGATGCATGGGAAGCGGCGCTCGAAGCCTGCCCCGCCGAAGACGCGCGGCCGATCCTGGTGCATGCGCAGATGGCGCGCGAAGACCAACTCGGCCGCATGAAGACACTCGGCGTGATCCCGAGCTTTTTCAGCGCACACGTCTACTATTGGGGCGACCGCCACCGCGACATCTTCCTCGGACCGGAGCGTGCGGCGCGAATCAGCCCGGCCGCGAGCGCCGCGACACGCGGCCTGCGGTTTACTACCCATCTCGACACGCCCATCGTCCCGATCGACTCGATGCTTCAGCTCTGGACTCCCGTCGCGCGGGAGACATCGAGCGGCCAGGTATTGGGCCAGCAGCAGCGCGTGTCGGTCGAGCAAGCCTTGCGGGCCATGACCTCCGACGCGGCGTGGCAGCTTCGGCTCGAAGACCAAATCGGCTCGATCGAGCCGGGCAAGCTAGCGGACCTCGTGATCCTATCCGACAACCCGCTCGACTACGCCGGCGACCTGCGCGACATTCGCATCGAGCGCACGGTGGTCGGCGGCGTGACGATCTTCGAAGAGCCAAACGAATAGATCCGAAAGGCACTCCATGAACGATTTGTCATCTTCTCCTCCTTTTGTCGTGACAGGGGCTTCCGGTTACGTGGCCTCGTGGGTCGTCTGGGAGCTTCTGAATCGCGGCGCGACTGTGCGAGGCACTGTGCGAAACCCGAACGACACCACCAAGTGCCAACACTTGCTCGACATGGCCGCCGAGCTCCCAGGGACGCTCAAGCTCGCGAAAGCCGACCTCTTAGAGGCGGGTAGCTTCGACGAGGCTGTGGCCGGCGCAGGCGTCGTCATCCATACCGCATCCCCGTTCATCATCGGGAAAGTGAAAGAACCCTACCGACAATTGATCAATCCCGCGGTCGAAGGCACGAAGAACGTTCTCGACGCCGTCAACAAGGCCGAATCGGTCAAGAAGGTCGTCCTCACCTCAACTGCGCTCGCGGTGTACGGCGATGCGCAGGACATGGCGAACGCAGGCGTCGACCGCTTCACCGAAGATGACTGGAACACCACGAGCTCCGCTTCTCATCAGGCCTATAGCTTCTCGAAAACCGAAGCGGAACGGGCTGCTTGGGAAATGCACAAGGCTCAAAGTCGCTGGACGCTTGCGACGATCAATCCTGGATTCATCCTCGGGCCCAGCAAGACGCCACGCGCGGACTCCGAAAGCGTCAAGTTCGTTCGGGGCATGCTTCGCGGGGAGTTCAAGATGGGTGCCCCCGATCTCTGGTTTGGGGTGGTCGACGTGCGTGACGTGGCCAAGGCGCATGTCGAGGCCGCGATTCGGCCGGAAGTCGAAGGGCGCTTCATTTTGGTCGCCGACTCGAAAAACTTTGTCGAGATGGGTCAGATTTTGCGAAACCACTTTGGCGACAAGTACCCATTCCCCAAAGGCCCCCTCCCCAAGTTCCTTTTCTACCTCGCCGGTCCGAGCCTCGGCTTTACCTGGAAGTTCATCCGCGCCAACTCCGGCTACCCGGTTTACTTCGACAACACGCGGAGCCGCGAGCGCCTGGGGATTCAATACACCCCGGTCGAAGAGACGCTCGTACAGCACGCCGAGCAATTAATCGCAGCGCACTCACACAAAGAGACCTGAACGTCCATCTCGTGGCGCCGGTTCCACCGCGTTTCCGCGGGTGCGGGCGCGATCCTTGAGGCGGGTCACGAACGGAGCTACGCTAACAGACGAAGTCTGATGATGCATCGAGGTTTCACACAGCTTCTCGTGGCGGCGATGGTCGCGGCCTCCGGCCTCGGCGGAGCTGCGCTTCACCTCTGCCAGATGGAGGGAGCGGTCCGCTCGACGTGTTGCTGCCATCAGTCAGAGCACGACCAGCCGCCGATTCAACTGAAGCGCGTGGATGAATGCTGTGGAGCGTTGCTTCCGCAAGGCGAGCAGCCTCCGGTGTTGACCACGCACGACATCAGCATCGAGTCGTCGCTGATGTTCGCCGCCGTGGTGGCATCGCCCGAGCTTTCGAGCGCGACTCGGGCCAACACATGTGTCCTTCCGCCCATTCGAGGTCCGCCACCTGAGCACGGGCCACCGCTCTTCATTCGACACTGCTCCTTTCTGAATTGATCTCCGCACACTTGCTGGGCTGAGCGCAGGGATTTCTGCGCCCTCTGAATGACCGTCGCACGAGAACGCGACCGTCGAGGCAACACGTGCAGGAGAGAAGGAGCGATGTGGAAAATTCAGAATGAGAACCTATGCGCAGGTCTGCTGGCTGCCGTCTGGCTGACCGGCTGTGCCCACGGCCAACGCAGCCAAATCGATGCGATGGAGCGCGCGTTGCACCAGGCCGCACCGCAACCCGAGGAAACCGAGGCCGCCAACGCGCTTCTCGAAAGCGAACATGCTGGACCGCTCGAGAAGAAACAGCTGGTTGAGGCGGTGCTTGCTCGAAACCCGAGCCTGGAATCTGCCCGACTAGCCTGGCAGGCCGTCGTGGCGCAACAGCCCCAGGCGACGGCGCTCAGCGACCCGATGGTGAGCTACTCGCTTGCCCCCGCGAGCATTGGGTCGAACGTCGTCCGGTTCGGCCAGGTCGTGAAGGTCGAGCAGCGTTTTCCGTGGCCAAGCAAGCTAGGGCTCGCAGGAGATGTCGTTCTGTCCGACGCCGAGGCAGCGCAAGCGGACTACGAGGCGGTGCGGCTCGATCTGGCCCTGTTGGCGTCACTTCTGTTCGACGAATACGCCAAGGTCGTCCGTTTGCTCGAGCTCAATGTCGAGCATCGAGAGCTGACCGAAGACATCAAGGCGGCCGCCATGGCACAGTACGAGGCGGGGCGGGCTCCACAACAGGAGCCGCTTCAAGCCGAGGTCGAGCTTTCGCACGTCCTGCATGAGCAGGTTCTGTTGGAGGCCGACCGTTCGGTGATTATCGCGAAGCTGAATCAGCTTCTCCACCGGGCGCCCCAAGCCCCTCTTCCCAAGCCGGCAAGGGTGCGCTTCGTGCCCGCCGACATCGCGGAGACCACCGAGCTTCAGGACCAGGCCCTCGAAGAAAGGCCGGAGCTCAGAGCGACGGACGCACGGATAGGCGCCCGCGAGTCTGCGGCGGAGCTCACGCAGCGCGAGTTCTTTCCGGACCTCGGCATCATGGGTGAATACAACTCCATGTGGAGAGAGACCCAGCACCAATGGATGCTCGGGGTGTCACTCAACCTCCCCATCCAAATCAAGTCGCGTCGAGGAGCGGTAGACCAAGCCAACGCCGAGCTCGGCAGAGTCCGCGCAGACTTAGAGGTGCTCAGCGACGAAGTTCGCACCGAGGTCGACCAAAGCAGGCAACGAGTCCTCGAGGCACAACACGTGCTCGTGCTTTACCAGAACCGGTTGCTGCCCGCCGCAAGGGCCCAAATCCAAGCCGCGCGTGCGGGATACCAGACGGGGCGAAACAGTTTTCAGGCGCTCGTCGATTCGGAACGCTCCCTTCGGACGCTCGAAATCCAATATGAGCAGGCGCTTGCAACGTTCGGCCAACGCGGCGCTGAGCTCTCACGTGCGCTCGGTGAGATGCCAGGCCTTCCGAAAGGAGAGACGCCATGACCCGCCGTCGAGTCATCATCGCCATCTTGGTCCTCGTCGCGATCACCGCAGTCGCGCTGGCCGTGGCACTGCGATCGACCCCAGACGCGCATCCGCCCGAGCACGCAGCGACCGAGCACCCGGAATCGGACATCGCCTATTACACCTGCCCGATGCATCCGTCGGTCGAGCAACCGGAGCCTGGGAAGTGCCCGATCTGCGGAATGACCCTTACCCCGGTGACCAAGACGGACCTCCGCGAGGGTACGGTCGTGGTGGACGAAGTGCGGCGCCAGCAGATCGGCGTACGGATCGGAACCGCGGAGGTGCGACCCCTCGTGTTGGAGATCCGCGCTGTCGGGAGGGTGCAATACGATGAGACCCGCCTTTCCGACGTGAACCTTCGAATGAGCGGCTGGGTGCAGAAACTGCTGGTCGATGAAACAGGTCAGCGCGTCAAAAAGGGGCAGATTCTGTTCACTCTCTACAGTCCGGAGCTGTATGCCGCGCAGGTGGAGCTCTTGTCGGCGCTCCGGGAACAAAAGGATGGCAGCGTCACCGTGCTTGCTGACCTTGCAGGTGCGTCGAAGCAACGCCTGCGACTGCTCGGAATGAGCGACGGGCAGATCCAACGCCTCATGCGACGCGGAAAGCCGTGGGAGCACATGCCGATCACGGCGCCCACGAGCGGTTACGTCATCGAGAAAGCGGTGGTCGAGGGCGCCTCGGTAGAAGCGGGGACGCGCGTGTACCGAATCGCCGATCTGAGCCGCGTCTGGATCGACGCCGATGTCTACGAAGCGGATCTTCCTCACCTCAAAGTAGGCCAACCCGTGCGCGTCGAGCTGCCTTACGTGCAAAACACCTCCTTCGATGGACGGCTCGACTACATCTACCCGACGCTCAACGAAAAGACGCGGACCGCTCGCGCTCGTATCGTTCTCCCGAACGAAGATCTCCAGCTCAAGCCCGACATGTACGCGAATGTCGTGCTCGACGTGGACCTGGGCCCGCGTCTTGCCGTACCGGACTCGGCGGTTGTCTACACCGGGCCTCGACGATTGGTGTTCGTCGACCTCGGCGAAGGCCGTCTCCGCCCGACGGAGGTAAAGCTCGGCGTGCATGCAGGAGCCTTCTACGAGATCGTTGATGGCCTGAAAGAAGGCGATCGAGTGGTCACTTCGGGGAACTTCCTCATCGCCGCCGAAAGTCGCATCCGGTCGGCCATCGAGTACTGGGGCAGCGGAGCGGACCATGCCGGACACTGAAGCCGAGCCGAAGCCCTCGTTCGTCGAGCGCATCATCGCTTCGAGCGCCAGGCGTCCCGTTCTGACCATCGCTCTGGTAGCGGCGTTCGGTGCATGGGGCGGATACGCGCTCTTGCGAGCGCCCCTCGATGCGATTCCGGATCTCTCGGACACCCAGGTGATCGTCTTCACCGAATGGCCCGGCCGAAGCCCCGACCTGGTCGAAGACCAGATCACCTACCCGATTTCGACATCCCTTCTCGCGGCGCCGAAGGTGCAGTCTGTCCGGGGTCAATCGTTCTTCGGGCTCTCGTTCGTCATGGTGATCTTCGAGGACGGAACCGATATGTATTGGGCTCGAAGTCGTGTGCTCGAATACATGAGCTCCGCCGAAGCGGACCTACCCGACGGAGTGCGACCGGTGCTCGGCCCCGACGCTACGGGCGTGGGTTGGGTGTTTCAATATGCCCTGGTCGACAGGACCGGGAATCTCGACTTGCAGGAGCTGAGGTCTCTCCAGGACTGGCAGCTTCGCTTCGCCCTCGAGAGTGTTCCGGGCGTCGCCGAGGTCGGTTCGATCGGCGGATTCGTCAAGGAATACCAGGTTCAAATCGATCCCATCCGTTTGAGGGGATACGACGTCTCGATCGGCGACGTCGTGCGTGCCGTTCGCGCCTCCAACGAAGACGCGGGCGGTCGGACCATCGAGATCGCGGGACACGAGCAGATGATTCGAGGGCGGGGCTACATTCAAAGCCTCGATGATCTGCGGCAGGTGCCGCTCAAACTCGGGCCGAGCGGCACTCCGGTGCTGGTGGACGATGTCGCCTTCGTCAGTGCCGGCCCTGCCATGCGGCGCGGTATCGCCGAGCTCGATGGGGAGGGAGAGGTGGTCGGCGGCATCGTCGTCATGCGCTATGGCGAGAACGCGCTTTCGGTCATCGACCGCGTCAAGGAAAAGCTCGAGGCTGTCGAGCAGGGCCTGCCCGAGGGCGTGGAAGTGGTCATCACGTACGATAGGTCCGATCTGATCAGGCGTTCGATCGACACCCTCACCACGACGCTGGTCGAAGAGATGATCGTCGTCAGCATCATCATCTTCCTCTTTCTGCTCCACGCCCGAAGCGCTCTGGTACCGATCATCACCCTACCCCTGGCGGTCATCCTCGCGTTCATCCCCATGCTCTACCAGGGGCTCACCGCGAATATCATGTCGCTCGGAGGCATCGCGGTTGCCATCGGAGCGATGGTCGACGGATCGATCATTCTGATCGAGAACGTGCACAAGAAGCTCGAAGAGTGGGATCGCGACGGCAGACCGGGATCACGCCGTGCGGTGACCGTCGTGGCCATGCAGGAAGTAGGCCCTTCGATCTTCTTTTCGCTGTTGGTGATCACCGTTTCTTTTCTGCCGGTATTCACCCTTCAAGGGGCCGAAGGACGGCTCTTTACGCCCTTGGCATTCACCAAGACCTATTCGATGGGCTTCGCCGCGGTCCTTGCGGTCACCCTCGTCCCTGCCCTCGCCGCGCTCGTGATCCGCGGGAAAATCCGTCCCGAGGAACAGAATCCGCTCAATCGTTGGCTGGTGCGGGCTTACACGCCGGTCGTTCACTGGGTCGTCGACCATCGCAAGACGGTCCTCGTCGCAGCAGCTCTCGCGATGGTGTTGACCGTGCCGGCCTTCTTGCGCCTCGGGACCGAGTTCATGCCTCCCCTCAACGAGGGCGCGATCCTGTACATGCCGACAGCGCCTCCCGGAATGTCGGTCACGGAAGCAGCGAACATCCTGCAAGCGATGGACCGCGAGCTCAAAGACTTCCCGGAGGTGCAGTCCGTGTTTGGAAAATCCGGGCGCGCGGAGACGGCGACCGACCCTGCGCCGATTTCGATGTTCGAAACCACCATCGTGCTCAAACCCCGCTCGGAGTGGCGCCCGGGCCTGACCTTCGAAGCGCTCGTCGAAGAGATGGACGCCAAGCTCCGTTACCCGGGGATGCCAAACATCTTCTGGATGCCCGTACAAACCCGAACCGAGATGCTTGCGACCGGAATACGAAGCCCCCTAGGCATCCAGGTTTTCGGAAGCTCCTTCGAGGAAATCGAGCGCACCGGGCTCGAAATCGAAAAAGTCATCTCGCAGATTCCGGGCACGCGAAGCGCGTTCGCCGAACGCGGGACAGGCGGCTTTTACATCGACTTCAAGGTGAGACGACGAGAGGCGGCACGGTACGGGTTGACGGTTCGCGACATCAATGAAGTCATCATGACCGCCGTCGGCGGCATGGAGGTTTCCGAAACCGTGGAAGGCCGTGAGCGCTACCCGATCAGCGTCCGCTATGGACGCGAGTTCCGCGACGACCCCACCCTGCTGAACGAGATCTTGATCACGACCGCCAGTGGAGCACAAGTGCCGATCTCTCAGGTTGCAGACATCGAGTTCGTCACCGGCCCCCCGATGGTCCGAAGCGAAGATGGGAAGCTCGTCGGCTTCGTGTTCGTGGACACTGACCGGCCGATCGCCGACTACGTCGAGGAAGCAAAGCAGGTGGTCGCAGAGCAAGTGACCTTGCCACCCGGGGTTTGGCTCGGATGGGCCGGGCAATTCAAGTACTTCGAGCGCGCCAAGGAGCGGCTCACGTGGGTCGTACCGCTAACGCTCTTGCTGATCTTGCTCCTTCTCTATTGGAACACCCAATCGATGGTCGAGACCGCCATCGTGCTTCTGGCAGTCCCGTTTTCGCTGATTGGCGCGGTATGGCTGCTGTTCTTGCTCGGCTACAACATGAGTGTCGCGGTCTGGGTCGGGCTCATTGCGCTTGCAGGCCTCGACGCCGAGATGGGCGTCGTCATGCTGCTGTACCTGACGCTTGCCCACCGACGCCGGCAGGATGAAGGACGGCTCCAGACTTTCGGCGACCTGCGAGAAGCGATCGTCGAGGGGGCCGCCAAGCGCGTTCGGCCCAAGCTCATGACCGTGATGACCACGATGATCGGGCTCATGCCGGTCCTCTGGAGCACGGGGACCGGTGCCGATGTGATGAAGCGAATCGCGGCCCCGATGGTCGGAGGTCTCGTGACCTCGTTTCTTCTCGAGCTGACGGTCTACCCGTCGATCTTCGCGATCTGGAAAGGAAGAGGACTCGCCAAGGGCTCTCCGCTAGAACCATCAACACTCGAAAGGACTCATGATGACTAGTACGAATCCACTCGCACCTCCGGCAATGCGACTCGTTGCGGGCGCTGCCGTGCTCATGACGCTCGTCGGATGCAGCAAGACGTCGCCGGCGGCCGAGGGACCCCAAATCGAGCTCACCGCGGAAGCTCGATCGAGCATCGACCGCGCGCTTGAGGCTTACGACGACATCCGCTCGAAGCTCGCAAGCGATCAGACCACCGTCTCTGATGATGCCCAGCGCCTCGAGCGAGCCGCCGCGGACGCATCGAAGAGCGCGCCACCGTCGCTCCGGCCGACCCTCGAGTCCTTGTCAGCGGCGGCAGGCGACCTTCAACGGGCTGACCAAGAGGACCCCGCGTCAGTCCGGAAGGCTTTCGGCAAGGTGAGTCGGGATACGATCGTGCTCGTCGGAGCCGATTCGACCCTGAGCAAGGGCCGCTATGTCTACGAATGCGCCATGACGGAGGGCTACGGAAAGTGGATTCAGACGACCGACAAGATCGCAAACCCCTACATGGGATCTCGGATGCTCGAATGCGGGGCCGAAGTGGCGTGGGACGCGAACCCGTGAGGTGGGACTAGACTTCGGTCCCGAGCGGCCTTAATTATGGGGTTATGGCGGGAACGAAAAACGAGCTCCATGAGGATGTGGCGCTTCTCTACTCGCGCTCCGACGACGGTCGGTCCTACGGGATTTTGCGGCGTCGCAAAGAAGAGATTCAGGTCGGCACGCTGCGACCGCTCGAGGAGGGCAAGCCGATTCACGGCGAAATCGTGACCCTTAGCCCACGGTCGGAGTCACCGCTGCTGTTCGACGTCGAGACGGAGCACGCGGTGACCACCGCGCGGCAGGCGAGCGGCCCCCCGAAGATCACTACCAAAGAGTACCGCGAAGGCTGGGATTCGATCTGGTCCGAAAAGAGCGGCTCCCGCGCGCTCAACTAGGCACCCGTGACGGCGAGGATGCCAATGGTGGTAGCGGCTTTCTCGCTGCTCATAGGCTCGTGGATGGCGGGTTCACCGGATTCGCGCGCGTACGTTCCTGACGACCCGCTCAAATCGAACGCCGCATGCAAGAAGGGGCCACTCCGCAATCCACGCCCCGGTTGTGCCCCACCTCCTCTTCCAAGCACCGGCAACGCGCACGAAGACTGCGTCGCCCGAATCAACCAGCTGCGTTGGAAATGCCAATGTCTACCCAGGCTCGCACGTTGGAAAGACGGTGAAAAGTGCGCCAACAAGCAGGCGAAGTACGACAGTAAGCGCGGCAACCACGCGGGCTTCAACGACGGAATCTGCAAGCCCAAAGGTTCCGCGCAGAACGAGTGTCCGGGCTGGCCCTCGACCTCGGGGGTGATCGATCAATGCCTTCAGGCCATGTGGGATGAAGGACCCGGGAGGCGATTTTCGAAACACGGCCACTACATCAACATGAGCAACCCCAAGTACGAGCGGGTTGCATGCGGCTTTGCCAAGACCCCTGATGGTTCGGTCTGGAGCGTGCAGAACTTCCGATGACGGCGGCGCGCTACGCGCGAACGATATTCGTAGAGGCCTCTTGCAGCACCGCGAGACGATACGCGATGTCGCCGGTGACGTGACCCGGGGCGCTTGCGAGACTGTTGACCTGCTTGAGCAGCCAGCCCAGGCGGCGCTCGAGGTCCTCACGGGTCAGCTCGAGCTTCGTTTGAGATTGGGCTAGCTTGTGACGACGGGGGTCGAGGTAGCCGGTGTGGCCTGCAGCGCGGCGCTCGCGCTCGTGCCTCGTCAGGAGGGTGGCGGAGTGCACCTCGAGGAGCGGGGAGCCGCTCGGGACGATCGCGGGGAACGGCGTCGGGCTGTTGATGTCGACCACGCGGGTGAAATGGTGAGCCCAGCAATGGTCTTCGCCGCGGCTCGTGTCGCTGATGCCGACGATCTCGACCTCGGGATCGCCCACGCGATCGCAGAGCTCCTGGAGGCGCTCGATCTTGGCCTCGCCACTGTTGATGTGGTCGAGCGTCGAATAGTGAACGTGGTCCACCCCGAGAACCTCGCCCGCGACCTTGACGGTCGGTTTGGGTGAAGCGCTGCTCAGCACGACTTCGATTTGGGGCCATTGGGCGCGAACCCACCCAAGGTCTTCGCGATCGATCACCTGGTCGGGCTCGTGCCGATGCCAGATGCGCTGAGCCAGCTCACGCAGAACCTCTTCGGACGTCGTTTCTAAGTGCCTGAGGAGGGTGATCTGAGGAACACGTTGCGCCGCGCGAACCGGATCACCGATAAAATGGCGAAAACCCCGCCTTCGAAGCCAATCGAGGCGCGCGGCCGCTTTGCCCCAAAAGCCGTAGTACATGCCGGGGTAGGCCCAGATCTTCAAGCTACGAGCAAGATATCGCGCCGTCTTTCGAGGATGGTCCCAGTCGAGAAGAAACTTCCCGCCTTGTTGCCGGCCTTCGATGCGCCCGAAGTGCTCGCGTCCGTAGCCTTGATACGCGCAGAGCTCCCAACCTAGGTCTTGGCCCAGATCGCGGCCGAGGTGAATCGTGCGGTCGAGGTCGAGGACCAAGTACCGGGTCTTTGGGGTCAGGACGTGCGCACACAGATCGCGGAACGATGCTACCTCGCCATGATGGACCAGGCGGTCCACCAGGCGGTTCGGAGAGCTCTTCCGCGTTGCTCGCGTCGCCACGCCATCAATCTAGGACAGCGCCGGCGAGCCGTTTGTAAAAGTTATGTGAAAGTAGGTTGGGGATGGACGCCCGAATCCCGAGAGATACGCCGGCGGGTCGTCTGAACCTGACCGCTGTCTCGGTGCTTAAAGATCATCGACGGGCGGACACCGGGGGCAAAGGCTGAGGGGGTCACCTCGCTCGACGGGAACATCTGCACGAACTCCGGCCGCTCGGGCACCCGGTCGACCAGCTCCCGCTCGAGGATCATCGAGGTGTATTGGTCGGCCCAAAGCTCGGGCGTATTCGTATTGAGAACGACCTCGAAATCATAAAGCTCGGCCTGCTTCTTCAAGCCTGGAATGCGGGAGTGCGTGGGCGCCCAGTTGTCGGCGCTGGTGCCATTCTCGCTACAGCCGAACACGCCTTGCTCGGCGTGGACGAAGAGGGTTTGGTTACCAGTCGTGTGGCCTGGCGTTTGAAGGAGCAAGCACCCATCACCCAAAACGACGTCCCCATCGGTCAGAACGACTCTATCCTCCGGGACGCCCTTCTTGCCGTCGGCAACGAACCAAGAGCGCTGAAGCGGATGTAAATCGCCCCAGTCTTCCCATTCCTTGCGGGAAGCGAGCAAGTACGCGTTAGGGAACCTCGGAGTACGGTTTCCATCTCCGAGGTGTGGACGAACATCCTGCGTGTGGAAGTGATCGAATGCGATAAGGTCGATGTCCTCCGGCGACAGCCCAAGCTTCCCGAGCTGCTCGTCGACCTGACCGTACTGCGTGGTGATCAGCTTCGCCCCCCGCTCCCCAACCCTATCGAGCATCTTTGCGAAGTACGGCGTTGCACGCGACGCTTCGTAATCGGTCGGGTTGAACAGAATGTTGCGGAGCTCACCCCCGGCCATCACTTGAACGAGAAGACAGCGATGGAACATCTGGACGTACGGCCACGGGAGCGACACCGCCCGGTTGAAGGCAAAGGTCGTCGGATAGAGGAGCGTCGTCAGATTCAACGTCTTGACGGCAACCACCTTCGGTCCGGCCCGAAGATCGTCTCCTAGAGCCTTCCCCCTTTTTCGGAGCTCCCTGAGCTGGGGCCCGGGTGATCGAATGGCGCGGGCTTCTGTGAGGTCGCTTACCTGGCGCACCCAAGGGACTCGTCGATCGACTGGCTCTCCTATTCTCATGGTGTCTCCTTTCGGAAGTTTTGGGGCCAAGGGAGCATACCGGCCAACCCGCCGGCCGTCGAAGCCGCCACTGGCCGGATTCGGACAACGCCGACCCAGGCGCCATTGCATCTTCCTCGCCTCCTCGATCTTCGATATATAGATCGTCGCCCGATCCCCCGGAGAGTGTCTGATGAGACGCGAGTGGACGAAAACGTGGATGCTCTGGATACTCGCTCTTTTGGTTCTGCCGAGCGTGACGGCAGGGTGCCGATTTCTACAGGACACCTTGGAGGCGATCTCCCCTGACTCCAACGTGGACCCGTCCAGCGTCGATCCGCCCGATCCCTCGGAGCAACCAACAGGCCGATACCGAAGCATCGACGGAACCGGCAACCACACGGTCCACTTCAGACTGGGTGCTGCGAACACGACACTCCGCCGGATGATGACAGTCGAGTATGGCGACGGCGTTGCTTCGATGGCTGGAGCCGGGCGTGCGTCTGCTCGCGAGGTAAGCAATGCCCTCTGCGCGGACTCGCAGCCTGCGCCAAACCCATTGGGAGCGAGCGATTTTCTGTGGCAATGGGGCCAGTTCCTCGATCACGACATCGACCTCACCGAGGCGCAGGAACCCGCCGAGCCCGCACCGATTGCCGTTCCCATGGGAGATCCCTCCTTCGATCCGACCGGTACGGGATTAGCGACGATCGATTTCAACAGGTCCGTCTATCACCCCGGTACCGGAAACGATGCAGCGTATCCTCGCCAGCAGTTGAACCAGGTCACGCACTTCATCGACGCATCCAACGTGTACGGCTCGGACGACGTTCGCGCGGCCGCCCTACGCATTAACGACGGTACCGGTCGGCTGTTGGTCAGTGCTGGCAATCTGCTTCCGTTCAATACCGCAGGCCTACCCAATCAAGGCGGAACCGGTCCCGGGCTATTTCTCGCGGGAGACGTCCGGGCAAACGAGCAGGTCGGATTGACCGCGATGCATGTCCTTTTCGTGCGTGAGCACAACCGCTTGGCGCAGGAGATCGCGGCGAACGATCCAACCCTTTCGGGAGAAGAGATCTATCAGGAAGCGCGGCGCATCGTCGGTGCGCTCATGCAGGTCATCACCTACAACGAGTTCCTGCCGGCACTTCTCGGTCCCAATGCGCTCAGGCGCTACCGTCACTACCGATTCTTCGTGAGCCCAGCGATCACCAACGAGTTCTCGACGGCGATTTACCGGTTTGGGCACAGCGCGCTGAGCGCCACCTTGTTGCGACTCGACGCAACCGGGGACCTGATTCCCGAGGGACACCTGCCGCTTCGAGACGCCTTCTTTCGACCAGACCGACTCGTCAACGAAGGCGGCATCGAGCCGATCCTGAGGGGTCTTGCGGCCCAAGCCTGTGCGCCGATCGACACCGAGCTCGTAGACGACGTCCGCGACTTCTTGTTCGGGCCACCGGGGTCAGGTGGGTTCGACCTAGCGTCGCTCAACATCCAGCGTGGCCGCGATCACGGTTTGCCTGGCTACAACGACGCGCGCTGGGCCATGGGCCTCTCGCCGAAGGCGAGCTTTGCCGACGTCAGCACCGATCCCGATACACAAGCCCGCTTGGCGTCGGTATACGTGGACGTCGACGACATCGATCTCTGGGTGGGCGTGCTCGCCGAGGACCCTGTCAACGGTGGACACGTCGGCGAGCTGGCGTTCCATGTCATCAAGAGGCAATTCGAAGCACTCCGAGATGGGGACCGCTACTGGTACAGGATACGTCTCTCACCCGCAGAGATCGCCGACGTCGAGAGCACGACCCTTGCCGATATCATTCGCCGCAACACCTCGATCAGCACCGAAATCAGCGACGATGTGTTTCATGTGAATTGACGCCGTCGACCACCCGAAAGTTTTTGGAGCTCTTCGAATGTGCTCGTCAGATATCCTCTCGGGGGTCTGACTCCGAGACGCACTGCAAGTCGTCGGGGAAATCGGTGAGCATGTCACCGTCGTTGTCAATCCCATCGCTGCAGATTGGGTTTGGGAACTCACGCGGGTCGTCGGGGAAGGAGCATCCAAAGTCGTTCGGATAGTCGGTCTGGCCATCGTTGTCGTTGTCGATCCCGTCGCGGCATTCCGGAGTCGTGTCGGTTTCATCGCTGTCTGCGGGGAAACCGCAGCCCGGGTCTCGGCCATAGTCGATGAGCCCGTCACCGTCGTTGTCGATCCCGTCCTGACACTGAATGTCCGGGAACTCGAATGTATCATTGAAGCCGGAACAGCCCAGATCCGCCGGGAAGTCGATGAGCGTGTCGCCATCGTTATCGATGCCGTCGTTGCATTCGACCACCACTCCGCTGATTTCGTCGACATCGAGCCGGCTCGAGCATTTCGGATCTTCGCCGTAATCGGTCTGTCCGTTATTGTCATTGTCGATCCCGTCTTGACACTGGATATCCGGGAACTCCAAGGTGTCGCCGCCACTGGCGCAGCCTTTGTCGGGTGCGATGTCGATCAACCCATCGCCATCGGTATCTAGCCCAGTGAAGTCGATGAACCCATCCCCGTCGTTATCGATGCCGTCGTTGCATTCGATCACCACTCCGCTGATTTCATCCGGATCGAGCGGGGTCGAGCACTTCGGATCTTCACCGTAGTCGGTGAGGCCGTCGCCGTCGTTGTCGATCCCGTCCTGACACTGAATATCCGGGAACTCCAGGGTGTCGCCGCCACTGGCGCAGCCTTTGTCGGGTGCGATGTCGATCAACCCATCGCCATCGGTGTCCAGCCCAGTGAAGTCGATGAACGTGTCGCCATCGTTGTCGATGCCGTCGTTGCATTCCACCACGAGTCCGCTGATTTCATCGGGATCGACCGGGGTCGAGCACTTCGGATCTTCACCGTAGTCCGTGAGGCCGTTCCCATCGTTGTCGATCCCGTCCTGACACTGAATATCCGGGAACTCCAAGGTGTCGTTGCCACTGGCGCAGCCTTTGTCGGGTGCGATGTCGATCAACCCATCGCCATCGGTATCTAGCCCAGTGAAGTCGATGAACCCATCTTCGTCGTTGTCGATGCCGTCGTTGCATTCCACCACGAGTCCGCTGATTTCATCGGGATCGAGCGGAGTCGAGCACTTCGGATCATCGCCGTAGTCGGTGAGGCCGTCCCCATCGTTGTCGATCCCGTCCTGACACTGAATATCCGGGAACTCGAAGCCATCGTTGCCGTTGGCGCAGCCTTTGTCGGGTGGGACGTCGATCAACCCATCGCCATCGATGTCCAGCCCATCGAAGTCGATCGCCCCATCTCCGTCGTTGTCGATGTCGTCGTTGCACTCCGGCGGGGAGTCGGTTTCATCGCCGTCGAACCTGCTGGCGCATCCCGGGTCTTGGCCATAATCGATCAACGTGTCGCCATCGTTGTCGATGCCGTCTTGGCACCCTATGTCGGGGAACTCTTGGAAATCGTTGACGCTCGAGCATCCAGGATCATTGGGGAAATCGACGAGCGTGTCGCCGTCGTTGTCAGCGCCATCCCCACATTCCGGCGGAAGGTCTACTTCGCTTGCGCCCTCTGGGCTCCCACAGCCGAAGTCCGAGCCGTAGTCGATGAACCCATCACCATCGTTGTCTTCCCCATCGCTGCACTCGGGCGTGGCTGCTTCCGATCCAGAGAGTGGATTGCCAAAGCAACCGGGGTCGGCAAGGTCGATCAAGCCGTCGTCGTCGTTGTCCTCGCCATCCGAGCAAGGGAGATTGCTCGTATCGATCGTATTTACGTTCGTCGTTTCGGAGCACCCGAACACGACGACTGGCAACGCCAACAGCCCTGCCAACAGGAAGTACCCCGCCTGAAAAACCCTTGCGCACATGACTACGCCTCCACCCGAGGCGACGGTACCACGACCGGCAGAGTTGACGTAATCTTCGGCAACGACTGGACGGCTACGCCCGTTCTATGATGTAACCATGGCGGGTTCGTCATGGGTGACGCTGGGCAGCTAATTTCGAGCGCGGCCGAAGTTTACGACGAATTCTTTCTTCCGGCCCTCTTCCACGCTTGGGCCCCACGGGTCGTCGCCGCTGCAGAGCTTCAGCCGGGAATGCGGGTCGTCGATGTCGCCTGTGGAACCGGCGTCTTGACCATCGAAGCCGCCAAGGCGGTCTCCCCGGATGGGGTCGTCGTAGGCGTCGACCTCAACCCCGCGATGTTGAGCGTTGCCCGACGCAAGGCACCCGATATCGAGTGGCGGGAAGCGCCGGCCGAGGCTCTGCCGCTCGACTCGGATGATTTTGACGCCGTCATCAGTCAGTTCGGTTTAATGTTCTTTGAGGACCAGCGGGCGGCCATTCGTGAGATGTCGAGGATCCTGAGGCCCGGAGGACGCTTGGTGATCGCGGTGTGGGACTCCCTCGAGGCCGCACCCGGCTACGCCGCCATCACGACGCTGTTGGATCGGCTCTTTGGCCACCCTATCGCGGAGTTGCTGAAGGCTCCCTACTCCCTCGGCGATTCGGAAGCGCTCCTGTCACTTCTTTCGAGCTCCGGTGTAATTAAGCCCGAGGTTCGACGGGTGGACGGCGAGGCCCACTTTCCGTCGATTCGATCCTGGATGCACACCGACGTCAGAGGTTGGACCCTCGCAGACAAGCTCGATGACGAGCAGTACGAGCTCCTCGTTTCCGAGGCGGAAAGGGAGCTGCGTCGCTTCGTGACGTCCGACGGCTCGGTCCGATTCCAGCATCCCGCTCTCATCGCAAGCGCAACCAAACCATAATTCGCGAGCTCGGGTCGTAAGCCGGCCCCGCAGACGCCGAGGCATTGGTCCCGCCGTTGCATTGCGGGCGTCTCTTAGCTAAGCGCTATAGACGTGACACGCGAGCGTGTCGCAGGAGAGGCCTATGACGACGAAATGGGTGTATGCGCTCGATGAGCTCGATCAGGCGGAAGCGATGGTCGACGGCGATTGGGACCGGGTCCGCAGTCTGCTCGGTGGAAAAGGAGCGAACCTCGCCGAGATGGCGCGGCTCGGCGTCCCGGTCCCTCCGGGCTTCACGATCACCACCGAGGCCTGCAATGCATACCTTGCCGCCGGCGGCGAGCTCCCGGATGGCCTGTGGGAACAGGTCTTGACCGCGCTCCGAAAGATGGAGCAGAAGACCGGCAAGCGCTTTGGTGACCCTGAAAGCCCGCTATTGGTGTCGTGTCGCTCGGGATCGAAGTTCTCCATGCCTGGCATGATGGACACGGTGCTCGATCTCGGTCTCAACGACGAGGTGACCAAGGGGATGATTCGGCTCACCGGGAACGAGCGCTTCGCTTTCGATTCATACCGACGCTTGATCCAAATGTTCGGCACGGTCGTTCTGGGTGTGCGAGACGAGCCCTTCGAGGATGCGCTCGCCCGCCACCGGGAACGCCGCGGAGTGAAGAGCGACGGCGACCTCACCGGAGACGACTTCCGGGGAGTCGTAGACGACTTCAAGGAAATCGTCCGAAGGCACGCGCGCATCGAGTTTCCGACCAACGCAGAAGACCAACTACGGATGGCGACTCAAGCTGTATTCGACAGCTGGAATGGCAAGCGGGCGCGCGATTATCGCAACGCCGCCAACATTGCACACGACCTCGGAACGGGCGTGAATGTCGTCACGATGGTGTACGGAAACCTCGGCGAAGGGTCGGTGACTGGCGTGGCGATGTCCCGGAACGCCACAAGCGGCGAAAATACCCTCGAAGGGGATTACCTCACCGATGCGCAGGGCGAAGATGTCGTAGCAGGCACCCGACCCACGAAGCCGTTGCAGCAGCTCTCCACTGAAATGCCCGCGGCGTATGCGCAGTTCGAGGGAATCGCACGTCGCCTCGAGCGACACTACCGCGAGATGCAAGACATGGAGTTCACCGTGGAGCGCGGCACGCTGTGGATTTTGCAGACCCGAACAGGAAAGCGGACGGCCCAAGCCGCGGTCCGCATTGCAGTTGAGATGGCCGAGGAGGGCCTGCTGAGTCGTGAGGAGGCGGTCTTGCGGGTCGAGCCGACACAAGTCGAGTTCTTCTTGCATCCGCAGTTTTCACTAGAAGCGAAGGCAGGGCACGACGTCATTGCGCATGGCCTCAACGTGTCGCCCGGCGCTGCGACCGGCGTTGTCGCATTCGACCCCGACCTGGCGGAGCGATGGGCCACGAACGACAAGCGTCCGGTCTTGCTGGTTCGCCCGGAGACCAAACCAGATGACGTGCACGGAATGCTCGCGGCGCAGGGTATTTTGACCTCTAGCGGTGGTCGCACCAGCCACGCCGCGCTCGTAGCGCGCCAGTTCGGTAAACCGGCCGTGGTCGGCGCTTCCGAAGTCAGCATCGATCTTCGTGCACGCACCATGAAAGCAGGCGATGTCGAAGTCCGAGAGGGCGAGTGGATTTCGGTGGACGGCACGACAGGCGAGGTTTTTGCCGGACAGCTCGAGACCGTCGTGCCCGACATGGAGGACCCCTGGCTGTCGAAGCTGATGAGCTGGGCCGACGAGTTTCGGCGCCTCGGCGTTCGCGCAAACGCCGACTACCCGGAAGACGCAGAGCGCGCCCGGCGCTACGGAGCCGAGGGTATTGGGCTATGTCGCACCGAGCACATGTTCTTCCAGCCGGAGCGATTGCCGATAGTCCAGCGCCTCATCACGACTCAATCGCCCGCAGAACGACGCGAGGCGGTGGACGCTTTGTTGCCGTTTCAAAGGGCCGACTTTGCAGGCTTGTTCAAAGCCATGGACGGCCTTCCGGTGATCATTCGTCTCCTCGATCCGCCACTGCACGAGTTCTTGCCGAGCTTCGAGGATCTGACACGACAGCTCGCCGACCTTCAGATACGGACCATCAACGCCCGAACCCTCGACGAGGTCGAAGAGCTCACCGGGAAGCTCGGGGAGACCCAGACCATGCTGCATCAGGTAGGGTCAATGCGGGAGAGCAACCCCATGCTCGGGCTTCGTGGCGTGCGGCTCGGGATCCTGATTCCAGAGCTTAGCAAGATGCAAGTCCGGGCCATCTTCGAGGCGGCCTGCGAAGTTGCCGAAGACGGCGTCATCGCAATTCCCGAGATCATGATTCCGCTAACGAGTCACGCGAACGAGCTTCGCGTACAGCGCTCCATGCTCGAAGCCGAGGCTCGCGCGGTCATGGAGGAGCAAGGCGTCGAGGTGAAATACCAATTCGGCACGATGGTCGAGGTGCCGCGGGCAGCAGTGACTGCGGATCAGATCGCCGAGTATGCCGAATTTCTCTCTTTCGGGACCAATGACCTGACCCAAACTACGTTCGCCATGAGTCGCGACGACGCCGAATCGGGCTTTCTCAATCGCTACCTGACCGATGGAATTCTTCCCACGAATCCCTTCGCCACTCTCGACGAGCACGGCGTGGGCAAGATCATGAGCCTCGCCATCACCGAGGCCCGAAAGACCCGGCCCGACATCAAAACCGGAGTGTGTGGCGAGCACGGCGGTGACCCTGCTTCGATCGCCATTTGCGACCACCTCGGTGTCGACTATGTCAGTTGTTCTCCGTACCGAATCCCTGTCGCGCGCCTGAGCGCGGCCCAGTCCGCCTTGCGCCGACTGCCGGATGGCTCGGATCGTTCGGCCTAGCGGACGATCGTGATGCTGACCTTGCCAAGCCCTTGACCACGGACTTCGACACGGTCGCGGATGTTGAGAAAACGAGAGGTGTCGCCGTCCAGCTTGGTCGATAGCTTTCGAAAACGGCTGAGACCCAATAGATCGCTCAATCGGACCAACCACCGCGGTGTCACCATCGCCACGCCGCCCGGCGTTCCGGTCAGTACGATCAGCCCCTTTTCCAGAGGTACGTCGGGGAACTCCGCGTGGATGAATCGCAGCATCTGAACCGGGGTGTAAATGAGATCTGCGGTCGACTGTCGCTGCCGAGCTTCGCCATTGACGATGGACTCGATCTCGACGCACGGGATCCCATTCGGTTTGGCCTCGGCCGGCACCCAGGCTCGGTCGGCGATCGGCATGAAGCCCGGGAAGCTCTTCGAGAGGCCCCAATAGGCATATCGGTTTGGCTGACCTTCACCGAGGATACCGATCGACCGTGCTGAGAGGTCGTTGGCAATGAAGAAACCGAGCCTCGGAGCAAAGCTCGGTTGATCGAGCTGGGAGGGGTCGACGTCTTCGAGCAGGACAAACCCCATCTCGACTTCGTAGTCTAGCAGCGCAGATAGCTCGGGATAATCGGCTCGAAGCGTATCTCCGAGGCCTGGCTCAATTTCGTCGGCGACGCGAATCAGTTCATCGGCGCTCGGCATCCGCACGATGGCGCCCGTTCTGCTCAGCGCCCGAAGGTGTTTTTCAAACACCGGAGGATTGGCCTCCGGGTCGAACTCCGATGCGGTTTCCTCGATGTGTGTGGCGTACGAAAGACCGATACCGAACGCGCGTGGTGGCCGGTCGAGCGGCACATAGGCGCCCTGACCAAAGTCGTAGCATTCGACATCTGCCGGTCTTGGTTGCACCGACAACGGGCGAAAGAGATACAGGGCAACGATCCCCAGCCCCACGACCAAGATCACGCCTCCAACCGCCCCGAGTTTCTTCATTGGAAATGTCTACGGTGGTAGCGCCGGGAGAGGCTTCAGCTCGATGATTTGCTTGGTGCCGTCCGGTGCAATCACCTCGATGCTTGCAAGCTCTCCCAGGCTCTCTTGCACGTAGATTTCTTCGGGATTCGCTATTCGGTGCGTGATGTTGGGCGTCGCTACCTCCAGGATGCCGTCCTTGGGGTCGTAGGTAATTCCGATCAGCGCACTATCTTCGGTCTCGTGTTGGACTCCAATGTCCGCGCCGAGCACGGATACCGCCACACGCATCGTTGGCAGACGCTTTGCGACCCGGTGAAAATATGTTCCCCACTCCGAACGTTCGAGTTTTCTGGTCGTCATCACTCCCTCCGCCGTTGTTTAAAGCAAAGGTCGTGCCGACTCTGACGATGCCGAGGGCCCCAGCGCTACCCCACCGGGCAGAAGTGTTGGGCAATCGCGAAATTTGGGGATCTTGGGGATCCAGAGGAGAGAGGATGCCCTCCACGCCAAGGCGCTTCCTCCACACTCGGACTGAGCGAAGCGCGAAACTTTTGCGTCAGAACCTCTAGCGGCGAAGTCGCCTGGCGAGAGGCGTACACTTTGCGCATGCCGGCTGCTCCTGCTGACCTGGACTCGATCGGCGCCATCGTTCTCTGCCTCGGCGGCCTCGGCTTTTTCCTTCTCGGAATGGTCGTTCTCACCGAGGGCTTGCGAGCCCTCGCAGGCCATGCGCTCCGCCGCGTGCTCACCCGCTTCACCCGGAGCCCGCTGAGCGGCGCCGTGACCGGCGCCATGACCACTGCGGTGGTTCAGTCGTCGAGCGCGACCACCGTTGCCGCCGTGGGCTTCGTGGGTGCTGGCTTGCTGACCTTCCCGCAGGCATTTGGCATCGTCCTAGGCGCGAACGTCGGCACGACGATCACAGGCTGGTTCGTCGCCTTGCTGGGCTTCAAGCTGAGCCTTGGGACTGCCGCATTACCGATCGTGTTGGTCGGCGTCCTCATGCGTCTCTTCACGCGGGGCCGTGCTTCCTCGGCAGGCTTTGCGCTCGCAGGCTTTGGCCTAATCTTCGTGGGCATCTCGCTCTTGCAGGAAGGCATGGGGGGGCTCGTCGGCGTCATCACCCCGGAGAGCTTTCCGCCCGACACCTGGACCGGGCGGCTTTTTCTCTTTCTCTTCGGGCTCGTATTCACGGTCGTTACGCAATCCTCGAGCGCAGGCGTGGCCCTGGCCTTAGCCACCGTCAACGCTTCCGCGATGACCGTTCAGCAAGCTGCTGCTGCCGTGATCGGAATGAATGTCGGCACGACCGCCACCGCTGTCCTCGCCACCATCGGTGGGTCCGTGCATGCCCGGCGTACCGGCTATGCCCACGCGATGTTCAACGTGCTGACGGGGTTCGTGGCATTCGCAATCCTCGCGCCATTCATGCACGCTTTGGAATATTTCGCGCCGCAAGTGCTTGCCTCCGAGCCGGAGTTGATCCTGGTCGGCTTTCATACCTTTTTCAACGTCCTCGGCGTGATGATCGCGCTGCCCTTCGCAAGCCAATTCGCGGGTCTCATGGTCCGGTTGGTACCTATGAAGCCCTTCCCTTTTGCTAGCAGCCTCGATCATTCTCTTCTGGATTCACCCGCCGCCGCCCTCGATGCGCTAGGAACCACGCTCGCGGACCTCTCGGCCACCGCCTTTGAGATGACCCTGAGTTTGCTTTCCACCGCGGATACGCGCGGCATGCAGGCACGCCTGGCACACGTACGCGAAGCGTTGAGCGAGACCCGCGGTTACGTAGAGAGCATTCGCACCTCGACAGATGAGGGGTGGACCTACCAGCGACATCTTGCTGCGATGCACGTGATCGATCACCTCGACCGTTTGGCCGATCGCTGCGCCGATTCGGAGCGTTGGCCTCCGCTGAAACACGACCAACAGCTTGCGGCCATCGCCAGAAAGGTCGTCCCCGCGGCGGACGTGGTGCGCGAGGCGATCGTGCACGGGGAGCAGTTGGTCGCTGAAGAAGACCTCGAGGCCACATGGCGATCGGTTCAAGACGAGGGCCATGACTACCGGGAGCGCGCGCTCGAGCAGGTTGCAGTGGGAGGCTTCGATACAGGCGAGGCTGCGGTGCGTCTCGATGCGGCACGGAGCGTGAGACGGGTCGCGTACCACATGTGGCGCATCGCGCACCACCTGAACCGCTGTCGCACAGACCGAGAGCCTCCCGAAATGCCAGAGGGCTCGGTGGTCCCCCCTCACGTCGAAGCAGAACCCCCCGAACCGACCTGATTGCGTCGAAACCAACCCAACCGGCCGACCGATCAACGCACATTCTGCGTTCGTGCGCGCACCGGTCGCTGCGCTCCTAAGGCAGCGCGTTTCATGCGCGTACTGGAGGGGCACGCGTTGGCGAGTGCCGGGGAAGCGCGGCGTTCAGGAGCAGCATGCCTGCAACGATGCTCAGGCCTGAGCCCACGAGAACACCGCCCTTGGCGGCGGCAAGCAACGGCCCGTCCAGGGACAGCGACGCGATGAAAATGGCCATCGTGAATCCGACTCCGCAAAGACAGGCGGCCCCTGCAAGAGCCGGCCACGTCATCCCGGTTGAAAGCCTTGCCCATCCGAACCGCACGGTCAGCCACGAGAACAGGAGAATCCCGACCGGCTTGCCGACGAGGAGGCCGAGCCCACTCGCAAGCGCGACCGGCTCGGCAAAGCTGTGTCTGCTGATCGGGACTCCGGCGTTTGCCAACGCAAACAGCGGCATGATGACGAATGCGACCCAAGGATGAAGGTTCGACTCGAGTCGGACCAACGGTGACATGGACTCGCGGGCAGCAAATGCGAGATCGTTCAACGTCTGGCGTCGCGAGATCTCGTCGATGGATTGCATCTTGAGCACAGAGACCGCCCGGTCCAAGTGATCCAAGAACGTGCGATCGGCGAGCCAAGCCTTGGTGGGCGTGAGCAGCCCTAACACGACCCCGGCAATGGTAGGGTGAACGCCCGACTTGAGCGTGCAGAGCCACACCCCCGCGCCGATCAGAAAGTACACGGAGATTCCGCGCACGCCGATCCCAACAGCAAGCACAGTGACGCCAAAGCCGCCCAACGCAGCGAGGAGCCAGTACACGTTGATCGAGTCCGTGTAAAACAACGCAATGACGCCAACAGCCATGATGTCGTCGACGATGGCCAAGGAGAGCACGAAAACCTTGAGACCGTGCGGAACACGCTTTCCAAGCAACGCGAGGCAGCCAACCACGAACGCAATGTCGGTCGCCATCGGAATTGCCCATCCCGCACGACCCGGTCCCTCGGAGTGAATAGCCAAAAACACGAGGACCGGGACGACTACTCCACCGCAAGCCGCCGCAACGGGAAGCACCACACGACGCGGATCCCGAAGCTCTCCGCTGACGAGCTCTCGCTTGATTTCCAACCCGATGACGAAGAAGAACACCGCCATCAGCGCATCATTGATCCAGTACCAAACTGGATAGGAGAGCTCGAACGAACCAGCGCCGATGCGAACGTTCTGGTTCCAGAGTTGCTCGTATGCTGCGGCCCATCGAGAGTTGGCGAGCACCAATGCGACTACGGTGCACATGGCGAGGAGCAGCCCGCTCGCGGACTCCACGTGCAAGAAGCGCACGAGTGGCTGCGTGAGCCGCACGACGGGCCGAGAAGGAAGCGCATTCGAGGAAGCCGAGTGTGGTTCTGTTGTCATCTCAGTTCGCTTGAGAAACTGGGCCTCGCCATCTCAGCCCGGCTAGGTCTTACGACGAGCGCGTCTGAGCGCCAAGACGAGGATCCCCAGCGCCATACCGAGACCCACCGAGACCAAGATCACGAGACTGGCCGGGGCTTCGAAGATCTGCATACCCACCATGCTGACGCGGACCGTGTCCCAATTCGAAAGAACGAAGAGCAAGATGAAAATGACTAGGGTCCAGATACCGATCAAGCGCAACTGGCGCATTGCTCACCCTCCAGCGGGCGACCGTAGCTTTCGGCCCCCAAGATTTCAGCTTACTTCATCCCAGCGGTCGCTTTCCTTCTTGTCCTCATAACACATCCCGCCCACAATGCCCGGCCTTCGAACGGAACGGTTTTCGCCGCGCCGGAGATGCTGTACTAGTTCGGGGCGAAAGGGTTGGATCTAAGTTGGACGAAGCGCATGCTCATCTCGACGCTTTCGGGATCGCCTGGCGACTGGGTGCGACGCTGTTCTTCGTCGTGCTGAACGGCTTCTTCGTTGCCACTGAGTTTGCCCTGGTGAAGGTTCGCATGACCCGCATCGAAACCTTGGCCAAAGGGGGAAGCCGTCGTGCACGGGCCGTTAAGCACATCCTCAGTCATCTCGATCGCTACCTGTCTGCCTGTCAACTAGGCATCACTTTCGCCAGCCTGATCCTTGGCGCATTGGGCGAGCCGGCCGTCTCGGTGTTGATCGTTGCGGGGTTGGGTGGGCTCGGGGTCGAGGTCGCGGCTGATGCGGCCTGGGTGCCCGTCGTGTCGATCGGTTTGGCGTTCACCGTGATCACGGTGCTGCACATGACGTTGGGGGAGCAGGCACCAAAGATGTGGGCGCTTCGTCGTGCGGAAACGACCGCCTTGCACACTGCGTTCACGCTTAGAGTGTTCACCTGGGTCTTCGGGCCATTCATCGCTGCGATCAACAGCATTTCCAACTGGATGCTGCGGCTGGTGGGCCTCCCGGTGCATCATGGCGACGAAGTCACGCACACTTCCGAGGAGATCCGCTCGATGCTCGCGCTTTCATGGGCAGCGGGGCATATCTCGAAGCTTGAGCACGAGGTCACGGAGAACGTATTTCGGATTATGGAGCTCGAAGTGCGCCATATCGTCGTTCCGCGGGTGGACGTGGAGTACGTGTCTCTCGGCCGACCCGACGAAGAAAACATGGCGGTCATTCGAGACAGCGGGCACAGCCGGCTGCCCCTGTGCGACATCAGCTTGGATACAATTATCGGGTTCGTCCACACGAAGGACTTGCTCCAGCAGGTTCTCGAAGGCAAGCCGCTCGACCTCAAGCCGTTGGCTAGAGACGCAGTGTTCGTGCCCGATACGATGTCGCTTTCGGACTTTCTAATAGAGCTGCAGTCGGCGCAACAGCATTGCGCGGCGGTCGTCGATGAGCGGGGCACCGTGATCGGCTTGGCTTTCCGTGAAGACGCGCTCGAGGAAATCGTTGGACCGCTCGGTGACGAGTTCGACGAAAGCGAGCGAGAGTTCGAAGAGGTGCAAGACGGTGTATACGAGCTCAGGGGGCGCATGTCGGTCCCGGAGGCTTGCGATAGGTTGGATTTCGAGCTGGGCGCCGACGAGTCCGAAGACGAAGACACGATTGGCGGTCATGTGACCGCGCGCTTGGGACGGTTGGCCAAGCCCGGTGATCAGGTTTTGGTCGGCCCTTACTTGGCGACCGTGTTGGAGGTGGGCCGGCGTCGCGTCCGCCGCGTCCGCCTCGAGCGCGCGCCCGACGAAACAGAAGTCGGCACGACGGCTGAGTCCTAGGGGTCCGTCGGACCACGCTCCCTACTCGTTCATCACGCGGCCAAAGAGCGCTTTGACGGTGTCTTGGCGCTTGCAGACGATGACCGGCTTGTCTGAAAGACGCGCGATCTCTTCAGGGATGTTGCCAAACAAGATTTGCTTCGAAAAGCTCTGTCGGGCGGCGCCGACGATGACGCCGTCGTGATTTTTGAGCTCTTCGACGATGCCATCTGTTACCGAGCGGTTCTGGATGATTTTGATGTCCACTTGCTCGAGTTTCGTCGCTTCGACAATCCTATCTCAGGCCGCGTTGAGGCGTTCGTTTTCGGATTGGATGAGCTCCTCTTGAGCGTCCACGGGGACGATGGTGCACAGGGTAACAGCGCCATTCTGCGAACCAGCAATCTCTGCCGCATAGTTTTCGGCTTGCTGTGCATGGACGCCGCCATGTGTCGGCAGCAACAAGCGTTTTGGCAGGGGCTCGTCCGTGAGCTTCACGAGCATGATGTCCGTCCGCGCATTGAGGACGACCGCATCGGTGACTTCCCCGAGAATGTGGCGCGCCGTCGAGGTATGGCCCTTCCACCCGAGAACCATCAGATCGCATTCGCGTTCTCGGCTGGTCTCGAGGATGGCACGGGCCGGGTTGTGGCCGATGCGCACGAGCGACGTCATCGGGACGTCATGCTTGCGTCCTCGCCGACGCGCGGCATCCAAAATGGCCCGCTCGCGCTCGACGTAGAAGCTCTCGAGGCGGGGGGGAAGCTGCTCAGGCACCACTACGACTCGCAGAGCAATGATGTGCCCATTGCGGGCATGAGCGATCGACGCGGCAATATCGATCAATGAGTCGACGTTTGCCGGGTGAGCAAGGGGGACCAAGATGCGGAAGTCTGCCTCTGCTGCGTCGGTTTGCTCGAGAGCGACCCGCGATGCTCCTCGAGGGGAAGCAAAGTGGCGAACGTTGCAATCCCCGCGCCGACGAGCAGCAGTGCAACGATGGGCGTGCGCGTGCGCGGGTTGATCGACCCGAACTCTTTGGGCAGATGGCCAAGCCGGCTCATCGAGAGCGCAACGCGGGAGCCGGCTAAGATGGACGCGTTCGACGCGGACACCATCGAAAACAGCGCTCCGCCCACGATCACCATCCCGCCGACGGGTCCCAAGAACTCTTTGGCCGCCGTGCCCATCGCCGATTCGGTGTACTCGCTGAGGTTCGCCGCGACGACGACGAGCACCCATCGTGCCGACGCCGATCGCCAGCACCGAAACCAGGCCGAGGTCCCGGGTGAGCTCAGCTTCAATTACATGGTCGCTGGTTCCGACTTCGGAAGGCTCGCTCATGTTCGCTGGGAGGTTCGCACAGCGAAGCCCTCTTGCGAAGTCCCTTGAAATCGAGGACAACAATGTTCTGGCCTACAGGAAACAAGGAAGGACACTTGGAAGAAGGTCTTGAACGCGTGTGGACGCAGGTATTGGGTGAGGGCCCATTTGTGGCGGTTGCGTCTCACAATGGTCATCACCTTCGCCCCGAGGTACGTGACCTGATGAAGCTGCCGGACGCAGATCGTCTCCGCGAGGAGGATCCATTCACGGATGAGTGGGCCGTGATCGCACCGACTCGATTTGTGGCGCAACGCTCGCGCTTCGAAGTCGACCTCAATCGCGCACGGCACGAAGCGGTCTATCTCGGGCCAGACGATGCGTGGGGCCTCGATCTTTGGAAGGAGCCTCTCAGTCAGGATATCGTCGCTCGGTCCCTCGCCGAGTACGATGCGTACTACACAGCACTGCGCGAGGTGCTCGTCGGCCTCGAACGAGAGTACGGCGCCTTCGTAGTCTTCGACCTACACAGCTACAACCACCTACGAGAAGGTCCGGATGGTCCCGCGGCAGGTCCGGAGAAGAACCCTGAGGTGAATGTTGGCACAGGCACGATGAAGCGTGAGCGCTGGGCCCGCGTCGTCGACGCATTCATCGACACCCTCTCCAACTACGACTTTCAAGGCCGGCGACTCGACGTCCGAGAGAATGTGAAGTTCGTTGGCCGGCAGCTGCCGAAGTGGGTTCACGAGAACTTCCCGGACAGTGGGTGTGTTCTAGCGATCGAAATGAAGAAATTCTTCATGGATGAGTGGACCGGCGAGGTCAATCGTGAGGCCATGGACGAGGTCAAAAGAGCGCTAGCATCTACGGTGGAGCCAGTGCTGGCTGCGCTCAAGGCGAGCAAGAAGGGGAAACGAAAGCCGAAAAAGGGCACCAGTGCGCTCCACAGGGCAATGCGGATCGGTTTCGTCGTCAACGACGTGATGACCGAGGAGGCAGGATATACGACCACTCGTCTCGCGATGCGCGCGCGACAGATGGGACACGAGGTGTCGATCATCAGCGTGGGCGATCTTGCTTATGATAGCGACGAAAAGGTCCGCGCCAAAGGGAGGTCGGTGCCAAAGCACATCTACAAAAATGGCGCCTCATTTCTGAAAGACCTTCAAGGGAAAGCCGCGATTGAGGAGCGAGTCACTGTGGATGACCTGGACATCCTCTTGCTTCGCAACGACCCGTCGATCGATGCGATCGCTCGACCCTGGGCAGCCAACATCGGAATCCAGTTCGGCCGCGTAGCGATGCGTCACGGGGTGGTCGTTCTGAATGATCCCGAGGGGCTGGCCAAGGCGACGAGCAAGATGTACTTCCAGACCTTTCCCGCAGAGGTGCGTCCGATGACGGTCATTTCTCGAGACCGAGCCGACATCAAAGCCTTTGCCAAAGAGCGCGGAACGATCGTGCTCAAGCCTCTTCAAGGTTCAGGTGGACAAGGCGTCTTTCTCGTGCGCCCGGACGACGTACCCAACTTGAATCAAATGATCGATTCTGTCTCGCGTGACGGTTTCATGATCGCCCAGGAGTACCTGCCTGAAGCTGCGAAGGGCGATACCAGGTTGTTCGTCATGAATGGTGAGGCCCTTCGTCATCGAGGGAAGTACGCCGCCTTCCGTCGCATTCGTCAGGGTGGCGATATGCGGTCGAACATTCACGCTGGTGGGAGCTTGGCGCGCGCCGAGATCGGTCCCGAAGCGCTCGAGCTCGTCGAGATCGTGAGGCCAAAGCTGATGCGTGACGGAATGTTCCTGGTCGGCCTCGACATCGTTGGCAACAAGCTGATGGAGATCAATGTCTTCAGCCCGGGTGGGCTCGGCAGCGCGCAGAAGTTCGAGGGCGTCAACTTCTCCGAGGCGGTAATGCGGGCCCTCGAACGCAAGACCCGAGCGATGGACTACTACCGGCGGCAGTTCGACAACGTCGCAATGGCGATCATCTAACGGGATGGACCATAACGGATCGCGAGCGGCAAGCCCCAAGAGATCCGGCACACGATCTGATCAAAAGGGCACGAGCTTGCCGACGAACGGCCTGACGACGACGACTGAAGCGATCGCTGACGCTATCCGACAACGGGTTGCGGAAGGCGCGCCAGTGCGGCGAAGGCTCCCCGGCCGCGGAAGGCTGCACGTCGACCGACCCCTTCCTTTCATCGCCATCTATGTGGAGCCGGACGACCGATCAGACCCCGGCACCAACCAACTGGTGACCACCGAAGCTTCCTATCTCTATACCTCTGCAGCAAAAGGTAGCCGCAAGAGGGCCGCAACGCTGGTTCGTGTGCTGGCCGAGACGGTTCGTCCGAGCTTTGGCAACCAGTTCTTGATCGTCGCAGTGTGTTCTCGCCCACCGGAGCATCCTCCCATTGTCGAAAGCTCCCTAGAGCATCCGGCTCCCGCGTTTCGATTGTTCAGCTCGGCACCGGATTACGACATCGACTCCATCATCGAAGTCCTCGAACGGCATCTAAAGGCGGTCGAAATCAGTGAACGCCGCGCGGCTGTTGAAGTCGTTCAGAACAGCGGCGAGTTTCCTCACCGAGATCGCCCGCTTTTGAAGAATGCGGTGTTGCGTGAGCTCGGCTGTGCGCAAATCACGATTGAAGTCGAGCCGATCTATCAAAAGGCCGGCGGGAACGACGTGTATCCGGCCGTCCTGAAGAGTCTCCGGCGCCAACTCGGCCGGGCGCTCAAGCATGCGTTCTTTCACTTTGCCGAGCGCGACACGAGCCTTCACCCCAAAGACTTCCACTCTCTCGGACGCCGTGCAGTCGTAAAGGCAGTTTGGGACGTCGACGCTCGACTGGATGAGGTCGCATCGGGCTTCGACCTGTTGCTCGAGGTCAATCCAATCAATACCGAGGCGGTTTGGAACGGTTTTCGCCGGAGCGGCTTCGAAAAGGTGCCCCCGTTTCGATATCGCCCTCTTTCGATCGATCCCGTCCTAGCGAAGCGCAAGCTCTATTCGATTCCACTGGAGAGAATTGAGGACCCCACGATTTCCTTCTTGTTCAGCCAGAAGCAAGACGAGCTCGATCGACAACTAACGATGCTGCACGATCGTGGCACGCCGCGATTCTTGCTCGGAAGCATCCAGGTGTACGGGCGGGTTTCGAAGCAACTCTTGCGCTCCGCAGAAGAAATTCTCGAACAGATTTCGAGCACGGCACGGGCTCCGAGCGGGGGCGGGACGATCCCGGTCGAGGAATTCGCAGAGCGAGCCAGAGAAGAGATCGCCCACTATCGTCGTATCTGGGACGGCGTCGATGCGACCGTCGAGGTGATACCCGGCATGAGCTCGGGCCTAATGGTATCCAAAGGCCGTCTATTGATTCCTTCGCGGTCTAGGATTTCGGTGAACCGCGTCGACGCGCTGATTCAGCACGAGATCGGGACACATTTGGTCACTTACTTCAATGGCAAGGCGCAGCGTTTCACTCAGCTCCGAAGCGGCTTCGCGGGGTATGAAGAGCTTCAAGAGGGAATCGCCGTCTTGGCCGAGTACCTGGCCGGCGGGATGACGCCTGCGAGGTTACGTACCCTCGCCGCACGCGTGGTCGGCGTCGACGCCGCGATCAAAGGGGCGTCGTTCGTCGACGTGTTCCGCCTCTTGTGTCGGTACGGCTTTTCTCGACAGCAAGCATTCAACATCACGATCCGCATCTATCGGGGCGGCGGCCTCGTCAAAGACTGCATTTATCTTCGGGGCCTTCTCACGGTCCTCGAGTACCTGCGCAAAGGCGGTGAATTCGAGCCGCTCTTCGTCGGAAAGATCGCTGCCAAGCACATTCCTATCGTGCGCGAGCTCCAGAGCCGCAAAGTGCTCGATGCACCGAAGTTCTTGCCGCGCTTCGTTGGCAGGGAAGCGTGCCAGGAGCGTCTCGAGCTCGTTCGTCGGGGGCTGAATGTATACGAGCTTCTCGACTAGAAGTTTGGTGGCGTGCGCAATCCAGCGGTGGTCGCCGTCCTCTGCGATCGCCGCTTGATCGCGGGCGTATCGAAGGCTGCGCCCAGCATGACCGTATGGTTGATGAGGTTTGTGCCCGCGGGGTCTAACCATTGCATTTGGTAGCCTACCGAGACCTGAACCCAGGGCCCGAAGCGTCGACTGAAGCCGCCAAACAAGCGATTCTCGTGGTACCCCTTCTCACCGACGATGGGGACTTCATTGAAGTTGACGAAGAACTCGTTGTTCACCACGAGATCGATCGCAGCCACCAAGGGGACCGCCGCCCCCAACAGAAAACGGCCTCGAACCGAGACGGAGCTCTCATCGCTGAAAAAGCGCTGCTCGAGGCGAAATCGAGAGTCCAACCGAAAATGCTCCCAGGCGTGACGATGCGAGAGCTGCTCCCATATTCGATGCTCCGTCCGTGAGATCGGTTGAAAGAAGATCAGAGCATCGTAGCCGAGGCCGACGCTGAAGCCCTTTGGGATCGCGACTTCGAACCAAGGTCGCACCAGAAGAATCCGAAACTTCGCGACGTTGTCGATGAACCTCGGCTGGGTGATCAAGCGGAAGGCATATCGGTCCGCGAAGGGCACCCGAACAGCCGTCGTTATCCAGACCGCAGGGCCCTGCTCGGTTGCCTCCGCCCCGTTCGGAAGCGTCATTGCGCAAGCGAAGGCCGCAACCAACAACGATGGTCTCGACCTGTGTCGTCGAACGGCGCTGGAAGGCTTGCGCGCCGCGGACACCATCATGCCGGCTGCGGCATTGAAGCGCCGCCCGCGGGGACCGTGCGGTGAAGGATGGCGGGTGGACCGATGGCATAGCTCTCGAAGGCATGCATGACCCTGAGATGGACGTCGGTCTCGAAAGCGTTTTCGTATTGGGTATCGAGAACGTAAGCCTTGAGTCGGAGCCGCACTGCAATGTAGTTATCCTGCATGACTTGGTTCACCAGTACGACTACGGGCTTGGGAAGATGCACGTAGCGACTGGTCAGCCCGGCCTCGGTGACGATATCACGCGCTCTCATGATGTCTTGATCGACACCGATGTAGAAGTCCATGACGACTTGCATGTCGAGGGCGCCGTAGTTTCCGCACGATGTGATGTCGGTCAGGAACTTGTTGTTGGGGATCGTTACGGTGTTGTCATCCAAGGTTTGCAGGCGCACGGAACGCAGCCCGATTGCGGTGATGTCCCCGTATTCTCCTCCAAAAGCGACGCGGTCTCCAACCTGGAAGGGTTGATCGATCATGATCATGACGCCTGCGATGAAGGAAGCGACGAGATCGCGAACAGCAAAGCCGATCGCGACGGCTGCAGTGCCGCCGAGTAGAGCAAGCACCTTGTTGTCGATTCGAATGCTCAGCGCGACGACGGTGACGATGGTGATGATGTAAACGAAGAATTGGACAACCGTTCCGATTCTCTGAAAGAGCATTCGGCGAGCCGTAAACTGATTGCCGAGATTATCTACGAAGTTGTTGAAGAACCGAAGCGCTATCCATACGCCGAGGATGACGAAAAGCGAAGTGACCACGCCGCCCCAGCGAATCGATTGTTTGATATACGAAACCACTTCTTCGTCGGTCGTCGCATCCTGCGCGAGAACCAGCGCGGGCACGAGCCATTGGCCGAGGAGAACCGCGATCAGAATGGTCGTTTTTCGTGTTTTCATATCAAACGCCTCAAAGTAGCAGCAGATGTTTTCTGCGAAGCATGCTGGTCACCGCGCGATACCATTGAATGTCGATCTCGAAAAGTTGGTCGTGCTCTCGGACGTAGCCCTGAACTCGGGCCGCACGCAGCGCGTCCGCTACTTCAGCGGGACTCAGATCAGTACAGGTGACCACGTCCTCTTCGACGGCGAGCTCGAGCTGAACGATCGTGCGAAGCACGAAGTAGAACGTGCTTGGAAGCTCATCGAGTTGGCCGGCCGTTGGTCCCGCAAACAGTCGAACGTGCACGGTCTCGTCCGGGGGTCGGCGATACAGAGACTCTCTCCAGAAGTGGAGCGCAACCTCCGGATTGCCATTGGAGTAGTCCCAGAGAATCCGGTAGAAGTCTCGCTTGGTGCGCTCTTCATCGGAGACCGGAGATGTCTGTACCTGCCGCGGAACCACGAGCCGTTCGAAACTGGGGACGATCCCTGCAGCTGTTGTGCGCTGCTCGACGAGGGTTGCAATTTGTGCTTCTGCCCAAGGGTCGAGCTCGATCACTTGGTCGAACGCGGCGCGGTCTCCGCGGGCTCGACGGAGGTACTGCCAGGCTGGCATGCCGATCGCGATCAGCCACGAGGTCTGGGGGCTGACGAGCCGCGTGAACTCGACGAGGTGATCGATGTCCTCCAATCCACCGATGAGCGGCCGAACAAGCCTCTGAGCATCATCGATGCAGATGACGCTCGGCGCGCGTTCGCGGAGGGTTGCGAGGATCTCTTTTTCGGTCGCAGAGTCAGATAGCTCGAGCGCACGTGCAAATTCGCGCAACAGCGTCGAGAAGCCGCCGGGCTGGCACTGCACCGCGCAAAGGCTACCGGGCTCCAGGTCACTCGTGACACGGTTGAGAAAGGTCGTTTTTCCAAGGCCTCGTTCGCCGACCACCGCGACGATCGCGTGATTGTCGGACCGAACGAGCGCGCGCATGGCGTGAACCCGATCCGACATGTACCCGGTGACCAACTCAGGGGTTTCCGATGGGCGAGGTGCGAGAGCGTCGTAAGCCTTTGGCGGGATTGGCTCGGTCCCGTATTCCGCGGGCGTCGCAGCCGTGCTCTTTTGCACACCGCGCCGAAACAGATAAGCGAAGAACCGACGCAACGGCGCCAACTCGCTCACGCGGCGAACGAAAAAACCGGCTACGCCTTCGATGAGAAGATAGCCGCCGCCGATCGCCGCGGCCGGGTACTTCAGAAACCCTCCCTCGCGGGCAGCCACCCAACGCAAGAGTCCGGACGACTCGCGACCCTTGGCGCGTTCGAAGATCGTATCCTTCCACCAAAACACAAGGACCAGGAAGATCGGAATCGCCAGAAACCAAAACGTGCTGATGACCCAAGCGTAGATCGCGCCCTTGCCAACGGTGGTCACGGTCAGTGACAAAATCAGCCCGACCGCGACCACGCTCACCCCGACCATCCGCAACGAGCGAAAGCGGAGCTTGGCGGAAGATTCGCTCGAGAATCCCTGCCGGCTGGCGGTTGCGTCGATCAACTCGACCACGAACGCGCCCGCCAGGAGCCACAGAATGATTATCTCAGCATAGTTGGTCGCGGCAATTTGACCTGCCTTGCCGATCAACCAGGCCAACAAGCCAAAGAAGGCGAACCATTCGAGCGGTTTTCGAACTCGGCGCAGGTACCAGGCGAAAGTCGAGACTCCCCGAGTCATTTGGGTCTGCGGCCTTTTTTGCAGCCAGCTTCTTCGCATTTGCTCGAGCGTGAAGTCGGCCCTCTTTCTCCACCACCGAAAGAGCACGATTAGAAGAGCGAGTTGAGACAGGCCCATGAAAGCTGGTCCTGGAGCCGATCGCAGCTGGTGATACTGGCGGGCCGCTTCGCGCGGCAAAGACAGCAAGTGAAAACGAGATTCGAGAATGATTTGCTTCAGTTCGCGCTTGACCTGCGCGACGCCCTCGGGCCCAAAGCCTTCGACGCTGTCGCGGCGTGACTCGCTGAGCATTTCGAACAGGCGAAGGCGGGATTGGTTCATGATGACGACGGCATCGCGAAGGCTGGCCGCGCGATCCCACGTGAGCTCAGTCTCGGCAGCTTGCAGCTTGAGCCCCGCGCTTGCCAGCTCGGTTCGGAGCTCGCGTATCGTGCCGTCGTCGATGTCGCCCGGGATCGACTCGGGATCACCCTCAGGCGGCATCGGGACCCCGCTTGGCTCCGAGGTCACCGCATCGAGCGCCAGACTCAGGCTGCGTCGTGCATCGCTGAGATCTTGAGTGAGCAGTTTGTAGAGTCCGTCGGCTTCTTTTGCCCTCGCCGTTCCGGAGGGGAGTGCATCTTGCAGCTCTCGCACTCGACGGTTCCAAGCGAGCGCCGATTCCATCGCGGCCTGGGTCTGCGCCCGCCGACTTGCAAGCTCGGCTTCGAACCGGGCCTGCGCCTCTTTCAAGCGCAAGAGCCGGGCACGACGTTCGGCGATGAGGCGAAGCGCTTCACTTTGTGCGAGCTGCGAATCGATGAGCGCCTTCTCGCGTTGCTCCGAGGCTTGCTTCGCCGCGTCTTCGGCCTCCGCGATCTGCTCCGCGAACGGTCCTGAAGTGGTGTCGATAGCCTGTACGTGGTTGGCGAAGAGTGCGCGACGATCGCCCTCATCGAGCGCGAGAAACCGACGCCACAATGAATCGCGCCGTCGTTTTGCGGCGTCGATTTGAGCGTCCAGGCCACCTTCTCCAGGCTCGGCAGGCGCCTCCTCAGCCGTGTCCGGGCCGAAGAAACCTTGGCGGCGCACCGAGCTCGAGGCGAGGTCCCCGAGGTCTGCGAGGTCGATCTCTAGAAGCGGCCGCGGATCGATCGCCGGGTCTAGCTCTCCTCGTAGAAACGCCTCGAGCTGGTCAGCTTGCGACACCAGCGCGGCAAGCACCTCGGTTCTGGCGCGTTGCGAGGCTGCCTCAACCGTGGCTTTTCGGCGCCGAGCGTCGTGCTTGGAGAGAACCTCCTCGCGCTGCGCGGGCGGCAGTGACAAGAACGCCGCCCTCGCCTCGACTAGCGCCAGACGTGCTCGTTCGAGCGCGTTCCCAGCTCTTGGAGCACGAGCATTTCGTTTGCGATCCGTTCGACGGCTGCTCTGATCGGCTCCTCGCTCCAGCTCTTGCAGCAAGAGCTCGAGATCTCGGCCCGCCTGAGAAGCACTGAGATCGACCGCCAGGAGCGTCGCTGGATCAATGGACACATCTAATCGTCCGTCGATTAGGTCCTTAATCTGCTTGGTTTGCTGTCGCAGCTGCTTGATGACCCGAGCCTCGGCAGCCTTGGACTCGATCGGAACGGGCGTCGTACTCGCACCGGTATCGGCCCCACGTGGTTGACCGTTTGCGGGAGCGGCCAAGCACCACGCCATCACGAACATGCAGATCCACTGTCGGTGTCTGGCGGCGGTCATTCCATCCGGCGGGCAGTATAGGGCCCGCTCGGCTTCCGTCGAAATAGTTCTGCGACCAAGAGTGAGGCTCGCGCTGGCTCATCGAGCCGGGCGGCGATCTTGACAATCCGAGTTCAGCTACGTCAGATGGGATTGAGGACCAAGGAGAGGCTCCCATCGCGAAGAAGGCACACCACAGGCGAAGACGAGCGGCTTTACGCAAGCGGCGGCCTCAGACCCTTGGGCTGCCTCCTGGAAGCATCGTACCCGTCACCGGTCAGCCGCCTCCGGTCATTCGTGTCATCACTTATGACGCGGATCGCGTCGATGAGCATTCGGTGAAGCACGTTTCGGAGCTGAAATCATTTCGTGAAGAGAGTGCCAAGGTCACTTGGGTCAATGTCGATGGCCACGGCGACCAAGAGACTTTCTCGCAAATGGGTGAGATTTTCGGCCTGCATGCACTTGCGTTGGAAGACGTGATGAACCTTCACCAAAGGCCTAAATTCGAGGACTACGGCGAGACCGACTTCGTCGTGCTGCGTATGCCGTTGATGACTCCGCATCTGGACCTGGAGCAAGTGAGCATGTTCGTCGGCGACGGCTTCTTGATCACCATCCAAGAAAGACCAGGCGATTGCTTCGAGGCGTTGCGCGATCGAATAAGGAAGAACAAGGGCCAAGTTCGTCGACGTGGCAGCGCCTACCTCGCCTACTCGGTGCTCGACGCAATCGTCGAGACGTTCTACCCCGTAATCGAGCACTACGGTGACCAGTTGGAAGAGCTCGAAACCCGAGTGCTCGCAAATGCGACAGAAAATGTCGTCCCGGAGATTCACGCAATTCGTCACGATTTGCGTGCGCTGAGGCGGGCCGTCGCCCCGACCCGCGAGGTCTTGAGCTCCATGGCTCGAGTAGAGGCCAGTGACCCACAGGACAACACCCACATTTTCCTCCGTGACTGCCACGACCATACGGTGCAGCTCCTCGAGGCGCTCGACACCAATCGCGAGCTAGCCTCGAGTCTGATGGAGCTTCACCTCTCGAACGTGAGCATGCGGATGAACGAGGTGATGAAGGTCCTGACCATCATTGCGACGATCTTCATCCCGCTTGGTTTTCTCGCTGGGCTTTACGGGATGAACTTCGAGGTAGATGTTTCGCCCTGGAACATGCCGGAGCTCCGGTGGCGCTATGGCTATCCGTTTGCCCTAGGCGTGATGGGGCTCACGGCGATCGGGCTCGTGTTTTTCTTCCGTTCGAAAGGGTGGCTTGGCAAGGGTTCCTGATGAGAACCCCTATGGCAGTCAGCCGCCCGCATAGGGAAGGCCGTCGAGGTAGTCGCGAAGCTGCTGCGTTCGACGCGTCCGAGGCAACCGGAAGGTGAGCCGCACCCACACTGCGGACGCGCGCAAGACTAGAGCCACTTTTTCGGACCACGGAACGACGACGCGGCCAACCATTGGATTGCTCTGGTATCGGCGCCGCAGTCGTCGACCGATGCCTCGATATAACCGGCTTGCAACGAGGACTGCCCACCGCGCACGCGACGACAAGAACCGCATTCCTTCGTCGCCACTCCGGTAGTAATGCTCCGCCATCTCGAGAAGGTCGCCTACGACCAAGCTGACCGCCCGCGGATCGGCTGTTCCTCGCGCCAGATCTTCAGAGGCAACACCGTATGTGCGGAGCCGCTCGCCAGGGAGATATACCCGCGACGCCTCGGCGTCCTCCAGCACGTCGCGGGCGATGTTCGTCAGCTGCATCGCAATACCGAGATCGATCGCGTGACGCCACGCTCGCGGGTCGCGGACTCCGAGCACGCAGCACATCATCAGCCCCACCGTCCCCGCGGCACGATAACAGTAGCGCACCAAGTCTCGGTCGGACTCGAGTCGAACGACGCCCAGGTCCGACGCCATCCCCGCGAGCAGCTCTTGGACGACGCGGAAATCGATGCCGCACTCGAGACAAAGCTCGCGAAACCAGGAAAACCTCTCGGGCCACAACCGCCCACCGTCCGGCTCTGCCTCTAGCGCTGCTTGAAGCTTGGATAGATCCTCCCGCGCGTCCGGCGTTACCCACTCCGCGTCCGCGAGGTCGTCGACCGTCCGGCAAAACGCGTACAAAGTCGCGACCCTTCGGCGCTGGGCGCGGTTCAAAAAGACCGATGCCCACCGAAACGAACGCGCGCGCACAGCCAGAACCTGCCAATGCGCGACTTGGCGTGCCTGCTCCTCCCTCGTGATCATACCGCCACCGCCTCGGGTACCGAGACCGACCGACCCTCGGTCGCGCGTTGCGGGACGACCCTTTCCAACACCTTCGCGGACGAGAGCACGCCGGGAAGGCCCGCGCCTGGATGCACCCCTGCGCCGACGAAGTAGAGCCCTTCGATGTCCTCGGACATGTTGTGAAAACGAAAGTAGGCCGACTGCCGCAACGTGGGCTCCAGACCAAACGCCGCCCCTTGGTACGAACGAAGCTCGGTCTCGAAGTACGTCGGATCGACGTGGAACTGCGTGACCAGGTTGTCGCGGAGGCCCGGAAGGTGATGCCTGTCGAGGGCATCGAGGATGCGGTCCATGTAACGTGCGCCTTCAATCTCCCAATCGATACCGCTTTCCTGATTCGGAACCGGAGACAGCACATAGAAGCTCTCTCCGCCCGACGGCGCGAGGCTTGGATCAGTGCGCGTGGGGGCGTGCAGATAAAGCGAGAAATCGTCGGCAAGCTTCTTGCGGTCGAAGATGTCGGTGAGGAGCTCGCGATACCGCGGGCCAAGCAAGATCGAGTGGTGCGCAACGTCTGGATAGGTCTTTTTCGTACCGAAGTAGCCGACGAAAAGGCTCATCGAATAGCGCCTGCGAGCAACCGAAGCGTCAGAATGCTTTCGGCGCGCCGAGGAATGAATCAACTTCGTATAGACCATCGCCGGGTCGGCGTTTGAGACGATGATGTCCGCTTCGAGGAACGTTTGATCATCGAGCAGCACGCCCTTGCTCCGGCCGTTCACGACTTCGATCCGCTCCACAGGCGCGTTGAGCCGTAGATCGACTCCGACCTCCTCGAGCAAACGCGTCAATCCTCGCACGATGGCAGCGGTGCCCCCTAGCGCGAAGTGGATGCCCCATTTCCGTTCCAGCCAGTGAATCAGTAGATAAATCGCTGGCACTCGGAAGGGGTTCCCGCCTATGAGCAAGGGCTGGAAGCTGAACACCTGCCGGAGCGCATCGTCCTCGATGTAGTGCGACACTAGATTGTAGAGACTCTTGTAGGCACGAAGCCTGACCAAGTCCGGGACGATTCGCAGCATTTCCCCAAAACGCGAAAAGTCCGCGTAGCTCCAACGGCCTCCCACCGGCTTGCCTTGGTCATCGAGCAGGATATCCATCCGCTTTCGCTGCCAACGATAAAAATCGGCCATGAAGAGCCGCTTATGGCTCTCACGATACCGGTCGAATGCTTCACGGCTCGTGACGAACATAGGACTCGGCAGGAGAGCCCGCTTCAGGCCGTGCGCGGAACATACCGCTTCCAGCCGCTGATCCATGCGAGGCGATTCAGTCTCGAAACAGGCGACCTCTTCGTACGATTGCTTCGAGAGGTGTTGCGACAGCATCGACGAGAAGGACTCGCCTCCCGCATCTTCCAGTCGTGTGTAGACCACTTCGTGTCCAGCCTCGCGAAGCGCTTCGGCTTTTGAACGCATGGAGCTAAGGACAAGGACGAGCTTGTGCTGGTGAGCCCTGTACTGGCGGCAGATCTTGTCAGACTCCGCCATGAAGACGACGTCCGGCTCGGTCTGCTCAATGAGCTCGTTTGGAAACAACTGGTTGCCGAGGAGCACCAGCAGACGATTCATCGCAGCTCCCAACGGTAGTGGGCCACAAACCACTCGGTGCCGCCTCTGTACGCGAAGAGCTCGGAGCACGCGATGAAGAAGAGTCGCCACCGATGAAACCAGCGCACGCCTTCCCCTCCATATCCGTCCGCGAGGATACGTAGGACCGAGTCTCGACTTCTGTCTAGCCTTTCGAGCCACGCATCGCATGTCTTGTGGTAGTGCTTCCCATCGACGCGCCACTGCTCGCGCAAGACGAGATGGTCCTGGTAGTGGTGGAAGAGCGACTCGGACGGCATCATGCCGCCGGTGAAAAAGTTCCTTGCCATCCAGTCGGTCGTGTCCTCGATTTCATAGGTATAGGCGTGGGACCGATGACAGAAGATGTGGGCAAACGCCGAGCCGCCGGGCGCTAGCCAACTGGCGATGCGTTCGAACAGCGCCCGATGGTTGCGCACGTGCTCCATCATCTCGATAGACACCACGACGTCGAACTCTTCGCCTGGGTCGAAATCGTTGATGTTCGCCGTCTGCACGCGAACGTTTCCGAGCCTTTGCGCGGCGGCCCGCCCCTGGATGAAGTCGCGCTGCAGGCGAGAATTGGACATGGCCAGGATTCGAGCTTTCGGAAAGCGCTCCGCCGCCCATAGCGAGAAGGAGCCCCATCCGCAGCCAAGATCGAGAATGCGCATGCCATCTTCGATGCTGGCCCGCGACGCGGTCAAATCCAACATCGCCTCTTCCGCAGCCGCCAGATCTCGCGTGTCGGCGTCCCAGTAGCAACAGCTGTATTTCAGTCGCGGCCCGAGCACGCGCTCGAAGAAGGGAGCCGGCACCTCGTAGTGTTGCTCGTTCGCTGCATACGCAGCGATCGCAATCGGTCCGGCAGCGAGGCGATCGATGAGATCATTCTCCTGTTGTTTCCGAGGCTCCGAATCGCCCCACACGCTCTCTCGTAGGCGCCGTCTCAGCAGATGCCGGGTGCCCCACCTGAGAAGCCCGTCCGGAAACACACCGGCCTCTGCCATCCGCAGCACGAGCTTGAGCGGAGCATGGCGAAGCATGGCCGCAGCTTGAAATGAAGATCTTGTCATCGGGCGAGCTTAGGTTCCAGGATCTCCAACACCGTCGCTCAAGGCGATCATGGGGCCGGTCGCGCCCTCTATCGTGAGCGTGATGCCGTCACTTTCGGCATGAGTGGCGAAATCCTCGATGACCTCGCCGACGTCGTGATCGAGAATTCGGGTGCTCGTCATGTCGATCGTTACGGTGCAGCCTGGGGGCAGATCTCGGAGGATGCGCTTGAGCGCCGCCTTGTTGAGGAAGGTCATGTGCTCGGTCAGACGAATCGTGAAGCAGCCCTTCGCGGTCTCCTCTCGGTAGAAGTCGAGCTGATAGTTGTAGACCAGGATCTCGAAGAAGGCGACGAGCATCCCGAGCAGGACGCCCGTCAAGAGATCGGTGAATACCAGGGCGACGATTGTGACGATGAAAGGCAGGAACTGCCACAACCCTTCCTTCCACATCGACTGGAAGAGCGGGATTCTGGCGAGCCGATAGCCGATCACCAAAAGGATCGCGGCGAGGCTGGCGAGCGGAATCTCATTGAGCAAGCCCGGAATCGCCGCAACACACACCAGCAGCAAGACGCCATGAAAGAAGGAAGCGAAGCGCGTCCTTCCTCCGGCATCCACGTTGGCCGAGCTTCGAATGATGACCTGCGTGAGCGGGATACCGCCGCAAAGCCCGGAAACGATGTTGCCAATACCCTGCGCCTTCAACTCCTTGTTGGTCGGAGTGACGCGCTTTTCAGGATCGAGATTGTCGGTGGCTTCGACCGATAGGAGTGTCTCGATGCTGGCAATCAGGGCAAGGGTCAGCCCGGTCAAGTACACCTCGGGGTTCGTGACCTGAGAAAAGTCGGGCCGAATGAAGTGCGACAGGAACTCCCCTACCGAGGAAGACACTGGAACCGCAACGAGGTGCTCCGGGGAAATGACGAGGTCAGGTGCAAACGCGTTGAAGGCGCGGTTGAGGACGATGCCCAGCAGAACGACGAGAAGCGGAGCCGGCAGAGCCCTCGCGACGCCCCGCGTTTTGAAGCTCGGACTCTGCCATAGAATAATGATGGTCAACGAGGCCACCGTGACGATGATCGCGCCCGGGCTCAGCGCCGAAAGGGCGTAACCGATTTCGCTGAATGTGTTGCGGCCATCGAGCTGAAAAAAGGAGAGCTCGCCCTCCCAGGATTGGTCATACCCGAGCGCATGGGGGATCTGCTTGAGAATGAGAATGATTCCAATACCCGCGAGCATTCCTTTGATGACACTCGACGGGAAGTAGTGCGCGATGACGCCCGCTTTGAGGAAAGCGGCGAGGACCTGCACGATCCCGCAAACGATGACAGCCAAAAGATAAGCCTCGAATCCCAGGCTCTCGATCCCTACGGCCACCACGACGGCCAGCCCGGCCGCGGGCCCGCTCACCCCAAGCCGCGAGCGACTGAAGAGGGTAACGACGATGCCACCCGAAATCCCCGAGATGAGCCCGCTGAACAGGGGCGCGCCCGAAGCTAGGGCGATCCCGAGACACAGCGGGAGCGCTACCAGAAATACAACAACGCCTGCCCGCAGGTCGTCTACCAAGTACCGTCGGTCGTACATCTTCGTTTGCCGTTATGGGGCAAGAGGGGCCGAATGCCACCGTATTTTTTTAGAGTCGGAGCTTCACTTTGATCGTCTTCGGGTCGCCGGTATAGGCAAACGTGGCCGCGTCGTACTTTGGAGGGCCAAACCGCTCTGGTGGAACGTTATTGGACACCCCCCACCATTCCTTCGGACGGCCCACGATGTTCGTCTTGAGCTCTCCATCCTTGTCGGCATCGTGCATGACGGAGACCGCGTACTTGCCAGGTTTCACATCCTTGAACACGCAGGTCGCCTTCCCGGCTTTCTGCTTTACAAACAAGGTTGCACTCGCTTTTTCGGACTTCGACGGGAATCCATCCTTCTTCGCGAACAGGGAGCAGCCGATCTGGCCCTTGCCGTTCTGGATGTTCGAGATTTCCACGGTCAGAGTGCCATTGGCGTTCGCTGTCTCGCTATCGGCCGCTGCGGGGGCAGCGAGACCCAACGCGGTGACCGCAAGGATACACACGTGAAATGGTTTGCGTTTCAGCGTGGTCGCAGAGGAGCGAAAAACCCTGTCTCTCACATGATAAGACATCATCTTGCGCGGAGTTAGGCTAGCACGAGAGCATCCGGGGGTGTCGGTCGAAACCCTCAGCCCTAGATACCCCGCGATGCGAAAACCCGACGTCGTCGTCATCGGGGCCGGCTTTGGAGGGCTCTCGGCAGCATTGAGGCTTGCGGAGCTTGGCGCTGACGTCGAAACGCTTCGCTACCCCGGGGGCTGCGCAAGTACGTTTACGCGAAGCGGCTATCAATTCGAAGCCGGCGCGACATTGTTTTCCGGGCTTGGCGACGGGCAGCTGTTTTCGAACTGGAATGACACATGGGATCTAGGCGTCCGCTTCGATCCGCTCGACCCACTGGTCGAGCTTCGGACCGGACGCTGGTCTCTTGCTGTCTCGTCGGACCGAAACTCGTTCCTCGAACGGTTCAGCGCCCTCCCTGGTGCCGATCCCGAAGCAGTGCGTGGTTTCTTTGGTACGCAACGGCGCGTCGCGGACGCACTTTGGACACTCTTCGAAGATCCGAGTCTGCTTCCACCGCTGAGCGGTACCTCTGTCGTTCGCCATCTCGGCCGCTCGCTCTCGTATGTGCCGATCGTACGGTGGATGGGACGGCCTCTTTCCGATGTGGTATCGAAACACGGTCTTGCGGGATGGGAACCGCTCCGTGTATACCTCGATGCGGTGAGTCAGATCACCGTGCAGACCAGCTCCGCCGAAGCTGAGGCGCCTTTTGCCATGGCCGCTCTTGACTACTTCTTCCGGGGCACTGGGCACGTACACGGAGGTATTGGAAGCCTCGCTTGGGCTATGGCCGGCGCGATTGAGAAGGCCGGTGGCAAGGTCTTGCTTGCCAATCGCGTTCGTGGAATCCGCCGCGAGGCCGGCAGATGGCATGTGGATACTCGGAAAGGCGAGCTCGAAGCGCAGATTGTCGTAGCCAACGTGCTGCCACATTCGCTGGCAGGCATGACGGAGCCCCAGATGAACGGGGAGCTCCATGATGTCGAAGCGTCGGTCGAGTCGGGCCGGGGCGCCGCGATGTTGTACCTCGTGGTCGACTCCGATGCGGTACGAGGACCGGAGGCCCGTCACTTGCAACTCGTCGACGACGAAACTGCGCCGTTTGTCGAGGGGAATCACGTGTTTTGCTCGATCAGCGCGGCCGACGAGCACGAACGCGCTCCCAACGGACAGCGGACTGTGACGGTGTCGACACACATCCCGATGAAGAAGCTGCGCCAAATGAAGCCCGAAGATCAGGGAGCGTACGTCGCGGCGACTCAGAGCCGAATGCGACGAACCATCGGTCGTCGAGCGCCCGAGCTTCTCGAGCATATGACCTTTGAAATGACCGCGAGCCCTCGCACCTTCGCCCGATTCACCGGACGCCACTTGGGATACGTGGGAGGGGTACCAAGGCGCGTCGGGTGGAACCACTACCGCCCGCGGGCGCTCTGGCCGCGTGAGGCCATGCGTGATCTCTACTTGGTCGGCGACTCGGTTCTACTCGGGCAAAGCACGCTTGCAGTAGCGCTTGGGGGTGTCCGCACCGCCGAGTCGATCGCTTCGCGCAACACCTTCTGTGCGAAGGCTATCGGGTCGTGATCGCCGCTCCTACCGTCCGTGTTCGCGACCTTACCGACCGGCCGATCCGGACCGATGGCACGCACGTCGTTTATTGGATGGTTGGGTTTCGCAGGCCGCGCTGGAACTTCGCCCTTCAACACGCGGCAGCGCATGCAGCCGAGCTCGGGAAGCCGCTCTTGATTTTGGAAGCGCTCCGCGTCGGATATCCGTGGGCGAGCGATCGTCTGCATCAATTCATCCTCGACGGGATGCGCGCTCACGCCAAACACTTTGCGAGCAAAAATGTCCTCTACTTCCCGTACGTCGAATTGGCCGAGGGAGACGGAAGCGGACTTTTGGCAGCGCTCGTGAAGGATGCATGCGTCGTGGTGAGCGACGATTATCCAACGTTTTTCATTCCGAAGATGCAAGAGGCGGCAGCATCTCGAATCAACGTGCGGTTCGAGGTCGTGGACAGTAACGGTCTTCTTCCGATGAGGGCGAACGAGAAGGTCTTTAGCAGAGCATTCGATTTCCGTCGCCACCTGCAGCGCGAGCTCCCAAGACACTTCGAGGCCATGCCACTTGTTGATCCTCTGAAGGGTCTCTCGAAGATCTCTAGCAAAAAAGCCGACGCGCTCCTTGGTGAAGCGCGCAAGAAGTGGGGTGTCGCTTCAAAGGACACGCTTGGCGGGTCGACGCTAGGCTCTTTGCCGATCGATCACTCCGTGCCAGCAGTGGACCTCGAGGGCGGGTTCGAGGCTGGCGAAAAGCGCATGCACGAATTCTTGAGCAGCGGCATCGATCGATATGCGGAAGAGCGAAACCACCCCGATGCCGACGCCGCCAGCGGTCTTTCCCCCTGGCTCCATTTTGGCCACGTGTCGACGCATCAGATTTTTGACGAGCTCACCAAGAACGAAGGTTGGGCTGAGGACAGCGTGTCGGAGAAAGTCAACGGCGCACGCGAGGGCTGGTGGGGAATGAGCGCGAATGCGGAGGCGTTTCTCGACGAGCTGGTCACGTGGAGAGAGGTTGGTTTCAATATGTGCGCTCATCGGTCGGATTACGACCAATATGAGTCACTGCCCAACTGGGCGCGCGAAACTCTCGCCGAGCATGAAGAGGACGCACGCGATCATCTCTATTCACTCGAGCAGTTCGAGTCGTCAGAAACACACGATCCGATCTGGAACGCCGCCCAAACCGAGCTTCGCGAAACCGGACGGCTTCAAAACTATATGCGGATGCTATGGGGCAAGAAGATCTTAGAGTGGTCTGCTACCCCCAGGGATGCGCTTGCCACCATGGTCGAGCTCAACAACAAGTACGCATTGGACGGCCGCGACCCGAACAGTTACTCCGGTATCTTCTGGGTCCTCGGTCGCTACGACCGCGCGTGGGGGCCCGAGAGGCCGATCTTCGGCAAGATTCGGTACATGAGCTCGGACAACACCAAGCGAAAGCTGCGAATGGCGGGTTATCTCGACCGCTTTGGGGGCCAGCCCGACCTCTTTGACAGTTAATCCGGACTAACCGCTGAGGGCGGCTTCCACGAGCGCGAGGTCCTGCTGGATCTGCACTCGGCTGTCGCGAGGCGCCGTGGCTGCCCGCCCGCCCACCAGGATCCTCACGCGTTCGGATAGCGCGCTCTCGATCGCGGCGATCTCTCGTTCGGAGTCCTTAGGCTTCAGGTTTGTGATCGAGAGCATCAGGAGCTGCGCGTCGGTGTCGGTGACCGCGTAGGCGATCTCTTTGGCCGGCAGATTTGGGCCAAGATAGAGCACGTTCCAGCCATGCATCGCTGCGAGCATGGCGACCATGAGCGCACCAAGCTCGTGATCCTCCTTGGCTGGCGTTGCCACCACGACGCGGCGCCTGGCGTCGTTAGTTGGGTAAAGGCGCATCAGCGAAAAAAGGAGGCCGCGCATCACCGTCGAACAGGCGTGCTCGTGTGCGATGCGAAGCTCACCCCGCTCCCAGCGGTCACCGACCTCGACGAGAATCGGACCGACGACCTCCTTTAAAAAATCGGTCGGCTCGGTGCTCAGGGCAGCCCGCGACAATATCTGCTCGGCCTCGTCGGTTCGAAGGTGCTCGATGGCCGCAAGGACGCGCTCACGGACTTCGGGAAGGTGTCGCAAGGCCGGCTGGGTCGAGGGTGCTGGAAAAGCAGCGGCCATGTGCCTGAGGTCCCCATCAGGCAGCTTTGCAATGCCGCCAATCGAATGACCACTCCCGACCAGCTTGTGGAGGAGGCGAAGCCTCTCGACGTCGGCGTCTGTGTAGAGGCGGCCCCCCGCCTCGGTGCGCTTTGGCAGCACGGCAGCGTAGCGCTTCTCCCACATTCGGAGCGTATGGGTCGAGAGGCCCGTCATCTTCGAGACCATCCCGACCCGATATTTCGCCTCATCCGCCATCTCGGTCTGTCGATCTAAAGAAAGTTTCCGTATAAAACCTGTCTAATAGTTGTCTATACCCAGTGATCCTTCCGATCAAGCGAAGAGGCAAGAAAATCAGAAGCACCTGCTTGACACGCTCCTGACTCTGCCGTAGATAGCTCGACAAGACCTAGACATAACTTAGACGGGTCGGAGGGAAAAGAAGATGAACAAAGCAACATTTGGTGTGGCAATCTTGGCGGCGCTTGGTTTCGCCCTGGTTGGCTGTGGGGACGACGCCGTGGACGGTACCGGCGGTACCGGAGGCGCTGGCGCAACCGGTGGAACCGGCGGCTCAGGCGGCAGCGACGGGATGGCAATGGTTCGTGTAGCCCATTTGGCGCCCGAGGTTCCGTCGGCCGGCAACACCGGCGTCGATATCCTGCTCGATGGTGCGGCGTCGGGAATCGAGAACCTGCAATTCGGAAACAGTACGGGCTATGTGAGCCTGCCTGCAGGTGACTACGTTTTCGGGGTTGCGGCCACGGGGACCACGACCTCTCTCCTCGACGTGCCCGCCACTCTGCCAGCTGGCGGGATATTCACGGTCGTCGCGTATCGCGATAGCGCGGTCGCTGTGCCGGTCAATGTCCTACTCTTCGACGAAAGTCTCATGGGTTTGGCAGCGGGCAATGGTCGGGTGCTCGTAGGCCATGGTGCCGACGCGGCAGCTGTTGATCCCGTCGACATCGTGACCGATGCCAGCGCTGTGGTCGTCGACGAGCTCGCATTCGGTGCAACCGCGGGTCCGCTCGACCTTGCGGAGGGTACGGTCAACATCGGCTTTGACGTCGATACCGCGGCGTCAGGCGGAGGCACCGATGCCAATGACGATCTCGACGTGGGGCCGCTCGCAGCTCCCGTGACAGCCGGCGTCGTGACGCTTCTCGTCGCCGTCGACACCGACACGAGCGCAGAGTTGGTACCTGCGATTTACGCGCTGTTGCCGACGACTGAAGGGGCAATCACTACCCTTTCGGCTCCGTAGTCTCTTCCAAACACTGTCACATTCCGCAAACGTGTGGGGCCGTCCATTTCAAGTGGGCGGCCCCGTTTTCTTATTGGAAGAATGCGGGCCAGACGAACGCGTCGAGGAATGCGGTTTGTAAGGCAAACGGCAATAGAGCGAAGATGACGATTGAGCCGGCCCATCCGATTGGGCGAGGGCTGAGATTGAAAAGCGCAACGATCAAACCTACCGCGCCGATGCCTACGATCAGCAGGTCCGCGCGGATCAGCACCCAGAGCGCCGTCGAAGGCTGATCCAGATACGCGAACGTCAGCGGCATCCACAGAGCAGACGCAAACACCACTGCCGCGCAGCATGCGTTCACGATGCCGAACCCGAAACGCTGCCCCACCCGGGCCGCCGCCGTGTCGATTCGAAAAAAGACGTGCTGCATGAACACGAGGTAGCCGGCTGCCGCGAGCCACATCGTCACGCCGTAGATGCTCTTGAGCGGATCGGGCATGCTGCCCCAAAGCATCTCGCGCGTTTGTGGATGCGTGATCAGCCCGTGCGCGTAGCTACCCAACACCGCAATGCCGCCGACAACGTTGATCGCGACCCATCTCTTCTTTTGTGAATCCATCATTCTATCTCCGTGTCTTTGACGAATGCGTCGACCAGCGCCCATTGCTCATAGAGCCATTCGATCTGCTCTCGGTCGGTCGCGGGTATTTCCGAGCGTCGCACCCGCCAAATCTTCCCCCGAACGCTCGAACCAACCACGGAACCACTGAAAATGTCTTTGATTTTCCCGAGTCCCTCGAGACCACGATGGGCGAAAAAGGCACAATCGACCTCGGGCAGAGCGTCGAGCAGGGTCAGCACGCCGCCTGGTCGTGGGGGTAGAACGTGGGTCAGCGCCGCCGCAGCCTCGGTAAGCTCTGGGGTTTGTTCTCGCACGCGCTCTCGTGCTCGGGCCAGCTTGGCCAGGGAAAACCGGGTTCCTTCCGGATAGATCAGAATGCCCTCGTCGCCCAAGTCTCGGCAGAGCGCGCGGATCCCGTCGAACTCACGCTGGCGGTTCCCAGTGCGATCCACAAAGTAGTTCGGGAGCGCGTTCCCGACGATGTCGAGGCAGGGGTCGAAAAGCAATTCTTGCTTGAGGATGTACCGGACATGCCACTGTCTCGGACCCTGGATGTAGACGCTGGTGAGGAGCGTGTCGAGGATGCTCGCGTGCCGCACGAGCAGGATTGTGGGCCCAGGCCAGGCTTCATCCGCATGCTCAATTCGAATGTCGAGCCGAAGTAGCGCACCGGCAAGTTTGAGAAGCGTGGCGCTCCACCACTGCTGCAGCTTGAACAGACGAGTGTGAAGCTCGTCCGGTTTTCCGCGTAGCCAAGGGAACACCACTGCGAGCCGCAGCAGCGCAATCATCGCGATGCCAAAGAAGAACCATGCAAAGATTAGAAGCCGCAACGTCACGAACGACCGACGCCGAATGGCGCCGATCACGACCCCCGCCACGAGCCAAGCCGGCGCCAGGACGGTCAGCAGCACCCAGGCTGTTACGTAGAGGGAAATCGTCATCAGCCGACGCCGAACCGGGCGTTCTTTTGGAGGCTTCACCACTTCATATGCTCATCGCTCGGCTGCAAGCGAATCGAGGGTACCCGACCAGCCACTGTAGCGGCAGAGCTCCGACCAAAATGCGCGCCTCTCCTCAGCGCTTTCGCGAGTTCCGGCGAACCGATGCGTCGGGCGCGGAGTGCGGTCATGCCAAAACAGCCCGGTGCTTCGAGCCGCCTCGTCGGACGCGCAGAGCCAGACGATTGTGTCAGCTCCTTGCGCAGGAGTGCGCAGAAGCGGCTTCGTCAACTTGTAGAAGCGCGGGAGAGATGTCGAGACCCCAGGCGTATCCGCCCAACCCGGATGCATGGCGTGGACGACGATCCCCCAAGGGGCGAGCGCCTCGGCCCACAGCTCGGTCAGGATGACCTGGCCGCGCTTCGTGCGGGCGTACGCCTTTGCTCCGTCATATCTTCCGCGTGCGTTCTGCAGGTCGTTGACCGATATGCGCTGAGTGTACATTCCACCAGAGGACACATTCACGATGCGCGCGGGCGCCGACGCGGCAAGTTTCGGCACCAGCAGATTCGTGAGCAAGAAGTGTCCGAGCAGATTCGTCGCGAATGTGGTCTCGATGCCCTCGGCGGTCTCGGTGCGAGTTGGCAGCAGCACACCCGCATTGTTCACCAAGATGTGAATCGGGGTCTCCAGTCGATCGGCGAGCGAACGAACCTCGGCCATCAAACTGAGATCGGCGATCTCGGCTTGAATGGCGCGGTTTCCGGTTTCTTCGGCGATCGCTTTCGCTACCTCCTCTGTCTTGCCTGGGTTTCGGCCGACCAGCTGCACGGTTGCACCGAGGCGCGCGAGCTCTGTGGCGGTGTACTTGCCTAAGCCAGAGGTGGCTCCGGTGACGACGGCGACCCTACCCGTGAGGTCCACATCAATGCTCGGATGAGCCCGCCAACGATAGCCAAGCGACGTGTATCCGAGCAGAGACTTGTCTAGAAATCGATCGAGCACGCACAGTACCTAGAGCATCAGCGCGGATCGACAATGACACGATCCGTGGTCCACGTCCTCAGATGCCCGGTCCAGCGGTCGAAACTTGGCGGCCCCGGCACCTACGTGTGTATAGTCGGCCAACTCACGGATCGTACCAGGAGGGATAGCATGACGAGGGTGTGTTTGAGGCGGGCGTCCGCAAAGTTGAGCCTCCTGCTCATAGTGGTGGCTTTCTCGACGTGGGCGGGCCACGCGGGTGCGCAAGAGGAAGCGATTCCCGATAGTGTCGCAGCCGATGTCCCAGCAAGCGCGACCGAAGCTGCAGGAGAAGCGACCTTTGCCGCGCCTCCGGCAGACGACAGAGACACGGCTTCGGAGGCCGCCGAGGCAGCGGCCGAGGAAGAGGTGAAAGCCGAGATAGACTGGAGCCTCAACCTAGGCGGGGCGGTCAACACCGGTAACACGAAGTCGTGGAACCTCTATGCCGGCTCGGATTTCCAGCTCGTGAAAACCGACCATAGGCTGACGATGGGCGCGCTTTTCAACTATGGCAGAGCCGATGTCGCGCCGGCAGATCCCACGACCAGCTATTCCACCGTGGCGAAGCAGTTTTTCTTCGATTCACGGTACGACTACTTTCTTAGCGACATGGATGCCATTTGGGGCGCGCTCGGCTATCGATGGGACCCGTTTGCGGGCTTCACGGCGCAGCTGCTCGTGAACGGCGGTTACCTTCGCGCGTTCATCAAGACCGACAAGCACTACTTCGCCGGGCGCATCGGTTACAGCTATACGTATGAGAACTACGACACGTCGACCTCGATCTTCACCGAGAACTCCAATATCCACGGCTTGCTAGCCGCCCTCGACTACGAGAACCGGCTCAACGAGCACGTCGAGTTTCTCGCGAGCATCGTGACGATCTACAACCTGAATAATATCGACGTCCAGAACGCGAGCCCGTTCCAAGACATCCGCATCTATCTCACCGCGGCGCTTCTATCGAAGCTCAACGACAAGCTCGCCTTCGAGGCGAGGTTCTTGATGCTCTACGACCGCATCCCCGCGGCGCTCGAAAAGACAGACACGACGACCATCTTCAGCTTGGTGTACACGATCATGTAGTCGGCGCCGGTTCCCTCGAGGTCTTCGAGGGAACCGAGCGTTCTACACCGACTGGCTCGACTACCGCTTCGCCAAAAGGTCGCGAATCTCTCCGAGGAGCACTTCCTCTTTGGGGGGAGGTGGCGGCGGTCCAGCCTCTTCCTTCTTGCGTAGCGAGTTCATCCACTTGATCATCATGAAGATCACGAACGCGATGATAATGAAGTCGAAGATCGCCATGGAGAAGGCCCCGTATTTCAGAACCGCTGCGCCCGCCTCCTCGGCAGCGGCAAGCGACTCATAACTGCCTTCGCCCAGCAAGACGTAGGCCTGACTCACATCGACGCCGCCGGTGAACAGCCCGACCACGGGCATAATCACGTCACCAACTAGCGAGGCAATGATCTTTCCGAAGGCCGCACCGATGATGATGCCGACCGCCATGTCCATCATGTTGCCCTTGAGCGCAAAATCTTTGAAGTCCTTCAACATCTCGTTCTCCTTTTTTCCAGCTCCGCTTCTTTAGCGTCGCAGCATCCACTCACCGGTCGCTGGCCCAAAGCCAGTCGCGAGCCGGCCAAACGATTCTACCGCTACCCAGGCCGTGCCCTCGATCCGGTACGGGATTGAGAATTGCGGCACCCTGCCTTGCTTGACCCGATCGATGTCTCCTTTGGCGAGCTTTGCGATCAGGTCGACCATCTGCGTGGGATCGACGCCCAGTCTGACCACCATGCGGGTTCGGTCGTTGGGTGCGACGGTACGCACGCGAAGATCGCGGAAATTCCGTTCGCCGAGCGCAACCGCAAACAAGAAGTCTTTCGCGGCGCTTGCGAAGTCTTTCGCATCACGTATTTCGGGGTCGTCGGACGTGCAGGCATTTGCGTTCTGGGTGCAGCGATCCGGGTCTTCGCAGAAGCTCAAGCACACAGTGCCCAAGTTCGAGGCAGCGCTCTGCCCTGGGAACGCAGTGAAGGCGAACAGCGACTGCACGACAGGCAGAGGCACCAGATTCGGATTTTCAAACTCGAGCTCTATGTCGAATGCAAAGTTGATGTCGGAGATCGAAGAGACCGGCCCAAATACGCGACAGACGAGCGGACCTAGATATTGCGCGCAGTAATAGCTCGCAAGCTCCTTGTTCGACGGCATTTGCGCCAAACGAACCTCCGCAATCGAGACGTTGGGCGGCTTGATGTTGAGAGCTTTCCCCCCGCTTCCGAATCCAAGCCCGGCGCAACCGAGCGCCCCGACCGTCAGCAATGCGGGCAAGACCCGGCGCAGCGCGGGTGGCATGGCGGCTAATTCCCTGGCCGAGTCGGTGGGGGTACGCACTTTGGACGCTTACCCCTAGCGCGCGCTCCTCGATAGAGATCCCTCGCCGTTGGGAGGTTCGCCTGGAGGTTCTCGATTCGCGTTTCGTGTGCCGGATGGGTCGACATCCACTCAGGCGGCTGCTGGCCTTGGCTCAGCTTGGCCATCTTTTGCCAGAGCTTGATCGCCTCTGCGGGGTCGAAGCCCGCTTCGGCCATGAACCGCTGCCCCACGACGTCGGCTTCGCTTTCGTGCTTCCGACTGTAGGGCAAGAGCACGCCATATTGAGCACCCACCCCGAGACCGCCGACGACGGCATCGCGGTACGCGGGTTTCGTCTGGCTGAGGGCGATCGAACCCGCTTCCATTGTGCTTTGCGCGACGATGGTTTGCGACATCCGCTCGTTGCCATGACGGAGAAGAACGTGCCCGATTTCGTGGCCGATCACTGCTGCGAGCTGGCCAGGTGTCGTCGCTACTGTGAGCATGCCCGTGTGGACGCCGATCTTGCCGCCGGGAAGCGCAAAGGCGTTGGGCGTTGAATCGTCGAAGACGATGACCTCCCAGTTGCCATCCTTGGGCGCCGCGCCCCCTTTGGGAATGACGGCCAGGATTGGATCTGCCACACAGCGTATGTATGCGTTTGCGGCAGGGTCCTTCTCGACTTTGCCCTGTTGCTTGATGTCGGTGAAGGCCGCTACCCCGAGCGCATCCATCTTGGCGTCGTCGATCAGCGTGAGCTGCTTGCGACCGGTCATGGTGGTCGAGCATGCCGCGATCAGCAGCGCCAACATCGCAGCTGAACCGCACTGCGCCCGCAGGTGAGTTCCCATCATGGAGATTCTTCCTCGTAGAGTGAAGGCCGCACAGAGCCCACTACTGAGCTCTGTGCGCCTGACCTCAAAGGTCAGGTCGCTTACTGCGTCTGCTGCTGTGTCAGCGTGAAGGTCGACTGCGACGTGCATGGAGGATCAACGAACCAGTTGCCGATGCACGCGCCCGGCATCGCGCTCGCCGCGCTTTCCTCTTCAGCATGAACCCAAGTCACTTCCGCAGTCGTATTCTGGTCGAGACTGACGGTTGGATTGTCGAGCGAGACGGTAAATGTGTCCGTCGCATCGACGACGCAGTCGGGAAACTTGACGGCACTGTCCATAAAGCTCGTCGTGAAAACGACAGTGCCGGCTGCCGGATCGTACGTCATCGTCACGCCGCCTAGCGGCTCTCCGGTGCCAGGCACCATGAGATCCAAAGACTCGAGTGTAGCCGTGCTGCCATCGATCGTGATGTCGAAGGCGATGAGGGGATCCGTGGGCGAAGCGGACTGGCACTCGTCAGTGTCCACAGCATAATTTGAAACGTCCCACGTGAGCGGTCCGATGATCCCGGTTCCCCCGGACCCGCCGGTTCCCCCGAGTACATCTTCACCGCACCCGACACCGAGACCGGCGACCAGCACGCATACTAGGAATATTCTCTTCATTGATCTGTTCCTCCCTCTTAAAGCTGAATCACTGACGCTTTTCATAGCGGCTTCCGGTGCCCGTCGTGGGTCGACCTTCGGCTTCTCGCTGCTTGACGATCGCAGGCTTCTCTTCGGCCTTGCGCTTCTTTGCGGCCGTCTTTTTCTTGGCCGCTTCGGCTTCCGCTGCGGCCGCAGCCTCCGCTTCGGCGGCGGCGGCAGCTTCGGCTTCCGCTGCAGCGGCTTCCTCGGCTTCAGCCTTGGCGGCGTCGAGGTCCTTCATGCACCCTTCGACCTTTGTCTTGAGCTCGGTCATCGCGACCTTTTGCTTATCGATCGTCTCGTTCAGCGCCTTTTTGAGCTCCTCCAAGCCAGCGAGGTTGACCTCGCCTTCTAGGCTGGGACTTTCCACGGTCGGGTCCTTCGACGTGATCACCGCCGCCTCGCCTTTGGTTTCGGCCAGGTCCTTCATGCACGTTTGGAGCTGGTCCGCCAGATTGGTCAGCTCTTCGTTTGCTTCGGCAACCTGGTCTGAGAGCTCTGTCGTCAGATCTTGTAGAGCTTTGACCGCGGTGCTGTCTTCACATCCGGTCAGGCCGGCTGACACCGCCAGTGCGATCACACAGGGTAGAAATGCTTGCTTGAACTTCACTGGTCCCTCCATTCGTCGAGCCGACACTCACTGTGTCGGTGTAATGATGCGCCGAGCTCGCCCTTTCGACTCGATGCGGCCCCCTTGGGCGCAGTCCATAGCCTACTGCCCGGGAGGAAGGCAAGGCCGAACCAGACACATCGTTGATTTCTTTCAGGTTTAAGCCGCGATTTGGGGTCCACGGAATGAACCGCTAGGTTGACCTTGGATACGCCTTCTGGGGGGAAGGATGCCGAGACGCAATAGCAAGACCACCAATCTTCGTGCCCAACTGGCCAAGGCAATAAAAACCGACCGCCTAGACCAAGCACTCGCGCTCTACGAGCGGATCGAAAAAAAGGAGCCGGGCGAGCCGCGCTGGTCTCACCGCAAGGGCGATCTCTTGCAACGCATGGGCCGTAAGGAAGACGCGGCCCTCGCTTATGAGCGCGCAGTGGACGGCTATGCGACCAAGGGCTTCGTCGCCCGTGCCGCCGCGATGGCGAAAGTGATCTTGGCGATCGACCCGAGCAAGGGCGAGGTGCTCGACCGGGTAGATCCGGAAGCAGCACGCAGGCTCCACCGTCAGAACAGGAGCGTCATCGTCACGGCGGACACGCCGCCCTCCCCGGACTCGGACGGGCCGACGACGGAGACGCACAGTCTAATCACAGATGCGCTGCCTTTGATCACCGATCAGACTGCACCTCCCGGGGAAACTCGCTTCACGAAGCCTGAAAAGACTGAAGACCTAAAGCTCGACCTCACCGATGTCGAGCTCGTCGAAAGGCCAGCGCCGCGGGAATCTCTGATGAGCCTGCGTCCGAGCGCCGCAACACTCGCCCAACTTCCCGCGATGCCGCTATTCGCCGAAGTTCCGCGGAACATTCTGGAAACCTTGGTCAGGGAATCCACGCTGGTCGACGTGGAAGACGGACAGCGCCTGGTTACCGCGGGCACCACCGCGGATGCTCTGTACGTGCTCATCGAAGGCAATGCAGTCGGACAACGGGGCACCGATCTTCAGAGCTTGCTTCTCGGCGAAGGAGACGTGGCCGGGGTTTCGTCCTTGCTCTCCAACGTGAACTATGGCGAGGACGTCATCGCGTGCGGTCGAGTTCGCGCACTTCGCATCAGCAAGCTGCTTCTCGACCGGCTGGTCGAGCAACATCCCCCCCTCGACGACGTGCTCCTCGAGATCCTGAGTCGTCGACTCGTGGCAACTCTCTTGCGCACGAATCGGATCTTCACGGCATTCGACGAGCGCACTCGAAAGAACATCGGGGGCTTGTTCGAAGTGCGTCGAGCCCCTGCCGGAACCAAAATTCTCGAAGCCGGCAAGAGCGCGGACGCGATGTACCTTCCACTTCACGGTCGCATCGTAGCCAATAAGCGCGACGGGACGCGCATCGGCGACATGGAGCTTGGGCACGCACTCGGCGAAGAGTCGCTGCTGACCCGCCAACCGTCGCCGATCACCGTCGAAGCCAAGAGCGACGTGCTCGTGCTCCGCATGTCCGCTGCGCGGTTTGCCGAGCTTCTACTCAGGCGCCCGGACGTCGTCCAGCACATCCAAATACTGAAACGTCGTCAACTCACGCAAACATACTAGCTAGGGACGGATCAAGCCGACTATCCCTGAGCCGCCGAGCGCTTTCATCCGTTCGTTTGCGCTTTGGCACGGCACTTGCTGCACTTAGTGGAGGATTACCGATCCTCTGTGCCAAGCTGTGCCTTCGCTCTGAAAGGATGTCATCAATGTCCGGAATTCGCTTCTCACTCTACGCCATCGGGCTCGGATCTGCGCTGATTTGCGCCGTCGCCCTCCACCCTCAATCCGTCAGCGCCTGCGGCGGGCTTTTCTGTTCCGCCGCGGCCCCGGTCAACCAAGCGGCCGAGCGGATCATCTTCTCGAAGAACGGAGACGGCACGGTCACGGCGGTCGTTCAGATCCAATACTCCGGCCCATCGGAGGAGTTTGCTTGGGTCCTCCCGGTGCCAGGGATTCCAGACGTCAATGTATCCTCGGACTTGGCTTTCACCCGCCTTCAGCAGGCGAGTAACCCACAGTATGTCCTGACGACCGAGGTCGAGGGCGATTGTCGTCAAGATGAGCTCAATGACAGCGCATCCTTCGGTCCGGATCAGGGCTCCGGCACCGGTGGCACCGGAGGTGCAGGGGGTGGTGGGGGTGTCAACGTGCTCGCATCGGGAACCGTCGGCCCCTACGACTACGTCGTGATCGAGCCACAGGCGTCATTTGATCAGATCGGTGACGTGGCCGTCGAGTGGCTGACCAACGAGGGCTACGACGTGGTGCCTCCGGGCGGCGATCCGAGCGACATCTCGGAGCTGCTCGGCAGCTACTTGCAAGAGGCCATGAACCTGCTCGCATTCCGGCTCACCAAGGGCAACGACACAGGGACCATCCGCCCAATTTGGATCACTTATGCGTCGTCGCAGCCGATGATTCCGATTCGACCGACGGCGGTTGCCGCAAACGACGACATGGGCGTGATGGTTTGGGTGCTCGGGCAAAGTAGAGCCGTGCCGGTCAACTACAGATCGCTCGAGCTCAACGAGGCGCTCATCGACTGGACGACAGGAGGCAGCAACTACAACCAAGTCGTCATCGCTGCCGCAAATGAGGCCGGGGGTCAGGGATTCGTGACCGAACGCGCGGGACTGAGCGCTGACTACGACAATGTGGTTCTGCTGGACTTCGAGCAACAAGCCTGGGACTCGATTCGCGCTCGTGCCGCGGCGCTCTCATCAGAGGATCTCCTGATCGAGAGTGCGCAACTGTTCGGCGGTTGGGATGGGTATCGAAGCCTGATCGAACGTTTTCTACCAGGATCGGTGGATGTCGATGACTTCCTTGGATGTCCTTTATGCGGCCACGCCTTGGTGCCGATCGACAACCAGGCATTCATCGACGCACTCGATTTCGAGGTCGTCGATCCCATGATCGCAACTCAGGCGCTCATGAGCTCGCGACCCTACGTGACGCGGCTTTACACGACCTTGTCGGCACCCGAGATGGATGTCGATCCGCTCTTCGACTTCAACCCCGACCTCGAAGATGCACCGAACCTCCACAACGCGCGCCGCGTGATCGAATGCGACCCTACGATCTATCCATGGGAGGCTCCATCACGCATCGAGCTCGAAGATGGCCGGGTCGTTCGTTTGTTGCCGAACAGCCCTTGGCCCTTTGTGCCAGGTGACGCCGACGCGCCGCCTGCCAACGCGATCGTGGCGCAGCTCTCGACAAGCGGCTCCGGTGAGATCGTGACCGACAACCGCGACGCGATTGAACGAGCCTTGGATGAACACAACGCGACGGTCCCTTCCCCCAGCGGCTGGACGGTTGCGGGCAGCGGCGGATGTGCGCTCGCCGAAGGCCGGCAGGATGCCGCGTGGTGGATCGGGTTGGCTCTCCTCGGCTTGCTGATCAAACGTCGTCAAAGCTTGCGATAGACACGGAGCCCTGGCTTCGCTTCGACGAGGCCAGGGACATCTTCCGGCCACGATTCGTGCTTGCCTAACGCGATGAACCCGTTTGGGATTGTGCGCGTGAGTAGGCGCTCCGCAATCTGGCGCTGCAATCGCGCATCGAAATACGTGAACGTGAGATAGCGGCAAAGGATGAGATGAAACGGCCCAGCGGGCATGTCTCGCCGAATGTCCTGCCGAAGGAACTCGACATCGGCCCGAAGCTCGTCTCGCAGCACAAACTCCTCGCCCTTTTGCTCAAAGGCGGACATCCGCCAGTGGGGCGGGAGCTCCTTGAGACACCCAGCCGAATAACGGGCCTCGCGCGCTCTCACGAGCTGATGCTCGTCCGAATCGGTGGCTACGATCCGTAGCGGGATGTTTTGTTGATGAGCGGCGATCGCGAGCGTGTAGGCTTCTTCACCTGCGGCACAACCTGCGCTCCAGATCCGAATCGGCTTTTGAGCGACCCGCTGATGGAGCTCCGGCAGGGCCACCTCGCATAGATAGGTAAAGGCGTCGCGCTCGCGAAAAAAGCGTGAGATCGTAATCCGCGTCAGGTCGTCCAGAACGACCCATTCCGCCGGGTCTGCTTCCAAATGGGCCCGGTAGGCTTCTACGCCGTCCAAGCCGAGGGCTCGCATGCGACGGTCGACTCGCTTGCAAACCTGACGACGGACCTTCCGATAGCCTGGCCAACGGAGCTGCAGGCGTGGCAGTGCCCACTGCAGAAACGCGATGCAATCGGGATCCTTCACTCGATCTCAACCCGAGGCTTTTCTTGCCACGAAGAAACCGAAATGGCCCTCGTCATACGATTCCTCGACGTGCAGCCCTGCCCCTTCGAGTGCCTCGGCGAATCGCGTGTGATCAAATCGGTCTTGCATCGGATGGTCTAGGAGTGCACGAACCACGGGATGCATGATGAACTTCTCGTAGACCTCGTCTAAGTAGAAACGCCCCCCTGGCTTCAGGACACGATGAACTTCTCGAAGCGCAGCTCTCCAATCCGGAATGTGGTGAATGACCCCAAAATCGAAGACGGCGTCGTAAGTTTCATCGTCTGCTTGGATGTTGGTAGCGTCGCCGGTCCACAGGCGAACCCGATCACCGAAGCGCTTCAGACGGGCTTGCGCGCGGCGAACCATGTCTGCATCGAGGTCAAAGGCATCAACGGTGTCCGCACCGAATTGCTTGAGGATAATCTCCGTGCCAACGCCGCGACCGCATCCGATTTCGAGTGCCCGGCCCCCAGCCATCACGCCGCCCATGTTGCGAAGGCGTCTGGCTTCATAGTGGCGCTGCACCGCCGCGCGGACGGGATTGTTCATCAAGAGCTTCTCGGCCTTATTCATTAACATCGCAGCTTGCAGTCGTTGGGTTGGCCGTACGTGGTAGCTCTGGGCGACACTCAATAGCGGAGCTTTGGAAGCCAGGTTTTGCCTCGGCCCTCCGGCGTGAGGTCGAAAAAGCTCCAAATCGGCCAGAGCGAGTCGATGTGCCGAGCGTGCCCTTCGCTGGGTGCATACAAGAGCTCGGACGCCCAAAAATGGCGCACGCCCTCATCGGTCTTTACGAAGACATGGCAGACCGGCCACTGCGACCCATCGGGCCCTTCGTTGAAGTAGTCGGCATGGTAGCTGTTTCGATTCGACGAGAGCAGCCGCAAGTTGTTCCAACCGCGCAAGCCCGCCCATTGCTCTGTGCGATCGATGGGCGACTTTGCCACCACCGCAAGATTGACACGTTGCGAGATGTGCGGCGCGTATCCATCGAGCCCGTCGAGGAACGAATTACATAATGGGCAAGGCTTCTCCATCTCTGGCCCATACATGAAGCTGTAGAGAATTAACGAGTCTTTGCCGTCTTCAAACAGCTCGGAAAGCTTCACCTGGCGCACATCGCCGTTGACCAGCTCGTCGAACACGTAGTCCTCGGCTGGGCCACCAAAGGGGAGCTTTCTTCGAAGTGCAGCCACCGCTTCGAGCTTGTCTCGGAGCTCCGCCTCGGCCTGCAAGAGCTCGTTTCGGGCCGCCCTGTACTCGCCCGATTCTCGAGGAAAACGGATGTCATGTGTGGCTCGAGTCATTGCGTCGTCCTTTCTCTCGCTCATGCATCTAGCCCTTGATGCATACCCTAGGCTCGAGGCGCGCCACCTTACGGGCGAGCCCAGCTCGATCAGCTGAGTCGACCACGGCCCGAACGTCTTTGTAGGCGCCCGGTGCTTCCTCGGCGACACCGCGCATGCTGACCGATCGAACGATGATGCCGCGGTGCGCGAGATTCTTGATCAGCTTGCTGCCGCGCCATTGCTTCTTGGCACGGTGACGGCTCATTCGTCGCCCCGCGCCGTGGCAGGCCGACCCGAAGGAACGGGCCATGCCCTCTTTTGTTCCGATGAGCACCCACGATTCGGTCCCCATGCTGCCCCCGATCAGCACGGGTTGGCCGACATCGCGGAGTTGCCCGGGTAGCTCTGGGTGCCCAGGCCCGAATGCGCGGGTGGCCCCCTTTCGATGGATGAACAGCCGCCTCTTTGCTCCATCGACGATGTGCTCTTCCTCTTTGCAGGTGTTGTGGGAGACATCGTAGAGGAGCGGAAGCTCGGCCTTTGGCAAGACGTCGCTGAACACCTCGCGGGTCAGATGCGTGATGATCTGGCGGTTTGCTAGCGCGCAGTTGATCCCGGCGCGCATGGCACCGAGATATCGATGACCCACCTCGGAGCGCAGCGGCGCACAAGCAAGCTCGCGATCGGGAAGGTCGATGCCATGTTCAGCCGCGGCGATCGCCATCTCGCGAAGATACTCGGTGCCGATCTGATGTCCGAGCCCCCTCGAGCCGCAATGAATGCTGACGACCACATCCCCCTCGGCGAGCGATAACTGAGCGGCAATGTCAGGATCGAAGATCTCCGCCACGCGCTGCACTTCGAGATAGTGGTTTCCCGAGCCGAGGGTGCCCATCTCATTTCGCTGGCGGTGGCGCGCCTTTTGAGAGACATGCTCGGGCTCCGCTCCCTGCATCGAACCGTGCTCCTCGATTCGCTCGAGGTCTTCTCGTGAGCCCCAGCCTCGATCGACTGCCCAGCGGGCGCCGCCGCGAAGCATTGCCGTCATCTCGTCGTCATCGAGGTGGATACGGCCGGTGCTTCCCACGCCCGCTGGAATGTTTGCAAAGAGCGCATCGGCGAGCTGCTCTTTCACCGGCTCGATGTCCTCGGCCTGCAATCCGGTCAGCAAGCAGCGGACACCGCACGAGATATCGAAACCGACGCCCCCGGCGGATACCACCCCACCCTCGTCTGCGTCGAAGGCGGCGACACCACCGATCGGAAAGCCATAACCCCAATGCCCATCAGGCATGACGTAGCTTGCTTTCACGATCCCTGGGAGCGTTGCGACGTTGGTTGCCTGCTCGCGCACCTTGTCGTCCATGCCCTCGAGCAACGCCCGGTCGGCGTAGAAGATCACCGGAGCACGCATCTTGCCGGTGGCAGGGAGCTCCCACTGGTCTTCGGAGGTCTGCTTGAGCGAAGTGATGTCCATCATGAGTCCTGGCGCCTCACTCACACGTCGACCACGCATTGCGCGACCCACTGCCCTTCGTCGTTTTGGTCGACTTGGAGCTCGGTGAACGTTGCGCCTTTGGGTTCTACCACGGGCTCGTGCCGCTGCCGATCGACCGGTTCACCTTCCGCCTGGCCGGACAGCCGGAGCCCATCGATTTTGACCTGGAAACGGCCGAACAACATCGATCGCGTCGTCATTTCGTAGATGAGCGCATTGAGCCAATCGACGAAAAGCACATCCAGGCTCGGCGCCTCGCAGGTGATCGTGACTGCCTCCTCGGCGCGCACCGAGCCCGGTTCGGTGATCACTGCCGTCAGCCCAAGCGCTGCCTGCTCGAAGGCGACCTCCGGCGAGTCCCCTTGGCCGCGCACGCCGATGTCCGCCTCGTGAGGGAAGTGCTCCCAGCTGGGCATGGGTGAACCTTACCTCAGTGCTGCTAAGATTGCCTCGGTCGCGGGCATGTCCGTTCGCAACGCCGAAATCGCCGACATCTTTGATCGGATGGCCGCCCTGCTGGAGATTCAGGGGGCGAATCTATTCCGGGTGCGCGCGTATCGGAACGCTGCCCGAACGGTGCGCGACCTGCCGCGAAGCGTCGGCGACATGCTCGCAGAGGAAGAAGACCTCTCGAAGCTACCAGGCATCGGAAAGGACCTGGCGAGCAAGATCGCCGAGATCGTGGATACGGGGCATCTCACTGCGCTCGAGGAAGTCGAAAAGGAGGTGCCCGCGGGGCTCGTCGATTTGACTCGGTTGCCCGGGTTGGGCCCCAAGCGCGTCAAGATCCTGCACGAGGAGCTGGGAATCCGCGACCTCGCTGGGCTGGAACGTGCTGTTAGAAAACGTCGCATTCGCGAGCTCGCAGGTTTTGGGGCGAAGACGGAACAACGAGTTTTAGATGCGCTGTCACGGCATGCTCGAGAAGAGCGACGAACCAAGCTTGCCGATGTCGAGGAGATCGCGAGCGCATACGTTGGCTATCTACGGGCGATTCCCGGCGTGATGGAGGTGATCGTCGCCGGAAGCTATCGTCGTCGGAAGGAAACCGTCGGAGACCTGGACATCCTTGTCACCTGCAAGAAGGGCTCGCCCGTGATGAAAGGCTTTGTCGAGTACGACGAAGTGGACGCGGTGATCTCGCGAGGCACGACCCGGTCTACCGTCACGTTGCGGTCGGGCCTTCAAGTCGACCTGCGTGTCGTGGCGCAGGTCTCTTACGGAGCCGCTTTGTACTATTTCACGGGCTCCAAAGCGCACAACATCGCGGTCCGAACGATTGCGGTGAAAAAGAAGCTGAAGATCAACGAATACGGCGTGTTCAAAGGGGAACGCCGGGTTGCGGGCAGGACCGAGAAGGAGGTCTTCAAGGCAGTCGGGCTTCGCTACATCGAACCCGAGCTGCGGGAGAACCGGGGCGAGATCGAAGCTGCCAAGAAAAACCGGTTGCCCCGCCTCGTTTCGTTAAGCGAGATCCGTGGAGACCTTCACGCGCACACGAATGCAACGGACGGCCACCACTCGCTCCGAGAAATGGCTGAGGGGGCCAAGAAGCTCGGCTATGCGTATCTAGCGATCACCGACCATTCGAAGAGCCTCGCCATCGCTCATGGCATCGACGAAAAGCGCCTTCGGAAGCAGCTCGGTGCGATCGATCGCCTCAACGCGCAGCTAGAGGGGATTCAGGTGCTCAAAGGCATCGAAGTCGACATTCTGGGAGATGGTTCGCTCGACTTGAGCGACAGCGTCTTGAAGCAACTGGACGTCACCGTCGGTGCCATCCACAGTCATTTCGGCTTGAGCCGCACCAAGCAAACCGAACGGATCATTCGTGCGATGGACAATCCATACTTCAACATCTTGGCCCATCCGACGGGGCGTCTGATCAACCAACGGGATGCGTACGAGATCGACATGGAGCGCGTCATGAATGCAGCCTTGGAGCGAGGCTGCTATCTAGAGCTGAACGGGCACCCCGACCGGCTCGATCTGAACGACCTCCACTGCCGCATGGCGAAGGATATGGGCCTCAAGCTCGCCATCTCGACCGACGCCCACACCACGAGCAACTTGGAGCACATGCGCTTTGGCGTGGACCAAGGCCGCCGGGGATGGCTCGAGCCCGAGGACGTGCTGAACACCCGACCTTGGCGCGAGCTTAAGAAACTCTTGGCGCGGCGTTGAGGCGCTTTGATGATAAAAGGAGTCCCATGTCAGAACATGAAGAACACGAAGGGCCGGCGCTGCATAGTGAACTGGTAGCGCTGAGGAAGCGGGTCGAAGCGCTGGAAGCTCGGGTAACCGAGCTCGAGGAAGAGCTCCGCGAGACCCAAGAGGCCGCGACGACTGACTAGCGGGTCTTGATGCGCTCAGTCTGCGCCGTCGTCTCGGTCGTCATGCCCTCGTATGGCTTGTTGCCATAGGAATCGAAATGGGCAATGTCGCCGACAGGCTTGCGCGTTGTCGGACCGTAGCGCCCACGCGGCCATCCGAGCGGAATGACGGCGACTGGCGAAACCCAAAGTGGTAATCCAAGGGCGCGCCGAGCGAGGGAAACGCTCCAGAGCGGCATGACCGTGAGAGACGCGCCAAGCCCCGCAGCCCGCGCGCTGAGGAGAAGGTTCTGAACGGCGGGAAAAATCGACCCATAGTAGATGCTCGCCAGAAACGGCGGAAACGGCGGTCGTATGCCGCTCACGATCGGGCCATAGGTGCTCCATCGCAAACAGGCGACGATGATGACCGGAATGTCTTCATAGTGGTCCGCCTGCCAATCGACCGCTTTCATCGCGCGAAGGGTCTTCTCGTCGTTGCGGGCGAAGAATCTCCACACGCGACCGTACGTATTCCAGGCAGCTCGATTGAGCTGTGCGAGCTTGCGTTTGGTGGCGCGGTCCCGGATCACCAAGAACTCGGCATTTTGACGGTTGCCGCCGGTGGGCGCCTTCATCGCGAGCTCGAGCAAGTGCAGGAGCACCGAGTCGTCGACCGGGTCGGGTTTGAGGCGACGGATTGAACGCTGCGTGCGAATCGCGTCCTCCAGCGCCATATTTAGAAGCTGCGTGGGATCGAGCCCCGCTCGCGCATCACCTGTCGTCTCCATTCGCCAAAGGTACTTTTTCTTTCGAGCGACGGAAAGGATCTCGGGCTACGGAGGGATTTCGGAGCCATCCCAGGCGAAAACCTTGCCGCTATCTTGAGCTGTCAGGCCATCGATCACCGCGAGAAGGTGTCCAACCGACTGCTCCGTCGAAAATAGCTTGTCTCTCGGGACGCTCCCCTGAAACGGCTTTGACAACCCCGTGTCGACGGTGCCTGGATGAAGCCCGACAACGATGGCGTTCGGTGCCAAACGACCGAGCTCGATCGACAGGGTCTTAGTGAACATGTTCTGCGCCGCTTTGGAGCCCCGGTACGCATACCAACCGCCGAGTCGGTTGTCGGAGATGCTGCCCACGCGCGCGGAAAGGCTCGCGAACACCGAGCGCTCATCGTGACGGAGGAAGGAAGAGAAATGCTTCGCGACAATCAGAGGGCCAAAAGCGTTGACCTCGAACACGGTCTTGAGCACTTCGGGACGGATCTGCGAGAGTCGTTTCTCGGGGCCGAAGTCCTCTCCGTGAAGGACGCCTGCGACATTGATGATCAAGTGGAGCTTGTCGGTGACCTCTCCGACGCGCGTTGCAGCCTCGGCGATCGTGGCTCGTCGGAGACGTCGACAACAAGCGTGGTGAGTCTTGGCGTGTACTTGGCTGAGATCGAACGAAGCTCATCGGCGCGGTCCGGGTCTCGGCATGAGGCGATGACGCGTGACGCCATCCCCGTCTCCAGCAACTTCCGGACGAGCTCGAGCCCGATACCGCGGCTCGCTCCCTGGACAAACGCGATGCGATCGGCGCTCACGATTCATCCTTGCTCCAGCCCATGGGCCTGGAGCGCAGCGAGCAACCACGTCACGACGAGAACGGAGCGCGCAGACCAGGCTAACGTCCTGACCCAGTTTGTGCGGACCAGTCGGTCGATCAGGCTGGCTGACAAGCCGCTCGCCAGCTGATTGTGAAGGGGCACCTGAAGGAAAGCGGTTGACGCCCAAATGATCGCCAGGAGCGCAAGGCCGATGAATGCGGTGACGCGGCGCGGATCGTCGAAGCACCACGCCACCGAAGCCAGGAGCTCCACCATCATGAGCGGCGCGACGATCAGCGTGATTCGCGTCGAATGCATCGCATGGAAGGAATCGAACTGGTCGGAGTCGACGCTCGCAAACCCCGGATAGTGCACCAGCTGCACGAGCCAGATCAGCCCAGTCAGAGCAAACGTGGTCACAGCCTGAGCGATTAAGAGGACGTTGGTCATTTGATGATTAGCGAATGTAGTAGCCCGAGACGCGGAAGACGCCATCGGGGTCGCGCATGGGGGTGACCGTCTCGACGGCATCTGTCTTGTTTTGGAACTTTGTCCGGTACTGGATGACGACGTACTCGCCATCCGGCGCACCGGGAAGCTTCGTCGCGTACTCAGCAGAGGTGAGTTCGCGGCTCAGTACCGGCCCGAGCGGACCACGGACACCAGCCAACTGTTTCTCCCAACGTTCCTTAGGCACCAAGCCCCTGAAGTATGCGCACGCCTGCTGCCAGCTGTCGCCGTAGCGCTGGGCGTCTACGATTTCGAGCCAGGCGGCGCTTGCTGCAATGCCTTCGTCGGTGGCTGCCCCACCCTGCTTTTCGCAGCCCATCGCAAGGATTCCGAGCAAGCCCACGACGATAAAGATGTTTCGCATTCTGCGCTCCCGCGCCTATCGTAGCTCCCTAGTGTTTCTGGGGTCTAGCCGAAACGAGTTTGGACCCCCTCGCGTGATGCGTTAGTAATGATGTCTGGGGGGTTACATGATTAGACATCGAAACCACTTGATGCTTCTGGCGCTTGCCATCTCGTCAATCGCTTCGTTCGCGCACGCAGATGCGCCTCCGGAGAGCTATGAGCTCGTGGAAGGAAAGATCCGCTTTGTCTGCGAGGGGCCGGAGGTCACCGTGCCGGCGTGGGGTCAGTTTGGCACGGTTGAAGGTGCGCTCTCAGTCGATCCGCTCGACTTGCGCAAGGCATCGGGAAACATCGATGTCTACATGGTATCGGTTCGAACCGATGACGCCGCCTGGGACACGATGTTCCGCCGCGCGGGTTTCCTGGAAATCGACGACCACCCGAAAAGTCGGTTCGTGGTCGAAGAGGTGCGCGGAGCGAAGCGGCTCAAGCGGGGCGCGTGGGTCCCCGTAACGCTCGAGGGGCGCTTCATGCTGCACGGGATCATCAGAAAAGTTAGCGTCCCTGCGACGGTGAAGTGGGTGCCCGCCGATTCCAAGAGTGAAGAAGACTCCCGGATCCGCGTTCGTGCAAGCTTCCACATCACCTGGGACGAGTATCAAATCGCCGTGCCGACCGGGCGCACACGCAACTTCACCGGCGACGGCGCGCTCATTCAGGCCGATTTACAGTACAGTCCCAAGAAGGTAAAGATCGCCCGCGGAAAGCGTTCGAAATGACCCGCTAGCGAGCTATGAGCCAAGCGCCGACATCACTCGGGCCTTCTTTTCCGCTCTCGATGGTCACGTTGCTTGGTGACCCTTTGCGCAAGCAGCTGTTCCCGGTCGATGCAGAACGCGTGATGAAGCTCGCCGAACGCCTGACGGGGCTTCATGACTACGGTGACGGCGACGGTGGTTTTCGAAGGCGATTGGACGAGACGATAGAGACCGTCCTTCGGACCGACTGGAACACGCTTGGTCGCTTCGGGATTCGCTACGTCCTGCATTGGCACTTGAGCAACCGTCTCCGCATCGTCGAGTTGCTCAAGCAGCGCCCCGATATCCAAGAGATCGAGGTCGAACGTCCGCTCGTCATCACGGGCTTGTTTCGCACCGGAACGACGTTTCTGCACAACGTCTTGGCAGCTGATCCGAATAGTCGCGTTGCGCGTATGTGGGAACTTGCTCATCCGGTGGGGCGCAAGCGTAACTTGCTCGGTGACGCGAAGTGGCGACGTTGGCGTGCCGGACACGTGGTCGCCATGAATCACAGCATGATCCCCGAGCAGGCAGAAGCGCACCTCGTCACGATCGACGCTTACGAAGAGGACTTCTTTCTGCTGGAGAATGACATGGCCATCATGAAGTTCTTCGTCGGGCTTGGCGACTTCGCGTACGCGCGACGCATGCTCGAATGGGACATGGTCGAGCCCTACCGCTGGCATAAGCGGCAACTTCAGATCCTGTGGGAACAGCGGTCGACGAAACGCTGGCTCTTGAAGTGCCCATGGCACCTGTGGAACTTGCAAGCACTTCTGACCGTGTACCCCGACGCGCAGGTGGTTCAGACCCATCGAGGGCTCGTCGATGCCATTGGTTCACAGTGCAGCCTGAGCACCCGCATTGCCGCAAAGTTTCAGCGTACCCTGGACCTGCACGACGTCGGACGGTTCTGGCTCGACTACTCGCGCGTTGGAATGGAGCGCGGTCTGCAAGCGAAGACCGCGCTTCCGAGGTCGCAAGTCTACGACGTGCGCCTCAAAGAGCTTCGCGACAGCCCGCTCGAGGTGATCGAGGACATCTACACCCGGTTCGACCTACCCTTCGACGGCGCCCTGGCCGACCGACTCCGCGCCCGCATCGCAGAAGAGCCGACGGCCCAGTACGGCGAGCACGACTACGACATTGCAGACTATGGGCTCACCGAGGATCAGATTCAGGACACCTTCACAGACTACCGTCAACGCTTCGGAGTCTAGGCGCGGAGGTAGAGCCACCCCTAGACTAGGGAATCTTTGTCCGCTTTAGGGTGTAACACGAACGAGCTCTCACCACTTGCATGGTACGTGGTACCGAATCCCGCGAGGAGCTCTTTCGACGCGGCATTGGGGTTACCCCAACAACGACACGTAACTTTGTCGCAGGCTTCGACGACGGCGCCGAGGGGGGCTTTAGCCTTCTCGTTGGCGAGGTGGGAAGCGAAGGCTTCGTCGGTAGCGTAGACCTCTGTCCACTGGCTGATGCGCTCGGACGGATAGTCGACGTGGTAGCAGATTACGCCGGGATGCTCGAGCATCACCTTGCAGAGCGCTTCCTGATTTTTTCTGAAGTCGGACTCTGCGCCCTGCTTGATATCCCACTGGATTTTGAGCATGAACGACATGGGTGCACCTCCTTGACTGATACTAAGCCGACAGTCGAGAATGGTATCAGTCTAGTTGAATGGCCAGGCCCCGTGTGACACAAACCTGTTTGCGATGGAACGGCAAGAGCTCATCATCCACGGTAGGAGCGTAAAGTATCGACTCGGAGGCAAAGGCCCACTGGTGCTTCTGATTCACGGTATGGCCGGCAGCGCAACGACTTGGAAGCAGGTCATGCCCGCGTTGAGCGAGCGCTTCACCGTGTTGGCTCCGGATCTACTGGGTCACGGCGCGTCCGACAAATCACAAGGAGACTACTCGCTTGGGGCGTTCGCATCGATGCTACGCGATCTGATGGTTGCGCTGGGATACAAAAGGGCCACCGTGGTCGGTCAGTCTTATGGCGGTGGGATCGCGATGCAGTTTGCTTATCAGTATCCGGAGCGCTGTGAGCGGATGGTGTTGGTCGATGCGGGCGGACTTGGGCCCGAAGTCAACCCACTCCTACGGCTGCTCACTCTTCCCGGGTCCGAAGCAGCACTGTTATTGGCCTGCGCACCACCCGTTCGAAGCATCGTCGAATCGATCGGTCGCCTGGCGCTACGGAAGAAGCTCGAGAACGCGCCTGTAGTCGCCGAGCTCTGGCGGAGTTACTCCTCGCTCGGCGAGGTCGAGACGCGTCGCGCGTTTTTGCGAACCTTGCGCGCAGTGATCGACCCGCGCGGCCAAGCTGTGAGTGCAATCAGCAAGCTGCACCTAGCGGCACAGATGCCTACGCTCATCATCTGGGGCGAGGAAGATCGAATCATCCCGGTGGAGCACGCGTATGCAGCCCATGAGGCAATCCCAGGGAGCTGGCTCGAAATCATCGATGGGGTTGGACATTATCCGCATTGCGAAGCTCCTGATCGCTTCGTCGCCTCGCTCACGGAGTTCATCGAATCCACCAGGCCCGCCCGGATCAAGATATCACGGAAGCAAATGCTTCGTTCCGTCTCCCGCTAAGTCGTCGACTGGGCGCCAGGACGCAACTCTCTTCGTGCGTGGATCCTTTGCATTCCCGCGATGGCATGGTTCGCGCTCACGCCATTCACCGAGGAACCTTGGCTTCGCAAGCAGTACGGAGAGGCGTACGATGCATACTGCCAACGGGTGCCCCGGTTCTTGGGGAGGCGCCGCGGCGCCTCACGCTAAACGAGTGCCTCGCGGCCCTCTTTCACGAGCCACGGCACCATGAGAAGCGCGGCGATCGGATCGGCCCACCACCAACCGGCGATGGCGTTGGCCGTGAGCCCCAGCAGAAGCGTGAACGAGAGGTACGAGCACGCAAGGGTTTCTTTCGCTTCTGCGCGTAGAGCTGCGCTGCCGATCTCACGAGCCGCACGGAGCTTGCCCCACGCAACGAGTGGCATGATCACGAGCGAAGCCAACGCAAGTACGATTCCGATGACGCTTTCGCTCGGAGGCTCCAGTTTCCAAAGTGTCCAGCTTGCTTGAAACGTGACGTAGACGGCAAGCGCGATAAACGTGACGCCTACGAACTGGTGTACTCGATGTTCTGTGCGTTCGATTGTTTCGCTGTCTGCTCCACGCGTTTCCACCGCGAGTCGCCACAACAGCAACCCGGCGGCGATGGTTTCGATGATGCTATCGAGGCCGAAGCCAACTAATGCAATGCTTTCGGACTCCGTTCCGACCCACAGAGCGATAGCCGCCTCCATCACGTTGTAGGCCATCGTGATCACGACGAGCCATAATCCGATCCGAAACCACCGCGAGGTTCCTTTTCGGTCTGCAGTAGCGGCTGCTTGCGTCTCGTTCACTGTTTGCACCACCGCGGCATGGCCAAGAAGTAGCGCAGGATGTTAGACTCGCAAGACTCGACTAGAAAGAATTGACCATGACCGCTGGCGAGCTTTGTAACCGAACCGTCTACATCATCCGTCCAGACGAGACCGTCTTGGAGGCGGCTCGTTTGATGAAGAAGCATCACGTGGGTTGCCTCGTGGTCGTGGAGGAGCGGGGCACCGATCGGGTTCCCATTGCGTTGGTCACCGACCGAGACCTGGTCGTGAAAGGCATGGCCGAAGCTCCCAGCGACCTCGAGACCATGCAGGTGAGTCAAGTCATGAGTGAAGGGCTGGTGACGGCACGCGATACCGAATGGATGTACGACGTGCGCAAAAAGATGCGCGCACGAGGAGTGCGGCGCATCCCAGTGGTCGACGCCGAGGGTCGGCTGCAGGGGATCATTGCGTTCGACGACATGGTAGAGTGGATGGCCCAAGAGCTCACCGACCTCGCACAACTGGTCTCGCGCGAGCAGAAACGCGAGTCAGAAACGTCATGAACATCTAGAACCTGTGCTCGCGAGTCTCCTACAGGTTGCAATCGGGTTCGACAACGCAGCTGCAAACGCAATATCTCGACTTTCGACCCGGACTTAATCCACAGTAGTCGAAATGGCGACCAACGATCATCCGCCGCGAACGGCAGTGGTTCTTTCGGGAGGTGGCGCACGCGGTGCCTACGAGGCAGGGGTCGTTGCCGGTATCGTAGAGGTGCTCGCGGGACGCCACGGCGAGCATGCACCGTTTTCGATCTTCACGGGCACCTCGGTTGGAGCGATCAACGCAACCTGGCTTGCAGCACATGCCGATCAGGCGGATATGAAGGTCCAGGGGCTTTTGGCGAAGTGGCGCGCACTCAATCTGCACGACCACCTACGGATTCGTCCCCCTCGCTTGTTGCGCTCCAGGCGCGACGGTGATGAATGGGGTCGCTCTCTCCTGGATCCTAAGGCGCTGGAAGATCTCGTAGAGCGCGAGATTCCGTTCGCACGACTGCATACCAATGTGCAGCAGGATATCGTTCACGCCTTGGTGGTAGCCGCGCTGCAAATCGCCACCGGCCGCACGACCATGTTTGCCGAGCTTTCCCCCGAGGCGAATTTCAAACCGTCACGCGACCCGAGGCGCCGCGCGCGCGTGACCCAGATCGATTGCTCACACGTCCTCGCGTCGGCGGCCCTTCCAATCTTGTTTCCGGCGCGCAAGGTGGAGGATGCCTATTATTGTGATGGAGGCTTGCGCTTCAATACGCCACTCGCACCCGCAATTCGGACGGGAGCCACTCGCCTGGTGGTCATTTCTGCCCTTTACCGTGGGGGAGATTTCGTGTCCCGCGACAACCGAGTCTCTCTGCCGCCGGCACAGGCGTATCCGAACGTCGTCTTCCTGGCCGGCAAAGTGCTCAATGCGTTGCTGCTCGACCCACTCGATTACGACCTTGGCGTTCTGGATCGGCTGAATCGCCTTTGGACCACCCTCGAATCATCGCTCGACCAAGCAGAAATGGACCGCGTCGTGCACGTGTTGCAGGAAACGCGGGGACAAACGTATCGGCACCTGCGCACGCTGGTCTTTCATCCGTCGGAAAACATCGGGGACATCACATCTGCCCATGTGAAGAAGCTTCCGCGAACGTCCTTGCCACGCTTGTTGTTCAGGATGAGCGCGTCAGCCCGAACGACCGTCGAGGCGGACTTGCTTTCTTTCATCATGTTTGATGGCGAGCACGCGAGTCAGCTCATCGAGCTCGGAAAGCGCGATGCACTTGCTCGCGAGCACGAGATCCTCGGCTTTTTTCCAGACGGTTCCGGCTAGCAATACTTGAGGGTATGGGCGCGCATTACAGTACGGTCGCCGTCATGGGCTCTGGCGCAGCTCGTCGGACGGGCGCCTCGGTCCAATAGTCCGCCACGTTCAACTGGCCGGCGCGTTGGCGGTACTCCTCGGGAGTGCCCGGCCAGTTGTTGGTGATGCGACCTGTTTCGGTGACGTACCAACTGGTGCAGCCCGCCCAAACGCTGTCTTTGAGGCGTCCCTCGAGCTCTTGCTTGAATGTGTCGTGCGCCTCGCGCCGAACCTCGAGTTGTTTCGCCTGATCGTTCGCGAGCAGACTGACCGCTTGCGCCGTGTATCTCGCCTGCACCTCGATCAGCTCGACGGCCGAGCCGGTGCCGTGATTGGTGTTTGGGCCATACAACATGAAGAGGTTTGGAAACTCGGGCACGGTGATACCCAGAAACGCCTCGGCGCCATCCTTCCACACGTCTCGAATCGACACGCCGCCACGGCCGAACACTTGCATTGGCGCGAGGAATTCCGTGGCCGTAAATCCCGTGCCGAAGACGATCGTATCGACCTCGTGATGCCTGCCGTCCTTGGTGACCACTCCATCGGGCACGATCTCCTGGATCGGTGACGTGCATAGATCGACGTTCTTTCGAAGCAGGGTCGGATACCAGTTCGAGGTGAGGAGGGCGCGTTTGCAGCCGAGTGGATAGTCCGGCGTGGCTACTTTGATCAACTGGCGGTTGCCGCGAAGCTGTACGAACCGCTGGAACGCGGCCAGCCGGCGAAAGACCGCGCTTATGATCCTGGCTCGCAGCGGCGGTTGGCGCGTAAACACAGGGACCAGAGCTTCGAGCTGCGCCTGCCAGAACCACCGCGCGAACCGCTGAAGCCGCGGGAAACGCGCGTAGAGCCACCGAATCGCTCGCCCATATTCCGTATCGAGCTTGGCCACCACCCACGGAGCCGAGCGCTGGAAGATCGTCATGTGCTCTACCACCGGCGCGATCGCCGGCGCGAACTGAATGGCACTTGCCCCGGTGCCCACGACCGCAACCCGGGTCCCGTCGAGTTCCTTTCGTGGTGGCCAGTTGGCGGAGTGAAACCACTCGCCTCGAAACGTGTCGAGGCCGGGCAGCTTGGGAACGCTGGGGCGCGTAAGCTGACCGCATGCACTAATTAAGACTTCGGCGTCAATGGTGTCTCCGTCGCCAAGCTCTAGTCGCCACCTCCCTGATGCATCATCGAAGGTCGCACGGACGACATCTGCATTCAGTCGAAGGTGCTTGTCTAGGTCAAACTGACGCATGACATCCAGCAGGTACGCCTGAATCTCTTCGCCGGACGAAAATCGCCGCGTCCAGCGCGGATTCGGAGCGAACGAAAGCGAGTAGACATGGGATGGCACGTCGCACGTGATCCCCGGATAGGTGTTGGCGCGCCACACCCCTCCAGCGCGGTCACCTCGCTCTAACATCACGAAGTCATCCTGTCCGTGTTTCAGGAGTGCATGGGCGGCAGCCACACCACCAAACCCGGCCCCCACGATTGCGGTACGAACTCTGCGTGACATTTCGTGAACCTACCTGGTCGTTGAGTGGGAGTCTATCGCGATGAGGCCAACGAGGGGGCGCCATCCCGGGCAGGGCCGCTCACGCACGAATAGCAGCAGCGATCTCGTCGATCAGGGCGTTGCCTCGTTGTCTGGCAGCGTCTACCTCTTCTTCGGGAGCGATCTCGATGCGGACATCGACCAGGTACTCAAGCTTTGGCTCGGTTCCGCTCGGGCGCAGCATGACGCGATGCCCTCCTTCGAGCTCGAAGATGAGTAGGTCGGTTTCGGGTAACTCGAGCGGAGCCTCGCTCTTATCCGGCAAGATGCGAACACCCTTCAGCGCGTCGAGGCAGGCTTCCACTTCGAGACCGGCGATCTGAGAGGGAAGCCCGTCTCGGTAACGACTCATCACGGCGGCGATCTTCTCGTTCGGATCAGCCCCCCCAAAGCTCTCCGGGATCTGTCGGCTCACATAGAGGCCATACCGCCGCCACATCGCCTCGCGCCGGCCGAGCAACGTGCTCCCTCGCGCTTTGCATCGAGCAGCAAAGTCCGCAACCAATAGCGCGGCACTGATGCCGTCCTTGTCTCGAACGAACGTTGTTGCGCCATACCCGAGTGCGTCGTCGTAACCGATGATGTACCGGTAGCCCTCCTCTTCGACCTCGATCGCTCGATGATTGATCCAGCCGTGGCCAACGAGGGTTTGCTCCCACCGTGCCCCGTGAGCTTCTGCGATCTTTCCGAGCAGCGGCGGGCTTAGAATCGAGGAGATGACGAGGCGCTTTGGCTGGCTTTCGGTCTTCTCGAGCAGGTCGTCGGCTAGCATGCAGCCGACATCGTTTCCCGAGAGGACTTCGTAGCCCCCGTCAGATGCGGCAGCGACAGCCAGACGACCGGCGTCGGGGTCGTTGGCGAGCACGAGCTCCGCGCCGATTCGTTTGGCCAGCGCGAAAACCTTCGCCATGGCAGCGGGCTCTTCGGGATCGGGGAAGTCGACGGTTGGAAACCGGCCGTCGGGTTCCGCCTGCGAGGCCACGCTTTGGAGACCGGAAAACCCGGCAGCGCCAAGGATCGTCCGGACCAGGCGATCTCCAACGCCGTGAAGTGCCGTGTAGGCGATCGGAAGCCGGCGAGCTTCAGAGGGGGGACCTACCAGTGCACCGACCCGTTCGCGATACCGCTCCACTAGGTCAGTCAAGGCCTGCATGCGTCCTTGAGAGATCGCTTCGTGGCGCGTCCACCGGGGGATGCTACTGACGCTGTCGATCCGAGCGATCTCTTGCACGATCCCCTCGTCGTGCGGGGAGACGATCTGCGCACCGTTCTCCCAAAACACCTTGTAGCCGTTGTAGGCTGGAGGACCATAATCCGCGGTGATCATCACGCCTGCCGCAGCGCCGGTTTCCAACACCGAAAAGCCCAGGAGCGGAGTGGGTATCTCGTCGAGCATCCAGACTTGGAAGCCAGCGCCCGCGATCACGCCTGCCGCGTCGGTTGCAAGCTCACGACTCATCCGGCGTGCGCCGAAGCCCACGCAAATGCCTCGCTCTAGAGCGTTAGGAAGCTGTTGGCGAAGCCAAGCACACAGACCGGCGGTCGCGCGGATGACGGTGACGCGATTCATTCGGTTCGGCCCCGGACCGAGCGGCCCGCAGAAACTGACGGTGCCAAACGCGAGCGAAGTCTCGAAGCGATCGTGCAAGCCGTCGATGTCGTTGCGGTCGAGCAGCTCTTTGAGCTCGCGACGCGTCACCGGATCTGGGTCGTCCGCCAACCACCGCTCAGCCCTGCCAACTACATCCACGCCTCCTATTTAGCCTGCTCGGGAGGTCCGGTCAGCACGAGCACTGTGGTCATTCCCGTAAACACCGATGCGTTGCGCCTTGCCTGGGCAAAGAAGTCAGAGGATCATGTGCATTTCGAGATTACATCCCCTTCATCCGGCGAAGCACCACCGCACCCAATCAGTAGAATCGAGGTCCGGCGGAAGGATATGCGTCCTCGACTGCGACGCGCGCGAGCTTGGCTGCAATGCCGGCCTGCGGTCATGCGAAAAAGGTGCACCGAGTCGTCGTTGGCGACGCAATCCGTGCGACCTTTCTCAATACGATGACCTAAGAAATGGAGCCTGGGAGAGCCCTCGAACCTGGCACTCGCCTTGCATCGGCCATGCACGTGGAAGACCGGAGCACCATCAGCTTTATGCGCTCGCTTTGTATGGGCCAGATCGAAGAGGATCTGATCTTGCCCTTCCCGCAAATGGCGGCCGGCGAAAAGGATACCTTGCACGATGTCGGGGGCGCGCTGGAAGGCTTATTGGCCCCTCGACGGGAAGATTTCCGAACGTGGGATCGGGAGGCTGATCTGCCTCAGGCATTTCTCCAAGAGCTTGGCGAGTTCGGCATGTTCGGCCTGGTGATTCCAGAGGAACACGGCGGGATGGGTTTAAAAAGCATGGCCTACTCCCGCGCGCTTCAGGAGGTTTCGAAGTACGATGCCTCTCTCGCCGTGACCATCGGTGCCCACTGTTCGATCGGAATGCGAGGACTCTTGCTCTTCGGCACCGACGAGCAGAGGAAGCGCTTTTACCCGAAGCTCGTGACTGGCGAGATGATCGCGGCATTCTGCCTGACCGAGCCGGGTGCAGGATCAGACGCCGCTTCGATCCAGACCACCGCGGTCCGACAAGGCGACCACTGGGTGCTCAACGGGAGTAAGTTGTGGATCACCAATGGGGGCATCGCAGACTTCTTCACGATATTCGCCAAGACAGAACAGGAAGACGGGCGCGGAAAGATGACGGCCTTCCTCGTCACGCGCGATATGCAAGGCGTCAGCATCGGACCGCATGAAGACAAGATGGGTCTCAGATCAAATCCCACAACCACGGTTCATTTGGACGGCGTGGCCGTACCCCATGAGAACGTACTTGGCGAGGTCGGCCAAGGCTTCAAAGTTGCCATGATGATCCTCAACAACGGTCGGACGGGTCTCGGCGGTAGCTCGGTTGGATTGATGAAGCAGTTGATCCACCTCGCGACGCAACACGCCACCGAGCGCAAGCAATTCGGAAGGACGATCTCCGAATTCGGCCTGATCAAGAAAAAAGTCGCCCAAATGGTCGTCGACTGCTACGCGGCCGAGTCCGTGGTCCATATGGTCGCCGGCCTGATCGACCAAGGAAGCAAGGAGTACGCGGTCGAGGCAGCGATCAGCAAAGTCTTTGCCAGTGAATCCTCATGGCGCACCGCGGACGAGGCTTTGCAGATCGCGGGTGGCAACGGCTATATGCGTGAGTTCCCGTACGAGCGAATTGTGCGCGATTGCCGCATCTATCGGATCTTTGAGGGCACCAACGAGGTCCTGCGGCTGTTCATCGCGCTCACCGCAATGAATGATGTGGCCAGTCAGCTGCAAGAGCTCAGCCACACCATGAAAGGAATCTTCAATCATCCGATCAAGGGCTTCGGCGTAATGTCTGACTACGCCCGAAAGCAAGCGACCCTAGTGTCGGGATTTGGAGGCGACAAGAACAAGTTCACCAAGCTTCACCCTGCGCTCAAGGATCAAGCTGCGTTCTTCGAAAGGGAAACGCGGTACTTGGCGACCGCTGTGGACCGGATCCTACGCAAGCACGGCAAGGGAATCATCGGCAAGCAATTCGCAAGTAACCGGCTGGCCGAGATCATGATCGACCTCTTTGTCTTGGCATGCATGTTGAGCCGTGTGAACAACTCGATCGAGACCCAGGGCGAAGAAGGTGCCCAACGAGAAATCGACATCGTATGCATGTTCACAGACAAAGCGCGATCGCGCATGAAGCACAACTTTCGCCGGATCGACGACAACGATGACGAGCTAGCCAAAGCACTGGCCGACGACGCTTTCGAAGCCGAAGGCTATCGGTGGGACGTCATCTAAACTGCAATCGAAACCGGCCGCCCGGCTATTCGCCGTCGGTCGGAGCGGTGAGCCTTCCCATTAAGGGTTGGGGCGAGATCTCGATTTCGCCCATGATGAGCTCGTCGGGGTGTCGTGGGTCGTCGTCTTCTGTAGCGCCGGCGTCCCAATCGGGATCGATGGGCGGTGTGCCCATGAGCGGTTGTCCCATGGGCATCGGCTCGTCCTCAGCCGGGCCGCATGCCGAGAGCTTCGTGAGCCCCGCGGCGACGCCTGCGATGGCCACCACGGTGCGGGCTCCCGCCCAAAGAAACGACCGCTTTTTGCCCACAGGACAGTCTGAAGTGAGCACGGTGCCGTCGCGTCGCTGGTAGAAGCGGATGCATAAACGCCCTTCCCGCTCTGCGACGACGCGCCGCGCCTCGGTTTCCGTCATCACGGATAGATTGTAGACGTTGCGATTGCACTCCCGACAGAACCGGACTCGCTCGTCGCCGTCCATGGCCTCCCACGGCGCCTTGCAAGGGCTCGCAACACGAAGCTGAAACTTGGAATCTGTCGGCATGTTGGTTCTGACGCGTGACGCGCCAAAACGATCTAGGCATCCTCCAGCCCACCCCCGAATGGTGTCCTAAGAAGAGGAGGACCATCGCAACCCTCGTTTTCTCTTCGTGAAATTCTCCCCGAGTACGTGGCGCATATTCTACGCGCTCTGTCTCACTTTTGGCCCAAATTTGCGTGTTGACACGAGACGTCCAAGTGCAGCACAACACCCATGAGGGCGGTGCAAAACGCAAACATCAGCGCGGAGCCTGCAGCCGGGGTGTCATTCCCGGAATCAACCGAGGGAAAGCGCAGCTCGACCGATGCCGGGAAGCATATCCTCGCTGAGGCGGTGAGGCGCACGGACGCGCAAGCCGCTGAGGCTCTCCTTGCCGAGCGGAACTGGCGGCAACGCTATCCGGCACACCTGGTTCACCAAGAGAAGCTCGCAGCGCGTGAGGCTGCGGCGGCGACCAACATCGCAGCAGACGGGCTCAAGGCGGTTCACAGTAATTTCGAGTTCGCACGCGACGACATGGTTCTGCCCCTCGGGGAGGCCATGGACGAGCTTGCGGAGCCGCGCCTTCAGACCGTAACGGTTCGCGGCAAGTTGCAGTTCGCCGGGCCACGCCTGCAAATCCCGTATCGAGGTGAACGCCTCTCGGGAGACAAGCTCTTGCGACAACTCAACCAGTGGTCCGGTCGTGGCATCATGGAGCCCTCCCATGCCGAGGCGATCCGTACGGTCATGCGCAACACGGAGTGGCTGGATCTTTCCGAGCGGACCTTCATATTGCTCGGCGCTGCCGCCGAAATTGGGCCACTCGCTTTTCTTGCCGCCCATCGCGCGAACATCGTGGCCGCGGATGTAGGCCGGCCGCAGGTATGGGCGCGCGTCCTAGAGCTCGTTGCGCGATCACCGTGTGTGCTGCACGTCCCGGTGCGAGAGCCCAGCGGAGCCGAGATTTCGGATAGTGAGCTTGCGCAGCGCGCCGGTGCTGACCTCTTGCGGGAAACGCCCGAGCTCGGGGCATGGCTCGAGAGCTTCGAGAACCCCGCGGCTGTGGGCTGTTACGCCTACCTGCATGGCAAGGATCACGTCCGCGTGTCGGTTGCCATGGACGCGCTCGTGCAGCGGCTCCACGCGAAAGGCTCACCCGCAGCTTTCGCCTACTTGGCCAGCGCGACGGATGCTTTTGCAGTGCCCGAAGAGGCTGCCCGCTGCGCCCATGAGCGGTACGGCGGCCGGGGCCTCGTCGGACTTTGGCAATCGCCGGTCCGCTGGATGACGCGCGAGCGCCTGTATGCTCCAAACATTCCAGACTGGGTCACTTCGGATACGGGCCAGCGGTACGGGATGTATGATGGGCTCGTCGTTCGACAGGGACCGAACTACGCGCTGGCGAAACGAATCCAAAAGTGGCGGGCACTGATGGCGCGGGCCACGGGCCATCGAGCCTCAGCCAACGTGGCTCCGGCCAGCATGACCGGTTCAGTGATCAGCAATCGCGCATTCGCAGCGGCTTATGCTGGCGCGCGGCACTACGGAGCGGAGATTTTCGCGCCGGAGACCACTAACGCGCTGATGGGTGCATTGCTCGTGCATGACCTGTGTTGCGATAGCTCCGTGGCCAACCCCGACACACCCCTCGCCAATCCGCTCGAGCTATTCATGAGCGGTGCCAATCATGGTGGGCTCTGGCGCTCACCATTGCAGATTCGCTCGGTGCTTGACGTCGCTGCCGTCCGTGGCTTGCTGAGCAAACCGAGCGCCGCACGACAACGACCGGCACCCTACAGCAGGCTCCAGCGGGCACGGTAGCGTCCCGGGGATGCGCCTCCTTTGCAGATTCGCGTCCGATCAGTCATCTTGTTGATGACGTGACCGTTTAGTCGCGTTCTTGCCAAGACAACCACGATGATCGGAATTCCAATAGGTCTTGTCTACTCGAATGCGTGCGAGTGGTTCATTCATCGCCATGTGCTTCATGGGCAGGGGCGCAAGAAGGGAAGCGCTTGGAGCTTTCATTGGCACGAGCACCATCGGCTAACACGTCGTCATGGTTTTCGAGATCCCAACTACGAGCGTTCCGTCTGGGGCTGGCATGCTCAAGGCAAAGAGGCGTTGGGCGTCACCATGCTTGCTGCCGCTCATCTGCCACTCTTGCCCATTGCACCCTTCTTCACCGCAACCGTCTGTTACGGCGCGATCCGGTATCACCGGGCACACAAGCGCGCACACCTCGATCCCGACTGGGCGCGGGAGCATTTACCCTGGCATTACGACCACCACATGGGACCTAATCAGGAAGCCAACTGGTGTGTCACACGACCTTGGTTCGATCACTGGATGGGCACCCGCGAGCCATATGCGGGCACGTCACGCGAGTCGCGCGATCGCGCCCGTAAGAAGCTATAGTACTCGAGCCATACGCATCCCCTAATCCACTGTTCGGCGGGAGGATACGATGCCCAACACGATTTCCTTCAGGCTCAACGGTAAGCCAGTCCGCCTCCAGGTGGACGGAAACCGCAAACTGTTGTGGGTGCTTCGGACGGAGCTGGAACTGACCGGCACGAAGTTCGGTTGCGGACACGGTGTGTGCGGCGCGTGCGCAGTGCTTGTCGACGACCGCCCAGTTCGCGCGTGCATGGCGCAGGTCGCCAGCGTCGCCGGCAAAAAGGTCGTCACGATCGAAGGGCTGGCGAAGAACGGTGGCCTGCACCCCCTACAAAAGGCATTCGTGGAGAACGACGCTCTGCAGTGCGGTTTCTGCACGCCCGGCATGATTCTGACCGCCTACGGCTTGCTCCGATCGAAACGCAAGCCATCGCGTGATGAGATCATCCAGGGCATGGACGACAACTTGTGCCGCTGTGGCGCTCACACGCGCATCGTCGATGCGATCCAGTCTGCTGCGGAGGAAGTGAAGCAGGGCACATGAACACGAATAACGATCTGCCTTTGGATTCCCAGGAGAACGATCGCGTGCGGGCTTTGCCAGCTGATCTCCACTCGCGCCGCGAGTTTCTCAAGCGTTTCGGTGGCGGGATCGTCGTCTTCGTCGGGTTCGGCGGGAAGCTGGCCGAGGCCGATGCGCGCTTTGGCCAGCGCGGTGTTCCAAACGACTTCAATGCGTTCTTGCGAATCGCCGAGGACGGGCGCGTAAGCTGTTTGACCGGCAAGATCGAGATGGGGCAAGGGCCGATCACCTCGCTCGTTCAGATGCTGGCCGACGAGCTCGATGCGCCCTACGAGAAGGTGGACATAATCATGGGCGACACGGATCTCTGTCCGTGGGACATGGGCACTTGGGGTTCGTTGACGACGCGTGCGTTCGGCCCGCTGCTACGTGCCGCCGCCGCCGAAGCCCGTGGCGTTCTCCTCGAGCTCGCATCTGAAACACTCGGCGTGCCCATTTCGCGGCTTCAGGCCAAAGATGGGGTGATCTTTGACCGCAAGAACCAGAAGAAACGGGTCACCTACGGTGCGCTCGCCAAGGGAAAGCCGATCGCGCGACACTTGACCGTGAAGCCAGAGCTCAAGAACGTGTCCGAGTTTCGCATCATGGGTCAGCCGAAGCTCCGCCGCGACGCACTCGAGAAGGTCACCGGCAAGGCCAAGTACGCTGCCGACATTCGTCTACCGGGCATGCTCTATGCGAGCATCCTGCGGCCGCCCGCGCACGGGGCGAAGTTGAAGCACATCGACACATCAGGCGCCCGCAAAGTGGCCGGCGTGACGGTGGTCGAGGACGGGAACTTCATCGCGGTGCTCCACGAGCTTCCCGACGTGGCCCAGGAGGCGCTTGGCCGAATGAAGGCAAAGTTCGACGTGCCCCGGGCGCCGGTGACCGACGAGAACATTCACGAGCATCTGATCCAAGTAGCTCCCAGGGGCGATGTTGCAGCCGGGGGCGGCAACCTCGCGAAAGGACGCAAGCTCGCGACGCGCACGTTCGAGACGACCTTTTTCGATGGCTATGTCGCGCACGCACCGATCGAGACGCATGCAGCCCTCGCTAACATCGAAGCCGGTAAGTGCACGGTATGGGCCTCGACGCAGAACCCGTTCGGGGCACGCGACCAGATTGCGCGTGCGATCGGGTTTCCCGGCGAGAGAGTGCGGGTCATCACGCCCTTTGTCGGCGGCGGATTCGGCGGCAAGACCGGCAACTTGCAAGCGGTCGAAGCTGCACGGCTTGCCAAGGCCGTCGGCCGACCCGTCCAGGTGATGCGCACCCGTGAGGAAGAGTTCTTTTACGACACGTTCCGGCCGGCCGCGATCGTCAAGATCCGCTCCGGCATCGACGACTCCGGCCGGATGACGCTCTGGGAGTACGAGGTGCTCTTCGCCGGGCAGCGGGGTTCGGAGCACTTCTACAACATCCCGCATCATCGCACGACCGCGCGGCCGCGGGGCTGGAGAGGCGGCCGGGGAACGCATCCCTTCGCCACCGGAGCGTGGCGGGCACCTGCGAACAACACCAACACCTTTGCACGCGAATCGCAGATCGACATCATGGCAACGGCGGCGGGCATGGACCCGGTCGAGTTCCGCCTGAAACATCTCGGCGATCCCCGGATGATCCGCGTGCTAAGAGCCGCGGCCAAACGCTTTGGTTGGACGCCCGCTAAGTCGCCGAGCAAGCGCGGCCTCGGTGTGGCATGCGGCATCGATGCGGGAACCTACGTGGCCGCCATCGCCGAGGTTACCGTCGATGCGCGCACTGGAGAGGTCGAGGTCAGGCGAGTCCTCTGCGCGCAGGAGATGGGCATCGTGATCAATCCCCAGGGCGCGACCATCCAGATGGAAGGCTGCATCACGATGGGCCTCGGTTACGCCCTCTCCGAAGAGATCCACTTCAAAGGCGGGCAGATTCTCGATATGAATTTCAAACACTACGAGATACCGCGCTTTTCGCGACTGCCAAAGATCGAGACGGTCATCCTCGAAGCCAACGACATTTCGCCGCAGGGCGGCGGAGAGCCGACCATCGTCGTCATGGGCGCGGTTATCGCCAACGCGATCCACGACGCAACCGGCGCCCGCCTGCGGCGCATGCCCATGACCCCCGCGCGAGTCAAAGCCGCCATGCGATAAGCCTAGAAAGCTGCGTCGCATTCGGTAACGTTAGGGGAGCGACCGAGCGCGCCCTCCAACGTGCTGATCAGAGTCGCGAGCCTGAAGGGTTTTTGGAGGAACGCAGATGGGCCGGTGCCTTCGAACGTCTGGTCTTCGTTGTAACCCGTACAAATGATGATGGGGATATCGGAACTGATTTCCCGAAGTGCTCGAAGAGTCTCGGCGCCTCCCATCTTGGGCATGGCCATATCGAGGATCACCGCACAGAACGAGTCGGGCGACTCGCGGAAGATATCGATCGCCTCGGTGCCATCGGCAGCTGTCTCGACCTCAAAACCAAACGTCTCAAGCATGTCCGAGAGCACGTCACGAACATGTTGTTCATCGTCGACGACGAGGATCTTACCCGCGGCACACCCCTCGACATTCGGGTTGATAGTGTCCGTCGGAGAGGCGTCTAAGCGAGCTCCTGGTGCGGCAGGAAGCAGAACTCGAAAGGTCGTGCCGGTGTGGAGCTCCGAGTGCACTTCGATCGCGCCGCGGTGACTACGGATGATGCCCGCCACTGCCGCTAACCCAAGGCCTCGCCCTGTTGCTTTTGTCGTGAAGAAAGGTTCGAATATCTGTTCGCAGGTCGACGCAGACATTCCGCATCCGGTATCGGAAACATCGATGAATACGTAGACGCCTTCGGAAACGTCCCAGCTCCTCCTCCACCGAGCGCACTCATCGCTGTCTAGCACAACCGTTCCCGTTGCAATCATGATGCTTCCCGGGCGTTCGCCGATGGCTTCCGACGCATTGGTGATGAGATTCATCAGTACTTGGGTGACCTGCGACAAATCGCCCCGAACGAGTGGTAGGTCAACGGAAAGGTCCATATCGAGCGACACATAGTTCGAAATCGAAACTTCGAGCAGGTTCTTCAGCTCGGAGATGAGCGGATTGAGGTCTACGGCTTCGATCTGCACCCCCTCCTTCTTGCCTGAGTACGCGAGGAGTTGCCGGGTGAGCTCTGCGGCTCGTCCACCGGCCATCTTGATCTTGATCAGGGCCTGCTGAATAGGCGAGCCGGCGGGCGCGAGCAGGAGCGCAAGATCGGCATTGCCCACGATACCTACCAATAGATTATTGAAATCGTGAGCGATGCCACCTGCGAGCACACCTAGACTCTCGAGTTTTTGTGCGCGTTGCATTTGAGTCTCAATTCGCTGGCGCTCGGCCTCTTGCTCCTTCTCTTCGGTGACGTCTTTGAAGAGCACCAAAGCCCCCGGCTCACCGGATCGGCTGGAGATCGCTGCAGCGGTCACCTCGAGCTGTCGCGGGTCGTCGTCGCGAGCCCTGTAGGCCCCAAAGATTTGCGGTGGAAGCTCGTCGCCGTTCGCTGCCGATTCCGAAACAAAATCCTCCAACGGTTGTCTATCCGACGCAAGAAAGAGCTCGGTCAATCGCGTTCCGATCACGGTTTCCTCCGGAACGCCGAATACCGTCGCGGCACGGCGGTTCCAGGCGCGGATCTCTCCCGAGTGGTCGAGCACTGCAACGCCGATTGGCGCATGGTCGAGGAGTCGATCGAGATACTGTTTGGGGTTGGGCTGCCAAACCTTCGGGGTTTTGAGCTTGCGCAGACTGGCTACGACATCGTCATGGTGTTTGCGGCGTTGTCGCGTCCTCGTCATTGCTTGGTTCAGTAGGGGTCCGATGGAGCCGTTCTCGACGATTGCTTGACAGGTCACATCTCCGCTCAAGAACGTCGCATACATCACCCGTCGTTCCAGCTGCTCGAGCCGTGACGGCTCGGCGAGGATCACGATCGACAGATCTTCGTCGACGCCACGCGCGGCCTCCGCAACGCGAATGGGGTCGCCTCGACTCGCGCCAAGGACGAGGAGGTCGACGGCCTGAGGTCGCCGGGCCAGTTCCTCTTTCACCATTTCCGGATCGTGCACGTTGCGGAGCTCGGGTATGGGCTGAAGAGCGAAAAGCAGTTCGACTGTGTTGGGCTCCACGTTGACTAAGAGGACTTCGCCCATATTGCCTCCTACTCGCTCAGAATTGGGAGGCTGAGCAAAGCGCGGCCTGTCCATGTGCGAAGCGTGTCGGTCGCAGGCGCCATGATATGTGACGCTTGAACATCTCGAAGCATTCGATGAAGCGTCGAACCATCGCGGTACCCTCGTCCACCGCTGAGGGTCATCGCGTCTCCAACGACGCCGACGGCACACTCCGCCACCTCGGCCTTCGCTGAGAATAGCCCTAGCAATGCGTCTGGGTCTCCTGTGTCGCCTTTGGACGCCGCGAGATAGAGCAGAGCACGTGTGCGCTCGACGTTTGCCCAAATCGATCCCAACCGGTGCTGGATGACTTGGTTGTCGGCCAATGACGCACCGCTGTGCCGATGACGCCGCTCCTTCACGTTCTTCCGTGCCTCATCGAGTGCAGCGCTAGCAACCCCCAAGTAGGTCCCCGCCATTGCCACGAGGAAGTAGGGTGTGATGACGTTGAAGACGTACCATATTTGGTCTCCTTCGTTTCCGAGTAGGTTCGCCCTAGGGATCTGAACGTCGTTGAGCTCCAAGGAACGCGAGGAATTCCCGCGCATCCCCACGCCGGACCACGACGGGCCCCATTGCATTCCCTTCGTGCCAGCTGGCAAGACGACACAGGAGAAGTGCCCGGGTGGCGCATCTGGATCTGCGGACACCGTCGAGACCACATACGAATTCGCGTATCCGCCGTTTGTGACAAAGCACTTCGTCCCGGAAAGAACTAGGTTCGCGTTTTCGTTTAGCGAGAGTTTGGTTTGTGGATAGTAAAAATGGGTGCCTGTCCCCGGCTCGCTCAAGGCAAGCGAGGTGATGTGCTTGCCCTCGGCGATCGACCTCAGCAGCTGACTCTGTTGCGTCGAGGTCGCCTTGGCGGCGATGACGGACGTGGCGACTGCGTGCATCCCGAAACAAATCGATGTGGAAGCGCACTCGCGACCCAACTCCTCGCACACCCTCGCGAGTGCGAGCAAGCCGTACCCCAACCCCCCCTGATCTTCGGGAATCGTCAACGCGGTGAGCCTCGTATCTTGAAGCGCGCGAATCCCAGGTTCGGGCCATCGTCCCTCTTCATCTACCGAGCGCGCTTGAGGTCCCAGGACTTCAGCGGCAACGCTCCGGGCGCGCGCGATGACAGTGTCGAGGTCCATCAGGGTTACCTCCTTCGATCAGGCGAACCACGAGCATCGACGAAAACCAGGCCGCGAGTCAACCGTCTCGTGTCAACCGTGCGCAGGACGGAGAGGTTTGAGCACCCAGTACAACATGGCAAGCTGCGCAACACCGTAGAGCGCGATGGTGACGACCGGATTGGGAGCTGGGGGCACGCTGCTAATGAAGGCCCAGCTGATGCCAAACGCGATAAGGCCCTTGGTGGTGTCCACGCGGTCGAGCTGCAGCGTCATGAGCCACAAAACGGGGGCGACGCCGTAGACTGGCACCAAGGGGCTCCGCAAGGATGCGAGGATCAGGAGCGACAGCCAGATCTGCACGCGACCGACGCGATCTACGTCGAGGCGTGTCGCGAACCAGGTCGCGGCCAGGATGAGCAGCGTGTAACCGGTGGAAGCGGGGCCCAGTAGCGCATCGCCGCCCTCTATTCCGAGTAAGTCCAGTTTCCACACGGTACCCGGAACAGACAGGTTGGTGGTGATCACCAAGGTGTCGGTGACGAAGGAAAACGCTTCTCCGGACACTAGCCGCGGCAGTAGAAAGCTGAAGAACTGCACAAAGGGCGTGGTTCCCGTCACCGCCACGCTCAGCAGGGCAAACACGACGGAAAACGCTCCGGTCCAGGCGAGGTCACGCCAGCGCCTTCGTAGCAACAGATAGAGCACCAAGATCCCTGGAAAAAGCTTCGACGCCACTCCCCCCGCCAACAGCAGACCGCCAACGGCGGGACGTTTGATCTCGAAAGCCAGCATCCCGGCCATCGCCGTCCAGATGGTGAACAGGTGAATTTGCCCAAACTGGAAGTTGAACAGCGTGGGCATGGACGCGAGCACCAGGGGCAGCATCCACAGTGCCCAAGCCCCCGTCGAACCACCGATCCAGCGCGCGAGCAACACAGCGAAGGCAGCGAACATCAGGATCTGGAGCGCAAACCACACAGAGCGAATGACGAGATAGTCGTTGCTCAGCGCAAGCCACAGGCGGGGAAGCAACAAGAACGGCGGGGGGTAGTGGAAAGAGTCGTCGAGGTACGACTGAAGGCCGGCCACCGACGTCTCGATGTCTTCGGCCTCGGTGAGTCCGAAGTTCGGATAGTGTGTGGTGTCGTAAAGGTTGGGGTCGTTCTGGCGCGTCAGATCGGCGGCGTGCACGTACGACGCCATGCACATGTGTGTCACCGTGAATGGCACCGGTGGAAAGGTCGAACCCCAGGTGACCTCCCGATCCGCCATGAACGCGCTCAACCTCGAGACCTGAACCAACATCACCAGCGCCAGCACCGCCCAAGCGATGGTCTTGGCCCGGGAGCGTTGCCAGGCGCCATCCACAGACTGCGGCAACGCGCGCTCGATGCGGTTGGCCAGAGTGCTCAGCAACACGCCAACCAGCAGCAATAGAGGCAAGAAGACCCACGATAGCCCGCTGGCTGCAGCCATTCCGCCACCGACGATCCCCGCCACCAAACCGCCAACGACCCACGACGGCTTCAGCCAGTGCGCGACACCCGCTGCGATCACCGGGAGCACCAGCGCAACTGTCGCGGCTGAGATCGGTGGCCCCACCGAAGCGGCCTGCAACGTCGTCAACGCGTGCGCGCCTACCACGCTTATCGGGGTGGCTACGGCAACAGCAACGCCTCGACGCTCCCAGGACATGGCGCCGAAGGAGTATCACATCCGGCGCGGTCGGCCGACCGAGCCGCGGCGTTGTTGGAGCGGTTGCTCTCAGGCTCAGCCTGTTTTTGCGCTTGGATAGCGCTCGTTGTCCAACGAAAAGAGCCAGGCTTCAGCGTCAACCTGGTTCGAGAACACCTTCATCGGGGCGGGGGGGCGCATCAACCAAAGGACGGCGGTCACCACGCCTGCCATGAGCTTCGAATTGATGAGGACCGCGTAGCCGATGATGAGCTTGCGGGCCGTAGGTGAATGCAGCTTGGCCCACTGGACAAAACGGCGACGTCGGCCGGCGTCCATGCGTTGGACGCCCCGCAAATCATGAACGAAGAACGCTCGCTCATCCCTCTCGCTGAATCGATGGAACTCTTCGTAGAAGGTGTCCTGGTCGATCGACTCCGGGTCCCTGCCACCAGGCGAAGGGATGATCACAAGCGGCCAACGGGTCTCGTCGAACCGATACTGAAAAGTGTCGCTCACGTCGCCATCCGCACCGCGCGACAACCTCGAGCCGCGCTACTCTCAGTATGGGGTATTTCTCAATTCATGCCACGAAATCGCGTATCCTGCCTCACGAGGAGAAGACCCATGGGCGTTACTTTTGAAACGAACGGACACATCGCCAGCATCACGCTCGATCGACCCGAGGCACGCAATGCCATCAACGGCGAAATGGCCAGTGGCATCGAAAGCGCGCTCGACAGATACGAGAAAGATGACGCATTGTGGGCAGCCATTCTGAAAGCGAATGGCCCGGTCTTTTGCGCGGGCGCCGACTTGAAGGAAATTGCCGCTGGTAATGTCGTCTCGCTTAGCACCAAGAAAGGCGGCTTTGCCGGCATCACCAAACGCGAACGAACGAAGCCGGTGATTGCAGCAGTGACGGGCAGTGCGCTTGCAGGCGGCACCGAGATCGCGCTCGCGTGCGACATGATCATTTGCTCCGACAAAACGATGTTTGGTTTGCCAGAAGTCAAACGCTCCCTGGTGGCCGCTGCCGGTGGCTTGTTCCGTCTGCCCCGTGCGATCGGCATGGCCCCCGCGCTCGAAGTGATCATGACAGGCGATCCGCTGTCCGCCCAACGGGCTTACGAGCTGGGCATGGTCAACAAGGTCGTTCCCGAAGCCCAAGTGGTGGAAGAAGCACTGAAGCTCGCCGATCGGGTGGCAACCAATGCGCCCTTGGCCGTGCAGGCAAGCCGTCGCGTTGCCGTCCGCGCCTTCATCGATGCAGACGATGCCCTGTGGCGCGTAGGCTACGAGGCGACCGCTCAGATCATGAACACCGAGGACTTCAAAGAAGGCCCCCGCGCGTTCATCGAAAAACGCCCACCCAACTGGCAAGGGAAATAGTCTGGACGATCGCCTATCTCGCGAGCCAAAGCACGACACCGCGTGCGCCTGGCAAAGTTACCGTCAGCACATCGCCATCGAGGTTCGTTTCCAGGGCTTGGCCGGTATCCGGGTCCAACAGACGCGCCTCCGCAAACTCCCCTTCAATGCGAAATTGATCGGTCTGCTGCTGATAGCTTTCGTTGAAGAGGAAATAGAGATCGCTGCCGACCACTTGGCGACGCGCCACCGACATTCGGAGTCCGTCCGAGCTCAGCGGACTCAGTGCCGGGAGCACGCCGGCCTCTGCGATCGCTGCGGGGATTTCGTCCGCGGACGACACCATCCGGACATCCGACTGCACCCGATCCGCGAGCGCTTCGACCATCGCGTCTCGCGAGATCGCGTCAACCAAGCCGTCGGCGCGCTCTGGGATGCTTCCCATCCAAACTACGGCGACTCCAGCGTCGGCCGCGTCGAGAACCGCCCGAAGGACTTCTGGGTCTATGACATCGACGTTCTCGATGACGAGAGCACGAAAGGAGGCCTGACCGGCTCGTAGCTGGCCGCCATCGCTGGTGGACGCCGCAAGCGCCGACCGGCTCAAGCGCGCATACGAAAAGCCCGCCCGTCTCAGCGCCTTGCTGATCTCCGATTCGAATGCACCCGGCTCGACACTGTCGGCACCGAAGTTCACGAAGTTCTCTGCCTCCCACTCAGGGTAGAGCCAAGCCACCTCGGCCGCTGCGGCGCCACGGCTCATGGCGTAGCTGAGCCTCGCGGCCATCCGGTTGAGGGATGGAAGTGCGGCCCAGATCTCGGCGTCTGGGTGAATGTCGAACGTCAGATCCAGCGGCCCAGTTTTGAACGCGCTGTCTTCGAGCGGATGAAAAGGAAACCAGCGCTGCCCGTCCTGGTGGAGATATGGATATGCATGACCGTGAACCATGAGCCGATTGATGCCGGCACTGAAGGCTCGCCCCATGAGCAGTCGCGCCTCATCCTCGGTCAACTGCGCCGCGCCAACGGTGGGAAACGTTTCGCTGCTCACGAAGCGCTTGCCGCCTACCTACGCGGCCGACGCCGCTAGACGAAGAAAGTCGTAGGAACCGCCACCGTAGAGTCCCTCGGACTCGGGAACGTCGGCCATGCCATAAGCGTCGAGGACATCGGCGTATCCACCGTGGGCTTGCAGCCGAAACTCTATGCCTCGGTCCTGCAGCCACGCACCAAGGGGGTCGATGAGCTCTTCGACAAACAAGGCGCCACGGAACGCCTCGTAGTCTTCTCGCGCTCGGAGGCCGCGCTGAGCGGTCGCCTGATAGCGAGGCGGCCCGGCCCCGGCTAGGGTCGCGTATTCGGACTCGCCGCCCGCTAAGAACAGGAAGGGAAGCATCGGCGTGATATCGTAGCCGAGGGTAGACTCGAACTTCGCGCCGAACGCCGTCGTCCAAGGCAGCTCTCCGACGAGCTCGAAGCTATCCACGAATACCGCGCGTGGAGAACAATCGGCAACCGCGTCGATCCAAGCTCCAAACTCGCGATCGATGAAGGCCTCGACGCCCCTGCGATCGAGATGATCGATGATTCGCGCTGCCTCGAGCGGTCCGGGGTACGCGTTGCCTACCGGGAAATGCAGCGTTCGATTCTCGTAGATCGCGAAAACGCGGTGCGTGCCCTCGGGGACCTCCCACGACAACATGTTACCCGCCACGCTCGACCCCAAATCGACCACATCCCCGAGAATGACGGGCGAGCTCTCAGGTTCCTCGAGCACTTCGGCCGCGAGGACCGACACCACGGTGGCGTTTTCGTCGAAGCCGGCGATTGCAGGAAGGATGCTGTTCGTGGCGTCGATCCAAGTAGGGGGCTCCGCCTCGGGCAGCGGGCCTTCGTAACTCCTTGGTCCGCTAATTGTGAGCTCAGCCAAGATCAGTTGGCGCGCCCCATCCTGGTCGATGCCCACGCCTCCGGTGGACCATCCGCTTCCGAGCGTCAGGTCCCAGGAGAGCCCGAGCTCCTGTGCGGTACATGCAGCGGTGCGTAGCCGCTCCAAGAATGAAGCATCGCCGACGGTACGGATGCGGGAGTCGTTGCTCAGATCGGCATTCGTGACGGCCGACATGAACGGCTGAATCTCGACTGCGCTGTAGCCCAGCTCCGCAACCTGGCTCAACTCCTCGCGCAGCGTCGCATCATCTACGGCCCCTCCTGGCCACCACCACCGCGCCTGCGGACCAAACTCGAGTGGGGGGTCAGCAAATACCGCCGGTGAGAACAGGTCGTCGTCGATGCCGCTCGAGTCCTCCCCGTCACTGCACCCCAAGGCCAAAACGATCGCGCTCACCACACCAGCTGCTTTCAGCATGACCATGTCGTAGCAGACACCGTAGGACGCCTCACCCCGGTAGCTAGCCCTCGGCGGTTTGTCTCCGGTTAGCCCTCGGCGAAGATCGGGATGTAGCTCGGGTACCAAATCGCGCTTCGCACCGTTTCCTCGACTTCGTCGTCGGGGACCATACGCCCGATATACGCGTCGCGGGCCGAGCGCACGACGGCACACGCGATCTTGAAGCTCACTTCGCGTAGATCGTTCACACTCGGGAAGATGGCGCCGAGCGTCAGGCACTCTTCAGTGACACAGCTCGCCAGGGTCTGCGCGGCGATCAGGAACATTTCGTCGTTGATTTCGCGCGCGTTCGAGACGATGGCTCCCAAGCCAACGCCCGGGAAGATGAAGACGTTATTGCTCTGCCCGATCACGTGACGCTTGCCTTCACAAACGACGTCGTCGTACGGGCTGCCCGTGGCCACTAGCGCCCGGCCGCCGGTCCACTCGAGGGCGTCTTTGGGAGTGCACTCCGATTTCGAGGTCGGGTTGGAGAGCGGCAGGATGAGGGGTCGATCGACGTGCTTCGCCATCTCCTCGATCATCTCGCGGGTGAACACACCCGGCTGGGCCGTCGCGCCCACCAGGACGGTCGGCTTGAAGGCGCGAATCATCTCCACCGGGGTTGTGTCGGACCCGTGCGCGAGCCCGTAGTGCTCGAGGCTCTCCCTGCCGAGCGCGAACTCCCGTTTGAAGGGCTCCTCGATCTCGCGTTCGGCATGCAAGAGACCCTTCGAGTCGAAGGCAGCGATTGCGCGCTCGATCTCGTGATCGGTGGCTCCCGCCCGGCGCATGGCAGCCGACGTCAACCGCGCGATGCCGATGCAAGCGCCGCCCGCTCCGATGAAGAGAATCCGCTGGTCGCGGATCGTCTGCCCCGTGATCCGAAGCGCAGCAAAGATGCCGCCCAAGGCCACCGCAGCGGTGCCCTGGATGTCATCGTTGAAGCTTGGGACGCGCTTCTGGTAGCGCTCGAGAAGTGGGAACGAGTGCGTCTTGGCGAAGTCCTCCCACTGGATGATGGCGCGGGGAAACACGTCGCGCACGGCCTGGACGAAGCGCTCGACGAAGTCGAAGTAGGCCCGGCCCGTCAGTCGGCGCCCTCGGTGGCCGTTGTAGAGCGGGTCGTTCAACAGCTCCTCGTTGTTGGTGCCCACGTCGAGGCTCACCGGAAGGCACTTGGACGGATGAATGCCGGCGCCCGCCACGTAAAGCGCTAGCTTGCCGACCGGGATCCCCATGCCGCCGGCGCCGAGATCGCCGAGCCCCAGGATGCGCTCGTTGTCGGTCACGACGAGCAGCCGGATGTCGTGGAAGGGCGCGCTCTCGAGAACCTCGTGCACGTGGTCGATGTTGTTCGGCGTGATCCAGATGCCGCGCGCGGACCGAAGAATGTGGCTGAACTGCTGGCAGGCCAACCCGACGGTCGGCGTATAAACGATTGGCAATAGCTCTGGCAGGTTCTCGACCAGCAGGCGGTAAAAAAGCACCTCGTTCAAGTCTTGCAGGCTCGTCAGCCCGATGTACTTCTCGAGGTCGGTCGACTTCACGCGGAGATGTTCCAGCTCTAGCTCGACCTGCTGCTCGATCTCGAGCACCTGGTCTGGCAGCAGACCGTCAAGGCCGAGCTCTCTGCGCTCCTCTTTCGTGTAGGCCAGCCCTTTGTTCGTGGAGGGGTTCTTAAGCAGCCAAACTCCCCGCTTGCGAGTCTCGATGCGGTCTTCCCCGCCTAGCTTTTGATCGTAAGTCTCGCCCTTCACTGCACGCCTCCTGACGTCGGGCTTAGCGTAGAAGCTGTCCTGGTCGATCGGAAGAGCCATGATTTGGCGAAAAAAGGGTCGAATCGGTCCCTTCGCACCAAGACCTGCCTCCCTAGGCGTGGCGCCCTTAATCCAAACGCTCCATCCGGACGTAGCCCAGACGTGACAACACTCGCGGACCTCAAAGCCGCGGAACCGATTGACCAGAAAGAAGGAGAGGAGTTCAGCATGTTTCAACCAAAAAAGACGATCCCCAAGCTTGCTATTGGTGCCCTCGCTCTCACCGGCTGCGGTGATCCGGGCGTCGCTGGGCCTGGAAGCCAGAGGCAGTGCCCGAGCGAAAAGACCGTCGCGGGCTACGGCGACCTCTACGGTGACTACTACGGCGGCGAGGGCTTCGAATACAGCGACCTAGACGGCTGCGCCAACGGGGGCAGCTACTATGGCGGCTACTACGGCGGCGGCTCGGGGGATGGCGTCGTTCTCCCTGATAACGACCCTAATCCGACGAACGACCCCTTCTTAGCGGGCGGCGACAGCTTCTACAACGGCTACTGATCCCTTGGATTGCATGACAGCGAAGAGCCACGGAGGATTCAGATGATCATCGTCACCGGCACCAAGCGTTCGGGCACTTCGATGTGGATGCAGCTACTGATCGAGGGGGGCTTCCCTTCGATCGGTAGCGCCTTCCCCAAGGACTGGGGTAGCACCATCAAGGACGCCAACCCGGGCGGGTTCTATGAGTCTGATCTGCGCGAAGGCGTGTACCATGCGACCAACCCGGATCCCAAGACTGGACACTACCTGTTCCCCGAGGCCACGCGGCGACACGCACTCAAGGTGTTCGTGCCAGGGCTGATTCGAACCGACCGTGCGTACATCGACAAAGTGATCGCAACGGTAAGGCCGTGGCGCGAATATGTGCGCTCGCTGGACCGCCTCTACACGATGGAGCAACAGGCCAAGAACGCGCAGTGTGGCGACGAGAAGCCGTGCGTCCCGCCTCCCGTCTACATCCCTGCGGCACTCGAGTGGTGGACGCACAACTTCTCGCTGATCAGCGATGTGGTGACGCGTCGGTACCCCATGTTCATGGTGGCGTACGATGCCGTGATCGAGAGGCCTGAGGCGACTGTCGGAGACGTCTTTGAGTGGCTGGGAGAGGGTGATGTCGCCCGCGCCGTAGCGCAGGTGCAGCCTCAACTGAGGACGCAGGTCTCCGACCGTTGCCTGGAAGTCAGTGCCGCCGAAAGTGGGCTCGAGCCAGCCGTGGTCGCGGTGTTCGACGAGCTGTACGAGACGGTCTTGCGAAAGCGTGAGATCGAGCAATCTTTCGTCGACCGGCTAAACGCGACCAATGAGCTACTCGAGGAGCGCATCCGCGAAGCGCTCAAGGACGCAGCCGTGCGCCGGCAAGAGCGCCGCAGGGCGATCGTAGATGCAAGGCGGCGAGCAGCGTAAGCGCCTCCACATTCGTTCACCCCAAACGTCAATGGCTGCAACCGTAGAACCTCTCACGCTGGCAGAGAGTCGCCTCTGTGCGCGCAATCCGTGCGCGATAGCGCCCGCAAAGCGCACGCCTTGCGATCATGATTGGCAACGCCTCGCAAGAGTCAGGATTCCGCGCTGGCACGCGGCGTGCAACACCCGAGTCAACTGGGTCGCGCCCCGTTGGGGCGCGGGGAGGTGACGATGCGTTACTTAACCGCATGGATGTTTGGAATGGCGCTTGCGATCGCATCGTTGGCCGGGTGCAGCGAGGCGGACGGGAACGGTGTGTCGGGCTGCAGCCTAAGAGGAGTGACTTGCAGCTGCGACCAACCAACCGACCTTAAAAGTGCAGACTGTAACCGGGTCCATCTGGACAACATCAACTTCCAACCTGGAATCGGCGTTGTGCTCACCAGTCAAGAGCAGAGGTGCACGATCGACCAGCTGTTGGTGGACGATCCTGGTGATCCAGGTTTCGAACTGGATCAGTGTGTGATGAACCTTGCCGTTGGCGAGACGCTGACGATTGATGCCACATGGCTCGGTGAAGAAGCGAATACGCCCTGTGTGGTCGACGCCACGGCAAACGTTCCTGGTATCGAGCGGGAGTTACAGACCTTCGCGGATGTCTTCACAGAGGCGGTGCCATTGCAATTGTCGGTCTTCTGTGGGGGAGGATTCGTCCAGTAAGCGACCCCTCCGACTTACGAACACTGAATCCCAAGCGGTCTCCGGCAAATCTGGTCAGCCCGCGTCAGCAAGCTCGGGATGCGATGGGCACCGTGCATCCGGCGAACGCTGTTTGCCGCGACCTCGACCTCCATCCCGGCGGCGGTGACGAACAGCGGCCGTTTGCTTCTGCCTCGGAACACGCGCTTTTGGCTGTGGAAATCCCCAAAGGGGTTCTTGGCAATGCCGATCACGGGAATTCGTTCTTCGAGCGCGCGATAGAGATGCGCCCCCAAGCCAGGGGTGCCCGTATCGTCCAACCAGACATGCCCGTCGACGAGGATCGCGTCGAGCGGCGTTTGCACTTGGTCGAGCACCTGAAGGACGCAGAGAAGCTCGCGTTGGTAGAACTGACCGGGAACATAGGGAGCTACGCGCGGGATGACGGCGACCCGCTCTTCATGGCTTTCGCTCGAATCCCAGTCTTCGTAAACCACACACGAGGCAACGGCCGGGCCTTGGTCCCCCCGGTAGTCGACATCCACACAGGCAAGCATGCTCCGCAGCCTAGACGGTTCTCATCGAATTCCCTATGCTCGACGGCCCCGCAGAGAGGTTAGCCGATGCCCAACACGGTTCCCGAAGACGAGTTGCGTAAGATTACTGACGAGTACCGGCACATTCAGGGCGAGCACGAACGCGAAGGCGAGTCTGGGAGTTGGCGGCGTCGACAAAAGGCCCAGCTCTCTGATCTAGAGACGCGGTTCGAGCAGATTTTGGATCGCTGGTTCCAAGATGAAAGCATTCGAGAACAATGGCGCGAGCATCTCTTCCGCGCTGGGGCGGAGCCCGATCCCCTTCATGAAGCGCCGCGCTTGTATCGAGGGCGGTCCGAGAGCGGTTCCACCATCGAGGTCTTCGAGACGGAGAGCGGCGACTGGGAGTACATCGTCGACGGCACGGTGGCGAAACGCAGCAAAGCCCCGAAATCGACCGACTCTGTCGTACAACTCGGCGGCCAGACCTTCGAAGAAGTGTTCGACGCGCCTCCGGAGGCGCTCGAGGTGCTGCGCACCTATGTCGCCGAGCAGCCCTCGGGCGGACCGCCCTGGGAGTGGGCGTCTCAGCTTTTCGTCGATGGCTTGATCGACCTACACTTCTCACTCACCGAGCGCGGCCAGCGATTCATTCAGAGCTGACTCTCTTGAAGCCGGAGGATGCAAGCGCTGGAGGTTGGAACGTCGTCGCGACGGCTTATCCCGGCTCGTACGCGGAGGCCAAGCGCATGCTGCGTCGATATGGGGAGGTCCGCACCACCGAGTACTTCAACGTACTGCTGCTCACTGTGCCTGACGTAGGAGAGTTCCTGCAGGAGCTCGAGGACTACACGAGTAAGGACATGACCTTACTCAACGCAGCTTCGAGGATCATTCCTGCCCAACAAAGTTTCGACTTCCAGTCCCCAGAAGAGTTTGAAGACAAAGCTTGTAAGGCCCTGGACAAGCTGATCCCGCGGCTCGAAGACTGTAGCTTTTACGTTCGCATGCACCGTCGTGGATTCAAGGGTCGGCTGGTGAGCCCGGAAGAAGAACGGTTCCTCGATGGTTACATTCTCAGTCGTCTGGAAGAGGCCCACTCCCCCGGCCGCGTGACCTTTGATGATCCGGATGCAATCGTCACCGTGGAAACGGTGGGCCAGCGAGCTGGACTTGCCTGCTGGAGCCGCGAGGAGCGCGAGCGCTATCCCTTTCTCAATCTGGATTGACGGGGCTCGACGTTCACGGGCGCTACAGGCGGAGACCGGTCCTGAGATCCCACTGTTTCTTGGGCTGGTGCCCAAGCGGGCGTGGGCGTATTCTAGCTAGCCCATCATGTCGGACACCTACTATGAACGTTTGAGCGCGCTTGACGCGATCTTCTTGGACCTCGAGAGCGAGACCACCACCATGCACGTGGGCGCCGCGCTTCTCTTCGATGCAAAGCCGCTGATGCTCGAGCACGGCGGGCTCGATATGGAGCGCATCACCAAGTACACGTTGGCAGCACTGGACACGATCCCGCGCTACCGGCAACGACTGGCGTGGGTGCCAGGGTTCAGTCACCCAGTGTGGATCGACGACGATCGATTCAACATCAACTTTCATCTGCGCCACACGAGGCTCCCGCTTCCTGGTGACGAGCGAATGCTCAAGCGCTTGATTGGCAGACTGTTTTCGCAGCGCCTCGATCAGAGCCGGCCGATGTGGGAGTTCTGGATCGTCGAAGGCATCGAAAACGACCAGTTTGCACTCGTTGCCAAGGCGCATCACTGCATGGTCGATGGTGTCGCGGGTGTTGGGCTCATCGAGGCGTTGCTGCAAATGGCGCCGTCAGCAACGGAGAAAGAGCCGCAAGAATGGAAACCGCGTCCTGCTCCAAGCGGCACGCAGCTTCTTCGGAGCGAGGTCAAGCATCGCATCGACGGGTTCCGCAAGCTTTCGCACTTCGGGCCGCGCCTTCGGGAGAACTTCGGAGGCGTAATAGGTGTGCTCCGTTCGGGGATCAAGCCCGGTCCGAGAACCGTGTTCACAGCGCCCAGCATCAGCCCCTATCGTCGCTTCGACTGGGCCTCCTTCGACCTCGACGACGTGAAGACGATCAAGAACACGCTGGGGGGCACCATCAACGACGTCGTGGTCGCGACGACGACGGGCGCCATCCGGCGCTTCCTCGAAGCACGCAACACCAATGTCGATGCCATCAACGGTTTTCGCGCGTTTCTCCCTGTCAACACGCGCAAGCCCGGCGGTGGATCGACCGGAAACCGAGTCGCGATGCTGCTCACAGAGCTGCCGGTGTCGGAGCGTGACCCCATCGAACGATTGAAGAAGGTCATTGCGATCACGACCGAGCTGAAGAAGGAGTCCAACCAAACGGCAGGCGCGGAGCTCCTCGAAGACGTGGCCGACCTGACGACCAAGCGCCTCATCTTGGAGATCTCTCGCGGGGCCATCAAGCGGCGCTCCTACAATGTGGTGGTGACCAACATCCCTGGGCCGCCGTTTCCTCTGTACATGCTCGGCGCGCCGATGAAGGCCATCTATCCATTGGTTCCGATCCCGCCGAACCAGAACCTCGGCATCGCCCTCTTCAGCTATAATGGGGGGTTGCACTGGGGCTTCAACGCCGATTGGGAGGGCTTCCCCGACGTGCATGAGTTCGTCGAAACCCTCGAGGCAACATTCGAAGAGTACAAACAGCTCGCCGCCGCGCGCGCGCCCGAGGTTTCCGCGAGTCCGGAAACCTCCGAGCGCAGGTAGGGGGACCGTCCAGCCTAACCAGGCGCGGTTGCATTCGTTTGTCTAGAGTCGCCTCTGTTGCAACCATGAGACGAGGTCGTTGACCAGCGTCGGGTAGTGATACTTCGCCTCTGCTCGGGCTCTACCGGCAAGAGCCATGTCTTTTCGACGGTCATCATCTTTGAGAAGCCCTGCTACTGCGTTGCCGAGCGCGACCGGATCGCGATTGGTAAGCACACCGACCTCCTTGGTGATGATCGACGCCACCCCACCGCCCTCGTACGCCACTGGCACGGTGCCTCCGGCAAGAGCCTCGACATAGATGATGCCAAAGTGCTCCTTCTTCTCCGGGGCAGCGGCGAGTATGGTCGCACCATTGATGAGCTTTGCTTTGTCTTCCGAAGATACGAACCCGAGAAAGCGCCCACGTTCGCCGAGTTCTTGGGTTAGCTCGGCGCGCAGTTCTCCATCGCCTATGAAGATGGTCGGAGCTATCGACGCATAGTGCACGCTTGCCGCAACGACGTTCTGCGGCCCCTTCGCGGCCACCAATGCGCCTGGACAGATGACGTACCGCAGCGGGAGATCGTATCTGGCGGCCATGTCGCCGGCCCGATCGGGATGAAATTCCTCGAGGTCAACACCACACGGCAAGATCAGAAACCGCTCCTCCGGAACCGCCACGAGTGACCGGACGAGTTCGTCGCGAACATACCGAGTCGTCGTCAAAAGCCCCGATGCATGCACGATGGCGCTCTCGATTTCAGCCCACACATCGTCATCGTATCCTCCTGTGTGGCGCGGCTCGATACCTGTCCCGTGCAAAAACAGCACATACGGCTTGCTGTGGCGCTGCGCGACGCGTGCTGTGGCGATGGCACATAGATTCGCGTGGTGGCCAATCACGATGTCCACGTCATCCACAACCGACTCGAGCGCGGCCTCGTAGCGCGCCGTGTAGGCCATCGCCTCATCAAAGCTCATCGAAGACACTGGTTTCTGCGCGGCTCCGGCGCTTGGGAGATACTCATGAACCGGCATGATCTCGGTAGGCAGCTCGATGTCGACGTTGCGGCATCCAGGAACACCCGCACCCAGATTGGGATGCATGAAGACGACCTCGTGATGAGCGTCGACGAGGTGGCGACTATGCGCGCGCGCGACCTCCCCGCTGCCCCTTCCGCTATTCAACAGTAAGATCGCGATTCTCATGCGGCATCTGTTCGAGGCTGTGTCCGTTCGGTGTGGTCGCGGGGTTGGATGCGAACTGAGCCGACTCTGGCCTCATCGTCAACGTCATCGTGGCCATCTAGCACAAACTTTGATTTACTCCCGGTTGAAAGGATGGTGCGATGAAAGTCGTCGATGTAATGCAACGAAATGTCGTCACCGTGACCGAGGGTGACGCGCTCGCCCTCGCCCGACAGCTCATGTTGTGGCGCGGGGTTCGGCATCTGCCCGTGGTGCGGACCGGCCGCGTGGTGGGCATGTTGAGCGAGCGCGATCTGCTTTCTTGGATCGGTCCCGAAGGCGTTCAACACGCGATCGAAGGAACCGTCGAAGATGCGATGAAGCGCCCCGTCGAGACCATCGAGCCTTGGGCGCCGCTTGCCGACGCCGCCGCCACGATGTCGGTCAAAAAGCTCGGCTGCCTGCCCGTGGTGAACGAAGGCGAGCTGGTGGGCATCATCACCAACACCGATTTGCTCGGGAGCATGGCCCAGTACCCCTTGCCCGAGGCTGGTCCCGACACGCTCGACGCAGGCGCGATCATGACGACCGACCTCCAAGCAGCTCTTTCCGACGATCCGCTCCTCGATGCCGCAGCACGGATGTTTCAACACGGCAGCAGGCATCTGCCGGTCATGGACGGCATGCAGCGGGTGGTGGGCATGTTGTCCGACCGCGACATCCGAGAGGCGATCGGCAATCCGCTACTCGCCCTCGAGGACAAAACCCGCTCCGCGCGGATCGCGTCGCTCAGGGTCTCCGACGCGATGACGCGCGAGCCTCGAACATTCTCGATCGACTCTCCGTTGAGCCTGCTGGTCGGCGCGCTCGTGGAGGAAAACTTCGGCGCCGTGCCGGTCGTCGATGAGGAAGGCCGACTGCTCGGGATCGTCTCGTACATCGACCTGCTGAAAGTCTTACAACGTCAGCTCGCAGCCCGTTAGCGGGTCGGTTACTATTCTGAGCACAGCCATGCCTGGGTTGCCGATTGCCATTGTGGATGATCGCCGGTTCGATCGACACCGCTCCGAAGAACAACACCCGGAGCGGCCGGAGCGACTGGTCGCGGCACGAGCCGGGCTCGAATGTGCGCTACCCCCTGCCGAGCAGGTCGAGGTGTTGGTGCGCCCCGTGAGCGACGAGGAAGCGGAGCGCGTCCATTCGTCCGACTACCTGGCGCGCCTTCAACGCACGCTGCGCACCGGCTGGGGATACATCGATGCTGACACCTACTTTTGCCCCGAAACCGGGGAAGCGGCCTGGCTCGCCGCAGGCGGGGGGGTCGAGTTGTCTCGCGCTTTGCTTGAGGGACGCGCTCGTCGCGGCATCGCGCTTCTTCGCCCTCCCGGCCATCATGCCTGCCCCGAAAAGGCCATGGGGTTCTGCCTCTTAAACAACATCGCGATCGCCGCAGCCGATGCGGTTGAACAGGGGGCGAAACGCGTGGCAATCGTCGACTGGGACGTGCATCACGGCAACGGCACCCAAGACATCTTCTACGACGAGAAGCGAGTGCTCTTCGTGTCGCTTCACCAATCCCCGCTCTACCCGGGCACTGGCGCGCCCGAAGAAATCGGTGCTCCCGGCGCCGAAGGCACCAACGTCAACATCGCCATGCCTCCGGGAACCGGCCCCGCTGCCTATGGAGAAGCCCTTCGGACGATCGTCCTTCCGCTGTTGGAGGCCTTTGAGGCCGATCTTCTCCTCGTTTCGGCGGGATTCGATGCGCATTTCAAAGACCCGCTGGCGCAACTCGAGCTCGACGCCGACTGCTTTGGGGCGATGACCACCGCTCTCGCGCGACATGTCGATCGCCTGGGGCATGGGCGCCTCGGGCTGTTTCTCGAGGGGGGGTACGACCTTGAAGCCATCGAACACTCGGTCGCAGCGTTGCTCAGGGCCTTACGCGGCGAGGAGCTCGAGCTGCCCACCGGGCCTTTGCGACCCGTCGAGCAACAGGCCCTGCGGCGAACGACGGAGGCCGTATCTAAAAAACCGGGATAGGCCCGGCCGTTCATCCCGGAGGACACACGACGGTCGGGTCTCCATCGGTCCCGCTACTGCGGCGTCATACTGCCTTCTATAAAGGTGATAGCCGACTATCGCAGGCCTGCTGCTAGTTCTTTCATGTAGCGCCGCCGGAACGAGTCCCGTTTGCGCGCCATCGCAAACCCGTTCACAAACAACCTGATCCGGTCGGCGGCGGTCAGTGCATCGCTGGTCGCGATCACTCGTGCGATACGGCCGGGGCGAGCCACTCCGCCCCGTTCGCAGTAGTTCCGCAGCAGTTCCGTTAAGATTTGGAGCATCAATTCGATCTTGGCTTCGCCGCGATTGCGAATGACCTTCAGTCCTAGCGGGGTGATTGCGGAGTACCGGAAGTCGAGTTGAGCCAAGGTCCCATCGGACCCATTGTCGCTGAGCTCGATCTTGTACAACGAGTCGGACGCCACGTTTTTGAGCTCGTAGTGGACTCGGTGTTGCTCGGGGTCGTGGAGTACCGCGGTCCAGGTTGTTTTCCCCCAGGCTTTGCCCATGAGAAACGGCGCCGAGGAGTACTCGTCGAACACCGTACCCTGCTCCACGCGTTCATTCGGGCAGTGCACCAGATCGCACTTCCACCCAGGAATCCACTTATACTCCTCGACTGGACAGCAGAGCGGGAACACCGCCTCAATCGGTGCATGAACGCGAGTCGCGTAGCTGACTTGTATGGAGTCGAGAGCTGGCATTCGGCGAGTCCGCACGCAATGTATCAGACTTAGCCCGCGCGTGGCTTTCTGCCATTGTAACCAAATGCGTCCTAGGAGATAAGATAGTAAGGAAGCTGGGCTTGAAGCGTTGGGTAAGCGCTGAGGCTAGCGCCCGCGCTATCGTACACGCAAGCCTCCAGCGTCGAATATGGCTTTGTGAAATCCTTGAGTGTCATCGCGTGCCGGTATGACCTCAGAAATGCGTTACACGATCAGAGTCGCTCTCACGGTCGCGCTCGGCGGCTTCCTGATGGGCTTCGACGCGTCGGTGATCTCCGGTGTTGTGACCTTCATCGAGCCCGAGTTTGATCTCACCAAGATCGAGCTGGGCTGGTCTGTCGCGTCGCTGACGCTAACGGCGACGTTAGCAATGATGGTCTCGGGCCCGCTTAGCGATCGCCTGGGTCGGCGCCCAGTCTTGAAAATCGCGGCCGTGCTGTTTGCAATCTCGGCGGTGGCGTCTGCGGTCGCGCCTAGTTTCAACACGTTGGTCGCCGCGCGCATGCTTGGTGGTTTCGGGGTCGGTGCCGCACTGATCATTGCGCCGATGTACATTGCGGAGATTGCGCCGGCCACGATGCGTGGCCGCATGGTGTCGTTCAACCAGCTCAATATTGTGATCGGCATATCCGCCGCTTTCTTCACCAATTACCTGATTCTTCGCTCCGGGCAGTCGGACCTTGCATGGGCGGAAGCACTTCGCCTCGCCGAATGGAATTGGCGCTGGATGCTCGGCGTCGAGGCGCTGCCGGCAATCTTCTATTTCCTCGCTTTGTTCGCGGTGCCCGAGAGCCCTCGCTGGTTGGTGATGAACGGCAGGGACGAGGAAGCGCGGCGTGTGCTCCAAAAGGTGAGTGACAGCGCCCAGGCGGAGGCGGACATCAGGGCCGTGAAAGCGTCGCTGCACGCCGAGCAGAGCACCGAACGTGCCGCACTGCGTGAGCTGTTCCGACCTGCGATGAGACTGGTTCTCGCGATCGGTATCTCGGTTGCGATTCTGCAGCAGATTACCGGAATAAACTCCGTGTTCTTCTATGCGCCCATGATCTTCGAGCAGTCCGGCATTGGCACCGATGCGTCCTTTATGCAGGCCGTGCTGGTGGGCCTCGTGAACCTGGTCTTCACGGTTCTCGCGATACTGTTCATTGATCGTCTTGGCCGGCGTCCGCTGCTGGGGGCCGGACTAACGGGGATCGCGGTGTGCATGCTGCTTCTGTCCTACGGTTTCGGTTCTGCAACCTACACGCTCACGAGCGATGCCGTCGCCGCGCTGCCGCCGGAGATAAGCAGGGATTCGCTGCAGCCGATACTCGATCAGACGTACGACAGCGATGTGGCATTCCGGCGAGCTGTAGTCGCCGCCGCTGGTAGCGAGACGTTCCAGAACAATCAGTCGGCCCTGGTCAGCGCGGCGATCAACATGAATCCGAAGATCATCCTCGTCGGTATCCTGGGTTTTGTAGCGAGCTTCGCGATTTCTCTAGGTCCGGTCATGTGGGTACTGTTTTCGGAGCTCTTTCCGAACCAGGTTCGTGGGCTCGCGATATCCTTCGTCGGGCTCATCAACTCCGCTGTCAGCTTTTCCGTGCAACTCATCTTTCCCTGGGAGCTGCAGAATTTCGGCAACAGTGTCACGTTTCTGATCTACGGCGTGTTCGCGATTGTCGGCCTCATCATCGTCATGCGCCTGTTGCCGGAGACGAAGGGCAAGAGCCTCGAGGAGCTCGAAGCCGAACTAGTGCGCCGATAGGGCGCACCGTTTTTTCGGCTGGCGGAGGACGCACGTGTAGTAGGGTATCGGATGGATAGGCCCCTTCAGAGCGACGCATCATGAGACCACTGTTTTCGGTCGTGGCTGCCGCCGCGTTCGCCCTCGCAACGACTTCGATGCTCGTCGCTCCGCTCCAAGCCGAAGGCGGCGTGACCGAGATCGTATTCGCGTCGGGTCCGGATGACCTCGGTGCTGTGCAACGGCTCGTAAGCGCTTTCAACGAGTCCAACCGTGGAGCGATCCATGTGACGTGGCGCCAGATGGGTCGGGAGAGCGACGCCCACCGCCGCCAGCTCGTGAAGGAGCTCTCGTCCGGGGCGGGTGGGATCGACCTGATCGCGAGCGATGTCATTTGGACGGCCGAGTTCGCAAAGAATCGTTGGGTCGAGGACCTGACCCGGCGCTTCTACCGCGCCTACGACCGCGATTCCTTGCTTGCACCGGCCCTCGGGTCTGCGACCTATCGTCTCCGCATCTGGGGCGTGCCCTGGCACACGGACGCAGGTTTGCTGTTCTACCGAAAGGACAAGCTCGCGCAGAGCGGATTCTCCGCCCCGCCGGCGACATGGGAAGAGCTCGCTCGCATGGCGCGCAAGGTCATGCAGGACACCGGCACCCGCTACGGCTTCGTATTTCAGGGCGCCGAATACGAGGGTGGAGCGGCCAACGCTGCCGAGTTTATCTGGAGCGCGGGAGGGGAGTTGATGACCAGCCAGCTCACGGTCACCGGGGCAGTCTTGCCGGGGGTAACCGAGACGGATTCGGTACTGGTCGGCAGCGATGCGGCGGCGCGGGGGCTCGATATCGCACGCAAGCTGGTGGCCGACAAAGTCTCGCCAGCGGCGGTTGCGAGCTTCCGCGAACGAGAGGCCCTCGACGCCTTCATCGCCGGAGAGGCCGTCTTCCTCCGGAGCTGGCCTTACGTCTACGGTGTGCTGCGGAAGTCCGGGTTCACACCCGACCAATTTGGGGTAGCGCCCCTGCCGGCGGCGTCAGCGGGTGGTCGCAGCGCGAGTTGTCTCGGTGGCTGGAACTTGATGATTAACGCCAGCTCGAGCAAGTCGGAACGAGACGCGGCGTGGAAGCTCATCCGCTATCTTACGGCCCCGGCTCAGCAGAAGCGCCAGGCCCGAGAGGCCGGGTTGTTACCGATTCTCCGGGATCTCTACGACGATCCCGATCTCGTCAAAGAGGTCCCGGTGATCGGTCTCGGTAAGCAGGTCCTCACCTCCCGGTTGCATGCCCGCCCGATATCCCCGTTCTACAGTGAGATGTCGGCGAGAATTGCCCGCGCGTTCAACCAAACGTTGAAAGGCCAGCTCACTGGGGCGGAGGCGGCGCAGATCCTGGACAAAGAGCTGAGGGCGATCGTCCTGCGTAATCGGTAGCCAACGGGGGGCCGGCGGTCGCGCCGGCATTGATGATTCCGAACGCGTGTGGTTTAGTTGGACCATAATGCGAGGTTTGCCGATTTTGATCGCGGCTAGTGTTGGTCTGCTCCATTTGGTCGGCTGCGATGGGGTGGGTGAGCCGTGTGAGACGGCGGGCTCCACAGGCGAGTGTGGGAGTGGGAAGATCTGCACCTTCACTGGCAGCCCCGAGCCCCTGAATCCTGGCGACCTCGTGACACCGGTCAAAGTCTGCCTCCGCCTGTGCGACACGGTGACAGACTGCGGCGAGGGCGAGCTCTGCCAGATCGTCTACTGCTCCAACCAAATGAGCTGCCAAACCGGAGCGGTACCAGACGCGACGGGCGACCTGTGCACGGGCGGCACCGGAGGCATGGGCGGTACCGGAGGCATGGGCGGTACCGCAGGCACGGGCGGTACCGGAGGCATGGGCGGTAGCGGTATGCCGGGATGCGACAGCACGGCACTCGCGTTCATCCAGACGCTGGACGCCGCTTTCAACCGGACCAACTTCGAGACGGTCGACACGACGAACTTACCGGTCGACTGGGACCGCTACTCGATCTCATTGGATCTGACCGACCCGCTCCTCGAAGGCCAGTTACTGCAGGTCGGCTTCCAGACTAGCGCGTCGAACTTCGAAGATTCCGGGAACTTCTACGATAACGTCCTCGTCACCAAGTCGGTGGACGGCGGTACGGGCGGCACCGGCGGCAGCGGCGGCGGCACTGGAGGCTCCGGCGGAATGGTCGGAGAAGTGTTGTACGAACAAGACTTCAATCAGCTCGATATCGGCGGCTCCGTCATAGGTGACGAATGGAAGTTCTTCAACAACGTGTTTGACGGCGACGGCATCTTTAAGTTTGGCTACACCAGCCCCTCAGGCCTCGCGCCCAACGGCCCGCAGATCTCGGCGCTAGTTACTGGTCAAGGCGGTCCGGAGCAAGAACCCCAACAACTCAGCGTCTACAGTGACTACGAGTGCTGCGGCAATCCCGACCAAGGTCACCGCAACGGCACCGACGTGGTCGAGACCAACGTTTTCCGAGAACGCACGATTGTGGCGGGAGATGTCGGCACGATCATCACATTCAGCTTCGACGCCAAACGCGGCAACATCAACGACGAAGAGTGTCCCGCCGGAGGCACGGGTGGCACCGGCGGTACGGGCGGTAGCGGTGGTGCAGGCGGTGCGGCTGGTTCGGGTGGCGACGGCGGCGTGGGCGGCGGCGGTTAAGGCGGCGCCTGGGGAGCCTTAATCCGTAAACAACTGGCTTCTTCTCACGACGAGCTCGACTCGACGAATACGCCCACTTCGCATGAACAGCTCGGCGCTCAGCTCGGTGGGCAGCGTCAGTCCGCTCGGGGTCAGGCAACTGCCATCATCCAGGGTGACAGTCACCGCCGGCTCGGCGGAATCATCCAGACGATACACGATTGGGACCTGACACCAGGTGAATGCCAGCCCTGATTTTGGCACCGTGAGCTCCTGCCACTGCCCATCCACGTCCAGAAAACGAAAGGTTCGTGGACTCGCGAGAAATTCGCGCACCCGCAGCAAACCCAATTCAAAGTTCACCGCACCCTCGCTGACGCGCACGCCGAGCTCACCGAAGCGGGTCAAGACTTCTTCTTTGACCAGGCCGGTCATACCCGGCTGCTGGGCGCCGGCGTGTTTGGGCGTGTTGGAGTAGGGGTCTGTCGGGAAGGCACCGTATTCGGCAGGGGTTTTGTTGAATCCGAGGCCCTCGCGGACGCGGTAATACAATCGACCCAGCTGGTGGCAGGTTTCTTCGTCTGTATGCTCTTGGAGCGCGACAAAAAAGTTCTCCTGTACTGCCAGCAACAACTTGGAGACCATGTGCCAATAGACAGATCCCAATCCCTCAAAACCGAACATGGTGCCCGAACGCCCGGTAAACGCTTTGTGGTTGAAAACCCGCTCATAAAGCCCCAGCAAAGGTTGGCGGGCGTGTTGAACTTCATCGCCGTGCACTGGCGTCAAATTGTCCAGCCGAGCGATCAGATCGCTCAGGTTGCGTAAGTCTGCGTTGAAACGGTAGCACCCGTCTTCGTCGCGCAGAACGATGCTGCCGTCGCCCTCCTCCAACATCTTCTGGATGAGCGGAATCGATTCGAGCGCTTCGGCTGGGATACGGTTCTTCTCCAGAAAACCTGGCAACGGACGGTCCGGATACAACATGAAGGTGCGCACATCGGCCCTGTACATATCGCTCTCGAACAATGTTTCGAGCACATCGACTGCTTGTGCCGGTGCAATGGCCCCAGAACTAAGTGCGGCAACCTGGCCTTCGAGCATCGCGTAAAGGCGTTCGACTTCGATCGCCTCCGATTTCAAATGGAGCAGGTTGTAGGCATGGTACATACCATCCTCACGCTTATTGCACTGGATGCTGTGGTCGATCGCGGCCAGGGCGTCGTCTAGCATCTCGTTAACCTGTGACACTGGTTGCTGCACCATGCCGGAGAACGCCTCTTGCCGGTAGACCGTCTGTCGGTAGTCGGACGCTGCCCGTCCGAGCCGAACGAGCAACCGGTATCGTATCTCGGCACTCGCCGGCGCACGTTGTAGCTTCGGTCGAACCTCGCTCAACGCCGCGCCAGTTTCACCGACCCATTCACTTACCTCTCGCGACATGCTCACTGAACCCGACTCTTGCGCGAGCAAACGTTGAAGGAAACCGACGTATCGACGCATGTGGTACAGGGTCACCATGGAAAGCCCGTGACCTACGAGGGCGTTGTTGGCGTCGTTCCACTCCGGACGTTGGGTGTTGAGCCAGATGCCTCCGTCCACCACGAAGTTGCCAAGCTTACTCAGCAGCGGCACCAACAGTTTCTCGAACAGGTTGACCTGGTATACCTCACCGCTGGCATCGAGAATCAACTTGCCATCGGCGCCCTTGTCAGCCACTCGCTGCTCGATCCGCTGCGCTGCTTCCCAGTCATAAACGACGGTGCTCTTGGCATTCTCAAGCACGCTTTCAAACGTCTTTATTCGGTAAGGAACATTGGCGTAGCTGAACACAGGCTGGCGCAACAAGGCAACGAGGCGCTGCGGATGGAACCGGTTGGAAAGCTCCAGCAGCTTCAAAAGATAGATGATCTGGTGATCGCCCCAATAGCCGATGTAGCTCCAGGGGTCGTCAGGCTCTTCGACTTCCCAGTCGAACCCTTCATTGCTTATTCGGTAAGGGTTGTAACCGTCTACTGTGGTAGCGTTGAGGAACTTGGCGATCACGTTTTCGACAAACTCCGGAAAGCTGAAAGTCAGAGCCTCCCAGTTCTGAAAAATGTCACGCCAGTTGCCTTGATAGGAGAGCAGCTTGTCGCCTCGGTCGTCTTTCAGCTTGATTGCAAACTGGTTCCAGGGTCGGCTGGGGTCACCATGCCGGCGACCAAAGGTGATCGGCAGATACTCACGGCACAGGCGCTCCAGTTGTGGGTCACCCAGATCCTTGATGGTCGACAGGAGGTCCGAGTAGTGCAACTTGTCGGGCAACGCGTTGAGCGCTGCCTCATGGCGCACGTACACGTCGCGATTGAACGCCTCGATGGTTCTCCGGAAATACCGTGAGGACACCCGATACTGATCGTCGAAGGTACCGCCGCGCAGCACGTTGAAGAGCACGTTCGCATAATGGTGTGCCGACACGTTTTCCTCGGCAGTCGTCTGGAATGCGTCCGCGCCAGCCACGATGCAAGCCAGCTCGTCCGAGCCCTTGGCTACGGATTGGGTGATCGCCTCCGCCACCACTGCGGGGTCACGGAGCTGATGGAGCAGGCTGACCACCTGCGCCTGACTCTGCTCCATGTCGGCCACGAGCTGCCAGCGCTGGGCTGTCTGCGGTGCGAGATCGAGCGACCCGTGGACGAAATAAGCCCCGCGGATGCCACGCTTGTGGACCTCCTGTGTTAGGGACGCGCCGCGGCGGAACTGTTCGAGCTGCGTCGCCGAGAGCAGCACCTTGTCTCCCTGAAGGCCAAGGCAAAATACGGTCGTAGCCTTCAGGGACTCGCAAGGCTCGGCTCTGTCGGTGATTCCGGAATAGAGTGTAAATAAGCCGAGCCCCTTGTCCTCGACCAGCTCATTCCATTTGTACGCGTCGACCAAATTGCTTGTGTTTGTCTGGGCGAATCGCGGAGTCCCGGCCGGTAGAATGTTCTGCAGGCCATCGATCAACTCCACCTTGCAATCTTGCTTGCCTAGATTCTCGATCTCGCATCGACGTACGAACCCGTAGATGTCGCTGGTAAGCCAGCAGTAACGGAACGCCAACTGCAGGTCATGGTTGATCTCTTCAAAGCACAGCTTGTTGCCCAAGATGTTCTTGTAGAGGTTCCGGCTGGTCGAGTAGCGACCATCGTGCGCCCTGTTGAACGGTTCCCAGTCGTGCCGCTGCCCGTTTGCCACCGTGCTGATCAGCGTCTTGCTACCGGTGTGCGGATTGCTTTCGTGAATCTTGTCGACCGTGATGTAGGGGAAAAGCGCGGTCTCGGGTGACACCCGACCGGCGGTTAGCCCCCCGGTTGAGGAAATGAACAACCAGTGGTCGCAATCGGAGACCAGGTTGATGAAGAACGGGGGCATCTTGTCGACGTTGCGGATGGCGTAGTATCGCTCCCCTCCGAGAGTCAGAAACTCGCCGGACACCTCATCGTCATTCAGGGAAGGTCGATTCATGTCTAATGGTTTCCGCTGGCTCGAGGCGCCTCGAGACAATCCGTTGTCCGGCGGGATACTCACCCGAACCCGGCCGCTACGCGCAATACCGTATGAGAAGGCGCGGGCGCCGACGGCTCACTGAGCCGCCGGCCAGCCCATGCCCAGAAGACCGATCAGGGACACCCTAGGTTGATGTTTCCGCGTTTGGCGTCGACGCTGAAAACAAAAGTCGTGCCGACATCGCCCGCCACAATCGTGCGTTCTTGGAAAACGTTGGTCTCGACTAGGTCGGTGCCGTTGAAGTGCCCTTCGTTCGTCGTCTGGCAGCAGTTGTAGTCACTGAAGACGCTGAGTTGTTGGGGTTCTTGCGTCGGACCGCCCTCCCCGGTAACTAGCGCCGAGATCTGCGGGCCGTTGGGCGCAAAGAGGCCTTCGTTATAGCCAAACTTACGGGTACCGACGCTGTCAAACACATTGACGAAATACAGCCAGTCGTCACCTATCACGGTGCCGCCGATGTCGAGATTATTGAAGTTCTGTGTATAAACGACCGCGGGATCGGCGAGCTCGACGTTGTCGTAAAACACACCTGAATCTCCGAAGTCCGACGCGTTCGTCTGGAAGCCAAACTGCAGGATGTGGCCTACGAGGTCTGGGTCTGCGGTGATCTGGAGGGAGAGCGTGAGCCTCTGCCAGTCTGTCGAAAGGTCCGTCGTATCTACAATGTCGGACGCGCTCACCATGAAGTCGGCGTCCGGGTCCAGCGTCTTGATGAACGCATTGGCTGTGCTGTCGCATGCCGGCATACCGCCCGTACCGCCGCTACCGGCGCCGCCGCCGCTACCACCTATGCCTCCGCCGCTACCGCCCGTGCCTCCGCTACCGCCCGTAGCTGCGGTACCGCCTGAGCCTCCCGTACCATTCTCGCCATCTCCGCACCCATAGAGCGCTAGCGTCGCAAATAGAATCGTAAATAGTGCTTTCTTCTTCATTATCGTCTCCTACCTCGTTTCGCGATGCGAAACATTAGATTTGTCCAAGTTCTACCCACCCTGAAGTCACCGGGCTCTTCTTTCGACCACCGGGACTCAGTCTTTCGTGAAATACAAATTGTCGATCAGCATTACGTCTCCGACTCGGTTGGGCGAGCCGCCAACAATGAATGGTGAACGAGCGTTACTCGGATCCCAACCAAGATCGATGGCATCCTGGAGAGGGATCTGCAGGAAATGCCATTCCCCGTCGTTGGTGTAGCCGTACGTGCTCGGATTGAGGCTGACCTCCAGGGGTTCCGGGGGTGGTTCGTTCGGTAGCCTGCCCACCTCGTACTGAAGCTTGATTTCAAACCTTTCGAAAGATTCGTCGCTCGACTTGAAGGCGACGAACATCGTCGTCCATTCCGACAGGTCGATGGGCTCTTCCCAAATGATGCCACCACCCCAAAACGTTCGATCGTTCAGCGTGATCTCAACGGACTCCAGTCCCTCGATCCGATCGCTCGATGTGCTCTGAGAGTACGTCAGCGTCTCGGCCGCCCGATTCTCGTCAACGACGAAGATGAAGTAGTTGGTGGTCACGGTGTTGATCGGAATCGTTTCCGAACGGCCAGTTTCGTAGAAATAGCCCACCGACAGCCGCTCGTCGCCTGGTTGGAACGGATCGGGCGGGATGGGCGGGAATGGGTTGATCGGCTCTCGAAGGCCGACCTGACTCGAGTAGTCCGGTGTTCCCAGGTCGGGCGCGCAGCCGCCTACGAGACTGAAGGCAAGCAGCCCAGCGGTCCAAGCGAGGTGTTGGTGTTTCAAAAGCATTGGACATCTCGATTTAGCGTATCGATCCTCGTGCTCTCTATGGCAGTGGGATTCCCCAAAGAGTCCTCCACCAAGATCCAGTCGCCCTGAACCACCCCCCCGAGGTCTAGGATTTCCAAGTACGCGAGCGTCGCGAACCTGAAGGAAAACGTTCCCGTGGCATCAAACAAAACCGATTCCGGAAAGCAGTCCAACACGGTCTGAAAGCCGGCGATGGCCATCTGTCGGACCGTCTCTCGATCTTCCTCCGCAACCTCGTTGGCCCGGTAAATATCGCGGAGCTTGATAGCCGTGAAGAACTGGTTTTCTCCGATGGGTATGGTCGCCAGCACGGTGGCCCACGCGTAAAAAGCTCCCGCGTTGCCGCCATTAGCTAGAATGTCGAACTTCGTGTCGTCGCTGACGCCGAACTCGCGGAACGGATTTCGGGGGTTTTGCAGGGTGACTTTGGACGGGTGAATGCCCTCAGTCGGCTTGAAGAACTCGAACTCAATCCCGGTGATGTTGAAGCCGAATTCATATTCGGGGTCATCCCCGCACGCGACGGCGACCAGCACGAGTCCCAGCAAAGAGAACTTAGTATACAAACTGAACATAAGTTTTGACCTCCCATTCGCGACCCTTGCGGCCGGGATCTTGAGGATCGATAAGGTACCGACCGGAGAATTGGTCGAGATTGCGGAACTGCCCCCGCACTCCGAATCGCGTGGAGGCGGGCGCGTACATCTTTTGCGGTTCTACCGCGTACGAGAAGTCCAACATTACTTGCAGCGGGAACGTCAGGTTGAAGTCCTTGTAGTAGTCATACGGCCCCCAATCGTCGAACTTCAGGAAGTAGTTGATGGTGAACGTGCCGTACTTGAACCAGCCGTAGGTGCCGAACCGCGTCACCGTACGAACGCTGTCGCCATTGGCTTGACCCTGGCCTACATAGATCCAGTTCACCAAACGCATCTTGTAGGTGAAGTTGGTGACTGTTCGCAGACTCACGTCCCAAAGGTTCCTAGCCGGCGCGCTGGTCAGGAACGCGAACAGAATGAGGTCTTGGTTGATGGCCACGGCGGCGTCTTGGGCCGTCGGTAGAATCTTGTACACGAAATCGAGCGCCGCGCTGAAACGGGCGTCTTCGCGCTCCAGGTTGTCCCAAGCCCACAAGGGTGTCGCCGGCGTCGGGTCGAAGCCCACCAACAGCTCGAAGCCATACGTCTCCCTGTTCGAGCGAACCCAGAACGGATCTTGGAGCTGGTTTCTGCCCTGGACCCCCGGATAGTAGGTGCCGGTGTCCGCGTCGAAGAGATCGGGGATGAACGGAAGCGGGCCTTCGAGGGGCCTTTGCACCAAGACATTGGGCCCCAACATGAACTTGCCCACGTAGTACCCCAGCCCCGACGACACTGCCCAGTGATTGCCTTGGCCGCTTTCCTTGAGCGACCAACCGGTAATCGTCATCGTCTGGTCCGCACCGCCGTCGCTGACGAGTCCTCGGTAGCCTCCCTGCACGTACCAAAAGAACGGCGCCGCGTTGAGCGTGAGCTTGGCCTTGGCGCCGAGCGTATCGGCAAACCGCACGGTGTTGTTGCGGATGTAGTAGCCCGAGTCCAAATAGGTCGGCCCGTCTGCTTGGCGCGCGGTTTGGTACGCGTCGCCGATGAAGTTTGAACGTGCCGTGATGCCGCCGAGCTCCAACGTGATCCGACGGCTCGCGTAGCCAAAGTACAAAGTGCTCTTTCGGCTTTTCGGCTGTGGTATCACCGAGCTCGCAATCCCCGGTGCCTGTTGGGCGATGTCCTCTTGGTGCATCACCGCGAACTTGAAGTCCCCGAAGATTCGGTAGTACTTGGCCATCACCGTTGGGTTCGCGCCCCACCAGAGCTCAGGACCGTACGCGACCTTGAGGCCGTCGACTTTCTTCTTACCGGAGAACACGACGCCGAGTGGGACGTTCGCGTTGTAAATGTCGATATCGTACTGCTGGTGCACCTCTGGGTAGAGACCGAAAAAATCTCCTTCGTAGCCCCAGTGGTAGTGCCCCTCGCCGCGAAAGAAGCTCTCGAGCAAAAAGTACTTGCTGTCCCAGTCGAAGGCGGCTTCGTAGACCTGGAAGCGGTTGAATCCCGAGAGGTCGCGAACCTCACCCTCCACATCTGTAATTCCGACTGGAATGCCCCGGTTTTCGTAGAAGATCTCGTTGATCGGATTCAAGGCTACGTTTCCCAGCGCGTTGACCACCACCTCCGCTCGCACCCCGGAAAACGGCTTGACCTCGACGCCGAAATAGAACGATTCGGTATGGTCGAAGCGCGTCTCATTCCTCAGCGGCTCGTTCAATTGCCGGCCGCCGGTGGTGAAGGTATCGAAGTCAATTCGCAGTCTGCTGACGCGGGCCCACTCGAGCTGCGCGATTTTGGACTCGGTGTCGTTGTATGACCTTGGCCCAAGCCTCCCGAAGTGCTGGCGGATCTTCTCGATGCTGGTGTCCGGAGCGTAGGGATCGAGAGTGAAGGCTTCCTGCAACAGGTAGTACGCGGCTCGCGGATAAACCTTGTAGATACCGTCTACATTCGGTTTCCCAATTGCTGCGATCCCGAACCACTCTTCGTTCATGTTGTTTTCGCCCTCGACGAAGTCGTGTGGGTACGCATCGTTCGCCCACGACGCGGTGGTGTCGTGTTTGTCGAGGTTGACTTCTTGCTTGTACTTCCACCACTCGTCGCTCCACTCAAAGATCAAGCCGCCGATGGCGTTGTCCACCCTGCCCTTGCCGTAACTCTGCTCGTAGATCTCCTGCCAAAGGGATCTCAGGTATTGCGCCTGAGCAATCTGATCTTCTCGCCCGGTTTTCGCATTGAAGGCGTCGGAGCCAAACTCGGTGTACATGAACGGAAGGCCGAGCTCTTTCTCGACACGTTCGAAGATGTCTCGAGACGACGCGCCGCGGTAGACGTTGCTGCCGAACACATCGATATTGGGGCATTCCTTTTTGATGACCTCGAGGAACCCGAGGTCGCCGTTTGCCATCGACACCGGGTGGTTCTCGTCGAGGGAGTGAATGAGATCGGTGACCTCCCCGAACAAGGAATACAAGAAGGTTGCGCGTGCATCCCCCTGTTTGGCCTCGGGCAAGTCTTCGATCTCGCTGGACTTCCAGTAGAGCCCGTAGTTGTTCTCGTTGCCGAGCAGCCACATCAACAGGCCGGGCGTGTCTTTGTACCGGGCAACCAGCTCGGTGACCTGCTCTTTCATCAGCGCGCGGAAGCGCTCGTCGGAGTAGTCGACCGGATTGACCCAGACGCCGTCGATGTTCATCCCGTAGCGGCCCATGTCGTGGTTGATGACCGTATAGATCCCGTATTTCTCGTAGATGTAGGTGATCCATCGGGGAGGAATGCCCCCGAGGGCGTTCACGTACTGCCGAATGACATTGACGTGCATGTCCTTCAACAACGTCATTTCGTTGTCGAGCGCTTCGATGATCACCTCATCGGGCTTGCCCCAAAAGTCGTAGGTGTAGTTCTCGCCGATCGGCTTGTACCCCCAGTTCATCCCGAAAACCATCGTGGGCTTGCCGTCGATCAGAAGCTGGTAACCACGCTCGTCTTTGTGGACCTTGACGACATTGGGACCGTCCGTCTTTGCGGTAGTCGGTGCGGATCCCGGTGGGGGTGCCGCTGGCCGTGCGGATGCGGGTGGCGGTGCGAAGTCGTCGGTCGGCGGTGCGGGTGCCCCGGGCGGTCGGGGTGCCCCGGGCGGTGGGGGTCCCTCTGGCGGTTCGGGTAAGCCCGACTCTGTGGGTACCCGGGTTTCTTCTCCGAACTGTTGTGCCGTTGCGAGTGCAGGCCAAAGAAGGAAGAGCATCGCAACCGTGATTCTCATGCCGCCCGCTCCTCGGGGAGCTTGTTATTTTGGATGATGCGGCGGTACATGTGCCCCGACGCTTTGATCACGCGTTCCTGGGTTTCAAAATCGACCCAGACGATACCAAAGCGCTTCGAAAGCCCAAAGCCCCATTCGAAATTGTCGAGCAGCGACCACAAGAAGTAACCGTGCAGAGGAACCCCCGCGTCGATCGCGGCAAGACACGCCCGCAAGTGGCTTTTTACATAGTCGCAGCGCCGAGTGTCCTGCACAGACCCGTCCGGCCCCGGCCCGGTCGCGTAAGCGACGCCGTTTTCGGTGACGACCAACGAGCCCGGCCTATAATCGGTGTGCAATCGCACGAGGCTATGCGTCAGCCCCTCGGGATAGACTTCCCAGCCCATGTCGGTCCGCTTGGCGGGGTCAGGAACCGCAATGGTTCTCGGTTCGTTCTCAGCCTCGGGAATCTTGGCGCTGCGCACGACGGCGCGGCTGTAGTGGTTGACGCCCAGGAAGTCGATTGGGGCCTTGATCTCGTCGAGGTCATTAGGCTTCACGAAGTGCATGCCATCGAGCAGCCGACCTTCGCGCTCGTGGTACTCGATCACGTCTTGCGGGTAGCGGCCCAAATAGATCGGGTCTAGGAACCAGCGGTTGAGCTCGCCGTCAAACTGTCGAGCTGCAATCTGGTCGGCCTCGCTCGGCGACGCAGGTTCGCACTCGGACACGTTGAGCGCGATGCCCACTTTGGCTCGAGGCGCGTTCTGACGAATCACCGGCACGGCCCGCCCGTGGCTCAGCAGCAAGTGGTGCGATGCAACCAAGGCATCAGGCCAGCTTCTTTTCCCAGGGGCGTGGTCACCTTGGGCATATCCGAGCACGCTCGCACACCACGGTTCGTTAAGCGTCATCCAGTGCGTCACGCGATCGCCAAGACGCTCACTCACAGCGTCGGTGAACTCCACGAACGCGTCGACCGTTGAACGGTTGGTCCAGCCGCCCTCGTCTTCGAGCGCCTGCGGAAGGTCCCAGTGGTAGAGCGTGGCCCACGGCGCGATCCCCGCCGCGAACAGAGCGTCCACCAGACGGTCGTAGAAATCGAGCCCGGCAGTGTTCACGGCACCTCGCCCAGTCGGAAGAATCCGAGGCCATGCGATGCTGAATCGGTACGCGCCCACGCCGAGGGACTTCATCAATCCGATGTCCTCTGCGTAGCGGTGGTAGTGGTCGCACGCGACTTTGGCGTTGCTTCCGTCTGCAATGAACCCCGGTTGCTCCGCATAGGTGTCCCAGATCGATAGCCTTCTGCCATCGATATCGTGGGCGCCTTCAATTTGGAAGGCCGAGGTGGCGACACCCCAAATAAAGCCGTTGGGAAAGGCTTCAGTCACGGCACTAGGATCTCCAGTGCAAACGCCCGGCGAAGCGGACGGATCACTCGGTTTGTTCGAGCAACGAACCAAGTATCAATCGAGGTGAAATATGTCAAGACCGGATCGCGGTTGCTCTTCGGCGCGCTGGAGGGCAGACGCAGCCGTTGGAAACGATTTCTTATGATATCTTGGAGCTACGGCGAAGCGTGCCGTGCTTCGCCTGCCTTGACATTATTTCTCCAGCGGCGTAGTTGGTTCGGCACATGGACGAAGTGTGGAGAACGCATGACGTTATGAATTACAGGAGTCTAGCCCCCACACCACACCCATGAAAAGTGCTCTTCAAACCACCCACGAAGTATTTGGGGCGTCCGCGATTCGGGCGCGACACAACCGACTGATCCTGAACCTACTCTGGAAGGAACGAGAGATTTCCCGCGCAGAATTGGCGCGACGCACCGGCTTGAGTCGTTCGACGGTGTCAGCCATCGTGAACGACCTGCTGGGCACGGGCTTGGTAAGGGAAGCACGCAATGGGGTTTCGAGCGGCGGACGCCGCCCCGTTATCCTCGAGTTCCAGGACCAATCGAGCTTCATTGTCGGGATCGAGCTTGGCGCAACGCACATTTCGTGTGTCCTGACGGACTTGCGCTGCAACGTCAGGGCCTCTTGGTCTGCGCCGGCTCCGGTCCGCGATGAACCAGAAGTCGCTCTGAAAAAAATGACGATGGCGGTGCGCTCCGTCCTCGTAGCGGACGGCGTGGAGCGATCCCAGGTGCTCGGCATCGGTGTGGCTGTTCCAAGTCCTGTGGACGACGAACGGCCGGGGGAGCTCCTGCCGCTGATCGTCCCAAAATGGGCGGGCTATAACATCGCCACCCATCTGTACGAAAGCTTCAAGCGACCTGTGTTCGTCGATAACGATGCTAACCTGGGGGCGTTGGCCGAGCTTTGGTGGGGCGCCGGCTCCTCCGGTAAAGATCTCGCGTACATCAAGGTCGCGACCGGAATCGGTGCTGGCCTGATCATCAACGGGCGCATCTTTCGAGGTAGCGGCGGCATCGCGGGCGAAATCGGCCACACCTCCATCGACTCGAACGGGCCCCAATGCATCTGTGGCCTCAAGGGGTGCCTAACCACGTTTATCGGCGCGCCTGCTCTTCTCGAACGAGCGAAAGACAAGTTGCGCGCAAGCGGCTCGGACCGCCCACCACCTGGGAGTATTGACGAACTCGTCAACGCAGCGTTGGATGGCGATCCGATGTTCGTCGAAATAGTTCAGTACGCCGGCGATAAGCTCGGCGTCGGCGTCGCCAACCTGCTCAACCTCCTCAACCCGAAGGCGGTGGTCCTTGGAGGCGGCATCGCACGCGCGGGCGACCTGCTGCTCGATGCTGTGAACAGGACCATTCGCGGCCGGTCTTTGTCCGCGTCGATCGGTAATGCCGAGATCCGAGTCAGCGGACTAAATGAGTGGGGCGTTGCGGTGGGCGCCGCAACGCTTGCTTTGGAGGCCGCTCTGGAAACACCTTCCCTATTCCACGCAGAATCGATAGGAGCTCTATGATGCGGACCATACGTACTCTGTGCGTGGTGATGATCGGCGTCGCAGTCGGCGCGCTCGCCACCAGTTGCGGATCCTCCGACAAGGTCGTCAGCCCACCCGAGCGTTGGGTCCTCACCATGGCCGACGAGTTCGATTCAGGTACGTCACCTTCATCTGAGCTCTGGACGATCGCGACCGGTTACGGCCCCGACAACGAAGGATGGGGCAATGACGAGTGGCAGGAGTACACGACTTCCCAGGACAATGTTCGTGTAGAGGGCGGCAATCTCGTGATTTCGGCACTGTGTCCAAACCCGCCGTGTGGGAAGCGGGACGGTTCGATCACCTCGGCCCGCATCAAGACCGAAGGTAAAGCCGAGCAGAAATACGGCCGATTCGAAGCGCGCATCAAGCTCCCCGAGGGCCAAGGCCTTTGGCCCGCGTTTTGGATGCTCGGCGCAGATTTCAGCGAGGTGGGTTGGCCTGACTGCGGCGAGATCGACGTGATGGAGCTTTTCGGGCAGGAGCCAGAAGTGGCCAGCGGCACCCTTCACGGGCCGGGTTATTTCGGAGCTGCACCGATCACCACGGCTTTTCGGCTCCCCGACGGTGAGTCCTTCGCCGATGACTTCCACGTCTTTGCCGTCGAGTGGGACCCCGGCCGCATCACGTTCTCCGTCGATTCCCAAGTTTACAGAATCGTCAACAGCTCCGAGGTAAGCGGACGGGGAAACTGGGTGTTTGATCACGAGTTCTTCGTGCTTTTGAATCTGGCTGTGGGCGGCGCCGCCCAAAGCCCCTCGGACACGGTCTTCCCAGCCGAGATGCTCGTCGACTACGTCCGTATCTTCGAGCGCCCTCAGTGACCGCTTCCGCGTCGAAGCACTACGAGACGGCCCCCCAAGACCGCATCTCAATGCCGCACAAGCTGATCTACGGCTTTGGGGGTTTTGTAAACAACCTGCTGGCCGCCGCGAGTGGCGGCATGATAATCGTGTTGAACCTCGGGCTTGGTATGAGCCCGGCGCTCGTGGGCCTTCTCGGCGCGCTACCGCGGCTTACGGACGCCTTTACCGACCCATTGATGGGCTACATTTCCGACCACACGCGGTCGAAGTGGGGACGGCGTCGGCCGTACATATTTGTGGGTGCCATCGCAGCAGGCCTGATCTACGCCCTGCTTTGGCAGTTGCCCGAAGGGCGAAGCCAGAGCTTCTATTTTTGGTTCTTTCTCGCTGTCTCGTTGATTTTCTACCTGGCGTACACGGTCTTCGCGACGCCTTGGGTCGCACTCGGGTTCGAGCTCACGCCCGACTATCACGAACGCACTCGACTGATGGGTGTGCAGAACTTCTTCAGTCAGCTTGCGTACGTCATCTCTCCTTGGTTCCTACTCGTGATGCAGTACGAGCCGTTTTTCGACAATATGGTGACCGGGGCAGCGGGACTGGCCATCGCGATCGGGGTGCTGACGGCCGGCATCGGCATCCTGCCGGCGATCTTCTTGCGAGAGCCGTTCAATATCGATCGGATAACTGGCGAAGCATTCCTGCGCGACGTCGAGCTCGGTGCGCAGGTCAACGCTGAAGGTAGCGACCGACGAAACCCGCTCGTCAACAACATGATCAAGTTCTTCAAGGGTTTCGCCGCCACCTTTCGCTTTCGACCGTTCGTGAAGCTCTGCGCCGCGACCTTCTTGGTGTTCAACGGGTTCATGTTGATCTCCTCGTTTCAGTTCTACGTGATCATCTACTACGTGTTCGGGGGCGACAAAGTCTTGGGCGCAGAGTACGTCGGTTACTCGGGCACCATTTCGGCAGTCGGTACCTTCGCGGTCATCGTGTTCATCACTTGGCTCGCCACCAAGATCGGTAAGCGGCGCGCGTTTTACGTAGCGACAGGGGTCTCCATCGTCGGCTACGGTCTGAAGTGGTTTTGCTACGATCCGGAGCACCCATTGCTGCTCCTCCTACCTGCTCCCTTGATGGCGTTTGGCCTCGGCGGACTTTTCACCCTGATGGGTTCCATGATCGCCGACGTAGTCGACCTCGATGAGATCGAAACAAAGGAGCGTCGGGAAGGTATGTTTGGGTCCATCTACTGGTGGGTGGTCAAGCTCGGAATGGCTGCGGCGCTCGCGGGTGGCGGCATCCTACTCGAAGCAACCGGCTTCGACGTAGCGCTCGAGGGGGCCCAAACCGACGCGACACTCCTGTGGATGCGCCTGTTCGATATCTTCGTACCGATGATTTCTTCCGCCGTCGCCATTTGGATCGTCGCCTCGTACGAGATCACCGAAGAAAAGGCTCATGAAGTCCGTGTCGAGCTAGAGCGGCGGCGCGGTGCCGTTCAGGCGGCGCAATGAGCGCTGCATTGATTGCGCTCTGAAACCGATAGAAGCGTCGGTGAGGCGTGGGATCACCTCGCGCGCCGTATGGGTGACCGTGTCCGAAATGTTCGGAACCCGCACAAAGAGGCAAGAAATCGGTCGCTTGGATTGACAAATCGACAAAGTTGTGTGGGATCAGACACTGTATTTATGTGTTAATTCTTCTCCACTGCAATTAAGACCACCATTTGGGGCCATGCTTCTTCGTGAACCGGCTTTCTAACGCAAACTTCTTCTTGATCTTTGGCGGGAAATTTGAGATTCACTGCTTCTCTGCGCAGCAGAAGCCACTTTTGTTCGGTGCTCGAACAAACCCGTTGTTGGTTTCGGCGCTATCCAAGGTAAGGAGATCGAACGATGAAACGAGTATCTGTACTAGCCGCGTTCGTCATGACGGCGGCGGCATTTGTTGCGGGCTGTTCTGGCGAAACCGGGGGCTCGAGCGAGACCGGCAGTGTCAGTGTCAACCTGATTATTGGAAACACCAACGTCACGGCCGTGAGTTTCGAAGTGGTTTGTGAATCGGGGGTCACCCTGAACGGCCAGTTCAATGTCAACGACGAACAGGATCCGCCCGTCTGGGCTGCGATCATGGACCTGCCTGAGGGACCCTGCAAAGTAACGCTGACCGCGTTCGACAACGCAGGCGCTCCGCTCTGTACGGGTTCTGCGGACTTTACGGTAGTGGTAAACGAGACGGTCAAAGTCAACATCGTGTTGACGTGTCTCGGGGACGGACAGGAGCTGCTCGGCACTGTCGATATCGATGCGACATTTGAGGAGGTCCCAGCCAACAACTGTCCACGACTGTACTTCTTGAATGTGGTGCCCGATGAAGTGCCCCCAGAAGGATCGACAGTCACTGTTTTGGTGGGCGATGCGGACGGCGATCCAGTGTCCACGGCGCTGACGGCCACAGGCGGAAGCTTCGTAGATCCATCTGCGCAGTTGACCACCTACACCTGTGATGACGCCAACGGAACCCAAACCGTCTCCGTAATAGCCAGCGACGGCGACCCGGCGTGTGACAAGACCAAGAGCTTCGACGTCACGTGTCCTGGGGTCAACCTCTGTGAGAACGTCGACTGTGACGACGGCAACCCGTGCACAGACGACTCTTGCAATCCGGAGACCGGAGAGTGTGAAACCTCGAACAACACCAACGCGTGTGACGCGGGCCCTGAACTGACCACCAACGGCGATTTCGAAACCGGTAATCTCGATGGTTGGACGCAGTTTTGTACTGGTCCTAACAATGGGACCTGTGAGGCGACGATGGCGCAGGCCAATGGTGGTTCATGGTCGGGCAACGTGGCCACAGCTGGTGCTCCGGCAAACCCACTCATCAAGCAGGCCAACATTGGCATCGGGATTGTGACGCCCAACAGCCCAATCAGCATTTCGTTCGACCTGTTTGGCTCGCTCGAAGGCGCTGGCGGCGTTGTGTTTGCCGAGTTGTTCGGCGAGATCGCCGGCGGGGGCACGTCCAGTAGTGAAATACTCGGCGGCAACCCACTTTTCCCGAGTGATACTTGGACCACCTATTCCTTCGAGACGACCACGGGCCCTGACGTCAGCGGTGGTGTGACACTGCAGCTGGCGGCCATCTGCGGAGCAGAACCGGGCTGTGCAGTCAATGCATACTTCGACAACGTCTCGGTCACCTTTGGGCCAGGCGGCGCCGGCACTTGCAACGAAGGGCTCTGCGTCCCGAACCCAGAATGCACGGTGCCCGCGGACTGCCCGGCTACCGGCAACGAGTGTATCGACCCGGTGTGCAACGCAGGAACCTGCGAGACATCGAACAACACCGACCTGTGCGACGGCGGAAACGGAACCTGCGACGGGCAGGGCAATTGCGTGCCAAACGCAGAATGCACGGTGGATGGGGACTGCCCGGCCACTGGCAACGAGTGTATCGACCCGGTGTGCAACGCAGGAACCTGCGAGACATCGAACAACACCAACGCGTGCGAAAACGACACCGGCACCTGTAGCGCCGGCTTCTGCGTGCCGGCCCCGACGGCCAACGCGTTCATCAAGACGCTGGACCCCCTAGCCGGTTTCAGCGTGAGCGCATCCAACACTCAAGATACGACGAACCTTCCGGATAGCTGGGGCGGCTTCACGCTCCCCCTGGTGATCACCCAAGACCTCGTAGGCCATATCCTGCAGTTTGGCTTCCAGACGAACGCGTCGAACTTCGACAGTTCCGGGAACTTCTACGACAACGTCGTGCTCAACGATCCAGCGGTCCTTTACACACAGGACTTCAATGGGCTCGACATCAACGGCACCGTCATAGGTGACGGATGGACGTTCTTCGTCAATGTGTTTGACAGCGCCGGTACCCGTAAGTTTGGCTATGGCGGGGCTGCGCCCAACGGACCGCAGATCTGTGCGTTAGTTACTGGTGAAGGCGGTGTGGGGCAAGAACCCCAACAACTCAGCGTCTACAGTGACTACAACTGCTGTGGCCTCGGCACTGGCAACGAAGAAGGTCACGGCAACGTAACTGACCTGGTCGAGACCAACGTTTTCCAAGAACGCACGATTGCAGCGGAGGATGTCGGCAAAACCTTCGAATTCGCCTTCCAGGCCAAAGGCGGCAATATCGGACAGTGATCCGAATCACAGCGTCAACCGACGCGTGCTGCGGTAACGGCACCATCAACAGCCGTGACTAAGCAGCCCCAGCGCGACACGGTGGCGGAAGCATCGAGCGACCGCCACCGTGTTTGCGTGATCTTGGACGACATCATTCACTTCTCTTAGATGCGCTTAGTAACCAAAGAGCCATTCGATGAGATCTCTATCGGTCTTAACCACAGCGGTCATGCTCTTGGCCACTTCGCTTGCGGGGTGTGCAAGTGAAACTAGCAGCTCCGGCACCTCCGGTGGCGTGCAAGTCAACCTGATTGTTGGCAGCACCGACGTCACGGCAGTGGGTTTTGACGTCGCTTGTGACTCGGGAATCACTCTGAGCGGCCAGTTCAACGTCAATGACGAACAGGAACCGCCCGTCTGGGCAGCGATCATGTTCTTACCTGCGGGAGACTGCAGCATCACGCTGACCGCGTTCGACGACGCAGGCAATCCCTTGTGTACGGGTTCTGCGGACTTCACGGTAGTGGTAAACGAAACGGTCAAGGTTAACGTGGTGTTGACGTGTGATGGGGACGGAGTGGACCCGCTCGGCAACGTCGATATCGATGCGACATTCGAAACGGTCGCAGGCAACAACTGCCCAAGACTGCACTTCTTGAACGCAGTACCAGATGAAGTGCCTCCGGAAGGATCCGCAGTAACCGTTTTGGTGAGCGATGCCGACGGCGACACGGTTACCACAGCGTTGACCGCCACAGGCGGAAGCTTCCTAGATCGATTCGCGCAGTCGACCATCTATACGTGTGATAACGCCAACGGAAGCCAAACGATCTCGGTGACGGTCAGCGACGGCGACGCGCCGTGCGACAAGACCAAGAGCTTCGAGGTGGAATGTGCGGCGTCTGAGCTGCGGCCCCTGCCGGACATCTACACGACCGGCAACGCGATCAACTACAGCGCGTTCCGGGCCGGTGGACCGGATGCCGGGGAGATCCCCAACGAAGCCGACATCCTCGAGGACCTCGGCCTGTTGCAAACCGCCGGCTTCGACCTGGTGCGTTTGTTCGGCGTAGACGAGGTGTCCGGGGCCGAGAAGATGCTGCAGCTCGCAGCCGCGAACTTCCCCGAAATGCGATTCCAGCAGGGACTCTTTCTCGAGGGCCTCTCGGGCCCCGCGGCCGCGTCGTGCAGTAGCGCATTCAACGACGATCAGGTCGACAACGCCATCCGCCTGGCCAACACCTATGACAATGTCGTCACGGTCAGCGTCGGCAACGAGACGTCGTTCTTCGCGGCGTTCATGCCGTTGAACTGCCTCGAGGGGTATATTGCCGAGACCCGAAACAACGTGACGCAGCCGGTCACGGCGGACGACGACTACACCTTCTACGCAAACTTTTTTGGCAGAAGCCCAGACGGGGTCCTGCGGCTCATCGACTTCGTGTCCATTCACACGTACCCCTTCATCAACTACAGGCAATGGGACTGGCAGCAGCTCGGGGTCCCGGCCGGTCCTCTACGGGCCGAGGCCATGATGAATGCCGCGCTCGCCAAAGCCCAGGACAACTACCAGGCCGTCTACGACTACAGCTACCTCAATGCGTCGGGCACGACCGTCACCATCGGTGAGTCTTTGCCGATCGTCATCGGCGAGACCGGCTGGAAGTGGCGGCAGACCGCGCCCAGCCAAGAAATCGAGACCTATGCCGCGGATCCCGTGAACGCTAAGTGGTACCTCGACCTGATGCGTTCCTGGGAAGGGTCCCCCGGCGGGCCTCGGATCATCATCGATTTCACGTCCTTCGACGAGCGCTGGAAGGGGACGGACGATGGCTGGGGCCTGTGGGACGAGTTCCGGATGCCGCTCTACGCGCTGTGCGACACGCCAGCGGGCTCCGCCTGCAACGACCCCGTATATGAGGGCGCGGGCTTTTTCCCCTGAACCAACGCGATCAGATATGAAACCAACAGAAGGATTCGCCGCTATCGCGATTACAGTTGCCGGATGCTACTCGGGATCCAACAAAGTACATTCGTTGAGCAATGCGAGACTAGGGCAGCAGTCGCCAAGTGCTTTGGTGGCTGGAGAAATCATGGCTGTTGCGTATTCGGGATTTCGGGAAGGCCAGTATCCGGATCGGGGCAACGGCGCCGTGAATCCAAGCCCCGACGAGATTCTCGAGGACCTCAACATTCTCGTCGCGCACGATTTCAATCTGATCCGCCTCTATGATTCCGGCGAAAACTCCCGGCTGACGCTCGAGCTGATCAGGCGGCACCAGCTTCCGATCAAGGTGATGTTGGGTATTTGGCTGGACGCCGAGTTCAGCAATCATGAGGGCTGTCCCTGGCTGGACGAGCCGATACCGGAAAGCCAATTGGCGGCCAACACGTCGAGAAATGCCGCCGAGCTACTACGCGGAATCAAGCTTGCGCAGAACTTTGAAGACATTGTAGTCGCCGTCAATGTCGGCAATGAAGCGCTCGTCGATTGGAACGACCACATGGTGCCAGTGAACAAAGTCATCGCTTATGTTCGGCTCGTGAAGGACGCAATAGACCAGCCTGTCACCGTCGCCGAAAACTACGCATGGTGGATACGCGACGGCGCCGCACTGGCAGCCGAGGTCGATTTTGTCGGCGTACATACCTATCCCGCGTGGGAAGGAAAGACGATCGACGAGGCGCTGGCCTACACGCTTGAGAATATTGAGGGTGTGCGTTCCGCGCTGCCCGACAAGCCCCTCGCAATCCTCGAGGCGGGTTGGGCGACCGTCGCAGTCGAGTTTGGCGACCGGGCCAACGAGGCGAACCAAGCGCGTTATTATCGCGAACTGGAGACATGGGCGCGCAGCACCAATACGACAGTCTTCTTCTTCGAGGCGTTCGACGAGCCATGGAAAGGTGATCCGGATGTTCCGCTCGGGGCTGAAAAACACTGGGGCTTGTTCAACGTCGATAGAACGCCGAAGCAGTTGCTGCAGAGGCTTCCGAGCGCCAATGCGCGGTGATTCACTCACTGTGAAATCATGACCAAACGGGCCTTCGCCATTCCCCAAAACGGGGGCAACGACATTCGTCTGCTCGGTCGGCTGATCGGAGACGTCCTGCGGGAGCAAGCCGGTCAGCACACGTTCGAGCTCGTGGAGCGGGTCCGCCGGATCGCGGTGCAGGAGCGTCGCGCTGGCAGCGCGCCACTCGAGTCGCTCGCCGACGCACTCGCGAGCGCCGACACAGCCGACCAGCTGCACCTCATCCGTGCCTTCGGCTGGTTGTCACTTCTCGCGAACACCGCGGAGGACCTGCACGTCGAGCGGCGCCGGCGCTACCACCGCGATGCGGGCACCGGGTTGCAGCCGGGCAGCCTCGAAGCTGCGCTCGACAAGCTGTTATCGAGCGGTATCGACGCAACACGGATCGCTGCGACGCTCGACGAGTTGACGGTGTCGCCGGTGATCACCGCGCACCCCACCGAGGTCCGCCGCAAGACGGTGCTCTATCACGTCGATACCGTTGCCCACCTACTCCAGCGCCGGGCACGGGCGTCCAATAGCCCCTCGGAGCTCACCGAGATCGACGAGCAGCTCCGCCTCGAAGTGCTCATCCTGTGGCAGACCGCCGAGGTGCGGCTGTCGAAACTGCGGGTCCGTGACGAGATCAACGAGGCCCTGCGCTACTACCGGTCGAGCATCTTTGCGACGGTGCCGGCACTGCAACGGCAAGCCGAAAACCTCGCCGCCGAACGTCTCGGCCAGGCCGTCCACAACCCCCACATGATCTCGATGGGCTCGTGGATCGGCGGCGATCGCGACGGCAACCCCTTCGTCACGGCTTCGGTACTCCGGCTGGCCGTCGAGGCGCAGGCCGCCGAGGCGTATCGCCACCACCTGCTCGCCTTGCACGAGCTATCCCGTGAGCTGTCGATGTCGGCGCGGCTGATAACCCCGTCGCCCGAGCTCGAGCAGTTGGCGGCGGCGTCGCAGGACGACTCGCGGTTTCGCGCCGACGAGCCGTACCGTCGGGCGCTGCGCGCCATGCACGCCCGCACCTGGGGGTTGGCCGCCGAAGTGCTCGACGAGGTCCCCGGCCCGCTACCGCACGCCCGCCTTCCGGCCTACGGCTCGGTCACCGAGCTGCTGCGCGACCTCGACATCGTGATCGCGTCCCTGTGCTCGCACGGCGCCGCTGCTCTTGCTACCGATCGCGTCGAACCGGTGCGGCGCGGCGTCGAGACGTTTGGTACGCACCTTTGCGGACTCGACTTGCGGCAGAACTCAGCGATCCACCAGGAGGTCGTCGCCGAGCTGCTCGCCACCGCCAACGTCCACCCAGACTACCTCTCCCTTCCCGAGGCGCAGCGGGTAACGCTTCTGTCCGCTGAGCTCGAGGGCCCAAGGCCGTTGACTACCCTGCACGGCGACTACTCCGAGCTGACGCGCAGCGAGCTCGACGTACTGCGCGAGGCGGCATCGGCGCACGCCCGATTTGGGCCCAGGACGATCCCGCACTACGTGATCTCGATGGCCGAGTCGGTGAGCGACGTGCTCGAGGTCGCCGTCCTGCTCAGGGAGGTCGGCCTGGTGCGCACCCAAGGCGGAACCGTACGGTCGTTGCTCGACATCGTGCCGCTGTTCGAGACGATCGCCGACCTCCGTAATGCTGAAGCCACGCTGCTCGAGCTGCTCGCCAACCCGCGGTATCGCCAAATCGTTGCCAGCCGTGGCGACCGCCAGGAAGTCATGATCGGCTACTCCGACAGCAATAAGGACGGCGGATACGTCGCCTCGCAGTGGGAGCTCCACCGCGCCCAACGAGCGCTCGTCGGCGCCGCCGACCGATGCGGGGTGCGGATCAGGCTGTTCCACGGCCGCGGCGGCACCGTCGGCCGCGGGGGCGGCCCCGCCTACCAAGCCATCCTGGCGCAACCCCCGGGCTCGGTTCACGGCGCGCTTCGAATGACCGAGCAGGGCGAGATGGTCGCTGCAAAGTACGCCCAGCCGGCTTCGGCGCGGCGGAACCTCGAGACGCTGCTCGCCGCGACACTCGAGGCGAGTTGCCTTGACGCGGAGCAGCTCGGTGATGACGCCGCTCGGTACTCCGACGCCATCGAGCGGCTGGCCGCGTTCGCCCACTCTGCTTATCGGGGGCTGATCGACGGCACAGCGGCCGGCATGCCGGGCCGGTTCGCGGACTTCTTCCGGGCGATCACGCCAATCGGCGAGATCGCCTCGCTCAATATCGGGAGCCGACCTGCCTCACGCCGCAACTCCGACCGCATCGAGGATCTGCGCGCCATCCCCTGGGTGTTCGGCTGGAGCCAGTGCCGACTCAATATTCCCGGGTGGTTCGGCGCAGGGTCCGCGTTCGAAGCGTTCGCGACCGGCGACGAGGAGCGCAAGTTGCTCCGCGAGATGCAAGACCGATGGCCATTCTTTAGCGCGATGCTCAGCAACATGGGCATGGTCCTCGCCAAGACCGACCTGGCGATCGGGCGCCGCTACGCCGAAGCCCTCGTAGACGATGTCGAGCTGCGCGATCGGGTGTTCGAGATCATCGCCGCAGAGCACGATCTCACCCGGCGGTGGCACGCCGAGCTGACGGGGTCGGAAGACCCCCTCGACGACAACCCGACGCTGGCGCGCAGCATCCGCAACCGCTTCCCGTACCTCGATCCGCTGCACGTGATGCAGGTCGACCTGCTGCGCCGGCACCGTGCGGGCGAGCGCGGTGAGCTTTTGGAGCGCGGCATCCAGCTGACGCTGAACACGATCGCGACCGGACTGCGCAACAGCGGATGATCTGGACTGAGCTCGGAGAGCGATTCACTCGACCAGCACCAGCGAACCAAACAGCCCCGCGTCTTTCCAGCCACGATCCTTTTCTTCCCCCGGCGCCGATTCAGAGCCTATGAAGTTCTCACGAAGCTCGCTGCCGTCGTTATCACACCAGGCGATCATTAGCCCCATCACTTTGCCGGCAGATAGCTTCACCGGCACGTTTTTGTCCGAACCGTCCACGTAGTCGTCCGTGTAGATGTCTATCGCCAGCTCCCAGACGATCTTGGGGCCATGCGCCTTCCAACGGCTCTGCACGTGATGGGAGTAGCTGCGCGGTAACTTGTCGGTGCCGATGTCGATCGCCTGATTGTCGAGCGACATGTGGTAGGCAAAGGCGTTGTGATTGTATTGGTGATTGCCGCCCGAGTAGTCCTCGTCAAGGAAGATCTCCAGACAGTCGTCGTCCCAATACTGGACGAGCGGATCGCGGTGGCCGTCGAACAACACGTCGTCGACGAGCTCGGCGAGAATGTAAATTCTCTCGGCGGTCCAGACCACCTTGAAGCGACCTTGGAAATCCTCGGCTGAATACTCGGGTCCGAGCCAGCGATGCTTGAGCTCGTGCCAGCGAGCTCGCTTCCAGATCGCTTCATCGGCGACGCCGTCCACCGTGGGCGCACGCTGGGCCTTGGGAGCACGGTACTCGCTGCGTCCCGGGTAGTGAGTCAGGCGTTTGGCCGAAGCGATCGCCGGTGCAGGCGCCAAGGTGACTGCAATCACAAAACCCAAAATGGCTCTACTGCTCATACTTCAGGTTGCCGTCCTTGTCCCACAGCCCCCAGTAGGCGCCGACATCCCCCTCATCGCCGACCTTCCAGGCTTCGTCGAACGACGAGAAATAAAAGATCTCGATACCCTCCGTGTGCGCCCACTGGTAAGTCCTGATGAAGTACTCCAATGCATTGTCGTAAGAGGGTATCGCCGCACCGAAAGGAGACCCGACGGTTGGCCAACCGGTCTCGCTGATAATGACTTTCTTGCCATCCGCGACGTTCTGCGCCCGTCGATACATTTCTTTCATGTACAACAGGGCATACTCCGCGGGGCAGCTTTCCCAGAAGGGATAGCAATTGACCAGCAGCGTATCGCAGGCCGCGGTCACGCGGGGATGATTCTCGAACAGGAAATAGGCATCGACAGTGCCCACCGGGACACCGGGGACGGCGGCCCTCGCGCGCTGAATGTAATCGATTAGCTGGTCCTCGGTCAGGTCTTCGCGCAGCATGACTTCGTTGCCGACCGCAAGGATGTTGGCATGCCCTGCACGGGCGACCTTGATTCCATTACGGAGCTGCATCTCGTTCATGTCGAGGTCCTCCGACAACCCGACCCCGACCATGGTCCTGAGACCGTTCTCATGCGCGATGCGCGGCGTTTCCTGGTGGCCCTCGATACACGAGAAACTTCGGATCCAGTGTGTGTACGGCTGAATGATGTCTAGCCGCTGGCGGATCTGGTGCTCGCTGATCTCGGTCCCAGGAGACTGCCCCTCGATGTAGGGGCTAAACGACATTCCATGGATCTTCTGCCGAAGGATTATCCGGAGGAGCTCGATCTTCTTCGCTCGCGGCATCTGGGAAAAATCTGTACCCAGAAGCCCAGGGAACCCTGGCACTTTGTAACCCGATCGTCTGAGCGATACGGCGGCGCTCGACCGGGAGCTCACGGGAAAATGGTCGTTAGGCGTTTTAGACACAGTCGATCCTCCTAGACGCAAACGCCGCGCCACCGCGCGACTCTAGCACGTTCGGCCGCTATGAATGCGAGCTGGGCGCAGGAAACCTCCCCCACATCCAGACGATGAAGAAGATGCCCAAGGCGGGGAATAAGACCGCCCCTACGTAGCCTTCACCGAATACGTCTAAGGCAAACAGGCTCAGGAACAACGCGAAGAGGATGATCATCTTTGTCATGAAGATGGTGCATGAAACCCGCGGCATCGAGCTCGAAGACATGCGCGGCTAGCAGCGACGCACCCCGTAACAATTGGCGTGCCTGAAGGCGAGCCCTTGGGCGAACCGCTTGTCTCGGTTAAGACCGACAGCCTAGGGTGTCGGTCTCAACCAAGAGAAATGATCCGGCCTGGACCCGGCTTCCCAAGAGCCCCAGGCGGGATCACTGTCCGATATTGCCGGCTTTGGCCTGGAAGATGAATTCGAAGGTTTTGCCGACATCCTCCGCTGCAATCGTGCGTTCTTGGAAAACGTTGGTCTCGACCAGGTCAGTTCCGTTGCCGTGACCTTCTTCGTTCGTACCGCCGAGACCGCAGCAATTGTAGTCACTGAAGACGCTGAGTTGTTGGGGTTCTTGCTCCAGACCGCCTTGTCCGGAAACTATCCCCGAGATAAAGCCGGTGCCGTTGGGCGCGGCCCCGCCATAGCCAAACTTACGGGTACCGGCGCTGTCAAACACATTGACGAAAAACGCCCATCCGTCACCTACCGTACTGGCTGTAATGTCGAGCCCATTGAAGTCCTGTGTGTAAAGGACCGCGGGATCGTTGAGCACGACGTTGTCGTAGAAGTTGTTGGTATTGTCGAAGTTCGACGCGTTCGTCTGGAAGCCAAACTGCAGGATATGGCCTACGAGGTCTTGGGTGATCACCAGGGGGAGCGTGAAGCCGCCCCAGCTATCCGGCAGGTTCGTCGTATCTTGAGTATTGGATGCGCTCACGCTGAAACCGGCGTTGGGGTCCAGCGTCTTGATGAAGCCGTTGGCCGTCGGGGCCGGCACGCAGAAGCCGGCGTTGCACTTGCCGCCGTCATTGTTGCAGGCGGTTTCGTCGGCCACGTTCGACTCTTCGCACAGACCGTTCGCGGGGTTGCACTCCGCCACGGTGCAGTCGTTGCCCGTGTCGTCACAAACGACGCCTGCGCACGGGTCGGTCGTCACGCACTGGCCGTCTTGGCAAGTGCCGGTGTCGTCGTCGCACGCGTTGGTGTTGTTCGATGTCTCACAGGTTCCCGCGTTACACACCGGGTCGATGCACTCGTTGCCAGTGGCCGGGCAGTCCCCGTCCACCGCGCACTCTGGGTTCGGCACGCAAACGCCTGCGTCGCAGGTCCCGTCTCCGCCGTCGCACGCATTGGTGTTGTTCGAGGTCCCGCAGGTTCCCGCGTTACACGCCGCGTCGATGCATTCGTTGCCAGTGGCCGGGCAGTCCCCGTCCACCGTGCACTCTGGGTTCGGCACGCAAACGCCTTCGCTGCAAGTGCCGGTGTCGTCGTTGCACGCGTTGCTGTTGTTCGAAGTTTCACACATTCCGTCCGCCGGATTGCAAGCCTCGTCCGTGCACTCGTTGCCGTCGTCTTCGCAGACGACATCCATGCAGAGCTCCTTGGGGACGCACTCACCACCCATGCACATCCCGGCGCCACCGTCGCAGTCGGTGTTGTCGGCGACGTTCGAGGTTTCGCAGAAGCCGGTGCCTGAGTTGCATGCCGCTGTGGTGCACTCGTTGCCGGTGTCTTCACAGATCACCCCCTCGCAGGGCTCCCCATCGCCCGCGAAGCATTCGATGGGGACGGTGTGCATGTCCATGCAGTGCGTGCCGCCGTCATCGGTCACGAGAATTGTGATCGCGTCGTCACCGACCGCGGTGCAAGTATAGGTGGTCGACTGGGCGATCGGGTCGGCGATGACGCCGCTGCCCGAGCTCCACATGTAGAAGATCGGGTCGCCCTCGTCGTCGGTCGCCATCGCGAAGAGATCAATATCGTTGCCAACCGAAGTCTCCAACGGCGACACATCGGCCCAGTTGATGTACGGGCAGATGTTGAGCTCGCCGTTGACTCGCACGGCACCGAAACGCCGTGGCGGCTTGCAGTTCATCATGACGTCCACTTCGGTCACCTCGCCGACCTTGATGTCGAACATTGCCGAGCCCTTGCAGGTCGTCTCCTTTTCGGGAGACACCGCTTCCAGCGTGATCGTGTAGCCATCCCCCGGCTCGAGCCCGTACGCTTGGACTGAAGCCGTCGCTCCGTTGGCGCTGGTGTTGATGGTGCCCGACTTGATCTCCTCGCCTCCGCGGGTGATCGACCACTGCACTTCATCGATTTCGGCGTCGCCATTGATGACGAGCTCCAGCGAGAGCGAGCCAGACTCGCCTTCAGTGTTGGTAGCGCATCCTGCGACGGCGAATACGAGCGCCATGCTCAAGACCAGGGAAGACAACAAACGGGAACCGGGCATGGGGGCCTCCGAACAGCCAAGGGGGGGATTTCGACGCTACCACCGTCTCGGGACGATTTTCAAGCGTCTTGGGCCGATCCGAGACCCTCGAAGGCTACGATTTGTTGTGCGATCGCTCACTTATCGCACCGATCGCATCGCGCGCCGCAGTTGGCCGACTCACTCGATGGCGCGGGCGGCTTCGAAGGCGGCACGCGCGAGGATCACGACGACGATGAACGCAAACACCATGCCGACCACTCCTCCAACGTAGGCGAGCGCGGCCCAGACGCCGCCCTCGCCGTGGGTCGTAGCGGCTGGGGACAACCCTCGGTTGGCCGATAAATTGGCCGCCCAGTAAAAGAGCGTATTGCCCCAACCGACGATGATCAGTCCCCAGCCTGTCCAAAATGCCCCGCGTCCCTGTAGGTTGAGCTTACCCATGAGCAGCGCGAGACCTGCGATCATCACGCCGTTGAGGATCCCGCCGACGTGAGCCGACACCCAGCCCCGCGTCGACCCGGGCACGGTGACCTCCCAGGTCGGGAACGGCCACAACGCTACTGCGCCGAGCAGGGAGAACGTTAAGAGCACGCCCGCGACTAGGCCTATCAACAAGACCAGCATCCCGTGGCCGATCACCTGGCGTTGCAGTCGTTCGGTCCCCCGCGCCGAGAGGTCAGTATTCATCCAAACCTTCCTTCCCTGTTTTGGCGCTAAGCGCGCTTCAGCATCTGTTCCACGTCGCCGTCGGTGAGACTATGGGGATCCGCTCCCCCCGCAATACGCTCCCGCCAGGCAACCGCCACGTCGTTCTGCGCTTCGTTGCAAATGGGGTGATTTCGAGGGTGGTACTTGCGAGAGAGCACTGGAAGGGCTGCATACGCCAAATTCAACCCAAAGGAGAGAAAGAACTTCCAGGCCCGGAGCGCGCGTAGCGGCTTGCGATAATACCCTTCGGTCCGAACCATCGCTGCATACCCCTTGAAGGTCTCACGCAGGATGTGCCCAAAGGCGTAAAGCACCATCCAGCGACGATACCATTCGTGTTTCGCATAGAACGCCTTGTAGAAATCGAACGCGACCGCGCCATGTTCGACTTCCTCCACCTGATGCCAAACCCATAGGGCTCGCATTTTGGGATCTGCATCGGCCATGAACTCCTCGTAGCGATCGAGAACGATCATTCCGCCAAGATAGGTGAACGTCTCGTAGCCCGCGGTGAATCCGATCTGAAACTTCTTGTCTCGCGTGGCGAGCGCATCTTCGAAGTGAACCCGCGCTTCCTCATCCAGCTCCGCGACTCGAGGATAGCGATGCGCCATGGCCTTGTTCCAACCGACGAAGTTGAACGCATGAAACGCTTCCTGGCCCATGATCGCATGCACATCCTCAGCGAGCTTCGGATCCGTCAGCTCGCCCCGGTACTTGCGCATGACTTCCACCAAGAAGCGCTCGAAATAGGGGACGTGAATCCCGAGAGCGTTGATGAACATCGAGAAATCCGGACAACTGCGGCTCCAGATCGGATGGTGCTCTTCGTGGGCGCCATCCTCGTCCAACTTGAACCGCAGCCTCCGCACCGGGATGTTGTCCATCGGGTGGGCAGCCATGTTTGTACCAGTACGGTACCGCCGGCCGAGCAATAGATCTAGTGGCTACTCTTCGATGAGCTCGAAATCCGCTTTTTCAGCACCGCAGTCGGGGCAGCACCAATCGTCGGGCACATCTTCCATCTTCGTGCCCGGCGAAACGCCGCTATCCGGATCACCCTCAGCCTCATCGTAGATGTGGTTACAGATAATGCATCGCCACTTACGCATAACTCGGCTGGTACTATCGCCGAGGCGCCGTCAGGTCAACGCGTGGATACGCGCCATCGCAGGCTGCTATACTGCACCATCGTGACTGACGATTGTGCGCTTACGGCCACCATGCATGCGACTGCCGCCGAGGCGCTTCAAGCGGTCGAAAGAGCCTTTGCGAAAGCCCATGTGTTCTTGACCGAAGCCCATCAACTGGGCGGTTTGGCCTTGGTCGTGCACTGGGACATGGAGGGGGACCACCGTCAGCTGCTTGTCGACGCACTGCTCGAGGCGTCGCTCGACCTCGATGAGAGCGCGTTCGAAACCCTGCGAGGGCCTTGGGAAGGGGTGCTGACCGGCTCGCTCCACGTCACCCTCGATCATGAAGGCAGAGACAGCAAGGTGCCCGTGCCAGCGGTTCCCGGCTGAGTCGCCGGACCACTGCTCACGATTCGGACGCATCGGCATTGCGAAACGACAAGACACGGTTTCGCCTTTGACAATCGCCTGCCCATCCACAAACCTCGGATGCGGATCTGCCATCGTGAGGTCCAACCGCAACCATGGGATCGATTCTCCCGAACGACGATCAGAAACAGCTTCTATCCGCGGTCGGTCGCGTCCTTGCTCGTCATGCCAGCGAGTGGAATGCGAAACGCTCGGGCGACGCACTGACAGATCTTCGGGCGGCACAAGAGGCTCTCGCCGCAATGATGGGTCGGGACTCCGCGGCCCCCAAAGCGACTGGCGCACGAATACGGAGTTTCTGGGGATGGGGCTACGAGGATGACGGACCAGACCCGCGGATGGTGGAGGTGTTGCTCGAGTTCATCAAGGCGCGCTTCGGTCTCGATGACTTCGTGGATACTCCAGCGCCGCGGCTAGAGGACATCACCCTTCGGGCTCCCCGGTTCGCGCTTCCTGCCCACTTTAGGCCATTCTGCACGGACGACAAGCACGAGCGCGTTTCGCACAGCTACGGCCTAGCGTATCGCGACATCGTCCGTGGCCTACACCGCCTGTACGACAACCCAACCGACTACGTCGCGTTCCCGAACACCGAGGATCAGATCCTGGCGCTGATCCGGTTTTGCGAGGAAGAGCAAGTGAGCCTGACGCCCTACGGTGGCGGCACCAGCGTCGTTGGCGGCGTCGAGCCCACCAGGTCGCAGAAATACAAAGGCACCATCTCGCTCGACATGCGCAACTTCAACCAAGTGCTCGAAGTGGACGAAGTGTCGCGCGCAGCCCGCGTGCAAGCGGGCATCTTCGGCCCGGCACTCGAGGCGGCACTCAAGCCCTATGGATTGAGCCCGCGGTTTTATCCGCAGAGTTTCGAGTTCTCGACGCTCGGCGGTTGGATCGCCACGCGCGCCGGCGGTCACTACTGCACGCTCTACACGCACATCGACGACATCGTCGAATCGGTGCGCGTCGTCACGCCGAAGGGCATCCACACCACGCGTCGTTTGCCCGCGTCCGGCGCAGGACCGAGTCAGGAGCGATTGTGGCTCGGCTCGGAGGGTACGCTCGGGGTCATCACCGAAGCATGGATTCGGCTGCACGCCCGCCCGCGCTATCGCTCCTCGGTCACCGTGAAGTTCGAGGACTTCATGGATGGCGCCGGAGCGGTTCGCGAGCTTTCACAAGGCAAGTTGTATCCGGTGAACTGCCGCTTGGTCAGTCGGATGGAAGCAGTCGCGATGGGCCTTGGTGACGGAAAACACGCGATGCTGATCCTCGGGTTCGAGTCTGAACACTACCCGCAGCAAGCGATGACGACCCAGGCGCTCAAGGTCTGCCGCAAGCACGGCGGACGATACAACCGGCGCAAGGTTCGGCATACCGAACAGACCGTCCGAAAAGGCTCGGCGGGTAACTGGCGCAACAACTTCATCCGGGCGCCCTACATCCGAGATGTCATGGCGAAAAAGGGCATGATCTCCGAGACGTTCGAGAGCGCGGTCACTTGGAACCAATTCGAAAGGTTTCATTCCAATGTCCTTGGCGCCGCGCAGAAGGCGTTTGATGTGCACTGCCGGGGACGCGGGATCATTACTTGCCGATTCACGCACCTCTATCCGGACGGTCCGGCACCGTACTACACGGTCTTTGCGTGGGCCGAGCCGGGCAAGCAGTTGGAGACCTGGGACGCGATCAAGGCGGCCGTGTCCGACGCCATCATCGACAACGGCGGCACGATCACCCATCACCACGCCGTCGGTCGCGATCATCGGCCGTGGTACGAACGGGAACGCGGCGAGCTCTTCGAGACGACGCTTGCGGGACTCAAATCAACGCTCGACCCCAACTGGGTATTGAACCCCGGCGTCCTGTTGAAGGAGAAATAGGCAAAGCCCTTTCGCGATACATCGATTACTACGAGGAATAGACGGGCAAAACGATGCTACGCTCGCGGCATGAGCATCAAAGTCCACCATCTCAACTTCTCCCGCTCGTTGCGCGCTCTCTGGCTCCTCGAGGAGCTCGAGCTCGACTACACCATTCAAGCCTGGGAGCGCGACAAGGACTTCCGGGCGCCGTCAGCAGCGGCTGATGTCCATCCCCTCGGTCGGTTTCCGATGGTCGAAGTCGACGGGCGCGTGCTCGTCGAGTCGGGTGCGGTGCTCGAGTACTTCGCGGACCGCGAGGGAAAGCTGAGGCCGACCGACGAGACCGAGAAGATCGAGTGCACGATGTTCCTGCACTACGCGGAGGGCTCGCTCATGCCGCCGTTGCTGGTGCAGCTCATCTTCACGAGGTTACGCGCGGCGCCGATGCCCTTCTTCATCAAGCCCATCGCCAGAGGCATCGCGGACCAAGTCGACAAGAGCTACACCCGCCCCGCCCTCGACCTGCATCTCGGATTCGTGGAGAAGACGCTCGGGGAGCGTCCGTACTTCGCCGGCAACAACTTCTCGATCGCGGACATTCAAATGTTCTACGCGGTGGAGGCCGCCCTATTCCGAGCCTCGGGCGAGCGTCCCAACATGCGGGCGTGGCGCGACCGAGTCATCAGCCGCCCGGCCTACCAACGCGCCGAGGCCAAGGGCGGCAAGGCCGTTCCTCCAAGCAAGGCGTGAGTCAACGCGCTATGAGCTCCGAGTCGTCGATTCGCCGTTCTGGTCCGTGGTCCAACGACCGCGTACGGGAGTTTCTCGCCGAAGCGCGCATTCCGATGCGGCTTGCGGCGAACACCGATACGGGGTTTCCCGTCGTCTTGTCGCTTTGGTTTCTGCCGGAGGGCGACGAGTTGCTCGCGGCGGTCCATCAGGATTCGCGGATCGCGATGCGCTTGAAGGAAGACTCGCGATGCGCCTTCGAGGTCGCCCCGAACGAGCCGCCGTACTGCGGCGTCCGCGGACAGGCCAGGGCCAGCCTCGAATCGGAGGGGGCGGGAGAGCTTCTGGAACGTCTTCTCGACCGGTACTTGGGGTCGACCCAGTCGAGCCTCGGACGCTTTCTGCTCGGACGTGCCCAAGAAGAGCTCGTCATTCGCTTACAGCCTTTATGGATCGGCTCCTGGGATTACAGCGATCGCATGAACGACGCGGTGTAGCCCAAAGTGTTACCGATGGGCGCGCCAGTACACTACACGGCTCCATTGCGAATATGGCCTTAGCTGCGTACTCTTCCTCAGACAAAGAGGCGTTAACAGTTATTAGACCCTCATTCGCAGGAGCAATAACAATGGCTCGCAATACATCCATCGCGCAGGGATTGGCAGTCGCTGCGTTGTGTCTCAGTTTACCCGCCGCCGCGGCTGATCTCCCCAAGAAGGGAAAATACTCGGGTCACTATGGTTGGACCTTCATCGGGCAAGTACAGCAGCTGGGAGAAGACCGGACAGTCTACGCTGGCGTCGTGCCCGGGGTCATGTTCAATGACAAGGGTAAGGGCTTCATGCACAAAGCCCGAGTCGATTGCACGCTTTATAACGATGTCAATAAGGGACGTGCCAATGCGACCGGGACGTGCGTGGTGACGGACGCAGATGGGGACAAAATCTTCGTCGAGTGGAAATGCTCGGGTGTGATGCCTGCGTGTCCGGGCACGGAACGCTTTGTGGGTGGGACCGGCAAATACAAAGGGATAACCGGCAAACAAACATTTCAGGGTAACTTCATAGGTGACACTGGCGCGGGCTGGTCCGACTGGAAAGGAGAGTACAAGCTTCCGTAGGAGAGCGATCGTGGGCGGCACGGTACGTGGCAACTACGCTATCTTGTACGCTACGAAAACCGATATAGGACTCCCGTGAGCCTCTCGGACTCCTCCCAGAGCTTGTCGGCGTCATGAGTGTTTCGCGAGGCCCTGCTGGATTGCACCTGCACTGGAGATCCGCTCATTTGAAAGAGCCCGTCGGGTCCATAGTATTGTCCGCCGCGAACTGTCGGATCCGCCGATGCTCTAATTTGCGGAAGGGCACCGCTCTTAGGACCCTGTACGACGCGCTTGAGAACTGGCTTGAGCAGCCGCATAAAGAACTCGTCTTCAATGTGCTTTCCTAGGTCCGTCTGGGCGGCACCTGGGTGGGCAGCCAAAGACATGCAGTCGACGCCATGTCGTTCGAGGCGACGTTGTAGCTCATAGGCGAACAACAGGTTCGCGAGTTTGGAGCGGCTGTAGGCTTTGAATGGCGTATAGCCTCTTTCATTTTGAAAAAGCAGGTTGCCGAAGTCCATCGTGCCGGCGCGATGGCCGGAACTGCTGACAGTGACGACCCTGGACCCGGGGGTACGCGCGAGCACGTCCAGCAGTCGACCGGTCAGCGCAAAATGCCCAAGGTGATTCGTGCCCATCTGACTTTCAAAGCCGTCTTGAGTCAGGCGATAAGGCGTGTTCATGATGCCTGCGTTGTTCAGTAAGACGTCCAGGCGGCGGCAGTGGGTACCGAACTCCGTTGCGAAGCCTTCTATGGACGACAAGTCCTGCAGATCAAGCTTCATCACACGCAGCCTTGCGTCCGGCAAACGCGTCGCAATCTCTTGCTTCGCGCTTTGTCCGCGACTGACTGAGCGGCAGGCGAGGATCACCTCGGCCCCCTTGCTCGCCAGCACCCTGGCAGACTCGAAGCCCAAGCCGCTGTTGCCGCCCGTGACAACGACCGTTTTCCCACTCAACTCCGGGACGTCTCGCGCGGTCCAATCTGCCACGTGGGGTCGCAGACTATGCAGCGGTGTCCTTCGACTTTGAGCTCGCGAGCCTGTCGACTGGGACAAACCTCGTGGGCACGCTGTTCTTTCGCATGGGCCGTTCTTCGCCCATAAGTTCTTCCTGAACCCAACGCCTGAACATGTTGACCTTCTCGAACCCTTTGGGAACGTCATCGAAGAAGTTGTACGGGGCCTTTTCGAAGAACACGCGACGGTCCTGCGTGTGCAGATAGTAGGTCTGACCGAACATGGCCCAGGGGTAGAGGATGTTCATGAAGGTCTTCATGTCAAACTTCAGTTTCCACTCTCGCGGCTCCATGTACAGGGCGATGGTCCACTCTGTCACCTCGTCCTCAATCGGTGTCGTGCAGTGGATAACTCGAGCTTCAAAGTTGCCGTTCTTTACGAAGTTGACGTGAATCCCGAGTCCATGGAACTCCGTATCCATGCGGATGTCCATCAGGTCGCCGTCGACTCCCTTCACCTTGAACGGCCCGATCTTAGGCGCGGGGACTCTCATGGTGTTCTTCGTCGCGAACCGATGTTTCTCGTGATAGACCTTTGGTTCTGCCTTGTACCGGTTCGCCTTGTGCAACAGCATGAAGTGCTGGTCGTCTACGATATTTTCATGCAGCGGTGCCATATGCGTCGGCGTGATCGAGCGAGCGAAGGCCTGCCGCGGGAACTTGCTCACGTCCGGAAGGTCCAGCTCCCAGGTGGGTTCGCCAATGCCATTTTCGCTGTCGACATCGAACCAGAACATGATCAGGTCGTTGACCTCACGCACGGGATGGCATGGAATGCAGTTGCTTGGGTCGCTGCGGAACTCGCTCGGTCCGCTTTGCGGCACGCCGTTTTCAAACGAATATCGATGATAGGCGCAGGTGAGTTTGCCGTCTTTCACCTCGCCCATGGGCGCAAACATCCCATCCATGTGGGCGCAGCGATTGGAGTGAATGACGGGCTTGCCCTCGCTATTGCGATAGGCGACGAGGTCGAGCCCATTGAGCTTCTTGTGAACGAGTTCACCCTCCGCCAGGTCTTTGGATGGAACGAACAGATACCACCCGGAGAAATACCTAGGGAAGTCTCCGTGCCTGCGTTCGTAGTCTCCTTTGGGCAGAAAGATTTGCGAGTCTTTGACAACGTTGTGCACAAAGAGCCGCGCGAGGAACTGCGCGAAGAAGGCCTTGGTTTCCACGTCTTTGATTCTCATCGTCCACTACTCCCACCTAACGAGCGTTAGTCCGTGCCTAACGATTGTTAGGTAACCTGTTCGGGCCGGTGGCGTCAAGTCTCAACGGCGGCGCCGAGCTGGACGGGCTGTCGGCCAGGGTGCTAGAGGCTGAGAAAATGGGCCAAAACCACACCACCAGGGAGCGTCTGCTCGAGGCCGCCGCCAAGGAAATCGCGCGGCATGGCTTCAAAGGGGCTTCGCTCCGGGGCGTGGCAGAAAGAGCGGACATCCGCGCAGCCAGTATCTTCCACTTCTTTCCCGGGGGAAAAGAAGAGCTGGCCCGCGCGATGCTGGAACACATCATGGAGACGATTGCGACGCGGATGACGCCGACGATCGACGCTGGGTCCGACCTTCCACCCGCCGACCTCATTGTGCAGTGCGCGGCGCAACTGTGGGACTTCCTGGGAGAGCACCCCGAGTACGCAGGCGCTCTCATGCGCGAGGTATTCGAACCGGACGAGGAGGCGATCATCGAAGTCGTGCGCGAAAACGGGCAGCGCATCGTCAAGTTGGCCACCACTTACCTCAAGGCCGCTCAGGCTGCCGGCGACCTAGCGGACTTCAACGTGAGGCGCTTCCTGCTCCGCCTCGCCTCGTTCACAGTCACCTTCCACGCCTCCCCCACCATGCGGCGCTACATCCTCGGCGCACGCTATTCGGCGGGAGACGAACGAGAAGCGTTCCTCCAATCGATACGCGAGGAAATCACCGGCAACGGGCCTGTTCGGGAGCGAACATAAGTAGATCCGACCGGACCGTGGTTGGCGTTCGGTGCGGGTGGAGCGATAGTCCCGAGGAGCGTATGTTTGCCGCTCCCCGAGGAGACCACGATGACCAGCGAAACGAAATGCCCTTTCTATCATCCCGCAGGCGACGGCCAGTCGAACCGTGACTGGTGGCCGAACCAGTTGCGTCTGGACATCCTGCACCAGCATTCCGCCAAGTCCGATCCGATGGGTGGCGACTTTGACTATGCCGAGGAGTTCAAGAGCCTCGACCTGGCGGCTGTAAAGAAGGATCTCGCGGCACTGATGACCGATTCCCAAGACTGGTGGCCGGCAGACTTCGGTCACTACGGGCCCTTCTTCATTCGCATGGCGTGGCACAGCGCCGGTACGTACCGCATCGGTGACGGCCGTGGCGGCGGCGGCAGGGGCCAGCAGCGCTTCGCGCCGCTCAACAGTTGGCCGGACAACGCCAACCTGGACAAGGCGCGACGTTTGCTTTGGCCGATCAAGCAGAAGTATGGGCGCAAGCTTTCCTGGGCCGACCTCATGATTCTTACCGGCAACGTCGCTCTCGAAACCATGGGGTTCAAGACCTTCGGTTTCGGTGGCGGTCGCGAGGACGTCTGGGAACCCGATGAGGACGTATACTGGGGCTCCGAGGACACCTGGCTCGGTGGCGACGAGCGCTATTCCGGCGAGCGCGACCTCGAAAGGCCGCTCGGCGCGGTGCAGATGGGCCTGATTTACGTGAATCCCCAGGGCCCGGACGGCAACCCGGATCCAGTCGCGGCGGCCAAGGATATCCGTGAGACCTTCGGCCGCATGGCGATGAACGACGAAGAGACGGTCGCGCTGATCGCCGGCGGCCACACCTTCGGCAAGTGCCACGGTGCCGCGCCCGACTCAAAGCTGGGGCCCGGGCCCGAAGGGGCCGGCATCGAGGAGCAGGGCCTCGGCTGGAATAGCAACCACGGCTCAGGCAAAGGCGGTGACGCGATCACGAGCGGCCTGGAAGTCACTTGGACCACCACGCCGACGAAGTGGAGCAACGACTACTTCTCGCACCTGTTCGGCTACGAATGGGAACGGACCAAGAGCCCTGGTGGCGCGCATCAGTGGGTGCCGAAGGATGGTGCGGGTGCCGGCACGGTTCCGGATGCGCACGACCCGAACGAGCGTCACGCACCGACCATGCTCACCACGGACCTCTCTCTGCGGTTCGATCCTGCGTATGAAAAGATCTCTAGGCGCTTCCACGAAAATCCGGACGAGCTCGCGGACGCATTCGCCCGGGCGTGGTTCAAGCTCACGCACCGTGACATGGGCCCGCGCGCACGCTATCTCGGCCCGGACGTTCCTGCGGAAGAGCTCATCTGGCAGGACCCGATCCCCGCGGTCGATCACGCGTTGATCGATGATGACGACGTGGCCGCCCTCAAGGCCAAGGTCCTAGCGTCGGGCCTGTCAATTTCGCGACTGGTTTCGACCGCTTGGGCGTCGGCGTCCACCTTCCGAGGCTCGGACAAGCGTGGCGGTGCCAACGGTGCGCGCATTCGTCTCGCCCCGCAGAAGGATTGGGAAGCCAACGAGCCTCGGCAACTCGCGGAGGTCTTGAAGACCCTCGAGCACATCCAAAGCGACTTCAACGGCGCGCGGTCCGACGGCAAGAAAGTCTCGCTCGCCGACCTGATCGTGCTCGGCGGTTGCGCAGGCATCGAGCAGTCGCTGAAAAACGCCGGTCACGAGGCGACCGTTCCATTCACACCGGGACGCATGGATGCCTCGGAGGAGCAGACCGACGTCGAGTCCTTCGAGCCGCTCGAGCCGGTCGCAGATGGCTTCCGCAACTACCAGAAGGGAAAATACGCCGTGTCGTCCGAGGCGCTGCTCGTCGACAAAGCGCAGTTGCTGACCCTGACCGCGCCCGAGATGACGGTGCTCGTTGGCGGCATGCGCGTACTCAACACCAACGTCGGTCAGTCCAAGCATGGCGTCTTCACCAAGCGGCCTGAAGCGCTGACCAACGACTTCTTCACGAACCTGCTCGACATGCGCACGGAGTGGAAGCCGGTGTCGGACGACAATCACGTGTTCGAAGGGCGCGACCGCAAGACGGGCGAGCTGAAGTGGACGGGCACGCGTGTCGATCTCGTCTTCGGTTCAAACTCCCAGCTTCGGGCACTGGCGGAAGTCTATGGAAGCTCTGACGGGCAAGAGAAGCTCGTCGAGGACTTCATAGCGGCATGGACGAAGGTGATGGATCTCGATCGCTTCGACGTCGCGTGATCTCAACAATCCACAGACCTCGACGCGCAGATCCGACACGCAGATCCGACACGCAGATCCAACCGTGGTTCCCGCAGATCCAACCGTGGTTGGCGTTGGTTCCAAGCGAGAGACACGCAGATCCCACGCAGATCCGACCGTGGTTGGCGTTGGTTCCAAGCGAGAGAAGGGCGAGCCGAGTGCATGGTGACGGCAGAACTTGCGCGTCCGGGCGTGTCGGCCGACCCTTCGGGCCCTCCAATGCGGACAAGTGAGCCGGGTAACGACCATCGCCCCCTCGCAACGAGCCCAGCGGACACACCCCGGCGCTGCCGCCCCTTCGGGCAGCCCCTTCGCGTCTAGTCAGGCTTGCTGAGAAGGCGCCCCTACGGCGCCGGCCCACACCGTGCCCCGTGGCACACGCGCATCCACCAAGTGCCTTGCGGGAAGCAGACGCTTCGGTCTCCCGCAGTCCACGCCGCAAGCGCCCGCGCGTACTGCGCCTTGAACGCACGCAGGCGCTTCACTGCTTTGGTCGCCGCCCCACGATGGCCTGCCGCGGCAAACTGAGGATTCAGGCTCCCGAACACCTCGTAGCTCTTGGCCCGTTTGGTGTGCGGGAGTCGGAGCACCCGCCTCGGCCCGACAAAGGGGATACCGGTGCGCTTGGCCTTGTTCCATGCCTGGTGCTGTTTCTCACGCACCCGCTCGGCAATGCGCTCCCGCGCGAGCTCCGGCCCATAGTCGAGCTCGAGCGCCGCCGGCATCTCCAACCGAAGCTCGATCTCCTCGGGCCACTTGGAATTGTCAGGATTGAAGTAGTGCGCCGGTCGCTTGACCTTGATGACGCGGGTACCGACGTGCCCCGGAAGCGTATGCGCGCCGGGCCAATCCTTAGCGTAGCGCACCGCGAGCGCTTCGACCGGATTGGCGATGAGGTAGGCGATGGACTCGATCATCGCCTCCGGGGTCAGCAGGTCATGAGCGCCGGTGCTTCGTTTGTTGAAGACCTCCTCCGGCCATCCCCGCAAGGCCTTGGCGCACAAGGCCAGGTTTCGGTGAAACGTCCCCAAGAACCGTGGATATTCACCACGGACGTCAGTGATGACCTCGTGCGCGTGGGTCGACATGAGGCAGGCGGCATGGACTAGGACGCCATGGAGCTGCGCGGCATAGGCGAGGCAATACCAATACGCCTGCTCCATTTGCCGGGTCTCATCGGGATTGAGGAGGAAGTAGCGGCGGGTGGTGCGCCGAGACAGGGCCAAGGTAGCGCCGGCATGCACGATGCGGGGTCGGGTCATGCCGTCTCGACCGATGCGAACGCCGTGCCGACAAGGCGGTCGGTGATTTCAGGAGCTTGCGCGCACCATCGTGGCGGTTTTGTCGCCGGCCACCGGTGGCCGCCAACTTGCGAAACTACTTCGCAATCCCCCCAAGCCCTGCTGCGTTTCGCTCGACGTCGGTTGGATCTTTTTTTGGATCTTTTTTTTTCGGTACTATCGCCTGGCGCCTCCTGCTAAACATTGCTTTGAGGATGTGACTGATGTTCAGGACAGCTGAGTTGGGGCGTTCGCTGTCCAAGGACGAATTCGATGAGCGCGCCGAGGACCTGCGACTGAAGCTGTTGATCGCTCAGGACCAGTTGCAGCGGAGCAAGGCGTTCCAGGTCATCGTCGATCTCGCTGGTGTGGGCGGCGCGGGAAAGGGAATGGCGGTCAATGCGTTGCATACCTGGCTCGATACGCGCTTCCTAACCACGCGCTCCTATACAGAGCCGTCCGAGGAAGAACGCCAGCGGCCGGCATACTGGCGCTACTGGCGTGACCTGCCGCCCAAGGGACGCATCGGCCTCTTCCTGCGCGGCCGCTACAGGCAACTGATTATCGATTTCTTCGACGGTAAGATGACCGAAGCGAAACTCGAGAACGAGTTGGATCGCATCACTGCGTTCGAAGACGAACTGTCGGCGGACGGTGCATTGATCCTCAAATTCTGGCTGCACCTCGGTCAGGACGCGCAAGCAACGCGGTTGAAGAAGCTCGAATCCGATCCGGCGACGAGCTGGCGCGTGACCGACATCGACTGGAAGCACTGGCACGAGTACGACCGGTATATCTCCATCGTCGAGCGTGTCATCACAAAAACCAATACCGGCGTGGCGCCGTGGCACATCGTGGAGAGTGCAGACGGGCGCTATCGCGATATCACAATCGCAGAGACAATCGTCGAGGCGCTGGCCGACGCCTTGAGGGAACGACACATCGAACCCTTCGAGGCCGACGATCACGCCCGACCGCCGAAGAAAGATCCGCTTCCGAAACAGCCGGCCGGCCCGCCGACGATCCTCTCCACCCTCGACCAATCGGAGCGCGTCGACAAGAACGAGTATCAGCAACGCTTATTGGAGCTACAGGCAGAGCATCATGTCCTGCAGAGAACGGCTCGACACCGAGGCATATCCAGTATCTATGTGTTCGAGGGCTCTGACGCTGCCGGCAAAGGCGGCAGCATCAGACGTCTGGTTGCCACGCTCGATGCGCGCAACTACCAGGTGATTCAAGTCGCGGCCCCTACCGAAGAAGAGGCCGCACAACACTACCTCTGGCGTTTTTGGCGACACGTCTCTGCGGCCGGGCGTCTCACCGTGTTCGATCGCTCGTGGTACGGGCGGGTTCTAGTGGAGCGCGTCGAGGGATTTGCGTCGCAGGACGAATGGCGACGGGCCTATGCGGAGATGAACGACTTCGAAGAACAGCTCACGGAGTACGGCATCGTGCTCGCGAAGTTCTACCTTCACATTACGCCCGACGAACAATGGAAGCGCTTCGAGGCGCGCCTTAAAACGCCCTACAAACGCTGGAAGCTGACAAAGGACGATTGGCGGAATCGAGCGCGCTGGTGGGACTACGAGCAGGCCGTCCACGACATGTTCGAGGCTACGGACACACGTCACGCGCCTTGGACGCTGATCGCAGCGAACGACAAGCGAGCCGCGCGGCTCAAGGTGCTCCGAACGGCCTGCGAAGCGTTGCGGCGTAGGCTGAATGGCGGCGACGCGCCCTAAACCACGGTCGCCGGCCGTGTTTCACTTGGCTGGGCCAGCTACAACGGGTTGAGTCAAGCCTACGCGTCCGATGCCGAGGTCCAGCCCTGGAGCTACTTTGCGGACCTCATCGCCTTCCCACGGGATCGAGGGTCGGGTAGAAGACCCCCGATGGGCCGCGTTCTCGAAGAAGGGGACAACTGCTGGCGTGTGGCGCGGGCTGGGCGGGCCGCCTTCATCGTCGATGGAGAATCCTACTTTCGGGCGGTGCGCGAGGCTGTTCGAAGCGCGCGCCGCTCTATCTTTTCGGTTGGCTGGGACATCCACAGCGAGCTTGAGTTGATTCGCAACGGCGGTAGCGACGATGAGCTACCGACCGCCCTCGGCCCACTGCTCGATGCGGTGGCGCACGAGCGCCCGGAGCTCGACATCTACATCCTGAGCTGGGACTTCGCGATGATTTATGCCATGGAGCGTGAGTTCTTTCCCCAGTACAAGCTGCGGTGGAAGTCGCACGACCGCGTTCGATTCTGTCTCGATGGGGAGCACCCGCTCGGTGCGTCACAACACCAGAAAATCGTAGTCGTCGACGATTGCCTCGGATTTTGTGGTGGGCTCGATCTCAGTCAGTGGCGCTGGGACACCTGCGAGCATCGCGTCGAGGACGAAAGACGCAAGGACCCCAAAGGCAAGAGTCCGTCGACGTCGATCTCGAGCGGGACCCAGCGCATGATCCTTGGCCGGCGAGCATCACTCCCGAGCTCGAGCAAGTGGACGTCGGGATTGCCCGCATGCTCCCTGACTACGGGAGCCGGGACGAAGTGCGCGAGGTCGAGAGGCTCGAGAACGGCTGGAAGGCGCACGAGGAGGAGCAGCGAAGAGCGTGGCTCCGGCTCACGCCCGCGGAGCGACTCGCATGGCTCGAGGAGGCAAAACGATTCGCTGAAGCGGCAAAGCGCGCGCGAAAGACGAAAGCCACGGCAACGAGTTGGGACTAGCCCGGACTCTGAGCTAGCGCCGATGCAACGGCGGGCGCAGCGAGCGACCTGTGTCCTTAGGCGACTCGACTCACAGCGAGACCCCCCATGAAGACCATACTCGACAACTTCGCGGACCGTGTGCTCTCAAGGCTCGGTCTTGGACTGGACTTCTCTGTAGACCTGCGTGAGAGCTTCTTCAGTCCGATCACTCGGACTCTGTATCTGGGCGCCCGGCCGGACCGGGAGCGCGTTCAGGAGCTGAAGGGGGCCGGAGTCACCCATGTTGTGAGCTGCCTGATGGAGGATGAACGTTCGCAGATGGCGTTCTTACAGCAGGACTTTCATCATCTGTTTCTCGGTGTTCACGATGGAATGCATCAGGATATCGCAGGGACGTTTTCGCAGTTCTTCGACTTCGCAGCAGCTGCAACGGCCAGTGATCCAAAGGCCAAGCTGTTTGTCCATTGTGAAGTCGGCGTCAGCCGATCCGCAACTCTCGTCATCGCCTTGCTGATGAAATCGGAGGGCATGAGTTTCTTTGATGCCCTCTGTCAAGTTCGATCGAAGCGGATTCAAGTCCTTCCCAATATCGGCTTCGCGTCTCAGCTCCAACGACTCGAACATGAATTGCGGCCGCGCTCAGTGACCAGCGTTCCCTCGTCCTTGACTCGGTATCTCCACCGGATATGCAACGCTCCGGTGGAAATCGAGGTCCTTCAATCCGCGTTGGAACGGCACCGCTATGATGCCCCGGCCGCGCTCAGCATGATTTTTGGTGGCGACATTCCCAGGGTCATCCAAGGCGTCCGCTCGTAGCCGCGATGGAGCCACTCTTGTGGCGCGGCACCCTGAGGGCACCGGGGATACCGCTGCAGCTCGTTCGGTGGGCGAGAATTGGGGACTGAACGAAGGCTGGACGATGTGCTCTATTACCGGCTCGGTTTTCGAGTAGAATGGCGCTTCCTGAGGAGACCAATGAGGCGCGTGGTGAATCGAGTCTGGCGGCTGGTCGTGTGCTTGAGCGCGGTGGCGCTAGTGGCTGGGGTTCCCTCCGTCGTGGCTGGACAAAGCGCCAAGGGCTTGCTCGACAAGATGCTGAAGCTCGAGAGCCAGCGCGCCAAAGGCATCGACAACTATGCGATGGACGTGACGGTGATGGGGCACGAGCAGACGCTCTACTACGAGCGCGCATCGATGAAGGGGCCCGATGGAAAGCCGATGCAAATGTTTCGGCTCGTGTCGTTTGGGGAGATGCAGAGTCGGCAGCAGGCGGGGCAAGGCATGTCGCCCGAGGCTTGGGACGCGCACTCCAAGGCGATCCGGGAGACGGGCGCGGCGGTTGGCGGCGAGATGGACAAGGGCATGAACGACGCCGGTCTTCCGCCCGCGATGCGCGGCGCGATGGGGTCGGGCGCGGAGGCGGAGCCTTGGGCTTCACCGAACCCGAGCACGATGATGGGGAGCATGGCCGACCTCACCGGCGCAGCCGGGAAGGCGTCGGCGGAGGCCAAAGCGGATGCGCGCAACAACGACATGGCGAAGAGCATGGCGCTCTTCAAGAAGCGGGCGAAGATCGTCGGCAAGGAGTCGGTGGGCAAGCGGCGGGCGATCCATGCGCGCGCGGACAAGCTGAACATCGTCGAGAAGTCCGACGGCGAGGAGCTGGAGATTCAGGCGATCAGCCTTTGGATCGACGCGGCGAAGCACGTGCCGCTCAAGATGCGGATGGAGGGGGTGGCGAGGCAGGGAAAGAATTCGCGCGAGATCGTCATCGAGCGGCTCGACCAGGACTATCGAACGGTGCCGGAGAGCAAGCTCTACATGCCGTACCGAAACATTGTGCGCATGCAGGGCGTGCTGAGCCCGGAGCAGAAGCAGCAAATGGGAGACGCGCGCAAGCAGCTTGCGGATTTCGACAGGAAGCTCGCCGAGATGCCGCCCGAGCAGCGCGCGCAGGTGGAACGGATGGCCGGCTCGCAGATGGCGATGCTACGGAAGATGGCCGACGGCGGGGAGCTGGACGTAGTGACGGAGGTGCGCGCGATTCGGGTCAATGTCGGCCTCGAAGGCGTGCCGGCTCCTGGCCTGGTTGCGGACGCAGGCGGAGATCCGCTCTTGCAGTCGATTCAGCGAGACTTGATTGCGCTCGGGTACGACCCGGGCAGCGCGGACGGGAAAATGAGCACGCCGACCATCGTCGCCATTTCGAAGTTCCAGGCGGAAAACGGGCTCGAGGTGACGGGCGAGGCCACGCCACAGCTTGCAGGCATCCTCGCCGCAAAGCGCGATGCCGCGGGCGGCTCCGGTGCCGGGTCAGGGGGCAATGCGCAGTCGGTCGAAGAAGCCCAGCGTGCGTGTCTGCAGGCGAAGATCGACGCGGCGAAAAAGAAGAAGCGCGCGTTCGGCAGGGTGATGAAGGCCGCCGCGAATTCCGCATCGCGCTACGGCGGAAGCAACGTCAGCCAGGAGGTCGAACGAGCGACGCAAGAGGCCTACAAGGTCGACGCGACGGCCAAAGACCTCGAAGAGGCGGCCGACGCGCTCGGCTTGACGAAAGAAGACGTCGAGGCCTGCCGGAATCCGAGCTGAGGCGCGGTTGGTCGCGCTGTCAGTCGAGGAACTCCGCGATCAGCCGCCCTACCCGCTCGGGCTCGTCTTCTGGTAAGAAGTGGCCGCAGCTCTTTAGCCCTTGGCTCTCATCCTCGGACTAGATGTTATGTCGCGTCGCAAAGCGCACGCAGAGGGTTGAGTGGCTTTCTTTGCAGATCGGTCCTTAAGGGGTCACTCGCCTGAAGCCGGCGCCGTTGGGGCGAACTCGAGCACCTGTTGAAAGGTTGGCCGATTGGTGGTGCGGAAGGTCTCGGCGAAGAGTCCGGGGCTGAAGCCCGTCCTCGAGCCTTCTTTGAGCCACGTGCTCGGGTCGTCGCCGCGCTCGGAGGCAAGTGCCTGCGAGACCTCGTCGACGACTTGCCAGAGCGAGGCCCTGCAGTCTTCGACAACGCCGTTGCCGCAGTAGCTCAGGTTGAAGGGGCCCTGGACGTCTTGGCCCAGGAGCGTGCGAAGGTCTTTGTCGATCAAGCTGCTGCCGTTGTTGCCGCTGAGATTTCGTACGTTGTCGAGGTCCTGGACGAGGTCTCCAAAAACCGGGCGCATCGCCGCGGCGACCAGCGGCTCCCAGAGCTCGTCCATGATGGTCGGACCCGCACTGTCGTTGAAGCCATCGTCGTCCGCATCCAGTCGCGGGGCGTCGTCGGCCACCCAGGCGTCGAGCAGGTCGACGACTTCGGCCGCAAGCGCGCTCGGGGCCTCGCCGCCGCGCAGGATCTCACTTACCGCCGGCCAAGCAGGGGATCGTACTTCCTCGGTGGCAGCACGGTTCATCACGCCGACGACGCCCGCCAGGGCGACCTGCTCGGGGAACTGATCGAACAGTTGGACACGGTGCACCGATCCGTAGGGGGTGCCGTCGCCGTGCATGAAACCTGGTGCCGACTGATTGTTCCAGTTGAGAATCCGTCCTGAGGGGCCGTCCACGGCGTGCGGGTGCTCAGCCTCCGAGAGGAAACCTTGCCACTCGTAATCACCGTTCCCCAGTGTGGGCAATCGCCGGTCGAGGCCCGGGGCCCGCACCGGCAGACGCCCCGAAGTGAAGTACGCGGTGTTGCTGCGCGAGACGTAACCCCAGTTGAAGGTAAACTCGAACTTGTTGGCAATCTGCCAGAACTGTTCCGGCGTCGTCGCTTCGCCCTCGGTCATGTCCTTGAGTGCCGCGAGGTTCAGCCCGTCGCGCCCAAACGTCGACCGCTTGCGGGTCAACGCGACCGGCCGGCCGTTGGAGGTCGCGGTTCCGATCACCGGCCCGTGGACTGACACCGGGTAGCGCACTGGGTCACCGTTGAGCGTTCCCGCGTCGAAGATTTCGAAGGGGATGCACTCGCCGTTAAACTCGTAGTGGGTCGACTCGCGGGTCGGCTCAGAATCGTCGGGGTTGCAAAGAAACTCGGCGAAGATGTCGCGGACGTCGTGATTCGCCGAGGTGAGGCTCCAGGCATAGTCCTCGGTGCGCCCAATGAGGATGTACATCGACAGCCCGGGCACCGCCGCGCCCTGCGCCTCGATTCCCGGCGCGCTGAGGTGGGTCTGCATGACGATCTCGGGATAGAAATAGCCGAGCTGCGGGCCCATCACGGCGAGGGTGGTGTCGTTGACCGACTGTGGGGAGTCTACGATCAGGAAGTTCGATGCTTGCCGATCGGCCGGCGGACCTGCCGCGGGGATGAATGCGGCCTGCTCCTCGGGTTCGGCACTGTCGCTCGACTCGACAGGATCAAGCGACACAATCGAACCTGCGTCGATCGCGACCGCACCCGTGACTTCGCCGCCGGTGATCGGGCCATACTCGAAACGTTCATCGATGGTCGTGGGTGCCTCGGGGTCTTCAAACAGCATGGCGTCATCCCATGCCGCCCGTCCTTGCTGTTCTCCGAGCCCGTCGATCAAGGCCGACAAGAAATCGGCGTTGGACGCCTCGGCGCCGCCACCGGCACCGAAGATCTGCCCGATGAAAGCAGTGACGGCGACGACGTCGTTGACGGTCCAAGGCTCCTGGTTGTCGCGGTGCGCGTCGTCGTACGCGTTGAGGCCGTCCACATAGGCTTGCGCGTCCGCGATGATTTCCGTTCCCTCGTCCCCGTAGACCTCCACGATGAGATCGACTTGGTCGGTGACGAGCTGCTCTGTCTCCGCGCTAGGCACGAAGTCTTGCGCGGAGAGCAGGAGCTGAAACGCGTCGATGCCGGGGATGTCCGCGACCGCCGCACGAGCAGGGCCACGCCCGAGGTTCAGCAGAAAGGCGCGGTCCCTATTTACGACCCAGCCTGCGCCGAACGCCATGTCGGCTCGCGTTTCGCCAGTGATGTGGGCCACGCCGTACTCGTCGTAGAGAATCGTCGTGCCAGGACGACCGGTGGGCTCCTCGGTCGTCTCCCCGACCGGCTCCAGGTTCTCCGGGATGAACAGCTGCTCGATGTCTTCGTCGGTGACGTCGGCGCGTAGCGGCGTCAATCCGTCGTAGAGCGGGAGTTGGTCCCGCGAGTTGTCGTTAAAATTCAAGCCCCCGAAGTTCCCCGGCGGCAGGATGTAGTACGCGCGATCTTCTGCCGGCGGTGAATCATCGGAGTCGTCGGAGCATCCTGGAACGAACAAGGCAAGTGCGCCCAAGAACAGCAAGCCTTGGAGCGCACGGGGGCACACGAGGGAGCTTGCGCGGATTTCATCAGTTGGTAGAAGCATGGGTGAGCAATTACCACTTCAATGGCTCAGATTCGAGAAGAAAGGTGGCTTCGGTTTTTGGCGGCTACGCGCAGGGCATCCAGTCGGTAGATTCGGCAATTTCGCGTAACTAGCTCTTATGCCGCCTCGCCGACCACATCACGACGCTGGGTAGCTTATCTTCGCTTCGGCATGGGCTCGAGACATCGGTGCACGAGTTGTTTCTCGTCGTCGTTCGAGGTCCTACGGCGGTCACCTCTCGGCAGGACACTTCCGACACGTTGGACAGCGACTGATGAGTTTCTCTAGCGCCTCACCAGACGAACTTCCGGTAGACCCGAGGATCGATCGCCGCGGCGCCGAGCATGCCGCCCGCGAGGGCCCCAGCGATGCCGGGGGTCATGACATCCTGGCCCGTCAGGAACAGGCCGGGGACGGGGGTGCGGGCGGCAAGCGCCTCCGACAACATGCGGCGCGGCGTGGTTTCGACGCCGTAGAAGCCGCCTTTTTCGTGGCGGGTGAACGCGGCGGTGGCGAGCGGGGTGCCGAGCTCGCGGTAGACGACGAGCGGCGCGAGCGCCGGAAACTTCTCCTCGAAGAACGCCATCAACTTGGCCTCGACGTCCTGCTTGAAGGCTGTCCATTCGGCGGCGAGCTCGCCGGGCTCGCGGTCGGCGAACTCGGCCACCGAGGACCAATCGGCCCACACCATCGCCTGACCAGTGTGTCTGTTGGACGGGCCTGGGTCGTGCTCGGGATCTTTGAGCGACGGGAACGACACGAACAGCATCGGGATCGGGCTGCCGTCGGCGACCGCCCAGATGCCGTCATCGGAGTCCCAGTTCTCGTGGAACCAGTGGTTGGAGCGCGTGGCTCCGTGCCGGGCGATGTCCCCCTCGAAGCCGAGGTAGACTTCGAAGTGGCAAACCGCTGGCTTGAACGAAGCGATCTCGCGGGCCCACTCCTGCTCGCGAATGTCCTCGGGCAGCAATCGCTTCACCGTTTCGCCGGCGCCGATTGCCGAGACGACGGCGGGCGCTTTGAATTCTTCGCCCGCGCTCGTGCGCACGCCGATGGCTTTGCCGTCTTCAAACAGAATCGCGGCGACGGGCGTGGCCGGGCGAGCGCTTCCGCCCGCTGCTTCGATCACCGGAACGAGCCCCGCCGCGATTGAGCTCGCGCCGCCCACCGGATAGCCCGCGCCCTCGAGGTAGTGGCGCATGATGATGGCATGCACGCCGAAGCTGGCTTCTTTTGGTTTGCCGCCATAGGTGCCCCACTGCGCAGACAGCACGGCCGCGAGCTTCGGGTCGGTGATGATGTCTTCGATGACTTCGCCGGTGGTGCGACCGACCCAACGCTCGATCTTGCGCCTGTTGAGCCAGCGCTGCGCGGCGCGGAACGGCTCGGGAACCGATCGCCCGCCGGCGACCATGGTCGCAACGGTCTCCGCCGACTCTATCGCCTCGAAGTAGGTGTCGATTTCGGCGGCGTTGTCGGGGAACCGGTCTTTGAGCTCCATCTTGTAAGCGGCCTCGGGGCGCGCCACCGAGATGTCGAAGCCATCTGGGAAGTGCAGGGTGTCGTAGACCGTGCCGACGGAGCGAAACTCGATGGTGCCGCCGCTGAGCCAGTCCAAGATCTTTCCTGCGGATTGGTCACGGCCAAACAAGCCGCAGTAGTGAAGGCCCACGTCCCAGCTGAAGCCCTCGCGAGAGAAGGAGTGGGTCAGCCCTCCGATCGACTGCGCCTGCTCGAGAAGCAGAACTTTGTGTTCCAACCGGGACAGCGCGGTTGCGGTGGTCATGCCGCCCATGCCCGACCCGATGACGATGACGTCGAATTCGCTCATTGGTGCTCCCCCGAGCCCGCTCAGAGCCGGACCGGGCAGTCAGATAACCGCAAGAGTGGCGGCGCGTCAATGCTTGTGAGAATCGCATGATCTTTGCCCGTGGAGCTCTCCTTGACGGGAGCCAGCGAAGATCTACCACAGCTCCATGCCAGCTCCCGTCACCTCGGACCTCGTTTGGAGAGAGATCGAGAAGCGCTCGTTCGCCGTGCTTTCCTATGTGAATCCCAAAGGCCAGGCCCGCTCCTCCGGCATCGTCTATGTCCCGATCGACCGGGTCCTCTACGTACGGGTGGCCACGGAGTCGTGGAAGGCAAAGCACATCCGGCGGAACCCCCACGTCGCACTCAATGTGACCATTTCCAAACGCGTTCCGTTCATGCCCTGGATCGACATCCCCGACGCGACGATCGCGTTCAGCGGCACCGCGCGCGTGCTTCCAATGAGCGAGGTCGAACCGAAGCTCCTCGAAGCTCTTCTGGGACGGATGATCGATCACGCGAACAATGACGACAACTCCATCATCGAAATTCGTCCAACCGGCCACTTCGCGACCTACGGCGTCGGGGTGTCTCTCCTCGACATGCGCGACCCAGAAAAGGCGCGCGGTCGCACGCCGGTGGGTTAGTCGGGACACGATAACTCTTGCGCCACTGGTTTCTGATCCCATGCCCGAACCCGATCCAGCGAAGATCAAAACCTTTGCGTCAGCAAGGAAGCTGAATCAATGGCTCAAAGCAAACCATGCCTCCGAAAATGAACTTTGGATCAAGGTATTCAAAGTGAAGACGGGCAAACCAAGCGTCAGTTGGACTGAGATTGTCATTGAAACGCTGTGCTGGGGCTGGATCGACGGCGTCAAAAAGTCCATCGATGGCGAAGCCTACCTCCAACGGATCACGCCACGAAAACCTCGAAGCAGTTGGTCCAAGCGGAACCGAGAGCACGCGGAGCGTTTGATCGGCGAGGGCCGGATGCAAGAGCCGGGGCTGGTGCAGGTCCGCGCCGCGAAGGCGGACGGACGCTGGAAGAATGCCTACGCGGCAAGCGAAATGACAGTGCCCGCGGATTTCCTGGCAGCGGTCGAACGCAAGCCCAAAGCGAAACAATGCTTTGAAACGTTGAACAAAACCGATCGATACGCCATCGCTTACGGACTCACGACGGCCAAGCGACCCGAAACCAGACAGAGGCGCTTCGACAAGTTCCTGGACATGCTCATCCGCGGAGAGAAGCCGGACTTCGGGTTCAAGAAAAGCAAGAAAACATAGCGAAGCAATGACACGAGCGGGCCACTCGTGTCAGGACGCCCAACGGCCGATTGGCCCAAGATTGGCCCAAGCGCAATTGACAACGCGCACCGGGCCAAGTGCGCGCCATCATTGGTTGCGGGGGCCCGCTACGCACAGCGTTGTCCGGTGGGATTTGGGGTGCCGATGGAGGTGGTGATCGCCGCCTGAGTCACAATCCTCTGACCTGCGCCTAGCCTTTGGAGTCTTCAAGCTGCTCCGCCAAGGCGATGAGCACGGGCAGCATGAGGCGGTCCTTGGCTCGCCCGGTCTTTGTCTTGAGCTCGATCAAGGTTGGTAAATCCACCACTAGGAATTCGACGCCCTCATCCTTGATCGACTCGCTATGGGAGACCAGCTCTTCGAAGCCGCGGCCGTCGATCAGCGTTCCAAGGCAATCGAGCGGCCCGAGACGCGTCGATAAGAGCACGTGTCCCTCGCCGAGCAGGGCCGATTCTTGGGGAGGCAAACGACGGTTCGCAACCTCGCGAACGTGGGCGCCGAGCTCGTCCAGTAGAGTCTCGAGCCGGGCTACGTTTTCCGGGCTTCTGCGATGAACGATGTCGAGGTCCTCCGTCGTGATGGGCGCCCCGTGAAGCACTGCCGCGGCGCCCCCCACGACGATGAACTCCACCCCAGCATCGGAGAGCTGCCTGAGGAGCTCCCCAACGTCAGTGTCCCTTGGACTTGGCATCTCTCAAGGCCTCGAGCGAGGCGGCAGAGCGCATCGAAGCACGTAGTCGCTCCAGCGGCGAAAGCGATAGCGCCCAATCAATGAGCGTGCGGTCAACCTCGCGCGCAGCCTGTCGAACGAGCTCTTCGACGTCAGGCATTTGGTTTGGCTCGTGGGACACGACCGGAGGCTACACCGCTTGCGCCGCGCAAGCCAACCGGGGGCGGACCTTGTCGCCGGTCGAGCGTGTCCGCGATCCCGCTTCGCGATCGGCGATGGTCCAGGCCGGATTTGGGGAGCTGCTCGATTCGTGATGAGCTGAATCCGCGCCCCAACCGAACAAGAAAAGCCCGCCGAACCTCGGCGGGCTTTTCGCAGGTGCGGGGGCCAGATTTGAACCGACGACCTTCGGGTTATGAGGACGCGCGAGCAGCCTTGCTCATGTTGTGTCGTGCGTTTCTACCACGTTTCGCGCACGTTGTGACTTGCTGAGGTTGTGGTTCTTGTGCTGTTCGGTAGCTCTGTGGACCCAAGATGGCCACGGTAAGTCGTTCAGTTGCGGCCGTCCTCCACTTGTCCGCAGGCCTAAGGTACGTGGAAGGCGAAGAGCCCCTTGCCCCGTGTCCCGGCTACTGTCTGATAGCCGTTCCCCCAGTAGACGACCCCATCGACCACCGCCGGACCGCCGTACACCGTGGCACCGCTCGGGTAGGACCAGAGAAGATCGCCCGTTGCCGCGTCAAGGGCGAGCATGTGCCCCTCGAGGTCGAAGGGAGCCCCGAAGACGACCCCGTTTGCAACCGTCGTTGGTGCATGGATGCTCATGTGAATTCCCCCGAAAGCGGCTGGATAATTCGCCGGCGGGAAACCCTCATCTGCGATCGGGTTGGGGACCTTCCAAACGAACTGTCCTGTCGCGCCGTCAAGAGCGGCGAAGAAGCCGTTGTCGCCCGACTCTCTAAAGCCATCCCCCAGGGGAGCATAGACGACGCCGTTGGCGACAGACGTGCCCCAGTGAATGCCGCCAAAAAAGGACCCCGGTCCCACCTGGGTCTCCCAGAGGGGAGCGGGTCGCGGGTCTTCGGTGTCAGCCTCGACGGCGCTGTAGGTCCCGGCTTTGGAGCCAGCGCCCACGACATCGCGCCGCTCGCCACCGATCTCCACAGAGAAAAGGTTCGCCCCGGCACCGTAATCGAAGTCAGGTCCCTCCGCGCAGGAGTCGGAGTCGGTGTCCCTGCAGAAGATTTGCCAGACATCGACCAGGTTGCCGACGGGGCTGTAAGACCATTCGGCGGCACCGGTCCCGAGATCCAGAGCGACGATCGAGTCCATGTAGTTCCCGGGTTGAGGCAGGTCGACAATCTCCCCCGAACCAACACCCTCCAACACGCTTTTTGGGGCGGTGTGATTGTTGCCGGTTGTTACGTAGAGCCGCTCTCGCTTGACATCGATCGCCGGCGCGCTCGACCACACCGAGTTCCCTGTGTAGCGGCGCCGGTCGCGGGGGATGGGCTGGCCGGTGTTGGGGTCCGTCTCCGGCTCCTCGCTCGTCACGTAAAGGTCATCATCGACCATGAAGCTCTGCCAAATCACGTCCCCGTTCGTGGCATCCAGGCACAAGACGCTTCCACGGTAGAAGAACCGGTAGTGCGCCCAGAACGAGAGAAACTCCGCCCAGCCCGACACGCCGACGTAAATGCGGTTGTCGTGAGCAACAGGAGAGGCAGTGATGACGATCTCCGAACCGTCGGGAATAGGCAAGAGCTCGTTGCCCGCTTCGTCCTTCGGGCTCGGGTCCTGAGCGGGTGTCGGCCAGAGCGGATCGCGGGGCGGCTCGGTCTTCCACTGGACGGCGCCTGTATTCTTGTCCAACGAGATGATCCAGGCATTCGGTCGCGGATCTCTGAACAGCTCAGGCCGCCTCCGTTGGGTACCAATGATGACGGAGTCGCCCACGACCAGCGGGCTGGTGCGGGAGACGAGGCCTGGGATGGGAGTGCGGTTTCCTGCGGCGTCGACCTCGACGAAGTCGGCGATGTCCCAGATGTAGCGCCACCACACGACCTCTCGTGTCTCCTTGTGGATTCGATAGACCTTCGCCTCCTCCAGGCCTTCCGTCCAATCGACGAAAAAGACGCCGTCGCCGACGACGCTGGGCGTAGCGGAGATGTCTCCGACCGGGTGGTGCACGTCGTTCTCAGTGAAACCGTCGAACACCCACTTCAGTTCGAGCCTAGCCGCACTCTCCGGGGAGATCTGCGTCTCGCACTTCTGCCAACGGCTGTTGTCGAGGTCCCGCCCGAATGAGGCCCATTCGGCGTCCTCAATCTCCTGCTCCGTGCATGCAAAGGGGCAAGCGCCGAGCGTGTCGCCGTGATCGAGGTGCGCAGGGACCGCGCTTTCGCCGACCCAGATCTCATGTGCGTTATCGGGGTTCCCCGGTGGCACGTGGCACATCAGAACCTTGTGATGGCCCCCGCCGCCACCCCATGGCGGGTACAGTTCTCCGCAACCAGCGGCGGCGCCCAGCGCGCAGACGCATAGAAAGCCGACTAAGTATCGAGTCATGGTCCCACCTCCAGTTCAAAGGCTCCAACGTCACACGCGGGTCCCTGCGGCCGCGTTACGCCGCGCTGGTCTTCGGTCAGCGGCATGCTGTCGACGTCGACGCACTCCGTCACCGGAATTTGGTCGATAGCGAAGCTTCCCGGCCCGAGCGCATGCGTTTGAGTGGGTCCGCCGTTATCGGCAAGCGGTCCGAGGTTCAGCTGCATTTCGGTAACGCTGGCCTGGTCGGTCAGCTGGTCGAAGCCACAGGTGTTGCCGGGGCTTTCGATGTTGTAGCCGTTGGAGGTGGCCACCCAAAGTTCACCACAGACTCCGTCGATAACGGTGTTCGTCAATGTACTGACGTTGAAGGCTTGGGGCTCGTCGCATTCGAAGCCGGTGCTACTTAGACATGCGGTGTCCCCAGACATGGTGCTGTTGATGAGGTCGAACCGACCGCACTCGATAGTAAAGGCGAAGCTACACTCCACCGCAAGACTTCCTTCTGAGTTGCCTGATATTGTGCTGTTTATCAGTGTCGCAACTCCCTCACTAGCGACGCCGAATCCGTCATTGCCTGACACCGTGCTGTTCGTCAGGGTCGCCGTGCCTGCGAAGACGGCGATGCCGCCGCCGCCGAACTGCGAGGTATTCTCCGACACCGTGCTGTCCATCAGCGTTAGTGTGCCGGAATTGGCAATGCCGCCGCCGCCCTGAGTCGCCGCATTCCCCGAGACGGTGCTGTTCGTCAGCGTTAGCGTTCCAAAGGTGAGAATGCCACCGCCAGCTACAATCGCGGTGTTCCCGGACACGGTGCTGTTCGTCAAAGTGAGCCACCCGAGGTTGTAAATGCCGCCGCCAGCTACAATCGCGGTGTTCCCGGACACGGTGCTGTTCGTCAAAGTGAGTATCCCACCCCTATCGTTGTGAATGCCACCGCCGAATCCCTCCCCGGCTAAGATGTCGCCCGTGCTCGCACCTCCGCTCACGGTGAGCGCACGCAGCTCCGCCGTCACGCCCTCAGCCACAGAGAAGATACGGTGGTCATCGAGTGCGTCGGCATGTTCGCCGCCGCCATCGACCGTCAGGTTGCCCTCCCCATCAAGGATGACGTCCCTGTCGATGCCGATTTCTGCATCGGTCGTCACCGTCTTCGGACCGCCGCAGTCAAATGTGTGTGGTCCGCCACCCACGGCGATGGCCTCACCAATCCCCGCTTCGGTGCAGGCGAAGGTCCCGGAACAGCTGCCCGCATGGCAGGTCCCTGCACCATCGCCGCAAGAAGTGTCATCCTCGACGGCCGTGTGACTGCACGTGCTATCGACGCACGTGTCGTCGGTGCATTCATTGCCGTCGTCACAGTCAACGCCTTCGCACAGGTCGGTGCCGCGACTACCGCCGCCACCCGTTGCCGCCGTGCCGCCACTACCGCCGCCACCCGTTGCCGCCGTGCCGCCGCTACCGCCCGGACCATTGCCGTTCTCACCGCACCCAACCAGCGGAACTACGCCCAGCGCGCAGACGCACATAAATCCGAATAAATAACGCATGACAACCTCCCCGGCTGCGACGCTCCCCACCGGAGCATCACCGGGTGGGGTCCTTAAGGTGCATCGGACGTGCCAACTGTGAATCGTTCGCAATTACGTGCGGGCCACAAGATTGATGACGAACGCCTTGCGTTTCGACCCGTAGTCACTGCGCACGCAATGCAGCATACGTAATTCTTCACCCGTTCGCTTTGTCGATTGACACGGGGTTCACCGTGGTTAGCGAACCCGGCGCTCATCGTGAACGAAAATCAGATTGGACATCCACCTCTCGATTGGTGGAACGCGTATCTGCGGCTCTTGCTCCTATCTCGAGCAAGGCCGCCGCACCCCTCAAACAAACCGACCATCGGTTTCAGGAAGATCGAATGGCCCCAAAATGGCCCCGGCCAATTGAAAACGCGCACCCAGGTTTTCCCAAGTGCGCGTCATCATTGGTTGCGGGGGCCAGATTTGCTCTCGTCCACTGCAAACGTCCGAAGCGGAGCGGACGCCAGTCCGTGGAGCCGGACGCTTTGCATGTGCGAGCCGAAGATGGCCTCCGCAGATGCGAAAAGGGCCTGCCGACGTGGCAGGCCCTTGAGCGGTTGCGGGGGCCGGATACGCACAGCGTTGTCCGGTAGACTTTCGGGTGCCGATGGAGGTGGTGATTGCCGCGTAGCTGGCCGAAGAACGCAATGATCTGCCTCCGTCGCTTCGTTGTCACCCCGGCGGCCGCGGGCCGCGCCCTGCACCACTTCCAGCGGTGAAGCCGACTTGCAAGCCGGTTGCTCGGCAGTCTGTCGTGTCTGCGAGGCCACAGCGCGACCAGCCATTTGCGCGGGAGTCGCGAGTCTCAGAAGCGCCGCATTGTCAACGGACAAAGCCAGCGGGTGAACAATCACGTATGCCGCAAATATTTCGCCGGAAACCGCGATTCCGGCACTTCACTACACAGGATGCCCCGGAAAGAACGCCTTCAGGTGGTTGGCATGTCTCATGCTTACTCTTCAGCTCACGGTGGCAAGCGCACCAGATCGGGAGGTGCTCCATGCGTTACGTATTCCGATTCATAGGTGCCCTCGCACTGAGCCTCCCTCTGATGGTCGGGTGCAGTGGCTGCGAAGGGACCGACCTGTGTGAAGGCGTCGACTGCGACGACGGGAACGAATGCACCCACGATCTATGCGACCCGGCGGACGGTATGTGCGACTACACTCCGGTCGATGACGGCACGGCTTGCGAGGAAGGCAACGAGTGCAGCACGGGTATGTGCGGAGAGGGGATGTGTGTGCCCGTCGCTGACGGCACGGTGTGTGGCAACGACGCGGGCACGTGTCAGCAGGGTAGCTGCCAGGTAGCGTGCACGGAGCAAGGCATCCGCGACGCCATTGCCGCGGGCGGTGGACCCTACACGTTTGATTGCGACGGGCCGAAGACGGTGGTGACCGCGGCGGAAACCGTCATCGACAACGACGTCACCCTCGACGGCGAAGGTAACCTGATGGTCGATGGCGATGAAGACCATCGTGTGTTTTCGGTCCCAGAGGGCGTAGCGGTGGAGTTGCGCGGATTGTTGGTGACTGGCGGGAACCCCGGTGGCCGCGGCGCCGGCATTTTCAACGAAGGGGACCTGACGCTGACCAACAGCACCGTGTCGGGGAATAGCGCGCTCCTCGGCGGCGGCATTTTCAACGAAGGGGACCTGACGCTGACCAACAGCACCGTGTCGCGCAATACCGCGGAGTCGGGCGGCGGCATTGACAACTTCGGGGAACTGACGCTGACCAACAGCACCGTGTCGCACAATACCGCGGTGTCGGGCGACGGCATATTCGGCGGCGCCGGCGGTATTTACAATCAGGGGACGGTAATGCTGATCAACAGCACCGTGTCGGGGAATGTCGCGGAGGTGGGCGGCGGCATTGACAACTTCGGGGAACTGACGCTGACCAACACCTTGGTCGATAACGATTGCGGTGGTGGCACGGCGCTGTCGGGTGGCGGCAACCTCGAAAGCCCCGGCGACACCTGCGGCTTCAACGACCCGACCGACCAGGTCAACATCAGCGCTGAGGACTTGAACCTTGGACCGCTTGCCGACAACGGCGGACCGACCGAGACGCATGCGCTGCTTCCCGGCAGCGTCGCCATCGACGTCATTCCCGAAGCTGACTGTCAGGTTGATACCGATCAGCGCGGAGAGCCACGACCAGAAACAGGCGGCACCCTGTGCGACGTGGGTGCGTTTGAGGTGCAGCCGTAGGCGTGCCGAGGGTACAAGCCGTCCAAGCGCTGCCCCTGCGCGCGCGAATAAGCCGAAGGCGTTGAGCGCACGGTTCACGGTCGAGTTCGGGACGGAGGCCCGAAGCGAGTGCCGTGCAGTTTTGGTGTCTGCCAAAACTATGCCTTGCCCTCCGGTGGTGAGTCACAAACTGACGCTGGTTGTCCTCGGTGAGTCACAACCTGGCGCTTTCTGTCATTACCGCGACACTCTCTGGCAAAAACGACAAGAAGTGACACGAAGTGTCGCGCGAGTGACAACGAGTGCACCGCGAGCGACAAGTAGCGCCAGGTCGCGCCAAGTAGCGACACCGGAGCAACTTTCGGCAAAGCTGAGCAAGGTCTCGGCCGCGCGGCGGGCCGCCAATGGGCTCGCGCAACTTTTCGGGGGGCAAAACCGATAACAAGGAATGGCCGGAACGCCTCGCACAAGCGAACCTGCGCGCACATCGCGCCCCCTGCCGAAGCACCAGCGCAAGCAAGGCAACCGATTCAACGGTCGACGTCAGCACGAGCGGCTATCCCCACCCGAGCGGCACGCGCTGACGATCCTCGTGCGCGCGGCGGTGGCAAGTCTGATCAAGGAACGATAGGATGCGCCCTGCGATGGACCGGCCACTCGCGGGACTGAGGATCGGCGCCTACGCCCGCTTCTCTTCGGACAAGCAATCGGAGACAAGCGCGGCCGCGCAGATTGCGCGTCTGCAGCAGTGGGTGCAGGCACGGGGCGGACGACTCTCCCTCGAGCACACGTATCGCGACGAAGGCATGAGCGGAGCCACAAATCAGCGGCCGGGGCTGATTTCGCTCATGGCGGCCGTGGATTCCGGAGAGCTCGACGTCGTCGTCGTCGAAGACCTCTCGCGCCTCTCGAGGGACATCGAGCACTCCGCTTCCATCCGGAAGCGGTTTGCTTTTTCGGGGGTGCGGCTCATTGGAATCGCCGACGGCATCGACACGCTGGGCAACGGGGGCGACCTCCTCTACGGCGTGAAATCCATCTTGAGCGAACAGTACCTCAAAGACTTGGGGGACAAGACGAGCCGGGGTCTCCGAGACCGGGCGCAGGTCGGACGGGTGACGGGAGCCCTGCCCTACGGGTACGCGTCGGCGGCTGCGGCGGACGGTCAGGGGAAAGTCCCGGTCATGGTGGCGGCGCAAGCGGCGGTCGTTCAACGCATCTTTCGGATGAGAGCGGCCGGGCGGAGCTATCGGGACATCACCAAGACCCTCAACGACGAAGGGGTCGAGCCGCCCCGCGGGCGACAGAAGGATTCGCGAAAACGGCGCGATGGGTGGGCCATGTCGGGAGTCCGCTCGATGCTCCAAAACTCGAAGTACGCCGGCCGCTGGACCTTCGGCACTCGTTCTTGGAAGAAGAGCCCCACGACGGGGAAACGCGTCGTGCGGCCGGCCGAGTCTCCGGTCGTCGAGGTCGAGCTGCCCGAGCTCCGCGTCGTGGACGAAGAGACCTGGTCTCGGGTGCAGGCCATCAACGAGGAAGCCCGAGAGCGGCACGCCACCGTGGGACCCTCGGCCTACGCCCGCGAGGGCGGAGCCAGTACCGCCCGGCGGGTCTACCCCCTCTCAACCCTCATTCGCTGCGGCGTTTGCGGCGGTCCGATGGTCATCGAGAAGACGCAGAAGCCTCGCTACCGATGTGATGCGAGCCGAGGTAATGGCGGCACCTGCGAAAACTCACGCACGGTGATGGAAGAGGCGCTTCGAGAGGCGTTCACGTCCGCCATGCTCCAGTACTTCGACCAACCCGAGGTCGTGGCCCATTTGATCGAGGCCTCGAAGGCCGAGCTCGCACGCGCGCAGCGAACCGTTCCCGGTGAGCGAACCCAGGCCGAGAAGGCGCTCGCCGCGACTCGAGCCAAGATCGATAACCTCGTCGACCTCGCATCCACCGGGACGGCGCCGGCTAGCATCCTCGAGAAGATCCGAGAGCTCGAAGTCCTCGCCGGCAGACAGGTTCGCCGCGTTAAAGAGCTGGGAGCCATGCTCGCGCCACTCGACCTACCCCGGCCCGAGGATGTCGTCGCGCGGATTTGTGACCTCGGCGCGCTCTTCGACAAGAGCCCCAAGGACGCGCGAGAAGCGCTCAAGCATCTGCTCGACGACGGCATTCAGCTCCACCCGCTCGAAGACGGGCGCTATCGGGCCCGCTGGACCGTTCGCGGAGGCGCTCTTTTCTTTGCCGGAACGACAAAGCCCCCGGTGCAAACCGAGGGCCTTGAAGAGCGGTCAACGCTATGGGTTGCGGGGGCCGGATTTGAACCGACGACCTTCGGGTTATGAGCCCGACGAGCTACCAGACTGCTCCACCCCGCGGGCGCCACTATAGTCAGGGGCTTTGACTTGTCAAAACGAGCCAAAGGACTAAATTTTCCGGATGATTTCGTTGGGTTCGCGGCGACTCGGGTTGCTGTTGGCAGGTGCCTCTCTGGTGGCTTTGGGCTGCAAGGGTGAGGCTCCCGCGAAGAGCGATGCCAACGAGGGGCCGCCGCCCGCCCGCGTCCAAGTGGCAGAGGTGCGGGGCGGCAGCATTCAGGCCGAATGGTCGTTCCTCGGCGATGTGCGCGCGCTCAAGCGAGCCAAGCTCGCCGCAGGCGCTGGGGGCGAGGTGCGCGAGGTACGGGTGCGCGTCGGGGATCACGTGAAGAAGGGCGACCTGCTCGTCGACATCGATCCTTCTCTCGCAACAGCGCGGGTTCGGGCAGCACAAGCATCCAAACAAGCGGGGGCCGCTGACCTCGAACGAGCGCAGCGTGATGCCGAACGGCTGACTGTCGCGGGTCCCGACATCGCGGCCCGTGCCGAGATCGAGCAGGCGACCTCCGAGCGCAAGCGCGCCGTGGCCGAACGAGGGCGACTCAAGGCCGCCGAGGCCGAGGCGCGCGCGCAGCTCGGTCGGCATCGGGTGAGGGCACCCTTCGATGGGGTGGTCGCAAACCGTGCGGTCGACCCGGGCGACTGGGTCGAGCCCGGAGTCGAGGTCATCGAGCTGGTCGACGATGCCGGGGTCGAGGTCTTGGTCTCTACCCCGCCCGACGTTGCGCTCTACCTCGAGGCCGGCGACAAAGCGCTCCTTCGCTACAAAGACGCAGCTGTGCCGGCCACCGTCGTTGGGGTGGTTCGTGCGTTGGATGACGAGTCGCGGACCGTTAAGGTTCGTCTCGTTCCTGACGAGAACGCAGTGTGGCTCCTTCCAGGCGCGGCGATCGACGTGGTCCTCACCATCGAGCGAAGCGAGCCAGGTGCGGTGGTGATCCCGCGAGACGCGTTGGTCTATGGCATCGCCGACCTTCAAGTGATCAAGGTCAACGACGGGCATGCCGAACCGGTCCCCATCGAGGTCATCGCGCGAGGCCGCGATGAGATCCTGATCAAGGCAGACGGGCTTGCGGCGGGCGATGCGGTGGTCACGCGTGGCAACGAACGGGTCTTTCCCGGTCAGCCTCTCACGATCGTGCCGGAAGACTGATCGCGCATGGCCGACGACGCGCACGCGCACGAAGAGCAGCCTGCGGGCCTGACGTGGATCGCGATTCAGCGGCCGATCACGGTCATCGTCGGTATCGTGCTGGTGGTCTTGTTTGGGGCCTTGTCGGTCGTCGACCTCCCGATCCAGCTCACCCCCGACATCGCCACCCCGACGATCTCGGTGAGCACGGTCTGGCCCGGCGCCGCACCGGTCGAAATCGAAACCGAAATCCTCGAGCCTCAAGAAGAGGTCCTCAAGAATGTCCAGGGCCTGACGCTCATGGAATCGAACGCCAGCATGGACAGCGGCAGCATCACGCTCGAGTTCGAGGTCGACACCGACATCGAGGAGGCGCTGGTCCGGGTAACCAACAAGCTGAGCCAGGTCGCGAGCTATCCGACTGCAGTGCGCGAGCCGATCGTCGAAACCGCCAACAGCGCCGGCCCTCCCCTGGCCGTCATCGCGATCCGCGATCCGCAAAAAGGAAGCGTCGCCGCCTATCGCACCTGGGTCGAGGACACCATCCTTCCCGAAATCGATCGCATCCCCGGCGTCGCCGGCATCTTTTTCATCGGCGGCCAGAACAGCGAAGTCCACGTGCTCTTCAACCCCGAGGCGCTCGCCGCCCGCGGCCTTTCGATGCAAGGGGTGGCCGACCGGGTGCGAAGCGAGCTTCGCGATCTATCGGGCGGCGATGTCACCCTCGGCAAGCGGCGCTACCTGGTGCGGACCACCATCGCCCCCAAGAACGCCACCGCCTTCGAAGAGATCGTCCTCGGCGCCGCAGCCGACGGGACGCCGATCCTGCTCGGCGATGTGGCCGCCGTAAAGATGGCCCTTCGAAAGCCGACCGGGGTCGCGATCGTGCAAGACCGGCCGGCGATGGTGATGCTCCTTTCGCGCGAGGCCGGCACCAATGTGCTCGAGGTGACGCGCGAGGTGCATCAAGTGGTCGACCGCTTGCAGCGTGACTTCTTCGACCGCGAGGGCCTTCAGATCGAGATCCTCGCCGACCAGGTCGAGTACATCGAAGGCGCCTTGGACCTGGTGCGCCAAAACCTCCTGCTCGGTGCGTTCTTGGCGATCATCGTGCTCTTTTTGTTTTTGCGGACGTTTGGGGCCTCGGCGGTGGTGAGCATCGCCATCCCGGTCTGCGCCTTTGCGACGGCGCTCGGGATGCAGGCTCTTGGGCGTACGATCAATGTCGTCTCGCTTGCGGGCATCACCTTTGCGATTGGGATGGTGGTCGACAACTCGATCGTCTCCCTCGAAAGCATCGACACCTGGAAAAACCGCACCCCCGACACCAAGCTCGCCGCCTACCGCGGCATCCGCGAGGTCTGGGGGGCGTTGATCGCCTCGACGGCCACCACCGTGGCGGTGTTCATTCCGATCGTGCTCTGGGAGGGCGAGGTCGGCGAGCTCCTTCGCGATGTGGCGGTGGCGATCTCGCTGGCGGTCGCGATCTCATTGGTGGTGTCGGTTTTGGTGATTCCAAGCCTGGCGGCGCGCTTGCTGTCGCAAGGCCAGTCGCTCGACATCGGGGGGCTCGCCGGCTTCGGCGTTCGGTTTCGGGCGAACATCACCGAGAAGGTGCGCTGGCTCTGTAGCTCGCCCCGGCGCTCGCTGACGACATTGCTGGCGGCGATCGTCGGCTCGGTGCTGGTGACCTGGGCGTTGCTCCCGCCGATGGAATACCTCCCCACCGGCAATCGCAATCTGGTGTTTGGGATTCTGGTCCCGCCGCCGGGGTACTCGATCGACGAGCTCGAAGAGACGGGCAACCGGCTCCAAAACCAAATGGCGCGCTACACGGGGGTCGAGACCGACGGCGAGGCCAACATCAAACGAAGCTTTTTCGTCGGGAGCCCGGACCGAGTGTTTGCAGGTGCCGTTGCGGAAGACGGCAAGGACGTCGGGCGCATGCTGAGCCTTCTTCGGCGCGTGCAGTCGAAGATCCCCGGCATGATCTCGTTTGCCACCCAGGCTTCGCTCTTTGGGCGCACCATCGGCGGGGGTCGCGTCGTCGAAATCGACATCAAAGGCTCGGACCTCCCGACGATGACCGACCTGGGCGGCACGCTTTTCGTGGCGCTTCGGGAGGCGCTTCCGGGGGCGCAGATCCGTCCGGTCCCGAGCCTCGACCCGGGCGCGCCCGAGCTCCACGTCATTCCCAAACGAAAGGAGGCCGCGCGGCTCCAGATGCCGGGCGCAGAGCTTGGTTTGGTCGTCGACGCGTTGATCGATGGCGCGATCATCGGCGAGTACACCCCCGAGGGGCAACCGAAGCTCGATGTCGTGCTCCGGGCGGTGACCGAGGACGATGAGCTCCTGCCCGACGCCTCGGCTTTGCTGTCGGCGCCGGTGGCCACCCCGAGCGGCAGGACCGTCCCCCTTGGCGCCCTGGCCGAGATCGAAGAAACGCTCGGGCCGTCGGTGATTCGCCACCTCGAACGCCGACGCGCGATCACCCTGAACGTCTCGCCGCCTGAGGATCTTGCGCTCGAAGAGGCGATTCGGATCATCAAGAACGACGTGCTCGCCGAGCTCGAAGAGTCAGGCGCAGTGCCACCGGGAGTCGAGTTCGGGTTGAGCGGTGCCGCCGGCAAGCTCGAGCTCGCCCAGGCGCAGTTCGGCAATATTTTGCTGTTGGCGCTGGTCATCTGTTTCTTGTTGATCGCCGCCCTCTTCGAGGACTTCGTCTCGCCTTTGGCGGTGTTGATGAGCGTCCCCCTGGCTGCGGCGGGTGGCGCGGGCGGGTTGTGGCTCGTCAACGCGCTCCTTGGAAAGCAGCCGCTCGATTTGATGACTGCGCTCGGGTTCTTGATCCTGATCGGCGTCGTGGTGAACAACGCCATCCTGGTCGTCGACGGCTCGCTCGCGCGCTTGCGCCAGGGAAAATCGCTCAGTGACGCGGTGCCGCAGGCGGTCGAGGCGCGCGTTCGGCCGATCTTCATGACCACCGCCACCTCGCTGGCCGGCCTCTTGCCGATGGTGATTTTTTCCGGCTCGGGGTCGGAGCTCTACCGGGGCGTTGGCGCGATCGTGCTCGGCGGGTTGTTGCTGTCGACCGTGCTTACCCTGTTCGTCGTGCCAAGCGCCTTCACCCTCCTTTGGAGGCTTCGCGGGCACGTCGATACGGATTGAGATACTGCTTCTTGAGCCGACTGAGTTCATCGCGCGTGAGCTCCCGGTATTCGCCAGGCCTGAGGCCCTCGATGCTGAGCCCCGCAAACGACTGCCGGGTAAGCCGCATCACGCGGTGGCCGATCGCATCGCCCATCCGGTGCACCTGGCGGTTTTTCCCTTCGGTCAGGGTGATCTGCACCCAGCTGTGGTTTTGCTCCTGGCGCAGCACGAAGACCTCGGCTTTTTGGGTGCGGTAGCCGTCGTCGAGAGTGACCCCGTTGCGAAGCGCGTCGAGCTCGGGGACATCGAGGTGCCCCTGAAACTTCACCGCGTAGACCTTGGGCACGGCAGAACGAGGCCGGAGGAGCGCGTCGACCATGTCGCCGTCATTGGTCACCAGGAGGGCGCCGCTGGTGTGATAGTCGAGCCGCCCCACAGGAACTACACGCTCGGGAATCCTCCTCAAGATGTCGCCAATGGTCGCCCTCCCCTCGGGATCATCGAGCGTGGTCACCATCTCCCGCGGCTTGTGGAGGAAGTAGTAGACCGGCTTCTCGGCGACGACCCGCTTGCCATCGACTTCCACGCGGTCTTTGTGCGGGTCCACCTTGGTCCCAAGCTCGGTCACGATACGCCCATTGACGCGCACCCGCCCGGCCGTGATCAGCTCCTCGGACGCACGCCGCGACGCGACACCAGCACGAGCCAAAACCTTTTGCAGGCGCTCCACCGGCAGAAGCTAGCTTGTTGCAGCCACCGCGCCAGTGCCGGCGTCAGCGACAGTGTCAGTGCCAGAGCCAGTGTCAGTGTCACTGCCAGTGCCTCAGGAAGTTACTGGCTGGCGGCTTCGGCTTCTTGCTTGGCTAGGGCCGAGTTGCGGAGTCTTTCTTCGTCGCGGTCCCAGCGGTCGACTTTGCCGTCGCCGTTGACGTCAGTCCCAATGCGAACCGTGCGGCCGTCTACGAAGTACTCCCAGCGGTCGGGCTTCCACTCGGCTGCGGTGCTCCGGTTCGCCGTATCGCGCTCGGCACGCATGGGTTGCCCGCCTTCGTAGAAAATCTTGGTATCGATCAGGCCGTTGCCAGTGGTGTCGAGCTCTTGGAGGCGCACCCGGCCCTCGGCGAAGTGGGTGACCTCGTCGGTCCGGCCGTCGAAATCGCGGTCGGCGTCCTCACGCTTCGGTCGCCCCTCATCGGTGTAAAGCCTCACGATGTCTTTGCGACGGTCGCCGTTCAGGTCCGCCTCGCGACACACCAACACCAAACGCGCGAGACTCCCCTCGCCCATGGTCTTGAAAAGCTTGCGCACATCCGGCACCTCGTCGCCCGATGTGTCGTATTCGGTGACTTCGTAACCGGGGCCAGGCGGCATGCAGCGGCCGGCGTCGTACACCTCGCCCCCGGTGCTCGCTTCCATGTCCTCGGAGCCAGGGCTCGTCACGGGCTCCGCGTTCTTCGAGCCACAACCCACCAACGTGAGGCTCATTACAATGATCAATGCGTATCTCATTACGGTTCTCCCTGCGACACCTCTTCAGACCCCTCGGCTGCGGGTTCCTTGGGTTCAGTTGTCGCGATCTCCGCTTCCTCGACCTGCTCACAACGAAGCGCGTCGTCGGCGGCGCCCATGCTCAAGAGAGGCATTTCATCAGTGCGGTCAGGCGTGCCATCTCCATCATCGTCATATTTGGTCAGGACGACCTTGCCGCCCCGAAACACGTCCCACTTTTCGGGACGGCCGTCATTGTTGTCGTCGTAACTCGCCTCGACGATGAGCCCTTCCTCGTAGACCTCCCACACGTCGGGACGCCCGTTCGATTTCCGGTCGCGCTCCGAGCGGGTCACCCAGCCTTCGCTGCACCAGAGCCAGGTATCGATGGCGTTGTTGAAATTGGTGTCGAGCTCTTTGCGGGCCAGCCGACCGTCCTCATAGAAGGACAGCTGGTCAATCCGGCCGTCGAAGTCGAAATCGTGCCGCTCGTGGGCGACGGTCTCTCCGTCGTCTTCGTAGAACCGCTCCATGTCCATCTTGCCGTCGAAGTTCATGTCTGCCTTCGAGCAGAACCGACGCCCGCCGCGCCCCACATGTTCAATATCGGGTTGGCCGTCTTCATTGATGTCGGTCCGGGTCACCTCACGGCCGCTGCACGAGAACGCTTCCATCTTCGAGCCGCTTGGAAGCGACCGAGACGAGCCCTTCGCGCAGCCTGACGCGATCAGGCATGCCCCCGCGGCAAGCCCGAACACGGCACCCGCAAAAATGCTCATGTTTACAGACAGTTTGGCTTCCCCCGGAAACCCGGATCCTTATAAGGATAGGGGTCACTTGGGCCGCTGCGCAAGTACCTGGCGGAGTCGTTTGACAATATATATGGTGCCATGTAGCTTCATGCCACGTTTTTGAGGGTCACAGATGGCGCGCAAAAAGATCTCGACCACGGTTTACATCACAGCCGAGCAGAACGAACGGCTCAAGCTTCTGCACGAGCGCACCAAGGTGCCTGTGGCGGTCTACATTCGCGAAGGTATCGATCTTGTCCTCGATCAACACAAAGAGGAGCTACCCGGCCAAATGACGCTGGATGCTAGCTCCGAGAAATAGGCGAGGTACAATCGACACGGCCGCATTGCTGCAGCGACGGCCGGAGGTTAGAGAGGTCGCACTTTGAGCAGCGATCTCCAGCTCATTCGTAACTTTTGCATCATCGCCCACATCGACCACGGCAAGAGCACCCTCGCCGACCGGTTTCTCGATGTGACGGGAGCGGTCTCTGCGCGCGAGCAAAAAGAGCAGCTCCTCGACCGCATGGAGCTCGAACAGGAGCGCGGGATCACCATCAAGGCCCAGGGGGTCCGGCTGCCGTTCACGGCCGCGGATGGCCGAACGTATCAAATGAACCTCATCGATACGCCCGGACACGTCGACTTCAGCTATGAGGTATCGCGCTCGCTCGCGGCATGTGACGGCGCCCTCCTGGTCGTGGACGCCACGCAGGGAGTCGAAGCACAAACGCTGGCCAATGTCTATCTGGCTGTCGAGAACGATCTCGAGATCATCCCCGTCTTCAACAAGGTCGACCTTCCGAGCGCTGACGTCGAGCGGGTTCGCCAAGAAGTCGAAGACGTCGTCGGCCTCGATTGCTCCCACGTGTTGGCGTGCAGCGCCAAGACGGGCGAAGGCGTCAAAGAGATCCTCGAAGCCGTCGTCAAACGCATCCCGCCACCCGAAACCCTCGAAGGTGGTCCACTCAGGGCATTGATTTTCGACACCTGGTACGACAGCTATCGCGGCGCGGTGTGCATGATCCGAATCAAAGACGGCACCGTTTCGAAGGGCGAAAAAATCCGGCTCATGGCCACGGGCGCCGAATATGAGGTCACCGAGCTGGGGGTGTACACGCCATTTCAGAAGGAGCTCAGCCATCTGGGCCCGGGAGAGGTCGGCTATCTCGCGGCCAGCATCAAATCGATCCACGACGCGAAGGTCGGCGACACGATCACCCTCGCCCACAACCGCGCCGAGGAGCCCTTGGCTGGCTTCAAAGAGGTCAAGCCGATGGTGTTCTGCGGGATCTTCCCGACCGACAGCGACCAGTACACCGAGCTTCGCGAAGCCCTCGAGAAGCTCAACCTCAACGACGCGGCGTTCATGTTCGAGCCGGAGAGCTCCGATGCGCTCGGGTTTGGGTTTCGGTGCGGCTTTCTCGGGCTGCTCCACATGGAGATCATTCAAGAGCGGCTCGAGCGCGAATACGACATCGGGCTGATCACCACCGCGCCAAGCGTGGTCTATCGCGTCCACACCGAGGAAGAGACACTCGAGATCGACAACCCCTCGCGGATTCCCGATGGGCGCATCCGGATCGAGGAGCCCTACTTCAAGGTCTCGATCCACGTGCCCGCGGAGTTCGTCGGGGCCGTCCTCAAGCTCTGCCAAGACCGGCGGGGAGAGCAGGATGGAATCCTCTACGCGTCCACGGACCGGGTGATCATCACGTATCAAATGCCGCTTGCCGAAGTGCTCTTCGACTTCTTCGACAAGCTCAAGAGCGCCACGCGCGGATACGCGTCGATGGATTACGAGCTTTCCGGATATCGCGAGAACCCGCTGGTTCGCCTCGACATGCTGCTCAACGGCCAAAAGGTCGACGCGTTGAGCGCCGTGGTCCACAAAGACAAGGCCTATTATCTAGGCCGGGCACTCGCCGCCAAGCTCAAGAAGATCGTGCCGCGCCAGCAATACGAGGTGATCATTCAGGCGGCTATCGGCTCGAAGATCATTTCCCGCGAGACGGTGCGCGCTCTCCGTAAAGACGTCACTGCCAAATGTTATGGCGGCGACGTCACCCGAAAGCGCAAGCTCCTCGAAAAACAAAAAGAGGGCAAGAAGCGCATGAAGGCCGTCGGCAGCGTTGACATCCCACAGGACGCATTCCACGCAATCCTCAAGGTCGACAGCTAGGCGATAGCGTGGGGGCGGTGGGGCGGGACCAACCGAGGCCGAAGGCCGTCTAGGGGGCACACTCCCCTATTCTGGGAAGACGGTGGTCCAGTCGTTTTTCATGGAGACTACGACCCAGTTGGCGGTCGGGGCGGCATCGAGTGCTTCGTCGAGCCTGCCGACCATCGAGTCGCGGTCATAGGCGTACTCGCGTTCCGCGTCATCGTGATGGAGGAGGAGCCCGAGTCTTGCCCCGCCGCTGCCGATGGTGGTCCATTGCAGCATTTCGAGGTCGCCGTCGGAGTTGCCGAACGCGAGGATCGGCTGTCGCCCGATGAAGTGATGGATGCCGACGGGCTTACCCGCCTTGTCGTCGACGAAGGCGACCTCGGGCAGCCGCAGAAGCGATGGTTGGCCTCCCTGGACCTCGAACCGGGTCGCCACGGCAGAGCCGACCACCTGCTCCGGCGGGATGCCGTAGACGCGCTCGGTCCACGGTCGCATGAAGTCGACACTGCCGCCCGACACGATGAATGTCTTGAAACCATTTTCCCTGAGATACGCGAGCAGCTCGAGCTGGGGTTGATAGGCGAGCGCGGTGTAAGGGCGGCCGAAGCGTGGATGGCGGGCCTGATTCAACCAATCGACCACGATCGTGTTGAAGAGCGCGGTGCTCATGCCGGTGTGGGACGCCAACACGATCTCCACAAGCCCTCGTTGCCCGGTTGCCACGACCCCCTCGGTATTGCCGGCCAGCAACGACTTGAACGGCTCTTGCCGCTTCCACTCGGGATGTGTTGGGGCCAGCTCCTTGACGCGGGAGACGGCAAACGTGAGCTCGGTGTAGAGAGGCTGCTCGACCCAAAGCGTGCCGTCATTGTCGAAAGTCGCGATCCGCTTCTGCTCCTCGACGAACGCGGAGCTGCTGGGGTCCGTAACCCGGTTCACGAATGCGATGATCTGCGACTTGGCCGCGGTGTCGTTCCACGAAGGCAGGGGGTCCCGCGGGGACTCGGGCGTTGTGATGGGCTCGACGGGCGCAGGCTGGCCCCCCCCGCAGCACCAAAGAAAAATCGCCAGAAGTGCGACGCTCAGGACCCCAAGTCGGCTTCGAAGCACGATCATGGCGCGGAATGTAGAAGTGCTGTACTCGGGAGTCAATGAGCGGCGGCCGGTGTCGGTACCAGCGCCCCCTGTCACCAGCAGTGGCCGGCTTGAGCGTGAGTTCGAGCACGTGCACGACTACGAGTACCAGTACGTGTACGAGTACGCCGAACGGGAACGCGAACGAGAACGAGAACGGGTGCGGACACTGGCACTGGCGCTGACACAGGCGCTGGAACTGACACTGGCACTGCCGCTGACACTGCCGCTGACACAGGCGCTGGCGCTGCCGCTGCTTAAAAAGAGTCGCCCGGTCGTTGGAGGGGGGGAGACGTACGACCGGGCGAGGGCAACCGGTGGATTTTTAGGGGGGTCCACCGGAAAATTTGGATTTTTGATGTCATGAGAACCCGTAGGTCCTCATGGATTAAAACTTAAACACCCACAACGGAACCGTCAATGGCAGGTACGCCTTTTAGCTGCGTTTACCGGTGGATTAGCTCACAGTTCTGTTCGAAAATCGATGCCATCCGACGGTGCCTGCGAACGCCCCGAGCGCATCCGCAACCAGGTCGCCGAGCTCCGACGATCGACCCGGCACCAGCGCTTGGTGAATCTCATCCGAGAGCCCCCAAAGCACAGCCACGAACACAGCGAAGGAAGCCGTGCGCCAGGCCGTGGCGGAGGGCCAAGTGCGCGATGAGGCGGCTGCGCAAAGCCACCCGAGCACGCCGTACTCGATGAAATGAACGCCCTTGTCTCGAAGCGGAAAATGCCGCAACGCCGGCACCCGCACCTCGATCGACGAGACCACGAAGATGAGGGCCATGTACAAAATCGCGAAGCGCCATGCGCGAAGGCGCTCCCACCAGACGTCGGTGGTCAGACCGGACCTCCAGCGTCGAGCACCGAAAGGCGCGTGCGTGGCCCCGACGGCGCCAGGTGCCCGGCCCCGGTCATGAATCCAGAGAGGCTGTGCCGAAACGGCGCGTCGATGGTCACGGCCACGAGCTCACCGGTCGGGTCGTACCCCTTGGGAGCCACGAAGTGCACGATCTCGTTTCGAGCGGTGCGCCCGGCGAAGCGCCCCGAATCGCCTGGCGACCGCCCCTCGACCAGCACCCGTTGATCGGTTCCGACCAAAGACTCCAAATGCGCGCGCTGCTGGGTCCCGACGACTGCAAACAGCCGTGCGAGCCGCTCATCTTTGACGGGCTCCGGCACTTCATGCCCGAGCTGAAGCGCGGGGGTGTATGGGCGCGGCGAATACTTGAAACCGAATGCGGAGACGAATCCGACCTCCTGCACGAGCTCGAGGGTCCGCTCGAAGTCGTCGTCCGTTTCCCCGGGAAAGCCGACGATGAAGTCCGACGACAGGGTAAGCCCAGGCTTGGCTTCTCTTAGCGCGCGCGTTCGCTCGATGTAGTCGCGAGCCGTGTAGCGGCGGGCCATCCGTTTGAGAACTCGATCGGAACCGGACTGCACAGGCAGGTGGACGTGGGCCGGAAGCACGGCAAGCTCGGCATGTGCGGCGACGAGCTCCGGGGTGACATGCCGAGGATGGGGTGACGTATAGCGGAGCCTGAGGAGGCCGGGGACCTCGCGCGCGATCCGACGCAGCAACGCCGCGAAGTCGGAGGTCGACGGAGCAAGCTTGGAAGCCGGCTTCGCCTGTGCTCGAAGCCCTGGCTCGTGCCACGAGTTCACGGTCTGCCCAAGCAGGGTGATCTCCCGCACCCCCTCAGCGACCAAGTCGACGATCTCCTCGACGATCTCGTCCGCGGGGCGATAACGCTCGGAGCCGCGCGTATGAGGAACGATACAAAATGTGCAGCGCTCGTCACAGCCTTTCATGACCGTCACATACGCGGTGACCTCTCGACGATCCTCGCGAGGCTTGGCCCGAAGGAACTGCGGGTGGTCCATGTCGAACACGGTGCGGGTGATCGGGGGCGCACCTTGCTCCGCCTCCCGGATGAGGGCCGGCAGCTCCGGGATGTTGTCCGGCCCTAGCACGATGTCGACGAACGGCGCCTTTTTGAGGAGTCGCTCCCCTTCTTGTTGGGCAACACAGCCGGCGACGGCCAGCACCGTGCCGCGGCGGGCATCCTTGAAAGGCCGAAACGTCCCGAGGAGGCTCATCAGCTTGTGCTCCGCTTTGTCGCGGACGCTGCATGTATTGACCAACAGAAGATCGGCCAGGGCAGGCTCGCTGGCCTCACGGTACCCATGGGCATGCAGCACCTCCTCGATCCGGCGCGAATCGTGGACATTCATCTGGCAACCGAAGGTCTGGACGAAGTACTGCTTCATGCGGCGAGGGACGGTAGCTGTAGCAGTCGAGGCGGCAAGCGCCAAACGGCCGAAATTACGCCGATCGCTGGCGGAACCAGGGGTCGCCGCGCTACAAGCCGTAGGTAGATGGCTCGCCAGCGATGCATCTGCCTACTGCTCGTACTGGCGAGCGGCTGCAAGACGATTCCAGAAGATAGCTACGGCATCGACAAGATTCGTTTCAGCGGCATGGAAGATCTCGATCCTGAGGCTCTTCAAGCTTGCTTGGCCAGCCATCCACGCGATCGGGTGACCATCGCGTTCGGGACCAGCGTCGATCGCGAGTGTGGGGTCCCGCCGTTCGACGGGAAGCGGGCGTCGTTCGACCTCTGGAGGAAGCTTCGTAAGGGATGGCCGACGCTCGATTCGGCAGTTTTCGAACGCGACCTAGACAGGATTGAACGCTGGTACAAGGCACGCGGCTACTACGACGCTGCAGTCGTCAGCACCGAGCTCGACCCACCTTCGGCCGCGACCTCCGACCGCATCATTGTCGAACCCGACGGGGACGCCCCATGCGAGAGAGAAGGTGACGGCGAGGGATGCGAGCTAGAGATCGGAATCGAGGTCGAGGAAGGACTGCCGGTGCTGGTGCGCTCGATCGATATCCTGGGCTACGAAGGGTGGAGCGCGGAGAACCGCAGCAAGATCGACGAAGCCATCGCGCTCGAGATCGGCAAACCTTTCGACGAAGCGCTCTATGAGCGAAGCAAACGCGAGATCCGGCGTCAGCTCCAGGATGCCAGTTACGCGTGCGGCCGCGCCTGGGGACGGGTCGAAATCCACCGAGACGCGCGCGAGGCTTTCGTCCAGTTCAGTGTCGAGAGCGGCCCATCTTGCAAGATTGGCAACATCGTCGTGACCGGCAACCAGGACCTGCCCGCCAAAACGATCCTGGCCGTTGCCAACTTGAAGCGAGGCCAAGCCTACAGCCGGCTGAAGCTCGCCGACGCGCAACGCGCAGTCTATGCTCTTGGAGCCTTGGCGTCGGTGAACGTCGTCGACACGGCTAGAGTCGACGAAAATCAGGTCTGCACGGGCATCGTCGACATCAACATCGCCGTCGAGCCAGGAAGACAGATCCGCTGGGGAATCGGCGCAGGCGTCCAAAGCGGCACCATCTCGACCCTCACTCTCGAGCAGGATACCCGCATTTCGGACGTCCACTTGCTCGGCCGGTTCGAGCACCGCAATTTCATCGATGGCTTTCGCAACTTGCGCATCGAGGACCGCCCCAAAATCGTGGCCACCGATCCGTTCTTCCGGTTCGGACGGGGATTCATCCTCGGCAACGAGGTCCGGATCTCGTACCAACGGCCAGCTTTCATCGAGGCTCGGACCACGTCGGCCATTCGCTTTCGTCACGACTGGGGGCCGGACCCCTACGAGCTTTTTCGGCGGCACGATATTCAAGTGTCCGGTCAGCTCTCCCGTCCGTTTTTCGATGGGCGACTGCTGGTGGCAGGAGGTTTGAACTACGACGCGTATCTAGTGGTCGACCAAGATCCTCGGTTCCCGACGAGCTATCAGGTCGCGTTCTTCGATGAGCGTATCGTGGTAGACTTGCGCGACGACTCACGAAGCCCCCGGTCGGGGTTCTTCTTCCAGGTGGGAAGTCAGCAGTCACCGGCCAAGCTCAAACGCTCGTGGCAATACGTACGCGTCACGCCCGAGGTCCGCGGCTACCTTCCGCTTCCGTTGTCCTCCACTCTAGCCTTCAAGTTCGGCATCGGCGCAATGTTTCTATTCTCGAGAGACAGCCAGCGACTCGACTTGATCGGTCAACAGCTCGGACCCCAGAGCTACCGCCTGCGTTCGGGTGGCCCAACCAGCCACCGTGGGTTTTTCCCCGGCTTCTTGGGCGACCCAGCCAGCATCGACTCCCTGACCGAGGAGGGCAACGATGCGCGAAACGACGGAGGCCTTCGTCGATGGGAGGCGAGCGTCGAATGGCGTCTTCCCATTACGCAGAACTTCGCGACGGCGTTCTTCATGGACTTCGGCGACGTCAATCGAGGCAAGGCTTACCGATTCAATTACATCCGCGCTGCCGCCGGTTTTGGTTTCCGTTACCAAACTCCAGTGGGGCCGATTCGTCTCGATTTCGGTTTCCTCATCCCGCAGTGGCAGATCGTCGGTGAGCCGCCGCCGCCGAACGCGTTCAACATCTTCCGCTTCATTCGCGGCGGGGTGCCAGGGGCTATTCAGTTCACGATCGGCGAGGCGTTCTGATGCGCTGGATTTCCCGATTGGTGAGTTGGTTTCTCGGTTGGCCGGCCCTTGCGGTGTTCTCGTTGATCGCGAGCGTTCTGTTCCATCTGGACACCAATTTGGGCCATCGACTCGCCCGAGACATCTTGAATGAGTTCGTCACGGGCGAGATGCAGGGTCGTCTGCAGGCGGGCTACATCACCCAGCTCCGCCTTTGGAAAACGATCGTGAAAGACGCTTTCGTGTTCGACCCCAATGGGACTCCCATCATCTATGGCGAACACATCGAGCTCGGCATCGACCCCATCGCCGGACTGCGCGGCAAGCTACGCTTCTACTACGCAGACCTCACGAACGGATGGGTGCGTTTAATCGACAACGGCGAAGGCTCGCCCACTTTCCTCGATGCCTTCGAACCAGCAGACACCACGCCTTCGGAGGGGGAGCCCTTCCACGCCATCGTGGACGACATGGACCTCAAGAACATCGAGGTGTTTGGCGAGATCCTCGGCCTCCAGGGGCTCCGCATCATCGACCTGAACGCACGCGGCCGAATGGAGTTCTACGAGATAACCGAGATCGAAATTTGGTCCGGCGACGGCCGAATCGTGAGCCCGTTCCCCTTCGAGGGGCAGATCAACAACGTCGTCGGTACCGTCTACACCGACATGCGGGGCACCCAAGTGCTCGCCGAAACCAGCCGAGGCGCGGAGCACATGGTCGCTGAAGTGGTGTATCGCCCGCCGTCCGGCGGCACCTACGACGACCCGTTCGACCTCGACCTTTATGTTCGGGTTGACCCGGTGAGCACAGAAACCCTTCGAGACGTCGGCTTCGACTGGGCGGAGTCTTTGAAGGGGAATGCGAACGGCTGGGTCCGCCTGTGGGGCTCGGAAAACGACTACCGCCTGCAGGCCGACCTGATGACCGCAGGTGGACGCACGCGCATCAAAGGAGACCTTCCCGACGAGGGAGTCACGAAGATCGAGATCGAATCCAACAGCTTGCGGCTCTCGGAGATGATCAATGGCGCACCCAACGTCGACGCGAACGGAGTGCTCAAGCTCTCGGCCGATCCCAAACAAGAGGGCATCATCGGAGTCGAAATCGAAACCAACGGTTTTCGCTATGAAGACATCCAGATCCCGGCCTTCGTCGCCAAGGCTCGGTCGCGTCCGGACGGCGTCGACGTTCAGTCGCTCGAGACCCAGTACGCGGGCGGCCAACTCTCGTTGAGCGGGCACTTCGAATACAGCGGCGTTTTCGAGATCTACGCCCGCGGTTCAATTCCCAACGTCAGCGCGGATCCGAACTTCGTCGAATGGGCACCCGGAATCAAAGGCGGCGCCAAGTTTGACCTCGAAATTCGAACCAGTATGGCCGGGGATTTCGATACGCGAGGCTGGGTCCGATTCGACGATTTCAGGTACGGTGCGTTCGAGGCCCGAACGCTCTTCCTCCAGGGCCGCGTTTGGGGCGATCCAAAGAAGCCCAAAATCGACGTGCAGCTCGAGGGCTCGGAGATCCGCGTAACGGGCTACCCGATCGGGCAGGGAGAGGCGGTCGTCACCGGGGGACCAGACCGATACAAAGCCGATGGCTCATTCGCGGCCCCTGGCGAGCGACGTGCGGAGTTCCAAGCGCGTGTCGAGGCGAGCGAGGGTCGCTATCGGCTCGACGTCGACACGATTGAGTTGGCGGTCGGGGACCTATCCTGGCGAGGATCGGTAAACAACCTCGTCCTCGACCCGGTCAACGGTATCACCTTCGACCGGTTCCTCATGGGCAAAGAAAGCCAACGCCTCGAGGCGAGCGGCGAATGGCAATTCAACGGGCCGGACGACATTGAAGCCGATCTCCAGAACTTCGACCTCGCGGTCCTGAAGATCCTCTATCCGGAGAAGGCGCCCGATTTCACGGGCCGTGTCGATCTTCACTTCGAGTTCCGTGGAGACCTCGATCGCCAACCGACGATCGTGGCGGAAGGCACCCTCACTGATGCAACCCTGTGGGACATCTCTCCCGTCAATGCGGCCTACTTGATCAACTACGACGAGAGTCAGGTGGACGCAGACGCGCAGGTAAACCTCGGCGGCCGCGGGAACTTCACCCTCAGCACGACGGGCCTCGTCGATCCGAGGGCCGGAAGCATTCAAAAGGCACTACGTCGAGGCGTTTATGAGACGACCTTGAGCACGGGCGCCATGGACCTCACCTTGCTCGAGCTCATCCTCGAAGACGACATGCCCGACATCACCGGATACGCGGATGCCAGCATTACCCTCTCCGGATCGATCGACGCTCCTTCGTTCAAGGGACTGATCAGCGTTCCCGCGTTGCAGATCCGGAACTGGGGACCGGTCAGGTTTTCGTCGAAGTTCCGCTACGAGTACGGTGCTCTGCTGGCACGACTGGGTTTCGCGGATGATCAAGGGGCGTTGTTTGACGGCGAGGGAAGCCTTCTCGTGGACCTCGTGAACCTCGTGCAACATCCGAGCGAGACGGTCGAAACGCTCGATACATCACCTTGGCGATTGTCGATGCGCGTTCCCCCGCGGCGTTTGAGCGAGCTGCCGGACATTTTCGGCCGGCGCGCCTTGCCAGACGCGGAGAGGCTGCAGCTTGCAGCGAGCTTGACCCTCGCCGGTGGCGCGTTTCGAACGCGCGGTGACTTCTATGCGAGCTTCGACTGGCGTTCGGATGTCTCCGAAGGTCTTTGCGGCAGCGAAGCTCACCCGCGCGCGACCTTGCGGGCCGAGCTGGCGGACGATGTCACCGAGATCACGATGGATGGCGTGGTTGGCTCGTCGCAGGTCCTTCGGCTCGACGCCACCGCGGAGACACCCCTCGATGACTGGCTCAGGGCGGCGAAGGTGCCCGAGCTACCGGTCACACGAGTGAGCGCAGACCTCTATAACGCTCCCGTAGAGAACATTCCGTACGTATGTCGATACGCCGCCGGACTCGTCAAGGCACGTTTGCGGATTGCAAACCTGTTCGGCAGCGACCCCACCCTGTCACTCTCGCTGAACACCGACGAGCTTCGGGCACGCCGTATCCAGCCGGGGCATCGGGGCCTGACGGTGAACACCATCGTCGAAACGCCGCCGGCCGAGGGCGAGATCAAGGCAGAGTACCAAAAGGGGATCGGCAGGCTCGATGCGAAGGTGAGCTGGTGGAACGCGGGCTTCACCGATATCGCCGCTGAAGCCCCGCTGCTCTGGGATCGAGAGCATCTTGTGCCCGTCCTCGCGGAGCGCGGCGAGCTGAAGGGCCAGGCCAACTTCGATCGCATGCCCCTCCAGGCGGTGCTGGCCTGGATGGCCGGGGTCGTGAACGTTCAGGGAACGCTTCTCGGAAGCGTGAGCGCGCAGGGCACGGTCGAGAAGCCGAACTTCGTCGGGAGCGTGGACCTATCGGACGGGCGTGTCGACCTCCGAAACGTGGGCCAAACACTGGATAAAGTCGCTGGCAGAGCGATTTTTGACGAGGATGGGATCGCGATTACGGGTCTGAAGGCAAGCGATGCCAAGGGCTTGGCGCAAGCTGACGGTCGCTTGGTGCTCAAGGGACTGAGTCCACACAAGCTCGACATCGAACTACAAGCCGATTCGTTCCCCGTTCGGCAAGAGGGCTCGATCATGGCGCGCCTGGACGGGAACGCGCGATTGCGCGCCACCTTCGAAGACGACGGCCTCGACGGAGACGTCCGGCTACGCAAGCTCCATCTCGACATCCCCGAAAGCTCGGCCACGCCTCAGGACCTGGCACGCCACCCGGAGGTGTTCTTCATCGGCGAAGACTACACTCCACCGGTCCCAAAGGTTCCCTACCGAGTGCACCTCGAGATTCGGTCGGACGACGTGATCGTAATCCGCAGCAGGGATCAAGGCTTTTACGTAGAAGCCAACACACGCTTGGACACGACGATCGACGAGGAGTTCATCGTCAAGGGCAACGTGAACTTCCAGCGGGGCAACTTCCAGGTCTTTGGCAAGCGCTTCGAGCTCCGTTCGGGAAGCATGGTGTTCGACGGTGATCCTGAGATGGACGCGAAGGTCGACTTGGTGGCCCGGCATCTTCTGCGCGGCAGCACGGACTCGGTGACCGTCACGGTGTCCGGGCGCCTCAGCAATCCGACGATCGAATTCACCTCGACGGCCCCAACGACGAGCGAGGCCCAGGTCATTGCGCTCCTCGTCACCGGGACAACCCGCCAGGAAAGAGGCCTCGCGGCGACCACGGAAGGTGCCAACGCCGAAACGACGAGCTTTCTTTCCGGGGTCGCGGCCGGTCTGTTCTCCGCATCACTACAGTCTCAGTTCGGTGGGCTTGCGCCGACGTTCGGGGTGAAGGGCGGGTCGGGCGTCAGTGAGTTCGACTCCGAGACCACCGTGCAGGTCGGGTTCAGCGTGGACTCGATTCTCCCCGACAACGTGCCCATTCGCGGGCTCTACGTAGAAGGCCAGTTCGTGGCCCGCAGAAACGAAGGCGGTCCAAACTCGACCGGCCAGGCGCAGCGCCCTGGTTTTTTGGTTGAGGCGCTTTGGCCGCTAAGCTTCGTGACTACCGGGACGTTTGCGCCCCCGTCGAACTGGAGTATCGACGTTACGTGGGAGCCCTGAAGTCAGGATGAGCCGAAAACTCTTTGGAACCGACGGCATTCGTGGTCTTGCCAACCGAGGGGACATGTCTCCCGAAGTCGCCTTTCGGATCGGCGCCGCGATCGCCTATCAAGCCCGCCAACGGGTGAAACACATCCCCCGAATCGTCGTTGGCAAAGACACGAGGCTTTCGGGCTACCTCTTCGAGACAGCCGTTGCTTCGGGGATCTGCACGCAAGGTGGCGAGGTGCTGCTCTCAGGCCCGCTCCCAACGCCGGCGATCGCCCACCTCACGACTAGCATGCGCGCCGATGCCGGCGTAGTCATCAGCGCTTCGCACAACCCCTACCAAGACAACGGGATCAAGATCTTCGGGTCAGACGGCTTCAAGCTCGCCGACGAAGTCGAGCAGGAGGTCGAGGCGCTCATCTTCGGATCCGAGCTGGACAAGAACCGCCCTACGAAGACGCGAGTGGGTCGCGCCGAGCGCCTGGATGATGCGCCGGGGCGCTACGTGGCTTTCGTCAAGGCTTCGTTTCCGAGCGAGCTCACGCTCGAAGGGGTTCGTATCGTCGTCGACGCGGCTCACGGTGCTGCGTACCGCACGGCGCCGCTCGTGTTCTCCGAGCTGGGCGCCACGACCCACTCGATCGGGGTAAAACCCGACGGCAAGAACATCAACCATCGGGTCGGAGCCTTGCACCCCGAAACCTGCGCCAAAGAGGTGCGGCGGCGCCATGCAGACCTCGGCATCGCCCTGGACGGCGATGCCGACCGAGTCATCATGATCGACGAAAAAGGCCAGCGGATCGACGGAGACGTGATCATGGCCCTGTGCGCAACTCGCATGCTGCGAGCGAACCGCTTGCGCAGGCGGACGCTGGTTGCGACCGTGATGAGCAACCTCGGCCTGGAACGCGCGCTCGAAGACGACAACGGAAAGCTGCTGCGATGCAGCGTCGGCGATCGTTATGTCGTCGAGGCCATGCGCAAGCGCGGACTGAATTTTGGCGGCGAACAGTCGGGGCATTTGATCTTTCTCGACCATGCAACGACGGGCGATGGGCTAGTGGCGGCGATGCAGGTGCTCGCCATCTTGCTTCGTGAAGGGCGTCCCCTCTCGGAGCTCGCATCGCAAGTGATGGAACGGGTCCCCCAGGTGCTCGTCAACGTCACGCTCCGAGACCGACGCCCCCTCGAGGAGCTCCCCAAGACCACCCACGCGATCGCGCGCGCGGAAAAGGCGCTCGGCAAGAACGGCCGCGTGCTCGTCCGTTGGAGCGGCACCGAGCCCAAGCTGCGCGTCATGATCGAAGGCCCCAAGGAGGACCGCATCCAGGCGATGGCCCAGGACATCGCCTCTCAGGCGGAGCGCGAGGTCGAAGCGGCCCCCGCGCCTCAGTGAGTCGCCCGCGGACTCAGTTTGTCGCGCTACGCTCCTCGAGCTCGACCGTGATCTCGCCCGGCTGGACCTCGACGGCCTCGACGCCATCCGGAAGACCCCGAAGCTCTACGGGAACACGAAAGTTCCCTTTCTGTGACTCGAACGCGCCCAGATTGACGATGGCGAGCACCGAAGCGGGATTGAGGTCGTTAACGATGCTCTGCGGACCGCGGATCCGCGCGGTGACCGCGCGAGGTCGAAGGGATCGAGGTACAGCACCTTCTGCGTCGACGCGGAGCGGCGAAAGCACACGCTCGGACATCTTGGGTTGTACTCGCAGCGTTACCAGCACGGACTGCGCCTCGAATGTGGTGTTCGCGGGCGCCCCGACCAAGGGGATCTCGCGTTGGGTAACGCCGGCTCCGAGCGCGGATACATCGATCTCCATCGCTCTTACCGTCCTCATCGAGTTCACGACGTCGCGGGGGCCTTCCACGTTAACTTTTGGCGGAAACACCTCGGCCTCTCCAGCCCACTCGAGGTCGTCGGGGAGCTCTCCGTCGAGGAACAGTTCCACGGGAAGCTCGCGAGTCGCCTGCGGGACCCACTTGAAGGCCAAGGAGGGCGGCACCACACCCACCACGGTGACACCAGCGGGCAGATCGAAAGCCTCTTTCTCGAAGTAGTACCGTGGCTCTTCGACAGTCTTGAGCTCTATATCCGCCGGGGGCAAGTTCTCTTGACGAATCGCGTTCAGGCGGGCGCGGCTACCCTTGAGCCGCACGCGAACCCGATCCGGAATGTCGGTCACCAGGATCAAGTCCTGGGCATCCGGGGGCGGCTGGACCACGACGTCGATGTACACGTTTCGTTCCATGTCCTCTGCCCCATGGACGAGGGAGAACATCAGAATGGCAACTCCGAGCGCGCCAGCCTTGAGCCCGAGATTCTCGGTAAAAAAGAAGCGGACGGCTTGAAGCCCGTCGAGGAACGCGCTCACGAAGTCTCCTCAGCCTTGCTGACCGTGAGCACCGCGTCCTGACTCGGAGTCCGAGCGGGCTCGGGGGGTACCGCGGTGCTCCGTCGGTCGGATTTCCGGCGAGCGGGCTTCGGCGCGTAAAAGAGGCCGTAAAGGGCATCTCGAAGGGAAGTCACATCGAGATTGCGGACGATATTGCCGTCGAAACACAGAGAGATCGCGCCCCGTTCTTCACTGACGACGATGACGACGGCATCGGTCTCCTCGGTGATGCCGAGCCCTGCCCGGTGACGCGCGCCGAGCGTTCGGTCACCGCCGGCGGTGCCAGCCATCGGCAAGAACACCCCCGCTTGCCAGATGCGTCCTTCGCGAATGATGACGGCGCCGTCGTGCATCGGGTTTTCGAAGCTCGGCACGAAGATGCTGTGAAGCAGCTCTTTGCTCACCCGTGCATCGACCTCGGCTCCGCGTTCGATGAACTCGTCGAGCGCGGCACCTCGCTCGAATGCCACGAGGGCACCGATGCGTTTTTGGGCGAGCGTGCCAGCTGCCTTGATCACTTCTTCGATGGTTTGCGTTTCCTTGGCGGTGCGTTGCCCACGAAGCAGCGGACGCCGGCCCATCCGCGCCAGTGCGCGACGGATGTCAGATTGAAAGATGATCACCACGATCACGGCGAGATATGCCAACACCGAGTCCAAGATCGTGGTCACCGTCACCAATCCCACACGACGCGCGAAAAGATAGCCTACGAAGACGAGGCAAAGCCCGATCGCGACTTGCATGGCGCGCGTGCCGCGTAGAATCACCAAAGCCCAGTAGATCAGAACGGCGACCAAGCCGATATCGAGGCAGTCGTGAAGCACGTCCCAGGCCCCACGCTGAAAGAAGGCAACGAAGCCGTTGACGAGCTGACTCAACGCACCGGTGAGCACTTCGATCATGGTGCCCCCTCGGCGGGTTGGGTGAGCGCGTTCATCACGTCGATGAGCTGACGCATCACGTGGACATCGTGTACTCGAACGGCGTCGACCCGCGACGCGACGCAATGCGCGACGGCCGCAGCAGTGCCTCCGAGGCGGTCATCGGCCGAAGGCGCACCGCCGCTCGGATTGGGCGCAAGCTCGCTAATGAAGGATTTCCGAGAAGGCCCCACAAGTACACGGTATCCGCTCTTTCGAAAACGCCCAAGAGATCTTAGAAGCGCTAAGGTCTGCGGGGCCGTCTTGGCGAAGCCGAGGCCCGGGTCGAGCCAGATCGAAGCCGGAGGGACGCCCGCCGCCTCGACCCGACCCGCGCCCTCGAGCAGCTCCTCGAGCACATCCGAAACGACGTCGTCGTAGCTGGTGTGGGGGGGTCGGACCTCACCGCTCCCGCGGTTGTGCATCACGACGTATTCGGCCCCGGCCGCCGCCGCCACCTCGGCCAGGGCGGGGATTCGTGCACAGCCCACGTCATTCACGATCGAGGCACCGGCGCCGAGGGCCGCTTTCGCGACCTCGGGCTTGACCGTATCGATCGAGACGCGGGCTCGAAGCTCTCCGGCCAGCTGCTCGATCACGGGGACGACCCGGGCGATCTCCTCTTTCGCCGAAACAGTCGTGAATCCGGCCCCATACGTCTTCCCGGCAGGCCTCGACGACTCGCCACCCACATCGAGCACGTCCGCTCCCTCGTCGAGTAGACGCTTGCCGTGAGCGATCGCGGCCTGGGCATCGAGGAACCGGCCACCGTCGCTGAATGAATCTGGCGTCACATTGATGACACCCCACAGCTCCGGCATCCGAACCTCCGTCATTACCCAGCGCTGGGGACCTCGCGCGGACGCGGCTGAAAAATCGCGCCCTTCCGCTTTTCTTCGCTTTCGCGGCGCTTCTCCGCGTAAGTGGGAATGGTCACGATGACCGGTGGCGGGAGCTCTTCCCCGGCCATGATCGCTTCGATCTCCTCGCGGCCAAGGGTCTCGCGCTCGAGCAAGGCCTCAGCGATGGCGTCGAGCTTCTCGCGATGCCCCTCGAGGACAATCTTGGCGCGATCGTATTGCGCGTTGATGATGCGCCGCACTTCGTCATCGATCTCTTTGGCGGTCTCCTCGGAGTAATCCTTGTGGTAGCTCTGACCGAGGAACCCGGTCTCTTCCTTCTCGACGTAAGACAGCGGGCCGAGGCGGGTGCTCATTCCCCACTCGGTCACCATCGAGCGGGCGAGCTGGGTGGCCTTTTTGAAGTCGTCGGCGGCGCCGGTCGTGAGCTGGCCGAAGACCACCTCTTCGGCTAGCCGCCCTCCGAGCGCCATGGCGATCCGGTCCCGAATCCACTCGGCGCTGTAGCTCTGACGGTCTTCCTCGGGGAGCGCCATGGTGAGACCCAACGCAGGCCCGCGGGGGATGATCGTGACTTTGTGGATCGGGTCATGGTTCGGGAGCATCCAGGCGACCAAGGTATGACCTGCCTCGTGATATGCCGTGGTCTTGCGCTCGTGCTCGCTAATGACCATCGAGCGCCGCTCGGAGCCCATCATGACCTTGTCTTTGGCCATCTCGAAGTCGGCCATCGACACTAAGTCCTTGTCTTGGCGAGCCGCCAGGAGCGCCGCCTCGTTGACTAGGTTCTCGAGGTCGGCCCCCGAGAAACCCGGGGTCCCGCGTGCGATGATGCCGAGCTGAACGTCGTCGCCCAGTGGAACCCGGCGGGTGTGAACCGCGAGGATGCCCTGACGGCCGTTGAGGTCGGGCCTCGGAACGATGATGCGTCGGTCGAAACGACCGGGACGCAAGATCGCGGGGTCGAGAACGTCGGGGCGGTTGGTGGCCGCGATGATGATGACACCCTCACTCGACTCGAACCCGTCCATCTCGACTAGAAGTTGGTTCAGCGTCTGCTCGCGCTCATCGTGCCCGCCGCCGAGACCCGAGCCACGGTGCCGACCGACGGCATCGATCTCGTCGATGAAGATGATGCATGGGGCGTGCTTCTTGCCCTGCTCGAACAGATCGCGAACGCGCGAGGCACCGACCCCGACGAACATCTCGACGAAGTCTGACCCAGAAATGCTGAAGAAGGGGACGCCCGCTTCTCCGGCGATCGCCCGAGCCAGCAACGTCTTGCCCGTACCCGGAGCGCCCATCAGAAGGACTCCCTTGGGAATCCGACCCCCCAGGCGTTGGAATTTCTTGGGGTCTTTCAGGAATGCGATGATCTCTTCGCAGTCGTCCTTGGCCTCGTCGATGCCGGCGACGTCGGTAAAGGTGACTTTGTTTTGAGATTCGTTCAGCAACCGGGCGCGCGACTTTCCGAAGCTCATCGCCTTGCCGCCCGAAGCCTGAAGCTGACGCATGAAAAATAGCAGGATGCCGACGAGGAAGATCATCGGAAGCCAGGTCACCAGGATGCTCGTCCAAAGGCTGTTTTGGTCCTCGGGCAGGTACTCGACGCTGACTTTGGCGTCTAGGAGCTTTTGGTTGGTCTCCTCCCCCATGATCCCGACCGTGACCTTTTCGGAGCGAGCCGCCCGGTTGCCGCTGGCGGGCGCGCTCTCGTCGTCGGTCTTCAGCCAGTAAGTGTATTCACCGAGCTTCTCTTGCGGTCGGATCTTGACCTTCTTGACGTTACCCTCGGTGACTTGACTGATGAACTCGTTGAACGGCACGCTTCGTGGCTGTTCCTCGCGAGCGACGAAATTGAAGATCACGATGCACATCAGGATCACGAGGACCCAGAAGAGCAGTGTTTTTTGGCTTTGTTTCATAGGCTTAAGCAGGCCGCCCGGAGCATTCTTTGGGCTAGCATAGGGCCCTTACCCCTTCAATCTTTGTGAGGCTCCGGACACGATTTGGCAACCGCTGGTCGATCCTCGGGTCATGGGAGGCTGCTGCGTGTACGTCGATGCTCACGATATTCCAACGAAAGCCCATCACCGTCGCGGCGAAGGGACCACCCAGATCCTAGCAGGACCTCACCGGGAGACGTAAGAAGCCGGCCCACGTCCGTAAGGTGGCTCCGGGTGGGGGTTAATCCCGTTTCCCGAGCCAACCAGAGCCGAAGCCAACGCACCCGCATCGGAGGAGCAAGGCGCGCCACTCGATCGACCGCGAATGATCGGTCGCCGGGAGCCGGGAGCTCGGGCACTTCGGCATCGAGCGCCGCGTTGAGCTCGGCGGCCTCGTCTCCGATCGCGCATAGATGCTCGACGACGCGAGGGTCCTCCCTGAGGAGCGTCGGCATGACTTCGTGCCGGATCCGAACCCGTTCGTACCCCCGCTTGTGGTTCGAGGGGTCTTCGATGAAGGGAAGGCCGCGTTGCTGGGCATAGGCGAGGACATCGGCGCGGCGACAATCGAAAAGTGGGCGGATCACTCCGTCGGCTCTGCGTGCTTCGATCCCGCTTAGGCCTCGAAGGCCGGCACCCCGAAGCATCCGCGAGAGCACGGTTTCGGCCTGATCGTCTTGCGTGTGCCCGACGGCGATACGCGTTGCCTTCATCTTGCGCGCGATTTCGTGAAGCGCCCGGTACCGAAGCTCCCGCGCGCGGGCTTGAATCGATGCCCCCTCATCGAGCACCTCGATTCGTGCCGACCGAAACGGAACCCCCAGGGCATCGGCAAAGTCACCGACCTGCGCGACTTCCGACGCGGATTCTGCCCGGAGGGCATGGTCGATCGACGCCGCACACACGGTGATCCCCGTGTCGGCTCGGAGCCGATGGAGCACGTGCAGCAGCACGGTCGAATCAGGCCCTCCGGAGCACGCGACCAACACGTGGTCCCCAGCCTCGACGAGCACACGCTCGCGAAGGGTCCGTCGCACCGTGGAGGTGACCATGAACGGAACGCTAGAACACGCCCGACGCGAGGGAAAGCCGCAACTCCGTTCGGCCCTTCACTTCGCCGAGCTTGGCGGTTTCGGCATCGAGCGCCGGACCTCGACTGAACGAAACCCCGGGCATGGAGACACGCAGCCCCGAGCGAGACCGGCGAAGCAATCCCGGGCCCGCTTCGACTAGCTCGAGAGCTCGCTGCTCTTTGTCGCTGCGGATCTCTATCGCCGGAGGCTCGTAAGCCTCCTGTCGTTCTTTGCGCACGCCCTTCACGGTGACGAGAATCGCGGGAATAATCCCCGCAAGCCCGACAACTAGCGCCGCCACGGAGCCCTTTTCACGTCCGGGTTCGTCCAACGCGAAGTACCCGGCAAGCGCACCACCTGCAGCCCCGACGACGGGGAACACCGTCAAAGCCCATGGGTCGGTGAGACCCGCTGCTGCTGGAATGATGAGACCGAGCTCCGCGCCCACCAGGCCCAAGCCGATGGTGGCCTTGGGCGTTGCGCGGATCGTATCGGGCGATAGCGCCTGGGCGTGGGCTGCGCGCGAGTACGCCGACAGCGACAAAATCACCGCGAGTACGACTCCACAACCGATGCGCTGCCAGCTCAATTCCCCTCCGGCCCGTCTCTGTAGGACCTTACACGCCCCCCGAAAAGCGGGCAACTCCACGAAGTTACCGATGTCCCGGTTCGCCTTGAATTCACTGCGGGCGCACCGAAGAATCGGTTCATGCCGATCGGCGATCGCGAATTCGAAGCCCTGCTCGTGCGGCAGGAAGGCCATGTCGTGACCCTCACGTTCAATCGGCCTGAAAAGAAGAACCCTCTGAGCCAAGCACTGGTCAACGAGCTCCTGTGGGCCCTCGATGACGCCGAAGAAGCAGACGACGTGCGGGTCATCGTTCTCACCGGCGCCGGCAATGCGTTCAGCGCGGGGGCAGACCTCAAAGGCATGAGCTCCAGCCGAGGCAAGCTCGAGAAGAAGGGCGAGTTCGACGACTTGCTCCTGCGGTTCGACCGGCTCGACAAACCGATCATCGCACGGGTGCCAGGTTACGTGATGGGCGGCGCGATGGGCATCGTCGCCTGCTGTCACTTCGTAGTGGCCTGCGAAAGTGCGATCTTCGCGACACCCGAGATCAAGCGCGGGCTCTTTCCCATGATGATCATGGCTGTTCTCCGACGGGTGATTCAGCCCCGCGACCTGCTCAACCTCATGCTCGTTGGCGAAAGGATCTCTGCGGCCAAGGCCAAAGAGATCGGGCTGGTAACCGAGGTGGTGCCGGACGACCAGCTCGATGCACGCGTTGCTGACCTTGCCACCGAACTCGCCAGTCGGTCTCCAATGGCGATGCAGATGGGCCTCCGCGCCTACAACGAGCAACGCACGATGCCGGTCGAAAAGGCCCTGCCCTATCTCCGCGAGCAGCTTTACGCGCTGCTGAACACCGAAGACGCCAAAGAGGGGCTCGCTGCGTTCTTTGAGAAACGCGAGCCTGAGTGGAAGGGGCGCTAGGACAAGACGTCGGTGACGAGGAGCTCGACCGCGTGACCTCCGACCCAATGGTCGGGTTGAAACTCTCCGACGAGTCGCACGTTCTTCTGGCCTTCGAACCGCGAGAACATCCCGGGCGCAAACGCGCGCACCGAGTCCTCTGCAATCCGCAATCGAAGCTTGGCATGGGAGCGATCTTGACCCACCGCCGTCGCCTCGATGATCTCCGCGTTGAGAAGAAATCTCGGCGCGGGATTGCTCTCTCCGAAGGGCCCCAGCCGAACGAGATCGTCTAGGGTGGGGACCCGATAAACGCCCCCGAGCTCCACATCGATCAGAGCCCCCTCGCCCGAAACCCGTGGCTCGCAGCTCATTCCCGAAAAAGACGCGCGAAACGACTCGAGCTTTCCCTTGGTAAGCGAGAGGCCGGCGGCTGCACGGTGTCCTCCCCACGCGATGAGGTCTTCGGCACAGCGTTCGAGCGCGCCGTACGCATCGAAGCCGCCGGTCGTTCGCACACTGCCGTGGCCGTCATCGCCATCGAAGGCGACGACTACCGCCGGGACGCCAAAGGAATCGACCAATCGTGCCGCCACGATACCGACGACACCGCGGTGCCACCCATTGCTCTCGACGACGATGCTAGTCGTTGGTGCATCGCCGTACAGCTCGCGAACCTGGTCACGTGCCTCCTCGGTCGCCCGATGGGCCAACGACTTCCGTTCGTCGTTCTTGCGCTCGACCTCTTCGACGAGGTTCCAGGCATCGCGCGCCGTCTTGGCTTGCAGAAACCGGAGGGTTAGATCGGCCTCGCCCAACCGCCCCGGTGCATTGAGCCGGGGCGCAAAACGGAACGCGACATCGCGGGAGGTGAGCAGCGCCGACTCGGGAAGCTTCGTAAGCTGACGAAGCGCGTGAAACGCTGGCCTCGCGCGCGACGACCCGAGCGCTCTGAGCCCCGCGCGAACCAAGCGCCTGTTGTCCCCTGTCAGAGGTGCGAGATCGGCAATGGTTCCGATGGCGACCAAGTCGAGCCAAGCGCGCAAGTCGAGCTTCGCTTTCAACTCGGTGCGAAGCGCAGCCCCGAGAGAGAAGGCAAGCCCCGCGCTACACAGGCCCTTGTAGGGGAAGCCGCATTGGGGACGATGCGGATTGAGGAATGCGAAAGCGGGAAGCGTCTCTTCTGGCACGAGGTGGTGGTCGACGACGATCACGTCGATGCCAAGGGAATTGGCGCGGCCGATCCGCTCGTGATCGCTCGAGCCACAATCGCAGGTCACGATCAACGCCGGGCTCTGTGCCAGGCATCGATCGAGCGCGGGGTCACTCAGCCCATATCCGCCGCGGAATCGATCCGCGATCAGGGTTTGGGCCTCGCCGCCGAGCGCTTCGATGACTTCGGTGAGAATCAAGGCAGAGGTCGTTCCGTCGACATCGTAGTCACCAAACACGACGATGCGCTCGCCCTTGCGAATGGCACGGCACAGTCGGTCAGCTGCAATCGCGCGGTCGGCCATCGACTCTGGCGAGCTAAGCCCGCGAAGCGCGGCATCGAGAAAGCTCTTGGCTTCATCGACATCTCGAATCCCACGATGGAGTAAGACCTGCGCGGCTGTCGCACCGAGGTCGCATGCGCTCGCAAGCGTTTCAGAAGCTAGCTCGTTGGCGGGCCGGACGCGGTATTCGGAGACTCGTTTTGGAAGTGGATTCGGAAGAGTGGAGTCCGCCGGCTCCACGTGGCTAGCTCCCGGTCGCGCGGCTGAACAGTCGTCGATCCATGAGCTCGGTGATCGGCGCTGCGATGAAGACCGATGAAAGTGTGCCGATCAAGATGCCGATTCCGAGGGCAAAAGCGATGTCCTGGATGACACCGGTGCCGAGGAAGAAGAAGGCAGAGACCGAAAGGAGCGTGGTGACCGAGGTGATTATGGTTCGCGAGAGCATCTGCGAAGTGCTGATGTTGATCAGCTCGCGAAGGCTCTTGTCACGCACGCGTACCATGTTCTCGCGGATTCGGTCGTAAACGACGATGGTGTCGTTGATCGAGTAACCCATGATGGTCAAAAGCGCTGCGACCGTGGTCAGGTTGACCTCTTTTTGAAGGAGCACGTAGACGCCGAGCGTGATCAGCGCGTCGTGGAACATCGCGATGACGCCCCCCGGTGCGAACCTCATATCGAACCGGAACGCCACGTAGAGCATGATGAACGCGATCGCGTAGAGAAATGATTGGATAGCCGCGTCTCGAAGTTGCTGGCCGGCCTTGGGTCCGACCCACTCGACTCGAAGCGGTACCTCCGGTGCGCGATCGGCAAAAGCCTTCTGGAGCGATGTCAGGAGCTCGTCTGCGACACCGACGAGCTGGGCTTCGTATCGAGGATCACGGCTTCCAGCGAGGGAGCTCACAGAACGTACGCGCGCGCCGCCGGCCTCGAGCGCCTCCTGAAGCTGTTGCTCGTGAACCTCGCCAGACACGCGGAGTGTGATCTTGTCGCCGCCCGGCGAAACTTTCATTTCGCGGACAACGTCTTCGCCGAGGATGGAGCTCACGGACTCGCGAATCTTTTCGATCTGATCCTCGGGAAGCGACGAGACCTCGCGCACGCGAATGATGTACTCGTGATCGGAGTCTTCGACACTGATCACGTCGGGTCGCGAGTACCCAGCCTCCGTTAGTGCAGTGCGGACTTCACTTGGCGAAGCGTCGCCGCTGAACTGGAGCTGAATTTCCGTGCCACCAGCGAAGTCGATCCCGTAGTTCGGACCGGGGTAGAAGAGCGAGACCAAGCTCAGAGTCGCAAGAAGCGCGAGGAAACTCACCACCGGGGCTCGGTACTTCATGAAGTCGATGTAGGTGCCAGGCTTGACGAACTCCATCTCAACCCACCCGGAGTCTCTGGACGCGCAAGCCGCGAACGATCCAATCGAAGAGCACCTTGGAGCAGAACGTGCCGGTGAAGAGCGACGTGGCGATGCCGATCAACAGCATCGTTGCAAAGCCCTTAATCGGCCCCGTGCCGAACTGCCACAGCACCACACCGGCGATGGCAGTCGTGAGCTGACTGTCAAAGACGGACGAGTAAGCGCGTGCGAAGCCCTGCTCGACAGCGGAACGCGGAGATTTGCCGAGTCTCAGTTCCTCACGAATGCGCTCGGTGATCAGCACGTTCGCGTCGACCGCCATACCGACGGTGAGCGCGATCGCCGCCACGCCTGGCAATGTCAGGGTAGCACCGATGCCGGACATGACACCGAGGAGCAACAAGAGGTTGAGGACGACCATCGTGTCGGCCACCAAGCCAGCGACTTGGTAGTAGAAGGCCATGAAGATCAAGACGAGTAAGACTCCGATCAAGGCAGCGCGGGCTCCCTTGGTCACCGAGTCCTGACCAAGCGTCGGCCCGATGAGCTGTTCGTTGGCCGGGCGGAGTGGTGCCGGGAGAGCACCTGCTTGAAGCACGACGACGAGGTCTTTGGCCTCTTGGAGGAGCGTGTTTCGGTCGAGGTAAGCGCCCAGCGTGATGCGGCCGCGAGCACCGATCTGCCCCTGAATCACCGGTGCCGATTCGACGCGGTCGTCCAAGACGATCGCCATGCGCTTGCCGATGCTGGCGCCCGTGAGGTCCGCCATGCGCGACGCACCGCGCGTGTTCATCGTGAAGTCGACCTCGGGGCTGCCGCTCTGCGGGTCGAAGCCCACCGCAGCATCGTCCAAGTCCTCACCGGTCACGTCTGCGACGCGGTACATGTAATAGGTGCGCCACCCCTCGCCTCCGCGATCGGGATCTGGTTCCTGCCGTCCGAGCGCGATCTCGTGGTCGTCCGGCACCGGGATGGTCGCGATGTGGTCGCGCAAAAGCTCGCGGGCATCTTTGCCGAACGCCTCGAGGTACGGTTGTGAGTCGGCGTTGAGGTAAATCCCGGGCGGCGGGTTCGAAAGGAGGGCCCCGAGGTCTGCGGCTTCGTCGTCGACGATCTTGAATTGTAGTTGCGCAGTGCGGCTGATGATCGCCTTGATTCGCTCGAACGAGCTCTCCTGCGCGCCCGGCACCTCGATGATGATGTCGCCGTCATTGGGACGAGCGATGACGGTTGGCTCGAGGACGCCGAGGTTGTCGATGCGGTTGGTGATCGTGCGCTCAGACTGACGAACGGCCGTCTCGCGCATGTTGCCAAGCTGCTCTTCGCGCATGTGAAGGTCGACGACTAGGTCGCCCACCCCGCTTGCAACGCGCAAATCGCGGAAGTAGTCGCGCACCCAGGTCTTGGACAGCTTGTCGGCGTCGGCTTGATTCGAGAAGGTGAGCCGAATCGCGCGAACGGCACCGCCGTCTTTGTCGACGCGCTCGACTTTGCAGCGCTCCTGGATCTTCGACATCGTCTCTTTGTCGATGTCGTCTGCGTCCTCCTCGGATACCACGCCGATGAGCACGCCACATTGGCGCTGCACCTGCTCGGCGATGCGGTCACGGCGGTCGCGAATGTACTCGTCGACCTCGACCTCGTACATCAACCGAAGGCCGCCCTTGATGTCGAGCCCGGGGTTGATCTGATTGTCGAAGTACTCCTTGACGATGTCTGGTGCGGGCAGCCAGCGGTCGACGCTCGGCCACAGGGCAAGAAGGCCCAAAACGGTGGACCCGACCACGATTGCCAAACGAAAGTACCAGCCTCGATCCATAATTCCGTGCGTTCAGCTCTTCTCTGCTGGGGGCTGATCCAGTCCGGCGATGTGACTCTTCAACACCCTGACGCGTGTGCGGTCAGCGATCTCGATCGTCACATCGCGTTCGTCGAGAGCCGTGACCTCGCCGCGGATTCCCCCGTTGGTTCGCACGATGTCACCCTTCTTGAGGGCGCCCATCAAGTTGTCGTGCTCCTTGGCGCGCTTTTGTTGCGGGCGGATCATCAAGAAGTACAGGACGGCAAACATCAGGAGGATGAGGCCGAGGTCCATGGGACCGCCACCGCAGCCAGGAATCGGAGACGGAGCGCCGCCGCCGTTGACTGGAGGCGCCGCCGGGCCACCACTCACGTCCGGCTGAAGCAGAATATGAAATAACGAATACAGCACGGTGCGACCTCGAAGCGTGCAGAGCCCGGACGCATGCCGCTATCCGGGCTCCTGAAGCGCGCGCAGGTCTACTCCATGCCCCCAAGCACGTCAACTCAGCGGAATTGCGGAAATATGCTACATACGCGCGACGCCCAGCCAAACGGGCACGTCAGGAGCACCAATGGTGGATAAAGTGGACAAGATTTGGTTCGACGGGAAGCTCATTCCCTGGGAACAGGCCAACGTCCACGTGCTGACACACACCCTTCATTACGGGCTGGGCGTCTTCGAGGGCATCCGTTGTTACAAGCTGGCTGACGGCCGAAGCGCGGTCTTTCGACTGGAGGATCACATCCGGCGTCTGTTCGAGTCCGCTCACATCTGCACGCTCCCAATACCTTACACGGCGAAAGAGATCGTCGAAGCGTGCGTCGAGACGGTCCGCACGAACGGGCTCGACGAGTGTTACATCCGGCCGATCGCCTTCATGGCTGACGGCGCCATGGGCCTTGGCGCCGAGAACCCCACCCGCGTCGCCATCATCGCGTGGCGCTGGGGGGCTTACCTGGGGGACGAGGGTTTGACCAAAGGCATCCACGCAAAGGTTAGCTCGTTCAAGCGCGCGGGGATCGACTCCCTGATGGCCAAGGGCAAGATCACGGGCCACTACGTGAACTCGATACTCGCCAAGCGGGAAGTCGTGGCCGCCGGATACGACGAAGCGATCATGCTCGACCCGCAGGGCTACGTTTCCGAGGCTTCGGGCGAGAACATCTTCATCGCTCGTGACGGAAAAGTGAGCACACCCGCGCAAGGGGGCTCGCTCCTAGTCGGCATCACGCGAGACACGGTCATCACCCTGATGCGCAACATGGGCATCCAAGTCGAAGAACGACTCGTCTCCCGAGACGAGCTCTACATCGCCGACGAGATGTTCATGGTGGGCACCGCGGCCGAGGTCACTCCCGTTCGCGAGCTAGACCACAGAGCGATCGGCGCCGGCACCCGCGGCCCCATCACGGAAAAGGTTCAGAAGGCCTACTTCGACGCGGTCAAGGGCGTGACCATCCCCGACGACCGCTGGCTCAGCATCGTCTAGAAAAGGGGACTGTCCCCTTTACTTTAGTTGAGGCCGAGCATTTCTCGGGCTTCTTGCGGCGAGGCAACCGAGCGGCCGGCGTTCTCGGCGCACTTTGCGAGCGCCTCGATCAACTGGCCATTGCCGGTCGTCTTGTCTCCGTTCGGAAGATAGAAGGTGTCTTCGACGCCCGTGCGAAGCATGCCTCCGAGATCCGCCGCTTTTTGATGCACCGGCCAGATCTCTTCGCGGCCGATCAACGTAACTTGCCAGTGGGCGCCTTCGCGTTTGTATCGAAGAAGCAGCTCGAGGAGGTCGGAATCTGCAGGCATGCCCGAGGCGACTCCCATGACGAAGTTGTAGTGCGGATTGTCTGTCATCCCAGCGCGTACGTAGAGGTCGACCGAGCGCGCAATACCGACATCGAAGCACTCCATCTCTGGAATCGCCCCGACCTCGTCCATGGCATTGATCATCTCCTGGATTTTCTCGACAGTGTTCGGGAAGAGCATCGGCGGCCAGGCCCAGCTTCCGTCCTTCTTGAGCTTCAGGTAGTTCAGGCTTCCCGCATTGCAGGCTGCGATCTCTGGCTTGATGCGGAGAAGGCACGCGATAGGACCGGAGACGTCATCGTCCATCACGCCTGTGGTCTGATTGATGACCGCACCCGGACATGCTTCGCGAATCGCATCGCTCGCCGCCAATGCCACCTCGGGATCCCATGAAGGCAGGTGCCCCAGGTTCGGCTCCTGGCGTCGGAAGTGAATGTGGAAGATCGAAGCGCCGGCGTCATACGCCTCCTTTGCGGACGCCGCCATTTCGGCGGGCGTGACCGGGACAGGATGCTCCTTCGGATTGGTGAGCACCCCATTCACCGCACAGGTGAGAATGGCCTTGTCCACGGCGCTCAGTCCTCGATGACCTTCTTGTGGATGATGATCCGGCGACAGTGGGGACACTGATGGAGAGCGTCAGCCCGCTGAAGCTCGATGCTGAGCTGCGGCGGAAGCGCCATCCGACATGCAGTGCAGGTGCCGTCGTCGATGATGATGACCGCGTTCGCAATACCGGTGCGGAGACGGTCGTATCGCTTGACGACAGTCTTCGGAATCTTCACGACCAACTCGTCCCGACCGTTCAGCAACTTGCCGCGCTCTACCTCTAGCTCGGTAACACGTGTCTTCGAGGACTCCTCCTCGGACTGGAGCACGCCTTTGGCTTCTTCGAAGTCTTTTTCGCGCTCTACGAGCGATGCTTCTTTGGCCTTAATCGTCTGACCGATCCGCGCGAGCTCGTCTTCCCGCTCCTTGATCCCACGGCGGTTCGCTTCGATTTCGCGCTCGGCCGCGTCCGCCTCACGAGCGCTGGTTGCCTGCGCGGCCTTCTTGCGCGCGCGCTGAAGACCCTCGGTGCGCTCCTTCAACTCGCCGCTCTGTTCGACCTTGAGTTGTCTGGCGACATTTAGTTGCTCGCGTTCCTGGGCGAGCATGCTCTCGAGCGTCTGCACTCCGGTTCGGAGCTCTTGGAGGCGTTCAGGGATTTGCTTGAGCTCGTTCTCGATGTCTCGAGCCGAGTCGTCCATCTTTGCAAGTTTGGCCAGGGCTACCAGCTCGTCGCGCAAGGACCGCCTCCCATCTATCCCGAAGCTCGCGGGGCTCTAGCGTGCCTATCCCAAAGGCGCAAGCGCAAGCAGCGTCAGCGCCAGTGTGCTTCATCTGCGTCAAGCGGTGACCCGGGGCCGAGGGCGCTCCGTGCTCCGGCTCACCGGTAGTCCGTGCGCGTGGTAGGCCCACCTGGACTCGAACCAGGAACTACCCGGTTATGAGCCGGGGACTCTAACCAATTGAGCTATGGGCCCTCGTCGAAGGTTCTAGCTTGAACCGGAACGGAACGCGAATGATCGATCGGATGATGGCCCGGGACGGGCGCGCTCGCGCTGGGGCCCCGGTCGCGTTTTCGTCTCCATACGGATCCGCGCGCACGCTCCTCCCCAGCGCTGTGCTGCGGAGCAGGTGAGCCGGAGTGCGGCGCGCGGCATGTCCTCGAACGCGAGTTCCGCAGGCGCCAACCCACCTTGCCGACGCCGGCCAACTAGAGGGCTCTAACACCGTTTCCAAACATCCCCGCCGAGGATGTCTGAGCGGGCGAGGGCGTGCCGTGCGCCGCACTCCGGCTCACCGGTGGATCCCGCGCGCGCGGTTAGCTATCCATGAACGACCGCAGCTGCTTCGAGCGGCTGGGGTGGCGAAGCTTGCGGAGGGCTTTGGCTTCGATTTGGCGGATTCGTTCGCGGGTCACTTCGAAGTCTTGTCCGACCTCCTCGAGGGTGTGGTCGCTCTTCTCGCCTATGCCAAAGCGCATCCGGAGGACCTTCTCTTCTCGGGGCGTCAGGGTCTTGAGGACGCGCCGGGTCTGGTCTTCGAGATTGCCACCGATGACCGCCTCGACGGGCGACACGGCGTTCTTGTCCTCGATGAAGTCACCGAGATGACTGTCTTCCTCTTCACCGATTGGGGTCTCCAGGCTGATTGGCTCCTTGGCGATCTTGAGAACCTTTCGCACCTTCTCGAGCGGCATCTCCATCCGCTCGGCGATCTCTTCTGGATCCGGCTCACGGCCAAGCTCTTGCACGAGGTAGCGAGAGGTCCGGATGAGTTTGTTGATCGTCTCGATCATGTGGACCGGAATTCGAATCGTCCGGGCCTGGTCGGCAATCGCCCGCGTGATCGCCTGGCGGATCCACCACGTCGCATAGGTCGAAAACTTGTAGCCACGGCGGTACTCGAACTTGTCCACCGCTTTCATCAAACCGATGTTGCCTTCTTGAATCAGGTCGAGGAACTGTAGACCTCGGTTCGTGTACTTCTTGGCGATTGAAACCACGAGACGAAGGTTGGCCTCGACCAGCTCCGCCTTGGCGCGTTCGGTCTGACGCTCGCCTTCGGCAAGGGCCCTGTAAGTCTCTTGGAGGTGCTCGACCTCCTGGCCCATGTCCTCTTCGACCTCCACTATGGCCTTTTGCGCTTCGCGGATGTTCTCTTCGGAAAGGAGGATTTGCTCTTCGGAGCCGTATCGACGATGGACTCGTTTTTCGACCGCCTTGCTCTCTTGCATGTCGCGGACAACCCGCTTCATGTCTTTGAACTTGAGGCCACCGACACGCTCTTCGGCTTCGTTCATCTCTCGCTCGGCACGCTCGACGCGCCGAATGTAGTTCTTGATGCGAGCAACGACTCGGTCGATCTGCTTCTTGGTGAGGTTGAGCTCGCGCAGCAATGCCACCCGCTCATCTAGATGTTTGTCGATCTGGGCGGTGTATTGCCTCTTGCTCCGGTCGGAGACGCGGCGCTTGCCGTCGAGCTCGTTCTGCACCTTAGTCATCGATGACTCGATGCGCTTGACCTTGTCAAAGAGCTTGAGCGCCCGAACCTTGGCCGCCTCGAAATCCACTTCCTCTTCTTTGTCGAGGTCGCGGACTATGTCTTTGACACGAAGCTTGCCCTTTCGAAGGCGCTCGCCGATCTCGAGGATCTCCGAGACGCCGACCCGGGAGTTGAGAATCACCTCGAAAATCTTGCTCTCGCCGTCTTCGATGCGTTTTGCGATCTCGACTTCGCCCTCGCGCGTCAGGAGCGAGACCGAGCCCATCTTGCGGAGATACATCCGGACGGGGTCGTTCGACTTCTGCGCGTAGTTGTCGCCCACGGGAGGCGGAATCGTGGAGGGTCGTCGCGAGACACTTCGCACAGCGGCGACGGGTGCTTCACTGGTGCGACTCTGTCCTTCTGGTGCGCCATCGACGACGTCGATGTCTTCGCTCTTGAGCCACACCATCAAGTCGTCGATTTGGTCCGAGGTCACCATGTCGGGAGGCAACGCTTCGTTGAGCTCGTCGTAGGTGAGGTGCCCCTGCATGCGGCCACGCTCGAGAAGCAGCTGCACCTCTTTTCGTTCTCGACCCTTTATCTTTGGAATTACGCGAGAGGCCGGTTCAGAGTTGAAGTCGGATTCTTTCGACGCTTGATCGCGTGCTGAGCTCTTGCTCGCCATTTTCACCTCTGCTTCGCGTTTGTTTGTTTGAGTCTGTGTGCGCTTCGCGAAAGCTCGACAAACTCTTGAGTCAACCCTGCAGCGAGTGCGTCATCGCCCACGCGTCGCGCTTCGACGATGCGCTGCTGTAAGAGGGGTAGCTCACGTTCGATGTTTCGTTGTTCCAGAAGAAGAACGCCGTCGCAAACAATTCGACGTGCTTCTTCCAGGCTGTGACGTTGCACAGCTAGCTGTTCCTCTAACCACGGCCGAAGCTGATTGCTGTGAAGCTCTTCGAGTAGCGCCGTGACTTCGAGCGATCCCTGGCTGTCCACCATCCGCAAGATAGAATCAAAGATGGCGCGAAGATCTTTGTTCGTCAAAAGGCTCGGTAACTTCTGCGCTTCGTCTTCTTGGATCAGAGTCGGTTGGTCGATCAACGCTGAGATCAACTTCGACTGTAACTCTGACACCCGGGGTGCAATATCCTGCTGCACCGCGTCACGAGCTGTGCGGCGACGCTCGTTACCACGACCCAGACCGCGACGCAGCTCACGCCGCACCAGCGCAAGATCGGTAATCCCGAACTTACGCGCCACGCGCTCTACATAAAGGCCGCGCTCGATCGGGCTTTCGACTCGAGCAAGAATCGGACCAAGTTTCGCAATCGCCTCTGCCTTGGCGCGGGGATTCGGTTCGACGCGCCCGGCGGCGTCATCGATTAGATACTCGATAATGGTCGGAGCGTTCGTCACACGTGCCCGAAGCGCATCTGTGCCTTGCTCTCGCAAGAAGCTATCAGGGTCCGAGCCTTGAGGGAGCGTCACCGCGTGTGCGGAGAGGCCGACTTTGTCCAAGACCCCGTAGGCTTCGCGAACGGCCTTGCGTCCAGCCTCATCGCCATCGAAGAGCAGGAATAGCCTGGTTGCAAAACGTTTGATGAGCTTGGCATGACCTTCGGTAAACGCCGTGCCCATCGGCGCCACGGCATTGGTGAAGCCCGCTTGGTGGAGGGCTACCAAGTCGAAGTTCCCTTCACAAAGGATCGTCGCATCCTCACGGCGAATCTCGACACGACCTTCGTGCAAACCATAGAGCACCTCACCTTTGTGGTAGAGCGCGCTCTCCGGGCTGTTGAGGTACTTCGCCGGAGGTTCCTTGTGCTCCTCCATGGAGGGTGCCGGGTCGAGCGCCCTACCACTGAACGCGACGACTTTCCCATGCACATCGGCGATCGGGAACATCAAGCGGTGGCGAAAACGGTCGTAGTGCCCACGACCGGAGCGCCGTGACACGATCAGCCCGACGGCCTCGGCGTCGGCAGGCGAGGAGCCTGCACGCTCGAAGAAGCGCACGAGCGAGTCCCAGCCGTGTGGAGCGTACCCCAAACGAAAGTTTCGAACCCAGTCGTCGGAGATGCCGCGTTTTGCAAGCTCGTCTCTGGCTATGGCAGCGTCTGGATGCTCGCGAAGCTGGTCGCAATAGAACTCGGTCGCGGCTTGCATCAACGACGCCAAACGTTCGGACTCTTTCTTGTGTCGTTGGTGCTCGGCCTCTCGTTGGGGGTCGTAGACCGGAAGCTGCACCCCCGTTTGCTCGGCCAAGTCCCGCGCCACCTCGGGGAACGTCTTGCCCTCCACGTGCATCAAAAAAGAGAACACGTCGCCCGAAGCCTTGCACCCGAAACAGTGGTAGAAGCCCCGGTTGGGATGCACATAGAACGATGGGGTCTTCTCGTTGTGGAACGGGCACAGACCCTTGAGACTGCTCCCGGACTTCTTGAGGGCCACGTAGTTGCCGATCACGTCGGCTATGGGGGCGCGGTCGCGGATCTCAGCAATCTTGTCTTCGGAAATCAACGCACCGCCTCGCGCCTGCTCGCCGTTTCGGGAAAGTCGGAGGAGTGTAGGCTTCACAGGGTTCTTGGCAAGCGGTGCCCGCCGCTGTAGTTGTGGCGCGATGGGCCACGCGCGAGGGTCGGTAGGACGAATCCTGTGGGTTTACGTCCTGGTGTGTGTCGCGGTCTTCGGCGTGACCAGACTCGAAGATGTGCCCCCGATCGGCGAGTACGTGCATCTCGTCGTGGCGGCGATCTTTCTGCTCACTTCGATTCGAATCGCACGCGAAGAGATCAGCCACTTTGGCATGGCGCTAGGCGGCCTACTCGAGCCGCCCACCGACAAACGTCCGCGTGGTCCGTTAGGCCTGTGGGACCTCGCACGAGCGTTGCGTGCCGCCCTCCCTACCGCGGTGAAGGAGCTGAGCATCGCGCTGGGAGTCGCAGCAGTCGTCTTTCCGTTGTACGCGATCGGTTTCTACTTGTGGAACGAGCCTGCCGAATCTTTCTCTCTTGCACTCCCGCCGGATCTCGCAAGCCTCGCGCTTGCGCAACTAGTCGTCGTCGCGCTTCCCGAGGAGGCGTTCTTTCGCGGCTACATTCAAACCGCCCTGAGCGACACGGAGCCAAGGCGCATTCGAGTGCTAGGTGTAGAGCTCGCCCCCGTTGCATGGGTCGCCCAAGCGGTACTCTTTGCCATCGTTCATTTGATCGTCGAGCCCCACCCGGCAAGGCTTGCGGTCTTCTTTCCGGCTCTCTTGTTCGGCTGGGTTCGCGCCTGGCGTGGCGGAATCGGCGCCGCGATGGCGCTGCACGCGATGAGCAATCTTTATTCCGAGATTTTGTCGCGGAGTTGGCTATAACTCAGCCATGCCGGCGACCCCGCCCGCCCCTACGATCCTTTCTGAAACCGTGCGGCGCGCGCTCTCCGAGGATATCGACCGCGGTGACATCACGACCGAAGCATGCGTGCCGCCGACGGCTATCGGAACGGCTATCGTACACGCACGCGAAGCGATGGTGTGCTGCGGGCTCCCGATTCTCGAAGAGGTCTACGCTCAAGTCGACCTGTTGGTCGATGTGGAGGCGCACGTCACCGATGGAGACGATGTCGACAAGGGCGCGGCGCTCGCCACTCTCTCGGGCCCGGCGTCCTCTATCTTGCTCGGCGAACGGGTGGCGCTCAACTTCATCCAGCGCCTCGCCGGTGTGGCCACGATGACCAGGCGGTTCGTCGACGCCTTGCCCGAGGGGTGCTCCACGCGGATCACCGACACTCGCAAGACTACGCCTGGCCTCCGTGTATTCGAGCGCTACGCGGTGCGATGCGGAGGCGGGCACAACCATCGCGAAGACCTCGGCGCGGCCGTTCTCATCAAGGACAACCACATCGCTGCGGCGGGCGGATGCGCACAGGCAATTGAAAGGGCCCGCGCCCATGCGCCACACACCTGTCGAATCGAATGTGAGGTCGACTCATGGGCTCAACTCGAAGAGGCGCTCGCCGCCGGCGCCGATATCATCATGCTGGACAATTTCGACGACAATCAGGTTCGTGACGCCCTCGCACTCATCGCAGGTCGAGCGATCGTCGAGGTGTCCGGCGGCATCACCATCGAACGAGTTGCGACGCTCGGCTCCTTGGGGGTCGATGTTATCAGCGTGGGAGCGTTGACCCATTCTTCTCCATCGAGAGACATCGGCCTCGACTGGGGCTAGTCAAGGACCGCATGGCTCACGACTTCGATGTGGAGAGACTGCGACAGCTCCTGTCGGGAGGGCGATGGGGACAATCGCTCGACGTCCATGCGACCACGGGCTCGACAATGGACGACGCGGCCGAGGCCGCAGCCGCAGGAGCACCCGACGGTCACGTGGTGCTCGCCGACCAGCAAACGCGCGGAAGAGGAGCTCACGGACGAGAGTGGCTCTCGCCGCCTGGTACCGACATCTACTTTTCGGTGGTCGTTCGCCCCACCGTAGAACCATCCTCAAGCGCTATGGTGACCTTGGCTGTGGGGCTCGGGGTACGCGAAGCGGTGGCGGCCCGGGTACCTGGGCGCGCGGTCACCGTGAAGTGGCCGAACGACATTTGGATCGACCGCCGGAAGTGCGCCGGGGTCCTCGTCGAGAGCAGAACGGTCGGCACCTCGATCGATTCGCTGATCATCGGCGTCGGCGTCAACGTCAACCGGCTCGATTGGCCCGTCGAGCTTGCGGGGATTGCCACATCCATTCGAGCAGAACGGGCGGAAGACGATCCGCTCGACCGCGAGCAGGTCTTCGCCGACGTGCTCTCTCGGATGGAGCAATGGGTGGAGCGATTCGTGGACGTCGGCCCACCGCTTATCGTCGGCGCACTCGAACCCCATCTCGCCTTAGTGGGAGAGCAGGTTCGATGGGAAGACGGCATCGGCATATTCGAAGGAATCGACCACGATGGAGCGGCACGGATCAGGATCGACGGGACGACCACGTCACTTCACGCCGCTCGCCTAGAGCCTGCGGGTGGCGATACCGAAGCGCTTGCCTGAAGGCGGCCGACGCACCAGAAGAACTCGCATGACGGGTATCGAAGAGGAAGTGCACTGGCTCGAGAACACCGTTGGGGTCCGTGTGCTCCGCGACCGTGCGGTGATCACGGTCGGCGGTGATGACGCCCGCGATTGGCTTCAAGGACAGATCACCAACCAGCTCGAAGGCGCCAAGCCCGGAGACTCCATCTACGGTTTCGTTCTCACGCTCAAAGGTAGAATCCTTGCCGACGTGTGGGCCCTGTTTCGCGAAGCTGAGGTGTGGTTGGACGTCCCTAGACACCAAGTCGATGCCCTGCTCGAACGGCTAGACCGCTACATCATCATGGAGGACGTGGACCTAAAAGCGCGAGACGACTTGCACATCATCACCGCGCAAGGCCCGAAAGGCGATTCGATCGATGGCGAGGGGTGGTCGTCGGACAGACTTGGGGTCGGAGGTCGGCAATGGGTGGTCACCAATGACGACATGCCCGCCGAGCACGACCGAATCGTATCGCAGGCCAATGCGCTCGGTGGAGGCGAGGTGAGTGACGAAGCGTGGAGCCGTGCGCACGTTCGAAGGGGCCGGCCTCGGTTCGGCATCGACTTTGGGGAGAAAACCTACCCACAGGAAAGCGGCCTCACCCCGGTTGCGGTTTCGTTCGTGAAGGGTTGCTACATCGGGCAAGAAACCGTGGTCATGCTCGAGAACCGAGGGAAAGCGCCCAAGGTGCTTTGGCAATGGAAAATAGAAGGCCCGGAACCCCCGGCGGCCCGAACGACCATCATGTCGGGCCAAACGAAGGTCGGTCAGGTCACCTCGGCCGTCCGCGACGGGGCCCACAGCGTCGGGCTCGGATATCTCAAGCGCGGCCACGAGCCTGCGAATTCGACGCAGTGGACCATCGAAGGGCGACCCGCGGTGCCCACTGGACCGGTCGAAGAAAGCCCGGGGGTCCGGAAGGCCGGGATGACGTAACGGAACCCGAGGAGTAGCGGGATCGGTGGCGCGACCTTATAGTTGGATGCTAAAGGAACGCCATGTTGAATCTGACGCCGAAAGCTGCCGATAAGGTCAAAGAAATCCGAACGGCCGAGGGCCTCCAAGAGCAGGGGCTCCGCGTGCGGGTGATTGGGGGTGGTTGCGCCGGATTCTCGTATGACCTGTTTTTCGAGGACGAAACGACCGATCTAGACCAAACGTTCGTGTCTCATGGCATCCCGATCTACGTGGATATGATGAGCGCCCAGTACGTCGAGGGCACCGAGATCGACTACGTCGAAGGCCTCCAGGGTGCAGGGTTCAAGTTCGTCAACCCCCAGGCGAAACAGACCTGCGGTTGTGGCTCGAGCTTCGCGACCTAAATCTCCAATGATTTCAGCGTGATGTGGCTTTCTCTGGCATACGGCCCTCCGGCTGTTGCATCTTCGTCGAAAGTAGCTTATAAGAAACCTAGACGGTAGTTAGACAAATATGGTGTTGGAGGTTTGCGGGTAACGTTACGTCACCAGCATCATATGAGTAAAGACCATGCAGTCCTCCGCCTCACTCGATCGATACATCCAACAGGTTCGGGCCATCCCCAAGCTGTCCCGCGAAGACGAGCATGTGCTTGCGGTGCGTGCGATCGACGGCGACCAAGAGGCCGCCGATAAGCTAGTCGAAGCGAATCTTCGGTACGTGATCGCCATCGCGCTGCAATACCGTCGGTACGGTGTGAAGCTCGGCGACCTGATCGCCGAAGGTAGCGTTGGGCTGGTAACCGCCGTACGCAAGTTTGATCCTCATCGAGGCACTCGATTCGTAACCTACGCCGGTTACTGGATTCGCGCTTTCGTTCTCGAAGCGGTCGTTCGATCGAGCACGATGATCGGCGCAGGCTCCGGCCCGTTTCGCTCGAAGCTCTTTTTCCGGCTCCGCCGCGAGAGGGCGCGCCTATCCAACCTGATCGCCGATCCAGACGAGCTGATCGAACAACTGGCATCCGAGTTCGAAACGACCCCTAAGAAGATGGCCGAGCTGCTTCGGCGACTCGACCAACGCGAGATTTCGCTCGACGCGCCCGCCTATCACGACTCTGACTCCACGCTCGTCGAGATCTTGCCGGGAGCAGAAGAGCGGCAGGACGTGGTCCTCGAAAGGCAACGGCGCCAGAGCGGGATTCGCACTCGCCTCGAGGGCGCCCTTGCGGTGTTGGACGAGCGTGAACGGCTGATCGTCGAAAAGCGCATCTTGAGTGACGACTCGGCTTCGTTAGCGGCGTTGGGGCGCGAGCTCGGTGTAAGCCGGGAGCGGGCCCGCCAACTGGAGGCACGGGCGAAGAAGAAGCTTCGCGACGAGCTCCAGGACCTCGCACCAGCGGCCTGACACCCACGTCCAACGTGTAGGACAATGACCTACCTTTCTGCGGCCGATGCGTTCTCGACGGAGGCGCGGTAGCATGTAGGCTACGATGGGTCTGGAGGACGGGGATATCACCGCTCTGCGTCAGGAGTTGACGCAGGAGCTCGGGCAAGACGATCTCGTCGAAGAGCCGGACAGCGCAAGGCCTCCGATTCCCCCGTCTCTGGTCGAGGATGGCCGGCCGAAGGCGCCGCCGCGAACGCCCGGTGACCAAATGCGGCGCGCGCGAGAGTGGGTCGACGAGTGCGAGCGAGAGCTCCGGGACCAGCCCGACGTCAGGCGTGCCGCGCGGCTCTATTTCGAAATGGCGAGAATTTGCGAAAGCCCTCTCAAGGACACGCGACGCGCGTTGCAGTACTATCAAGCCGCGCTCGAGCGGGCTCCTGACTACGTCCCGACGATCCGCGCCACGCGCCGACTGCTGCTCGGCGCCAGGATGTTCCCCGATGCCCTTGCCTTGTTCGATGCAGAGGCACGGGTCACGCGTCAACCGCGCGACAAAGCGACCCTCTTCTTGTTGAAGGGGCGCCTGCTCGAAGACGTGCTTGGCAATCGTGAGGCCGCCGAGGAGGCTTATCAGACCGCCCGAGCGCTCGACCGCACGCATGCGGCCATCTTGCACGCCACTGAGCAACGAGCGTTCGCGAAGCAAAGTTGGGAAGACGTCGATCGGAATCTTGCGGAGCTCGCCAATGCAGCTGCCTCGGACGACAACCATCGCGCGGCCCTGATCATTCGTCGCGCCCAACTCCTCGAGAGTCGCCAGCAGCGCCCCGAGCAGGCTGCCGAGCTCTACGAAACGGCGCTTCAGCTCGACCCCAATGCAACCATCGCGGTTCAGGCGCTCAAACGACTTTACTACGGCCAACGGCGATGGCGTGATTTGATCCGCACGCTCGAAGCAGAAGCAAGACTGGCAGTCGAGCCTTCGAATCAGGCGTCTTCTTTATACCGGGCGGCACGAATTCATGCAGAGCACCTCGGCAACCGTGACGAGGCGATTCGGGTGTTGGAGCAGGCGCGGCGGTTGCGGCAAGACGACCCGCTCATCCTCGCGGAGCTGGCGCGCCACTACGAGGCTGGTCATCGACTCCAAGCGCTGGTGGAGACGCTCGAAGCGCTCACCCAGGCTACGGATGACGATGCGGAGCGACTGACCTTCACGCAACGCATCGCCCGCCTCTACGAGGAGGAGCTTCGAGACGTCGATCAGGCGATCGCCTGGCACGAGCGAGCCGTGGAGCTCCATCCGACATCTCTTTCGAGCCTACAGGCGTTGAGCTTGCTGTATCGGGTGCGGGGTACATGGCCCAAGCTCATCGAAATGTGCCTTCGGGAAGCGCGGTACACCACGGATGCTCAACGCAGGGCCGATGCCCATGCGCGGGCGGCCGAGATCTTCGAGACTAAGCTCAATGGAATCGATGAGGCAGTCGAGCACTACCATCGCGCTCTGAACGCCATGCCTGACCACGCGACTGCATTCAAGGCGCTCGCGCGACTACTGTCGGATGTCCATCGTCCAAAAGAATTGGTTCAGCTATACGAGAATGCGCTCGACCGTGCGACGGGCTCGCGCGCCGTGTCGTACCTGCTGAAGATCGCGCAGATCTACGAGGACGTTCTCGCCGAGCACGCGCTCGCCGCACAAACTTACAAGCGGGTATTGCACCAGGATTCGAGCCACCTCGCGGCCGTCCACGCATGGCAGCGCTCGGCAGCGAGAGCACAGCGTCCCCGTGAGCTACTCGAAGCCCTCGACTACGAGATCAATCTGACGGTGGAACGCGACCGACTGGTCGGCCTCTTGCACCGAGCCGGTGAGGTGCTGGAGGAGCAGCTCGATGACCGCGACGAGGCAATCGCTCGATATCGACGCGCACTCGAGAAAGATCCAAGACACATTCCAACTCTGTCGAGCCTCGGACGCCTCTACTACGCAGCGGGTCGTTGGAACGACTTGCTCGATGTGTACGGGCAGGAGCTGCGGCTCACCTCTGCGAAGAACCGACGGGTGGCCCTCCTCGAGAAGATGGCCGAGATTTCACGTGACAGACTGGGAAGCAACGAAGACGCTCTTCGATACCACCGCGAGGCGATCAAAGTGGATCCCGGACATGTCCCTTCCCTACAGGAGCTTGCGCGTCAACTAAGAGAGCGAGGCGCGTGGGAAGAGTTGGTCGACGTCCTCGAGCTGCAGCTCCGCAACTCGAGCGCGTCGCGAGTCCGTGCGCGCGCGGCGTTTCTGCTTGGCCAGGCCTACGAAGAACATCTCGATGATCGCACCAAGGCCGTGACCTCCTATGAAGCCGCCGTCTCGGCCGATTCGAGTTATCGGCCAGCGGTAGACGCGTTGGCTCGCGTTCGGGCCGAGGAACACGACTGGACGCACCTCCTTTCGGACCTCGATCGTGAGCTCAAACTGACGGAAGACCCCGGTCAACGCATCGCTTTACAGGCTCGCAAAGCACAGGTGCTCGAGCGCCAAGACAAACATCGGCCGGCGATTCAGGCATGGGAGCAGGTTCTCTCCATCGACGATCGGCATCTCGGCGCCCTGCTGGCGCTCGAACAGCTCTATCGGCAAGTAGGGGCGTGGGAATCGCTGTGCGGGGTATATTCCATGCAAGCCGAAGTGCTCAAGGAGCCCTCGGCTCGCGTGGCTGCGCTGTATGAGCTGGCGAGGCTACTCGAGCATCAGGGGCTCGGTGAGCGTGGCGCCATCGTCGACGCCTATCGCCGGGTGCTGGACGCGGCGCCATCGGACTTGGGTGCTCTCTTGGAGCTCGAGAGGCTTGCCGCCGACTCTCAAGACTTGGAGCTTCTCGCCGAAGTCGATTCTTCGTTTGCCGAGTCGGCACAAGACCCGGCGGTGCTCGCGGCTCATCGCGCGCGCCTCGCCGAGCGCGCGGAAGGCTCCGCCCTTGCCGAGGCGATCGAGCAGTTTCGTGCTGCGGCGATTGCGGACCCGCATCACATCGGTGCTGCGCGTGGGCTGACCCGCGTCGCTCACGAAACCGATGACCCTAGTGCTCTGGTCGACGCGCTCCGGCGCGAGGCCGCGTCCGAACGAGACAACGAGGCGGCTTCGGACTTGTACGTTCAAAGTGCAGTCGTTCGCCTCGAACGAACAGGGGATCATGATGGCGCACGCAATGATTTCGAGCGAGCGCTAGAGCTGTGGCCCGACTCGAAGCGTGCGGCCGAGGGTTTGATCGATGTCCTCGCTGTCGACGGAAACTGGTCCGCATTGGTCGACCGTTTGTCGCAGGCCGCTTCGAGCGCTGGCTCGGTCGATCGCACCAGCGCCCTATGGCTAGAAGTGTCTCGAATTCAAAGCCGAGATCTCGGAGAAGTCGCGGGGGCAATCCGCACGCTCCAGCGGGTACTCAAGGTCGAGCCGCGCCACTTGGACGCGCTCGAACGATTGTCTCATCTCTTCCGGTCGAACGAGTCCTGGCACGAGGCGGCCGCTACCATGGAGCAGCTCCTGGCAGCAGCCCCAGAGACCGACCAACTCCAACGCGTTCAACTCGAGCTTGCCCAACTCTACCGTGAGCGGCTGGGCATGCCCGAAAAAGCATTCCGACACGTCGACTCGGTGCTCGCTTCCGATCCCGCTCACCCCGTTGCCCTGCAGGAGCTTTCGCTGGTGCACGAGCAGCTTGGACAGATCCCCGAGGCGCTGCAAGTGACGCGCCACCTGCTGGAGGTCAACGAAGGTCAGGCCGATCACGCGGAGGCCCTGGTGCGCCTCGGCCAACTGGAAAACGCGACTGGTAACGCGGCAGGCGCGCGTGAAGCGCTCCAGAGTGCGATCGAGCTCGCCGGCACAGGCAGTCAAGCCGCGCTTCAACTCGAGCCGCTTTGCATTACGATCGAGGACTGGAGGGGCTACGCAGATGCGCTTGGTCGCTATGAGGCGGGTGACGAGCCCGACCGTGTGGCGACGGTGCTCGAGATCGCGCGCATCCTGTCCGACCACTGCGGCGACGAGGCGGCCGCGATCAGGACGCTCTCATCGGCGCTCGAGGAGGGCATCTCGAGCGCAGACCTACAGCGAGAACTTGCGGTGAGACTTCGAAAACGTGGGGACAGCACCGGGGCGGTCGGACATCTGCAAGAGGTGTTGACCACCGATCCCCTGCGGGAAGACATTTGGAGGGAGCTCGCGCTCACGTACGAGTCCCAAGGGCGCGCACAAGAAGCTCGGATCGCCACGTTGCCACTGCGCTTGCTCGGGGTCGACGATGAAGAGGATCGACGACGCATCGCTGGGGCCCCGGCAGCTGCGGCCCGCGCACGTCCGAGATCGCTCCGAGGACAAGTTCTGGACCAGCTCGGCACGCCGCGCGCGGAAGACGAGGCGGCCGGCGCCTTGCTAGCCGCACTAACCCCCGCGCTCGCCAAGCTCTATCCTCCGGAGCTCGAAAGCTACGGTCTCGCCACCCGCGATCGCCTTGCGACCGAGGCCAACCATCCATTGCGCGACATCGCCAACCGGGTTGCGGCTACGTTGGATGTTCGAGGTTTCGATCTGTTCCTCCACCGCGTTCGCAATCGCGGCATCACCGTCGAGTTTGGTGCCCAACCAGCGCTTCTAGTACCAGCGACCATCATGGAGAAGAGCCCGAGTACCCAAACGTTCCTCTTGTCCCGGCCTCTCACACAAATCGCCCGCGGCTACCATGCAATCGAGAAGCTCACCCCGCGGGAGCTGGACGTTCTTCTCGCTTCGGCTGCGCGCACCGTGAAACCTGACTTCGGGACCGGGTTGACGAGCGAGGAGTTTCTCAACGAGCAAACGCGTCGCCTACAGCGGGCGATCCCTAGACGCGATCGTAGGCGTGTGCGCGAAACGGCGCTCGCGTACGCGGGAGCCCGGCGCGTCAAGTTCGAGCGCTGGGTCAAGGCGGCAGAACGGACGGCGACGAGAGTGGCTCTGCTGCTCTGTGACGAGCTCGAGCCGCTCGTCCAAGACATTCGAAGTCGGATTGCGCCCGAACGCGGGGCCGAGGACACGGCCCTCGATGACCACCCTGTCTACCGAGAGGCGTTGAGCTTTTGGGCATCGGCTGCCGCGATGCATCTACGGGAGCACATGGGGTTGATCACCCAACCCTAGTGGGCGTCGCTACGTCCCGCCGTGCGTGTGATCGTCGATGCGATAGACGACCCAGATGAACGAGGCGCTCATCAGGATCAACATCACGAGGCCTGCATAGAACGCCGCGCTAGAGAAGTAGCCGGTCAGACCGTAGTCCCGAGTGAACTCTCGGTACGAGCCGACGAGCGACAGCCGCCCCCAAGCCAGCGGCCAAACCCCGACCGCTACGAAGAGCGTCGCACCCGCAATGCGGCGAACCGAAACCTCCCGGTCGACGCGACACAAAGCGGCGCTGACGCCGAAGCCGAGCGCTGCTACGCCTGCTATAGCGGCCAACACCAGAATGCCCCACGCCCAGGGGGCGCGACCGGTGTCGACTCCGTAGAAGAGAAACCAATCGCCGTGAAATACGTAGAAGTAGAAAGCTGTTGGGATGAGAAGGAATCCAACGAAGAGCGCATATGCCAAGAACGCCTCCATCCGCCACATTGGGTCGGCGCTATGACGGACTTCCTCACGACCTGCATGGGCGGCAAGGGCCCCGGTCGCGAAAGCGATGAACAGCAAAAAAAGTAGCGGCAAAGTGCTTCCCAGCGAGAGGCTACGTCCCCGGTTCATGGACGGTCAACCAAACGAGCACCATATTGGGGCCATGCGTAGGACTGCGTGGGTAGGCACCGCGGCGTTCGTCGCGGGTTTCGCACCCGGACTGCGAGCGTCCGCCGATACCCTTTCGGAGCTGACGGCTCCCTTCGCCGATGCCCTCCAAGGCGGGAGCTACGTGGGGGCCTTGGGACTGATCTTCGTAGCAGGACTGGCGACGTCACTGACCCCGTGCGTTTACCCGATGATCGCGATCACGGTAAGCGTCTTCGGAGCCCGGCAGGCGAACAGCCGCGCAAGAGCGGCGGTTTTGTCCACGTCCTTCGTGCTAGGTATTGCAGCGCTGTTCACTCCCCTTGGCGTGATCTCCGCGCTGACTGGAAGCGCATTCGGAAGTGCGCTCGCAAGCCCTTGGGTAGTCGGTGCACTTGCCGCGCTCTTCGCGCTGATGGCTTTCAGCATGTTCGGCCTTTTCGATGTGGCGCTGCCCGCGGGATTGCAGAACCGTCTCGCGCAAGCGGGCGGGTTTGGGGTCCGCGGAGCGTTCGTGCTCGGGTTCGTCAACGGGTTGATCGCTGCGCCTTGCACAGGTCCTGTGCTCGCGGTGCTTCTCACGTGGGTCGCCGCGACGGGTCACATCGGGTTCGGCGCGCTCGCGCTATTCACCTACTCCATTGGCATTGGTGTTCTCTTTTGGTTCGTCGGCACCTTTGCGATCACTCTTCCGAAGTCGGGCCGGTGGGTGGAATGGACCAAGAGCGTTTTTGGGATCGCGATGCTCGCCCTTGCACTTTACTACGTACGCAGTGTTCTCCCATACCCGCGACCGGTGGTTCGCGACGGCATGTGGCTCGCGGTTGCGCTCGGACTACTCGTCGGGGGAATCGCTGCCGGAGCCATTCACCTGTCTTTCCAAGGCGGCGCATGGGGCGCGCGAATCCGCAAAGGCCTGGGCGTTGCCGCGTGCGTCGCCGGTCTGTTGGGGATCGTCGGATGGGCTGAAGCGCTGCCCTCGGGCAGTCACATCGCATGGGTAGAGGACTACGGGACCGGCAAACAAACTGCACTCGCCGAGCAACGTCCGATGCTCGTCGACTTCGGTGCCGATTGGTGCGGCGCATGTCTCGAGATCGAACAAGACCTGCTAAGCGACCCACGAGTCGTGGCCGAGGCGCAGAGATTCGTAACGGTTCGGGTCGATCTGAGCGCCGACAAGGCGACCGATGAAAAATGGGCATTGCTCAAGTCCTACGAGCAACCCGGGCTTCCGTTCGTGGTGCTACACAACAGTGACGGCTCCGAGGCTTCGCGCATCACCGGCCTCGTGGAAAGCGAAGAGTTTCTCGAAATGATGGGTGCCGTACGCTGACGGCGTGCCAGCCAAGCGCAGGGGCGACAGTGCTTTGCGGGGTTCCGTGGAGTTCGAGGCAGCTTGTAGTATAAGGGCGCCTGAAGCCCACGCACTGGAATGATCATGAAGAAGAAGACGACACTATCGAGGCGCGAGTTGCTCAATCTGCTTCGAGGGGGGGCGCACCTCGCGATCATCGCGTCCGCACCTGCTCTACTCTCCAGCTGCTCGAAAGAAGAGCTGAACTGCAAGGACACTAGCGGGCTCAATACGGCAGCTCAGCAACTGCGGACCGCCCTCGAGTATCAAGACCGCTCGCCCCACGGCGAGGCCAAGAACTGCGTAAACTGTCAGTTCTACAGAGTTGCTCCAAAGAACGAGTGTGGAGCCTGTACCTTGGTCCAAGGCCCCATCAATCCCGGCGGGTATTGCAACTCCTGGGCGTCGAAGGAAAGCTGAGCGGCCCGACTCATGGCCCTGTTCGAAGTACGCGGCGTACGGAAAGCCTTCGCTCGTCAGGTAGTGCTCGACGAACTGGATTTCGACATCTTCGAGCGAGAGGTGGTCACCATCATCGGTGAATCTGGGTCGGGGAAGAGCATATTGTTGAAAGCCCTGATGGGGCTAATCGAGATCGACGCGGGCACGATTCGATTTGACGACAAGGTGGTGTCTGGCGCATCGGAAAAAGAATGGATGCGGATCCGGCGGCGTATCGGCATGCTGTTTCAGGAGTCCGCCCTGTTCGATTCGCTCAATGTCTACGAAAATGTCGCGTACGCGCTTCGAGAGCAGACCGACATGACGGACGAAGAGATCGCGAAGCGCGTTGACGAGACCTTGACCTTAGTGGGCCTCCCAGGGATCGAAGCGATGTGGCCCGCCGACCTTTCCGGTGGCATGCGCAAGCGGGTCGCTTTGGCACGAGCAGTTGCCGTGCGGCCTGAGATCGTATTCTACGATGAGCCTGCCGAGGGGCTGGATCCGATCAACGTGACCCGGGTGAACCGGTTGCTTTTGGGTTTGCAAAAGAGCCTCAACGTGACTTCGGTAGTCGTGACCCACAATCTCAAGGCTGCCTTCGCGATCAGCGACAGGCTCGCCCTCATTCACGACGGCAAGGTCGCGGCCACTGGCGTCCCTAAGAGCTTCCTCGACTCTCAAGATCCAATCGTTCGCGAGTTCATCGGCGAGCGGATGCGGCGCGTGCTTCGGGCGAGTTGAGCCGACCGATGGCTTGCTAAGGATCGCTCTCGAGGCGACCATGCCAGTACACCCAGTTTGCCCACGCTTCAGGGATGGAGCTGGCGGGGTCGAAGCGGAAAGCAACCATCGGCAGCCACTTGGGCTTCACGGGAGATCGGCGGAGCCGCAAGCCGATCTGCTCAGGTGCCCGGCTGCCCTTCTTTTCGTTGCATCGGTAGCAGGCCATGACGATGTTCTCCCAGTTGGTTTTGCCACCCTGGGACTTCGGAATGACGTGATCGTAGGTCAAGCCGCGGAGACGATGACGATCACCGCAATACTGACAACGAAAGTCGTCGCGCATCGCCACGTTGATGCGCGAGAACTTGATAGCGCGCTTGCGGCCAACGAGTGCGCGAAGCAGTCGCACGACTGCGGGCATTTTGATGGTGATGCTGACCGAACGGACGTCTTCGTCGTATTCTTCGACCACCTCGACCTTGCCGTCGAAGATCATGCAGACAGCGCGCTGCCACGTGATGACTCGGTGAGGTTGATAGCCTTGATCTAAGACAAGCGTCCGCATCCGTCGAAGCCTGATATAGCGCGATCGGCACTAGAAGTGAACCGCGTTCGTGTTTCAAGATAGCAGAAATCAACGAGCGGATCGCGCGCGATTCAATGCGCAGCGGCGCCCCCGGGAGGATTCGAACCACCGACCTTCGGTTTAGGAAACCACTGCTCTATCCTACTGAGCTACGAGGGCTTAGGGGGCAGCGTATAGCATGCGATGCGCGGAACGCGACGAGCGGTTGACCCGTGATGCCGGTCTGTACTACGTGTATCAACTCACTCCGGGAGGTGCCCATTTCCGGCAAGCCACGATATCCGACCCCCGTCAGCACAGTGTCCATGCTTTCGCAGGCCCCTGAGGCTGAATCCACTTCGAAGATCGCCAAGCTGCCGTCGGTCGATAGCAAGCCAAAGCGCCGGCGACGGAGCACATTGCCCGACGATCTCTTGTGGCGGAGCGAAGAGGAAGCGGCACGCCGCCTCGCTCTCAAGGGCCTGAACGCGGCAATGGCCGCGGAACGGCGACTCGACGATCGGTTCGATCGCGAAGCGCTTCATGATTTCCGGGTCGCGGTTCGCCGACTGCGGAGCTTGCTCCGAGCGTACAGGTTGCAACTTGAGGGCGCTGTTCGTCCCAAGGATCGAAAGAGGCTAAAAAAGATCCAACGCGCTACCGGGGCGGGCCGTGAAGCCGAGGTCGCACTTGCGTGGCTCACAAAGCAACAGCCAACCCTGCGACCCGAGCATCTCACGGGGCTCAATTCGCTGTCAGCCGTGCTTCTCGAACGGCGCCGGCGGTGTTCCGAGGATCTGGATGACCAGGTTCGAGCTTCTTTTCGACGCACCGCAGAGAAGCTTCAGGAGCGGCTGGCTATCATGCGTAGCGAACGAAACCTTCTCTCTGAACAGCCAGAGGCGAGCTTCGCGCGGTGCGTAGCCAACCTGACGGAGGCGCACGCGACCGACCTGTTGGTGACCCTCGGACAGGTCACCAGCATGGACGACGTGACGAAACTCCACGAAAGCCGCGTTAAGGGCAAGCGCTTACGCTATCTGCTCGAGCCCATGCGCCCCTACGTGAACGAGGCGCAAAAGGTGGTGAAGCAGAGCAAGCAGCTCCAAGACTTGCTGGGTGATCTCAATGACATACACGTGCTGATGCGCGAGATTGAAGACGGCCTCGAGATCTCGATCGAACAGCGAGGCGGGCGAGTTCGGGCGTCACTTCGTCGCGGCGACGTCGAACGAGCCAAGCGAGAGGCTTCGTTGTCCGAGTGGACAGGTTTCATCGAGCTCCACCATCGCCTCGACCAAGAGCGGCGCCTTCTCGTTGCGAAGCTTCGTGACCATTGGCTCTCTGGCGAGCTGGACACCTTGGTGGGGGGCGCGCGTGACCTCGCACAGCAATTGCGTTCGATGGATCGCATCAGCTGAGATGTCCGCGCAAACCAATCCTCTGATCGACGACGGTCTGATCGAGTTCCTCCTATACGACGTGTTGAACGCGGAGTCGCTTTGTGAGCTCGAGGGTTATGAGCATCACTCCAGGGAGACATTCGACCTGTTCTTAGACAGTGTTCGGCGTCTCGCGCGACACGACCTGCTACCCACCTACAAGCCGATGGACGAAGAACTACCGGAGTTCCGGGACGGTCGGATCGTTACGCACCCCTCGCTTCCGCATCTGTGGCGGAAGATGGTGGAGGTCGGCGTCCTGACCGGCACACGGCCCGAAGCAGTAGGTGGCCAACAGATCCCGATGCTGGTGCACATGATGGCGACCGCATACCTGATGGCGGCGAATCTCAGCGCGTATGGATACATCGGCCTGACGCTCGGCGCGGCACATCTGATCGAAGCTTTCGGAAGCGACGAGGTCAAGGAACGGTTCATGGCACCGATGTACGAAGGCGAGTGGACGGGAACGATGGCGCTGACCGAACCTCACGCGGGAAGCAGCCTGGCTGACATCACCACCACCGCGGCTCCGACCGAAGACGGCTACTATCTGATCAAGGGCAGCAAGATCTTCATCTCCGGGGCGGATCACGATGTCACGGAAAACGTAGTGAATCTCGCGCTTGCGCGAATTGAAGGCGCTCCGTCGGGCACGAAGGGCATTTCGCTTTTCGCGGTTCCACGGCTCCGACCGGAAAACGGCGAGTTGGTATCGAACGATGTGACCGTCGCGGGGCTCATTCACAAGATCGGATGGAGGGGTTTGCCTAGCTTGGCCCTCGAGTTCGGCGATGTAGGCGATTGCCGCGGTTGGTTGGTGGGCGAGCCCCATCAAGGGCTTCGCTACATGTTTCAGATGATGAACGAGGCGCGCATCATGATCGGGGTCAATGGGGCTGCGACCGCCTCGGCGGCCTATCACGAGGCGCGCACCTATGCGCTAGAGCGCAAGCAAGGACGTCGGCTCGGAGATCGCGGAGCCGACCAAGTCCCGATCGTCGAGCACGCCGATGTCCGTCGAATGCTCTTGCGCCAAAAGGCAATCGTCGAAGGAAGCTTTGCGCTGCTTGGGACGGCCGCCCGCTATGCCGACGTCGCGAATCGTGGTCCCGAGTCCGAGCGGGAACGCGCACACCTCCTGTTGGATCTGTTGACGCCAATCGCCAAGACCTTCCCGGCCGAACGCGGCTTCGAAGCGAACGCGTTGGCGATTCAGGTGCACGGGGGCTACGGGTACACGAGCGAGTACTTGCCCGAAGCATACATGCGAGACCAGAAGCTCAACACTCTGCATGAGGGAACGTCTGGCATCCAGAGCATGGATCTGCTCGGACGTAAGGTTGTCGCCAAGGGCGGCGCACCTCTACGGGCGCTTGCAGAAGAGATCGCGCTCGCAGTCACGGAGGCTAGAGCGGCGGGATGCGACGCGGAGCTCTGCGACGCGGTAGAGCAAGCGACCGATAGGGTGGTGTCGATCACGATGGAGCTCGGGCAGCGTGGAATGGCGGGTGATACCGATGGGATGCTCGGCCACAGCTGGGATTACCTCGACATGATGGCGACCTTGGTGGTGGCGTGGCAGTGGCTGCGGATGGCGGCGGCAGCGCGAACGCGATTCAAAGATGAACCAACCCAGCAAGCACGCCTCCACGGCACAGAGGCAGCCGCCCAGTACTGGATTCGCACCGAGGTCCCGAGGATTTCGGTCCTCGCCGAGCTCTGCCGCACCGCCGAGGATTCATACCTGAAAGCCCAACCCGACTGGTTCTAAAAAAGGGGACTCTCCCCTTTTCCTAGTCTCGTGGTCCCATGCAGGAACCTAGTGTGCGAGAGATTTTCGTTTGTGGTCGAGCGCCCCCGCAGAGAGCGACTGAGAGGTACGTCCGTACCTCGCAGGGAGTGAACGAGGAGGTAAGCCGACCACAAGCGAAAAGACCCGCACACTAGTAGTCGAGGAGGGAGATCACTCGGTAGCCGGCGAGCTTGTCTTCGCCTTTGAGGAAGCGGAGGTTGATCAGGAAAGCGAACGAAGCCACTTCGGCGCCGCACCGTTCGACCAGCTCGCCCGTGGCCTTCGCGGTGCCGCCAGTGGCGATCAAATCGTCGACGATGACGACCCTCTGGCCCGCGCGGAGGGCATCCTGATGGATTTCGAGAGCGTCGGTTCCGTACTCGAGCTCGTATTCGGCGCGATAGGTCGCCGCCGGTAGCTTCCCCGGCTTGCGGACGGGCACGAACCCGATGCCGAGCTTGTCAGCAAGAGCTGCGCCAAACATGAACCCGCGCGATTCGATCCCGATGACGACATCCAAGCGATCTCCGTCCAATCGCTCGGCAATCAGCTCGATGCTCGTTCGAAACGCTTCGACGTCCGCGAGGAGCGGCGTGATGTCCTTGAAGAGGATGCCCTCCTTGGGGAAATCAGGAACGTCTCGAATACGCGAGCGTAGATAATCGATTCGGCTGTCACTCATTCGTTCACCGTTCGTGCGTGGGGCCTGCGATATAGGCAGCCACGCCGAAATGGTCGGGCTGCGTGGCTTCGATGCTCAGTGGGGTCACCGAAATGTATCCTTCGTCGAGGGCTTCCGTGTCCGCTCCCTCGACTGGCTCGCTCTCTACCCCGCCGGAGCCTCCGATCCACAGATAGTGCCGGCCGCGAGGATCGTCGCGCACCTCGACCTCGTCCGAGTAAAGCCGGAATCCGAGCCTGGTCGCGCGAACGCCTTTCGGCGGCCGCGCGGGAAAGTTGATGTTGAGCAAGACCGCTTGCCCCTCCGGTGCGGTGAGCTCTAGCAACTGCTTGCAAAATCGCTTCGCGTATTGCGCAGCCCCTTCCATGTCCGACGACACATTGGAAAGGGCAACCGACGGAACCCCACGGAGCGCACCTTCGCGTGCCGCAGCCACCGTTCCCGAATAATGCACGTCGTTGCCGAGATTCGGGCCGTGGTTGATCCCGGAAACCACCAAATCGGGCCTACGCGGAAGCAGCTCATTCAAGAAGAAGGCAACGTAGACACAGTCGGCGGGTGTTCCGTCGACCGCCCAAACGCGCTTTTCGACTTGGCGAAATCGAAGTGGGTGGTGAAGCGTAATCGAGTGACTCTTCGCGCTTTGCTCAGTCTCCGGTGCAACGGTGTAGACATCCGCAAACGTCGCCAAGGCCTCGCGCAGCGCGATGTTGCCTGGCGCCTCGACCCCATCGTCGTTCGACACCAATAGAAGTGGGCGATCGGACATGCCTTCTCGGACTATCGCGGAAGCTCCTGGCAAGCAAACATCAAAGCCCTGAGGTGGACGCCACGGCGCATCGGCGGTGGAGGTGCTCTTGAGGGGAGGGCCGGCGGGCTTTCGCCCTCCGGTCCGTCCATGGTCGGGGCGACTGGATTCGAACCAGCGACCCCCTCACCCCCAGTGAGGTGCGCTACCAAGCTGCGCTACGCCCCGTCCACCCTCTCACGAGGGCTCGCGACTCTAACCCACGACGCTTTAGAAGCAACCCAAGACGGTTTCAGGGCTCGGGGCTGCTCAAGGCTCAGGGCTGCGTTGTGCAGTGACCGGCACCACCTTGTGAACCGTCACCTGGACCGGCTCCGACTCGGCGGGTTTCTGTTGGGGTTCCTGGTACTGATCGAGCAAGTCGGAAAGCTGCTGACGCAAACCGAGAAGCTCGGCTCGAAGGGCCACCTCGCGTGCTGCCCGCGGCTCGGGTGGACTGCTTCGCTGATGCCGTCCGAGGTCGCGAATTCGCTTTCGAGCGCCGGGAATAGTGTAGCCTTCGTCATGGAGCAACTGGCGAATCAGCATCGCTAGCTCGACGTCTCTACGACTGTACTGTCGATGCGCACCCCGCGTCTTTTTGGGGCGCAAAGCATGGAACTCGGTTTCCCAATACCGCAGAGCGTGCGGCTTGACCCCTACAATGTTTGCGACTTCGCCGATCTTGAAGAACAGCTTGTCAGGCAGTTGCGTGCGCCGTGTCATGAGAGCCACTCAGTATGAGCTTCCGCGTGCATCCGCTTCCTCTTCTTCTCTGGTGCGGTGCGGATTGAGCACAGTTTTTAAGACCTGGCTGGGCTTGAAGGTCAAGACTCGCCGCGCGCTGATCGGGATCGGAGCGCCCGTCTGTGGGTTTCGGCCGATACGCTCCTTCTTGGCGCGCACCACGAAATTTCCGAAGCCCGAAATCTTGATCTTCTCCCCTTCAGCAAGCACATCTTTCATCGTGTCGAATACAGCTTCGACGACCTCCGCCGCCTCTTTCTTCGAGAAGCCCCCGACCTTCTCATAGACGGCATCGATGATTTCGGCTTTGGTCATTCCGTTTCTTCCTCCAAACACCCCGGTCAGCGCCAGAGAACCATAAATGGGTTTGAATCTCAAGGGTTTGGCGATCATTTTGACCCAAGAAAGGTACGCTCTCTAACCGACGCCGAAATCTCCTTAGCGGATGGTGGCTTGAAAGCGATCGCGGGCGAGCTCAGCGACCTTGGCATGGGCCTTGTCCACCCGTTTGTCGGTCAGGGTGCTTTCCGGGTCTCGATACGTCATTCGGAAGGCAAGACTGCGGTGGCCTTCGGGGATTTGATCACCCCGGTAGAGGTCGAACAGGCGAACCGACTCCGCGAGGCCGCCCGAAGCCTCTGACAACGCCGTGGCGATCTCACCTGCGGTGAATTCTTCGCGCACGAGCATGGCGATGTCCCGAGTGACGGCAGGAAACTTCGGGAGCAAGTGTCCCTGCGGAGTGCCGAGCTCTTCGCTGATAGCGTGCAGCAGGGCGACGTCGATCTCGGCATAGACCACACGACCATGGAGCTCGAGAGCATCCCCGACGTCGGGATGGATTTCCCCGACGAACCCGACCGCTCTCCCGGCGAGCGAAACGATCGCTGATCGCTTGGGGTGCATGAATGCTGGGACCTCGCCCTGCGTGAAGTCGGGTCGTTGTCCGATCACCCGATCCAAGATCGCCTCCAACACACCCTTGCCATCATAGAATTCGAAGGGCTGTTCGTCGCCGATCCAACCCGAGCGATTTCCTGCAAGTAGGATCGCCAACGCAGTGTCTTCACGTGGCAGAGGGTCGTCGCTCGGATGGAAGGTGCGCGCGAGCTCGAAGAGCTGAACCTCGGTAGCGCCATGGCGCTGTGCTCGAGTCGCCGCTCCGGCCAGACCGGGCAGCAAGGACGTGCGCATCGCCGAGCGCTCCTCCGACAGCGGGTTGGCAAGGGAGACGACCTCGGTGGAGACACGTGCTTTTTGAAGGTCTTCGACCGACAAAAACGCGTAATTAACGGCTTCGTAGAGGCCTGTCGTGACGGCCGCAGTGCGCAGCGCTGAAATGAAACGCAGCACTTCGGGCGTGCCCGATTCCGATGGACGAACCCTGGGGACGGCGGTGGGGATCTCATCGTAGCCTCGGACGCGGGCGACTTCCTCGATGAGATCGACCTCGCGACCGAGGTCGGGTCGCCAGCTCGGGGCTTCGAACGTGAAAACCTTGCCGGTCTCATCGACGAGGCGGCAGCCCACGGCTTCTAAGATTCGCTGACTGTCTTCTGCTTCGATTTCTGTCCCGAGAAGTCGTGCGGCCCGCGCAGGGCGAAACGCGATCGACTTCGGCGAGTGGGCGATGGCAACGCGGTCGATGGCCGTCGTCGCCGAGGCCCCTTCGCCGAGTTCGGCGATGAGTGAAGCTGCGCTGGCCATCACCCGAGGGACGGCTTCGGGATCGACGCCCCGTTCGAAGCGATGACTCGAGTCGGTTTGCAGGCCGAGCCGACGAGACGTTCGCCGAATGGACCTCGGGTCGAAATAAGCGCATTCGATCAAGATGTCCTTGGTGTCGTCTCGAATCTCGCTATCGGATCCGCCCATCACGCCCGCAACAGCGACGGGGCCTCGACCATCGCAGATCAACAGGTCGTCGGCAGTGAATTCGCGTTCTATCCCGTCGAGCGTTGCCATGGTCTCGCCGTCCTTTGCGAGTCGAACGACGACTTTGGCGCCTCGAAGTCTGTGGAGGTCGAAACCGTGTATCGGATGGCCCCACTCGAGCAAAATCAGGTTCGTCGCATCGACGACGTTTGAGAGCGTGCGAAGACCGAGGTTGTGGAGGCGGTATCGGAGCCAAAAAGGAGACGGCCCTACCTGAACTCCGGAAACGAGCGCCGCGCCATACCTAGGACAGCGATCTCCATCGGCGATCTCGACCGAGATACTCGAGAGGGCAGAGGCATCGACCAGCTCGCTTTGCCCATCCCACAATTTCACGAGATCGGTCGTCGGCTGGTCCGCTTGGAAGGAGGCCCCGGCCGCGAAGGTTCGCCGTGGACCCGCCGCCTTGCGGGGTTCGCATCGCTTTCCAAAGAGGATCCCGATCTCGCGGGCGATCCCGACGTGACCGAGGCAATCCGGCCGGTTGGGAGTGAGCCCGATGTCTAGGACGAAGTCGTGGAGATCGAGGGCGTCGGCCACGTCAGCGCCCGGCAGAGCCTCGTTCTCGGCGTCCACGATGAAGATCCCTTCCGCATCCGCACCGACCTCGAGCTCGGCTTCGCTGCAGATCATTCCCGAGGACTCGACGCCTCCGACCCTGCGCGGTTCAATGGTAGTACCGTTTGGAAGAATCGCTCCCGGACGCGCAAACAAGACGCGTCCGCCCGGCTCGGGTACGTTCGGGGCGCCGCAAACCACTTCGTGTTCTGCTTCGCCATCGAACACGGTGACGAGCGTGAGCTTGTCCCGCTTAGGGTGTGGGGCTCGGGTACGCACCTCGGCAACGACTACGCCGGAAAGGTTTGCGCCTTTCTCTTCGATCGCTTCAACCTCTAAGCCTGCTTGCGTGATGCGATGAGCCACTTCGTGCACGTCGGCATCGATGGGGCAGAGCTCTTGCAGCCAGCGGAATGAAGTCAGCATCGTCGTTCCTAAAACTGAGACAAGAAGCGCACGTCGTTGTCGTAGAGAAGCTTGATGTTTGGAATGCCGTATTTGAGCATCGCAATACGGTCGAGCCCCATGCCGAAAGCGAAACCGGTGTACTTCTCAGCGTCGTATCCCACGTTCTCGAAGACCACCGGATGGATCATGCCGCAACCGAGGATCTCCATCCATCCGTTTCCCTTACATACGCGACAGGCTGCCGTTCGCTCTTTGTCACCCTCCCACGCGCGACAAAAGACGCAGCTCATGTCGACCTCGCCACCTGGTTCGACGAACGGAAAGTAACTCGCACGAAAGCGCACGGCCACGTGCTCGTCGAAGAGGCGCCTCAGGAAAAGCGTCAGCACGCCTTTGAGCTCGGCGAAAGTGACATCGGTGTCGACCAGGAAGCCCTCGAGCTGGAAGAACATCGGCGAGTGGGTAGTGTCGTCGTCACGGCGGTAGACTGCGCCTGGCGACACGATGGCCAGAGGGGGCTGGCGCAGGCTCATCTCGCGGATTTGAATCGTCGACGTCTGGGTTCTCAGGAGAACACTGTGCCGTCCCGAGCTTGGTCCGCCTTCGATGAAAAAGGTGTCGTGCTCATCGGTCGCCGGGTGGTCCGGCGGAAAGCCGAGCTTGTCGAAGCAGTTCTCGTAGAGCTCGACCTCTGGGCCGTCGGCGACATCGAACCCCAACGAGACCAAGATCTCGAGGACTTCGTTGCGAATGCGCGTGATCGGATGCAGCCGGCCTGGCATCGGCCAACGCCCCGGCAACGTCACGTCGAGGGGAAGACCGGTGAGCTCGGCGTCGCGTGCATGCCGATGAATGCTGTCGAGCACCGCGTCGAAAGTCGATTGGATTTCTTGCTTGAGCGCGTTCGCGCGCTGGCCGAGCTCACGTCGACGGTCGCCCGGGAGCTTGGGCATGAGCTTGAGAAGCTTGGTGAGCTCACCTTGAGGCCCGACGTAGCGACCGTTTACGAGCCGAAGCTCGGGCTCGTCCGCTGCGTCGCGAAGCGCCTGCTCGTAGGCACCACGGATATCGGCGAGTCCGTCTTCGAATGTCTGAACCGCATCAGGCTCTGCCATCGCGCGTCCAGAATGATTTACTCGATGGCGTCGACGACTGCCTTGAAGCCGCCGGGATCGGCGACTGCGATCTCCGCGAGGACCTTGCGATCGAGCTCGATCCCGGACCGCTTCAAACCGGCGATGAACGTGCTGTAGTTCAGGCCGTTGGTGCGTGCGGCGGCATTGATGCGTGCGATCCAAAGACGGCGGTACTCCCGCTTCTTGGTGCGGCGATGCCGATAGGCGTCTTCCCACGCATTGTGGACCTGCTCGATCGCGACGTGGAACGCCTTGCGGCGCGCGCCGTAGTAGCCCTTGGCGTGCTTGAGCAAGCGCTTGCGGCGGCGGCGGGCTTTGAACCCTCGTTTCACTCTAGGCATGGCGTCTCCCTCAAAGTCTCAGAGCTCGTAAGGAAGCAAACGCCGGATTCGCGCTTCGTCGCTCGGATCGACCATGGAGTTCTTTTTGAGCTTCCGAAGTCGGTTCGCGGACTTGCCACGCATCAAGTGCTGCTTGCCGGCCGTGGAACGGCGAATACGCCCTCCCCCGGTCGCTTTGAACCGCTTTGCAGCAGCACGCTTGGTCTTCATTTTGGGCATTCGACTGTCCTCGCTTAAAGCTCCCAAACCAGCGGCACCCGCGGCGGAGGAGCGGAGACCGAGCGGTGTAGCGCGCGGGGTGAGGGAGTCAAGCAGGGCCAATTTACAGTGTCAGTGCCAGCGCCAGTGCCAGTGCCAGGGTCAGCGCCAAGCTCAACCGGTGCACCCACACCTGTTTTTTGCCGGCCGGATCGGCGAGCCGGTAATCTGGGAGCGAAGCTGGTGAGGCGGGGATTGAGATGAACAACTCAGTGTTGGTATGCGGTTTCACGATCGCCGCGATGTGTTGCGTATTTCCGGGCAAGGCGCTTTCCCAAGACGGCACCGAGCCGAGCTCGGTGAGCACGGAGCTAGCGCCAAGCAAGGGGGCCAGCGACAACTACGGACTCGCGTACGCAGCCCGCTCGCTCACGATGCCGAAGGGAATGATCCGCGGGACGTTCGACGTCAGCGGGCTCCGCCTACCGGCTTTTGTAGGATCGGAAATCTTCTGGACGTTGAACTTTGGCATCGCAATAGCGCCGGTCAACAATCTCGAGATCGGCTTCTCGCGATATCGGATGGGCTCCTTTCCCGGCATCAATTCACTCGATCTGTTGGGACTGGGCGGGCAGGGATTGATCTCGGTGTTCGTGTCCCCTGAAACGGACTTTGGCGACATTCCCTTCTACCTTCGGTATCAAGCCACGGAAGGAGTCGCAGACGTGGCGGTGGAGTTCCGACTTCGGATCCCAACATTTAGCGAGCTTGGCATTGCGTTCGGCGTGCCCCTGCGACTTCACGCTGGCGATTCGGTAGCGATCGATACGGGCTTCGACCTGACGTACGATGACCCCGGTGGCGCGGGCTTGCTGAGCATCGGGTTTCCTTTGGATCTCGTGGTCAATCCAACCAGCAACGTGTTTTTCAAGATCCAGTCCGGCGTGAGTCTTCCCGCTGTCGACGAAGCCCCGACGATCGCTGCCTTCCCGCTCGGCTTCACGCTTGGGGGCTCTGCGGCTGCCGGCCCCGCGATGTTGGACGCATTCGTCGCGTTCCGTTTCCCCATTTTTGGCGCCGTCGGCGACGGGCAAAGCGAGCTGACCAGCGACATCTGGACGATTACGATTGGGATCAACGTGTACTCGCCCGTTCTCTTCTGATCTACGCGGATAGCCGCAGCCCCATTCGTCTACGCTCTGTTCGGAGAAGCTGGGGTGCGTTCGGCGGGGGAGGATTCGGCGGCCTTTTCCGACCCCGACCGCGCCAGGTGTTCGGGGAGCTCGTCTCGGCGGAACACGTCGTCCAGGTTCTCCGCTCGCCGAACCACCGAAGCGCGGTCGCCTGTGACCAGCACGGCCGCCGGCCTTGGCATCGCGTTGAAGTTGCTCGCCGATACCTCTTGGTACGCTCCAGTGTCGAGAAACGCAAAGAGGTCGCCGACCTCGACCTCGGGAAGACGGACGGCGCCCAGCAAGCGATCGCCGTAACAGCTTCGGCCCACGACGTCGGCCTTCATCACACGAGGCGCATTCAGCCGGTTCGCCACGCAATACTCGTGCAGGTGGTGCTCGAAACGGCCGCCGGTCATCCAGAACTCCGATGTGTCGATCGTGACGAGGTTCCACCGAATCGGTGAAGTCATCCTCTTTGTGGCTTTCACACTCGTCAGGTGCACGCCTGCGTTCCCGTGAATCGCGCGCCCTGGCTCAAGCTGAAGCATCACGCCTGCCGGGTCGACGCCATGCCGCGGCAGCGCTTCGAGCAACGCCGCCGTGGTTGCGGCTCCGTACTCCTCGATGCTCGGCGCGGGAATCGTGTTGGGATGGCCCTCGACCAGCTTCAGGAGCTTATCGATCACGCGATAGCGGACTCTCGCGCCCAAGTATTTCAGACCGAGAGACAGCAAGTGCAGGGAGCCAAACAACAACGGGTCGGTGTAGTCCGTCGCGGCGTTGTGTGGGTCTCTCGGGATCGCAAACCCGCCGCCGATGCTGATCTCCTGCGGTCGATAGCCGCCGAGCTCGTTGCACACGCGGCCGAGATCGCGCGCGTACGCGTGCATCTGCGCCTCCCAGTAGAGCGTGGAGCGATGGTGCCGTCCGTGATGCGCGTGGAAACCGACGACCTCCACATTTGGAAGCTTCATCACCCGTTTGCCCGCCTCGATCACTTCGTCGACCGAGAGCCCGCCCTTGTAGACCAGCGCGACCAGGTCGGTCGGCACCATTCCGTCCGGCGCGAAGTCGCTCTTCTTCACGAACTCGGAGATCGCGGGCCGTATTCGCAGCCGGACGTACGCCGTGTTCGAAAGCGTCGGCGCAAGCTCCTCGAGAAACGTGACGTCCTGAAGGCTGTCGATCGTGAGCCTTGCGCCTACCTCGATGGTGCGGCGAATGTGCTCTTTGTCTTTTGGAACTCCGTTGACCGAAATGAACCTGGGGTCGACGCCCGCGCGAAGGGCTACGTCGAGCTCGCCCGCCGAGTAGATGTCGGCGCCGCAACCCTCGTCGGCAAGCACCCTCTGAATCGCAAAGAGCCAGTTCGCTTTCGCCGCAGGCATCACCTTGACCGGACCTGCCGTCCAGCCTTTTTCGAAAGCGTCGCGAAATCTTCGGACGTTGTGCCGGATCTGATCCTCGGAGAACACGAACAGCGGGGAGCCGAACCGCTCGACCAGGTCGGGGCTGGCCATCTCTTCGATGAAAAGAACTCCGTTACGGTTGCTCAAGCAGTCGTCGATACGCGTCTCGGTCATGGCTCGCTCCTGATAACCTTACTCTGCGCTGATCTCTCGACCACGCTGCTCCGACTTTTCCCACATACGAAGGTAACCCTCGGCCGACTTGAACAGCGGCTCCAATTCCTCATCCGTCACGCCGTCGCGTCGGACGTCTTCGATGAGCTCCGCCACTAGCCCAAGGTGGGCCATCCCTTCGGTGTTGAAGTCGATCGTGCGATTGCCGACGACCGGCTTCGTGAAGGTGACGTCGCCCGCATAGGATGTGAACGGATACGTGATCGGATCGGTTTGCGGATCCCCGCAGTTCGCGTTTTCCCCGAACCTTGGACGCGGCGCGCGAGCAAACCCGTTGAAATCGAACCCGAAGCCCTCGGCGGGGAACGCGCCTCTATCCCGCATGAGCTGGATGCGGTTTTGATAGCCGTTATCCATGGTGGCGGGCTCGGTCGCAGACCGGCACCGGCCGAAGTTGGACTTCGAGACGCCGCCGAGCTCGTAGAGAAGCCCATCGTGGTTGTTCCCGTGCGTCCCCGCACCGGGATAGTCGTTCTCGACCATGATCTCGAGCGCGCGTTGGCGCGATAGTCGCGGCATGTGGTCGACTTCGAGGACCATCCCCCGCCGCATCATCTGATCGATCAAGAACTCGCCGAGGTTCGTGAGCCCGGTCCGCTGGCAGTAGTCACCTACCAAGGGAGGCGCTCCTAGGAGCTCGATGAGATTAGGGACACCGCCAAGGAGGGAAGTGAGTGGATCGCTGGCAAAGCCCGTAAAGCTCAGCGGCGGATCCGAATCGAACGCTGCGCGTGGCATGTTGAGTGCGCCGAACGGCACGTCTCCGCCATCAAAGTTGCGTGGCACGTCGGTTACGCCAAGGTCATCGCACAGGGCGTAGTTGGTCCAGTGTCCGCTCTGAATGATGTTGCCCAGATCGAGAATGCCGCGGTCTCCGTCACCTGCGGAAAAGGCGTTGTCGAGCTTGTGGACCGGAAACAGAACACGAACGCCCTTTGCGTAGTATTCGTCGAGCTTTGCAACGACATCAGCCTCTGTACATTTGGCGAAGCCTTCAGGGGGCACCAGGAAGCAGTCGAAGAGCACCGACGTCTCGATTCCAAGTACGATCGCGAGCTTTCCATCCTTGATGACTTCGCGCGCCTCCTCGGGCGAAGTGACGACGCGAAACCACCCTTCCCCGGGCCCGCCGTTGAGCGCGTCGACGTACCGTTCGAGCCCGTAGGTCTCGTCGATGATCCGATCGACCGCCACCATGTCGTTGCAGGAGTATCGCGCCGGCTGTGCTCCGAGGCCCACCAAGAGCTCACACAGAACGTGATTGGTCGTCGCGTGCTGGACCATCAGCCGAAGGCCGCTGAGGTACGCACGCTCCACCCACTTGTAGTACTGCACCTGATGCGTGGCGCTCTGGAACGCGTCCGGCCACGCGGAGAAATCGGGGTATCCGGCTGTTTCATGGGTCACGGGTGCCATTACGGTCACGAACAAGCTCAGCAGATCGCTTGGAGCCAGACCGTCGACGTCGCCGAATGCGAAGCCGAGGAGGTCTTGTCGGCCGTCTTCGCCGTGGAAGGGTTCGCAGCTGGGCAAGGCGTGTTCGACGCCGAGCCGGTGGTAGGGCGCGCCGTGAAAGATGCCGCCACCCCCAAAGGCAAAGTTGGAGAACAAGTGTGCGTGCGTCTCCACGAACCCAAACACCGAGCCGTCGTCGAACTCGATTGGCGTGACCTCGCCTTCGGCGTCGACGGTGAGCTCCGGAAAAGTCGCGCAGTCGGATTGCTCGAAGAACAAGATGTCGGCTGCATCGGCGGCATCGGCGATGGAGTCCTCCGCCGTGAGGTACTCACCGGAACGACGATGTCGTAACCGGAAGTGATCTGAATCGTCGCCCGACACCTCGAGATCCCATTCACCCTCAGACTCGAAGCTATCGTCGATGCTGACGTCTTCGCCGATCACGGTCGTGTCCGAGAGGAGCTCTGAGCGGCGGTGCAGACGGTCGCCGTCTTCAGAGACGAGGTACTGCTCGCTCTCATCCAAGAGCAGATAGGTCCCCAAGTCGGCTGGCCTCATGCGGAAGCGAGCGGCACTCTCGAGGGAAGACGCGGAGATCTGGAACTCGTCGCCTGAGTCGGAGGCCGCGAGATACCGAGACGTGCCCACGACGCCGATCGAGAAGCACCCGGTCGCGTAGCTGTAGATCGTCCCGGCCGCGGCGGGTGGGAACGTATCCTCGAACTGGCTAGGCGCGTCATCGCCGCAGGCGCAGAGAAAGCATGCTGCAAAGAGCAGCGCGAGGGTCAAGAACGGGTAACGCATGATCAACACCTATGGAGCCGGCAGGTGCCATTGGTATCGCAGTTTCCGGGAATGTCCCAACTGAAAAGGGTGTAGCCGAAACAAAGGCCCTCTCGTTGGCGGCAAAAGCCGGTGGCAGTGGCACTGGCGCGGACGCTGGCACTGGCGCTGACACTGGCACTGGCGCTGGCACTGGCGCTGGCGCTGACACTGTTCTTGAGGAGCAGGTGACCCGTGCTGCGCAGTTGCTTACTTCGCTTCTCGGGTGTGCTGGACTTTGACCCTCGGCGCGAGGATGGCGGTCATCGTGCGGCCTTCGAGACGTGCGGAGGTTTCGATCGCGCCGATGTCCTCTACCGCGCTGACGATGGCATCGATTTGGCGTTGCGCCGTTTCGGGGTGGGTGATCTCACGACCGCGGAAGCGGACGGTGATTTTCACCTTGTTGCCTTCTTCGAGGAAGCGGCGAACGTGCTTCGTCTTGAAATCGAGATCGTGGTCGTCGGTCTTGGGGCGAAGCTTGATCTCTTTCAGCGCGATCTGAGTCTGCCGCTTGCGGGCGTCGGCCTGTCTCTTCTTTTCTTCGTACTTGAACTTGCCGAAGTCCATGATCTTGCAGACGGGCGGGGTGGCCTTCGGGTTCACCTCGACCAAGTCGAGGTCCAAGTCCCGGGCCATCCGACGGGCCTCGTCGGTGTTCAAGACGCCTAACATACCGCCGTCGGCTCCGATCACTCGGATCTCAGGCACTCGAATGCGATCGTTCACCCTCGGTCCGTAGTTCCGAGGGCGATCGCGTGGTCCAAAACGTGGTCTAGCGATGACTATCTCCTATCGTTGAATCCCTTGCTGAAGGCGGGTGGTTCTCTCGCTCGAGGCGATCGAAGACATCGGACAACGGGACGAGCCCGAGGTCTTTGTTTTCGTCTCGTGAGCGGAGTGCCAAGCCCTTCCCTTCTACTTCCTTTTCGCCGATCACGCCCAGATACGGAATCCGCATCAGGCGCGCCTGGCGAATCTTGGCGCCGAGCTTGTCTCCGCTGAGGTTGGCAGAGACTCGAAAGCCTCGGTCCTGGAGCAGTTGCTGCACGTTCTCAGCATACTCGTTGAACTTCTCACTCACCGTCAACAAGGTGATTTGCTCGGGAGCCAGCCAGACCGGGAACGCCCCGCCCACATGCTCGGTCAGAACCCCAAAAAACCGTTCCACAGAGCCCAAAATCGCGCGGTGAAGCACCACGGGCCGGTGCGGTTTGTTGTCCTCGCCGGTGTAGGTGAGGTCGAACCGTTCGGGTAGGTTGAAGTCCGCCTGGATGGTGCCGAGCTGCCATGGTCGCCCGATGGCGTCCTTTAGATGGAACTCGATCTTCGGGCCATAGAAAGCGCCCTCCCCCTCGGCGATCGTGTAGGGAAGGCCCTTGGACTTCACCGCCTCTTCGAGGGCTCGCTCGGACTGAGCCCACACCTCGTCGGCGCCGAGCCGTTTTTCGGGCCGCGTCGCGATGACCAGGCGCACGTCGGTAAAGCCGAAGTCACGATACGCGTCATAGACGAGGTCGAGGAAGCTCTTGATCTCGTCTTGTACCTGGTCGAGCGTGCAGAAGATGTGGGCGTCGTCCTGCGAGAAGGTACGCACCCGGGTCAGCCCTTGCACGACCCCACTGCGCTCGAACCGATGGAGCCTGCCGAAATCCGCCATCCGCATCGGGAGGTCGCGGTAGCTTCGGCGCGTCATCGCAAAGATGAGACAATGACTCGGACAGTTCATCGGTTTCACGCCGAACCGAAGCGACTCCTCGAACGCGAGCGCCCACTCGTGAGCATCTTTGGGCGTCTTGTCTTGTGCCTTCGCTTGAAGCTTCTCGAGATTTTCCACGGTGGCCGCCATGTACATGTTCTCGGCATACGACGGGAGATGGCCGGAGGTGTGAAAGAGCTCGTTATCGAAAATCTGTGGAGTGATCACTTCGTCGTAGCCGTAGCGTGCGTAGAGCGACCGAATGTAATCCTCGAGCAGGTTGTAGATGATCGAGCCTCGCGGCAAGAAGAACGGCGATGCCGGTGCGTAGGGATGGAACGCAAAGAGCTCGAGCTCTTTGCCGAGCTTACGGTGATCGCGCTTCTTCGCCTCTTCGAGTTGCTTGAGGTGAGCCCGGAGCGCTTTTGGCGACGCAAATGCCGTTCCGTAGATGCGCTGCAGCATCGGGTTGCGCTCATCTCCACGCCAATACGCGCCCGCTACGCTGGTCAGCTTCACCGCTTTGAGAAAGCCGGTGGAGGGGACGTGCGGCCCTTCACATAAGTCTACCCACTCGCCATGCCGATAAAGCGAGATCGGATCTTCGAGCCGCTCGAGGTGTTCGAGCTTGAAGCTTTCGTCGAGCGACTGCAGCAACTGGCGCGCCTCATCGCGGGTCACGACCTCTCTTCGAAACGGGCTATCGGCTTCGATGATCTCCACCATCTTTTCCTCGATCGCTCGAAGGTCTTCGTCGGAGAAGGTACCGTCGGGGCGCTGGTAGTCGTAGTAGAAGCCATTATCGGTCGCAGGGCCGAATGCGACCTTGGTCCCCGGAAAGAGCCGCTGAACCGCGTCGGCCATCACGTGGGCGCTCGAATGTCGGATGACCGGCAGCGCGTCCTCGTCGTGGGCGCGGATCGGGGAAGCCTCCACGGCCCCGTCGGGCAGTGGCGTATGAAGGTCGTAGATCTTGCCGTCGACCCGGGCTGCAATGGTGTCCTTGCCGAGGTCGCCGCGCGCCTCGAGCAGGTCGCGCGCGGTACGCCGTTTCGCTTGGTCGGTCATCGGTCGCAGGACCGAAGTATGTAGCTCGAGCTCGAGACCAGCCAGTGAGTCATTTGGGAAAAGGGCAACGAAAGAGGCCTTTTGACACACGGCGTACCGATCGCAACCCTCGCCGGTGTCAGCGGCAGTGTCAGCGGCAGTGCCAGCGTCAGTGTCAGGGCCTTTTTCTCTAACGGTGTGTTTGAAGCCGGGCGTAGGCTATCGGAACAAGCCTGGACCGCTGACCGCTCCGGTCAGGGTCTCACGGAAGGGACGAAAACCATGACCGAAACTGACATTGCGCAACTAATCGCCATGAATCGGCTGGGTTTTATCGGCTGGCTTCTTGCCAGCATGATCTGGACGCTGGGTATCTTCTTCTTGGCCTACGTGATCCGAAACACACCGGTGTTCGTTCGAGCAGCGGTCTTCGTCGCGTTCTTGCTGGGTACCTTCAATTTCGTCATGACCATGAACATCGTCAACGCAGGCTTCTTGCAGCTGGTGCAGGATCTCGCCGCGGTGTCGCCACAGACCACATTCTCGCAGAACGTGATCGAGGTCTTCGGAGCCACACCGACGCAGGCGCCGGCCCTGCCGATCTGGGCGCGCCTTGGCAGCCCGTTAGTCTACCTTCTGAACGTACTGGTCGGGTTCTATCTCTTGCTGATGGCGAAGTGGGAGAGGTGACTTCGTAGGCCTTCCCCCATGGCGGAGAGACAGAAACCACGCCAAGTGCTTGCAATCACTTGGTAGGCACGGGCGGTTTCGAACCGCCGACCCCTACCGTGTCAAAGCGAAGTGCACGCACGCCGGCGCCGCTTTCACTTATCGAAAGCGATTGTGGCGAAGGGTCAACCATGGGCAAGAAGGGCACCGACGGGGGCCTTTCGACACACGGTGTGTCGATTGCAACCCTCGCCCGCGACGTCCTCAGCGATCCCGAGGCCACCGTTCGCGAAATGGCCCTCGCCGTTTGGATCTTGCGCGAGCTCGAGGAGCGTCGACACGACTGATGCAGCACTGACGGGTTTATTCTCCCGCATGAGGCTCGACCGACCTGCTGGCGCAAAGGAATGCGTCTATCGGCGCCTCGTCGCATACGCGATCAAACAAACGCGCTGAGACCGCATCATCACGACGGATCCCACACCGGACGCTCACCTCCGATACGTTCCGAGAGAAAATCGATGAATACGCGTACCTTCGTGGGCAGGTGACGGCGCTCGGGCCAGACCGCGTAGATGTCCTGAGCGGGCATGGTGTAGTCACATAGCAATGGAACGAGGCGGTTTTCCGCAATGTCGGGACCCACGATGAAGGTTGGGATCCGCGCGACCCCCACCCCTTGAATGACCGCCTCGCGGAGTGCCTCGCTGTTGTTCACGCGATAGCTGCCCGATACGCGAACGGTTTGTTGGCGACCGTCGCGTATGAACGTCCATTCGTTGGCTTCGCTGAAATAGGCGTACAATAGGCAGTCGTGATCGACGAGCGCGTCGGGGTTCTTAGGCGACCCATGCTTGCGTACGTAGGCAGGGGTCGCGCACACCACGTTGTGGCTCGGCGCGAGTTTGCGTGCGACGAGGCTCGAATCCGGCAGCGAACCGACGCGAATCGCGAGATCATAGCCACCTTCGACCAGATCGACGACGCGGTCTTCCATGGTCATGTCGATGTGGATTTCGGGATAGCGATCGAGAAAAGAAGGAATCATGGGTGCGACGTGCAAGCGCCCGAAAGACATCGGTGCATTGATCCGGAGCCGCCCCCGCGGGACCCGTTGAAGCTCGGTCGCCGCGTCCTCGGCCGCTTGCGCCTCGAGCAATGCGTGGCGCGCATGCTCGAAATACCGCGCGCCCGCTTCGGTTAGGCTCAACCGCCGCGTCGTGCGCTGCAGCAGCCGGACGCCGAGCTCATCTTCGAGATCCGATACGCGGCGACTGACCGCAGACTTGGTGAGGCCGAGCTTTCGCGCGGCCTTCGTGAAGCTATTGGCCTCCACGACCGCAACGAACACCGGGATCGAGCCCATACTCTCAGGCATTTGTTGATTATATATCAACAATATGTCCTCCAAAAGTCATATTGATGCATCCAAAGATACAATCTAGATCGGAGGTGGACCCACGAAAGGACCCACTCATGCGCAGCCAAAACATCCCTCTCCTGCTCCTCCTCGCCTCGACCGCGGTCGCTTGCGGCGACGCAGACACGACCCTCTCCGAGGTCCAATGCGACGAACCGAGCGCGTCGGACCCGGAAGACGCGACATCGTTGTACCTAGATGCCTGGAACGAAGCCGATGCGGTGACGCGTGTGTGCGCGATCCAGCGCAGCTTGGACGAGGACGCCATCTTGATCGACGGCAGCGGCACACCGGGGGGCCGTCTCGAAGTGGTCCACCGTCTGGACACCGCGATCGAGCTGTTGTCCGAGGAGGGCATCACACGAGAGCTCGACGGACCAATCCTCTATCGTCATCGAGAAGCCCTACTGGCGTGGTCGCTCGTGGATGCGTCCGGCACCGTGATCGAACGGGGACAAGACTGGCTCGAGTTTGCCGGGAGTGGTTTGCTCGCCCGGATTCACATCCTTGCCGGTGGAGGAGCGGAAGCCTCCGCGACCGACGAGCTCCTCGCTTGGGAGCGGGCCTGGAACACCCCCGACCAAGCGGCCCTCCTCGAGGAATTGCGCATCGCGACCACGGAAGACGTGCGCTTCACCGACCTGCTGACCGACGTGCAAGGTCGTGAGCCCCTCGCCGCGGAAATCCGGCGTCAACAGACCGCGTTCGACAGCGCGTTGTTCCTCGGCGAGAGCCTGCGGGTATTTGCCACGCAAGGAGAGCGTTCGCTTTTGATCCGACAATCCGCGCAGGTGATTTTCAGTGACGGCGGGACCCTCGACGTCGTCAATTACGTGCGTTTCCGGGATGGACGAATCGAGCGCTTGTCCGGCTTTCCCGCCTCATCGCTCTAGCGGCCGGAGCTTCGTGCTTCGTATTTCGCGTAGCTCAGCGCCGACAACAGGTGGAACAAGATCGCGTACGGAACCAGAAACAGCGGAGTCATGCTCACTCAGCTACTGAATTGCGCAGAACCTCTCATGAGTTAGCTTTGCGAGACTGAAAAAGGGCCTTTGTTTCGCCTATGTTCCTGGGAGAATGGCTCATGAGATACCGACTGCGCTTCGTCGTGACCGCGATCTTGCTTGGTTCCTGCAGTGAATCGACGACCGCTTCGCGCATGTCTCTCGTGGAGACGCAAGAAGGGCCTGTCCAAGGACAGGAGGAAGGGGAGTTCTACACTTTCTTTGGCATCCCGTACGCGGCCCCACCCATTGGTCCACTTCGGTGGAAGCCTCCACAGCCCGCGGCACCGTGGACCGATGTGCTCGAGACGGTCAGCCCGGAGGTCCCGATCATCGAGGGGGCGCCTGCAGTCATTCCCGTTCCAAAGTGCCCGCAGAGCCTGGCCGGCGGCGAGGTCTCAGCGCCATTCCTCGGACCGGTTGACGAGGATTGTCTCTATCTAAACGTCGTTACGCCGAAGGAAGGAAGCGATCTTCCGGTCATGGTGTGGATCCACGGCGGAGGGTTTGTCTTGGGCGAAGGCGTGCAAACCGATGGCGGCACGTCCGGCACCAAACTGGCGGAGACGGAAAGCGTCGTCGTGGTCAGCATGAACTACCGCCTTGGGCCGTTTGGATTCCTCGCACATGCAGCGTTGACCGCGGAGAGCGAGCAGAATGCGTCCGGTAACTATGGGTTGATGGACCAGGTTGCAGCGCTTCGCTGGGTACGTGAAAACATCCGAGCATTTGGCGGTAACCCGAACAACGTCACCGTCTTCGGTGAATCGGCCGGCGCGTTTAGCACATGTGCATTGGTGACCTCGCCCCGGGCCGCTGGGCTATTTCATCGGGCTATCTTGCAGAGTGGATCATGCGAGCGACCTTGGCCGACGCTCGCGGCGGCGCAGGTCGAGGGCGAACGCTTCGCGGAGCTCGTCGGTTGTGACCCCGCAACAGACGTCCTCGGCTGCATGCGTGGTAAGCCTTGGGAGGAGCTTCACGAAGCGTGGGCACCAGACCCGGCCGATAGTGGGTTTATCGGGTATGAGGTGGCGCTCATCGACCTCGAAGGCAAGTACCTCCAGTGGACGCCGACCTTGGACGGCTCTTTCTTCGAGGAACAGTCCGCACTCAGCACGGCGAACGGAACCTTCAATCAAGTTCCCTTGATGATCGGTTTCACTCGCGAGGAAGGGCGGCTCTTTGGATGGCTGGCTGAAGACGACAGTGTTGGTGCGGGGGTCGACATTACTGAAGAAAACTACCCCGACTTCGTCGCCTACCTGCTCGGAGGCAATGCATCACTCGCCCGTGACGCGATAGCCGACCAGTACCCGCCGGACAACTTCGCTGATCCTGGCGATGCGTTTTCGGCCGTCACGGGTGATGTGATCTTTCGGTGCCCATCGTTGGCTCAGGCGGCCTCTGCATCGACGTACGTGCCCACCTACGTCTACGAGTTCCGTTATCCAGACGCGGATTTCGCGCTCGACGAAGTGCCACTTCTGCCAAGTCTCGATCGTTCGCAGTTTGAGGGATGGAGCGATGGCGCGTTTCACTCGGCAGACATCCAGTATGTCTTTGGCGTACCCATGCTCCCTTCAGAGTCCGAGTTTGTAAGTGGCTCGGTGGACGAGCAGCTATGGCGCACCATACGCGGCTATTGGGCGCGCTTTGCGCGAACCGGCGACCCAAACGGAGACGGCGCCGAGCCTTGGCCTCTGTTCGACCGCACCGATCCGGAGTTCCTGGTGCTGGACAAAGAGGTCGAAACCGCACGCGACGGCCCGATCGCTGCCTGCGCATTCTGGGAAGGCACTGACTACCTGGTTCCTAGCTTCTGAGATCGGGACGACGATGGCGAACCAAGTCGTGCGTTCCTTTCAGATTGGGAGGGCTCCGGTTGACACTCCTTGGCTACGCAGTGCGTCGAAGCCGCTCGTCAAAGAACCCCAGCACGCGGTCGAGCGCCTGCTTGGTCGGATGCCCGTCGTCGTCGACGAGCTCCTCGGTGAGGACGCTGTGCGCAACACGCTTGATTCCCCACGGATTGTCGGGGCCGGAGTCGATCTCGATTCCCTCGAACCCCTCGCCAAGCTCTCGGCGCAGCGTTTCGAAACGCGCCCGGGTGCAGATCGGGTCGGCTGTAAACCTAAGGCCGAGCACTTTCACACCCTCTTCGCGCACCCGTCTCTTGATGACCGAGAGCTCCTCGGGCGAGGCATGAACAGCGCGGGCTCGGGCCTTTCCGATCGGGAAAGGCAGCGAGGGCTGGGACAGCACCGGAGCTTGCACCGAAGGGTCGACCATGAGTGCCAGAGCGAAGTTCCCGGTCATGCACATACCAAGCGCGCCGACGCCCGGCCCGCCGAGCTCCTCATGCACTTGGCGACACAGCTTGCGCAGCCAGTCGGTGATCGGGCTCGAACCGCCCGTCGCCAATACGTGGAACTCACGCGAGACGCAGCAGTGCGCCATCGAAGAGATCACGTATCCGCCGCTCACCGGCTTGTCGACCACCCCAAACATCTCCGGCAGGAACACGGTAAACCCGTGGTCGCGCACGATACGGGCGAACCTCGCCACGCGTGGCGTGATCCCTGGAACTTCGTGCATGATGACTACGCCGGGACCGTTGCCGCTTCGCCAGACGGGCTTCGTCATCCCGTCGATGGTGACTTCCGCCCGTTCGAAGTCTTCGGATAGCGGTTTGCGTGCAGGAAACATTGCGAGGTGCTTGCGATCCCTTGGTAGGCACTGAGGGCTGGTGCGGGAGGGCGGGTTTGAACCGCCGACTTCCACCTTGTCAAGATGGCACTCTACCCCTGAGTTACTCCCGCGCTGGCTCGGTGGAGCGTCCTAACCCTGACCCTCAGGGGTGTCAACCCCGTAAAGTCGACGCTTTGCGTCGTCCACGTGGCCCGCCCCATGATGTGGGCTTTGCGCAAAAACCCAGCCGCTGATAAGTCGAGCGTTCGATGAGCGTCGAGTCCAGCAGTGAGAAGAAGCCCGCCTTGCGGCCTCTGCCTTCGGTGGAGATGGCGCTCTTGCCGAACGAGCTTCGCGCTCGGCGTACGAAACGTCTGGTCGTGAGCGGCGTCGTGGGGGCGGTAGTCTTGGGTTTTGCCTTTGTCTGGCTCATCCGTAGCGTGCTGCCCGAAACCTGGGCTTGGGTCGAAGCGACATTCGACCCTAATGACAAAGCGGCGGCGCTCGCCATGGCGCCAACCGACGGTACCGTAACGGCAACTGCCGACGGTGGTGTCGAAAAAGAGCCAAGCCCCGAAGAGCGACTCGCCCTCGAACGCTCACGCCCCAACGCTCGCTACGAAACGCTCTTTGGCGGCGTGCCGAGCTTTCGCGGCGCTCTGCTCAATGCCGGCCTCGAAGCCGAGGAGTGCAATCAGATCGAGCAAGCGCTGCAGCACATCGTCGATTTCAGGCGCTGTCGGCCCGAGCATAGGCTCGTGGTCGAGCGGGACGAAAACGGGGCGCTGAAACATTTCGAATACCACCCTTCCGCCACCGAATTCGTCGAAGTCTCTCGAGGCGAAGACGGGCTCTTTCGTGCCGAGCAAATCCGGATCAAAGTCGAACGAGACGCAGTCGCACGGGCCGCTTCGGTGCAAACGTCGATCGGCGATGGCCTGATGGAAATCGGCCTTCCCGCGGGTCTCGCCGCCTTTTTCACCGAGGCATTCGAGGGCCGGATCAACTTCCCGATCCAGGCGCGCAAGGGCGATGTGTTTCGAGTCATCGTCGACGAGGAGCGGGTAGACGGGGAGTTTCTTCGCTACGGCCGGCTCCACGCGCTCGAATACGACGGCCAGCGCACCGGTAACGCACAGGCCTTCTACTACGAAGCGCCCAACGTGCCGGGCCAGTTCTACGACGACACGGGGCGCGCCATGCAGGGGGGCTGGCTTCGTACGCCGCTTCGTTACGACCGCCTCTCGTCTCGTTTCAACCCGCGACGCTTTCATCCGATCTTGAAGCGAATGATGCCGCACCTCGGGATCGACTACGCGGCGAGCACTGGCACCCCGGTTTGGGCCGCCGCGGATGGCCGAGTGAAGTTCGCGGGACGCAAGGGTCCAAGCGGAAATCTGGTCACCATCCGTCACACCGGCGGCTTCGAAAGTCACTATGCGCACCTGCATCGCATCAAAGGCGGCATCCGCCCTGGCACGTTCGTCAAGCAGCGCGAGTTGATCGGGTTCGTGGGCTCGACGGGTCGTTCGACCGGGCCGCACCTGCATTTTGGCCTCAAGAAGTACAGCCGGTACATCGATCCGAACACCGAGCTGAACGGCCCGGGCATTCGCATGGCAGCCCGTGACCTCCCCGCATTCAAAGAGGTGGTCGCGCAACGAAAGACTCAGCTGAGCAGCATCGCCGATGCACCCGAGCTGATCGCTGGCGTCGATGAACCGCTCGTCGAGCAAGTCGACGAAATCATGGACTAATCCGTGGGCCAGGGTTAGGCTGCGCGGTGTTGAACCGGTCCGTTGCATTCGAACGGTTGGTGGCCACGCTCATCCCGTTGCTGCTCGTTTGGGGGATTTGGTCGTTTGGGATCTGGAACCCCTGGGAGCTCGAGACGGCCGAAGCTGCGCGTACGTTTGGAAAGACCGCTACCAAGACCGCCGACGGCTTGCTCCTGCATCGATGGTTGATCAGCGTGGGCTTCGAAACGTTGGGGATCTACGCATGGGTCGGGCGACTTCCCAGTGTCATTGGCGGGCTCTTGACCTGCCTTCTCGCGTTCTGGTTGGTACGTCGGTACGCCGGTCGTCGCGCGGCGGTCATCACGGTCGTCATTCTCGGGACTTCTCCGCTATTCCTCCTGAACGCCCGTTTGATGATGGGCGAAGGCCTCGGCTTCGCTGCCCAAACCTGGGTGGGACTCGCAGCGTTTGGCGTCTGCACGAGCTCCATCGGCGATCGGGGACGTTTAGCGTCATACGCGGGGCTCAGCGGAGGTGTCGTCCTCAGCACGCTCGCAAATGGCGTCCTGCTCGGCCCCTTGCCCCCGCTTCTTGCGGTTGCGACCTGGAGTCTGCTCGCCCGGGACACCGATGGCAGGCGCGGCGATCCGTTAGGGCGCTCGGTCGTGATCACAGCTAGCGCAGTTCTGGTTGCCGGCGTCATCCGCGCTGTGATTCGCGACGCCACAGATTTCAGCTTCTGGATTGGAGGCGGCGCAGTCGGCGGAAATCCTCCGACCTACGACAAGGCGCTCGAGCTCGTCTTCCATGGCTTTGCGCCCTGGAGCGCGGCGCTCCCGGTGGCTGCTCTATGGATGCTGGCGCCGCAAGCCAAACGAAAAACCAGTGTGCAAGACCTCGGGTCGATGTTCCTGTTGTGGGCCGCGTTTGCGTACGTCGCATGGACGATTTTCGCGTCGCGCTACGGCATTCCTGCTTATCTCGCAGTCGTGCCGCTTGCGGGTATGACGGCACTCTGGTTGCTCGAAGTCATCGACGAGCCCGCAGCCCGGTGGCCCTCCGCGGTAGTCGTGATGCTATTGATGGCGTTGTTGGTGCGTGACTATGCACTCTATCCGGAGAGTGCGCTTCGCGGTCTGTCGGCGGAAGGTCTCGATGTGCCTACGATCGTACAGACTGCCGGTCCCTGGACGGTCGTGTTTGGGCTCGCCGCCTTGACGTTCTTGCTGTTGCTCGCGAGCCCCACGACGACCGAGAAACCAGACGCACGCCGTGTCGAAGCGTGGGTTCGATCTCAATGGGAGCGCGGACCGGTGGAACGCGGTTGGCTGGCCCTCGCTGCACTGCTGCTCATCGCTTGCCTGGTCTTCGGCTTCCTGTGTCTCGTGGCGGACCTGCGACTCGCCTCGGTCGTGCTGCGCGTCGGCCGTGTCTTGTTCTTCCTGCCGATCGTGCTCGTCGCCATCGTGCTCGGTGCGCCGTGGTTACGCTACGCCTACACCCGACTCGGAAGCGCCCGGGGGTTGCCCTTGCTTTTGACCGGGCTCGTGGTCGCGATCTATGTGACCACATCGCTTCAGCCCGCGCTGAGCCAACACTTTTCGCCGAAAGCAGTGTACGACGCCTACGAAGAGCTCGCCGGAGACAGTGGCGAGCCGCTCGCCTTGTACCGGTCATCGCCGGCCGCGGCGCAGTACTACACGCATGCCCCTACCGAGGAGATCGAGGCACAGTCGAGATTCATCGACTACCTCCATGAGCGGGGGCAGCGCTGGGTAGTGATTCCGTCCGAGGAGTTGGCCGCGGTCAATCGAGAGTACCGTCGTCGAACGGGACGCCACCTCTATGTTGCGGATCGGCGGAGTGCACGCCTTCTGTTGGTGGCGGCGGAGCCTATCGATAACCGACCTAACGAAAACTTCGTTGCCGACCACGTGCTCACCCAAGCCCCCGACATTGAGCACACTCTCGATGTGAGCTTCGCGGATCGGGTTCAGCTCCTCGGCTACGACCTAGACTTGCCCGGAGGTGACTACGTGGGCGCCGGGCAGCGGTTCTCGCTGACGTGGTTTTGGAAAGTCACCGGTGCCCCACCCAAGGGTTATCGGGTTTTCGTGCACATCGACGGGTACGGACAGCGGATCAATGGGGACCACGTCCCGGTCAAAGGGGAGTATCCGATCAAGTATTGGGAAGAAGGAGACGTGATCGTGGATCCGCAAGAGCTCACGGTTCCCGCGAACTACCCGTCCGGCGACTACGTCATCTATGTCGGTTTGTTCAAGGGAGAGCAGCGTCTCGAGGTCGTGTCCGGATCAAACGACGGCGCCAACCGCGCTCGCGCCGGCGTCCTTCACGTCCGCTAGTCGGGGCCCGAGCCTGAAAACAGTGACGTCGCGAGATCGAGGCCGCCCTGGAACGCGGTAGAGCCCAGGTCGGGCTTCGGCCTCTGACCCTCTGGCGGCTCTTGCACCGGCTTGCTCGGGATCGGTGGCGCAGGCGCGCACCAACCCACGACTGTTCTCGACGGCTCAGGAGCCGGCTCGAGAGGTTCGAGAGGCTCGCCGGGCCCGACAGGAACTCCAACGAGCGTTCGCTGATCGAGAATGTACGAAGCATCCGGTCTCAAGCACCGCATGCTACGCGTGAGCTGGCGGCGTTCGTCGGTTCGGAGTGTTTCGAACGAGATCCCCATTCCGACGGTGCTCGTTTGCTCGAGGCCCCGTTCTAGCTCCACTCGCTGCACCTGCCCCGCCACGTAGAGTGGCTCCTCCCAGTCCGGTGGATAGAAAGACAGCGTGACCTCGCTCCCCACCTCGAGCAGCAAGTCCGTCTCGATCCAGAGGCCGTCTTCGCTCACATCGGTAACCCTGTGCAGGATCGCCTCGCCCCAGACATCAGAGAAAACCCCGCACTGCAGATCGACCAGGCGTCGAACGGCCCTCCGCGCCTCGCGCTTGGCCCCGAACTGGCGCAGTGCCATGCCTCGCTTGTAAGCGAGCCGACCTTAGGCCGGCAAGTTACGCGACGATATCGAGGGCGTGGTCCCGTTCGAGAATGTAGCGCGATTGATCCCAGCGGCCCGGAGTGGCCACCACGCGGTGCTCTTCGATGTCGAACATCCAGAGCCCTTCGCGACCCTCGTGCGTCGTGCTGCCCGAGCAGTATAGGGGCAACCGCGATTCCGGAACCTCGACCTGGTAGCGCCAGTGGATATGCCCGTGCACGATCACCCCTCGCTCCGCGGCGCAGCTGATATCGAGAAGCGCATCGGCATTTTCGAGCCCGTGATAAGGTCTGTCGGGTTGGCCGCTCGCAAGGCGAGGCGCGTAGTGGGTGGCGATCATGATGAACCGATCGCGAACGCGCTGGTCGTCGAGAATGAGAGCCAACGCATTCAATTGCGTGTCGGGAATGCGTCCGCTCGAGATGGTAGGGCTCGGGTTTGGCACTGCGCTGTTGAGCCCGATGAGGGCCAGCCCGTCGACCGAAAGCCAAACCTGCGGCCAAGGTCCTTCGACGGCGTACTCGGGCAGATCAGTCCGCAGGAATTCTCCAAAATGGTTCTCGAACCAGCCCGCGCGCACCGTATCCTCGAGATAGAGGTCGTGATTGCCAGGAACCGTAAAGAAACCTTGCGGGGCATGAGTGAGCGGCTCGACGATGCGCCTCGCGTACGCGATCTCCGGGTCGGTCCCGAGCGCCGTGTAGTCGCCCGTGCACACGACGAGGTCGACGCTCTGCTCTTTTGCGAAGTCTGCAAGCGCATCGACTTTTTCCGCGGCTCGAGCAAAAAGCGGGCGCCGTCGTAGACCTAGATTGGCGAGACCGACCAGTCGTTTGTTGATGAAGCTCTTCAAAGGAACGCCCGAAAAACCGTCTTCGAGATGAAGGTCACTGATGTGTAAGACGCGCGTCACGGCCACCCTGCCGTCGCGGTCAACCCTTCACCCTCTTGCAGCCCGAAGCGCACGTTCAGGCACTGGAGCGCTTGGCCGGCGGCACCTTTGACCAGGTTGTCGATCGCGCTCATCGCGATGATCCTTCCGGTGCCAAGGTCCTGGGTATAGGCCACGTGTGTGCGGTTCGAGCCTCGAACCCACAAGGTGTCGGGATGATCCCCCGGATCGAGCACCAACACCGAAGGCGAGCCCGCGTAGAGCTCGCGCGCAGCCTCGGTGCAGGTCGCCGCAGTCGTTCCAGGGCTCGCAGGCTCGGCATAGCATGTCGAGAGAATGCCTCGATTCATCGGGACGAGGTGCGGGACGAAGGTGATGCGAATCGGGCTTTCCGCAAGGCGACTCAGCTCTTGCTCGATTTCCGGACCATGCCGATGCACCCCTGCCTTGTACGCACGAACGCCCTCTGCGGTCTCGGGATAGTGCGTCGTCTCCGACAAACCTCGCCCAGCGCCGGAAACACCAGACTTGGCATCGACCACGATCCCCTCGGTACCAATGAGACCCTCTCTTACCAGCGGAGCAAGCGCGAGCGTCGACGCCGTGGGATAACACCCGGGCACGGCAACGAGATCGGCGGTTTTGAGCTCTTCGCGATGAAGCTCGACGAGCCCGTAGACCGCGTCCGACAGCAACGCGGGAACAGGATGCGTGCCGTACAACCTTTCGTACACGGCGCGGTCGTGAAAACGAAAATCTGCGGACAGATCGAACACCTTGAGGCCGCGCTCACGCAACGCGCTCACGGCCTCCGCGCTCGCCGCATGCGGCAGTGCGCAAAACGCGACATCGGCGCGCGCTGTGATCGAATCGGGATCGAACGGCTCGACCTTTCCGTCGAAGACGCCGCGCAGGCTTGGAAGAACGTCCGCGACGGGACGCTCTGCCGTGGTGTTGCCGACGATTGCCACAAGCTCGATCGACGGATGGCCGAGCGCGAGACGCACGAGCTCAGCCCCCGTGTAACCGGTCCCGCCCACCACGATCGCGCGTATTGTCTTCGAGGTCATTGTGTCGACTCCTCATCAGGAGGTCAGTTCATTGTTTACGTCACGAGGCTCAAGCTTAAGCAAAAAAACCGCGACACACACGGCGCCGCGGCTCGAGTCGCAAAACGAAGGTCTCAGCGCTTGGAGTACTGGAACTTCTTGCGTGCGCCGGGCTGCCCTGGCTTTTTGCGCTCTTTTTTGCGGGCGTCACGGGTGAGATAGCCAGCACGCTTGAGCGCAGGCTTGTGGCTCACATCCATACCGACGAGCGCCCGTGCGATGCCGTGACGAACCGCTTCGGCCTGCGAGGAGACCCCGCCGCCAATCACGTTGACCTCGACGTCGTACTGCCCTTGCTTCGCGAGTGTCGCAAACGGCTGCATCGCGATGATGCGAAGAATCTCGCGCGGAAAGTAGTTCTCAAAGCTGCGCCCGTTCACCGTCACGGTGCCTGCACCAGGGCTGAGGAACACACGTGCAATGGCGTTCTTGCGCTTACCCGTGCCGTAGTGCCGTCCGTCGATGACCTTAGAATGTGTCATGCAAAATATCTCTCGAAATCAAAGCGAAAGGGGCTCAGGCTTCTGCGCCACGTGGGGGTGGACCCCTTCCGGGTAAACTTTCAGCTTGCGAAACATCTGTCTGCCGAGGCTGGTCTTGGGCAGCATACCCTTGATGGCGCGCTCGACCACGAACTCGGGCTTTCGCTCGAGGAGGTGGCCGTAGGTTTCGGACTTGAGCCCGCCCGGATAGCCCGAATGCCGATGGTACTGCTTGTTCGTGCGCTTGTTCCCCGAGAGGTGCACCTGAGCCGCATTGGTGACGATCACGAAATCACCGGTATCGACGTGCGGGGTGTATTGCGGTCGGTGCTTGCCACGCAGCACGTGCGCCACTTTGGACGCAAGGCGCCCAAGCGGTTGGCCCGCCGCGTCAACGACGTACCACTTGCGTTCAATCTCTGACGCTTTCGCACTCACAGTAGGCATGACTTGCTCCGAATCCCTCGTTTCAGGGCGCGTTTCGTAGCCGTGGAGCCCGGCGGTGTCAAGCTGGCGTATTTTGGGCTAAAAAGGGTAAGAGGTGAGAATCTTTACCCAAACCGCCAAGCACTCCGGCGACGCGCTCACCGCGAGCGTGGTTGCGCCCATCATCGCTGCGGCCGCCCTTTGGTCGGCTCCCGTCATGGCGGAGGCGCAGAATGGCGAGATTCGGTGCACGGTAACGACGAACGGGGCCCCTGCGGGTGGCACGATCGCCGTCGAGCGCGAGGGGCGAGAGGCTGCCGGCGGATCGTGTGGGACCGTCATCTCCGTTCCGGCGGGGAAATGGACCGCGACGGTGCGGCTAGACGGCGCGTTAGACAATCCGTCAAAGAGGGTCGACGTCACCGTGACCGCTGGGAAGTCGACGCCCGTCCGCGTCGATTTCCAAACCGGGGTGCTCGAGGTTCGGATAGAGGCCAAGGGAGGATCGGGAACTGGAATGGTGACCGTCAACCGGGGCTCGAAGCGGATCGGCACGCTTGGTGCTGGCGTTGCTGCCCAGCTAAGCGCGGGAAACTACGAGGTAGTCGTCCGCTACGGGGGTCAGGAACGCCGTTATACGGTCGACCTTCGCCCTGGGCAGCGTCGCCTCGTGAGGGCGCAGTTCTAGCGCGTGTGGCGTATACTCGACCGCATGGGGACCGCTGCTAGTGTCTGACGAGCCGATGCGCAACATGCAGGAGCTGGCGCGGCGCTCACCAACGCCTGCGCCGTACGCCCCCAATGCGATCATGCGCTGGCTCTATCGTCGGTTCTTCGCGCATATTCTCGTGGACGAGAACTGGAGTCGAGGCGTTCGAGAGGCCGCAAGCAAAGGCGTGGTCGTCTATGTGATGCGCTCGCTCTCATTTCTCGACTTCCTGTGCCTCGATTTTTTGCTCAAGAAGTTCGGGCTACCACTGGTTCGGTTCGTCAACGACCTCGGGCTTTGGATCCTCGAGCCGTTCGGCAAAGGTGAGCGGCGACTCAGCCTCCGCCGGCAGATCCCGGAGGAAGAGGCGCTCGAACGCACCGTGGGTGATGGGTACAGCGCCCTCCTATTCTTACGACGGCCCCCTCAGCTCGGGCGCCAAGCGAGACGCGGTCGAAAGCTCGATGTTGATCTGATTCGGACACTCATTCACAAGCAGCGCTCGACGGCGCAGCCGATCCTCCTCGTTCCTCAGACGTTCGTCTGGAGTAAGCAGCCCGGGAGCGCGAGCCCGAGTTTGCTCGACCTGCTGTTCGGGCCGGTCCAGTGGCCGGGGCGCGTCAGGGTCTTCTGTCAGTTCCTGCTCAACTACCGCAACGCCAAGCTGCGATCTGGCGAGCCGTTCGACTTGAAGGCTTTTTTGGAGCGAAACGAGGATCTCACCGACAGCCAGGTAGCGGACAAGATTCGATACGCCCTCCTCCGCCGCATGGAAAGAGACCGAGCCGTCGTCCTGGGCCCGATGAAAAAGACCACCGCGCGAATCCAGGAAGAGCTTTTACGGGGCCAGCGGGTGAGGGCCGAGATCCAGAGCTACGCGAGTCAAAAGGGAATCTCTCGGGCCAAGGCGGAGCGAGTCGCTCGCAAGCACCTGCGCCATTTGTGTGCGAAGCAAAGCCCCTTTGTCGTCGACGTCTTACATCGGTTGTTCACGTGGGTGTGGGCCCGGATGTACGACGGTGTGGTGATGGACAAGGAAGGTCTAGAGCGGTTGCGCGACGCCGCCCGAGACTCGTCTCTCGTCCTACTGCCGAGTCACAAGAGCCACATCGATTACTTGGTCTTGAGCGACAGGCTCTATGCCAACGCATTCATGGCGCCACTGATCGCGGCTGGGGAGAATTTGAGCTTCTGGCCGATCGGTCCGGTGCTGCGGCGCGCCGGGGCCTTCTTCATTCGCCGCAGCTTCAAGGGCGACCGGCTCTACCCGGCGCTCGTCGAGGCGTACTTGCGCAAGCTTCTGGCCGAAGGATTCACTACCGAGTTTTTCCTGGAAGGCGGGCGCTCGCGCACGGGCAAAGCGCTGCCGCCTAAGTACGGTCTCCTCGCGATGCTCTTCGATTCCGCGAGCAAGCTTCCCGCGACCAAGGTGCGCCTCGTTCCCATCTCGATCGGATACGAGCGGATCATCGAAGAGCGGTCCTTCGTGCATGAGCTCGGGGGCGGCGAGAAGCAATCGGAGAACGTGGGCGACCTGATCAAGAGCTCGAGCATACTTCGTTCTAAATGGGGTCGCCTCTACGTGCAGTTTGGCAACATCATCGACTTCGACGAGTTTCTCGAGAGCACACGTCGGCGGTCGGCGAGCGGTCTTCACACCATCGACGATCTGAGCCCTAACCAGCAGCGGGCGGCAGTGCGAGCGCTTGCGCACAAGGTGATGTACTCGATCAACGAGGTCACGGTCGTCACCCCAGCCGCGCTCGTCGCGACCGCGCTTTTGAGCCATCGAAAGCGAGGTATGACGATGTCTGCCTTGATCGCCACTTGCGAGGACCTGCTGTCAACGCTTGCGACGATGGGGGCACGAATTGCTCACCAACTCCGAATCGGCGATGGACGCATTCGTAAGGACACGATCGAGGAAGCCCTTCGTCTCTTCATCGATGCTCGTCTCATCATTGCTCATGACACCGGCCCCGAGCCGATCTACACGATCGACTCCGAACGGCGCATCGCGCTCGAGTACTACCAGAACACGACGATTCATTTCTTCGTCCCAAGCGCGCTGATCGCCTCGGCGCTCTTGGTGGACCGAGAGGAATGGGTCGACATTCCGCGCCTCAATGACCGAGTGCAGCAGCTTTCCCGACTCTTCAAACACGAGTTCATCTTCCGCACCGACGCGACTTTCGATCAGGTCTTCGACGATGCCCTCAAATCGATGGAAGGCGCGGGCGAAGTCGAAATCCGCGACGGTCAAGTACAGGCAACCGAAGGCATGCGCCGCCTACGTTTGCAGCGATACGCCACGATGCTGCAGACCTTCTTCGAGAGCTACCTTCTCGCGCTTCGCGGCGCTGAGATCGTGCTTGATGGCCCGATTTCGAAGAAAGACTGGTACAAACGCACTCTTGCTCTCGGCCAGCAGATGTACTTGGCTGGCGAAATCGAAAGGCGCGAGTCCCTTTCCAAGCTCAAGCTCGAAACCGCGCTCAATGCGCTCCAAGATTACAAGCTGGTCCAGATCACCGGGGATACGCTAGAGCGTGGCATCGACGTCGACAGCGTTGCCGACCTCCACGCCCTAGAGCCGAAGCTCACCGGCTTCTTGCGCTGAAGTCGTGGTCTTTGAAATCTCTGGGCCGCGGGTCCATACGCTGCATACGTTCTGAAGAACGCAGCGCTCGCACTTCATTGGGTCCGGCCGACTCGGGCACTCGCGGGATACGCCGAGATGGCACAGCGCGAAGTCGTACTTGACCGGGTCGTCGGGATCGTAGCGCCTGAGCGCGGCCGTGATCTCTTCGGCAGTCGCCCACGTGGCGGTGAGCCGCCGGGTCAGGCCCAGGTTGCGGCTGATCCGGTGGATGTGTGTGTCGACTGGGATCACGAGCTTCGAGGGCGCGATGGGCCAAAGCCCCAAGTCCACGCCGTCCGCTGGACGTATCATCCAGCGCGCGTAGAGCAAGAGTCGTTTGCAGGCGCTTCCTGCGCGAGGATTGCTCACCAGGTGTCTAAGGTTGCGGGTTTGCGCATCACCGCGAAGTGCGTCGGCGAAACCAGCCATCGACTCGCGAAAATCGGAGCCAGCTGCTTCGTAGAAACCGACAAACGCCTGCCCCAGACTTCCGTGCACACGAATCAAAGCAGCGGCGTGCCACAACATCGCTGCGAGGTGCTCATCTCGGTAAATTCGATGAACGAAGCCTCGGAGCCTCTCGAAGATCTCGTCGCGGTCGGCCTCCACGATGGTCGTTGCAGGGTTCGCTCCGAGCGCCGAAAGCACTCGTTCGACACTACGCCTTGCGGCCAAGGCGTTGCCGAACGCGAGGCTCGAGGCGACCAAACCGGCGAGCTCTTGGTCGACGGGCTCGTCGTATTGATGGATGAAGTCGACAGGATCCTGCTGACGGCGTATCGCTGGATTGCATTCACGGAGCAGCGCTTCCAATCGTTCACCGATAGAATCCATTTCGTTGGAGTTCTTGCTATATTGCCGACCCGGTTGCAATGACCATGAGGAGTTTTTCCAGAAACGCCATCTGCACGATCAGCATTGCACTGGCGCTGGCAACCGGCTGTGCGCGTGAGTCGTTCACGAGCGCCGAGACGACAGCGGCGCACCGACCGCAAGGGGGGCGCTTGGAGCTCGGGCTCCGTCTGTCGGATGGACGCTGGCTCGAGCTCGGCGACCTTCGTGGCAATCCGGTGCTCCTCTTCGTGTTCGCGACCTTCGACATGGTGAGCCAAGCATCCCTCAAAGCGCTTGGACCGTTCGTGCAAGAGCATCCCGAGGTGCTCGTCATCGGAGTCGCGTCCGAGCCGCGTGCGACGCAGCTGGTGGAGGCATGGGCCTACGCACTCGATCCGCCGTTCGCCGTTGGAGCCGATCCCTATGGAAGCGTCGAAAGCGGGCGGAGCGCATTGGGGAGGATCAAAACGGTTCCAACTTACATCTTATACGACAGCGACGGTTACGAGCTCGAGCGCGTTACGGGCTACCAAAGCGCGGCGCAGCTCGACGCCATGCTGAAGCCTCTCGGAGCACGCGATTGATTAGCGGTCAATCAAAACCCTAGTGTGCGAGAGATTTTCGTTTGCCGCACACTAAACGATTCCGTGCTTGCGCCAGAGGGCGCCGAGCTCGTTGCCGAATCGATCGAGCGCCAAGTCGCGGACCTCTTTTGCTGACTTGCAGTCGAGCGCCGCTCGCGCAGCCTCGGTCGCGGTCGCGAGGTCGACGTTGCGAATGACCGCCCGCGCCAACGGCACCACGCTCGCTGGCACGGAGACCTTTCGATATCCGAGCCCGAGCGCTAGCCCGAGACCAATGGGGTCGGCGGCCATGTCGCCACACATCGAACAGGGAGTGTCGGTGTTGGTGGCGGCGACGATGGTTTGGTCTAGCAAGCGCAACACCGCGGGGTCCAACGGACTGCCAGCCGTTCGATGATCGCGCCGATCGACCCCAAGCGTGTACTGGACGAGATCGTTCGTCCCGACGGCAAAGAAGTCGGCGGAAGCTGCGAACTGCTCCGCTAGAAGCGCGGCGGCAGGAACCTCGACCATCATTCCAACGGGAAGCGCCGCCAAACGCGCGCTGTCGTCCTCGAGCTCACCCCTGCAATCTTCCACCAGCGAGCGTGCGTTCGCGAGCTCGTCGAGGGTCGCAACCATCGGAAACATCAATGCCACCGATCCCCCGGTGCTGGCGCGAAGGACGGCTCTAATCTGAGTCTTCAACCAATCATGCTGGCGTTCAGCGAGGCGATCCGACTGAAGACGTTTGTCACCCCGCCAGTCAAACGTTCGAAAGATCACTGTCTTCGGTGCGACCGCTGTCACGACGGTCCTGTAGAGCTCGACTTGCTCTTCCTCCGATGGGGGTTCCGAGCGATCGAGGCACATGAACTCAGTACGGTAGAGGCCAATGCCCTCTGCGCCGTTCTCGATCGCGGCTTCGACTTCGCTTGGCAGCTCGATGTTTGCCGCAACCGAGATCGAAATGCCGTCTCGGGTTACGGCATTGGTGGTTCGCTCGGACTCGAGAAACGAAAAGAAGCGGTCTCTGCGTTCTGCCGCGACGCGTTGCTCCTTCGGGGGTGCGCCGATGGTCACATCGCCAGAGAACCCGTCGACGATGACCATTTCATCCTGCTCGACCACCACCGGAAGGGGTCCGGTCCCGACTACCGCGGGCACACCGAAGGTCCGTGCCAGTATCGCCGTATGACTATTGGCACCTCCCATCTCGGTAACGAGACCCACCGTAGGCGGAGCCAACAAGTGAACTGCGTCCGCCGGTGTGAGGTCGTGCGCAACGAGAATCGTAGGATGGCTCGCGGGGCTTTCACCGCGACCCGTCCCTGAGAGGTGGCGGAGCAAGTGCTCCTTGACGTGATCGATATCCCTCGCCCGTTCCCGGAAGTACGACGATGCGTCGTCGAGAAGGGGTGCCTTGAGCCTTTCGACGACGCGACCGAGAGCCCATGACGCATTGATCTTGTCACCGCGAATCTCGTCCACGATCGCATCGATCAGGAGAGCATCGGTGTGCATCAAGAGATAAACGTCTAAGATCGGAGCATATGCCGACCCGTGTTGTTGGATGAGCTCCTGTTTGGCGAGCTCGATTTCGTCGCGCGACGCGGCGACAGCGTGTTGGAAACTGCGCACCTCGTCCCCGATTTCCCCATCTGAAATGCGACGGTACGTGAGCGCCCGCTGTTCCCGAGACGAAAGGCGCGCTGGACCCACGCCGATGCCGACCGACGCGGCGATCCCCTTGATTCGCACTGGACGCGTCACTGTGTCTCCCCGAACCCACTGGTCACGAGGTCACAAAGCGCTTCGAGCGCAGCCTCAGCGTCGGCCCCAATCGCTCGAATCGTCAGCCTGGCGCCGCGCTGGCCGCACAACAGGAGCACTCCCATGATGCTCTTCGCATCGGCGACCTGCTCGTCCTTACTCACTTGAATCTCGGCCTCGTAGCGGTTGGCGACGTGGACCAGCTTCGCCGCAGCCCTTGCATGGAGCCCAAGCCGATTTGGAACCTCGACCGTCGCGACAAAGGCATCGCTCACGATCCGGCTCGCTCCACGTCGCGATGCGAAACCACCACTTCGTGCTCGCTCTTCAACTGACGACCGAGCTCCTCGGCCAAGGCGACCGACCGATGCCGACCACCAGTGCATCCGAGGGCAATCGTCAAGTACGCCTTTCCTTCACGGGCGTACCGGGGAAGCGCGTATTCGAGCATGGGTCTCAGATGCGACAGAAGCTCACGCGTTTCAGGCGCCTCTAGCACGTACGCGGCCACATCCGGATCCATTCCGGTTTGGGGTCGGAGGGCGTCGACGAAGTGGGGATTTGGCAGAAAGCGAAGGTCGAAAACCAAGTCCGCGTGCGTGGGGATGCCGTACTTGAATCCAAACGAAACCAATCGGACCACCATCGACGAGCGGCTGAGATCGCGACCGATGTACTCGATCAGGCGGCGCCTGAGATCGTGAACGCTCAGCTCGGTCGTGTCGATTACCACGTCGGCACGATCGCGAAGGCTTGCAAGTCGTTCTCGTTCGCTTCCGATCGCGGCCTGCAGATCGCCCTGGCGAGCCAACGCATGCGGGCGCCGTGTCTCACTGAAACGGCGCACCAAGACTTCGTCGGAGCAATCAAGGAAGACAACCTCTACACGGTGACCGGAGGCTTCGAGCGCACGGAGCGTCTCTTCCACACCACTCAAGAACGCCCCTGTTCGAACGTCGATACCGAGGCCGACCCGGTCGAGCTTTTCGTCACGACCGATGAGCGCGAGAAGCTCCGGCGCAAGCGCCGGCGGAAGATTGTCTACACAGAAGAGCCCGGCATCTTCCAACACCCTGAGCGCCGTGCTTCGACCCGCCCCCGAGAGCCCAGTGACGACGACGATGTGGAGTTGCCCGGTCATGGCTCGTGTCCGGTCTCCGTGTCCCCGATCTCTCCCATCAGGTTTTCTATGAACTTCTGCGCACCGTGTTGCCCCGCAGCCTTGAGGATGTGATTGCGCGCCGCGACTTCGAGGATGACCGCCATGTTGCGCCCCGGACGCACGGGGATCCGCAGCATGGGAATCGACATCCCCAGGATCTCGAGCGTGGAATCGTCTAATCCCAAGCGTTCGAACGGCTCTTCAGAGTCCCAAGGGCAGAGCTCGACGACGAGTTGGATGGTCTTTTCGAGGCGCACGGCGTTGGCCCCGAACAGGTCGCGAACGTTGATGATGCCAATTCCGCGCAGTTCGAGGTGATTGCGCAGCAAAGGAGGCGCCCGTCCGACGATCTGCTCGGAAGGCAGCAAAGACAGGATCACCTGATCGTCCGCCACCAATCGATGACCTCGCTCGACTAGAAAGAGCGCGCATTCGCTCTTCCCGATCCCGCTGGGCCCCAACAGCAGGGTGCCGATGCCGTGAACATCCATCAACACGCCATGCCGAGTTTCGGAGGGCGCGAGCAAAGCGTCCAACACCAAGTGGATCGACTGAATCGTACGGCTCGAACGCGATTCTGAGACGACGAGTGGTGTGGCCGTCTCTTGGGCAGCCTGTAGCAGTGCGGCGGGCGGATTTACTCCGCGGGTCACGACGACCAGCGAGAGGCCGAGCTTGAAGAGGCCGCTCGCACGGCTGAGTTGCTCGTCTGGTGCCAATCCCTCGAGATACGTGATCTCGGTCTCTCCCAAGATCTGAACCCGCGTGGGAACTACTCCATGGAGATGACCGGCAAGTGCGAGACCGGGCTTCTGGACACGAGGGTGATCGAGAACCCGATTCACCCCTTCGGCGCCGGCGACGATCTTCATCATCGCGCCGAGCCGCGGCTCGCCAAGCATGTGCGCGACCGTGATACCACGCTCGACGCGCATGCTGGCAAGGTCGCCGGCGCGTCGCGGAGGGAAAGGTTGGGTCACCCGTCCATCATACGCGAGTGGCCCGCTGGTGTCAGGACTCGACAAGCAGGCGGTATGCCTCGGCGTCATCGCCAGCAGCGATCAACGCATCGCGAACCGCAACATTTCGGAGCACGCGGGACACCCCAGCCAAGGCGGCTAGATGCTTTTGCGGCATCGATCGCGGCCCGATGATGGCGACCAGGATCTTCACCGGCAGACCATCCACAGCGTCGAAGTCGACTCCGTCCGCACAAACGGCCACTGCCGCTCGAAGCTCGTCCACTCCGTCGAAGCGGCCGTGGGGAATCGCCACACCACTCCCGACCCCGGTGCTCGCAAGCCGCTCACGCTCCATCAGCACGTCATGCACGCTCTCTTCGTTCGCCTCATTTTCAGGCCTGACGAGCAGAGTGGCCAGGGCTCGCACCGCAGCCTCTTTGTCAGAGGCCTCGAGGGCGACGTTCACACGCTTAGGATGAAGCAGTTCGGCCAACATCAAGGGCAGGCGATACCGCACCAACTAGCCGGACGCAACGCGGGTCAGTCCTTCGTGTGGCGCAGGGACTCTCCGCTATGCCTTCGCCGATGCGTCTCCGTTGCCTTCGTGTCGCGGACCTGTCGGTCGACCTTGTCGATGACGAGATCGATCGTGGCGTACATGTCTTCCGAGTGGCCGTGGCCCGCGTACTGATGGCCGTCTCCAGTCAGCGTCAGGTCGACGCGGTGAAGATGTCGCTCCGTCGAGAACGTAATCTCTGCGTGAAGGGGGGCTCTTATGTACTTTTGGATCTTGGCGATTTTCTCCGATGCGTAGTTCTTGACTCCGTCCGAGGACTCCATGTTACGAAATGAGTAGCTGATACGCATCGAACCTCCATCATCTAGAAGTATTTTTTCCGTTTGGACGAGCTCAAGATTCCGAGCATCTCGCGGTACTTCGCGACCGTCCGACGGGCGATCTTGATGTCGTCTCGAGCGAGTATTTCAACGATTCGCTGGTCTGACAATGGGGCTTTCTCGTCCTCGCCGCCGATTATGTTCTTGATCGCCTGTTTCACACTCTCCGACGCGATATCGGTATGATTATCCCGCCTTATGGCGCTGTTGAAAAAGTACTTCAGCTCGAACGTGCCCCGCGGCGTGTGAACGTACTTGTTACTGGTCACTCGAGAGATCGTGCTCTCGTGCATCCCAACCGTCTCGGCAACATCGCGCAAAATCATGGGCTTCAGGTACTCGATGCCCTTGTCGAAGAAGTCGCGTTGCTTCTCGACGATACATTCGGTCACCCGAACGATGGTCTTGCGTCGCTGATCGATGCTTCGAATTAGCCATTGAGCGCTCCGGAGCTTGTCCTGAATGTATTCTTTTGCCTTGGGGTTGTCGGCCATGGCGGATCGATAAAAGCTGCTGATCTTGAGCTTGGGCATGCCGTCGTCGTTGGCAACCACGTAATATTCGTCACCTACGCGGTGAACGTAGACGTCCGGAACGATGTAGCGTGGCTCCTCGGTCTGAAAGCGGCGCGCTGGACGAGGTTCCAGCTCCGCGATGATCTGCGCGACGTCATACACCTCCTCTAGTGGGCAACCGAGTGCTTTGGCTACCGCCGGATAGTGTCGCTTTTCGAGATCGGTCAAATGATCGCCGATAACCTTGAGCACCAAGTCGTCCATTCCGAAGTGCTTCGCTTGGATCGTGAGGCACTCCTCGAGCGACCTCGCCGCCACACCGACGGGATCGAATTGCTGGATCATCTCGAGGACCTCTTCGGCGTCCTCCGAGTCCAACCCGGCTTCTGCCGACAGGCGGGGAACGACCTCGCTTGGATCCATTCCCTCGATCCTGAGGTAGCCGTTGTCGTCCAGGTTCCCAATGACGAGCGCGGCAAAACGCCGCTCGTCCTCCATGAACTCGCCCATTCGAAGTTGCCAGCCGAGATAGTCGGTCAGATCTTCGACGGTAGACAGGGTCGACTCGAGACCAGGCAGGTCGTCGTCGTTGCGACGAACCGAGGGCATGGGCGCCTGCTGGGTGTAGTTCTCGATGTAACGCTCCCAGTCGATTTCGTCCTTTTTCGACTCACCCGGATCGAGGGGTGCCGATTCCACCTCTTCGGCAGGCGCGCTTCGAGAATCGCGCGCTTCGGCGCCCTCCTCGAGCATCGGATTTTCGAGCAACTCCTCTTGCACGAGCTCGCTGAGCTCCATCCTCGACATCTGCAGCAGCTTGATCGCCTGCTGCAATTGCGGCGTCATGATCAGTTGCTGCGAGAGTTTGAGTTGCTGTTTGAGCTCCATGCGGGTCCTACGTCCTTGCGGATCGTTGCTTGCCAGTATAGACGTCTAAGGGTCGGGGGGAAACTCGACGGAGATGCTCGCGGGCGGTCCGTGGGTCCGCTACCCTATGAAAGTGGTTGATGCTCGACCATTTCCAAAGGCGGTAGTGGTAGTTGCCGACGACGATCGGGCAACCTGTGACCACATCGCAAAGTCGCTTCGCGCGCACGGGCTCGAGGTCGTGCCGGCCTACGGCGGTCAAAAGGCGGTCGACGCAGTTCGTGCGCGACCCGTGGACCTGGTAATTCTCGACGTCGGAATGCCCGGACTCGGCGGGGTCACCGCGTGTCGAGTGGTGAAGACCATCACCGACGATCGGTTCGTGCCCGTGATCTTGTTGACCACCCATGACGAGCTCAGTGGGTCGGCGCAAGTTCTTCGGACCGGGGCGGATGATCACATCGCGAAGCCGATCGACGATGCCGAGCTCGTGGCGCGGGTTCAGAACATGCTGCGCGTCAAGCGCGCTCACGACGACGTGCAGGTCGCTCGAAGCAAGCTCCGTTATCCGTCTCTGCGCGAGTTCCAGGCTCTGCCCGACCATCGCTACTTTCACGACAGCCTGGAACGAGGCTTCGAGGATGCGCAGCGTAACCTGGAGCCTATGGCTTGTTGCATCATCGCCGTCGACGACTTCCGCAGGCTCGCCGAAGAGCGTGGCCCTGACGCTGCGAACGAGCTTCTAGACGGGGTATCGGAACGGCTGCAGCGCACGATTCGCGAGACAGACATCGTGGCACAGTTCCGAACGTCAGATTTTGGTCTCTTGATGTCCAACACGAGTCCGGCGCGTGCTCTGACCCTTGCCGACCGCATAGTCGCGGAAGTAGCGTTCGAGCCCTTCGATGCGGCTGGCGAGATCATCAACCTAGAGATTTCGATCGGAATCGGCTTGTATCCGAGCGCGAACGTGCGCTCACACAGCGAATTGTTGGACGCGGCGAGCATCGCCGTCACACGGGCAAGGGTCGCGGGACCAAACCGGGTCTGCGTCGTGCAGCAGCAAGGCTATATTTTCCGGCCGACCCTTCCTGGTGCCGCGTAGGGCGGAGGCGGCATCACTGCGCACCGAGGCGACTGCTCGAAAGGGCAGCTAACGAGAGACCGGCAACCATGATCCAAAGCCCGGCCAGCCAGTTGGCATTGGCGGCGTAGACGTCGGCCATGGTCGCGATACGGCGGGTCGTGTAGAGAAGCGGGAGCCCTGCCCCTATAGCTAACCCGAAGACAGCGGCGCGGGCGGCACGCATCGGGGCTGCTGCACGTCGCGACCACAGAATCCAGAGCTGCGCGATCGCCGCACCGGGCGTCAGCCAAAGATTGGCGGCGCCATCGATCGCCACTTCCAACGCAGAAGCGACGAACCCCCGCGACTCAACGAGTGGAAGCATGAAACCCACGATCACCAGCGACGCGCCGATCAGCACGCCACCGCGTCCATGGCGCGGGTCGACGAAAAAGGAAACACGGCCCAGACCGGCGCCTACCAAACGAGGCAGCCTATCGACCGGAACCAAGCGCAGCTCGTGCTCGGGGCATTCGTCCACCCCTTCGAACGCCTCCCTGCAAAAAGGGCAAAAGAGGATGCGCGGTGTCGAGGGCTCACCGGCTGAAGCCCTCCCCCGATCGGGCTCGTGCGTTTTGGTTGCGTTCGTGATATCCGCTCTCCCGGGCGATGGAGATCAGGGGTCTTACCAAAGTCGACTTCGACTATATCATCTCGGTGCTTGACCAATGGTGGGGTGGGCCCGCCGGGCAACGTGCCGATCCCATGTTCTTCTACGAGTTCGGCGAGCACGCGCTCGTCGCGGAGGAGGATGGACAAGTCATCGGCTTTCTCTTGGGTGTGATGATTCCCGCTCCAGCGGCCAGTGGATACGTTCATCTGGTCGGGATTCACCCGGACCACCGGCGCCGAGGCGTTGGAAAGAGGCTTTACGAGCAATTCGCGGAGCGCTGCAGAGCCGGGGGCATGAAGCGCATCAAATCGCTCGCGGCCGAGGGCCACGAAGGACCGGTCAGATTTCACGAGTCGATGGGCTTCGAGAGCACCGAAGTGCCTGACTACGCTGGCCCTGGGCGGTCTAGGATCGTATTCGTCAAGGAGCTTTGACCTACGCACGACTCCCGGTATTCTGAGAGCGAGGCAAGCGGGGGAAATCGACGATGGGTTACTCAGGGGCGGATGACGCACGGAACGCTCGCGAATCGCTTGGCAAAGCGCTTGAGGTGCTGCAGCAGGAAGCTGACGTTCCGGAGGAAGTCCTCGCTATCACCCAGAACGTCGCACAAGCGATCCGGGCGCTCTTCGAAGCAGAGCACGCCTCGACCGAACCGGACGGCAAGACTTGCGTGAAGAGCGCCCTCGGCACACTCAGTCAAACTCTGGCGCTCCTCCAAGACGTCAAGAGCCAGCACGATGGCGTACTGACGGCGACCGAAAACATCGCCGACGTGATCAGCATCTTGTTTCCGCTCACCAACAAGCCGAGCACGCGGCCCGAGCCGAAGGGGAGCTCAGACCGTCCCCCGAGCTCCTCGCCTGCGCCAGCGAGAGCCTCGAGTCAGCCGCCAGCGAGCGTGCGTCCTTCGGAGCGCCCGGCGCCGAAGAAGCCTCTGTCTAGAAAGCCGAGCTCTTCACCGCGGCCCAGAGCGCCTGAGCGAAAGGTCATCCCGCCCTCGATGCTGCCCCCGCCAGCGCCCCTGCCGAAGGGCCAACGACGTCGCGTCGAAGCCAATCTCGGCGCCACGACGCAGTCCAACTTCTATGTCGGTTTCAGTGGCGAGATCGCTCATGGCGGCGTTTTTCTCGCGACCTACGAGGCGCTTGCCAAGGATACTTCCGTGTCGATGCTCGTCACGCTACCCGGCGGCTTCGAGTTCGAGTGCGAGGGGTACGTGCGCTTCGTGCGCGACCCAATGGATTTCGCCTCGGAATCCGAACCGGGAATGGGCATCCAATTCGAAGGGCTCCCGAACGAAGCGCGCGAGCTGGCGCTGCGGTTTGTCCGGCAGCGCCCCCCGATGTTCTACGACGTGTAGTTTGCGGATCTTCTCTCGCGCAAACTACGCGGATCCGGGCGACGATGTCAGGCCCGTTGGGTTCAGCCTTCGCCGAGGAGCTTGGTCATCGAGGCTTCGTCGACGGGCGTGAAAGAGTACTTTTCCATCTCGTCTGAGGCCACCCAAGCGTAGTCTTTGACGGCGCGACAGCTGAGGCGGTCGCTTCGAAGCGTGCATTCGTACAAGTAGAGGTCCACCGCATATTTCTCGTAAGGGTGGTTGACGAACGAGATTAGCTGACCGACGTCCACGCTCACCCCAAGACGTTCCATGACTTCGCGGGCGAGCGCCGCTTCATCGCTCTCGCCTTCCTCGACGCGGCCACCGGGGAAGTCCCAAAGGAGTGGGAGCACAGCGGTTTCGCGGCGCTGGGTGATCAGGTAGCGACCACCGCGCTCCACCAGGGCGGCCACGACGCGAATGGTTTTCCGCTCGGACGACACGACGGAGGATATAGCACCACGCCGTTGTCGCAGCTTACATGGGGTAGCTGTGAACCACCTGCCGTGCGGGACGCTGAACGTTGAGGACGGGGCTCGTGATCAAATCACGACCTGCCGCGATGAAGAAAAGCGACTCGCCAACGCTGGGTAGCCCTTCCGAAGCACTGATCGCACCGTTATCGTGAAACTTCAGCCCCCCAGAGACCGTGCTTCGAAGGGCGAGATGACCGGCCAGCCATTCCCCACTACGGCGATCTCGGACCCCGACACACACATTACGGCGAACGTGGTATTCGCTGTTCCGGGTTACGAAGACACGATGAATTCGGCGTTCCTTGCCCAAATAGCCCATCTCAAACCTCCCTTGGGCGCTACCATAGGATTCAGAGCGAGCTTACATGTGGGATAAAGTAGGTCCAAAAAACTGGCGGAAGCCGCTGCTCCTCCGCCCCGACAATTTCACGCCACCCGAACGGACTCCCTGGGGCGGGAAGAGAATCGTACGAGATTTGAAGAGTCAGCTTGGGGGGACCCATGGGGAGGTAGTGGGTGAAGCGTGGGAGCTCTCGGTCGAACCGGACTTTCCGAGCCGACTGGTCGACGGGCCGACCCTCGATGAGGTCTTGCGTTCTGACCCACCGGCTCTGCTCGGCGCTGAGTCGTCGCTGGGGTCGACCGCGCTTCTCGTCAAGCTCCTCGATGCCGCCGACGATCTCTCGGTGCAGATTCATCCCGAAGACTCCGATCCAGCGCTTGCCTCTGATGAAAGCGGAAAGCCCGAGGCTTGGTACATCATCGACGCCGAACCGAGCTCCGGACTCTATCTCGGATTCTTGGAAGGCGTGTCGCGCGACGATGTTCGAGAGGCGATCGAGCAGGAAAACGACGTCAGCGCCTTGATGCAGTTCGTGCCTGTTTCCGCTGGCGACGTGTTTGTCATCGAGCCTGGGACGCCACACGCAGTCGGCCGAGGCGTCATTCTGCTCGAGCCGCAACGAGTGTCTCCCGCAAAGCGCGGAATCACCTACCGGTACTGGGACTGGAATCGCCGATACGATGCCGATGGGAATCGAGATCCCGCGGGGGCGCCACGGACGCTTCACCTGGAGCGCGCCCTCGACGTGACGCGATGGCAGGGTCCACGCGAAGGCTCACTTCTCGAGAAGATCCGCCACCACGCGGGCCCAGCCACGATCGAAGGGAAGGCTGAGCTCGAAGCACTGATCTCCGAGCAGGGGCCTCTCCGTTCAGCCGTCTTCCGGGCGAGCCGACTGAGCGGCAGCGGACGCGTCACCCTGCCAGCAAGCGACAAGCTGCGTTCGCTCACGGTGCTCGGAGGGCGCGTCGTCATCGGCGATGTTGAAACCGAGCTCGAAGTCCCGCGGGGCCAAACTGCTGCTCTTCCACCTTGCCTCGGGCCGCTGCCCGTCACGCTAGACCGCGCCCATGCAATTATCTGCCGCTTGGCTTGACGTCCGGGTGCGCGCGTAAGACATTGCCGCGCCCTCCCGTGGTCGAGTCACGCGCCGAACCGTATGTGTCCATCGTCATCCCCGTTTACAACGAGGAGGCGATCCTCCACGCCGCGATCCTCGACTTGCTCGATCGGCTCAGTGACTTTGGGAGGCCATACGAGATCATCGTCGCCGAAAACGGCTCGACGGATGGAACCGTGGACGTCGTGAAGGAGCTCGGCGCACGCCTCGGGCAGGTGCGGTTTCGGCATACCGACGAACCGAACTACGGCAAAGCGCTTCGCGACGGCATCCTCGATGCGAAAGGCGAGATCGTGATTTGCGAAGAAATTGATCTTTGCGATATGGATTTTCTTAAGCGAGCACTCCTTTTGCTCGAAACGGAGCCAGTCGATTTGGTCGTAGGGTCGAAGGCCATGAAGGGTGCGAGCGACGAACGACCCCTGTTTCGTCGACTCGGGACACACATCATCAACGGCCTCCTACGCCTGACGCTCGGCTTCCGGGGAACCGACACCCACGGGCTCAAGGCGTTCCGCCGGGCCAAGCTTCAGCCGATCGTCGAGGCCTGTCTCGTCGATCGAGACCTGTTCGCCTCCGAGCTCGTGATACGGGCGCAGCGTGCAGGCCTCGACGTGCGGGAAATTCCGGTGCGGGTCCTCGAAAAGCGCCCCCCGACGGTAGGCTTAGTGCGGCGGGTTCCCAACGTCTTGCGAAACCTCGCTAAGCTGTTCATCACGATCCGGTTCAGAAAGTGATGCCAAAGCTCGCATCAATATCGGTCGATCTGGATGAGGTGGGTTGCTACGGCGCCATCCACGGCGTTGAGATCGCGGAGGGCCCTATGCTCCACGCCGTTTATGACCGCTGCGTTCCTCGATTGGCGGAGCTCTTCGATGCGGAGTCGATCCGCGCCACCTTCTTCGCCATCGGCTCCGACCTCGAGCGGACGCGCAACCGTGAGATCCTCGCCTCTCTGCACGCAGCAGGCCACGAGATCGGGAATCACTCTTTTCATCACCACTACGATCTGAGTCGTCGTTCTGCCGAGGAGATCCATGAAGACATCGACCTCGGTGCGTCGGCCATTCACGAGGCGTGCGGCGCTCATCCCGTGGGCTTCCGAGCTCCCGGCTACACCGTCAACGACACAATTTTCGACCGCCTCGAAGCATCGGAGGTCGAGTACGATTCGAGCGTCTTTCCGTGTCCGAGCTACTACGCGACGAAGGTTTCGGTGCTCGGCCTGATGGCGCTCAGGGGTAGAAGAAGCCAGAGCATCGTCGATACGCCCTCGGTATTGCGGTCTCCGAAGCAACCGTATCGAGTGGGGCGACCGTATTGGCGCGAGGGCACGGGTCTGCTCGAGCTGCCGATCGGGGTGACACGTTGGGGCCTTCCATACATAGGCACATCACTCGTCTTGGGGGGTGTCCGAGGTGCAAGAGCGCTGACCCGCCAGATGCTCGGTCGAGACTTCATCCACTTGGAGCTCCATGGATTCGACGTCGCCGACCTCGCGATCGACGGCCTGCAGGCCCTCGCGCCCCACCGACCTGATCTGAAGAGACCGGCTGCCGACAAAATCTCGGTGATACGCGGTGTGATCACCATGATTCGGCAGGCCGGCTACGAGCTCGTGCCATTGAAAGAGGTCGCCCGTCGGCTCAACGAGATATCCAACCCTTAGACGCGCGACTCGTCACAGCCTGCACGGCGAGCTCGTCCGCCACTTCGTTGAGCACGACCCCCTGATGACCACGCACGTGAAATAGCTCCGTGTCGGGGTGGCCCTCGAGCCACTCTCGGATCTCGGCGATGAGCTCTTTGTTCGCTTTGGCTTTCCAACCCTGGGTCAACACACCCATCGCGTACTTGGAGTCCGTGTATAGGCGAAGCGGTCTGTTCAGCTCATGCGCCAACTGGATTGCGCGAAGGACGCCGGTGAGCTCGGCGATGTTGTTCGTGGCCTCGCCGATGTACTCGCTGAGTTCACGGCGTTGGTCGTCCCAAAGCGCGACCACTCCGACGCCAGCGGGACCCGGGTTGCCGCTACATGCCCCGTCGGCGTACACCAAGAGCTCATCACCCTCGGGTTTGTGTGGCGCGTGCACGATCCCAGCTTTCTTCTTGGAAGATTTCTGCCTGGGCTGGGCGGGTTCGGCTTCGCCGCAAAACGAGTCTGGTTCGATCCGAGTGGGCCCCTCGGAGGGGCTCAGGTTCGAAATGCCAGCAAAGTAGGCGCGCCCATCATCGGGTTTGTAGCGAATTTCGACGCGCCCGCCGTCGGAGGCGAGCTCCCCCCGGTCGTCGCAACGAGCGAACACTTCGGCATTGCGCAGCCGCATACGGCGCCATGGCATGGTGCACGCGTTAGCACGAGCGCTTGCTAGGTGAAAAGAACTTCCTACGCTCTGCTCGTGTCTCGATCGACGAAAGTGGCGGGGGCGGCTTCGATCGCGACCGTCGTCCTGTTGTATGCAATCATCGAGCACGGGAGAACGTTGCGAGCCAACCAAGCTCTCCGCGAGCTTCCCAAGACCGCGTGCGCCGTCCTTCGGATCGACGCCGTCGAGCTTGCCGATAGCCAATCCGCCCGCGCACTTTTCGACTGGCTAGTGCCGGCGGAACGCTTGAGCGAAATCGAAGCCCGATGCGGACTCGCCCCACTTGCTGCGCTCCGTGATGCGACCGTTTGGGTTGGCGGCCCCGAGGGCGAGCCTTTCCAGTCAGTCGGACTGTTGTTGCGCGGACGCACGGCGGACGCCGAAACCATTGCGCAATGCTACCGGAGCTTGGTCGAGGCACGAGGGAGCGCGATCGACCGGATCGCGACTCCGATGGGACCGCTGCTGAGGAGCCGTGATGGTGCGAGCGCGCTGGCGCAGGTGGACGATTACACGGTCGTGACCGGGTCCCGCGAGACCGTCGCCGAGGTCATGGCTGTCCGGCGCGGTGCGGCCCCATCGTTGGTAGAAGCAGCCGCCTTTCGAGACATTTGGTCGCGCGTGGCGGTGGGTGCGGCCGTCGCCGGTGTGTTCGTCGCCCCGCCCCGCTGGCAGTCCGCGTTCGAGCGCATCGGCACTCTCGGCGACCAAGCCTCGGTCCTCACCGGTGTCAAGAGCCTCGGCCTGACCACGCGCGCCAAGATACCCACGGCGCTCGAGGTGATGATCGATGTTAACGATGCGGAAACCGCTCGGCGCAATGCAGCGCTGATGTCAGCCTGGAGCGAATCGCCGCCTGAAACGGTCGAACCCTATCTCGTCGACCTCGCACGGTCGGCCCAGATCGAGGTCGACGGGCGCCGAATCACCGTCACACTTGATGTTTCTGGTCTTCCGAAGCGTCTCTAGAGGCCCCGTCCCCACCGACGAAAAACTGAGATCTGCGATATTGGTCATCGGCGCGCTGAATGAGGATCTTGACGACTGCAGCCGCAGGGATTGCAAGCAAGACACCGGTGAACCCGAGGAGCTCGCCGCCAACCAACAACGCGAACATGACCGCAATGGCCGATATCCCAACGGTGTCGCCCATGACCTTCGGGGTGATCACGAACCCCTCGAGACCTTGAATGGTGAAGTGGACACCGATGACCCAGAGGACCTGTGTCCAGCCCTGCCAGTCGAGCGCGGTCATCAGCAGAGCGGCGCCCAACGCGGTCAGACTGCCCGCGTACGGAATGAACGAAAGTAAGCCTGCCATGATCCCGATAGGAAGAGCTAGTGGGACGCCGATCAGCCCGTAGCCGACGCTGTAGAGGACGGCTAGGATCGCCATGACGGTGAACTGGCCGCGGAAGAACTGACCCAGCACCGCATCGATGTCGCGGAAGAATGAGTATGTCTGTGGTCGGTGGCGCGGTGGGACGAAGTTGGCCAGACTCTCCATGATGTTGTCGAAGTCGTACGTGAGATAGAAGGCGAAGATCGGGACGATCAAGGCAGCCAATAGCGCGCCCAAGGCAGAGACGGTGCCACCGAGGAGCCATTTCACCGCTGCCGAGACCGGCGTGTAGCTCTTCGCGACGATCTGTTGGAAGTCGAGGTGCAGCTCCTCGAGGCCCTCAGCGACCGACGTGGGCATCGTCAGCCCATACTGGGCGAGCAAGGGCTCCCATTCGGCACGGCTTCGTTCGAGCAAAGCGGGAAGCCGTTTCACGAAATTCGAGATCTGTTCGAAAACCATGGGCGCGACGACGAACAGAAGTACGGTGGTCACGGCGAACACGCCCACCAGAAGAACGGCAATGCCGGTGCCGCGTGCGATCCGGCTGTTCCGCAGGAGCGGCATCGCTTCGATGCGATCGACAAGCGGGTCGAGCATGTACGCGATCAGAAAGGCGAAAAAGAATGGCGCCAGCACGCCCCGGAGCGTGTAGAGGAGCCAGCCAGTCGCCACCGACGCGGTCAACCAGAGCAACCAGCGGGGCACGGAGTCACGGTCGGTCATGGAAGCTTTCTAACACGGAGGTCACCCATGTCGCTGAAAGCAGTCGCTCACGATCCCGAGATGATGGCGCGAGGGTTGGGTCTCTTCGATGAACCGACTCGTAATCGGGTCGTGGTAGCCGCTCGCAAGCTGCAACCCCGGAACGTCACGACGATAGAATTCGCCGATCCGAAGCATGCATATCTCTCGCAGATATTTCCCGACGATCGACGCCAAGGCTACGGGCAAATGGCGGGCGTCGGCATCCACTTCGAAACGAATCTCACCTAGCCCGTCCACGGCATATCGACGCTGGCCGCGGCGTCCTCGAAGGGTGTCGACGCGATCTCGGTGGAGCCGATGAAGGCGGGACGAATAGTCGCGAATGCCACCGACCATCCCGCAAATGACCAACAGAGAACCTCCGTGAAGTTGGCGCACTGTACGGATCAGCTCCTGAAAGAGCTCGAGGTCGACCGTAAGCTTGTTGTGCCCGGCAGCGTGCTTTGCATTCAACATACCTGCGCAGGCGAGTCGGCTCTGCACGTCGACGACTCTGAGCTTGGACCTTCCGACTAACTTTCGGAGCAAGGTCGCCCCGAGAGCCGGGTCACCGCCGAATGCCGGAAGTGGAAGGTCGACGGCCCAGCACTGGGCTGCGGTCTGGTCATCCGGGCAGCAGGCCCGAAGCTCGACTCTCGACTCAGGCGAAAGGCGATCCAGTAGATCGTCGGCCGAACATGGAAGCCCTCTTTGCGCCGATGCTTCCATGCGGCGGGGGTGCTCCGCCCACCCGAGCAGGGCCAAAGCCACTGACTCGATGAAGCTCATTCGCCCGAAACCGCCGGTTTCCTTGCTGTCCGTGAGGCCCAAATCGAGGCCCCGGCCGCAGAGTGCGGCCCGCCGGTATTCAGGCGTCTCAAGAACGACCGAGGTGGCAACCAAGGGGCCCAGACGCGGCCCCAAACCGTTCTCGTCGACCCCCACCACGAGCATGTTCGCCGTGTATCATGGACCGCCAGCGCCGCGCCACCGTGGGCGGCTTGGACCGCCAGCCAAATCACGGTAATATTATGATGTTATGGTAGCTCGGTCGCGTTCGCCCTACGACGAGGAGGGATCGGTGGAGAACGAGAGCCCGATCGCGCGCATCATCCGCGAGGCGATAGAAGCGGTCGCCGCACCCGACGTACGTCTGCAGATCATGCATCGCGCGCGTCACATGTCGCGTGAGCACGAGATTCCACAATCGGGGGAACCACTTCGCACCTTCGTCGACAAGCACCTGCGAACGGCCACGGCGTTCTACCTCGGCAACGAAGCGGCCGAGGCGGTCATGAAAAACCTGGAACCGCTCGTATCACTCGCGCAGGAAATCGCCTCACGGCCACCGCACCGTCGGGCGGGCCAGCGCGAACCAACCCAACGCATGGGGCGCGAACGCCAACTCTCTGGGGTCTCACCCAAGGACCAGTTGTTGGGTTCTGACTCGTATACAGACACGTCGAAGTACCCAACGGTGCAGCCGCTCGGGTCGGCCTTGCCGATGGTATTCGTCGCTACCAGCAGTCAGGAGCGATGCGCCGGAATCAAAGAGCACCTGCAGGAGGCGGCGGCGGTCCAGCAGATCGAAGACGTCGTCGCCTTCTTGGACAACCTCAAGGCCACCGCTTCACTGAGCCCACTGGTCGTGATCGACTGCGTCGAAGCTTCAGTGCAACCAGCGACCATTGCGACGCTGGCACATGAGCTGCCCAAAGGCTCTGGAGTCTTGCTGTGGGGCGCCACCGATCACCACCGAAAGCTAGTCGACGTAGCTACTCGCGATCGTGGATGGTTGCGGTGCGATGCCGAAGCTTCCCCGGAAGACGTGGCGACCTTGATTCGGATGCTCCTCGGCGAATAGCCAGCCGAGCAACCGCCGGTCACTCGCGGACACCCGCGCATGGTCTTGTTCTTTGCTGGCCATGTCGCTCTGCCAAGGCCAAAATGGAGCTTGCTCCTGGCACCCAAGAGTTCGCTCGGCGGGGTCACATCCCACACGTATATGAAAGTGATCGGCATGCGGGTCGCCGCGTCCGGGCTGGTGCAACACCCAAGTCGCGCGGAACACAGCTTGCGGTGAAGGCTCGTTACGGGCGGCATACCGGAGCAGACGCGCCTTGATGTCGTCGGAGCAGAAGAGCCATTTGACCCGCGCCCGGGAATCCATCACCAAGGTTCGTACCAGATGCCAATTGCGCGCTTCGTCGAACGAAAAAACGTGACCCTTTCGCACCGCTAGGCCGTAACGATCAAACCGCATCCAACTGCCATTGTCCGTGGCCATACTGCCAGCATCGCGCGCATAGAATGCGAGGTCCGCATCTCTTCCCGAGCGATGGCTCAAGTGCCGCTGGTGTGCGCCTCCGCGTCGATTGGACAAGTCACCGACGCGCAGTGGATACCCGCCGGGAAATGCCTCTGCCACGGCCTTGGCAGCGCGTTCGATCGCGTCGATCAGGGTCGCCGTTCCATAGCGCGTTTCCTCTCCGGGGCGCAGTCGCTGGTAACCTTCTCCTCGATCGGGAAGTGACACCGCGTGATGAAGATATCCCTGATCGGATGTACCGATCGAGATCGTCTGACCCGCCGGTAGCGGTTTGCTAACACACGCGCAGATCGCTGCGATCGCAAAGGTCGTGTGAATCCTAACCATTCTTTGGCATGATAGCGCACGCTTCCACTTGACGTACTAAACACGCCACGTAAGTTTCATCTTGGCCGCAAAATGACTGAGCAAATCGAAGGCTTCATGGATCGCCTCAGCGCACACCTGGACCGAGGGTGGGAGCTCGTCACCCGCGGCGACTTGATCGGCGCCATGGCCTCCGCCGAACAAACTCTCGAGCTCGATGGCGAGTCTCCGGATGCACACAATCTCATCGGCTACATCCACGCAGCCAATGGCAACCTCGAACTGGCGCTCGAGCACTACCGACAGGCGATCGACCTCGACGAGCACTACCTCGAGGCGATGCTCAATGCCGCGGAGCTACTGATTCATCCGCTAGGGAACTTCGCTGAAGCGATCCGCATCCTCGATCTGGCCCTTGAGAGCTGCCAAACGGCGGACGACATCGCGGACGCGTCCGTGCTCAAGGTGGACGCGCTCTTGCAGCAGGGCGATCGCGCCGCAGCCGCTGAGCTTCTGCTCGGCCTTCCCGAGGGACCGTTCGAAAACCAACAACTCGATTTCCTCATCGGCCGAGCGCACTTCGAGCTCGATCAGCTCGAGCCTGCCGCCGTCTTGATCGAGCGCGCGTCCGCGCACGCCGAGGCAACCCCCGACGTGCTCTACTATCTGGGCCTCTTGCGCGAGCGGCAGGAGCGCCCCGCGGAGGCTTCCCTGGCTTTTTTGAAGACGCGGCACCTCGATGGTCAGCTTCCTCGACCACCGTGGTCCCCGTCCCCCGCACGCTTCGAGAAGGTGGTCCAAGGCGCGCTTCGAGAGCTCCCCGAGGAGCTCACGCGTCGACTCGAGGGCAATTTGATCATGGTCACCGACCTGCCGGGCGTCGAGGTCGTCGCCGAGGGCGTCGATCCCCGTACCCCTCTCCTACTCGACGAGATGCAGTCCGGGAAGAGCTCGAGCGGCCACCGCCGGCTCTTCGTGTATCAGCGGAATCTCGAACGGCTCATTCGTCATCCCTTGGAGCTCCAGCAAGATGTCCTCGAGGTTTTGCGTCGCGAGCTCGAAGCGCATTTCAGCAAGAGCCCCGGGGCCGCCGAGCCTTAAAGACCGACGCGAAGATCGCACGGGTCACCCCCGAGCTCGACCCAAACGCCAGTCATGTCGGCTGGAGGCGCCGCGGTCAGCTCCGTGAGCCCGTCGCCGGTCACCTTGGGAAATCGGACTCGGGCGCAGTGGAGCATGACTCGCCGCGCCGTGACCACACTCCCTCCCGAAAGAGTGATCCGCCGATCCCCGCCGTAAGCATGATCGCCGAAGAGCGGGACGCCCCCTTTGGCAGCATGCACGCGGATTTGGTGGGTTCGACCCGTTGCTGGCTTGAAACGCAGCAAGGCAGCGCAGTCGCTTCGGGCCGCGAGCTCACAACGCGTCAAGGCCTCGCGCTCCCCTTTTCCGGGCCCCGCAATCCGCCGCTTTCGATTGGATGGGTCGATCGAAATGGGCCAAGTCCACTCGCGGTCGGTGAACGAGACGTCGCGCGTGGTAATCCCGAGATAGGTACGTTCGTACTTGCCAGCTCGACGTGCCTCGAGCAGGTGCTGATTCGCCGGCGAGGTCAGTGCGAACGTGACCAGCCCACTCACCGGTCCGTCGAGGCGGGAGGTTGCGTGCACCGCCTTATGGAGGGGAAGCTGAGACTTCACCCATCTCACGAGGCAGGGCTCGCTAGCATCCGGTGAAGTAGTGGGCAGTCCCGGGGGTTTGAGAACGACGAAAAGGTGGTCGTCCTGGTGGACGATCTTTGGCTCGGCTGTGGCGCGATCAGGCACCGAGGATCTCGACCGTTCCAGCATCACCGTCGATGCGGAGCCATTCGCCGCCTTGAAGAGCTCGCGTCGCGTTCGTCACGTTCACCACGGCGGGGACTGCATACTCTCGAAGAATGATCGCCGCGTGGGAAAGTGGCCCACCAAGCTCCGTCACGACGCCCGCCGCAGCCAAGAACAAGGGCGCCCAGCCCGTGTCGGCTGCAGCAACGACCAAGATATCCCCGGGTGCGAGCTCGGCCGCCTGACGAGGGTCTCGGAGAATGCGTGCCCTTCCCTCGGCGACGCCTCCACTTGCCGCGAGGCCATGAAGGCGGCTCGACTTCGGAAGCGCCGTGGTCTCGACGGGCGGGAAGCCGACGAACGTCGTTGGCGGCTCGGGAAGTGCCCGGTTGCGCTCATACTCGAGCCGGCGGCGCTGCACGCGCGTCGCTACCCGTTGGTTGTCGTCGTGAAGCACGCGCCGAAGCTCCGCCACCGAAAGAAAAAACGCGGCATCCGGACCGGCCTCCGGCTCGCGAGCCCGGATTCGCCTCGAGCTCTCGAGCGCCACGCGGCGGAACATACCGAGCACTTCCACTACGTTGCCCCGCAAGCGCTCTCGCATTCGCGTGAATCTTCGAACCGCATCTAGCAGTCGGCGAATGGCAGGCCGAAGCGGGAGTGGGACCTGCGCCGCGACCTCGTCCTCGGCACTCTGCCTCCTCCGAGCCAACCTCGCCTCGCGCTCTCCGAGATCGAGATCCCCTGCCAGATGCGAGCGCAGCGCCGCAAACATCAGCGTCGGGTCTTCGGCCCACCTCGGTTCTGCGATCTCCGCCTCGCGGATCCCGCGGTAGCCAAACTCCTCGATGAAGCGAACGAGGGCCTCGCGCGTTGGGCCAGCCGGCAGATCCTCGATCGAGAGCTTGGTGACATTGGCCTCACGGATGCGATCGGCAACTGCGGGCTCGCCTTTTGCCAATTGCGCGATCCGCCAAAGCATGAAACCCGGGCGCGCGCTATCGACGTCCTGAAGCCCCGACATGAGATCGCGGTAGAGCCCCTTGCCCGCGTTCGGCGCAAACGTGCGTAGGACGCCGATCAGGACGAGCACCGCGGTGAGCAGGTTCGCATAGGCGGTCAACATGATGGAACCGGTCTCATCGAGGAGGTGCTCCGCGTCACTGAGCATCCGGTCGAGCCCGGTCGGTTCCAGAAGCCGCGGGTCGACCGAAACCATTCGGATGCGCTCCTCAGCGAAGTACTCCTCGAATTCGGCAATCCTGGCCTGAAGCCGGAAGTTCTCGCGGACGTACCGCGTAACCGTCTGCGGCAAGCGCAAAAGGAAACCGGTCGAGCCCCGATGCGCCACGACTTCGTCGAGCTCCGAAGCGTAGCGGCCGCCCCCCAGCTGAACCAGCGCCGAGGGATGGATCCAAGGGATCTGAGACAGGATCGACGTGAACTCGGTCAAGTTCACGTAAATGCGGCCCCGAAAGTCACCAACGAGCTCGGCGTCGCGTGGAACCGTGCAGCCAAGCGCACCGAACGCCCTTCGAAAGCCGAGGTCGCTGAAGTGACTCAACACGGACCAGGTAAGTGGCGTCGCAACACCGGGCAGAGCTTCTCCGATGTTGGCATTGCTCCACACGATCTTCCGTCTGTCCCTCGGCTGCTCACCGCGCGAGGCTCGTCGCCCGTGCGTGTGTGGCACGACGATTGGTCGCGCCTGAAGAACGAAAACCTGCTGGCCGGCGATCGCCCACTCGACGTCTCGATTTCCTCCGAAGTGCTCTTCGATACGGCCCGCGAGCTCGCGCAGGTGAAGGAGCTGTTGTTCGCTCAGCACGGCGCGCTCGCGTTCTGCCGGCTCTACTTGCACCTCACGCACTCCGCCCGAGGGGGCGAGCACGGTCTGTTGCGCCTTGCCTCCGATGACCTGGTCGCGGAGTTGTCCTGTCGCTTTGTCGACACGATAGGTGTCGGGCGTCACCCGACCATCAACGACGGATGACCCAAGCCCGTACGAAGCGTTGATGACGACTTCACCCGAATCACCGGTGAGCGGGTTGCACGTGAACAGAACCCCTGAGATTTCGGCTGGCACCATGGCCTGAATCACCACCCCGAGGGACACCGCAACGTCTTCACCAAGCGCGCGCAGGTACGAGAAGACCCGCGGCTGGAAGAAACTAGCCCAACATATCTTGATGCCCTCGAGCACTTCGTCTTCGCGAATCAAGTTGAGGAGGGTCGAGTGCATTCCCGCAGCTGAAGCACCCTCTTGGTCTTCATGAATAGCCGAAGATCGCACCGCGAAGCCCGCGGCGCCCTCGTCTCTCATGGCCGTCAATGCATCACTGACGCTGCGCACGACATCCTGGGGCAACGTCGAGTCGCGCACCTTTTCGCGTATCGCACGCAGACGCGCGTCCGTAATGTACGGTGAGCGCAGAAGCGCACGCGGGCGATCCGCCATGTCGAGCACGCTAGTGAAAAACGAATCCCCTACCCACCCAGGCATGGCGTACGCCGCCGGCACTGGAAAGCCTGCCCGCGCGAGGGTCGCGAGAGCTCGGGCCTTGCCCCCGTATCCAGCCGCCCTTCGAGGTACGACCGACTCTATTCGCTTGAGTACCCGCGGCATGCCGGGTCGGTTCTAGCTCACGCCTGCACGACTCGCATGCGGGGGCTATGGACGGGACTAGCCCGTAGCGCTATGAAAGCGCCGTGGGCGTGAACGACGATCATTTTCATGATCAATGCGGAGTATTCGGGGTTTTCGGTGCCGAAGAAGCGTCGAACTTGACCTACCTCGGGTTGCACTCTCTGCAGCATCGAGGTCAAGAGGCGGCCGGCATCGTGTCGAGCAATGGGGAACAGCTGTTCGTTCACCGGGGAATGGGTCTCGTCCAGGATGTCTTCACTGCCGACGGCATCGCCAAGCTCCCTGGCTCTAGCGCGATCGGACACGTGCGTTACACCACGGCAGGCGCTAGCCACATCAAGAACGCACAACCCCTGGCCGTCGATTGCGGGCATGGCTCGATATCGGTAGCCCACAACGGCAACCTCACGAATGGGCTGGCCCTCCGCGACCAGCTCGAAAAGAGCGGCTCGATTTTCTCGTCGGACAGCGACACCGAGGTTCTGGTACATCTCGTCGCTCGCTCGCAGAAAGAGACCATGGTCGACCGTGTGGCAGATGCATTGCACCAGGTCGAAGGTGCGTACTCGCTCGTGTTTCTCTCGACGCAAGAGCTGATCGCCGTGCGCGACCCCTACGGCTTTCGTCCGCTCTGCCTCGGTAAGCTCAACGGTGCGTATCTGATTGCGTCGGAGCCCCCGGCCTTCACCCTCATCGGAGCCGAATTCGTTCGCGACGTCGAGCCAGGCGAGATGATCGTGGTCGACCAGTCTGGGCTAAAGAGCCTTCGCCCGTTCCGCACTGATCCCGATCGCCGTCACATGTGCATTTTCGAGTACGTGTACTTCGCACGCCCGGACGCAACGTTCGACGGAATCAGCGTTTACGACGCCCGCAAGCGAATGGGGCATGCCCTCGCAGAGGATCAACCGGCCCCCGCAGACGTCGTCGTTCCGGTTCCCGATAGCGGGGTCGCCGCCGCGATAGGATACGCCCAGGCCTCGGGCCTCCCTTTTGAGCTCGGTTTGATTCGGAATCATTACGTCGGCCGAACTTTCATCGAACCAACTCAGTCGATTCGCCACTTCGGCGTTAGGCTGAAGCTTCACCCCGTGCGGAGCATCCTCGAGGGCAAGCGGGTCGTCGTGATCGATGACTCGATCGTGCGTGGAACGACCAGCCGCAAGATCGTGAAAATGATTCGCGACGCAGGCGCAAGCGAAGTCCATTTGCGCATCAGCTCCCCGCCGACGCATTGGCCCTGCTTCTACGGGATCGACACCCCCACTCGCGAGGAATTGATCGCGGCGCATCACAGCGTCGACGAGGTCGCCGACTACGTCACGGCTGACAGCCTCGGCTATCTCTCGCTCGAGGGGCTCCGGCGTGCCGTCGGTGGCGAGGGGTTTTGCGACGCCTGCTTCAGCGGCAACTACCCGGTTCCAATCACCGACGAAGCCGCACCACGGCGCCAGCTCCCCCTCGTCGGCGTCTAACCAGAAAAAGGGGACTGTCCCCTTTTGTTTAGTGGGCGAGGAACCAGTCGACGATGGCTCGATTGACTTCGGCGGGACGCTCGAGGTGAACAAAGTGCCCGGTTTCGGTGAGGCGAACGGCTTCGAACAAGGCGCTAAAGTAGCGCTCTTGACCGTTCATGAGCTCCACACCGATGCAGCGATCGCGCTCACCGTGCAGGTACAAGCTCGGGACGGAGATCGGGTCACTCTGGAGGATGGCGCGGAGCTCGCGGATGACTTTAGGGGAGCGAAGCGAACGGTAATAAGAAAGCGGGGCGGGCATGCTCGCTCTAAGGCACTGCTTCAGCTCGTCGAAGTAGTCGGCCCCGGGACTAAATCCCGGCGACCAGACCTTCCATAGCCACTCGATGAACGCGAAGTCTCGCGCGCGAATCAGCTTCTCCGGGATCACCGGAAGCTGAAACAGAGCCATATACGAGCTTCGGAGCGACTGACGCGGCAACTCGACGACGTTTCTTTCGAGCACGAGTGGGTGCGGTATCGATAGGATCGCTGCTGCGCGGAATCGCTCCGGCCTTTGCGACAACGCGGCATGTGTGAGGACCGCCCCCCAATCATGGCCTACGATTCGAACGGGAGCGTCCGGCGAGACCTCCCCGATCAACGTCAGCAGTCGTCGGACCACGGCTGGCGGGTCGAGAGGACCCTCTAGCGAAGACGGCGCGTAACCAGGGAGCCATGGCGACATCACCCGAAAGCCGGCGCCGACGAGCGTGTTCGTCAGCGGGCCCCATGTGCGTGGGATGTCGGGGAACCCATGCAGGCATACCACCGATGGAGCATCCACGTCTCCGGTCGAGACATAGGACATTCCCGCCGCTTCAGAACGCAGCCGCCGCATGACGGTAAGCTTACGAGAAGAAGACCTGAAGCGCCGCCTTTGCTAAACGCATCGCAATTACCTCGTCGACGATCAAGTCCGGGCGTGCTTCGATTTCGGTCGCGTGGGTGCTTCGACGAATCCAGCGCCTTGCGGATGGGTCACCAGAGCAACCGCGCTTGCCGATCGCATTTCGGAATTGTAAGCGAACTCTCGAAAAGTCGAGCGGACGAGTGACACTGAACCGGTGAGCTGTATACTCGGTGTAGCCGATGGGGGCGGTGAAAGGAATGATCTCGGTGCCGCACCCCGAAAACGACTCGGACGCTCCCCAAAAAAAGCGGCGACGACCGAGTCACATCCGGAAACGACGCAAGGACAGTACGACTAAGGTCCTCCGTGTTCGGCGAGACACCGACGACGACTCCGACCGTGGTGTGGACGAGAGCATGCAAGGAGAGCTTTGGGCACGGGTTGCGAACGACGCGCCCCCACTTCCTGACCCGCCCCTACACCGCAGAATTCCCCCTCCCGCCCCTCTCCCTGCCGAGCCACTGGCCGATGACTCTCTTCCGCGCGCGTGGAACGAAGACCGACCACGACTGCGACGCATCGAAGAAGCGGTCGGTATCGTGGGGCTGGCGGTGTTGGTAGCCGCGATGCTGGTGGCAATGTGGCTGCGGATGACGGGCCAGTAGTTCCGGTCGCAGTGGCAACGGCCGTTCGGTGAAACGCGGCTATTGTGCGTTGATCTGTTCAACGCGCTTCTGATGCCGGGCTTTTTCCCTCACCTCTGCGGCATCCACGCTCTTGAGTTGCTTTTCGCGGAGCTCGATTATGCGGGCGCGTCTCCCTTCGATCTCCTTCATCTGGCCCTCATGGCGCTTCTCTTCTTGCCTGAGCAAACGCTCCTTTCGACTTGCCTTGACCGCCTCGGCCCGGGCTTTGTGAGCTTCCCTACGAGCTTCGGCTTTGGTCTTCTGCTCCGCTTTGGCCGCCTCGGCTTTAGCCTTTTGACTTTCCTTGCGAGCCTCAGCTTTGGCCTTGGCATCTTCTTTGGCTTCCTCACTTTGTTTGTCGGCTGCCTTCTTTACGTCTTCAGCCTTTTCCTTGCCCTCGGCAGCCTTGTCGCTGGCTTCGCGCTTTACCGCTTCGTGGTGGTCGGCGTTTGCCGTCGGTGTAGTCACGGCTGAAACGCCAACAACCAGTGACAAAGCGATCAGTAACAATGAAACGATTCTCATACTATTCCTCTCGTGAATGGTTGGCCTTGACGCTCGACGAAGGGGCCCAGTCCTAAAACTCCGGTCGGTCTTGGTGCTGGCCGAAGACCTCTCGGAATACATCGCAGATCTCTTGCTCGCTGCAATACGCCTTGGCGGCTTCGACGATGGCAGGCATGACGTTGCGGTCACTCTTGCAGGCTTCGCGAATCAATCCAAGCGTCCGCGTGACTTCTTTGTCGTCTCGCTCGGCTTTGACTTTCGCCAACCCCTCGATCTGCTCGCGCTGAATCGATTCGTCGATCCGCAAGGTGGGGATCTGAGCCTGCTCTTGCTGCTCGTACTTGTTCAGGCCGACTACCGTCTTTTCGCCGCTTTCGATCTGCCGCTGGAGTCGGTAGGCAGAGGCCGCAATCTCGCGCTGGGGATACCCGCGCTCGACCGCCTCGACCATCCCGCCGAAATCGTCAATTTTGCGGATGTAGCCCATGGCGTCGTCTTCGAGCTTGTCGGTCATCCATTCGACGAAGTAACTGCCCGCAAGGGGATCGATGGTATTGGCCACACCCGATTCTTCGGCGATGATCTGCTGGGTGCGCAGGGCCACCGTCACGGCCTCCTCGGTTGGGAGGGCAAACGTCTCATCGAGGCTGTTGGTGTGAAGCGACTGCGTACCGCCGAGGACAGCGGCCAAAGCTTGAAGCGCAACGCGTGCGACGTTGTTGTAGGGCTGTTGCGCGGTGAGAGAGACACCCGCCGTCTGGGCATGGGTCCGAAGCATGAGCGACCTTGGGTTCTTCGGGTCGAAGCGATCTCTCATCAACCGAGCCCACATCCGGCGCGCTGCCCGGAACTTCGCCACCTCTTCGAAGAAATCGTTATGGACATCGAAGAAGAACGAAAGCCGCGGAGCGAAATCGTCGACGTCCAACCCGCGCTCCACCGCCCACTTCACATACTCGAGGCCGTCTGCGATCGTGAACGCAAGCTCTTGCGCCGCGGTCGAACCCGCTTCGCGGATGTGATAGCCGCTGATGCTGACACTGTTCCATCGAGGGACCTCGGCCGCACAGAACTCGATGCTGTCGGTGACGATGCGCATGGCGGGGCGAGGCGGAACCACCCAGGCGTGCTGCGCGATGAACTCCTTGAGACAGTCGTTTTGAACGGTGCCGCCGATCTCGTGGCGCGGTATCCCGCGCTTGTCGGCCAGCGCCACGTAGAAGCCCAACAAGACCGCGGCAGGCCCATTGATCGTCATCGAGGTCGTCACGCGATCGAGCGGGATTTGGTCGAACAGGATCTCCATGTCGCGTAGGGTGTCGACCGCCACCCCGACCATCCCGACCTCCCCGAGCGACCGAGGCGAATCGCTGTCGTAGCCCATGAGCGTCGGAAAATCGAAGGCGGTCGATAGCCCGGTTTGGCCCTGGCTGAGAAGATATCGAAAACGCTCGTTCGTCTGCCGCGGCGTGCCGAACCCGGCAAACATGCGCATCGTCCAAAGCCGACCTCGGTACATCGTCGGTTGCACCCCGCGGGTGTACGGGAACTGGCCTGGAAATCCGAGGTCCCGCAGATAGCTGTCGTCGAGGTCAGCCGGGGTGAGAAGGTCCGGCACCTCTTGGTCGCTGTGCGTGGCGAACCTTTCTTTTCGAAGTGGCTGCTGGTCGACGGCACGTTGAACGTCTCGTTGGCGCCACTGTTTTGCTTCGTCCTGCAGACGTGCCTTGTCGTCACTTTCTGACTCGCCTCGAGATCCGAGGGTCTTGGCCGGGTCTGCAGTCACCACTGCCTCCTCTCAGTTGTCTACCGCGTCTTCGGCCGTTGGGAAAGGCAACACTTCGCCACGAACGACCTGCAGCATTCCCTCGACTTCGAGCGCAACTTCAAGCTCCGGCCCAGTCTCGAGATAGCGCTCGAGATAGCGTTTCGCCTGTTGATTTTCGCCTTTTTGAAAATGGGCCGCCCCGACCAAGAAGAGTGCGTCTGGATCGTCTCGATCATTTTGGAGCACACGTTGCCCCATGCGAATGGCGCGGTCGTACTCGCCCATCATGCGAAGCGTCTGACCTGCGCCGATCATCGCGCCCACGTATTCCGGAGCGAGTCGGAGAGCCTCGATGTAGCTCTTGAGCGCCTCGGGATAGGCTTCCTTCTCGAAATACGCATGGCCGAGGAAGTGGAACGCATACTCGTTGTGGGAGTCCTCTCGCGCCACGCGCAAGAGTTCGGCAACGGCCTGGTCGACTTCGCCCGCGTGGAGAAGCTCCATGCCCTCTTCCGCAGCCTCCCAGCGCTTCGATTGCAAGTCGTCCACCGAGACGGCCTCAGTCCCGCTTCCCAAAATCGATTGAGCCCGCAGTGCGTCTGTCGCGTGGCTTGACCCCGGCACCGAGTGATCCGAGCGCCAGGAGAAGGAACAGAACGCCGCCGACCAAGAGAGACACCCCCACCAGTCTCCGGTCTTCCAAGACCCAATACGACAGCGCCGCGAGAGCGATGCTCAACACCGCGACCGCAATCGACGCGAGCCGCCAGCGCCGCCTCGTCCTCAAAGCTTCTGCTTCGGCCTCGCGCTTGGCTTCTTTCGCGGCCTTGGCGCGCTCTTTGCGCGCCTCCCGCCGCTCGTTCTTCTTCTTCGCCATGGCGGGAGTGTACTACTGAATCGCGCGGCGGGCTCGCTCCGACAAATGGCTGTTGGGCTTGAGCTCCAAGTACTTCTCATAGGCGTCCCGCGCGGCCGGGGAGTTGTCCTGCGCCAGTGATTCCCCAAGATAGAACCAAGCCTCTCCGGGGACTCTCGGCAGCGATATCGCTTGTCGCAGGAGGCGTCGAGCGGTGTCCTCCTCGCCCCGCTGATGGTAAACCCGGCCTATCTGATAGAGCGCTTCGGCCTCGAGCCCAGGGCGGGCATCGACCCCGCGGGCAAGCTCCAGAGCTCGGGTCGCGTTGCGCATCACTTCGGCGTACTTCTCGGCACGAAGGAGGCTTCGCCCGATCCCGACCAGAGCGGGCGCATAGTCGGGGTCGATTTCCAACGCACGACGGTAGAATTGGGCAGCCGATGCCGGTTCCGCACGGGCGCCGAGCGAATCCGCACGTCGGGTGAGCGCGGCTGCATTGGTCGATGCCGCGAGCTCAGCATCGAGGTCGGCCTCCGTGGGTTCCGATGGGCTCTCGACCTTTGTCCGAGACGGCGGAGAGGACTTTGGACGCTTGTTCGCGCGCGGCACGACCGCAGGTGTCGGCCTCGACGACACCTCGATGGCCGGCGCAATCACGGGCGCAGTCCCGGCCGTTGGGTCGGCTTTCGGCGCCGTCGGCTCGCGAACGATTTGGACAGTGGCTGGTTCCACAGGTACCGGTTGCTCAGGGGCGCGCGCGATCTCGACCTCCGGCAGAGCTACCACCGGAGCCGTTGGCTGTTCCTCCGCGATCGGCGGAGCAGGTGCGACCAGCAGCGCGATGACGGACATCAGGAGACCGATTCCCAGGACGATCGCGACGACGAGAAGTAGTTGACGAGGGTTGAACGGGATTTGACGGATTCGCTCGTCGCGCTCGGCGGCCGCGATGAGGTCATCGGGCATGTCAGCCTCTTCGAACTCTTCGGTTTCCGATGCCTCGGCGAGCTCGAGACGCTCAGCCTTGTCGAACACGCGCCGCGCGCGCGCTCGTTCGCCGCGTTCGACCAGCAGGTCTCCCAAGAGGCGAAGCGGGCGCGAGCTATTCGGCGCGACCCGAATCGCCCCGAGAAACGCATGCTGTGCACGCGGCGCGTCGCCTGCCGCAAACCATGCCTCTCCGCAGAGCATCAAGTACTCCGGATCATCAGCCAGACGCGTGTGGTATTCCGCCAAGATTTCGAGCGCGGATCTGGGTTTTCCGGTCAGGATCAGATCGCGCGCAACTTCCAGAGAGGGTGGTTCCCCCGTTGGATCCAGATCGTCCAGCGCATATGCATCGAAACCGAAATCCGACACGCCCGCGATTCTATCAGAGGCGCCCCCTCAATCCGGAATTCCCGCCAAAGGCACCGAGGCCGGGCCTTCTGCCCCAAAACCGGTATACTTCGCCGAAATGTTTGTGGTCGCTTGTTCGGGATTTCCCGTTCCTGTCAGCCGTTATTGGCGCGAGTTTGCGGCGGTGGAAATCTCGGATACGGAGATCGCCATCCCGGGCGCGGGTACGGTGCGCCGATGGATCCGTGAGGCACCAGAGGGGTATGTCTTCACGGTCGTTGCTCCGAAATCCGTGAGCGAATCCGGATTCCGGCGCACAAAAGAGAACAAAGCGACCTGCGATGAAGTGGCCAAGCTGGCCAGTGACCTCAAAGCCAAGGCGGTGGTCTTCAGCGCGGACGAGAAGTTCAAACACGGCAAGGCGAACCGGGCGGCGCTTCGTGCCTTCCTTGGTTTCCTTCCGTCCAAGATGCCCCCGGTCGTCTTCGATTTGGAGGCATGGAAGCCGAGCGACATCGTCGCCGCCTGTGGCGACCGCCCCGCAATCGCAGCCTACGACCCTCTGACCGACGATCCCCCTCCCCCGTCGAACATGGTCTACATCCGCCTCGCCGGGCCGGCGGGCCATCGGTCACGCTACGACGAAGCCGCCGTCGCAGAGCTCGCCGAGCATTGCAACCAGCTCAACCCGGAGCTCGGGATTTGCGTGTTCTGCAACATCGACATGCAAACGAACGCCCACCAACTCATCAAGAGACTCGAGTAGTCGATGTCGGCGCCCGCGCCGACCGTGGTGGTGCTCACCGATGACGATGCGGGACGCCGGATCGATCGAGTTCTCGCGAAGCACTGCCCCGAATTCTCGCGGAGCGCTTTGCAACGCTGGATCGAGCAGGGCCGCATCGAGCAAGCCGGCGAGGTCGTCTCTCGGAAAACCAAAGCATTGGCAGGTGCCGAAGTCACGATTCTGCCTGCCCCGCCAGAGCAACTGAGCGCCAAGCCCCAGGCGATCCCGCTCGAGGTGCTCTACGAAGATCAGCACCTGCTCATCGTGGACAAGCCGGCCGGGCTCGTGGTGCACCCCGCACCAGGGCACCCCGACGGGACCTTGGTGAATGCGATCCTCTACCACGCCGCGGTCCAGGGCGGGGCTGACCCGAACCGTCCCGGGATCGTCCACCGATTGGATAAAGACACCAGCGGCGTAATGGTGGTCGCGAAATCCCGTGCGGCGCACGAACGCCTGGTCGACATGTTCCAAAGTCACGACATCGAGCGAGCGTATCTCGCCATCGTGCTCGACAGACCACCCGCGACCGCCACGTACGACACCTTTCACGCACGGCATCCCGGCCACCGAAAGAAGTTCACCTCCAAAGGTGACCGCGGGCGACGAGCAGTCACGCGACTCGAGATGATAGAGCCGCTCCACGGTGCCTCACTCGTGCGTTGTCGCTTGGAAACCGGGCGCACGCATCAGATCCGGGTGCACCTGGCAGAGCATGGGCATCCGGTGCTCGGCGACCGGCTGTACGGGAAGTCGATCGGAGACCTGAAGCTACGCCGCGCATCCACCGAGCTCGGACGCCAAGCGCTTCACGCCACGCTGCTTGCATTTGCCCACCCGATCACCGGTAAGCCCGTGCGTTTCGAGACCGAGCCACCCGAGGACTTTCAAAAAACGCTCGCGTCACTGCGCGAGGCCTGAGGGGGCATCCGGGACACCGGCGTCGGGCGATTGAATGCATTGCGCATAGCGGGCCAACGACGGCTCGCACTCGGCCGGTTCGCACGCCGCAGCGGTCTTCAAGCAGTCTACGAGATCGGTTTTCGAGAGGTCGGTCGAGTTGCAGCACTCGTTCAAGAGCTCGCACACGCCTTCCGGGTCCTCATTCGTGGGGCAAAGGGGTGGCTGCGGGCATTGGGTATAGCCCGACAGCACCTCGCGACATGCGAGCCCGTCGCATTGATCCACCACGCTAAGGCACTGCTCCAAAATCGGTGAAACGAGAAGGATCGAATCGCAGCAGTCGAACAGCAAGGCGCACATCGCCTCGTCATCCTCCCTGCAGACCGGCCCTACGCCCGCAGTCCAAAGGACCTCACAGTCCTCTCCTGGAGCTCCGATCCTTTTCGCAGACCCATCGGCTGCTCCACTTTCGATCGTGCCCTCGATTGAGAAATCGGAATTCTCGCCAAGGGGCGGTACACGAAACGTCCCGTCCTCCGCGATCTCGATCGCCTCTTCGTAGGCGAACTCGAACGAGCAAGGTGCGCCGTTCGGATCGCTGCCTCCTTCGACGATGATGTTGAACGAGTAGGCAGTTGCCCCGTCGCGGTCGCACGCGACACTCGGGGTGAGGGTCGCAAGATCATCGCCCTGATGAAAACAGATCTCGTACGTCCCGGGAAGTCGCCCATAAAAAGTAAGAGCGTTCGACCCCGTGGACTGCCCACGCTCGCTGCAGCCGATCGAGATTGTACCCAGGCAGGCGAAAACGGCGGGCAACAAGCAAAGCTCGGTTCGCGTCATGCTGATCGTTGGCTTACCACATCGGCGATTCGACGTGAGCCTTCGAGCGGACCAAAAGGTCGACGATTGCACGGTCGTACTGGTTGCGCGCGAGCAGGGCAGGCGCGACGCGGCTTTCGAAAAGATCGCGGCCTTCCTGAATCTCTTCTTGCATGACCTCGAAAAGGTTGTCGTTCCTGATGCCCTCCGCGATCTTGTCCTCGTTGTAGAGAGCAAGGTCGCTCGAGATCGCTCTGGCCAAGCGACGTGAAGCTTCTTCGGTTTCGATCAGGGCCATCAGTCCTCCGTGCGCCTAAGAGTGACGCAGCGCGACCACCCCTGTCAAAGACCAGCCGCCGGAATCTTGATGGCCCCCGCACGAAGGATCTGCATCGGACTGAGGGTAGCGTCGACCAGGGTCGAAGGGGGACCCCCTGGGGCCATGCCTGGAACGACCGCATCGACACCCTCTCGAAGCGAGTCAGGAAGCTCGTCGATACACCGTATCGGCGGCTCTCCGGTCCGATTGGCACTGGTCGCCGTCAGCGGGTGACCGAACGCGCGGGCCAACTCGGCTGCCGGGCTTGGCCCGGGCACGCGGACACCGACCTTTCCATCTCGGGTGAGCCTTGGGCTGAGGCTCGGCGCCGCCTTCACCAAGATCGTCAGGGGACCGGGCCAGTGCCGGTCCATCAGAGAGCGCGAAGCGGCGGAGGGGGGCTCGGCGCTAACTTCCGCTATCGCTTCGGCGTTCGGCAGCAGCAGGGAGATCGGCAAGTCGGCCGGCCGCCGTTTGAGCTCCGCCACGCGTTCAATCGCGACTTCGTCTCGTGCATCGGCCAACAAGCCGAGCCAGGTTTCGGTGGGGCAGGCCACGACACCGCCGCGGCGTAGGATTTCGACGAGGTCGGCGAGGTGGTCCATCAGCGCGTGCGCGCCCGCCAGCCGATATCCCGGCGGAGGTGCTTTCCTTCAAAGTCGATCATGTCAGCGGCTTCGTAGGCGCGAGCGGCGGCCTGATCGATGTCAGCCCCGATGGCGGTGACCGACAACACGCGACCTCCCGAAGTGACCACCGTGTCACGCTCGAGGCGAGTGCCGGCGTGAAAAACGGTCACGTTCGAAAGCGCGTCAGCCTCCTCGAGGCCTGTGATCGGCTTTCCCTTTTCGTAGCTCCCGGGGTAGCCGCCCGATGCCAACACCACACACAGCGAGGCCGGCGCTTCCCACCGCGGGCGCAGATCGCCCAAGTCCCCTCGTGCAGAGCCGACGACGATGGGAAGGATCGACCCTGCCCAGCGGGTGACCAGCGTCTGACACTCCGGATCACCGAATCGAACGTTGTATTCAAGCACCCAAGGCTCGCCTTCGACGATCATCAGACCCACGAAGAGAGCCCCGCGGAACGGCCTGCCCTCCACCGCCATGCCCTGCAGGGTTGGGTCGATCACGCGATCGAGGATCTTCTGCTCGACTTCCGGGGTCACGACGGGCGGTGGCGAGTACGCACCCATTCCACCCGTATTCGGGCCCTCGTCTCCGTCATAGGCCCGCTTGTGATCCTGCGCCGGCGCCAGTGGAATGAACCGCTTGCCATCCGCTACGACGTGGTAGCTGACCTCCTGTCCAACGAGGCACTCCTCAATGAGCACCCGATCGCCAGCATCGCCAAACGCACGTTCGCGCATGATGCGGTCGACCCCCGCGACGGCCTCGGCGGCCGTGCTCGCGACGATGACGCCCTTCCCTGCGGCAAGCCCGTCAGCCTTCACGACTAATGGACGACTGGCCTCCTCAATATACCGAGTGGCCGCATCGGGATCATCGAAGACGCGAAAGCCGGCAGTCGGGATGTCGTGCCGCGCCATGAACTCTTTCGAGAAGATCTTGGAGCCCTCGAGCTGCGCGGCATTTCGATCGGGTCCAAACGCGTCGATCCCGTTGGCGCGAAGGGCATCGACCACCCCAGCAACGAGTGGGGCTTCCGGTCCTACGACGGCAAGGTCGGCAGACTCCTGCTTCGCCAAAGCGACCACGCGGTTCGCATCGGTGGGGTCGAGCTCGACATTTCGGCCGATGGCCGCGGTGCCGGCATTTCCAGGCGCACCAATGACCTCTACCCCCGGATCATGCGAAAGGCGCCAGGCCAATGCATGCTCGCGCGCGCCGCCTCCGACGATGAGAATCCGCATTGCTAATGCCGAAAGTGACGAACGCCCGTGAAGACCATAGCAAGCCCGGCTGCATTGGCGGCCGCGATCACCGCGTCGTCACCCTTCGATCCGCCAGGTTGAACGACGGCCTTGATGCCGGCCTCCGCGGCAGCTTCGATACCATCGGGGAAAGGGAAAAACGCGTCCGAGGCCATGACTGCGCCGCGCGACAGCTCGCCTGCTTTCTGGGAGGCGATACCAACCGCTGTCACGCGCGCCATTTGCCCTGCCCCGACGCCAACCGTGCGGTCGGGCTTGGCGAAAACGATCGCATTCGATTTCACGTGCTTGCACACGCGCCATGCGAAATCGAGCGCTCGAAACTCATCATCGGTGGGCGCACGCTGCGTGACTACCTTTCCTGCACGGACTTCGCTCGGACCACTCGCATCCCGATCCTGGACAACCAAACCGCCGCCCACACGCTTGAACTGCAACGCCGCGTAGTCCGCCGAAAGCCATTCGCCGGTAGCCAGAATTCGGAGGTTCTTCTTCTTTCGAAGCCTCTCCAAGGCATCAGGCGCAAATCCAGGAGCGATCACGCACTCGATGAAGGTTTCGGCGATCGCATTGGCGGTGTCCCTGTCGACCTTTCGGTTCAACGCGACGATACCACCGAAGGCGCTCTGGGCGTCGGCCTCGCGAGCGATGCGGTAGGCATGTTCGAGGGTCGTTGCGCGCGCCACCCCACACGGATTGGTGTGCTTCACGACGACGGCGGCGGGCTGGTCGAATTCTCTCACTGCCTCCAGGGTCGCATCAACGTCGACGAGATTGTTGAAGGAAAGCTCTTTGCCACCAGCACCGAGGGATTCGGCGAGAGCCAGACTGCCGGAAGGCGCATTTCGCTCGATGTAGAACGCGCCTTGCTGATGCGGGTTCTCACCGTACCGCACATCGTACGCCTTGGTGAAGGTCAAAGTCAGCGAACCTGGGAACTTCGAGTCGGTGTCCCGCGAGGTCAGGTACGCGGCGATCGCGCCATCATAAGCGGCGGTCTGTGCAAAGGCTTTGGCGGCCAATCGTGCGCGAAGGGCAGCGCCCGGCCCATCGCCGGAGCGCACGGTACGAAGCACCTCGTCATAGTCGCTCGGCTCGGTGACGACGACGACGCGCGCTTGATTCTTCGCGGCGCTTCGCACCATGGAGGGCCCCCCTATGTCGATGTTCTCGATGGTCTCTTCGTGGGATGCACCACGGGCTACGGTTTGCTCGAACGGGTAGAGATTGACGCACACCAGATCGATCGGCTTGCCACCGATCCCGCCAAGGGCAGAGCGGTCATCTTCGGTGTCACGCATCAAGATGCCACCATGGACTCTGGGATGCAGAGTCTTGACTCGTCCGTCCATGATCTCTGGGGATTCGGTGTACTCGGAGACGTCGACCACCGGAACGCCGCCTTCGCGAAGCGCGCGGGCCGTCCCGCCCGTAGATAGAATCTCGACCCCCGCATCGGAGAGCCCTTTGGCGAATTCGACTACGCCCGTCTTGTCGGAGACCGATATCAGTGCGCGTTTGATCTCTGTCATGCCCCTACCTTCGAAGGCGGGGCCATACCGCGCACCCAGATTGCCGTCAATCGCGAACGAACAGATTTTGCGGCGGAGCGCGATCAGCCCTGGAAACCAACGATCTCGTCGAGGTCTCTCATCTGGGCAAGAGTCGCACGCGTCCATGGACCCAACTCCCCGTCGCGAATCATCTCACGCGCCTTGCGCATCAGCGCGCCATAGAAGTGGAGATTGTGCAGGGAAAGCAATCGCGGGCCAAGCATTTCCTCGGCCTTGAAGAGATGGCGAAGATAGGAGCGTGAGTAGGTCGTGCAAACCGTGCAGTCGCATCGAGCGTCAAGCGCTGACTGGTCGTCGCGGTGTCGGGCTTGGCGGAGGTTAACGCGGCCACCCCATGTCAGGGCCTGGCCGTTGCGAGCATTCCGAGTCGGCAAGACACAGTCGAACAAATCGATACCGCAAGCAATTGCGCGAAGCAGGTCGGATGGCGTACCGACTCCCATCAGGTACCGCGGCCGATCCGCAGGCATTTTAGGACCAATGTCTGCAAGCACGTCGTACATCGCCGACGTAGGCTCCCCGACCGAGAATCCGCCGAGCGCGACGCCATCGACCTCGAGCGCGGCGATGGTCTGCAAATGCGAAAGCCGCAGATCGCGCTCAATCCCTCCTTGTACGATCCCGAAACGAGCCTGCCCTTCGGCCGCGGGAACGCGAAGGCCACGCTTCGTCCAATCGGTCGTGCGCGCGATCGCTTGTTCCACGACGGACCGTGGCGCACCGCCCTGCGGACACTCGTCGAGCACCATTGCCACGTCGGAACCGAGCAAGGCTTGAATCCGCATGGCTTCTTCGGGCGTCAATCGGTGCTCGGTTCCATCGAGGTGGGATCGAAACGTAATGCCGTCGTCGTCGATGGTTCGATGCTTCGCCAGCGAGAAGACCTGATAGCCACCGCTGTCAGTGAGCAGCGCATGCGGCCACTTCATGAAACCGACCACCCCACCTTGCTGGGCGACGAGCTCCGCGCCGGGCCGAAGCCATAGATGGTAAGTATTGGCTAGGATGATGCGGGCGCCCGTGGATGCTACCTCCTCCGGAGTGAGCGCCTTCACCGTGGCCTGGGTTCCGACCGGCATGAAGGCAGGCGTTTCGATCGAGGCACGTGGCGTCTCAAACACGCCGCAGCGAGCCGATCCATCATGAGCGCCCACGCGAAACGAAAAGCCGGGAGTTGGAAGCGTCATGCGTGTGTCCCCCGAATCAACATCGCGTCACCATAGCTATAGAACCGATACCTGCGATCGATCGCCTCCAGATAGGCACGCCGCGTGAGATCCACGCCCGCAAATGCCATCACCAACGCCAGCAGAGTGGACCGGGGGAGGTGGAAATTGGTGATGAGGTGATTGACGACTCGGAAACGATACGGCGGCTTGATGAACAGCCCTGTCTGACCGATGCCAGCCCGCGGAGTGCCCGCCGCATCGATCGCGGACTCGAGCGTTCGAACCACCGTCGTCCCAACCGCGACCACGGAGCGACGCTCTGCACGCGCCCGCACGATCGCGTCGACCGTGTCCTTCGGTACTTCGTAGCACTCTTCATGCATGCGATGATCGTCCAATCGATCGACCTGCACGGGGCGGAACGTGCCCGGTCCGACGTGGAGTGTCACGTAGGCCGTTTGGTGGCCCGCCTCCTCGAGCGTACTTAATAAGTGCTTCGTGAAGTGAAGCCCAGCGGTTGGTGCAGCTACCGCCCCGACCCTGCGCGCATAAACGGTCTGATAGCGTGCCCTGTCGGCCTCTTCGGCCGGTCTTCGAATGTAGGGAGGAAGAGGCACCTCGCCGACTTTCTCGATGGCCTCGTCGACGTCTCCTGTCGCTTCGAGCTCGATCTCGAGCTGCCCATCGCCCAGCACCTGGAGCACCCTTGCACGCAGCGAACCTTTGCAAAGTACCAGCTCCATGTCGGCCCGCAGCGCCTTAGACGCGCGGCCGATGGCAAGCCACCTATCGCCGAGTTGCTCGGTCTTACGCAGCAACAAGAGCTCGACTCGACCGCCGGTCTTTTTGTGGCCGTGAAGTCGAGCGGGAAACACCCGGGTGTCGTTGAGAATGAACAGGCTTGGCGGGAGCAACGCGGGAAGATCCGTAAACAGGCGATGGTCGATAGCGTCAGAGCCGACGTCGAGGACCATCAGTTTCGAAGCATCGCGCTCCGGAAGCGGCTCTTGTGCGATGAGCTCCTCGGGCAGCTCGTAGTCGAGATCCTCGATGCGCATTTAGCGTTCGGGCGCACTTATGAAGCGGACACCATAAGTCTCATCAGGCTGAGCGGCGGCGCCCCGTCCGTCTTGCGGATGGGCTGACACCTCGACACACAGCATGCCGGCCTTGGCTTTGCGCCAGGTCTTGGTCGTCTCGCCACGCCCCATCCTGTTGGAGTCGTGCTTTCCACTTCGGTCCGTACGTCGATCGACGATCCGGAGCACCAGGTCGACACCCGCAAGCGCGCTAACCTGCGCGACGACGGCGTCTGCGTCCTCGCTCAAGCAGAACGTGTCGACATCGCCGGGCCATCCAATCCATGCGCGTCGGTCGGCCCTGAACGGAAGCGGCTCCGCCAGCTCGAGCGAGTCGTTGGGTTCGCGCTCGAATTCGGGATCTCGGTCACGAAGCTCCCAACGAACGTAGTATTCATCGGAAACGTTCTCTGTAGGGAGGCTTTGACCGCTGACCTTCTCCCGCACCCGGATGAAGTATGTACCTGGCTCGACCGGAACGTTGGGGAGCCGTTCCCCTTCGCCAAGACCCTCAGTATCCGTGAACACTTCGGGCTCCTGCTCGCGCGTCTTCAGAACTTCCAGCGTCAAGTCCATGTTGGGAATGGCGCTTACCTCCACGATTGCGGCTCGAGCTTCCGCTCCGGTGTTCTCGATCGCGAACAGGTCGACATCGCCGCTCTTCTCGTCGAGCCGCTGTCCGAGATACGCCTTCATTTTGGTCTTCTCTGGCAACCAGCTGGCGTTTTCTTCCGTGTGGTTGGGCTCGTGCTCGGACGGGCCCCGCGTCAGGTAGTGCCATCCCCCGATCCCTAAGAGCAGGATCGAAACCAACGCGAACAGCCACCAGCCCCTTCGCTTACCTTTGAAAAGAGAATCCACACGGCGCGTGCCACTGCTCATCGACCGCATCCCGAGGCGGCTCGTCCGCCAATCTTCGTGACCGACGGTCGAAAGGTATGCGATCAGGGCGCCGCGGAGGGCCTCGGCAGATTCGTAACGACGTTCGAGATCCTTTTCGAGACATCGCATGATGATGTCGTCGGCTTCTGTCGGAACCGAGAGCGGGGATCGCAACGAAGGACGCAGTGGCTGCTGAGAGAGGTGCTTCGAGAGGACGCCGACGGGGTTCGGCGCCTCGAACGGGGGTTTGCCGACGACGCACTCGTACATGATCGCGCCCATCGCGTATACATCGCTTCGCCCATCGAGCTCTTGACCTTGAATCTGCTCCGGAGACATGTAGTATGGGGTACCCACGATCGTCCCGCTGCTCGTCACCTGCACCTCGGCGGACCCTTCGAACAGCTTGGCTAACCCGAAGTCAAGAACCTTGGCCATCTCCCCATCGCGTCCTTCGGTGACGACGATGTTTTCGGGCTTGAGGTCGCGGTGGATGATGCCTGCCTCGTGTGCATCGGCAACCGAGCCCGCGACTTGCGCACAAAGGTAAGCCACGCGACCAAACGGCATCGGCCCTCCTTTGCCGATGAGCTTGCCCAAGTCGGCTCCGTCGACGTATTCCATCACGATGTAGAGGGCCCCAGACTCGGTTCTCCCAAAGTCGAACACGTGCACCGTGTTTGGATGGTTGAGCCTCGATGCAGACTCTGCTTCGAGATGAAAGCGAGAGACGTTCTCGGGGTTTTCTTGGAGCTCTCGGTGGAGGAGCTTGATCGCGACGACCTTGCTGATCTGGACGTGCTCCGCGCGATAAACCATGCCCATCGCGCCGCGGCCGATCGGGGCAACCACCCTATAGCGGCCCGCGATCACATCTCCGGGCTTTGGAAGCCCACGCTCGAGTGCGTCTCCGCACTTGCCGCAGTACTTAGACTCGAGAGGATTGCTTCCCCCACAAGCACTGCACACGACGTGACCGTCTGGCGCGATACTAGCCATTCAGAAAACGATAGATAAGCCACGCTGCTGCCGAAGCAACGAGGACCGCCACACCTCCGAAAGCGCGGCGCCTCCGCATGGTAACCGGGGGCGGCTCGAGCGAGCTGTCGTATCGGACGCGCGCCCGGAAGCGATGACTCGGCCGATCCTCGCCAGGAACGGGCGGAGGCCCTTGCGCCGCCGTGCTTGGCATCATGGGCTCGAGCTCGGGCTCGCTGTCACTCGGTTCAAGAGACTCGAGACGGGGCATGCCCAGCATGGTCTTTTGTTTCGTTCTTCGGGCGGAGCGGGCCGACGCGAGCGAAGCTGGGGGTGGAGGCGGAGGTTCGGACGCCGGCGGCTCGCTCGGCCGTAGAGTCGCAGGCGGCATGCCAAGCACCGTGTGTTTTCGGATTCGCGGTGATGAAGTACGACTATCGCGATCTCTTTCGTTCGTCGGCGTCCGCTCTTCGTGAACACGAATGCGTGACTGGTCAGTGCGTTGCGGACCTTGATCGCGCATCGCGTAGCCACACTTCCCGCAGAACGCGTTGTCGGATGGAACTTCGGCTCCACATTGGGGACAATCCATAGGGCGCCTCTACCGTAACAGAAAACGCTTGGGATCGCTTAGCGGGGGATTCCCATGACGTCTGCCATGTCGTAGAGACCCGCTGGACGGCTGATGACCCAATGGGCGGCACGCACCGCCCCGCGCGCGAAGATCGAGCGATCGGTTGCCTGGTGTGTGAGCGCGAGTCGCTCGCCTTCACCGACGAGGTACAGCGTGTGCTCACCGACCACGTCGCCGCCTCGGAGCGCCATCACGCCGACCTCATCGGGGGGACGGGCGCCAATATGGCCGCTTCGACCGTGGGTGACCGCACGTTCGGCCGCGAGATTCTTCGCAGCGCTCACGACCTCGGCGAGCCGCACCGCGGTGCCACTCGGGGAATCGACCTTGTGACGGTGGTGCATTTCGACGATCTCGGCATCGAACCCGGCGCCCATCAGCTCCGTCGCGCGCGCCGCGAGGAAATACAAGGCGTTGACCCCCTGGCTGTAGTTCGGCGCAAACACGATTGGCAGCATCTCGGCGGCTCGCTCGAGGCCAGCGCGTGTCGACCTGTCCAACCCCGTCGTGCCGATGACCATTGGGATCTGCTGGCCGGCGCACATCGGAAGAAGCTTCTCGGTCGCGGTCGCGGTACTGAAATCGATGACCACCTCGACGTTGGCCAAGAACTCTTCGACGTCAGCGGTGATCCGCACGCCTCGCGGCTCGGCCCCTGCCAGCGCAGTGATGTCCTGGCCGATGAGCTGGCTCTGTGGGTGATCCATGGCGGCGACCAGCTCGGCCTTTGGGTCGGCCTCGATGACCGCGGTTAGGCTTTGGCCCATGCGTCCCGCAGCTCCATGTATCGCAACTTTGACCATGGTCGGGTCCTCGAAAGACGACATCGCAGATGCGACGTCGAGCGTCAATCGACCCGTTACGTCGACGAACGCCCGGCGCTGAGCTCGACCAACCGATCGATCAGGAAGCGGCTTTGCTCGAGTGCCTCGTCGGTGAAGTCTCCAAAGAACGTCCGCACCTCGGCAAAGACATCGTCAAAAGCCGCTTGGTCACCGGCCGCGAGAATGTCCGCGAGGGCCGCGGCCGCACTCTGGAACGCCGCGACGACCCGCTTCGAGTCCGGATTGAGCATCTCGATCGGTCCGTATAGCTCGGGCGACTGCGCGAAATGGCGCCCGGTCACGTAGGTCTCGAGCAGGTACGCCGGCGAGGTGAACCGAAGGGTGTCTTCGAGAGGAACGCCAAGACGACTCAGCGCGAGCCCGAGCACCTGAGTCTTGAAATGGTGAAGCACTTGGACAATCGCCATCATCGCGTCGTGCTCCTCGGGGGTCGTCTCGGTAATCACCAGACCACGCGCGCTGAACATCTGCCGCGCCCACTCGAGCCAGGCATCTCCGCGGCCCGGGCAGATCACGACACGCTGCCCTTGGTAGGTGTTGACCCCCGGGCCAAACATCGGATGAGTGCCGAGCACACTTGCCTCCGTGGCAGATAACATAGCGGCCATCGGGTCTACTTTGATCGAGGTGACATCCATCAAGAGCGCATCCTGGCGCACGTGGGGCCCGACTTGCTCGATCACGGCACGGGCCTCGCGAATTGGTACGCTGACGACCACGACATCTGCCGCTCGTGATGCGGCTACCGGCGTGAGCTCCGTGTCGAGATCCGCAATCAACACCTCATGACCGAGATCGGAGAACAAAGTGCTCAGCGACTGCCCCATTCCGCCTTCGCCACCGACGATTGCGATTCGCTGCGGCTCGACATCCGGTGGCACCTCGGCACGCAACGCAGCTTGTCGCTCTCGGCTCATCAACATCAATTGCCGCCAGACTGACTCGATGCTGTCAGGAGGCAGGCCGAGCTTCTTGGCGCGGGCGCACCGATCGTCGAGGACCCGGCGCTCACGTGCGAGATCGCGAATTCGTACGCGCTGCTCACGTTTCCGCACCGCGATATCCGCAACGATACCCATCCGACGCACGAGCAGCTCTAGCAGCTCGTGATCGACCGTGTCGAGGGCCGCCCGCAGGTCTTCGAGCGGGGTTTGGTCTGTATTGTCGTCGGTCATGGCTTGGTTTTACATCGAAGAGCGGCGTCCGCATAATGCGCGCCCGTGAAGCGACTGCAACTCCACCACTGGATACTCATCGCAATGGTTTTAGGCGCCACCTTGGGCCTTGGGCTCAACTGGGCGGGCGTGCACGACATGGTCGATACTGAAAACGTCGGCAAGGTGGCCGCCATCGGCAAAGGGATTGGCGACCTGTTCCTGCGGCTCTTACAGATGCTGGTGGTGCCGCTGATCGTCTCGTCGCTAATCACTGGCGTCACCGGCATGGGCGACCTCCGGACCTTGGGTTCGATCGGCGGCCGGGCGATCGCGTTCTATCTGACCACGAGCTTTGCCGCGATCGTGACGGGTATCGTCCTCGTCAACATCATCCGCCCAGGAACTGGTGCCGAGCTCGCGCTCCTCGAAGAGGGGGTCGCGGCTACGAAACCCCTGCTCGCCGAGGCGCCGGACGGAATCGGGCTCGTGCTTTGGCAGCAGCTCCAGGCGCTCATCCCGAAGAACCCATTCGCGGCAGCCGCCAGGGGGGACATGCTTCCGATCATCTCGTTTTCGCTCCTGCTTGGGGTGTTCATCGGGTTGAGCGAGCACTCGCACGAATCGAAAGATGCAAGCGTGGTTCGAAGATTCTTTTCAGGTCTGTTCGACGTGATGATGCAAATGACGCTCTTCGTGGTGAAGTTCGCACCCATCGGCGTCTTTGGCTTCACTCTTTTCGCGGCGGCCGGCAAGGGGCCCGCAGCGTTTCGGGTGCTCGGTTGGTACGTGTTGACGGTGTTCTTCGCGCTCGCGATTCATGCACTGGTCACGTTGCCCGCGATCTTGAGGGTGATGACAGGCCGCCAGCCGCTCGACTATGCGCGCAAGCTCACCACCGCCCTTGTGACCGCCTTCAGCACCGCGTCGAGCAACGGCACCCTACCGCTCACGATGCAAAACGTGGAGGACGCCGGCGTCAAACCCGAGGTGACCTCGTTCGTCCTTCCCCTCGGCGCCACGATCAACATGGATGGCACCGCCCTCTACGAAGCAGTGGCAGTGCTCTTCATCGCGCAGGTCTATGGCATCGACTTGAGCATGACCCAACAGATCATCGTCGCGCTGACGGCTCTCTTGGCGAGCATTGGGGCGGCCGGTATTCCACATGCCGGGATGGTGATGATGGTCGTCGTCTTGAATGCTGTCGGTCTGCCAACGAGCGCTGTCGCTTTGATCCTGGCGGTGGATCGCATCCTCGACATGTGCCGAACGACGGTGAACGTGTGGTCGGATTCGATCGCCGCGGCGGTCGTCGATCGATAGCCGCGACAGTGTCGGTGCCAGCGTCTGCGTGTGTGGAGGGAGCTAGGTGTCGCTGGTCATGATGAAGAGCGGCATGCCCCCAAAGGCTTTGTACTTCGGCCGAAGACGGTCGGTGTTGTAGTACTTTTCGACGTCGACCGCCTTCTTGGTTCCGACGATGGTCTCGATGGGAACGCTGTCGTAGTGGCCGTCGTGAATGGCGACCAGTCGGCCTGAAGTGCCCGCATCGATGAGATCGAGCGCTAGATTGCCAAATGCCATAGGGACGATCGAATCGAGGGCATCGGGCTCGCCGCAACGAACCAGGTAGCCGAGCCGCTGACTGAGGACGTTGACGCGACGGCCTTGGTTGAATTTGGGCGACAGCTCTTTGAGCGCATTGGCCACGCGGTCTCCGATGCCGCCGAGCTTGCGATGACCAAACTGGTCGGTCTCCTCCGATTCGAAGGACATCGCCTCGTCGCCTTTCATCTGAGCACCTTCCGATACCAATACGACGGAGTACCTGCTCGGGTTTCGGTCGCGGTCGTGGACGAGAAGGTCGGTGAGCGCCTCGATGTTGAACGTATGCTCTGGGATGACGCACCGATTTGCGGCGCCGGCCATCGTTGGGAGCAAAGCGGTGTAGCCCGCATAACGACCGAAGACCTCGATCACCAGAAACCGCTCGTGCGAGCCCGCGGTGGTCCGTAGCTTGTGAGTTAGCTCGATCGTGCGCGTCACGCACGTGCTGAACCCAATACAGTAGTCGGTACCGGGAACGTCGTTGTCCATCGTCTTCGGGATCGCGACTACGGGGACACCCTTCTCGTGCAGGTGCGCGCCATAGCTGAGGGTGTCGTCGCCGCCGATGGGGATCAGATAGTCGATGCCGAGGAAGTCGAGGTTGGCCAGAACTTCCGGTGTGACGTCATTGATGTCTTCTTTGTATTTATCCTGCAGATGGCGAGGCAGGAGCGCTTTCGGCAAGTGACTCGGTCGAGTTCTCGAGGTGTGCAAGAACGTACCGCCCGTGCGTCCGGCTCTGTTGACGCGTTCTTCGGTCAGGAGCTGCACATTGTCATTGTTGTCCGCGTTCCTGTCTGGGACGAGATCCACGAGGCCGCCCCAGCCACGGCGAATCCCTAGGACGCGGTGCCCCTCACGCAATGCACGAAACGTCACAGCCCGGATCGCCGGATTAAGGCCGGGAACATCGCCTCCGCCCGTCAGAATGCCGATCGTCGATCTCATGCAGCAAATCCTACCAGCTGGTGTAGGCTAATAGTAGCTTTGCTTCAGGGTCTTGCCGTACCTCACCCCGCATCCGGTCCTAGTGACAGCGTCAGTGGCAGTGCCTGTGCCAGTGCCAGTGCCAGTGCCAGCGCCTGTGCCAGTGAGTGTCGGAACTACTCGCTGGCTTCTTCGGCAGGCGCTTCTTCGGCGGCGGCCTCACCTGCGGCATCCGCCGAGGCCTCAGCGGCTTGTGCTTCGGACACCGGTTCGGGCTCCTTCTCCTTCGGAGCAGGTGCCTTGATCAGCTGCTCGGCGAGAAGGATTCTCACCTTTTCGTCACCGCTGATCCAGTTGCGCTTGGCATCTCGAACGCCGTAACGGCCCGACCGCTTCTTGATGATCTCGTACTCTTCGGTCTTCTTGACGATCTCCATGGGCCCTCGCCTACCCCAAACTCGCAGCGAAGACAAACCTACGAGCGGGGCGGGGTGTTCAGCCACGCATAGGCTTTGCGCAACACAGCCTCGCCATCGTGCTCGACGCACTTGCCATGAGCGAGCAGAATCCGCTCTGGCTTCCACGCGATCATCCGGCCAATCTGCTCGGAGCGTGTCGTCGAGGGTGGGCACCTGATGCGTAAGGAGTGCCGCAGGATGCACTCACCCCTTGCGTGTCGTCAAACCCTGCCCTAATCATCGCCCGTGCACCCGGAAGAAGGATCTTAGGATGACAAGATTGGTTGTGACGCTCGCCGCGGTGATGTGGGTTGCCTCATGCAGCGGTGACGGTGACGGCAGCACGCCCGTCGACGCGCCAGATGCGTTGGGCTCGTACGCGGTGGGTCATCAGACGTTTTCCGTGTTTGACGCGGAGCGGGAGGACCGCGAGCTGGCGGTCGACGTCTGGTATCCGGTCGACAAGACCGATGCGGCGACAGAGCCCCGCACGGAATACACTCTTCAATCGTTCTTCACACTCGCCTCGGAAGTGGCGGTCGATGACCTTCCGGTGTCGTCCGAAAGACCTCTCGCCTTCTTGGTGTTCTCCCACGGTTTTGGTGGGATCAACACGCAGTCGACACAGCTCATGGAGGCCTTGGCGAGCCACGGCTTCATCGTCGCATCGCCCGAGCACACCGGAAATACGGCACTCGATAGGAGCGACGAAAACCCTGCCGAGAAACGCGTGCCCGATGTCTCGCTCGTGATCGACCGGATGTTCGAGCTCTCCAACACGCCGGGTGATGCGTTCGAAGGCCGCATCGACGAATCGAAAGTCGGCGTACTCGGGCACTCGTTCGGCGGAGCCACCGCGATGGGCATGGTCGCCGGCTGGGCTGGGGCCGACGCGGACCCGCGAGTCAAGGCCATCGGCGTCATCGCTGGCGGGGTGGGGAGCGACAACTTTAGTGAAGAGGTCCTCGCGACCGTGACCGAGCCGACGATCCTCTTGGTTGGCACTTTGGATCCCTTACTCGAGAACCACAACTACGTGTTCGATCGCATGCCGAAGGCCGAGGGCCTGTTCAAGGTCGAGGTGACCGGCGCAAACCATACCCACTTTGCGAACGTCTGCGCGATCGGAGATCTGCTCCTCGACGAGCTCGGCCTAACCCAAGACCAGTGGCCCGACATCGGCGCGGAAGCACTGATTCAACCTTACGACGACACCTGCACCGATGACGTGTTCCCGATTGCCGAGGCGACCAGGCTCCAGAACCTCTACATGGTGGCCCACTTCAAGCGCTTCCTCCTCGGCCAAACCGGCTACGATCGGTTCCTGACGGCGGCCTACGCAAACGCCAACGAACCGGCGGTCAGCTTCGTGGCGAAGTAGCTTTAGCCCCCGAATTTGGCAGCTCAACAGTGGTTCGCTGCGAATCTTGGCGCCGAGAGGATGGTTTGCAGTGCCGGAGTGGCTTGTCCGGCTACCTCCCGCGAACTAGGTTGCCTCCCGATGCGCTTTGAGAATGTATCGATCTGCAGCGTGGCCCACGTCGATGCTCGCGATCGCGTAACCTCGACGGAGCTCGAGGCCACGCTAGCCGAGCCAATGCAGCGGCTGGGCATTCCGCGCGGGATCCTCCGAGGACTTACCGGGATCGTGGCGCGTCGGATGTGGGAAGCCTCGTTTCAACCTTCCGAGGCAGCCACCGCCGCGGCGGAAGTTGCCATCGAACGAGCCGGCGTCGACCGCGGCCGCCTCGGAATTTTGATCAACACATCTGTGTGTCGCGATTACATCGAACCCTCGACCGCAGCCCTCGTGCACCGAAACCTCGGTCTGGGCTCGGACTGCGTCAATTTCGACCTCGGAAACGCCTGCTTGGGTTTTCTCAGTGGCATGGAGATCGTTGGCAACATGATCGAACGGCGTCAGATCGACTACGGGATCGTGGTCGACGGCGAGAACAGTCGCTACGTCGTGAGCAAGACCCTTGAGCGACTGCGCCAGCCCGACGTCGACGAGGCATTCTTCCGCGCGAACTTTGCGACGCTGACCCTCGGATCCGGCAGCGCGGCGATGCTGCTCGGTAGGAGCGACCTCGTACCCTACGGACACAGATTTGTCGGTTCGGTGACCGTGGCAGCGACGGAGCACAACCACCTTTGCCACGGTCAGGTTGACCAGATGCAGACGAAAACCCGGGAGCTTCTCGTCGAAGGCATCAAGCTCGCAAAACGGACGTGGGACGCCGCGAAGGTCGAGCTCGGCTGGAGCCCCGGTTGCCTCGATGAATACGTCTTGCATCAAGTCAGCAAGGCTCACACCGAAAAGCTCGCGGCTGCGCTCGAGCTCGAGCCCGAGAGGATCCTGACGACTTACGAAGAGCTAGGGAACGTGGGACCTGCCGCGGTGCCGATCGTCTTGTCGAAGGCCGTCGAGGCCGGTCGCGTTCAGTCGGGCAGCCGCGTGGGACTGCTGGGCATCGGCTCGGGTCTCAACTGCAGCATGGCCGAAGTCGTTTGGTAGCCGCACAGATGGAAGTTTCGGAGGAGCTCTACCCGTTTGAACCTAACTGGCTGCAGCTCCCGGGCGGTGCGCGCATGCACTACGTCGATGAAGGCGGTTGCGATGCCCCGCCGGTGCTCATGCTGCACGGTAACCCTACGTGGTCGTTCTACTGGCGGCGGCTGATCGAGGCGCTGGCGCCGACTCATCGGGTGATCGCGCCCGACCACGTCGGATGCGGAAAATCCGACAAACCCAATGACGACGAGTACAGCTATCGACTCCGGCAACGGATCGACGACATCGAGACCTTAGTCGACCATCTAGGGCTCGAGAACATCACGCTCGTTCTGCACGATTGGGGAGGCATGATCGGCATGGGCTGGGCGCATCGCCACCCGCGGCTCGTTTCGCGGCTCGTACTCCTCAACACCGCTGCGTTCCCAATGCCATCTTCCAAGAGGCTTCCAGCTGCACTCCGGCTAGCGCGAGACACGGCAGTGGGCGCCGTGCTGGTTCGTGGACTCAACGCGTTCGCACGAGGCGCAACGCGACTCGCTGTGACTCGACGCAAGCTGCCAAAGGAGGTGCGCGATGCTCTGTGCGCACCATACGATAGCTGGGACAACCGTCGTGCCGTGCTGAGATTCGTCCAAGACATCCCGCTCTCCGACGCCGACCCGAGCTTCTCGATCGTCCGTGACGTCGGTGAGCATCTTTCGCAGTTTAACGATCGCCCAACGCTGATCTGTTGGGGCGATCGCGACTTCGTGTTCGACGACCATTTCCTCCGTCGGTGGCAAGAGGTTCTCTCGAATGCGACGGTGCATCGCTTCGCTGACTGCAGCCACTACCTCCTCGAAGACGCGCCAGACGAGATCGAGGTGCTCGTCCGCGAGTTCCTCGGAACGCAGACATGACCACTGCGACCGAAACCGTTGCAGACGTACTCCCGACAATGGCCACGTCGCAGCCGAACGTGACCGCCATGTACGTGCCTACCAAACGGCGCAACGCGGATGGACAGCTCGTGTACACGTGCATTTCGTATCAAGAGCTCGATCGACGCAGCGATCAAATTGCCGCGGGCCTGCACGCGGTGGGCATCGAGCGCGGCCACCGCGCGGCACTCATGGTGCGACCGAGCGCTGAGCTCTTCGCACTGACGTTTGGGATGTTCAAGGCAGGAGTGGTGCCAGTGATGATCGATCCCGGTCTCGGGATTCGGGGCCTCGGTCGGTGTATCGCCCGCGCGAAGCCAAGCGCCTTCATAGGGATCCCGGTGGCCCACGCCGCACGTCTTACCCTCGGCTGGGGCCGGTCGACGATTCGACACACGGTGAATGTTGGAGGTTGGGGGCTCGCCAAACACACGCTCCAGCAGGTCGAAAGGATTGGCGCGAAGCGGGTCGCCGAAGGTCATCGACCAATGCCGACGCGCGGAAACGAAGTGGCCGCCGTGCTCTTCACCTCTGGAAGCACCGGACCGCCGAAAGGGGTCGTCTACCGTCACCGCAACTTCCTCGCGCAGGTAGAAGCGATTCGAAAGCTCTTCTCGATCGAGCCCGGGGAGATCGATCTGCCGACCTTTCCGATGTTTGCCCTGTTTGATCCTGCGCTTGGTATGACGACGGTGCTTCCCGACATGGATCCGACGCGGCCCGCAGACGTGGACCCGAGGAACGTGATCGAGCCGATCGAGCGTTTCGGTATCACGACGATGTTCGGCTCGCCGGCTCTTCTCAATACGGTCGGTCGGTTTGGCGAGCAACACCGAACGAAGTTGCCCACGCTTCGGCGGGTCATCGCGGCGGGCGCTCCAATGCCAGGTCAAACGCTCGCTCGCTGGCATCAAATGCTGCCGGCAGAGGGTGACGTGTTCCCGCCCTACGGGGCGACCGAATCGTTGCCGGTCGCGTGTCTAGCAGGCCGGGATATCTTGGGGAGCACGTGGCATGACACGGAGCAGGGCGCGGGCGTCTGCGTTGGCGCGCCAGTCCCCGACATCGAAATCAAGGTCATTCAGATCACTGATGAACCGATCGCGAGCTTTTCCGATGGCCTGGAGCTTCTCGACGGCGAGGTGGGCGAGATTGCCGTGCGTGGACCGATGGTCACCGAGGAATATCTCGGCGACGAGCGCAGCACGGCGCTCGCCAAGATACGCGATGGCGATACCATTTGGCACCGCATGGGAGACCTCGGTTGGCGCGACGCGTCGGGCCGGCTTTGGTTCTGTGGCAGAAAGAGCCACAGGGTGACGCTCGAGGACGAAACGATGTTCACCGTACCGTGTGAAAAGGTATTTGACACGCACCCTGCCGTCTATCGATCGGCATTGGTCGCACCGTCGATCGGAGGCGTGCGTCGGCCCACTCTGTGCGTCGAGCTCGAGCCAGGTTCGGGCGACTGGGGAAAGATCGAACGCGAGCTGCGCGAAATCGCACGCACCCATCCGAAGCTCACCCGGATCGACACGTTCGTGCAGCATCCCGGGTTCCCCGTAGACATCCGGCACAATGCGAAGATCGGTCGCGAGAAGCTGATGCACTGGGTCGAATCGAAAGCTGGCCGATGACGCTACTCGTAACCGGAGGCGGCGGCTTCGTCGGTCGCGGGATCGTACGAGCGCTCGTCGAGCGCGGCGAGCGGGTTCGCGTCTTCTGTCGAGGCGACTACCCGGATCTTCGCGACTTGGGCGTCGAGCTCCATCGCGGTGACTTGGCGGACGGGAATGCGGTCGCGACGGCGGTGGCAGGATGCGACGGCGTTTTCCACGTCGCGGCTCGCTTCGACCTTTGGGGCAGATACGAGGACTTCTTTCAAACGAACGTGCAAGGGACTCGTCACGTGATTTGGGCGTGTCGCACGCACGAAGTCCGCAAGCTCGTCTACACCAGCACCCCGAGCGTCGTGCACGGCGGCGACTCGGTCGATGGCGTCAACGAGTCCGCGCCCTACCCCGAACGATTTGAAGCGCACTATCCGGCGACTAAGGCAATGGCCGAACGCGAGATTTTGGCGACGAACGACGAAGCACTGTCAACGGTCGCGATTCGACCGCACCTGGTTTGGGGCCCGGGCGACACATCCGTGCTTCCTCGCCTCGTTGCGCGCGCGAAGTCTGGAAGGCTCAGGATGGTTGGGCAGCCACAACCGTTGGATACTACCTACATCGACAACGCGGTCTCGGCTCACCTCCTGGCCTACGACCGTCTATCGCCAGGCTCTCCGGTCGCCGGCAGGGCATACTTCATCACGCAAGACGAGCCGCTGCCCGGCCCTCAGTTCATCAACGACATGCTGGATGCCGTCGGGCTCCCGCCGGTGACCCGCTCCGTTTCCGCGACCTTTGCGCGTAGCGCAGCGGCAACAGTGGAAAGCCTCTGGAAGCTCTTGCGGCTCTATTCCGAGCCACCCATCACACGATATCTCGTGAGCCAACTCTCGACCGCGCACTGGTACGACATCTCGGCGGCGCGACGCGACCTCGGCTACCAGCCGAATGTCAGTTACGCCGAAGGCATGAAGCGTCTCAAGGCGTGGGCCGAGCGGACCATGAAATGAGCTCGCGGCCTCGCTACTGAGCGAGCAGCGCCGGAATGTCGAAGTGGTCTGCGAGAGCGTGCACGATGCTTCGAGGCTCCACCACCTCGATGAATGGCAGGCGCACTTGCGGCACGTTTGGATATCGTCTCGAGAAAGCCCCAGTGGTGCGCTCTGCAGCCCGCTGGCGGGTCAATTCTTCTTCATCGAGCGCGGCGAGCACTTCACGGATCGCGGTCGTTGTTTCGTCGGAGCTCTCGAGGGCCTCGATCCAGTCACGCTTCGGGACGAACGCCGAATTGATGATGAGAGCCCGCGGCGCGAGCTCGAGCGCGCTCAGCTTTCGGAACAGGTAATCGACGTCATCTCTCGCCGCTGCGGTGAGCGAGGCGACGAGAAAGTAACGTGTATCCGGGTGCAGCAGTAGCTCGCTCGTGTGCTCGTTGAGCATGATGAAGCGCTCGCGAACACGGGCCATTTCGGAGAACAGACCGGCCACGTCTCGCGCCACCGGGCCGAGTGCTCGCACCAACAGTCCCTCGACCCGCCCCATCCTGTCGTCCTGTGACGCAATGTTCGTACGTTTCCCGATCGCCGCCATCCACCCGACCGCGCGACCACCCAGAAGCTTCGCCAAACGCTTTGGATAGCCGATGAAATCGACGGCATTTCGAGACGGCGCAGTATCGATGACGACCACGTCGATGTCATAATCGACAACCGCTCGCCACGTGAGACTCATCGCGACTATTTCATGGATGCCGGGAACCGCGGCTTCGAGGGCGAGATACAATCGGTTCTTCAGAAGCCTTTCGATCGACCCGGGCTCCTCTTCGAAGAGAATCTCGATGAACGTCCGCAACGCGTTATGTGGATCGGGCATGAGCGCAAAGAGCTGTCCTCGCCCGGCATCGAGCGAAATCTCACGGGCCTTCGTCCCGAGCTCGACGCCCATAGCGTCTGCCAGGCGGCGGGCCGGATCAATACTCACGATTAGCGCACGGGATCCGCTCTTCGCCAGGGCGAGCGCAAGCGCAGCGGAAGTCGTTGTCTTGCCAACGCCGCCTCCTCCAGAGCACACAATGACTCTTGGGCGGCTCATGCGGCTCCCGCGGCACGCAACCAGTCGGCGACCGTCGCGGCTGTGGGGTCTTTGGCCGCCATCGGCAGCAGCGTGAGCCCCTTTTCGACGCCCTTGCCCTCGCCGTGGCGGTGCACGGTCTCATTGAGCGCGTTGATGACCTGTTCCCGAACTGTGGTTCGTACCGAGAGTAGCTCAGCGAGCTTCGCGGCCGCCTCACCGACGCGGTCAGGTGTCTTGGAGAGAGCGGCCGCGTCGGCGAGGGCAGCGGCCGACGGCGCCTGAGGAACGCGGTTTACCACGAGTCGATCGACCAAGAGGCCCACTTCCTTTTCGACCGTATCGCACAGCGCCAAAGTCTCGAAGAGCACAAGGCGCTCGGGAAGTGTCACGACGACGACGGAAGCGCGGCCCGGTGACACCAGCTCGTCCTCGATCCTCGCGCAAACATCGTGGACGGGCCCTTTGCCCGTCAGCTCCCGCCCCTGCCGCGCGACTTTGAGCCAAGCCACGCTATGTCCTGTGGCGGGCATGTCGAAAACGACCCGCTTGCCGGGATGTTCTGCGACGACCTGTCGTGCGAGCTCGAGGACGCCAAGCTCCCGAATTGCGGGTGCAGCGCGGATCAGCGGCCGCATCGCGAAGTTGTCGAGGGCCAACTTGGCAAGCCTCGCTGACCCGAACACTGGTGTCGCAGCCTTCACCACCGCCCGACTCGGATCGAGTGTGATGTGCTCGAGGCCGCTCGGCCGATTCCGAAGCACGCGGCGTCCGCCTGCGGCGTCCCCAAACTCCACATACACGGACTCGCCATCGGCTTCCGCTGCAGCCAAAGCAAGTCCCGCGGCGACGGTCGTCTTGCCAACCCCACCCTTGCCCGTGACGAATACTGCGGGAGCGAGTTGGACATGTGCCCCCGAGGTTCCTTCATTAGTCGGCAAGGCCCGCCGCCATCCCCTCCAGCACCTCGCAAAGCATGAGCACATAGGCTTCGCGGATGAAGCGCACGTAATGGGGCGCGGCATGCCCGCCCGCCCGCGCTAGCTCTTCGATGCCGGCGACCGTGTTGCGCCACGTGCGGGCGATGTCTTCGAAAGTCCACTCGCCTGAGATCACAGGCGTCAACCGCCCGTCATTGGTATCGGTTTCGACGTCGATATAGTCGTCGAGCATCTGCACGAACAGGGACACCTCGTACATCCAGGGCCGCGCCCTTTCACCGGCATAGCGGTGGACAGGAAAAAGGAGCCCATCGATGGTGCCTTCGATTCCCGCGAGCCGATGGCCTACCCCGGTGGGATCAGCCACGCCGGTCATCCCTGCCACTTCGGAGTCGACCCAGTCTTTGAGCTTGCGGACCGCTTGATCGAAATGCTCCCGCTCGAGCGGCCCCAAATCGCGTTCCATCTCTACTTGAAGGGCGCGCGTGAGCTCGAGTTGGGGAGTATCGGGCTCCCAGTCGCCATCGAGCAGTGCATGGAGCTTGCGACCGCGCTCTTCGGGTGAGTCATCCATGCAGTGGTCGAACGCGTGATCGATCATGGCGATGAAGGCTGCAATGAGAATGATCCGCCGGTGTTGATCTGCCAGCGCAACGCGCCCGAGTACGTTCAAAGCTAGACGCGACGCGAACCCCAGCACGACGTCGGGAAGGGCGAAGCGGTTTCCAAGATGCGTGATCAAAGCAACGGAAAACGGCCTGTGCGGCGCGCAAAAGAGGACCGTATAGGGCGCAGACGCGTAGAGATCACACGCGGCCAGGCGCATCTTGACGGCGAATGGATCGCTGAGCATGCCCGGCCAGTGCCGGCGAATCAGAGGCATCACGAAGAGGTCGTAGTGACGCGAAGTGATGTCTCGGATGCCCATCGTCAGCTGCTTCACGGCAGGGTCTGCATGCCCCATGAGCGCCCGAAGTTTCTGCACTCGCTGCGCTCTCGAAAGCGCCAGAGCTTCGACGACTACCGTGGTTTGCTGTGGGTTTGCGGAATTGCACATGGGCAGATGCCAGCCTAACAGGGTCCAGAGCCATTGCCGAGGGTCTGTTCCGGCCCGCTCATGCGTGAATCCGCTCGAACGCGTCTCGGACGTCGAGCTCCAGATCGAGTGTCTCGAGTACGTCGTAGAGGCACACTAAGTAAGTACCTAGCGCGACGAAGTTCCGGTGCAAAGAGATGCCCCGATCTCGGCACCGCAGAAACATTTCATGGAAGCTCGACTGAAACACGGTCATCTCGAATCGAACGCTGCGCTGGTCGCCGTCGCCGAGATGACTCACGAGCAGATCGCCTGCCTCTTCGAGACTCAGCGCCGCCAAACCGCGTTCGAATCTTGGGTCGTCACCGAGGTAGAACCCCGCGTAGAGATCCCGCAGTCCGCCCAGAAACTCGGGCTGCCACTCGAGATAGATCGACCGCGGCCGCCACAGGACGCCCCCCTCCGCGGCCGCGAAGGACTCGGCGCGAAGATCGAGGATCGCGCGGTTGCTCGCGAAAATCTGGCCGAAATAGAGCTCGAGGATTCGCTGGCCGACACTACGTCGCGCGTCCTCCTCGAGCTCTGCCAGGCACTGCTCGCCGTCGCCCTTGGAGCCCGCCCCGAGCTGAATGACGCCCTCCTGATCTGAGAGCCAGTCCTCGACTTGTTTTCGCGCTTGCGCCGACCGCGCTGAATCGAGACTGTTAGCGATGAACTCCTTGCCCTGTGCGAAGATGGACCGAAGCGGCATCACCTCGTAGAGGGCCGGGGACATGTAATCGACGAACTGTGCCCAAGTCGTCCCGCGCGCGGCGCGGCGAACCAGGCTCTGTGCGCGCCCCGCCATCGGCCTAGTCTAGAGACGCACCCTCGATTTGCCAAGGCCAGGCTTTGGACGAGTCTCGAATCAGCTTACACGCCGTAGGCCCTGTACGCCGCTGGGCAATCTGTGACAGACTCGCCCACACTATGCCCGTACTGGACATCCACGCGCACTTCGAGCCGCGCATGTTCGAGGTCGAACCGATGCGGGCACAAATGATGTCGCACGGTGTCGACAAGGTCGCGCTGATCCCGACCATGAATGACCCGCTGCCCGAAACGCCCGCCGGGCTTCTCGGGTTCGTTCGCGCACTTATGTGCTCTCCGGCCCATAGCTTGGCAAACGTGCTGCAGCGTGCGTTCATGAAAGACGGCAATCTCAAGCTGCAAGGCAAGATCTACGAGATCTACAGCGAGCCCGACAACTCTCAGGTGGCCGTCGTGCTGCGTGCGCACCCGAAGCTGTTCGTCGGCTGGATTTTTCTGAATCCTCGCGTCACGGCCGACCAGCTCCAGGAGCTCGAACGCTGGCGAATGGAGCCGGGTTATATCGGCGTGAAGCTCCACCCGCATTGGCATGGTTGGGAGATCCAAGAAGGCGAGGCGATCTTTAGGCGGTGCGAGGAGCTCGGTCTGCCGATCTTGATCCATCTCGGTTTTGGCAGGCGTGGCGAGTGGCAATGGGTCGCCGAGAAGTTTCCGAAGCTTCGCATGATCTTCGCGCACGCGGGCATGCCGCACTTTCAGCGGGCGTGGAAAAAGATGCGCGACTACCCGAACCTCTCGCTCGACCTGTCGAGCCCCTATCTAGATGAAGCGCTCGCAAGGCGGGCGGTGGCGGCCGTGGGACCGGAACGCGCTCTCTACGGCACCGATGCACCCTACGGATTTCACGCCGAGCACGACCCTAACGTTTACGACTACAGCCATATCAAGGGTTGGGTCGAGCGTCTCCCCATCAGCTCGGGAGAAATCGATCGTGTGCTGGGCGCGAATGCTGGCGAGCTCTTGGAGCTCTGACGCTCAGCGGCGCAAACTCACGCTTCTTCGGGCTGCGGCAACTCCTTCGATCACCATCCACAGCAAGAGCACCAACATCAGCGATGCGAGGGCGACCAACGGCACGTTGCCTTGTGCGATGAAGTCTTGGAGGTTGGTCAGGAGCGCCAGGCCTGCGACCGACATCACGAGCACCATCGGGATCACCAAGGGCCAGACGTTTCTCTTCTTGGCGAAGAAGTAGAGAGACAGTGTCATCAACGTGAGCGCGGCAAGAAGCTGATTGCTTGCGCCAAAGATCGGCCACAGGACCCAGCCGACTGCCTTCGCCTGACCTGTTGCAGGGTCGGGCGTCTCCGCCAAGGCGAGGTACATCGCAGGCACGATTGCACCCAAGGTCGCGATGTAGGGGTTCGTGAGCGACTTGATTCGCATAGCGGTGCCGAGCTCGGCGAGAATGAAGCGCTGAATGCGCACGGCTGTGTCCAAAGACGTGGCCGCAAACGCGATGACCAACACTGCCATCAGTGTTCGTGATAGCTCCGCCGACAAGCCGACCGCCTCGAGGAACGCGCCGCCGCCGAGCACGAAGGCGGCGGCTTTGTTGCCACCGGCGTGCTCCCAGCTGTCGTAATAGACCGCCCAGCTCAGGTTCTCGACCACGCCTTGGCCTGGAAGGGCACAGGCTCCCACCAACCCGATGCCCGCAACAGCGGCGAGTGTCGAGGCCAGCGCCAACGAGCCTTCGCCGAGCATGCCGCCGTATCCGATCATGCGCGTGTCCGAAAGACGATCGACCTGCTTGGATGTCGTCCCCGAGGCGACCAGCCCATGAAAGCCGCTGATCGCGCCGCAGGCGATCGTCACGAAGAGAATCGGAAAGATCGGCGGTGCCCCTTCCTCAGCGGTTCGAAAAATCGGGGCATCGAAATTGGGATGCGCGATCAAAACGCCCAAGAACAGGAGCCCGAGGCCGACCAATAGCTGATGGCTGTTGATGTAGTCCCGCGGCTGAAGAAGAAGCCACACCGGCAGCAAGCTCGCGATCGCGGAATATACCAACAGGAAGAAGATCCAGGCCGTCGTGACCCCGTGCTCGTCGAATCCCATCGCCACGAAATCCACGGGCACTTTCGTCCCTACCCACACGAAGAAGTAGAGCACGGCTAGGGCGATGAGGGACGGGACGAGCAGCTTCACCTTCCGTTTGTAGACCAACCACCCGATGACGATCGCGACGATGATTTGCACGTTGATCGGGATGACGCTCGTGGGCTGGCTGACGAAGAGACCGGCGATCGCCATCGCGAAAACCGCCAGAACGAGCCAGATCAACACCAACACGAAGCACATGAACAAGATGCGAGTGCGTCGGCTCACCGTATTGGCCGCAATGTCGGCGATCGAGCGCCCCTTCTCATGCACGCTCGCCACCAACGCGCCGAAGTCGTGAGCCGCGCCCATGAAGATCGTCCCAAGGACCACCCAGGCGAGCGCCGGTCCCCAACCCCAATACGCGGCAACGCAAGGACCGATGATCGGCGCGGCACCCGCAATCGACGTGAAGTGGTGGCCGAACAAGACCGCGCGTTGCGTTGGGACGTAGTCCATGCCGTCTTCGAGCTCGTGCGCCGGCGTGACGAAGTCCTGGCGATCGTCATAGATGCGGTCACCCAGGAATCGTGCGTAGAAGCGGTACGCGAGGGCGAACGCAGCGAGGATCAGAGCTGCGGCGACGGCTGCCATGTCCGGCGTTGGTGGGCTTTTTCGGGTTTCGGGTCAAGCACAAAGCCGCTTTCCTTTGGTCCGAAAAACGCTAAGGTCCCGGGCATGAGCGGGACCTTCCGACCCCACGGTGTGTGGACTGCGTTGGTGACTCCGTTTTCGACGGATCGTCAGGTGGATCACGAAGCCTTGCGCCGTTTGATCGAGTTTCAGCTCGGCGAGGGCGTCGACGGTATCGTTCCATGCGGAACCACTGGGGAGTCGCCGACCCTATCCTGGCAGGAGCACGACGCGGTCATCGATGCCGCAGTACGAGTCGTCGAAGGCCGCGCTGGCGTGCTTGCGGGGACGGGGAGCAACAATACAAAGGAGGCGATTCGCGGGACGGCGCACGCCAAGGACGCGGGGGCGACTGCGGCACTCCTGGTCGACTGCTACTACAACGGGCCGTCTAGCCTCGAGCTTCGCACGGATTACTACGAGCGCATCCTCGACGAAGTCCCGGACATCCCCATCGTTCCGTACATCATTCCCGGCCGAACCGGGTGCGAGCTTTCGGCCGCGGACCTCGCCGTGCTGCACCTCAACCGCCCGCAACGTGTGCCCGCCGTCAAGGAGGCCACCGGGAACGTCGATCGAATGCGCCTCGATCGTAAGCTCGCAGGGCCGGCATTGGGTATTCTGTCAGGCGACGACGACATGACCCTCACGATGATGCGCGACCCGGAGATTCGGGCATCTGGAGTCGTCAGCGTGATGTCGAACCTCGTGCCGGGTGCGTTGAGCTCGCTGGTGCGCGCACAAGAAGCCGACGACCTCGAGGAGGCTGATCGACTTGCGGCTGCACTTTCTCCGATCCTCGCTATCGTAAGCTGCCGAGTGACCAGCGTGCGCGCCCTCCCCAATGGCCAAAGCGTCGAAGTGACCGACAAGTTTCGTAACCCCGTTCCATTGAAGACGATGATGGCGGGGCTCGGCATGATCACTTTCGCAAGCCGCGCGCCGCTCGGCCGCATGAGCGCCACGGCCGTCGCGCAGTGTCGGGATGCTCTTCGAGACGTGCATTCAGCTGACCCAGCGATCCTGGGGCCGATCGAAGAGCCCTTCGACGTACGAATCGGTCAACGCCTTGGAGACGACGCGGTATGGTCGGCACTCGCCCGTTGAGGGGACCGTGTACCGCACGCTGATTCGCCCGCTCCTCTACCTGCTGCCAGCCGAGGCCGCACATCACTTCACGTTTGCTTGCCTGCGATGGTTTGCTGCGATTCCGGGGGTCATCTCTTGGCTGCGACGATGCTTCTTGGTGAGCACCGAGCGCACCCGAGTTCATGCGCTCGGCCTCGAGCTACCGAATCCAATCGGGCTTGCAGCGGGCTTCGACAAAGACGCACTCGGGTACGAGGCGCTTGGTGCGCTTGGGTTCGGTTTCGTCGAGGTTGGAACGCTGACGGGGCAACCTCAACCGGGCAATCCGAAGCCGAGGTTGTTTCGACTCCCCCGTGACCGCGCGCTCATCAATCGCATGGGGTTCAACAACCGCGGCTCCTCCGACGCCGTCAAACGGCTTCGCCGACCCCATCAGACCATCGTCGGGGTAAACATAGGCAAAACCAAGGTCGTGCCGGAATCCGATTCAATTGCCGATTACGTCTCGAGCGCCAGACGAGTTGGTGCCTATGCAGACTACGTCGTCGTCAACGTCAGCTCACCGAACACGCCGGGGCTGCGCGAGCTACAGGCAATCGAAAAGCTCGGCCCGCTGCTGATGGCAGTTCGGGAGGCTCTTCGTGAAGTGTCCCCGACACGTCGGGTGCCCCTGCTCGTGAAGATCGCCCCTGACCTAGTGGATGAAGACATCGATGCGGTGGCAGACCTCGCGATCGAGCTCGGGCTCGACGGGGTGATCGCGACCAATACCACCATCGGGCGTGACGGGCTCGACAGCGACCGAACCCGAGTCGAGAGATGCGGCGCTGGCGGCCTCAGCGGTCCACCGCTCGAGCGTCGCTCTCTCGAAGTGTTGAAACGATTGCGTCAGAGGGCCGGTGATCGATTGGTGCTGATCTCGGTCGGTGGGATCGAAAATTCCGAGCAGGCTTGGGCGAGAATCCGAGCAGGCGCGACCCTGGTGCAAGTCTACACCGCGTTCGTCTACGAAGGCCCGTTGTTGCCAAAGCGGTTGGCTACAGGACTCGGCGAGCTCGCCAACGCAGCGGGATTTGCGCGCGTGCAAGACGCGATTGGGGTCGAGACCTGACGAGCCCGCACGCGACGGCGCCGCCTTCTCCTTTACCTTCCGACTCCGATGATCGACACTGCGTCGCGAGGAGGCGTGGCATGGGGATTGTGTCTTGGGTGATCTTCGGGCTCGTTGCGGGGGCTCTCGCGAAAGTGTTCATGCCAGGCGACGACGCCGGCGGACTGCTGAAAACGACAGCCCTCGGCATCGTCGGAGCGCTGGCGGGCGGCTTCGTAGGAACCGCTCTCGGTTTCGGCAAGGTGACGGGGTTCAACGTGCGCAGCTTCGTCATCGCAATCGCCGGCGCCCTCGTGGTCCTCTGGGCCTATCGGCTGGTGAGAAAGGGCTGACAGAGGGGCGTCCATGAAAACTCAAAAGCTGAGCAGTGGAACGACGATGCCCGCCTTGGGGCTCGGCACCTGGAAATCGGAGCCGGAAGCGGTTTACGGCGCCGTCCGAACGGCGATCGACGTCGGCTATCGGCACATCGATTGCGCAGCGATCTATCAAAACGAAGAAGAGATCGGACGCGCGCTCACCGACGCCTTCGCGGCTGGCGATGTCAAACGGGAAGAGATGTGGGTCACCAGCAAGCTCTGGAACGATTCTCACGCGCCCGAGCACGTGCAGCGCGCGCTCAAGAGAAGCCTGAAAAGACTCCAACTCGATTATCTCGACCTGTATCTCATCCATTGGCCTGTGGCCCTCAGGCATGGGGTCGACCTCCCGCGCGGGCCCGAAGACTTTCTTTCGTTATCGACGATTCCCCTGGCTTCGACTTGGGCGGCCATGCTGGAAGTCGATGAGCAAGGCCTCGTGCGGGAAGTCGGCGTGTCGAACTTCAGCAAGCGCAAGATCGAACAAGTGCGTGATGCGACAGGTCGCACGCCGGCGGTCAACCAAATCGAGCTTCATCCCTACCTTCAGCAAGACGAGCTTTTGGAGGCGTGCAAGGACATGAGCGTTGCGGTCACGGCTTATTCACCGCTCGGGTCTCCGGACTCGGCCGCGATGCTCGGCCGAGAGGACCGCATCTTGCTCACGAAGCACCCGACCATCGTCGAGATCGCCGAGACGCATGAAGCCACAACGGGCCAGGTTCTGATCGCCTGGGCGCTAGCTCGTGGCACGAGCGTCATCCCGAAGTCGATCAACCCCGAGCGGATCGCCGAGAACTGGGGAGCGCGGGACCTGGCGCTGACGCCTAGAGACATGAGTGCAATCGCCTCGCTCGATAACCACCAACGTATGGTCGACGGCGGCTTTTGGTTCGTCGGAGAGACTTACTCGCCACGGACCCTCTGGGATGAGTAGCAGATGGACTACGCCGAACGCTAGCCACGCAGCATCACGTAGATCACCACGCCCGTGACCGACACGTAGAGCCAGATCGGAAGCGTCCAGCGTGCCAGGCGCTTGTGCGCTGCGAATCGCTCTCGCGACGCCAGGTAGAACGTGGTCAGAATCATGGGGAGCATGACGATCGACAGAAGCACGTGCGAAATCAGTATGGTGAAATAGACCGTTCGGATCGCTCCGACGCCTTGGTACGGTGTGTCACCGTGCACATAGTGATAACTCACATAACCCAACAGGAAAACGGCAGACGCAACGAAAGCGGAGACCATGAGCCGTTGATGAATTCGACGGCGCCCACTGCGGATCGCGGCAAAGCCCAAGACTAACAAAGTGGCCGAGGTCGCGTTGAGGGCCGCGTTGACGCCAGGCATGAAGCGCAGGTCAGCGTTCACCCCGCCGGCTTCGCGAATGACCAGGAGCCAGCCGAGAAAGGCAATGGCAAGCGTCGAAATGACTCCATTGAAGATCCAAAAGCTTCGATCGCTCTGCATGGTCACGCGATGAGCTTAGGCTCGACCCACGATCTCGGCCAATGCCTCATCGACTGCGTCGAGGACTCTGGGCACCTCGTTGAGATGGTTGGGCCAGTGGGGAGAGAAGCGGACGAGGCCGTCGGGCGTGTTGCACACCACTCCTCGCTTGCCGAGCTCTGCGGAAAGTCGGGTCGGCGGCACACCGTCAGGGCTAGTGACGCTCAACAATGTCGACCGAGCTGTAGACGCTCTGGATCGATGGCTCGCAAAGCGGCGTTCGACCAGGCCGTGCTCTAGGGCGTCAAGATAGGCGTTCGCGTGGGCGTGGATCGCACCAATCCCGAGCCCGTGTAGGGCCTCTACCGAAGCGCCGAGGGCTGCAATACCGATGACGTTGGTCGTTCCAATCTCGAACACCTGGGCACCCGTCTTGAGCGGATTGTCGTACCTGAGTGTGGGTTCGTCCCGAATCAAGAACTCGATCGCGTCTTGGTGGCTGAGCCACCCGGCAAGTCTTGGTTGGCAGCTGCTCGCACACCTCTCGGCGACGTAGAGGAAGCCCGCCCCCTCCGGGCCCATGAGGTGCTTGTGACTTCCACTGCTGAGGTAGTCGATGCCGCACGACACATCGATCGGTGTCGCGCCGAGGGCTTGGATGGCGTCGACGAACAGCTCGGCCTCGTACCGCCGGCAAAGCGCTGCCATCTCGGGCAACGGCATGCGGAGGCCGGTCTTGTATTGCACCGCACTGACCGCGACGATCCGCAAGCCGCGGTCGAGCGCCCGCTCGAGCTCTGCGAGCCCTTCGTCGGCCGAACGATGAAACGGCTCGAGCGAGTGCCAGCATAGCTCGAGCGCGAATTCCTTGGCGGCCTGCTGCCATGGGGTCACGTTTGCAGGAAATTCGCCCTCGAAGAGGAGCACGCGGTCGCCCTTTCGCCATCGCAAACCGAAGGCGACGTCGATCACCCCGTGTGTCGTATTCGAAACGAATGCGATCTCGCGTGGAGAGGCGCCGATCAACCCTGCGATGTCCTTGCGAACCTGTTGGAGCCGAGGCGCCCACTCGCCGAAGCCCGACATCCCACCGCGTGCATAAGATGCGCTCACCTCCGCGATTCGATGGCGGACCGGTGCGGACAGCGGCGCTATCGCGGCATGCGCGAGATAGGCGACGCAGGTCAGATCGGGAAACAGCGATCGATCACCGAGCACAGGCTTAGCCATGTTTACTTCCCGCCAGCGGGTTCTAGCGCCAGGATCACGTCGCCTCTTACGACATCGTCGCCATCATTCGGTAGGATCCTTTGAACCACCGCTGACTCGGGCAACGACTCGCCTTGGTAGACGAGCCGATTGAAGGTCTTCATGACCTCGAGGAGCCCCACTGTCTGGCCCTGTTGAACCGTGTCACCCGGGCGGATGAACGCCGCCTCCGCCGGTGAGGGACGGCTGTAAAACCGACCGCTCATCGGCGCCAAGAACGAAAGCTTCGCCTCGGCGCCTTCGGCCTGGCTGGATGCAGATGCGGTAGCGTCTACCTTGGAAGCCGTCGACAAAGTGAAGAGGGTGTCTCCGTATTGCACCGGCACCCTCGTACGATCTCGTCCGACGTCCGACGTCACACGACCCGCCACTCCGTTTGGTACGCGCAACGCATACTTCACCGCGAGGACCTCGATGCGACCGATGACCTGCCCTGCCGACACGAGCTCGCCGGGCGATGCAGTGGACGTGAAGATTCCCACAGTGGGGGCGGTGAGCTCGCTCTCGGTCGGGCCGCGCCGCACAGTGCCGAGCAAATAGGCATGCGTCACGCGCGGCCCCCGCTGGTGAGCACATCGAGGTCATGCATCGTCCAAATCCGTGGATTCTTGACTCGCCGGTAGCCGACGCCCTGGTAGCTCATCTCGACCAGCACGCTCAGCCAGTCGCGCAGCTCGTCCAGTCGAACGATTTCGTCGGTGTCCAGCTGTCGGGCCGCAACGTACGGATCCATGTCAGCGTCGATCCGCGCTTCGACTTCCGCCATTTTTCTCTCGATCTCGGCGCGTTCCTTGGAGTCTTTGGTGACAATCTCGAAGTCGTCATCGAGCTTGCTGTTGTACGATGCGATCGCCAACGTGCGCCCCTCCATGACACTGAGGCGTGAGATCGGCGTCGAGAGCTGGACGACGGGATCGTAAGGAAGCCCTGCCATGGCGTAGTATCCCGCCCCTGAGGCCTTGCGGAGCAGGACAGTGAACATCGGGGTCTCGTTGGTGCTGTTCGTGTAGATGAGGTTCGAGCCGTACGCGAGAAGGCCGTGTCGTTCGGCTTCGGCACCGATGTCAAACCCACTGATGTCTTGAAGCCAGATCAGCGGAAGGCCATCGCTATTGCACGCACGGCTGAACGCGCTGATCTTTGCGATGCCCTGTCGATAGAGAATTCCCGCCGGCCGCAGCTCGGCGAGGGCCTCGGGATCCTCGATCAACCCCTGCCGATTGATCACGAATCCGGCATAGAGCCCGCCCACGCGACCGACTCCGCAGATCATCTCGCGGCCAACCGAAGGAAGCACCTCCCAAAAGAGGCTCTGATCGCAGAGGCGCGCAAGCACCTCTTCAGCGTCGTAGGCTTGCCGGTGGTCGACCGGAATCAACCCAGGGAGCTCCGATGTCGGGTAGCTTGGCTCCATCGACTCGACGCCTCCTCGATAGAACGCCGCGCCGGAGCTTGGCAGGCGCGAGACCTCGCGGCGCAAGCATGCGATCAAAGTCTCGTCGTCGGGCACGCGTTCGTCCGCGCATCCTGACTGATGTACGTGAACCTCTGGACCGCCGATGTCGAGCGAGGTGATGTGCTGGCTCTTGGCTCCCTTGATGAGCGCTGCACCAGCAATGACCATGTATGCTTGCTCGGTCATGTAGACGCGGTCGCTGATGATCGGCATGTAACCACCGCCCGCAATGCAGTCGCCGAACACGCCAGCGATCTGGGGCACGCCCTCAGCCGAAAGCAAGCTGTTCATCTTGAAGATGTGCCCAGCGCCGGTGGCTCCCGCAAAGCTCTTTCTTTGCTCGGGAAGGTACAGTCCGCTGCAGTCCACGAGATAGAGCGTCGGGAGCCGCAGTCGGCGAGCCATTTCTTGCGCGCGCTGGATCTTCTCTGGCGTCTTTGGCCACCAGGCGCCCGACGCGACCGTGTTGTCGTTCGCGATGACGATGCACCATCGACCTTCGATCTGCGCGAAGGCGGTCACGACGCCGGCCGCAGGGGATTCGAGGCCGTCGAAGTCGATCCCATAGTTGACGAAAGTGCCAATCTCGTACAGCCGCGTGCCCGGGTCTTTGAGCCGTTCGAGGCGATCCCGAGTCGTGAGCTTACCTTTTTCGTGCACGCGGTCGACGTACTTGGGGCCCCACCCAGCTTGCACCTCGCCGCGGCGCGCATTCAGCTTTTCAACGAGCGGCTCGTGGCTCGACACTTCGCGATCGAACGTTGCTTGATCGACGACAGCCGCGCGCTCTTTGCCGATCGGAACTACCGGTACGTGTGCCATCAGTCACCCCACCCTGGTACGGCACGCGTGTCGTACCGATTGTCTCTGAACGCTTTCGACGCCAGCACCGAGAGATGCATCGGAATCGTAGTCGAAATGCCGTCGCAGCGAATCTCTCGAAGCGTCTTGGCCAAGCGGTCGCATGCCGCGTTGCGGTCTGGTCCCCACGCGATCACTTTGCACACCAAGCTGTCGTAGTGCGGCGGCACCTCGTACCCTCCTTCGACGTGCGTGTCGATACGGATTCCGTCGGTTTCGATCGCTTCCCAACGTTCGATGACCCCGGGGCTTGGAGCGAACGCATTCGATGGGTCCTCGGCGTTGATGCGACACTCGATGGCGTGCCCACGGAGCTCGACGTCATCCTGCGAGAACCACAAAGGCTCCCCCGCCGCGATGCGGATCTGGGCCTCGACCAGGTCGATCCCGGTTCGCATTTCGGTCACGGGATGTTCGACCTGGAGCCGAGCGTTCATCTCCATGAAACGGAGCGTTCCGCCCTCATCGAGCAAGAACTCCATCGTACCAGCGCCGGTATATCCGATCGCGCGCGTGGCCCGAACCGCAGCGTCGAGCGTCCGTGCCCGTTCCGCATCGTCGAGGACGAGGGCGGGCGACTCTTCGATGAGTTTCTGATGCTTGCGCTGTACCGAACAGTCGCGTTCTCCGAGATGGACCACGTGGCCGTACTCGTCTGCCAAGACCTGGATCTCGATGTGACGCCCACCTTCGATGAGCTTCTCCAGATAGAGTCGGTCGTCCGCGAAGGCAGCCCGCGCCTCGGCCTGAGCCGAAGCATACGCTTCTTTGAGCTCGGCAGAGTCTCGAACGACTCGCATGCCACGCCCGCCGCCACCGCTTTCGGCCTTGAGTAGAACCGGAAGACCCAGCGACTCGATGACCTCGGCCGCATGATCGACGTTGCGCAAGACCCCCGGGCTCCCGGGAATCAGCTTCAATCCTGCTTTGGCCATCGCCCCTTTGGCCGGGGTCTTTCGGCCGAGCGTTTGCATCACCGAGGCTGAGGGCCCGATGAAGGTCACGCCGTGCGCCTCACACAGCGACGCGAAGAGCGGGTCTTCGGCGAGAAAGCCCCAGCCTGGATGAAGGGCGCTGCACCGGGTTTGAATTGCGCCCTGCACGATTCGCTCTCTTGCCAGGTAGCTCTCATTCGAGCGCGACGGGCCGACGACGACCGACTCTCGACCGCGGAGATACGGGGCACCGCGGTCGGCCTCGGACACACCGAAGACGGGGGTAATGCCCAGGTCGTCGCACGTCCTCGCGATGCGGGCCGCCACCTCCCCGCGGTTCGCAATGAAAAGGCGCCGAAAACGCTCCACCGGCGCGCACCTTAACACCGTGGGTGCGTCCTGAACAGCGGAGGCGGCATGGGTCTGCGGTTCATGTCAGAATGGACACGTTATGTGTCGCCTGTTCGGCTTCCGCAGCGTCATTCAGAGCCAGGTGCATCGGTCCCTCATGGACGCGGACAATGCCCTCGGGGCCCAGAGCACCGACCACCGGGATGGCTGGGGAGTTGCGTTCTACGTCGACGGCGCGCCGCACATCACCCGAAGCCCCACTACGGCCATCGATTGCGGCCTTTTTCGTCGGGTCAGTGGCATCGTGGCTTCGGAAACGGTTCTTGCGCACGTGCGCCGGGCGACCTACGGCGAGCTGTCGGTGTTGAACTGTCACCCGTTTCAGTACGGCAAATGGGTCATGGCGCACAACGGGGACATCCGCGGCTACGCAGACCACCGAGAACAGTTGCTGCAGCGGGTTGCTCCGCGGCTCCGTCGATACATTCTCGGCGACACCGACAGCGAGGTGTTGTTCTTCCTGTTTCTCACACACCTCGCGCAGCACGGCCCGCTATCCGGCCGTATCGGAGTCGAAGAGACGTCGATGGCATTGCAGTCCACGCTCGACCACGTGCGTGGCATTTGCGACACCGATCCCGACGAAGAGCCTTCACTGCTCACGACGATCGTGACCGACGGCACCACGATGGTCGCAGCCGAGGGCGGCAAAGAGCTCTTCTGGTCGACGTATAAGACGCGATGCGGTGATAGGGAGACCTGCCCGAGCCTTTCGCTCGAGTGCGAGGCTCCCTCGGAAAGCGGCTACGTCAATCATCTGATCTTCTCGAGCGAGGTCATCGAAGGCGAAAACATCTGGCTGCCCTTGGAGGCTGGCGAGCTCATCGGTGTCGACTGGCGGATGAAGCTCCTACGCACCACCCGCCAGCGCCACCTAGCAGTCGTAAACTAAAAAAGGGGACTGTCCCCTTTTCGTGATGGATGACGTTTATAAGAGTTTGGTGAACTGGGAGGTGCCGCTTGCGGGGGCGGGGGAGTTTGCGCCAGTTGCGATTGGCGGCCTTTCGGTGTGGCCACCGGTGGTGCTTGCGCCGATGGCGGGGGTCACGAACTGGCCGTTTCGCGCGATCTGTCGGCGGTTCGGCGCTGGGCTTTACGTGAGCGAGATGGTGACGGCGAGGCCGCTGGTCGAGGGGCGTGCCAAGACGCTCATGCTCGCGGAATTCGGAGCCGGTGAGTCCCCGAGGAGCCTGCAACTCTATGGCGTCGACCCTCATTACGTCGGCGAAGCCGTGAAGTGGCTGGTCGGCGAGGGGCGTGTCGACCACATCGATTTGAACTTCGGCTGCCCCGTTCCCAAAGTCACGCGCAAGGGTGGCGGCTCGGCGATACCTGCCAAGCCTCGCTTGCTCGCCAACATCGTGCGAGCGGCTGTGCAAGGCGCAGGTGAGATTCCGGTGACGATCAAATTCCGGATGGGTATCGACGACAGTTTGCTCACCTACGAAGACGCCGGACGAGTAGCGGAAGAAGAAGGCTGCGCTGCGGTGGCCTTGCATGCCCGAACGGCGGCCCAACTCTACGATGGAGAAGCGCGATGGGAAGCGATCGCACATCTCAAAGACAGGGTGCGAACGATTCCGGTCCTCGGTAACGGTGACATCTGGGAAGCCCACGACGCCCTTCGGATGATGCGAGATACAGGCTGCGACGGCGTTGTCATCGGCCGCGGATGCCTCGGACGCCCGTGGCTCTTTCGCGACCTGGCAGATGTGTTCGAGGGCCGCGAGCCGCGCGATCCCCCCTTGCTTGGCGAAGTGGTCCAGATAGCGGTAGAGCACGCCGCTTTGCTTTGCGAATGGGCGGGCGAGGATCAGGCCATGCGCATGTTCCGGCGACACAGTAGCTGGTACACCAAAGGCTTCCGGGGTAGCGCTAAGCTCCGCGCGCGCTTGATGCGGGTCGCCACGTTAGGCGAGCTCGAGGATGTCCTGAGTGCCGTCGACGCCGCCGAACCCTTCCCACCGGAAGCGATGCGCGTGCCCCGGGGCAAGACCGCCGGCCGTCAGAAGGTCTCCCTCCCCGAGGGATTCCTCGCAGAACGCTTGATCGATGACACCCCCCCAGTGCACCTCGACATCCCCGCCCTCGCCGGCGGCTAAGGGAACACCGCGCAAGAAATGCGGCACTGCACCGCACGCTCCTTGGAGCGAAAGTGTGGACGGGTGACCGAACCGCACTAGACTTTTCGCTAGAAGGAGCATCGATGACGGAACACCGCGCCACGATCGTTTGGAACCGCCAGGGGACCGAGTTCACCTACAAAGAATACACCCGTGACCACGTTTGGAAGTTCGAAGGTGGAAGCGAGGTGCGTGCCTCTGCGGCGCCAAAGTACCTGGGGAACGATGCCCTCGTGGACCCTGAGCAGGCTTTCGTTGCCTCTCTGTCGAGTTGCCACATGCTGACCTTCCTAGCGCTTGCCGCCCGCGACGGCTTCCTCATCGACAACTACGAAGACCCCGCAGTGGGGTTCATGGAGCGCAACGACCAGAAGAAGATCGCGATCACCCGAGTCGTGCTTCATCCGAAGATCACCTGGGGAGGCGAGCCCCCAAACCAAAAACAACTCGACGAGCTACACCACCAGGCGCACGAGCACTGTTTCATCGCGAGCTCGGTGACCACCAAGATCGAAGTCGCGCCGCCGGCCTGACGGGATGGTGAAACCGCCAGGCCGACGACATCAACAACGCTAAAAACTCAGCAGACGGCCCCGTCGGGGATGCACTCGTAAGAAATCCAGCAGAACCCGCAATAGCTCCCCTGAGGGCACCCTTTGCTGCGGCAGTCGAACCGCGCCAGGCACATGTCGAGCTCGGGGGTCGGGGTCCAATCGCAACTGCCCCAAGGCTGGCGCTCGCACATCCCGTATTCCTGGTAGCAAGCGAACTCGGGGAGTACGACGCAGGGTGAAGCCACGTCTCGGTCGCTGCAGATTTCGCCATTGCAGCCCGTCCGTCGGCAATCGCGCTCCTCGGGCACGCACCAGCCGACACAGACGTCACACTGCGGGCAAGCCGGGTCTTGTAAGCAGACCTCGGGCGCGTTGCACCGCTGGCCTTCGTCACATTGCTCATCACCGTAGCACTTCGGCACACACTGGCCGTCGGGCCTACGCACATGAGTCAGCGCCGGGCAGTCGTCTCTGCACTCGCCACTGTAGGCCACCTCGACATGGGCGCACCGCGCCTCGCATGCATTGCCGTAGGTTCGTCCGTCGACTCCGCAGACCGGTGCATAGATCTCTGGGCACGCGCAGGGCTCACAGACACCGTCGTACCATAGGGGCTGGAGGCTCTCGAAGATTCCGTTTTGGCAGATCCACCCAACCGGGCACTCTCGATCGTCTTTGCACCTGCGGTCGTCCGGCACGCACTGACCGAGCTCGCAGACGTACCCCGGAGCGCAGTCGATCAGGGCGCACAGGTCCATGCAGACACCCGGCCGCGGTTGGGGCTCGGGCCACGACGGATCGACAACGGCGCTCCAGGGGTCGACCGGTTGGCAGTACTGCCCAGGCGGACAATCACGATCGTCGAGGCATTCGCCTGGTTGCGGTTCTGGGAGGATGCGACACGTGAAACTGAGATCGCCAAGCGGGGTCATGAACGCCAAACCTCGCAATCGTGTCTCCTCACCGTCGCAGAAGAGCTCGCCCTCGCCGGGGTACTCCTCATCAAACACCGGCGGCTCGAGCAACCTGAAAGATGCGGGGAACGGCTCGCCGAGGACCATCATGCGCTTCGGCGTCACCGCGATGACGCCAACGATGCCCGGAACCTGCTCGCTTTCACATTCGGCGATGAACCCGTCCTGCCAGCGTGGATCGACACGGCACATTCCTTGACCGTGGCTCTCCAAGCACTCCACTAGCTCGTGGGTTGGTGTGAAACCGCACTGCCCGTTCTTTTGCCGCTCGCAGGTGGCTTGCTGGTAGCACACGTAGACGTCCCGCCACTCGCAGGTGCTGACGATCGGCACGCCCTCGTCTACGCAAAGGTGATCGCTGCAACCCGCGCGCACGCATCCGTCGCCCGGTGGCTCCTCACAGTACCCATCGTGCCGCACGCCCACGCCGGCACAAGCGGCCTCACAGGCATTGATGTAGTTGCGCCCATCGCCTCCGCACACGGGCTCGAACACGCCCGGGCAGTTACACCGCGTCGGGCCTGGAACGCACCAGTGGGCTTGTGATCCGGTCGGAGGGGCCTCGAGATCGAGTCCCGTCCGAGGCAGACAGACGTCGCCCACGAAGCAGTCGACGGGCGATGCACAGGGCATCGGCGCGTCGCACCGACCGCGGTGTGTCACCTCGCGCTTTTCGCGCGCGGCCTCCTCGACGGAATATGTCTCTCCGTCGGCACCGCAGACAAAGCCCTCGAGTGGGGTCGCCTCCGTATTGCCGGTATCCCCGCAACCGGCCCCGATCACCATGACTGCCCCCAACACCACGCAAGTCCTGAATCGATTCATCGTTTCTCTCCGAATGAGCATGCCCGGCCACGAGTAGCAGCAACTTCAGTGCCAACGGAAGCGCGAAAAACCAAAGTGATTTCGGACCCACGAGAATACGCCCCTGTGCCACTGCGTGCCAAGGGCGTCTCGGAGGCCTGCAAAAACTTCACGTGTGGCGGGCCAGCCGACGCTCGAGGCGCGCTACGCGACGCTCGGTGGCCTCCTCGCCTTCGGCCAACGCCGCTCCGGCTGCGTGTTCGAGCGCACGTTCGAGGTCCTTGCGCCGATGTTCATAGTGTTTGCTGAGCATCAGTCGCACGCTCGCCCTGAGCTCGTCGTCATCGGCAGCTCGAAGTGCTTCGAGCAAGGCTCGCTCCTCCTCTTCGACATCGCCGCTGCGTCGAGCCATCCGCGCCGTCAGTAGACATGCTTCGACTGTGCAGGCCGCTTCCCCCCCGCCGTCGGCGGCGGCCCGCGCAAACGATCGTGCACGACATGGATCACCAGCACGCTCAGCTACTCTTGCATAGGAAAGGTGATCGCGCGGGTCGTCCTCACGGTGGATCTCGTCAAAATGGGACACGAGCTCGGCGACCAAGGCCGCCAGGGCGATCAAGTCGTTGGCGTTGTGCTCGATGACTTTGGCGATCGGCGAGACATCGCCTCCGTCGAGGTAATCAAAATAGAGCTGCGGGATCAGAGCGCCGGATACGTCATCCTCTCGATACATGCCCAGCACTTCCCGCTCGAGCTCTACCAGGCGAATCGAGCGAAGCCGCCGCTTTAAAATGCGGCGGGCACAATGCAAGAGGTCGAGGTGCGGGGGAAGCTCGGGCGAGCGCACACGGTTCATTACGAAGCGATTGCGCAAGAGAGGCCAGTCGAACGTCTTGCCATTGAACGACACCAAGCAAGAGCTCCGTCGGATGCGCTCACGAAGCCAGTGAAGCATCGGTGCCTCCCGCCCGAGCTCGGGGAGAAACAACTGCTGGATGCGGAGTGACTCGTCCTCGAACCAACCGATGCCGATCAAGAACGGCACCGTCCCCGTCCCTCCGGCAAGCCCCGTGGTCTCGGTGTCGAAAAACAGAGCGCGGCTGATATCGACTTCCTCGAGGGTTGGGTCCAAGGCGAGCTGCGCGAGACGCTCGGAAGACACCTGGAGCGCTTTTGCGATCGGGGCACGCCCATGGTGGTGGTGTGGCTCGAGATATTCGTCGATCAGATGAAGCTCACCGTGCTCGGTCTGGGTGCACTGTCCGGGAAGCGCCCCGCGAACCGCCGCGACATCTAGCCTGCGGGGCGGCGTATGCGCGAGACGGGCAAGGCTTCGTTTGATCGACATCGTGCTCTAATGGGTTGCGCAGATGCCAACGGCATCCAGCAGGCCAAGAACCAATTGTTTGCGAGCCGCTTCGGGTTCGTCGTCGCCGGACGCGTCCGGACCGATGCACCCGGGGCATCCTTCGTCGCAGTCGCAGCTCTCGATCAAGCGCCGGGCACGTCGCAACAGCTCCACACGCTCCTCGAAGAGCCGCGGTGCGAGGCCGACACCCCCAGCAACCGTGTCATAGAGAAAGATCGTCGGATCATAGCCCGGCCCCTGTCCGTTCCCTGGCAGCGCATCATCTTCCGTGCGGCTCCCCAGGGTGCGTCCGAGGTCGCGTGGGTCGATCATGAGGCCGACCGCTCCCACCACGTGCATCGCCTTCGAAAGCCCTCGCAGCGCATCGACGACGACGGCACGGGGCTCGGGCTGACTCTGCACGAAGTCTTCGGGAAAGGTCAGCCAAAACGCGGTGGTGTGCTTTTGCATCTCGGGCAGGTGTACCTCGCCGTAGCCGACGTTTTCATGGGTGTGGAACTTGATCTTCTTGTATCCGACCACCTTCTCGATGACGCTCACATCACCGAGCGCTGCTTCGAGCGGCACTTCGTCGAGATCGATCATCGCGCCCTGATCGTGCTCGAGCACCGTGACTTTGCTGTGTGTCATCGCCGTCGTGTAGTAGTCAGGCTTTACACGGCGGACGAACGCCTTGTGGTTGTCGAAATCGAGGCGCTCGACTTGGTATTGACCGCCCTCGTGTTGATAGATGGCCTGCTCGTGCAGCATCGTGTGGGTGCTTCGCCAATCCATCTCGGCGATCGTGCGATTGCCGTCGAGATCGATGATGACGAAGTTGTCCCAGCTCGCGCTCCTCAACGAGACGTTGTTGGCCGGGTAACTGTCGGACGCCCAGTGATAGATCGAGCCAGCGCTGCTGGGCGTCGGATGAATGACCCCGTTGTCGGCCAGGTAGTCGAGGGCTTCGGCAAGCGCATCGTCTGGAACATCGCCGTACAGGTCATTCGGTTCGAAAGGCAACTCGAAGGCCGCACACTTGAGGTGCTGAATAAGAATCTCGATGTTGTCGGGGTCGATTCGGGCATGTTCGATCGGCGCCGACACCAACTGCCGCGGATGCCGCGCGACATACTGGTCGACTGGATTACTCGAGGAGACCAACACAGAAAGAGACAGATCTCGTCGACGCCCGGCTCGACCGAAGCGTTGCCAAAGCCCCGCCATCGTTCCGGGATACCCCGCGCACACCACCGCATCGAGGGCTCCGATGTCGATGCCTAGCTCGAGCGCGTTGGTGGCCACGACACATCGAATGTCGCCTGCTCGAAGCGCAGCCTCGATGCGGCGTCGCGTGTCGGGTAAATAGCCACCGCGGTACGCGTGAATTGTAGAAGCGTCGATCTGATCACGTGCCAACCGGTCGCGCAGATACTTCAGCATGACCTCGACGCCATTGCGCGAGTTGCCGAAAACCAACGTCGGCACCCCCGCCCGGACGAGATCTTGGGTGAGCCGCACGGCGGTCTTGAGGTAACTCTGCCGAATCCCGAGCTCAGCATTGACCACCGGTGGGTTGTACAAGATGACGCGACGCGGCCCGGTAGGCGCGCCACTTTGCTCGATCAGCTCGACCGGCTCACCGCAGATCCTCTGCGCATGCTCCTTCGGATTGCCGATCGTGGCCGACGCAAACAAGAAGGTGGGCGACGAACCATGGAAGCGAGCAATGCGCAAGAGCCGCCGAACGACATTCGCGAGGTGCGAGCCGAACACGCCCCGATACGTGTGTAGCTCGTCGATGACGACATACCTCAAATTCGAGAACAGCCGCGCCCATGCCGTGTGGTGGGGCATGATGCCCGCATGAAGCATGTCCGGGTTCGTGAGCAGGACGCCCGCGCGCTGCCGGGCTGCGCGGCGCGCATCATCGGGTGTGTCGCCGTCGTAGGTGATCGTTCCAATCGGGAGGTCCGCATCGCGCATGAGCTGGCGCAAGGACTCCTCTTGATCGCGCGAGAGGGCCTTGGTCGGGAAGAGATAGAGAGCCCGCGCGCTCGGATCCGAGGCGAGCGCCTGGAGGATCGGAAGGTTGTAACAGAGGCTCTTGCCGGATGCGGTCGGCGTCGCCACGACGACATGCTTCCCGGCGGGCGCGAGCTCGAACGCCTCCGCTTGATGGCTGTAAAGCTGGTCGATGCCTCGTAGGGAAAGCGCTCGCGCTACCAGAGGGGACAATGACGATGGCATCGCTGCGATGCTCGGTTCCTGGGCTTCGACTCCGTGACTCCACGTCACGTTGCGCCAGGTGCCGTCGGACTCCCACCGCGCGAGAACTTCGGAAACCCCGCGGGGCCGATCCCAGGGCCTGTCGACCCGGCGAAACGTCCGCGTTTGCTCCCCAATTGGCTCGCCCGACCGGCCCCCCACTGCGCTCATGCGCAGCACTGTACGGTTGTTTAGGCAGACGGGTCAAGAACCGAACGATTTGAGGAGCGCTCGGTAGCCCCCTACTGTAGAGAGGTTGTGGACGGGGGGCAGTTCGTCTGCGTCCACATCGCAAGGGAGGAATCTGTAATGAGAGTCATTTCATCGTTGTGCATCGCGCTGGCCCTCACGCTGGGTGTCGCGGTCGCGACCGTACCCACCGCAAGCGCCGACCATCACGAAAAGGCCATGGGCAAAGCCAAGGGCGAAGCTGCGAAGGCCAAAGACAAAGGCGACGACGCCAAAGCCGACGCTAAGACCAAGGGCGCCGACGCCAAAGCCAAGGGCGACGACGCCAAGGCCAAAGGCGACGACGCCAAGGCCAAAGGCGACGACGCCAAAGCCGCCGGCGGCAAGGCCAAGAGCGACGCACAGGCTAAGCGCGACAAAGCTAAAGCTGACGCCGAGGCACGCAAGGCCGCCCAGAAGGCCAAAGCCGAAAAGGCCAAGGCCGAGCGCAAGACGCGCATGATCGAGGCCGAGGAAAAGCGACACAATGGTCGGCTCGCCGCGATCGAGAAGAAACGAGAGCGGATGCAAGCGCAACACAAGAAGCAGCTCGAGGCCCTTGATAAGCAGGTCGAGCAAGAGAAGGCCCGCCACGAGAAGCGGATCACACAAGTCGAGGGGATGTAGCGCATCACCCCATAGAGCGACCCGGTCGCCCTGGGGCTATGAAGTGATGCTCAAAGAGCCCGTCTCCGAGGAGGCGGGCTTTTTAGCTTTCGCCCTCGCCAGGAAGCTTGGCGTTCGGGTCGTAGGGCATTTCCTCGCCGGCCTCCAAGCGCTGCTGCATCTCGTACTTCGAGGGGCAGCGCGGAATCACCTGATTTGCGAGGAACACGCCGTCGTCACCGAGCTCGCCCTGGACGGTCACCTGAATGCCCATGCCGTCTCGAAAGGTGTCGGGGACGACGCACTGCGGAAAACGAACCGGCATCTCTTTGTCCTCTTTGTAGAGAACGAAGCGCCATTCACAGGGCTCCTCGCGAAACTGAATCGACCCCTGACGCAGCTCGCCCTCGACCCGCAAACGCCGGCCTTCGAACGACTCGGGTGCACCCATCACCTCGTGCACGAGCTTGGAGTATACGAATGGATTGTCGCTGCCCGATAGAAGCCACGCAGCAGCCCCCACCAGAACCACGAAAACGACGCCGACCTTGACGGCACCGGGGATCCCGCCGCGTGTCGGGGAATCAGGAGAAGGACCAGAACCCTGCTCGCTCGTCATCATCCAAGTATGGTGCTTGGAGTCGCCTCCCGCCAGGACGCGCCAAGAGTACCGTCCTGAAGCGAGATGAGGCTTATGGCTGCACCTGGAATGCGATGACGAGCGCGTAAATCGCGAGCGACTCGATCAGTGCCAGGCCGAGAATCAGCGGGACGAGGATCTTACCCGAAGCGTTCGGGTTACGAGCAATGCCCTCGAGGGCTGCAGCCGCGGCGCGACCTTGACCCATGCCGCAGCCGAAAGCTGCGATGCCGATTCCCAAACCCGCCGCAAGCGCTCGGCCTGCAATCGCGGTTGCTTGGTTTTCTGCGTCCGCCGCGTCCTGTGCGAAAGCGGTCGCGGTCAGAGCAAGTGGTGCAGCAAAGCTGACAAGTCGAAGAGCCAGTTTCTTCATTTTTGGGAGCCTCCTCAAGCCTCTCTTCCGAGAGGGGAACTTAGTGTTCTTCCTCGTGTTGAATCGCAAGGGTGATGTAAATCACCGACAACAAACAAAAGACCAAAGTCTGAACGGTGATCACCAGACAACCCATAAGGTAAAAGACGACAGGCACCGGCAGAAGCACCAGCCCCATGCCGGCAAACAGGCTTACGAAGATGCCCAGTACCAAATGGTCGGCCGTCATGTTGGCCATGAGACGAATGGCCAAAGTAATCGGGCGAACGATGTGGCTGATGAGCTCGATGACGAACATCAGTGGGTTGATGAACCAGGCGATCCACCAAGGCACTTTGGGCCCGAAGAAGTGAGAGAAGTAGTTGACGAAGCCGTGCTCTTTCACGCCGTACCAGTGAGTCACGACGAAGATGATCATCGCCATCGCAAACGTGGTGTTGAGATTGTCGGTTGGGGGGAGGAAGCCCGGAATCAGTCCAAGCGCGTTCGAAAAGAAGATCACCAGAGCGCAGGCGCCGATCAGCGGCAGGAAGTACTTGGCGGGCTTGGGACCCATCAGATCCGCTGACATGTTGTAGCTCGCGCCCACGATCATCTCGATGAATCCGTAAAACGTGACCTTTCCCTCTGGGAGGATGTCGCCGTCGGTGCTCTTGAGACGACGACTCACGTAGACGCCAACGCCGATGAGAAAGAGCACGACTGCGGCGTACGCGATGACGTGCTGCACCCCGATGTGCGGGTTGTGATCCAGATAGCTAGGAGGGAACACCTCCGTCATCCAGTGCTCAAGAGGCTCGTAGAACGGCAGGAAGCTAAACCATGATTCGCCGTGCGGCATCTTTCAGCCCTCCCCCGCTGCTTGGGCTTCTCGAGCGGCCTGCGCTTCTTTGAATGACAGCTCGGCGCCCCCGTAAAGCATTCCGAGAACGAGCGCTCCGAGTCCGAGGCAAAAGCCCACCGGGTCGACGCCAAAACGTGCGAGCAGGGCCCAACAAATGCCCAGCAAAAGAAAGAGCTTGCCACCGAGAAGCGCTGCAGCGAACCCACGGCTCATAAAGCCCGCGCCAGACACGACCCTGACCGCGAGCCAGGTGAGCGCCCATGCATCGGCCACGGCGACGACAGCGCCGGCGACCGTACCTACGCCGACGGTAGTCCCCCCAAGCAAGAAGCCCAATGCGACCAATCCCGCAGCTGCGATGGCGACATATCGGGGAATGTGCGTTTTCAGTTGATCGATCACGGGGATTCGTCTTCTTCTTCCATCATCCGCTGGGCGCGACGGACGACCCTGTAGAGGCTTCGAGCGCCTGCGGCAAGCCCAAGTGCAAGTCCAATCCACTGGAGCCAAGGCTCGGTGCCGAGTTTGGCGTCCAGCCAACGGCCTCCGAGGTAGCCGAGTGCAATCGACAGGCCCAGCTCGAGGCCGATCGTCGACAGGCTGCCCAACTGCTTGAGCTGCTCCCGTTGTTCGCGGTTGAGGAGCATCGCCAGCACATCTTTTCCCTACAGTTCCAAGGATCCACGCTCGAAGAGCGCGCGGCGTATAGCATGAGAGGATCTAGGGTCAAGGTTGGTTACGGACGAATCGAATACGCGCAAGTGCTCGTTTTTGCTGGTCTACAGAGCGGCAAACGCCGCCTTGAAGGCGCGACTGGTCTTCGCCAGCGCTTCGGCGTCGTGAGCGAGAGAAACGAAGGCGGCCTCGAACTGACTGGGAGGCCAGTAGACGCCGTTTTCGAGAAGGGCAGCGTGCCATCGGCCAAAGGCGTCGCGGTCGGTGTCTGCCGCTTCGTCCCAGTTGCGTATGGCCTTCCCTCGGAAAAACGCCGTCAGCATCGAGCCTACGCGCTGCACGGTGATCGGGACGCCGCCGGCTCCCGCGTGCTGTTCGATCAGGGCTTGGACTTGGTCACCCTTGTGCTCGAGGTCCTCGTAGACGCCGGGCCGAAGTAAGAGCTCCAACGTCTCCAGTCCGGCAGCAACCGCGAGTGGATTTCCGCTGAGGGTGCCGGCTTGATACACCGGCCCGACAGGTGCGACCTTCTTCATGATGTCGGTTCGACCGCCGTACGCGCCGACCGGCAGGCCGCCACCGATGATTTTTCCGAGGCAGGTGAGATCGGGGCGAATGTCATAGAGGGCCTGGGCCCCGCCCCATGCCACGCGGAAGCCCGTCATCACCTCGTCGCAGATCAGGAGAGCGCCGTGGTTTTGGGTCTGCGTGCGGAGCGCGTCGAGCCAGACGGGGTCGGGCGGGATGCAGCCCATATTGCCGGCGATGGGCTCGAAGATCACCGCAGCGATCTCACCGCCCCGCTCGGCGAAGAGCTGCTCGAGCGCGTAGGCATCGTTATAGGGGACGACCGCGGTCGTTGCGGCGATTGCGGAGGGAACACCCGCACTGTCGGGCTCGCCGAGCGTCGCAAGGCCGCTTCCGCCTTTGACGAGCAAGTAATCGGCACCGCCGTGATAACCGCCGATGCACTTCACGATCAGGTCGCGCCCCGTAAACCCGCGCGCCAGGCGAAGCGCGCCCATCGTGGCTTCCGTGCCACTCGACACGAGCCGCGACATCTCCATCGACGGAACGGCATCACGAATGCGCTCCGCCATGGTGATCTCGGCTTCGGTCGGTGCGCCGTAGCTCGAGCCCTTCTCGGCCGCGCGCTGAATCGCCGCCACAACGTCGGGGTGGGCGTGCCCGAGGATCATCGGACCCCAAGAACCGATGTAGTCGACGTACTCGGTGCCATCAGCGCCGACCAGCATGGAGCCGTGCGCTTCTTTGATGAAGATCGGCTCGCCGCCAACGGCGCGGAAGGCGCGCACCGGAGAGTTGACGCCGCCAGGGATGACCTTGGAAGCACGGGCAAAAAGCTCTCGAGAGACCGGGTCAGCCATGCCGCGGAGCCTTGAGATCCCCCCGCCCCCTGTCAAGCGCTTTCACTGACACTGGCGCTGACACTGCCACTGACACTGCCGCTGCCACTGTCGCTGACACTGTCACTGCCGCTGACACTGGCACCGCCGCTGACGCTGAAACCCCGGCCCGGCCTCGAAAACCCAACAACCCGAATAATCCTCGGCGCCCAGCTGTTGGTGGGGGGTGGACCTGCATGCTAGCCCCTCGCCCTAAGGAGATTTCATGTCCAACGACGTTCGAGCGATCAACGAGATGGTTCAGCGCGAGAGCGCGTTTATCGATACGATTCTCCACGAAGTCCACAAGGTCGTAGTCGGCCAGGACGTGATGATTGAACGGATCTTGATCGGTCTGCTGACCGGTGGGCATATCCTGCTCGAAGGTGTCCCGGGCCTGGCGAAGACCCTCACCGTCAACACCATCTGCCGAACCATCGCGGCCAAGTTCCAACGCATTCAGTTCACGCCGGACCTATTGCCGGCCGACGTCATCGGCACCGTGATCTACAACCAGCAGAGGGGCGAGTTCACCGCGAAGCGCGGTCCGATCTTCGCCAACCTCGTCCTCGCCGACGAGATCAACCGGGCCCCGGCCAAAGTGCAGAGCGCTCTGCTCGAGGCCATGCAGGAGCTGCAAGTCACGATAGGCGATACCACGCACAAGCTCGACGAGCCGTTCATGGTCATGGCAACGCAGAACCCGATCGAGCAGGAGGGCACCTACCCGCTCGCCGAGGCGCAGGTCGACCGATTCATGCTCCACGTCCGCGTCGACTACCCTAGCCAGGACGAAGAACGAAAAATCATGGACCAGATTTCGGACCACCTGCTGCTCGGCAAGGACGCGGCGGCCGGTCGAGGGGTCCAGCAGGTGACCACGACGTCTAAGCTCCTCGATGCGCGCAAGACGGTCGGCCACGTGTACATCGACCCCAAGATCAAAGACTACATCGTGCAGATCGTGACGGCGACGCGGCACCCGGTTCGCGTAGGCCTAGGTGACCTCACCGACATGATTGCGCACGGAGCCTCCCCTCGTGCATCGATCGCCCTGAACGTGGCATCGCGCGCGCACGCCTTCATGCGGCATCGTGGCTACGTCACGCCCGAGGACATCAAGGCGATTGGACCGGATGTGCTTCGACACCGAATCATTCGCTCCTACGAAGCCGAAGCCGAAGAAATAACCAGCGATCAGATCGTCCGGCGCATCTTCGAAACCGTGGAAGTTCCGTAACCGAGGTCTAGCGTGATCTCTCGCGAACTCGTTAAGAAACTCAAGAAGATCGAGATCTACACCTCGAGGCTCGCCAACAACCAGCTCGCCGGAAGCTATCACTCCGTGTTCAAAGGGCGGGGCATGGCGTTCAGCGAGGTGCGTCAATATCAGCCCGGCGACGACGTACGGTTCATCGATTGGAACGTCAGCGCTCGGATGAACGATACGTATGTGAAAGTCTTCACGGAAGAACGCGAGATGACGGTGATCTTGCTCGTCGACCTCTCGGCGAGCGAGCGATTCGGGTCGGTCGCCAAGCCCAAGATCGAAACGGTGGCCGAGGTTGCTGCGCTTCTCGCATTTAGCGCCATCAAGAACAACGACCGCGTGGGCCTGATTTTGTTTACCGACCGCGTCGAACGATTCGTCCCTCCCAAGAAGGGACGGTCTCACGTAATGCGCGTGGTGACGGAGATTCTAAACGCTGTGCCCGAAGGACGCGAAACCGATCTAGGAGTTGCGCTCGACCTCCTCGGTGGGATCGGCAAGCGACGCACCGTCGCTTTTCTGATCAGCGATTTCATCGCACAAGGCTACGAAAAACCTCTCAAGTTGGTGGCGGCAAAGCATGATCTCATTCCGATCCAAGTCGTCGACCCGCGCGAAGACGAGCTCCCCGACCTCGGCCTCGCCCTCGTCGAAGACTTGGAAACAGGAGACATCATCGAAGTCGACACATCGAGCTCGGACGTGCGGGCCGCATATGCGCGGCAAGCCCAAAAGCAGCGCGCAAACCGGGAGCATCTCTTCAAACGGCTCCAGCTAGACCATGTCACGGTCAGCACCAATCGCGACTACGTCCGACCTCTAGCCGAGTTGTTTCGCCTCAGGCAGCGACGACTGACGGGTTTTCGGTGAGGGGCGCGGGCGTCATTTTGGCGTTGAGCCTCCTGATCACGATCCCTGCGGCCGCTCAGGGACCGACGGTGGAGCTCGAGGTGCCACTGGAAACGACCCTTGGCGATCCGATTCCAGTCATCCTGAGAGTGACGACCGACGCGTCTGGAGACGCCGCGGTCCCCGACCAATCGATCGCTCCTTTCGAGATGCTCGCGAAGAAACTCACGGTCGAGCCTTCCGAGGATGGCGACACCAAGACGTTTACGTTTGAGCTGACGCTCCAGTGCTTCGAGGTGGGTATTCACCAGCTCGGGCCGATTCGGGTTCGCTTGTCGAACCTGGCCGGCGAGCTCGAGTACGCGGATTCGGACGCACGAACCGTCGAAGTGCATTCGGTCTTGGCCAATGAGCCGAATGCGGAGCTCAAGCCGCCCTCCGCCCCAGTCGTGGTCGAGCAAGATGACTTCACATTGTTGGTGATTCTCGGCGCGCTCTTGGCTGTGCTCGTCGGTGCGCTCTTGGCTTGGCTCGTCATGCGATGGTGGCAGCGGCGCGATCGCCCCGAGCCGGAACCGCCGCCACCGCCACCACCTTGGGAGCTTGCCCTGGCCGAGCTTCGCGCATTGCACGAGCGGCGCGCGTCCGCGATCGAGAACGGGCGCACCGAGCAGTGGGTCGACGCCGTGAGCGACTCCATTCGCAACTACCTCGGGCTTCGGTTCGGTTTCCATGGGCTCGAAAGCACGACCGACGAAATCGCGACCGAGCTCGACCAAACCGAGGCTCTGACGATCCAGCCGAACGAAGCCATCGCTTTCCTGGGCCAATGCGACCTCGTGAAGTTCGCTAGGGCCTCGCTTGCTGACGAAGCGTCCGAGGACCTCATCGCCGAAGCCTTTGCGCTCGTTGATCGCACGCGACCCGTGAGCACCGCTGAGTTGGGAGGGCGCGCATGAGTCGGTCGCAAGGGCGATTGTGGGCGTTTGCGTGGTTTGGCACCGTGGCGATTGTCGGATTCATCGTCAGCCTGCGTTACCTCGAAACCCGCTATCAGATCTTGATCATCGACCCACAGCTGAGGTTCGAGCGCCCATGGGCGGGCCTGCTCTTGCTCGGCGCCGTATTGGTCTGGCTAGCGCGCGCGTGGGTGCAGCGATTGTCCAAGCCACGGCTACAATTCAGCCGCGGTGTTGCCCTTCGAGTGCCACAAACGAGTTGGCGGGCGCGGCTCGGTGACCTTCCAAACGCCCTTCGGACCGTGGCTCTCGCCCTGTTGGTGATCGGTCTCATGGGCCCGCAGAGCATTCACGCTCGCGACACCGCCGATATCGACGGGATCGAAATCGTACTGACACTCGACATGTCGCGGTCGATGGAAGCAGCAGACATTCGCCCGACTCGCTTCAGGGCGACGCAAGCGGTGGTTAGAGACTTCATCGATAGGCGGCCCAACGATCGAATCGGCGCGGTCGTGTTCGGAGTCGAGGCATACACGCTTCTTCCACTCACGACGGACCGAGAAGCTTTGAGAACCGCGCTAAGGGGTCTAGCGCTCGACCAAATCGACGGACGCGGCACCGCGATCGGAAATGCGGTTGGGGTCGGTCTGAACCGCCTCAAGCGATCACACGCGAAGAGCAAGGTGCTCATCCTTCTTACGGATGGGGAATCGAACACGGGGAATGTGTCGCCGTCACAGGCAGCCGATCTAGCAAGCGCGATGGGGGTGAAGATCTTCCCCATTCTGATGGGGGTGAGCGACCAGGCCCGAGTTCAAAAGGGCGTCGGCATCTTCGGCCGAGCTCTATGGAGCCAAGGCAACTACCCGGTGAACCCAGAGCTGCTCGAAGAGATGGCGGAAAAGACCGGAGGCGAGTTCTTTGCTGTCAGCGACCGTGAGGGCCTCGAACGGAGCTTCCACCAGATCCTCGACCAGCTCGAAAAGAGCGAAATCGAGGACGCGGGGCGCATGTACACGGAGCTCTTTCCCGCATTCGTCGGTCCGGCGCTGCTGTTTTTGTTGATCGAGGCACTGGTCCTCCTTTGGTTGAAGAGGTGGCCATGAGCTGGGCTGATGAACGGGCGCTTTGGCTCTTGCTGCTGGTTCCAGTGCTCATGGGCGCGTATTGGTGGAACGCCCAAAGACGACGCCGCGCTACTCGCAGCTTTGGAGATAGTGCGACGGTCGAGGCTTTGATCGTCGGTCATGCCCGATGGTGGCGGTTGGCTCGAGCACTGCTGGTCACTGTCGGGATCGCACTCCTGATCGTCGCATTCGCAGGCCCTCAATATGGAAGCCGGACCCGAGTGCTTCGTAAGCGCGGCATCGATGTCGTCATCGCGCTCGACTTCTCGAAGAGCATGCTCGCACAAGACGTTCATCCGAGCCGGATCAAACGAGCCAAAGCGGAGCTCGAGCGCTTGCTGAACGACCTCGATGGCGATCGTGTGGGGCTCGTGGCCTTTGCAGGGGACGCGATGGCATTCCCGATGACGGTCGACTATTCGGCCATCCGTTTGTTCCTACGAGACCTCGGCCCCATGGACATGCCCTTCGGTGGAACTGCGATCGGCAAGGCCCTCATCGCCTCGAAACGGCTCATCGAGAGCTCCAACGAGGGCCGGAGCGAGGCCAACGAGCCGAACCCTCGCTCGAAGGTCGTCCTTCTGTTCACCGACGGCGAGGATCACGAGGGGGATCCCATCGCGGCAGCCGAGGAGCTCAAGGCCGCCGGCATTCAGGTCTACACCGTCGGCATCGGTTCGAGTAACGGCGAGCCGATCCCGAGCTACACTTCCGACGGAACGCTCACGGGCCACATGAAAGACTCGGCCGGCCGCCTCATCATGACCGCGCTCACCACCGAAAACGAAGCTAAGCTGGAGGAGGTCGCGTCGATCACCGGAGGTCAATACTTTCGAGCCCGCGAGGGCACCGTAGGGGTCGACCAGATTCGAGCTGCGTTCCAGCAATTGCAGGCAACCGAGCAGAAAGCACGGCGAGTAACCGTCCACGAGAATCGCTTCGCGTTGGTGCTCTTGCCTGCGTTCCTCCTCATCGTGCTCGAGGGATTGCTTCCCGAAGCGTGGGTCGTCCGACGGCGACGGAGGGAAGCATGAAAAGGGCCCTGCTGGGATTGGCTTGCTTAGTCGCTCTAATCGCTCCGACGACTGCGTTCGCCTGGAGCCCGCTTCGAACCGAGAACTCCGACGTCAAGAAGGGCAATGCCCTCATGTCCGAGGAGCAGTACGCCGCGGCGCTCGAGGCCTATGACTCCGCAGCCGAAGAGCTGCCCGATTCAAAGGGCGTTCAGCTCAATCGCGGCCTCGCGCTTCTCGCTCAAGAGTCGACTGAACTAGCGAAGGAAGCGTTTCTGGCTGCGGCCGATCCATCGGCGCCGACCAGCACGCGCTCAGACGCCTACTACGATCTCGGGATTGCCTACGCTCGGCAGGGCGACGTGCTGGCGCAACAGGAGGATCACGAGCAAGCCACCGCGAGCTTCCGTGAGGCGGCCGACGCGTTCAAGCGTTCTCTTCGCATTCGGCCCGGCGACCGAAACGCAGCGTGGAATCTCGAGTACGCGCTGCAGCGGATTCGGGAGCAGGAAGAGAAGCAGCAGGAACAGGAGCAGGAGCAGGAGCAGGGGCAGGAGCAGGAGCAGGAGCAGGAACAGGAACAGGAACAGGAACAGGGGCAGGAGCAGGAACAGGAACAGGGGCAGGAACAGGGGCAGGAGCAGGAAGAGGGGCAGCAGGAAGAGGGGCGGGAACAGGAGGAGCAGCAGGAAGAGGAGCGGGAGCAAGAACGAGAACCGCAGGAGGGACAGGGACAGAGCCAGGAGCGGCGAGAGGAGCGGATGCCGCAAGACGACGTGCAGCGGTTTCTCGATGCGCTGGAGCAGAACGAGGAGAGCCTTCCGCTACAGCGAGCGCGCCGTAAGAGCGCGGGGCGCAGGCCGCCGGAGAAGGATTGGTGATACGACCTACCACGTTCGTATGCTTGGTGGCGATCGGAGCTCTGGTCCACGGTGCGCACGCAAGAGCCGATGCCGAGGCAGAGGTCATTCTCAGCGCGACCCCGCGAGAGATTCGGGTCGGTGAGACGTTCAGCCTGGAAGTTCGGGTCAACGTGAAAGGGGGAAGCCTAGAGGATCTCAAGTTCGCCGACCTCAAGAAGCATCCCGAGCTCGATATCCTCGCGCACCAGACAGCGCGACCCATGCAGGTCAGCTTTGGCTTTGGGTCGGGCATGAAAGTCCAGTCAAGCCTTTCGCACCAGTACACAGTGCGCGCGATTTCCGCTGGAGCATTCGAGTTCTCGCCCGCTGTTGCCAAGGTGGACGGCAAAACGTTCCGCAGTAACTCGCTCACCGTCATCGTTGTGCCGTCGGACAAGACCGCCACCAGTGAACCGGCAACGCCTACTCCGCCTCCCGAGCTCGGCGAAGACCTTTCTGGTGCGCGCTACGAAGCTCGCGCATTCTTGCGAACCGTCGTCGGGCAAGAAGAGGTCTACATCGGGCAGCAGGTCGATGTGGCGGTTTACCTCTACACCAAGGTCGGTGTGGCAGGCCGGTCGGTCAACCCCACCAAGCCCTCGATGGACGGGTTCTGGGTGTATGAACAGCAGCTTACGAGTTTCGAGGGCCAAGTGGTGCAGGTCAACGGGGTTCCATACCGAGTGTATGTGCTTCAGAAGACCGCCGCGTTCCCGCAGCGGTCTGGAGAGCTGACGATCGGAGCGCCGAAGGTCACGTTCGACATCAGCACGATGAACCTATTCGATGCCCCCGAGCGCGTAGAGCGTACGGGAGTCCCAGTGACGGTGAACGTCAAGCCCTTGCCGGGGTCCGGTCCGCCCGACGCGTTTGTAGGGAAGTACTCGGTTAGCGCTCGGCTCGACCGAGCTTCCGTGAATACGGGCAACGCGGTGACTCTGCGCGTCGATGCAACGGGTGTTGGAAACATCCAAGATCTACGCATCGAGTTGCCCCCGATGGCTGGCGTTCGGAGCCTTCAGCCCGTCATCCGAGATGAGCAGCGATTTTATGGAAAGGCGCTCGGTGGCACACGTTCGTGGGAGTGGATTCTGATCCCAGAGACTCCCGGAAGACACACGGTTCCCGCTATAGAGCTCAATTACTTCGATCCCTCGAGCCAGCAATACGGCTCGGTGAGCACGCAGGCACTCACGTTCTCCGCGATCGGAGTCGCTAGACCAGTCCAGCCCACGGTATCGCCGATGGAAGCAGCGCCGACGCGAGAAGACGCCGTGTTTGGGCCCATCCGAATGTACAGCGCGCTCACTCGTGAAACGACCCCGGTCCGACAACGGCCTTGGTTCGCCTGGCTGCTAGCCTTGCCCCCGCTAATCTTCATCGTGCTCACGATTGGAGTCAGCATCGTGCGTCGACAAAGGCATCGAGGGGCCACGGCGGGAGCGGTCCAACGCGCGCTCATCGACGAGGCCCGACAAGCCCTTCGCGACGATGATCCCCGGGCTTTCTATGACAGGATAGTGGCCTCGATTACGCATGCTCTCGTGACCCACACGTCCGAACCCGTACGTGGCTTGTCGAATGTGGAGCTTCGTCCGCGTCTCGTGGCTGCTGGGCTCGATGGCGACCTGATAGAGCGAATCATCAACGAGCTCGAGGGTGCGGACTTCGCTCGTTTCGCCGCCTCGGGTGTGAACACCGAAGAGATGCAGCGCTGTCTCCAGCGCACGGAAACGATGGTCGAGCGCATTCAGCGCGTCAGAGGAACGCGATGATACGCATCCTATCTGTCGCATTGTTGACGTTGACCGCGGCGGGCGTCGTCTCTGCAGAGCAGCCCGCGCCTGAAGGCCGTGCATCGAAGCTCGGGGACATCTTTTCAGCGGCAAACTTCGAGGCCTCCCGAGGCAACCATCCGGCTGCGATCACGAGGTACCGGGAATTGGTCGCGGCCGGCGTGCACGACCCGGATGTCTACTTCAACCTAGGAACGGCGCTCGCTCAATCCGGCGACTACCCACGGGCAATCTTCAACTACGAGCTCGCACTCACCCTGCGCCCAAGCGATGACAAAGCGTCCGAAAACCTCCGGGATGCAGAGAGAGCTCTCGAAGAGATGCGAGCAGAAGCCGAAGGAGAAGCATCGATCCAGCGCAGCAATTCGATCAGCGATGCGCTCTACCAGCCGTTCACGGAGAACGGGCTCGCCTATGCGCTGCTCGCCGCCAACCTCTCGTTCTTCGGCTCCCTGGCCTGGGCTTGGGCGCGCCGATCGCGCGGGCGCAGCCTCTACGCCTTGCTCGTCTCATCCGCTGTCGTGTTCATCTTCAGCGCGCTCGGTTTGGCCGTGAAGTCCGGCCTGCTTCGCGATGGGCCTCGTGCGGTCGTTCTCGAGGATCGGGTTGCGCTTCGCGAGGGACCCGATCCAAGGGCCCGTGTGCGTGGAGAGGCGCGTGGCGGAGATCGCGGCGAGCTCGTCGATCAGGACCGCGACTCTGTCAAATTGCGCGTGATCGGCGGTCTCGAAGGCTGGGCGCCGACGAGCGCTGTGGGCCGCATCGACGCTGAAGACGCAACGCATTGACAATGCCGAGCAACAGACCGAGGATGCGACCCGGGCTCGCACAACGAGGAGCATTGTCCAGATGACGACTGACTCCGCGACCAAGATACTGGTCGCCGACGATGACTTGGAGATATTGGCGCTCGTAGCACGACATCTGAGCGCACTCCCCGCCGAAATTGTAGAGGCTTCCGACGGCGAAGAGGCGCTTCGTCTCGCGCGCAAAGAAAAGCCGACGTTGGTGGTGCTCGACGTCATGATGCCCGGAATGAGTGGTTGGGAAGTATGCCGCGCAATCCGCGAAGACGACTCCCTCGAACACACTGGGGTGATCATGCTCACTGGGATCGGCGAGCGCCTCAACGAAATGACTTCACCGCTCTACGGCGCAGACGGGTTTCTCGACAAACCCTTCGAGCTGGATGACCTCGCCGAGAAGGTGCGCGAGGTCCTTGCGCAACGGGGCGCTGCCTGAACTTTGGCCTCGTTGCCGCGAACGCGCTATATGCTAACCGGCTGAGAATGACTCGAAAAAGCGCGCTCATCCTCACTCTCGCCGTTGCCCTGGGGGGATGCTCGAAGAAGGACGAGCAAACTTCCGCGCAAGACGAGGAGTGGCCCAAGCACGGCTTGAGCGAGGCTCAAGCGAACGAGGTATTGGTGACGATCGGCGATCGAACGATCACCGTCGGGGAGTTCGCCGACCGGCTCGCTTCACAGTCGCCGTATCTTCAATCGCGCTTCGAAAGCCCCGAGCGACGACGCGAGTTTCTCGACAACTTAGTCCGCTTCGAGTTGCTCGTGTACGAAGCAAAGCGACGGGGTTACGCCGAGAAGCCCGAGATCCAACGCGCTAGGCGCACCGCGATGACTCAGCAGCTCATCAAGAAAGAGGTAGACGCGAAGGTCAAGTTGGCCGAAATCACGGACGAGGAAATCCAAACCGTCTACGACGCGAATCCACACGAGTTTGACCGCCCAGCGCAGGTTCGAGCCAGTGACATCCTCGTCAAAGACCGCGCCGAGGCCGAAAAGGTTCTAGCCGAGGCCCGGAAATCAGACATCAATCAGTTCCGGAAGTTGGCGCGAGAGAAGTCCGAAAACGAAGCCAACAGCAGAGACGGCGGCGACCTTCAGTTCTTCGCGGCAGACGCAGAGGGACATCCGCCCAAAGCCGTGCGTGACGCAGCGTTCACCTTGAAACGCGTCGGTGAGGTCTTTCCAAACTTGATCAAGACGCCCGAGGGCTATCACATCGTGATGCTGACAGGAAAGCGGGCGGCTTTGAAGCGCACCTACGAGCAAGCCAAGCGCGCGATTCGCCACAAGTTGGCGCGTGAAAAGAAGGAAGCCGCGATGGAGGCATTGCTCGATAGACTTCGCAAGGACATTGAGGTCGAGATCGACTACGACGCACTCGCGGACGTAAGGGTCGACATCCCGGGGCCAGCAAAGGAACGATGAAGACGCTTTTGGGTGCAGTGCTGCTTCTGACGTTTCTGGTTGGCCCCGTCGCGGGCGCCGACGTCGTCGAGCGCGTGGTCGCCACGGTGAATGACAAAGCGATCTTCCTCAGCGACCTTCGAAAACGTGCAGTTCCATTCCTACCCCAGGTCTCGGAGGCCCCCACAGATACGGAACGAGCGGCTCGACTCAAAGAACTCTACGACCAACTGTTGAACCTCCTCATCGAGGAAGAGCTTCTTCGGCAGCTCGCGTCCGAATCTGGGATCGTCGTCACCGACGCTGATGTCGAATCCGCAATCACGAATATTCGGTCGCAAAACAATATGACCGAGGAACAGTTTATCGAAGCCGTGAGAAGCCAAGGGATGAGCGAAGCCCAATACCGCGCCGACCTCAAGAAACAGCTTGCTCGATACAAGTTGATCAATGAGCGCGTGCGATCGCGCGTCAACATCACCGAGGACGAGGTGAGGCGTCGCTACGAGAAGCGTGCAAGGGGCGAAAACGAACAGCTACGGTTCAAGGTTTCACACTTGGTGGTACGCCTCGACCCTGACGCATCGGCAACCGAGACGGCAGCCGTGCGAAAAGAAGCCGGCGTCGTTCGTGCCGCCCTCACTCCAGACAACTTCGAGGAGAGGGCTGAAGAGCTTGGAGGCGGGGAGCTTGGCTGGATTGCCGAGGGCGACTTGCCTGAAGACCTCGGTCGTGTGCTGATGCCGCTCGACCCGGGGGATATCAGCGACCCAGTGCGAGGTAGCGGAGGCTTCCACATCTTCTATGTCCAAGACCGCGAGGTCGGGTCTGATTTTCCGTCCTTCGACGAAATGAAAGAAGAGCTCTTCCGCGAAATGCTCGACACGGCCATGCGCCGCCAAGAACGAATCTTCATCGAAGAGCTGCGCCGGAACGCCATCGTCAACCGCATGCTCTAGCCTCCGACTTCCCCGTCATTGGCGACCTGCCCTGGGCAAGTCACAGACTTGATTTTGCTGCTAGGATTGGCCGCCATGAGCGGCAACGTCGAGATCCACCGGAGCGGGAGCATTGCACACTTGGTCTTCAATCACGCCGCGCGTCGAAATGCGATCACGGTCAAGATGTGGGAGGCAATTCCGGAGGTCGTGCGTGAGCTTGACGAGGACGACGACCTCCGAGTCGTCGTGATGCGAGGCGAGGGGTCTGAAGCATTCGTCTCGGGGGCGGACATCTCGGAGTTCGAGCAGATGCGAACGGGCGACGGCGGCCGGCGCTACGATGTCATGACTGCCCGCGCGTTTGCCGCGCTTCGCGAGCTCGACAAGCCCCTGATCGCGCTCATCCACGGATACTGTATCGGGGGAGGCGCAGCGATTGCATTGACGGCAGACCTCCGATACGCCGCAGACGACGCCGAGTTTGCCATCCCCCCAGCCCGGCTCGGCCTCGGCTATCACACGGCCGGTATCCAGGCGCTGATCCGAACAGTGGGCGCGCCGGCAACTGCGGACTTGCTCTTCACGGCTCGGCGGGTCGACGCGGATGAAGCCTACCGCATCGGTCTCGTCAATCGAGTGTTTGAAAAAGATAACCTCGATCAGGCGGTGGATGAGCTCGCGCAGAGGATCGCGGACAACGCGCCACTCACGTTGCGGAGCGCGAAAATGACACTTCAGGAGCTCGCGCGGCCAGAGGCGGAGCGCGACAGTGCTCGAGTCCGCGAGTCGATCGAGCTGTGCTACCAGAGCGAGGACTTCAAAGAAGGAGTCCGGGCGTTTCTGGAAAAGAGGAGACCCAACTTCAAAGGGCATTGACAGCCAAGCCCTGTCAGCTACGCGCAGCGTCGGTAGGACGAGCCCATGGAGGAAGCATGTTGAGTAAGCCGACCACCGGCCTTGTCGCATTTTGGCGAGACTATGACCGCAAGACGTACCTCAAGGCAGCAATTCTCGCGGACCGCTTGGGATATGATTCCTTTTGGCTGCCCGAAGTCTGGGGCTACGAGGTATTCTCGCTTCTGACTGAGATCGCCCTGCGCACCAAACGGATCAAGCTCGGGACCGGCATCATCAACATCTATAGTCGTTCGCCTGCGCTGATCGGGATGCAGGCTGCCACCTTGGACGAGATCAGCGGGGGGCGTTTCATTCTCGGGTTGGGCACCAGCGGCAAGAACGTCATCGAGGGCCTTCACGGCCGTGATTTCGAAAAGCCCCTCACGCAGACCCGGGACGTGATTCGGGTCGTGCGGACGCTCCTCGATGGGCGACCCCTCAGCGAAGCCGACACCAAGCTACGAAAATACCGGCCATTCACACTGGACTTCAAACCGACGCGCCGGCGCATTCCGATCTACGTGGCCGCCCTCAAGCAAAAGTCGATTACGAGCATCGGCGAGATGGCCGACGGTTGGATGCCGATCTTCTGGCCGTACAATCGGCTCGACGATGGCCGCAAGTGGATCGCCGAAGGCGCAGCCAAGGCAGGTCGTGACCCAAAGGACATCAAGACCGCGCCGTTTTCGACGGTGATTCCGATCCCGGGTAGCAAGGCGTCGACCAAGGCACGCGAGCTCATCGCTTTCTACGTGGGCGGCATGGGCGACTACTACAAGGAGTTGCTCTCTGGTTTCGGCTGGGCGGAAGAGTGTCTCGAAATCGAACGGTTGTACCGCGACAAGGCGACGCGAAGTAATGCGGCCGAGGCGGTCACCCATGAGATGATCGAAGCTCTGACGATCTCAGGGGACCCCCTTCACTGTCGCCGCGAGCTCGCCAGGCGTCGGGAGCTCGGGATGGAACAGCCCCTCATCAGCCTGCCCCCGGGGATGCCCTGGCCCGGGGTCGCGGCCTTCATTACAGCGCTCGCCCGCGCGTAACACGTGCGAGACACGCCTCCCTCCGACGTTTCGCCCACTGATGGTCCTATCCCCCAGCTCGCGCACGATGTGAACAATTACGTATAGCTTCGGCGGGCGCGAGGGCGTATTTAGAGAATCACAGGGGCGAGAGCAACAAATCGTGCGCTCTGCTACCTGCCCATGCATATGCTGGGCTTCGACGCGGCTGGTCGGAAACGGGCTGACTAGCCGCGTCGCTTTATTTGGAGCTGCTGCATTCAACCGTCTTCGGGCTTTCGGTCGTCCGTCATCACCGAGATCAGCTCCGCTTGGGAGTTCACGTGTGCCTTCCGAAAGATCGTCCCGAGTTGGGTGGTAACAGTCCTGAGCGATGCATTGCGCTCCACCGCAATTTCCTTTGCCGTCAACCCGTGCAGCACCAAGTCGATGATCTCATGCTCCGCCGACGTCGTACCCACAGGATAGCGAAGCTTCGGCAGCGGAACGCTCAACACGAGGATGTCCTCGTCGCCGACGCGCATTCGGCTCACCCGGGGACCCGCCTGGGCCTGGGCATCGAGATCTGCTTCCCGGTCGTTCGCCTCGTTCCGCGAACCACCTTTGTCTTTTGGTGTGGGACTCTCCGACACGAGCGCCAGGATCTACACAACCAACGACTGGGTCAAGCCGCTTTTGCTTTGCTAGTGGGGGAGGCCCAGGCCCTCATAGACCCATCTGCTTGGCAATGATTACTTTCATGATCTCGTTGGTGCCAGCGTAAATCCGCTGCACCCGCGCATCCATGAAGGCACGGCTGATCGGGTACTCCAACATGTAGCCATAGCCGCCATAGAGCTGAAGACATGTGTCGACGACCCGTCCTTGCATCTCAGAGAGCCAGTACTTCGCCATCGAGCACTCTTTGACCAGGTACTTGCCAGCGATGTGCTCTGCCAACAGCTTGTCGAGGAAAGCGCGTCCAATTTCGATCTCGGTCGCGCACTCAGCCAGCTTGAACTGCGTGTTCTGAAACTTGGAGATCGGGCGACCGAACGCCTTTCGTTGTTGGGTGTACGCGATGGTGTCTTCCAAGACCTTTTCCGCACCTGCCTGAGACATGACGCCGACCGTCAGCCGTTCTTGCTGGAGGTTCTGCATCAGCATCATAAAGCCACCGCCTTCTTGGCCGACGAGGTTGTTCGCGGGAATTCGGCAGTCGTCGAACGCGAGCTCGGCCGTGTCCTGACTTTCGAGACCCATTTTCTCCAGCTTTGGGCCTCGAATAAAGCCAGGCCGATCGCCTTCAACCAGGAACAACGAAACGCTCCGATGCGGGTCTTCCGAGTTTTCAGTCCGCGCTGCGACCACCACGAGGTCACACGACATGCCGTTCGAAATGAAAGTCTTGGCACCGTTCAACACATACTCGTCGCCATCGCGCTTGGCTGTCATCGCGATCGCAGCAAGGTCGGATCCGGTACCGGGCTCCGTCATGGCGAGTGCCGTCACCACCTCGCCACTGGCACATTTGGGAAGCCATCGTTTCTTTTGGTCCGGGGTCCCAAAGGCCTCGATGTAGGGCACGATGATGTCGGAATGGAGACCTGCCGCCCAACCCGACTCATACGCACGCGCCAGCTCCTCCATCACCACGACGGAATGCAAGAAGTCCCCACCGGGACCTCCGTATTCCTCGTCGAGCCACGGGCACAAGAACCCCGCACTGCCCGCTTCCAACCAGATCTCGCGATCGACCACTCCCTGCTTGCGCCACTTGGCTTGTCGCGGAACGACACGAGTGTCGACGAACTGCCTGAAGTTGCGGCGAAAGATCTCGTGGTCCTCAGAGAAAATGGTACGTTCCATGCCGCCTTCCTGACTGAATGAGCATTCATTACCCGAGGCACCTCTCAGTCGCAAGGTATTCGCGGGCTGCGGCCTTGCAGCGATGAGCTGCCCTCTCTATGGTCCCGCCCCTATGCGTCGCCGCCCGGCTCGCTTTTCGCTGATGCTAGCTTTGTTCGCCGCCGTGCCGGCGACCGCGTTCGCAAGCCAGGATGGTCACGGTCTCGATGCCAAGATCTGGCTGATCCTCGCCGGGATGATCCTGGCAGCGAAGATCGGCGGCGAGGTAGCCGTCCGATTGAACCAGCCGTCCGTCCTCGGCGAGCTGTGTGTCGGCATCGTACTCGGCAACCTAGGGATGATCGGCATGCACACTTTCGACGGAGCTGCCGAGCTCGTGCCTATAGAGTTCCTCGCGGAGTTTGGCGTCGTCCTGCTGCTGTTCGAAGTCGGGCTCGAGTCTACCTTGACCGAGATGCGCGCGGTCGCACCGACCTCGGGCTCGGTTGCGATCATCGGGGTCGTTGCACCGATGGCTCTGGGATACGGAGTGAGTCTTTGGCTTCTCCCAGATGCGCCATTCTCTCTTCACCTCTTCATCGGTGCCACGCTTTGCGCGACGAGCGTGGGAATCACTGCACGCGTCCTCAAGGACTTGAACGCGATGGCTCAACCGGAAACGCGTGTCATCCTTGGCGCTGCGGTGATCGACGACGTGTTGGGTTTGATCGTCCTCGCAGTCGTCGCAAGCATCGCCGAGTTTGGCGCGGTGCCAGGAGCATTGGATCTCACCAAGATCATCGGTCTCGCAGCTGGTTTCTTGGTTGGCGCGTTGGTCCTCGGAGCGTACGTGGTGCCGGGAGTGTTTCGAGCCGCTTCGAAGCTCCGCACACAAGACGTCCTTGCAGCGGTGGCAATTGGCCTCTGTTTGCTTCTCGCCGGCGTCTCGGGCGAGGCAGGCCTAGCTCCAATCGTCGGAGCTTTCGCCGCTGGTCTCATCTTGGACGAAGTCCACGTTCGTCCCTTTGGGAAGACGTCAGCCCATGATTTGACCGAAATCATCGGGCCCATCGTCGCGGTGGTGGCGCCGATCTTCTTCGTGCGCACAGGCATGATGGTGCAGCTCTCGGGCATCGGGACCGAGCCGTTGTTCCTGGCTCTTGCGCTGACGATCGTCGCGATCGTCGGCAAGCTCGTCACTGGTCTGGGCGTTCGCGGCAAGACAGCCGATCGCCTGACGGTTGGTATTGGCATGGTCCCGCGCGGAGAGGTCGGTTTGATCTTCGCCAACGTGGGCGCCGGAATCAGGTTCGAAGGCAAGCCACTGATCGCCGCAGGGGTATATGCGGCGATCGTTCTCATGGTGATGGCGAGCACGGTCGTGACGCCACCGTGGTTGGCTCAGCGCCTGCGGCAAGTGATGCGCAAGCGATCCGATGACGCTTGAAGCCACGCTGCAGACCGCAAACGCATCGATCCGCGACCTGGTGCAGAAACTCGACCACGACGCGCGCGTGGACGTTGCGGCGATGCCGGTGGGAGCGCTCGGTTGGGCCCTGACTCAAGCAGCTGGCGCGAACGCCGAGCTTCGCTTCGTGGTCGTCACTCCCAACCTGGAGGAGGCATACCGCCATGAAGCCAACCTTCGGTTCCTGCTCGAGGGGAACGACGGCGAGGTCATGGTGTTCACGGGAGCCGACACGAGCCCACTACTCGATGTCGTTCCCGACCGACGCGCTGAAATGCATCGCATGGCAATCTTGGATCGTCTGGCTGACGACCGCCCCTGGCGTGTCTTGATCATCCCGGCGTCCGCGCTTCTTCGTCGCGTGCCCCCGAGGAGCTACCTCGAATCGAGCCTGCAGACACTTGCCGTCGGCCAACGGATCGAACGGGACGGGCTCGTGAAAATGCTTCAGGAGCTCGGCTACTTGCGGGTGCCGCTGGTCGAAGATCGCGGGACATTCTCGGCGCGGGGAGCAATCGTCGACGTGTACGTGCCTGGGGCAGAGCCGCCGTACCGCGTCGAGCTAGACGACGACGTCGTTTCCCGCATCCGCACGTTCGATCCCGACGACCAAAAGACTGCCGGTGAGGTCGACTCCATCCGAGTCGGGCCCTCGCGCGAGGTGCCGGATGCACCCACGGCGCTCGAACGCGCAAAAAAGATCGTCAGAGATTTGTGCGATGAGATGAACATGCCCACGTTGCAAGCACGCGAGATCACCACAGAGCTAGACCGGGGGTCGGGAGCGCTGATCTCGAATGCGCTTTTACCGGCTTACTACGAGCAACTGGACACTTTGTTCGATTATCTTCCTGATGACGTACGCTTCGTCTGGACCGACCCGGTTGCGATCGCAGAATCGATCGAGGTCGAGCACCGAAACGCACGAAACGAGCACGACGCGCGATCAGATCGACCGACTTTCGATCTGCCGAAATACTACATGGATCCGGAGCAGCTCGTCGATCGGCTCCAGCCGCGCACTGCTTTGGTGGCACACCGGCTGGCCATTCACGGTGCCCCCGCTGAGGAGGAAAGCCCGCTTCTCTCGTGGTTCGCACCGCCGCGCGAAGGGCTTCTTCGCGTCAACGCGTCGGATCAGACCACTTTGATCTCCGCGTTGCGAACGCAAAGGGGCGCCGGCGAGCGAGGACTGCAGCCACTCGCCGACCAGTTGCAGGACTGGGTCGACCAGGGGCTGAGGGTCGCCCTGGTAGGCAGGACCCGACACCAGGCTGACCGTCTCTCCGATCTATTGCGCGGCTACAACGTCCCCGCAGAGGTGCTGGACCACCTCTTGCTCGGAGAGCTTCGTGACGGATTCGTCCTGTGGAGTGAGGGGCTGGCCTTCGTTACAGAAGAGGAAATTTTCGGCACACGGGTGCGGCAGCGCAGAACCAAGCACGCCTCCAGGCGTCAACAGCAGCGCTTCCTCGAAGACCTACGAGAGCTCGATGTTGGTGACTTCGTCGTGCACGCCGATCATGGCGTGGGCAGATATCTGGGGCTGCAGCACAAGCCTCTCAGCATTACCGCAATGGACCGACTGCATGGCCGAAGCCCTCAAACCGTGGAGGTGATGGTCGTCGAGTACGCGGGCGGTGACAAGCTGTTCCTTCCGGTCACTCGCCTGGGGATCATCGAAAAATTCAAGGGGCAAGAGGGGCACCAGCCGAAGCTCGATCGCCTCGGGGGAACGACCTTCGCGACCAAGAAGCGTCGTGTTCAAAAGGCGGTGCAGCAAATGGCTGAAGAGCTGCTCAAGCTCTACGCCGAGCGGACGGCCGCGCGCCGGGAACCGATCGAGTCTTTTCCGGCGGCGTATGCCGAGTTCGAAGCAACTTTCCCGTTCGAGGAAACGCGCGACCAAGCCAAGGCGATCGAAGACGTTCTGTCCGATCTCGAAGAGCCTCAGCCCATGGATCGCCTCGTCTGTGGAGACGTAGGCTTTGGCAAGACCGAGGTGGCGCTACGCGCGGCCTTTCGGGTCGCCATGAGTGGGCGGCAGGTCGCGCTCCTTTGCCCGACGACGGTGTTGGCGCAGCAGCATCTCCGGACCTTTTCGGCGCGCCTGAAGGATTATCCACTGCGCGTCGAGGTGCTGTCGCGATTCGCTTCCCGATCGAAACAAGTCGAAACTTTGGCGGGGCTGAAGGACGGCACAATCGACGTCGTCGTCGGCACACATCGGCTCTTGTCGAAGGACGTCCACTTCGCGCGGCTTGGATTGCTCGTCGTCGACGAAGAGCAGCGGTTCGGCGTAAGACACAAGGAGCGCATCAAGAAACTGCGTACCAACGTCGACGTAGTGACACTGAGCGCCACTCCGATCCCACGTACGCTTCAGCTTGCGGTCGGCGGCATGCGCAGCCTCTCGCTGATCACGACCGCACCGCAGGATCGCCGCGCGGTTCGAACGTTCGTTTGTCGCTGGGACGAACACCTGATCAAGGAAGCGGTAGAACGCGAGTTGAGTCGCGGCGGCCAGGTTTTCTTCGTGTACAATCGCATCGATGGGCTCTACGAACGTGCCCAACGGCTTCAGGACTTGCTCCCAAGTGCGCGAATCGCGATCGCGCACGGCCAGATGAAGCCCGCGGCGTTGGACCGAACGATGACCGACTTCGTCGAGGGTGCCTATGATGTGTTGTGCTCCACGGCGATCGTCGAGAGCGGCCTCGACATTCCTCGGGCCAACACGATCTTGATCGACCGTGCTGACGCACTTGGCTTGGCACAACTCTACCAATTGCGAGGCAGGGTCGGCCGGTCCGACCAACGCGCATATTGTTACTTGATCACGCCGCCACCAAACCAGATGTCGGAGGAATCTCGCGTCCGCATGGAGGCACTCGAGCGTTTCTCGGGGCTTGGCGCAGGCTTCCGCGTCGCTACGCTCGACATGGAGCTCAGGGGCGCGGGAAACCTCCTCGGGTCCGAGCAAAGTGGCAACGCTGCACTGGTGGGCTTCGACATGTTCGTCCAGATGCTCGACGAAGCGGTGTCCGAGCTTCGAGGAGAGCCGGTGCAGCAAGAGGTCGATCCCGAGCTTTCCGTGGAAGTCGAGCATTACCTGCCGGACGACTATATCGACGATATAGGTTTGCGGCTCTCGCTTTACCGTCGGTTTGCGACTGCCGAGGACGAGCAGGCGGTCGATGACCTCGCGAACGAGATGGAAGAGAGATTCGGCGTGCCCCCCCAGCCAGCGCGCGACTTCGTTCGGGTCATGTCGCTCAAGCCTTCCCTTCGGGAGCTTCGTGCGCTCGGCTGTGAAGCTAACTCAGCTCGTGTCACCTTGCATCTTCGAGAGGACACCCCGCTTGACCCGGCGAAATTGATGCCCCTGGTCGCCACCCCGAGCGGGGAGTGGAGCCTTTCGCCTGACATGAAGCTGACACGGCGCTATCGGGATGACGAAGCCCTCGATGCCGTGGACCGTGTGCATTCCCTGCTTCGAGACCTCCAGCCGCTGCGCGTCGCAGCGGAGAAGGAATGAGCCCGCCATGTCGCTTTCGGACGAGCTACGACGAATCTTCGAGGCAGATCGCGCGATGCGAACTGCGGAGAAAACACTGCTCCGCAAACGAAGCTCCGAGGAGCTCAGCGCGCTGCTCGAACGCGAGACCGAGCAGGCATTGCGCATGGATGATCGGGATGAAGCTATCATGCGCTTGGAAAGGTTGGCCGATCTCTGCGCACAGGTGCCAGGTCCCCGAATGACCGACGCGTTGATCGCGATCCTCAACGACCCCGAGCCACGCGTACGGGTGGCAGCCGGAGAGGCTTTGCGCGATCTAGGATTCGAACGCTATGCGGAGGTAGCCCGCGGCATCGAACGTGCACTCGAAGCCGATGCACGAGAGCCCCGTGGCGATGACGCCACCTTACGGGGCGGCCTCGCGATGTGTGAGCTCCCTTGGGTGTTGGCGGAGATCGCCGAGCCAAGCGCCCTCCCCCTCATTCGCAGGTTCTTGGGGCATCCCGATCCAGACGTCGCAGCCGCCGCAATCGAAGCTCTTGCGCAGCTCCAGGATCCGGAGGCCGTAACGGATCTGAAAGGCCTCACAAACGACTCGCGCGAAGTGACCCTCGAGGATTTCGAAGACGAAGAAAAGACCACGATAGGCGAGCTAGCACGAGATGCACTCGCCATGCTCGGTCTCGAGCCACGCTAGCGAGGTATCTCCCGCGTCCAGACGGCGCGACGTTTGGCTGCGCGCGCTCTTGCTTGGTCCCGCTTGAACAAGCTGAGATAATCTTCCTTGGTCGCGTCGACCTCGACCTCTTCGGGGAGCTCCGGTCGCGCTTCCTCCATGGTCTTAACGAGCGCTCGCAGCGGGCCGGAGGCTTGTCCGAACGTCGCCGGCACGATGCTCTCGAGGCTCCCTGAGATTCGATCCACCACCCGTTTGCTCAAGTAGCCTCGGCGCCGCAAATCATCGAAGCTCGCTGCGAGGACTTCAGGGTTGAATGTGTGGGCGACGACCAAGTCTGCGCCAACTCGAAGCACGGCATCTGCGTCGAGAGCTCCGTCATCGAGCAGCACTAGGGCGGGCTGAAAGTAATTGTAAAACGGGCAAACGCGGTGTCCGAAGTCATTGAAGCCGACGGTCGAGGAAACACGCTCGAGATGAATGAAGATGCGCCGAATCGCATCTCGACGAGGCACGCGTGCTGCGATGCGCACAATCTGGGGGATGTCGTCCGGGTACACGTGGGCCGCCTCCGCCACTTGCATGAGAAGCTCCTGGCTGACGCGGCCTGCAGCGATATCCGCGTAAAGTGAGTAGATGAACGCATCCCCCTCGGCATCGTCGCCGAACATGATCTCGTCGGTCGTCGGGTCTACGTTGGTCCGCGAGCGCAGGAGAGCGGTGAGCTTGTAGCTCACCTGATCTCGGAGAAACCGAAACCGACCTCGCGCCAGGTTTCGCAGGCTCGGTTTCAGCGTGAGACCGTCCCATCGAATCCCGTCGAGCCTCAACTTCGCCTCGAGCACGCTTCGCATCTGCTCGGGGCTTCCCGATAGTATGAAGATCGCTGCTGGCTCGGTGGAGCGGATTTCGCGCAAGAGCGCACTGGCACCAGGATAGGCACGCTTACGAGAGGCGGGCTCGAACGCCGTACGAACGAGGTCACGCAGCGTGTCGAAATCCGTTCGCAGGTAGGTCTTATCGAGGTCCCATCGATAGACGATCTGGTCTCTACGCTCGCTGAGCTCCGGGGCCATCTGCGAACCATAGCAGCCGGCGCTCGAAAGATGCAGGCCGATGCGAAACTGATATGTTCCGGCCATGTCCTTCGATGCGGTGGTGATCGACGAGCGCACTCTGTCGCGCGGCTCCGAGGCGCAACACATCGAGTGGGACGCCAACATCCGGGAGCTTCTTGCGAAGATCCAGGACGCGGTCGACTACGACGCCACGCTTCACATCTCACTCACTGAGCAACACTTCGTGCTGGAGGCGAGATCCCCGAAAGGAGATGTCCTCGACAGCAAAACCATCCCGCACGAGTTGCTTTCCGAGCACATCACCGAGTACGTCGATATCCTTCGTCAGATTGCGAGCGCCGAGGGTGTCAATCAGATGGAAGCGCTCGACATGGCCAAGAAGGTGACGCATGACCGAGCCGGCAGATTGCTCAGGCGTGAGCTTCGCGATTTTGGCTTCGATCACGAAAGCATGCGCAAACTGTTCACTTTGCTCCTGTCCCTACGGGTCGATACCACCAGACTCGTTGGTATTCACACGCATCGTCCGATTCGCTAGTTGCCGCTGCGCTAGACTTCGGACATACGTTTTGCATGGGACGGCTCCAGGAGATGTTGAGTGAGAATACGCCCGACATCGGGGCGGTGGAAGCCTACCTCGACAGCCTCGATTCCGAGCAACGTATCTCCGAAATCCGGACACTTGGTCGAAAGCACCAAGCACGTCTGTTCGAGGCGGCTCGCGGCCACAAGCCGATCTCGCTGGACGATATCGTCCCTCGAATGCGTCCACCGATGAAAGAGGTCGTGCACCACGGAAAGAACTCGCTCCCCGCGTTCTCTCACTTTGCAAAGGTGTTCGTGAAGCCAGAGGCGGCAACGAGGAGCGCCGAGCTTTGGGGGTACAATCGAAGCGGCGGCTTCATCGAGACGGTCGTAGGCCCCGGATACTTTGTCGCCTATCCCCACGAAAACGAGGGCGAGGTCCTGGTCGACTACCTGCGTGTCCCCCCCGGACGACCCAGCGAGTGGCCTGAAATTCTTTCGAACTCTTCCCGACTTTCCGCTTTCGTCTACAACGGCACCCAAGATGTCCTTCGAGGTGTCTCGAAGCACGTCATCATCGGTCGCGCATTCAAGCGCGCAAAACCCATGTCGGCATGGTTCGTCCTGTGCCAAGGCGACGACTCCTGAGGCGACCGGTGAACAACTGTGCGGGTCGATGAGAGGCGCCAACCGTAATTCTTCGCTTTCGGGGTCTTGGGAGTGCCAATTGTGTCAGAGGGTCGACCTTTGACTTCATTTGTTGAACACTAATACAGGGGTTGATGACCGCGTCGCTGAAAGAATCGGTGCCACCGCCTGCGGATGAACTGCATTTGCAGGACGAGGCCGCGGGGTATTCGAAGCGTGACCAGGAGTTCGTCAGCCTGCTGAACGCCGCTGGTCTGGCCTGCGAGCTCGACGCTCGGCAGCTCGCGGCGATCGTATCGAACATCAGCGAAGAACGAGTCGACTCCCGGCGAATGGACATTTTGGAGCTCTATTACGAAGGAAATGAGGATGCCTCGGTCGCCTCGCGCCGTTGCGCCAGTGATCGCTTCTTCGTCCATCACGACCGCTTTTCCGTGACGGCGCATCAAATCGTTGCGGCGCTCGCCGATCTCAACTCCGAAGTCGCTCCAGTCAAGTTGCAGCGAATCGGCACCGACGGCGGTCCGCTCGTACTTCGGGCAGGCGAGCACTTCAGCGCAGTCACCGACGAAGAAGACGAAACCGGGGAAAGCGGCACGGTTGCAGTCCGCGCGCTCGTTCGGGCAATGAACGCTTTGCTCGCCAAATCGGGTGTCGACGAGAGGCTCGTGCCGCTGGTACCAGACGACGAGCGTGAGCTCTACGTCGGGGTTACCGAACAGGGCGCGATGACTCTCCTACAAGGCGGCTGCACCGAGATCTCCGTCGTGCAGGCCCTGCGCGAATTCGCGAGCTGGTAAGTGAGCAATCCCTGAGCCATACCTGAGCCCGAGATCATGACCCACCATGACTACGACCTGATCGTCGTCGGAGCCGGGTCCGGAGGTGTGAGAGCCGCTCGGATCGCCAGCGAGCTCGGCGCGCGTGTCGCGATTTGTGAGATGGATCGCCTCGGGGGCACGTGTGTCAACGTTGGGTGTGTGCCGAAAAAGCTATTCGTATACGGTTCCCACTTTGCCTACGACCTCAATGACGCACGAGGGTACGGCTGGTCCGGCGAACCTTCATTCGATTGGCGCAGGCTTCTCGAGAACAAGAACCGAGAGATCGCACGACTGAACGCTATCTACTTCGAGCTCCTCGAACGTGCTGGGATCGAGCTGTTTCGGGGCCGCGCAGAGCTAGTCGACCAAAACACGGTTCGCATCGAAGGCGCCGAGCGAACGGCGACGCGGATCCTCATTTCGACCGGCGGCCGCCCTCGAAGGCCGGACATTCCCGGAGCGGAGTTGGCCCTGACCTCCAACGCCGTGTTTACACTTGCGGCGCTACCAAAGCGAATGCTGGTAGTCGGCGCCGGGTACATCGCCCTCGAGCTCGGGTCGGTGTTTTGCGCGTTGGGAGTCGAGGTCACCATCGTGCACCGCGGCGAGGAGATTCTCAGGGGATTCGATCGTGATTTGCGCTGTCATCTTCACAACGAGCTCGAAGCCAAGGGTGTTCGGATCGTTCTCGAGACGCAGGTCGAAGAGCTTCGCAAACGCGGCCCAAGCATCGAAGCTCGGCTCGATAACGGCGATACACTCGAAACCGACTTTCCTCTGTTTGCGATTGGCCGCACGCCCAACACGCTTGGACTCGGACTCGAAGCACTTGGCGTAGAGCTCGGCACGCGGGGAGGCATCGTAGTCGATGACGACTACACGAGCTCGGTCCCGTCCATCCACGCCGTGGGCGACGTCACCGACCGCGTTCAGCTAACCCCCGTTGCCATTGGGGAAGGGATGCACTTCGCGCATCGGTTCTTTGGCGAAAGCGAGTTCCGCATCGACTATCGAAACATCCCAACCGCGGTTTTCTGTCAGCCGGAGCTTGCGACGGTAGGCCTCACAGAAGAGGAAGCCTGGCACCACTGTCCGGATGTGCGCGTCTACCGCTCGGTATTCACACCGCTCAAGCTCGCGATGAGCGAGCGAAAAGAACGGACCATCGTCAAGCTCATCGTGAACGCCGAAGATGACCGCGTGGTCGGATGCCACATGGCGGGGCACGGCGCGGCCGAGATCATCCAGGGCTTGGCGGTAGCGATGAAGGCCGGAGCAACCAAGGCTGTCTTCGACGCGACGATCGGGATACACCCGACATCAGCGGAGGAATTCGTCACGCTACGCTAATTCTTGATTCATTCAATCAAGAATAACAGCCCTTGGATGATCAAAAATACGCTGTAAATTTCGGTCCTGTGTGATTAGATGGCACCACGGACGCTGGACGCGTTGCAAAACTGCACCAGACTTGTCAAGTTACTCCGGATCGCTATGGAAGCCGCCCGCATCGCTGCCGTCGACGCCGACTTGGATCGAGAGAACCGAGCTCTCGAGGCCTCCACGCCCGACGAGCTGATCGCTTGGGCACACGAGCGCTACGGCGAACGGCTGGTCGCGTCTACGAGCTTCGGCGCCACCTCTGGCGTGATGTTGCACCTGATCCATCGCATCGCGCCTCGGACACCCATCGTCTGCGTCGATACTGGGTACCTCTTCGAGGAGACTTACAAGTTCGCGGAGGACCTGATCAAGCGGCTCGATCTCGATGTTCGTTTTTATTCGGCCAGGATGTCGGCAGCTCGCCAAGAGGCGCTTTACGGAAAGCTCTGGGAGCAGGGCGAGGAAGGCGTTCAGCGTTACCTGCAGATCAACAAAGTCGAGCCCATGCAACGTGCGTTGCGAGACTTGGGTGCAGAGGCCTGGATGGCCGGCGTCCGAGCAGAGCAAACCGAGCACCGTTCCGGTCTGCGCCGCATCGACCGGCAAGACGGAAGGATCAAGATTCATCCGATCTTGCGGTGGACCTTTCGGGACATGGAAAGCTACATGGAGAAGCACGGTTTGCCACACCACCCGCTCGTCGAGCAGGGCTACCGTTCGATCGGTGACCACCATTCCACGATTCCAACGACGGAGGAGATGGATCCCCGCGACGGGCGTATCCTCGGCAAAAAGCGAGAGTGTGGCCTTCACATGCCGCTGACCGAGGAGGAGGACCAGAGCCTGAAGTCGAGCGGTCTGTAAGAAGCTGGCCCGCGGGCACGCTTCGCGATACCTCATCGGTTGGGGGTAGCTCGAGGTGAAGCTCTACCGGATCGTGCTCAGCGACCTGCATCTGGGAACGGGGACCCGGCGTGGGCAACTGAACCCGCTCGAAGACTTCATCCATGACGATCGTTTTGCCGAGCTGGTCGAGCACTACGACAAGCTGGCGGGGCGGGACGGTAGCGTCGAGCTCATCCTGAACGGTGACATTTTCGATCTGCTGAAAGTGAAGATCGCCAACCAATGGCCAACCGAGGTTACCGAGGAGATCGCGGTCGCCAAGCTGCAGCAATGCCTCGACGGGCATCCCAAATTCGTTCTGGCGATCAAGGAGTTCCTCCACAAGCCCAGCAATCGCGTGACCTACTTACCCGGGAATCACGATCTCGAGCTGTGGTTTCCCGGGGTCCAGGAGCTCTTTCGTCGATATGTCGCACCTGGAGGCGCTTCGGACCGCGTGAGCTTCGTGACTTCGTCGGACACGTACTACCTGCCCGAGGGGATTCAGATCCGGCACGGCCACCAGTTCGAGCGCATCCACCGGGTCGATTATTCGCAGATCACGCGCACCCGTCGCGATGGAACGGAAGTACTTGCCCTTCCCTGGGGAAGCTTGTGGATCTTAGAAGTCATGAATCCACTGAAAGAAGTTCGAAGTCATGTGGATCGCATCCAGCCCCTTCGGCGTTTCTTGTGGTCTTCTCTTTTTCTTGACCCGCGGTTCGTCATGAAGTTCTTGTGGCGATCGACGTTATACTTCCTCCGCCATCGAATCTTCACGATCCGAGCTTGGCGCCATCGTCTAGTGAATTTTCCCCGGCTGCTGCGCGAAGAGATCTTCGAGGTGGCACGCGGGGGGTACGACGAGCAAGCGATTCGCGCCCTCAACAAGATCCGCGGTGCGCACACTCTGATCGTCGGCCACAGTCACGGCCCCCGATACCTGCAGCTCCCCAATGACCGGATTCTCGTCAATACCGGGACATGGGTGAAGATGATCAACCTCGACCTTCAATACCTCGGTCAAGACAGTGGCCTCACCTATGCCGTGATCAGCTACGACGAAGACGGAAAGCCGCAAACGACGCTCATGCGCTGGCACGGCGCCCACGAAACCTGCCAAGCGATCCCCTACGCAGATTAATGGGGACTGTCCCCATTTGCGTGATTGTGGAGGTTGCTGTACTTTTGTTCAGTGCCGGGGTACCGCGATAATCCGCCCAACCGCTTCGAGGAAGCCTATCTGGAGTGGGAGGGAGTACCCCCGCCTGCCGACTTACGCGTACACGAGGAGCACACCAAGGCTGCTCTCGCGCAGAACGAGAGCCCCGATATTGGCTTTCGCTGGAGCCTGAATCCGTATCGCGGGTGTTTTCACGGGTGTGCGTACTGTTATGCGCGTCCGACCCACCCCTATCTCGGCTTTGGCGCAGGCACGGACTTCGAGCGCCAGATCGTAGCGAAGGTGAACATCGTCGAACGGCTGCGCGCAACGTTCGAAAAGAAATCTTGGCGCCGTGAGGTCGTGGCGTTTTCCGGTAACACTGATTGCTACCAGCCACTCGAGGCGCATTACGCGTTGACACGTGGGTGCCTCGAGGCCTGCGTCGAACATGCCAATCCGGTCACGATCATCACCAAGGGAAAGCTCGTTCGGCGCGATATCGACATCCTCCAAGAGCTCCAAAAAAGCGCTTCCTGTCGAGTCGCACTCAGCATCCCCTTTTTCAACGATGAGGATGCGCGGGCGATCGAGCCGTTCGCTAGCCCTCCGAGCAAGCGATTCGAGACGCTGCGGCTGCTGTCGGACGCCGGTCTCGATACGGCCGTCGGGATTGCCCCGATCATCCCAGGGCTAAACGACGATCAGATTCCCGAGATCCTGAGACGCGCACACGACGCGGGAGCCAAGCGTGCATTCAAAATCCTCTTGCGTCTTCCGCTCGAAGTCGGCCCGATCTTCGAACAGCGGTTGGCCGACGCGTTCCCCTTGCGCCACGCACGTGTGATGAGCGCAATCCGCGATGTCCGTGGCGGCCGGATCAGCGACAGCGACTTCGGCTCCCGAATGCTCGGCAAAGGGGCTCGGTGGGCCGCCATCGAGCAGCTGTTCGCTTTGCACTGCGATCGGCTCGGGCTCGATCACGAGCGGAACTACGCCCCCGAGGTTCCGTCAAAACCGACCGAGCCCTCCGGGCCCCAGCTCCCCTTGCTGTTCTGATCTGGCTCGCCGATTGCAGGTTAGCGCTGAAAGCAGGCGCGTGACTTTGGCATGCGTGCCGCTAAACATAGGTAATTACGATGAGTTACGTAATGCAAGAACATACGGACGACTTGTCATTTCCTGACATTATGTCAACACTGATTGCCAGGGAGTCTCGCATGACTGGTCCAAAAGAAATCTCCGTGCTCGTCGTCGACGACGAGGCACCGAACATCGAGTCGCTCCGAAGGATCTTCGAACGAGAGGGCTTTGCCGTCCTGACCGCCACGAGCGGACAAAAGGCCCTCGATGTGTGTCGCCAACACGCGGTCCACGTGGTTGTCAGCGACTTGATGATGCCTGGGATGAACGGCATCGAGTTGGTCAAAGCGTTGAAGATGGTGGTCCCCGACGCCGAGGTCGTGTTGATGACCGCGTTCGGTACGGTCGAAAAGGCCGTCGACGCAATGCGGGCCGGAGCTTACGACTTCGTGGAGAAACCGCTCAAACGAATACACATGGTGAAAACGGTTCGCAAAGCGGCTGAGCGTCACCAGCTCGTCGTCGAAAACAAAGACCTCCGCCAACAACTGTCGCAGTTGAGCGATCGAAACATCGTCGGGTCGGCGCCTGCCCTCCGGCATGCGCTGGAGATCGCGACGCAAGCGGCGCCGTCCTCGGCAAACGTATTGATTCTCGGCGAGAGCGGGACCGGCAAAGAGCTCCTGGCACGCTTCATCCACGAGCACAGCGGACGCGGCAAGTTCGTCGGCGTAAATCTTTCCGCGCTTCCCGAGACGATCGTCGAGTCCGAGCTTTTCGGTCACGAAAAAGGCGCATTTACGGGCGCGATTGCGCGCCGAGGCGGGCGCATTGCGGAGGCTGAAGGTGGCACCCTGTTCCTCGACGAAATCGGCGAGCTGTCGCCCACCGTTCAAGTGAAGCTGCTCCGCGTCTTGCAAGAGGGCGAGTACCAGCCGGTCGGTGGTCAAACCAAGAAGGCTGACTTCCGGCTCATTGCAGCGACGAACCGCGATCTGCGTGCCGCAGTTGACGCAGGTGAGTTTCGTGAAGACCTGTATTACCGTCTCAACGTCATCGCGCTCACGAGTCCACCACTCCGAGCACGCCGCGAAGACATCGCATTGCTCACCGAACACTTCGTTGAAACGTATTGCGTCAAGAACCAAAAAGAACCGCTGGTCGTTGATAAAGGCGCACTCGAGCAGCTCATTGCATACGATTGGCCCGGCAACGTGCGAGAGCTTCAAAACGTGATCGAGCGAGCGGTCGTTCTCAATACCAGCGGGGTCATCAAGCTCGAAGACCTTCCTGACCCGGTGGCGCGCGCCGAACCGCAAGTCGATGCCTTCACGTTTCCGGTCGGAACACCGCTTAGCGAGGTCGAACAGCGAGTTATCCACGGCACGCTGCAGCACACGGCAGGCGACAAACAACTCGCCGCTCAACTGCTCGGAATCTCGGCACGAACGATCTATCGAAAGCTCGGCGCGGAAAAGGGAGACGAGGCAGCCTGAGCGCTCGATCAGGTCCGCGCTGTCAATTTGTCAAACCCCCCCCGGAAAGCCCGCCACGTTGTCGCAGAACAAACGCACCCAACGGGCAATAGGGCCTGAGATCATTGGGGTTTTTGCGGATCAAACTCGGCACGGGCGTTGCTCTACTAGTAACCGGTGGCAAATCCGCGCGAACAACGATTTTCGACAGCGATCATTCTCGCAACGCTGGCGCTGTGCGCTTTCTTCCTAGCGCAGGGTACGACCCGTGTCCTCGCGGCGGAGCTTCTCGACAGGGATCCGACGGCGTCATCGCGAACGCGGACACGAATCGCCACCACGAATCCCGAGTTTCTACGCAAGCGCGACCCAGCCGTGATCCTCAAACGCAACATCTTCGACTCGTCGCGCGGTGATCTCACGCTCGAGCCTCTCGCCGAATCCATCCCAGGCGCACCGGCGGGCGAGTGGGATCCATCGAAGCCAGCACCGCGATGTACCGGCAAGCTACGGCTGGTGGGTTCGGTCGTGAGCCCCACCGATCCCGAGTGGTCTTTTGCTGCGATCGCGGGGAACGAAGGCAAGACGATGCTTTACCGGAAAGGTTCGAGCGTAGAGGGCTCGTACGTGCTCGCGGTGCGCGCATCTAGCGTGGTCGTCCAACCGTCTGGCGCGGGCGCTTGTGAGCTCTCGATGTTCGCAGAAGAAGAAGCCGGGGCGAAGCCACTTCCGCTTCCGGTCAAGAGCACCTCTCGACCCAGCACCGCTTCGAGCGCTCGAAATGCGGGGCTCAGCAACGAAGAGCTCGATCAAGGGATCGAAAAGGTGAGCGACACGAAATTCAACATTCAACGGAGCATCGTGGACAAGGTGCTCGCAAATCAAGGCAGCATCATGAAAACGGCCCGCGTCATCCCGCATGAGGAGGATGGGCGCGTCGTGGGTGTGAAGCTCTATGGCATTCGTCGAACTAGCTTGCTTGGCAAGCTCGGGATTCGCAACGGCGACATGCTTCGCACGATCAACGGTTTCGACATGACGAGCCCAGACACGGCTCTCGAGGCTTACTCGCGTTTGCGCACGGCGGACGCGCTCAGCTTAGCCGTGAAGAGACAGAACAAAGAAATGACCATCGAATACAACATTCAATGACGCGACTGCAGGGAATCCAAGGCGGGAAATCATCGTGAAGTTACGAAAACATCTTGTGTGCTTGGTCGTTGGATCGCTCTTGCTCAGTGCAGGACACGAAGCCATCGCCCAGGAAGACGAAGCGAAACCCAAAGCACCTCCGCCAGTGAGGTTGCCGAGCGCGCCGGTTCCAATCGGGTCGGCTCCGAAGCCGAAACCCGAGGCGGAAAAGGACGAAGGCGTCGATACGCTCGTCCAGGGCACCGAGGATCTGGAACTTCCACAGTTTGAGACCGGAGTCGAGTTCAAGGCCATGTCGCCGAGAACGAAGGTGACCTTCAACCTGGAAGAGGCCGATCTAGCCGACCTGGTTCGATTGATCTCGAACATGACCGGACGCCGCTTCATTCTGCCGAGCAAGCTTCGAACGATTAAGGCGACCGTGTTTGCTCCCACCAAAGTCACGGTCGCGGAAGCCTACCAAGCGTTTCTCTCCGTCCTCGAGGTCAACGGCTACACGGTCGTTCCTGCCGGCCGATACCTCAAGATCGAAGAGCTCGGCGGTGTCGAACGAACCGCAATTCCGCTCTATTCAGATGGAACCCCCGTTCCTGCTTCCGACCGCTACGTGACCCGAATGCACCACCTCGAGAACGTCTCCGCGGACGATGTCACCAATCTGCTCGTTCGATTCGCATCTCGTGAAGGGAGCATCACCTCCTACGGACCCACCAACATGCTGATCATGACCGACACCGGGTCCCAGATCCGTCGGATGCTGAGGCTCATCGCGGCAGTCGACCTGCCGAGAAGCGGCACGCAGACCTGGATCGAGCCGATTCACTACGCGAATGCTGGCGAGCTTGCCGCTCGGCTCCTGGAGATTTTCCCTGCCGAGGACGCCCCGGCGACGCCCGCGGGGGCGAAACGAAAACCCCAGCCAGCAAAGGCCGCGAAGGGCGCCGCCGCCACTGCCCAAGTGATCGGCAGCGTGACAGCGGAAAGCGCCATCCGAAACATCATCGCCGACGAGCGGACGAACTCACTGATCATCATTGCAACGGAGCGTGCCTACCTGCGTATCCTCGAGATGATCCGCCAACTCGATGTGCCGCTCGAGGGCGAGGGCCGTATTCACGTTCACTACGTGCAACATGGGGCGGCCGCGGACATCGCCGCAGCACTGACCTCATTGGTGGGCGCGGCTAGCCCCCGAGCGACGCCTGGTACCCCAGCTGCCCGCGCAGCCGCGCTTCAGCGAGGAGCGGCAGCGTCACAAGTCCCTTCCGGCTCCTTGTTCGAGGGCGCCGTCGCGGTCACCGCATACGAGCCGGCCAACGCACTGGTCATCACTTCATCGCTTCACGACTACACCGCGCTCAAGCGCGTGATCGAACGCCTCGACGCGCCGCGCAAACAGGTGTTCATTGAGGCGGTCGTCATGGAGCTCGGCGTAGAGCGCACTTCGGAGCTCGGCTTCGCGTTTCATGGCGGTGCCGGCAACTTCCCGACCGACGGGTCCCTTTCGCTGTTCGGGTTCAACGCACCATCCTCGATCGACATCACCCAGAACAACCTGACCGGCCTCGCGCTCGGTGTGCGCGGCCCAACGATCGAGAACTCGCAACAATTGGTTGGCTTCTCGGTCCCGGGTTTTGGCGTGGTCGTGACGGCACTCGCATCTACCGGTGATGCGGACGTTCTCTCGACACCGCACATCATCGCGCTCGATAACACCGAAGCCGAGATCAGCGTGGGCGAGAACATTCCACTCCAGACCAACGGCGTGGCCCCAGGGACCTTCGCAGGCGCCGGAAGCCTCGGCGCATTGAGCACCGCGGCGGCGGGAGGACAAGACATTGGCGCTCTTGCCGGACTCGCCGGTGGTCTCGGTAGCGTCGCTCGTCAGGACGTGGGCACGACAATTCGAGTCGTCCCGCACATCAATGAGAACAACGAAGTTCGCCTCGAGATCGAGGAAGAGATCTCCGAGCAGGGCGCGACCTCGGGGACGTTGGGCGTTGTGTCGATCAACCGTCGAACCGCACGAACCGAGGTCATGGTCCGGGACCAGCAGACCATCGTCATCGGCGGCCTGATGCGCGACGCGATTCAAAACACGGAAGACAAGGTTCCGGTCCTCGGTGATATCCCGATTCTCGGTGCGCTGTTCCGAAAGACGAACAAGCAGAAGAAAAAGACCAACCTGCTGCTCATCCTAACGCCCTACATCATCCGAGACCCGGGCGATCTTCGCGAAATCTTCGAGCGTAAGATGCAGGAACGGCAGCAGATGATCGACCGTTACTTCGTCTTCGGCGAAGACAAATTCACACCTCACATCGATTACTCGCGCACCCGTGGTGTCGTCTCCGAAATCATCAACGAGATCGATACGGTCGAAGAGGAGATTCGACTCGCTCAAGCCGCGGAGCTCGAACCGCCCCCCGATCACGTGCCACGTGCGCCGATCGGTTCATACGTGCCGACCGAGCCCCAGCTCGAGGAAGACACCCTGGTGATCGGACCGAACGGGGAAGAGGCCAGGGAAGACATCGAGCGCGAAGCCATGGAGCCGACGGAGGCCGACTTGCAGGAAGGCGCCGGAGCGCCACCGCCCCCGGTCGTGTTCCCGGACGAACCGGAAGTGGCTCCGGACGTCGAGCCCGAGCCCGAAACGGAGCCTGAGACTGAGCCTGAGACGGAACCCGCACCGGAGGAGCCCGACGTGATCGAGCCGGAGACGGAGGCCGAGTCGGCGGCGGCTGTCGAGCAGCCCACCGAAGAAGAACCTCCGCCGAGCCCAACAAGCGAAGGGTTGGAGGACTGACGGATGAGCTTCGAGCAGCGCTACATCGGAGAGATCTTGGTGCGCCGCGGAGCGCTCGAGCCCGATAGGCTCGATCACGCGTTAGAAAGCGCCGCCGAACGCGCGGTCGATCTGCGTGACTTCCTCGTCGCGACCCACGTCGTCGAGGATGGGAAGGTCGTGAGGGCGCTAGCCGACGAGGTGGGCATGGAGTTCGTCGAGAAGATCGCGACGGACCAAATCCCCGAGGAGCTCATCGATACGGTTCCAATCAACTTCGCACGCCAAAACAGGGTTCTTCCGTTGGGTGAGTCTGACAGCACGGTTCGCGTCGCCGTTGCGAACCCCCTCGACCCTTTCCCAATCGACGACCTCCGAATTCTGCTCGGCAAGACAATCGTCGCCGTTGCTGCGTCCGAAGAGGCCATCGATGACGCGATCAATCGGGTCTACGAACGCAAAGACGAAACCGCGCTGGCCGACGCCAAAGAGGGAGAACAAGTCGAGGAGCTTCGCGACTTGATCGATATGACCGACGAAGCGCCGGTCATTCGCTGGGTCAACAACCTCTTCTACACCGCAGTCAAAGAGCGAGCTTCGGACATTCACATCGAGCCAACCGATGAAAAGGTCGTCGTGCGGTATCGCATCGACGGGCGATTGGTGCCGAGAAAGGAAGCCAATCGTGGTTTCCTCGCGTCGATCGTCAGCCGCGTGAAGATCGAGGCCGGTCTGAACATTGCCGAGAAGCGGCTGCCACAGGACGGTCGCATCACGAAGAAAATCGCCGGCAAGGTGGTCGATGTTCGTGTTTCCACCATACCCACCGCCAAGGGTGAGCGCGTCGTGATGCGTCTTCTCGACAAAGAGCAGGTCCTGCTCAACCTGATCGATCTCGGTTTCGCGAGACGCGAGCTCGATCAACTCGAGCACCTGATCCAGCGTCCGAACGGGATCGTATTGGTCACCGGCCCCACCGGCTCCGGTAAGACGACGACTCTGTATGCGTGCCTGAACAAGATTAACACCCCGGAAAAGAACATCCTCACCGCCGAGGATCCCGTCGAATACGAGCTTCGAGGTATCGGGCAGATGCAGGTGCAACCGAAGATCGGGCTCACCTTCGCCTCCGGCATGAGAAGCTTCCTCCGACAAGACCCAGACGTGATCATGGTCGGCGAGATTCGCGATACCGAGACGGCGGAGATCGCCATTCACGCATCCCTCACGGGCCATCTCGTCCTTTCCACGCTCCACACCAACGACGCACCGAGCGCGATCACCCGCCTCGTCGACATGGACGTGCAACCCTATCAAATCTCCTCTTCGGTGATGGCGGTGCTTGCTCAGCGACTCGTTCGGCGACTCTGTGGCTTGTGCCGGATACCGTACACGCCGACCGCGCAGGATCTTCTCGAGCTGGGAATCGAGACATCTGAAGCTCCACAAAAGCTCGGCGAGCTAAAAAAAGTGGCCGCGACGACCGTGCTCGGGAGCACCGATCCCGCCACTCTCCCTGAGCCCACGAGCACGGGCAGCCTCAAGTTCTTCCACCCGGGGGGCTGCGATGCATGTAGCGCTACGGGCTATCGCGGGCGCATCGGGATTTTCGAGATGATGTTGATCGACGAGCCGGTCCGTCGTGAGATCCTGAACAACAGTGACGCCAAAACCATCCAGCGCGTGGCACAACAGCAGGGGATGCGACCGCTGCGTGACGATGGCGCGCGTCAGGTCATCGCTGGAGTGACGAGCGTCGAGGAGGTGCTCGCAGCGACCCAAGCCGCCGAGGTATGATCGATGTCAGTTTACGCTTACAAAGGTCTCGACGCGAGAGGTAAGTCGGTCAAGGGCGTTCGCGACGCGGACAGCGCAAAGGCGCTCCGCAACCTTCTGAAGCGCGATGGGATCCTGGCGACGGAGATCCTCGAACAATCCGAGGCGGCCAGAAAGGCTGCGCGCGACATCGACTTCGGGAAGCTTTTTCGCAGGGTCACGACGTTGGATGTGGCGATCGCGACCCGGCAACTGTCGGTCCTCTTGCGTTCGGGGGTGCCGCTCGTCCAAGCGTTGAGCGCTCTCATCGACCAGCTCGACCATCCCGAGCTCAAGACGGCCTTCACCGATACCCGCAACCAAGTCAACGAAGGCGCGAACCTTGCCGACGCGATGAAAGCGCACCCCAAGATCTTTCCGACGCTTTACGTGAACATGATCGCGGCCGGCGAAGCATCCGGAACGCTCGAAGAGGTGCTAGCACGGCTCGCAGATTTCTTGGACGACCAGACGAGGCTTCAAAGTAAAGTCCGCGGTGCGCTCGCTTACCCAATCGTCATGGCGGTCGTAGTGTTTCTGATCTTGTTTCTCATGATGTCGGTCGTCGTGCCCAAGGTCACTTCCATCTTCGAGAACTTCAACCAGTCGCTGCCCTGGTACACGAGCTTGCTGATCTGGGTCAGCAACTTGTTTAGCAACTACTGGTGGTTGCTTGGAGCTCTGCTCGCGGGCGGTATTTACTGGTTTCGGCGCTGGCGCGACACCGAGGAGGGCCGCAAGAAGTGGGACATCTTCGTACTCGAAGTTCCGCTCTTTGGGCCTTTGTTGACGATGGTCGCGGTGACCCGTTTTTCCCGAACCTTGGCAACCCTGCTCGCCAGTGGGGTGCCGGTGCTCACCGCGATGGACATCACCCGCAACGTGCTCGGCAACACCGAGCTGATGCGGGTGGTCGAAAACGCTCGGGAAAGCGTTCGCGAGGGAGAGGGGATTGCCAAGCCCCTCCGGGAGGGGGACCGCTTTCCGCCAATCGTCACCCACATGATCGCGGTGGGCGAACAGTCGGGTCAGCTCGAGGAGATGCTCATCCATGTGGCGGACGCCTACGACCAACAGGTCGAGGTGCGCGTTGGAGCGATGACGTCGATCCTCGAACCACTGCTGATCGTGGTCATGGGCGCGGTCGTGGGCGGCATCGCTTTTGCCATCCTCATGCCACTGCTACAGCTCAACGAGATGATTCAATGAGGGACTGTATTGGCGCGTCGGAAACAAAAAGAACGCATTTCGCTGCCTTGGGAAAGGCGGGGCGGGCGTTGGCGCGGGCCCCTCAGCAATCCGCGTTGGCAAGCGCTGCTGGGGCTGGCGCTCATCGTAGTGGTAGCAGCGGGGTTCATTCGATACTCGCGGCACCGCATACGAGCTCGCAACACCGAGGTGGCGATCGCCCAGCTGAAGCAGGCAATCGACCGTTTTCGGACCGATATGGGCCGATGCCCGAGCTCCAACGCGGAGCTACTTCATCCCCCACGCTCTCAGAAGCACTATCTCGATGCGATGCCGAAGGATGGTTGGGGCCGACCGCTCGCCATCCGATGTCCCGGTTATTTCGAGGAAGAAGCCGACGTGATCTCCGCGGGCCCAAGCGGCTCGCTTCTCCAAGACGATAACATTCAATGATGCAAACGGGAGGCTCCATGACGATTGATAGAAGCCGACAGAGGCGGCTGGCGCGACGGAAGCGGCGCCAGGGCATGACGCTCATCGAGATCATGATCGTGATCACGATTTTCGCGATGATTGCTGGTGGCGTCGCTGTGGCTCTTTTGCCCCAACTCGAGAAGGCTCGCATCAAGAGCACGAAGGCCGACGCGCAAGCGCTACGCTCGGCGGTCATGCTTTACGTCGCGGACAATCCGCGGGAGTGCCCCACGGTCGAAGAGCTGGTGACGGAGAGGTACCTCGATGGATCCAAGAGGACCACCGACGCTTGGGACACAGAGTTTCAAGTGACCTGTGAAGACGACATTGGAGTCATTTCGGCTGGACCGGATCTGCAGTTCAACACGGAAGACGACATCTAGAATCCATGCGCCAGCGAAGCCCACATCGACCCCATGGCGGCTTCACCCTGATCGAAGTGATCTTGGTGGTGGCGATCATTGCCGTGGTGGTCTCTGGGGCGACCTTCGGGGTAGGCGCACTGACGAGGACGCGACTGCGATCGGCATCGTTCAAGGTGATGAGCGCGGCACAGTACGCATACAGCCGTTCTGTCACGCACGGAACCACGACTCGGCTTCAGTTCGACTTCGAGAGGAACACCATGGCGGTCGAGGAAACCGAAGCCCCGGTCACGATCGCCAACTACGAGCAGCTCGAATCGGACACCGGAGGGGCGGTCGATCCCTGGGAGATCGCAAGACAGCGAATCGAAAAACCACTCGATCGCGAACCTCCCGTGATCTCGGCATTTTCACCGATCACAACGCGGGAAGGCGAGCCGATCAAACGCTACCAGCCTCAACCGATCGGCGATGGGATCGAGATTCACGCCCTGGTGACGCCGAGGGACTCCCAGCCGCGCACCGACGGCGAAGGTGGCGTGTATTTCTTTCCTGGCGGAGTCACCGAGCACACGGTCATCCAACTCAACGACGGAAGCGATACCATCTACAGCATCGAGATCCACCCTCTGACCGGGGACGCGCGCATCTATCCCTATGCCTACGAACCCCTTTCCGACCTCGATGACGAAGGGGAAGTCCGGGATTCACTATGACCTCTCGTGGATTCACCCTGCTCGAAGTGATGATCGCGGTCGCGATCCTCGGTCTCGCCTTGACTGCGATCTTTTCGAGCGAGGTCGGAGCCTCCAACGTCGCACAGCGAGCCAAACGGCAAAACGTCGCGACCACTCTGGCCCGCTGCAAGATGGGTGAGATCGAAGAAGTGATCGCGATCGAGGGCCTCCCGTTGGTGGACAAGGCCGACGACGACAACTGCTGCGAGCACGCGCCAGTCGAAGGTTACGAATGCAGCTGGATCATCGAGCGGGTCATTCTGCCCGAGCTCGGAGCGGACGAGGACGCAGACGAAGAGCTGAGCGAAAAAGATCAGAGCACTCAGCGTTTGAACGAAACTTATGAATCGATCACGGAGCAAGGCGGAACCCCCGAAGCCGTCGTCGCTGGTGAGGCGGGCAATCTCGCCCTGATGGCACTTCAGATAGGATTCCCGATCCTCAAGCCTTTCTTCGAGGAGCAAGTACGGCGGGCAACCGTATCGGTGAGATGGAAAGAGGGCGACAAGGATAGGGGCTTCGACGTGATCCAGTTCCTGGTTTCCGAGCAGCCTGCGCGCGAGGAAGAGCCCACCACCACGGACGAGGGCTCATGAAACGAGGGTTCACACTGCTCGAGATCATTCTAGCCGTTACGATCCTCGCCCTGGTTGGGACGATGATCTACGGAGGTTTTGCGCAGACCGCGTTGAACAAGGAACGCGTTGAGTCTGACGTGAACCACTACCGAACCGTTCACATGGCGCTCGAGCGAATCGTTCGCGAGGTTTCGATGGCGTTCGTGTCGACCCACGTGAATCCATCACTCGATCTCCGTTCCGTTCAGACCGCGTTCGTGGGTACCGACCGTGGTGAAGACGACCGGCTCGACTTTACGTCTTTCTCCCACCGCCGGCTCTACCGCAACGCCCATGAGTCCGACCAAAACGAGATCAGCTATTTCGTGACCGAGGACCCCGATGAGCCCGGCGAGCGCGTTCTTGCGCGGCGGGAGCAGAACCGAATCGACGAGGACCCCAGGCGAGGAGGAAGGTCGCAGATCTTGCTGAAGGGGGTGGAGGAATTCAACATCGAGTATTTTGATCCGATGTTGAGCGAGTGGATCGAAAACTGGGCTAGCGATGATCAGTTTGCACAGCCGAATCGATTGCCCACACAGGTGCGAGTCCGGCTTACCGTCAAAGATCCGCATAGACCCGGAAAGACCCAGTCATTCGGCACCCGGGTCTCGATCCCGATCAACTACGCACTCAACCACGCGAACTACAACCCATGACGTCGCAAGCCAGAAAAAGACGCGAAAAGAGCTCCGAGGAAGGAGTGGCTCTCATCGTCGCCATCACTACGGTAGCGATTCTTGCGGTGATGCTCGCGGACATGCATCAGACGACGGGGACTGCGTTCGCAGTTTCGACGGCACAGCGCGATGCACTCCAAGCAGAGTACTTGGCGAAAAGCGCTACCAACCTGACGAGGCTGCTCATCGCGAAGGAGCCAGAGATACGTCGCTTCGTCAACCCGCTCTATCAGGCGGCCACCGGTCGTGCTGCGCCGCAGCTGCCGGTGTGGGATTTCGCGAACGCGATTTTGTCGCCCTTTTGCACGCCGGAAGACCAACGCGACACGCTCACTCAACTCGGGATCGACTTTGGCGACACCACCGGCTTCGACGACATCCCAGGGACCTGCAACATCCTCGTGGTCAGCGAAAACGGAAAAATCAATTTGAACGATCCCCTTTTCCTCGATGGCGAGCGGGCACGCAGCAACGTCGCAGTGCAGCTATTCGCGCTGACCGGTGGCTACCAGCCGGACAATCCCTATGATTTCCTGTTTTCCAAACAAGACGAAAACGGCAACATCACCACCCGTCAGGACGTCGTTTCTGCCGTCATCGACTGGTGGGACCGCGACATCCAGCGAACCGACTTCGACCCGGGGGCCGCAACGACCCGCACCGGGGGCACTGGCGCTGAGGACGACTCGATCTACCAACTGTACGGGGACTCTTACCGCAACAAGAATGCGCCCTTGGATTCGATCCAAGAGTTGCGGCTGGTTCGCGGTTTCAATGACGATTTTTGGGCGACGTTCGTCGAGCCGGTCCCGAACGACCCCGAATCGCGGATCGTCACAATCTACGCTTCCGGCCTGGTGAACGTCAACGAGGCCAACCCTCAGGTGTTGCTCGCGCGCCTGTGCAGCGAGATTCCCGAAGCTACGCTGTGCATCGACCCCCTCGAGGCGATCAAGTTCACGCAGATCCTCAGCACCGTGCGGATGCTGATTCCGATTCCCCTCTTCACGCAGCCCTCGGACTTCATCGGGTTCGTGGAAGGCAAGACGGGATCCAAAAACCTTTATGGGATGCTCCAGGGTTTTCTCGGCGAGGAGAGCGAGATTCTTTTCGCTCCAGTTGAGCTCACGGAAGCACAGCGCGAGGCGCTTGGTCGTACTTTCGCCACAGCGGCTAGGATTTTCACCATCGTGGCGACCGGACAGGTTGGGCACTCCCAAGTGCGTATCGAGTCGGTCGTCAACTTCCACACGCGATGGGTTCCACCACCGCCCAATGCGGGACGGATGCCGGGCTTGGGGGTTTTCCACTACTATCGGGTGAATTGAGATGTCATTGGTTCTTGGTTTAGAAGTAACACCGCGGGCGGTCCGAGGAGCGTTCTTGCGGACGAGCCTGCGCGGGTTCGAGATCGAGCGCTATGCCGAGACTGCGCTTTCGAGCCCGAACGACTCCGATGCTACCGTCGACCAGCTTCGGGCGGCAGTACGGAAGGTCATCAGTGAAAGCCCACGGTCACCGGATCGGATCATCGCCGCGCTCGACGGACAGTCGGCTTCCCTACGTTTAGTCGAGTTGCCGGCCGGGATCGAAAAGAGAGTCGGCGAGGTTTTGCCCGGCTTGCTCGAATCCGTGCTGCCATTCGAGATTGAAAACGCGATCGTCGATCATCAAATCGTCGGCCGCGACGCGACGAACGTTCAGGTCATGGCGGTCGCTGTCCCTCGCGAAATGGTCGCAAGCCGGCTGCGCGAGCTTCAGGCTGTGGGGGTGAATCCGGGAGAGCTGGCGGTCGGCGCGTCTTGCTTCGACGGACTCGGGCCGCTGCTGCCGGAGTCGATGCGAGATCGTACTTTGCTCGTGATCGACGTCGGACACCAAAACACCGACTTCTGCGTGCTCCACGGAGGCGAGTGCACATTCGCACGCACCGTATCGGGAGGGATGGATCTGGTCGAATCGGGACGCCGCGAGCAGCTCGGGTCTTCACTCCAGCGGACGCTCGCAAGCTACCGAGCCCAGCGCTCCGAAGAGCCGGATCTAATCCTGTCATGCGGTGAAACGGCTCCAATGGAAAGCGCCAGGCGATGGCTCTCAAGCCAACTCGGCATCGAATGCGGCGTCGTTCCGTTGCCATCTGCCCCCGGAGCCGATGACGAGAACGAACCCAAGTTTGCGCGGGCGGCGGCGCTAGCGGCCCGCGCCACCATTCGAAAGAAGAAGCTCGACCTCCTCCAAGGCGAATTCGCCTCGAAAGTTGGAGCGGGGCAGATCCGCAAGAACCTACGCCTCATCGCGATCTGCGCGGCGGCCGTCGTGCTGTCGTTCGGTATCTCCCTCCTGGCCCGCTATCGGGTTGCTAACGCCGAGCACGAGCAACTAGTCGAAAAACTCGCCTCGGTGAGCGAAGATCTTCTCGGGGAGGAAACGCGGAGCGCCATGCACGCGCGAGAGCTGCTCACCGCGGGGCCGAGGGTGGACGACCCATTACCCCGCTTCGACGCGTACGACGTATTGGAGGCGATCTCCGAGAGCATCCCAGTCGAGATCGCACACGACACACGCCGACTTCTCATCGAAATCGACGACGAAGGCAATAGCGGCCGGTTCGAGATCCAAGGAAGGGTAGGATCCATCGCTGAACGCGATCGAATCGTCGACGAGCTCCAAAGTCACCGGTGCTTCGCAGAGGTCGAGAAGGGCTCCATTTCGACCGCAGCAGAAGACCGCAAGGACTACAAGGTAGTCGTCAAGATCGACTGCCCAAGCGGGCCTACAACCATCGCTGAGGGAGGCTGAGATGGCTTTTGGCGACGCCTTCGACAACCTGCGCGGCTGGTTTGATACCCTCAACCAACGCGAACGACGCTTGCTGGTGATGATGGGTTCCGTTTTCGCCCTGATGTCGTTAGTCGTGCCGATGTACCTGATGCTGGCGACCATCTCGGACATCGAGACTGAGAACACCGACATCAACGAGGTTCTGAGCGACATCTATCGGTCAGAGGCACGCCTCCAGCAACAGAAGGCCGAGCGGCGCGCCGTCGAACGCCTCTACAACCGCAAAACTCCGTCGCTTGGTGGGTTCCTCGAAGAAAGCGCCCAGCAATACGGCGTCAGCGGATTGTCGATCACCGACCAACCCAAGCTCGACATGGGCAACTATAGCCGTCGTTCGGTTCGCGTATCCCTGCCTAACGTGGAGCTTCGGCCCTTGATCGACATGCTGGCGGACATCAAGAACAGCTCCTATCCAGTCGCCATCGAGCGAATTCAACTGGACGGCGCACGGCTTCGAACGAGCTACAGCGCCAAGCTCGCCGTCAATGCGTACGATCGCGAGGGCGGCCCCTCCGGGGTGGAGGAGTAAGTTCATGGCCGACCTTTCCTGGGAGAGATTGACCGAGAAGCTACCCGAGGTTTCATGGCGGAATGCGCTCAGGTGGGCGGGGTACCCGGCGTTTTTCGTGTTCTGCTTCGTCGTCTTCGCCTACTGGACTTTCCCCTACGAGCGACTGCGAGATCGACTCGTCGAAGAGGCCGGCGAGCGCGGCTATGGGCTCGAGATCATCGATCTCAGCCCCTCGAGATTGAGTGGCGTGACGCTCGAAGGAGTGCGCCTCGTCCTGCCAGCCGACGGGGACGAACCACCCGTCGACGTCGTGTTTGACGAGCTCACGGTCCGAGCCTCGATCCTGTCGGCACTCTCCGATACCAAGTCATTTAGCTTCGATGCAAATCTCGCTGGCGGGAACGCTCAAGGAGATGTCGCGATCGGGGAAGAAAACTTCGAGCTCGATGCCGAGCTTTCGAGTATCGAGCTCAAGCAGATCCCGGCACTCCGAAGGTTTACCAAGATCCCGGTCACAGGAAAGCTTGACGGCGAGATCAGCTTGGAGATGCCCAGCGAGGTCGGAGAGTCAATGGGAAATGTGACGCTGACGATCGAAGCCATGAGCGTCGGCGACGGTAAGACCAAGCTCAACATTCCGGGCTGGGGCGGACTCACGCTCGACGAGGCGGATGCTGGGAATCTGAACGTCCAAGCGACGGTCGAAGAGGGGACGGCCACCATCGAAAGCTTCAAAGCAGACGGCAAAGACTTGAAGCTCGATGTTCTCGGCAACGTCAGGCTCGCCCGGCCGATGAAACGATCACAGCTCAACTTGATGCTCAAGGCCAAGATCGAGGACGGCTACAAAACGCGCAGCCCCAAGATGGCCGCCATGATCGAGCTGGCCTCCACGGGAGATGCCTACAAGGCCGCCTTGGCTCCCGACGGATCGCTTCAGTACAAGGTCAACGGATCAGCCGCCGGGCGCCTCCGGCCTCAAGGTGCGGGGAAAGAAGCCTTTCGAGCACCGGCTGCCACGGCCAGGTGACATCGTTGACTGGACGGTCTGGGGGCTCTTGCCCTAGAGATCGCACTCACGAAGCAAGCCCATGATTGAAGACGAAGATCTGCCAGACGAAATCGACGAGATCGGCGACGTCGAGGTGCTCGACGGACCGCCCGAGGATTCTTCGAAAGACGGCGATGCATTGCTTGTCGCGGGGTCGGCGCTATCGCGACGCGACCCGCTCGGTGTCTACATGCGGGACGTGGGGCGTTATCCACTTCTGTCAAAAGAAGAGGAGCACGACCTCGCTGTGCAGTATTTCGAGAAAGGAGACGTCGAGGCGGCGAAACGGCTCGTCACTTCCAACCTCCGACTGGTCGTCAAGATCGCCTATGACTATCGGCAGGCCTACAAAAACATCCTCGACCTCGTGCAAGAGGGAAACATCGGCTTGATGCAGGCTGTCAAGAAGTACGACCCCTACAAGGGCGTCAAGCTATCGAGTTACGCGGCATGGTGGATCCGTGCTTACGTCCTCCGCTACATCCTCAACAACCATCGACTCGTGAAGGTCGGCACCACGCAAGCACAGCGCAAGCTCTTCTTCAATCTCCAAAAAGAAAAGGCACGACTGTCCGCAATGGGAATCGAGCCTACCGCAGAGCTGATTGCCGAGAGGCTGAACGTTCCGGAGCGAGACGTGGTATCGATGGACATGCGGCTCGCGGCCGGTGATGCCTCGCTCGACGCACCGGTAGGAACATCCGAGGGGCGCCCCGTTGCGAGGGTCGAGCTGCTGCCTTCGGAGGGCGAACGCATCGATGAAGCTCTCGCGGACGCGCAACTTGGTGACCAGTTTACGGTCAAGATCAGGGAGTTTGGAAAGACTCTCAAAGGTAAAGAAGCAACGATTTTTCGAGAACGCCTCGTCGCCGAGGACCCCAAGACGCTTCAGGCCCTCGGTGATGACTTCGGGGTCAGCCGGGAGCGGGTCCGCCAGATCGAAAAGCGCCTCTTGCAAAAGCTCAAAGACTTCCTGCGGCAAGAGCTCGGCGAGACGGTGGTCGAGGTGTACGAGTCGCCGTAGCGGGCCGGTTCGCAGGCTGAGCGAGATGTGGTAACGCGCCATCATGACCGGGTGCCTGTCGGTTGTGGCCACGCCCATCGGATGCCTCGATGACATCACTATTCGGGCGCTTCGAATACTACGGGAGGCCGACGCCATTCTCGCCGAGGATACACGCCACACGCGCACCCTCTGCACGAAGTATGGGATTCGCACCCCGCTCCGCTCGTTCCACGAGCACACAGACGATGCGAAAGTCGACCAGCTCGTGCAAGAGTTGGTGTCGGGCGCTTATTTCGCCCTCGTGAGCGATGCCGGCACGCCGGTCGTGAGTGACCCGGGGGCATATCTGGTGTCGTGCGCCGCCGAGGCGGGTGTCGTCGTGGAGGCGATCCCGGGACCGAGCGCGGTGGTGGCGGCTCTGAGCGTGGCGGGGCTTCCCGTGCGACGGTTCACGTTCGAGGGGTTTCTGCCGAAGAGCGGACGCGAACGCGAGGAAGTTTTGTCTCGGATCTCGCAGTCGGAGATCACGACCGTAATCTTCGAGTCGCCGTACCGAATCCACGCAACGCTGCAGGACCTCGGGCAAGCGTTGGGAAACGGCCGGCGACTGGCTCTTTGCCGAGAGCTCACGAAGGTGCATGAACAGACGATCCGAGGAACGGTCGAAGAAGTCAGCGCTGGGCTTGCGGCCCCCGCAAAAGGAGAGATCACCTTGGTGATCGAAGGAGCATCGGGGGAGCCAGTCGAAAAGGACGTCGATGTTCGCGCGCTGGTGGTCGATTGGAAACGCGAGGGCCTCTCGACCAAGGAAATGACGCACAGACTTCAAACGGAGGCAGGCTGGAAGCGGAACAAAGCATACCGCGCGATTCTAGAGGCGCTCAAAACCGACAGCTAAGCAGATAGTGTGCGAGAGATTTTTGTTTGTGGTCGAGCGCCCCCGCAGAGAGCGACTGAGAGGTACGTCTGTACCTCGCAGGGAGCGAACGAGGAGGTAAGCCGACCACAAGCGAAAAGATCCGCACACTACGAGGAGATGGGGAGGGTCATGCATACACGAAGGCTTCCCGCCGTCCCCGCCTCGGTCCAGATGCGCCCTCCGTGGGCCTCGATGATGCTTCTCGCGACCGATACTTCCAACCCCAGCGCGTCGGTTCGCGAGGACGGCCGCTCGAGCCGCTCGACGATCGAAAGCGTGTCCGCCGACGAATCCTTAAGGTGGGTGATCAGATCAAATTGAACGAAGCCTTTGCCCACCTGGTCGCGACGAGGGGGGGCTACGCGGATTGCGACGTCAGTCCCGGACGAATGAATGACGAGAACAGCCAGGGCTACGAGCGCATCGATGGTTCGGTGACGGTCGACGAACACGCGCGGAAGCGCATCTGCGACATCCCCGATCACCGATTTCCCTTCAGCCCGCGTTCGTACGAAATTGGCGGCTTCCGATACCAACTCCGAGGGCGCAACCCATTGCTGCTGAAGCCGAAAGGTGCCCGCCCGGACTCGCGCTCGATCGACGACGGTGGCTACGAGCCGCAGCAGCCGCTCGGCACTAGCGCGAATGGTGATCACGCTGCGCTCCTGCTCCGCATTGAGGTCGCCATCGAGCCCACTCAGCAGCATGTCCGCAAAACCGGTGACCGAATTGAGCGGATTGCGAAGCTCGTGCCCCAGCGCGCCGAGAAAACGCGCGCGCTGGCGCTCGGGGGTCTCCGGCTCAGCCGCATGGGTTTCAATGGTTTCTTGAATCGAGGTGGCGGGCAGCGTGTTACCCGCTGCCGAGAAACTACTCGGTGACACTTCCAGGGAGCGCACGACTTGGATAGCGGCGACCAAAGCCACGACGAACACCACGAACGCACCGAGGTACCTGTGCTCCTGCGCTATCAAGATCCACACCGCGACGAAGTACAGGGCCGTCAGCACCGCTACGCCAGCGAGTTTCATGTCGCTCCGCCTGTCGGCAGCCGGATGACAAACCGCGCTGGATCGTCCCCGTGGTAGAGCGACCCACCGTGGAGCGCGATCACCTCCGAGGTAATGGCGACGGGCCAACGACGGATCTTCATTGGGTCTTCGGCAGCGAGCACCTCGGTCGGGGTCGGCAGGGCGTCGAGAGTGAGCCGATCGGAGGGCAGTGCGGCTACGGACACGACGACACGACCCTCGGAATGGTCGAGGTCGATCTCGATGGAGGCTTTCCGGTTGTCCATCGCGAGAAAATCAGCGAGCACCACGATGCATCTTCGAAGACGCGCTTCGTCTGTGGCGACCAAACATGGTTCGTCCGATACGGAGACACGCGCGGTCTGTTTTCCGGCCCAGAGTTGCGAGGCCTCATTGGCGGCGCGCTTGACGATGTCCTTCCCGTCGACCGTCTCGATGTCGAGCTTGAGATCTTGGGTCGCCAGCTGCGATAGGTCGAGAGCGCTGTCGAGAAGGACTCTCAGCTTGATACCCGATGCCCGAATTATCTCGATGTCCTCTTGCTGAGACTCGTTGATCTCGCCGTCGATGCGCCCGAGCAGCACGTCGGAGAAACCAAGCACCGCGTTCAAAGGAGTCCGAAACTCGTGTCGAAGCGCCATCAGATAGTCCACGTCGTCCTCTGGACCGGATCTCTCCGAGCTCGGGCCAGGAGTCGGGTCTGGAGGCTCTACGCTCCGTACGGATGGTTTGTCGAGTTGAGGGGGTATCGCCGATCGCACCGCGGCGCGCGCGAGGGTCGTCAACAGCAGGACGCCAGCCGTGGCCAAGGGGACAAAAATAGCGAACGAGGAGAGGAACCAGGCCTCTTGTGTAAGCCACAAGCCAATCCCTGTCCCGACCGAAAGAGCCACGGTCAGTCCCCCGAATCTCTTGGTGACGGCTCGAAGTGTGCGCGGCTCTTGCCCCGCCGAGGACGTGCTCACGAAGAACGTCCGATCTCGACCTCGGGGACACGGTGCGAGCCTTCGTCTCGCAACCGCAGCGCTAGATCGATCCTCGCTGCCGCGTTGATCAAGCCGAGATGACTGAACGCCTGTGGAAAGTTGCCGAGCGACGCGCGCGAAGAGGGCTCGATCTGCTCCGCGAGCAGGCCCAGATGATTGGATGCCTCGGCGTGGGCGACAAACACACTCTGGGCTTCATCCACCTGTCCAGCCATCGCCAACACTTCGGCGAGCCAAAAACCACACAAAACGAACGCCCCTTCTTCTCCGCCCACGCCGTCATCGGTGCGGTACCGGTAGATGAATGAATCGTCGCCAAGCGCAGCCCGAATCCACTCGACGGTGCGCAGCACACGGTCGTCTGTTGGAGGCAGGAAACCATGAATGGGAAGAAGCAGAAGCGATGCATCGGGATGCTCGTAGTCATAGGCGGCTACGAAACGGCTTCCCGTGCGATCCAACCCGCGCACACATAGCTCAGCGTGAAGCTCATCGGCGACTCGCCGCCAACCGCGCTGCAACTGATGTTCACCAAACAAAGGTGCGAGCTCGGCGCCACGTTGCAAAGCAAGCCAGCTCATCAACTTCGAATGCACGTTGTGACGCTTGCCACCCCGTGGCTCCCAAATCCCATGGTCGGGCTCTTTCCAAGTGGCGACCACGCTCTGGACGACTTCTCTAAGCCGGCGCCACCCTCGCACTGTCAGTGAACCCCCACCTTTTTCATAGACATAAGCCGCGTCCATCAAAGCGCCAGCGGTGTCGAGCTGTAGTTGATCGCGTGCGCCATTGCCGATGCGAACCGGACGCGAGCCCTTGTAACCGGAGAAGTGTTCGAGAGTCTCCTCGTCGGGAACGCGACCGCCATCGACGGCGTACATGATGTGGAGATCTCGGTCGCGCTCGAGTGTGTCTCGTACGAAATGGAAAAAGTCGCGTGCCTCTCGATCGCAACCGAGTAGGTTTGCTGCCCGGACGGCCATCGCCGTGTCGCGGGTCCATGTGTATCGGTAGTCCCAGTTGCGGACTCCGCCGATCCACTCCGGAATCGAAGTGCTCGGCGCCGCGACCATGGCCCCGGTCGGCGCGTACATCAAGAGCTTGAGAAGGAGCGCCGACCGGACCACGTGGTGGCGCCAGGGGCCGTCGTATTGCAGCGATCGTGACCAGTCGCGCCATCGATTGCGGGTGGTACGTAGAAACTCGAACGGCCGGTATGCCAAGATCGACTCCGACTCGGAGGCGTTCCAACTGATCACCACCCATCCGCGTTCACCGGCTTTCAAGCGAAACACGGCCTGAACTCCGCCTTCGGGACGAGGCTCCCACTTGCCGACGCCTCCGAGCACCGCCACGAGCCTCTCGCCCCCAGCTCCTTTCGCGAGAGCAGAACGCCCATCGATGTCGATAGTCGACTCGCTGCGCCCATAGTCGAAACGAGGATCGAACACGACTTTGACTTTTGCCTCGCCTTCGACGCACTGAACTCGGCGATGGACCTCGTGGATCGCAAGGCGCGGATCATCCGCCCACGGCATGTAATCGGTGAGGCGAATCGTCCCGTGTCCCTTGATTTGGAAAAGAGTTTCCAGAACGTTGGTGCCAGGATCGTAGCGCTGGAGACTCTCGAACGGATACTGGATGGGCGTGATCGAGGTCGATCCGCCCTTGTGTTCGTCGAGCAGCGACGCAAACACGCTCGGGCTGTCGAAACGAGGCAGGCAAAGCCAGTCGATGGCGCCGTCTGCGCGAACCAAGGCAGCGGAGAATCCGTCGCCGATCAAGCCGTGATCCGCGATCGAAAGATCCCCTCGCGACGCCTCGTTTTCAAAGACGAAAGGCTGGTTGAGGCGTTTGGCGGCGCTGTAGAGATCCATGCGCCCGGGAGAATAGCAGATCGTGCGCTTTAGAACGCACATGCTAGAGGCCCCCAGTGAAGCGGCGAAAGACGCGATGGGGTCTACCCTTCGTCCTGGTGGTGCTGACCTTTCTGTCGACTTTCTACGTGGGAGCCGGAATGGTTCTCGGTCACGTACCCACATCGCTCGAGGAGCTGGGCGCAGGATGGGTGTTCTCGCTTCCTCTGATGGGAATCCTGCTCGCCCACGAGTTTGGGCATTTCTTTGCTGGGATGTACCACCGAGTCGATGTTTCGCTCCCCTACTTCATCCCGGTGCCCTTCTTTCTGCTCGGCACGATGGGAGCCGTCATTCAGATCCGCGAGCGAATTCGATCGCGAAATGCGCTTCTCGACATCGGCGCAGCCGGCCCACTTGCCGGCATGGTCGTCGCCATCCCCGTCGTGATTTACGGCATTGCGACGTCGCCGATCGATGCGCTGCCCGACGGGAACTACATGATCGAAGGTCGATCGATTCTCTATCTCGGCCTTCTCTACACGCTCAAGGGTCCGATCCCTGACGGTTATGACATCATGTTGACCCCGACCGCACTGGCGGGCTGGGCGGGACTCTTGGTCACCATGATCAATCTATTGCCGTTCGGGCAGCTCGATGGCGGCCATGTAGCCTACGCGCTCTGGGGTAGACGTCAGGACCGAATCTCTCGGCACGTGATTCGGTTCTTGCCGGCATTGGCACTGCTCGTCTGCGTCGCGTACGGCTTGCCGACCTACCTCGAGGGCGCGCGCGGTGACCGTTTGATCTACGACGCAAGCGCCGGCCTGCAGTGGCTCGTATGGGCATTCGTCTTGTGGATCCTCACCCGTGCTACGGGGCCCGACCATCCCCCCACCGAGGATTCGGTCCTCTCCCCCCGACGCCGCATCGTGGGCCTGTTAACCCTTTCGCTTTTCGGGCTGCTGTTCATGCCGGCCTGGCTTCGGATGCAGTAGGAAATTTCACCGAAAGCTAGGAATTTCTTAGGGTCGGCTCATGTCTTTGAGGCGTGGTGTCGGTCTGTCGTTCGTGTTGTTCGTCACCCTCGGCGTGGCCTCTCCTGCAGGAGCGTGGACCCGAACGGTGGTCAAGAGCGCAAACGCCACGGTCGAGGTCGGTCCCGACGCGTCGATGAGCGTGTTGCTGAAGCTCGACGTGCAGGTTCAAGCCGGTTGGCTACATGAGCTCGAGCTCGCCGGAGTTGGATCCGAGGTCGAGCTCGACCGACGAAGGCCTCCCTATCTGTACTCTGAAGACGGGGAGACCTATCGTCCGGAAGCCGAAATCACCGAGGACGGTCTCATTCGGCTCTCTTTCGAGCGGAGAGGTGCACCTCGCAAAGGTGAGTATCGCGTGGTGCTCCGGTATCGAAGCCAAGGCGAAGCTCGACCGCTTGGTGGAGCCGATAGCGACCGCGCCCGGCTCGCTTGGACGCTGCCGGCATGGGAGACCGGGCTCCACGAAGTCTCGGTGGACATTCGCGCTCCGAAGGGCGCCTTCGTTCCGCACGAGCTCCAAGATATGGGCCCGGGCGTCGAGCTCAGCGTCACCAACAGGCAAAATGTGACCCAACTGGAGTGGCGCCGGATCCACCTCCCGAGGCACACCCCTTGGAAACTGATCTTCGACGTGCCCACGAGCGCGGTGACTTTGCCTCCTGCGGCGCCCGATGAGCCGACCCCCTCCGGATTTCGGCCCCTCGATGCAAAGGAGCGCCACCCCCTGCCCTGGGCTGTCGCGCTGCTGACGTGCCTGGTCCTTCTCAAACGTCGTGCGATCGAGATGCGGACCGGCCCTTCGAGCCTGGTCGTTCGCTCCTCTTGGGCGGTGGTGCTCATGGCGGCCGCCTCGGTCCTCGCGTTGAGCCTTTGGCTTGCTCCGCACGACATCATCTGCGCGATTCCAATGCTGGTGTTGACGCTACACCGTCCCATCAAAGCGAGCACACTCCCACTCGAGCGAACGTGGCGACCGACCGCGCCGATCCGCCAACGGGAGCGAAAGATGGCGCCGATCGACCTTCTCGATAGCACCACCGCGATTGGGCTGGTCGTCCTCGGAGCTTCCTTCGCCGTTGCCGTCGTGCTCGACCAACCGTTCGCGGCCCTGTTTCTCCTGCCGGTATTCTTCACCGGAACCCGTCAGCACACGGTGCCAACAGCTGAAGAGTCAGCCGAAAAGCTTCGTAAGTTCGTCGCGGACCTACGACTCACGCCGGAAGCGCCGCCGATGTGCCTTCGCTGGGAGACTTGCGGACCAGACGCTCCACGATGTCGCGTCTTTCTCCCAGCGGAGCGAGCCGGGCTTCTGAGCCTCGCCTTCGTAATGACCACGCGCATGCTTGGTTTCGTCGCACGCCGCCAAGTCATGCTCCTCGTCGAGACGCGTGCGCAGTCCGATGCCGACGATCTCGCTAGGCGACGAATTGGCGTGGAGCCCGACTTTCGAAGCGCCGATGGCCGGATTGGACGACTGGTCGACTGGGGACCCGACACCATGGCCTTGATCCGTGCGCTCGGCTGCCAAACGCCGACCAAACCGGTCAAGGTTTCCAAGGGGACGTGGCTTATCCGCAAGATCACGGAAAGCCAACGCGAAGCGGCCTAGTCTTTTCAGCGGCCAAGACGCGCGGAGAGCGGATCGAGGATCTGGTCCACGTTCTTCAACTCGCGCACCACGTCGTCGTCGTCGAACTCGATCTCGTCGATCAGTGCTTCGTGAACGGCGTCATAGAGCCAGTTGCTCGATTCGGTGTCCCCGATGCAGCCAGCAGCTTGGTGGCCTTGGTGTTGGAGCTTGGGAAACTTGTCGACGACTTTTTCGAGCACTTGAATGCGATCGCCGAGGTAAGCTCGCGTGACTTCGAGCTCTTCGGAGAGCGGCTCCAACATCTCGGGCGACTCGGCGACGTGACGTTCGAAGGTAGCTGGCGAGCTACTTCGGACGCGATCGAGTGTCAGGCGGATCACCAAGACGTCGCCCAAGTGCCTGAGCACGCCGCGGACCCCAGGAATGGCGCCGACCGAAGAGATCACGTGCAGAAGGCCTCCCGCTGCCACGATGCGACTCTCGTCGTCGATCTCCGGATCTTCGACGATTCGCAAAACAGACTTTAGGTCCTGACTGAAGCGGCTCAGTGCAGGCGTCATCAGTTCGACGAAGCGCTCGCGCGACATATCACCTCGGCACCAAGGAACGGCCCCGCGGACATGTTACCTCAACTCCGGTGGGACCGGCGTCGGTTTCGATGATCTTGAACTCGACTCGCCGATTTTTCTCCCAGGCTGCAGCGTCGTGCTTGGGATCCACCGGGCAACGCTCGCCGTAGCCCGCCGATCGCAGCCGATCGTTCAGGACCCCTCGCTCGATCAAGGCACTCATCACCGAGGCCGCGCGGGCCCGCGTGAGCTTGATATTGTACTGGTCGCTGCCGCGCTCGTCAGCGTGGCCCTGAATCTCGACGAGGGTGATCTGCGGGTTGCCATTCAGAGTCGCCGCGACCGCATCCAGAAGCGGGAAGCTTCGGGGCTTGATGATCGCACTGTCGGTCTCGAAGTAGATCTTCTCGAGAATGGTGATCTGGGTGTCTTCGACGATCACGAGACCCTTGTCGGGACATCCGTCTTCGTCCTCGTGCCCGTTGTAGGTCTCCGGGTCGTTCGGGCAAGCGTCATCGACATCCAAGATGCGGTCGCCGTCATTGTCGACATCCGGACATCCGTCTTCGTCTTGGAAACCGTCGACGTCTTCGGGATCGTTCGGGCAGAGATCTTTGTCGTCGGGAATGCCATCGCCATCGTTATCGGGATCCGGACACCCGTCTTCGTCTTGGAAGCCGTCGAAGTCCTCCGGAACGTCGGGACAGTCATCGACGTCGTCTGGGATTCCGTCACCGTCACGATCGCCCTCGCGACCCTCGGGACATCCATCTTCGTCGCGATCGCCGTCGTAGTCTTCCTTCACGAGCGGACACGCATCGTCGACGTCGAGGATGCCGTCGCCATCGTTGTCGAGATCGGGACAGCCGTCGCTATCTTCGAACCCATCTTTGTCTTCAGGATCGTCAGGACAGGCGTCTTTGTCGTCGGGTATGCCGTCTTTGTCTCTATCCTCGATAGCGGGCTCGTAGCGGATCCCGAGCAAGGCACGGATGTCCGAGGCCTGAAAACCCGTTTTCGGAATTCCCGCCCCGGCGCCAAGATAGAGGAAGCTGTTGCCGGCGACGAAGTACTTGAACCCGCCGAGAGCTTCCATTGAGAGCGTGCCTTTGGTCCCGATTTCCTGGGCGATCTGTGTTCCGTAGTACTCGAGCACGAGGTCGAGCGATCGAGCGATCCTAAAGCTCGCACCAAAGCCGAATGTGATCAGGTCGTTGTAGGTGAAACGATTGCCAGCGCCCTGATCGACGGGGTCGGTTGCCGTTCCAGGCGGCACGCCGACGCCTGGCTCCGATCGTCCATCCCAGATGAACGCCGCCCCTGTTCCCGAGTTCCAACGATAGCCGCCCTCGAGCGCGAGCCGAATCTTTTCGTGTGGCTCGAACTCGAACACCGCCGTTGGCCACAGCCCCACCCCTGGCTCTCCGGCGAACTGATCGGTCTTGGCGGTCGGAAACTGCGCGCGAAGGATCGCTGCCAACCCGAACCAACGGTTGCTGTACAACCGCGCTTTCACGTGGATCTGCAGATCGCCGACGCCTTGAGATCGCAAGCCCTCGGGCGCGTCACCCACGTTGTAAAGACACGTGGTCGATCCGCTGAGGCAGCTCCCGCCGCGGTCCGGCGTTTGCACCGAGTCCCCGCGAAAGAAGGTGATCGGAAGCATGATCCCGACCACCAACCGGTCGACGATCCCGAAGTTGAAGATGAAGTTCCCCGTGAACGACTGCCGCGAAATGCGGCCGTCCCTAGTGGCCTCGCTCGCCAACACGTTGGGGTTCGTCTCGAAGCCGTTGTATCGGAGAATGCCAAAGCCGGCATCCATCGCCAGCCCAAAGCTGAACTTATTGCGGGGAAGCACCCCCGCCCCGTTGACGCTGAAGTAACCGCGGGTGTCGACCGCTGGCCGGAAGAGGTGAAGGTCCATCCCACCCTCGGTCAGGCGCGCATCTTGAGCGTGGGCCACGCCTGGGAGCGCCGCCGTACTCAGCGCGAGTGCCAACAGCCACGCACACCGCGCGAACGGTCCCCCATTGCTCTGTGCTCCCCCAAACACCCCGCTCTCAGTCTGTCATGGGCAGAGCCTCTTAATCAACGATTCTGCACCCCTGCATTACTCCGAGGTCAGCATTTGGCGGTATCTCGGCGTCCTCGGGTTATCGGGATAGCGGTCCACGAAGGCCCGCATATGCCTCCGGGCGGCGGGAAGATCGTCCATGGCGCGATAGGTCTCGATCAGGAGCGCAAGGGCAGCCGGGCTGCGCGCTTGCCCCCCTTCGAGGACCCGAATGACGCATGGGTTGTCCCCGCTGGCCACGCACTGATGGGCCTCGGCCAGGGCCTCCTCCGGGCTCACCGAAGGCTGTGTGGGGGGCGGCGGCGGCCGACGCGCCTGGCTCAGCAAACGCTTCGCGTCCCGTCGCTGCTTCGCAGTGATTCCCTTCAGTCCAAGCACACGCCGCGCCTCCTGCTTGGCGAGCTCCGCATCTCCATCGCTGAGCGCCTCGTCCCCAGCCGAAATGTGAGCCTGCGCGTAGCGATAGCGAATCTCTCCGAACTCGGGCGTGTCTCGAAGCACACTGTCCGTCGGGAGCTCGCTTGCGATCTGGTAGGCCGCGTCGATCTGTCCGCGGGCAAGCCTGGATTGGGCGCGCGCGAGAAGCTCCTCCCACTCCTGCGGTTCGTCGATCGGCTCGAGCTCGTCGGGCGCAGCGACCTCGCTAACGGGCGTGTCCGTGGTGCTCGTGGCTTCTTGGGCGGCAAGCTCTGCCGGAGGCTCGGGTGTCGGTTCCTGCCGCTCGATTTCGGCAATCGGCGCGACCGGAACAGGCACCGCGAATTCGGGATGCGTCTCCGGCATGGTCACGAGGATTGCGCCGACTCCCGCCAATGCGAGAAGCCCGAGGAGCCCCACTACGAAAAAGGGCTTGTGCTTGGACGACGGAGCGGGTGATTCGGGCGCCTCCGTAGGAAGCTGTTCGAGCGCGCGCGTCCCTTGCGGTCTCACGAACCGAAAGCTCACTGCGCCGAGCTCGAGAATGTCTCCCGACTCCAAAATGGCACGCTTCGTGTCGATCCCGTTGACTCGGACTCCGTTTGCGCTTTCGAGGTCGAAGACCGTCACAACCCCGTCTGCGAACTGGATCTCAACGTGCTCGTGGGAAATCGATTTGTGGTTGATCCAAATATCGAGCCGCTCGTCCCGACCGATCCGCATGATCGGTTTGCTCAGCGAGAACTCGGCGCCGGCAGCAGGATCGCTCAGCACGACGAGCCGCGGGGGTGGCCTGCTGTCCGCGGCAGGCGCGGCAGGCCTCGGCGCCACCGGAGCCGTGTCCGATCGAAGGGCAAGCGCGTAGTCGCCTATGCCGAGTTGGTCGCCCGAGGACAGCTCGGCAGCGGCATCGACCCGCTCCCCATTGACCGTGATCCCGTTATAGGAGCCCAGGTCCTCGACGACGTAAGACCCCTCCCGTTTGACCAGGCGCGCGTGGTTCCGCGAAACGTTGCGCTCGGTGAGCCGGATCGTGTTTCCCTCTTGACGGCCGATCGTAATCTGATCGCGAAGCAGCGGAACGACGGTGGTCTGACCTTCGTCGTCCGAGATCACGAGCTTAAACATATCGTCGACCCGAGTGCAATTTCATTCACAGTTTCAAGGGGTTGACGAATGGTACTCCGGCCACCAATCGTGTCAATTCTCCCAGGCTGAACGTTTGCACTCATCGCGGGGCCCGCTATGTCGGTGCGGGCGTGAAGCGGTATCGGAATCTGTTGGTGGTTTGGGCCGTCACCTCATTGGCCTTCGCAGGTTGTGGGGGAAGCAGCCGTGGGCAGCCAACGGGGGGCATCCATGCGCGCCTGGCCTATTCGGAGGGCGGCGGGCTTCGGGTGGTCGATACCCCGCCTGGTGGCGCCGCTTCCCTGGCCGGTCTGCAGACCGACGACGTGATTCTGTCGATCAACGGCGAGTCCGTTCGCGAAATGCCGTATGCGGAGATCGTAGAGCGCCTGCGGGGTCCGGTCGGCTCGAGCGTGCAGCTCGAAATCTTCCGAAAGGGCGAGGTCAAGACCTTCGTGGTCATGCGCCAGGCCTACCGATAGCCGGTGGGATTCGACGCTTCGCAACCGACATGATACGAGCGTGCGCAGGCTGAGATGGGCAAAATCGAGCGAACGTTGGGTGTGATCGGCGGAAGCGGCCTTTACGAGCTCGGGGGTTTGACCGACGTCGATGAGCTCGAGACGACCACTCCATTCGGGAAACCCTCCGACGCGATCATCGCGGGAACCCTCAACAACACCAGGCTGCTGTTTCTTCCGCGACACGGCCGTGGGCATGGCACCCCACCCCATCGAATCAACTATCGAGCAAACGTCCTGGCTCTGAAGATGGCCGGCGCGGAGCAAATCCTCAGCGTCTCGGCTGTCGGCTCAATGCAAAACGACATCCATCCTGGTGACATGGTCATAGTCGATCAATTCATCGACCGTACGAGACATCGGATCGACACTTTCTTCGAAGACGACGGGGTCGTCGCCCACGTCGAGTTTGCGGAGCCTGTGGACGAGCAACTTGCAGAAGCACTGGCAGGCGCTGCGGAGGCCGCGGGGGCACCGGTACATCGCGGTGGGATTTATCTTTGCATCGAGGGCCCGCAGTTTTCGACGCGTGCCGAATCGTTGCTCTATCGATCGTGGGGCGTATCGGTGATCGGGATGACCAACATGCCCGAAGCACGCCTCGCACGAGAGGCAGAGCTTCCGTACGCCACCCTTGCGATGGCGACGGACTACGACTGCTGGCACCAAGCCCACGATGCGGTGACCGTCGAGGCGATACTCGAGGTCATGAACGCAAACGTTTCAAAAGCCAAAAAGATCATCGCAGAGCTTTCCAACACCGTGCCCGACCCCACGGGTCGCCCTGCCACGTCGGCTCTAGCCGGGGCGCTGATCACAAACCCCGACTCGATTTCCCAGGCGGCGCGCGAAAAGCTGCGACCGCTCATCGGCCCGTACATCCATTGAAAGGTCTTATGTCCTCGCTTCTCGTCGTCGGCTCGGTCGCATTCGATACGATTCACAATCACCTCGGCTCCCACGCCCGTATCCTCGGTGGCTCCGCGACCTATGCGTCGCTTGCAGCGTCTCAACTGGCGCCGGTGCGGTTGGTCGGAGTTGTAGGAAAAGACTTCCCGAGAAAAGCGGTCGACATGTTCCGCGGACGAGGCATCGACACGACCGGGCTCGAGGTGGCCCATGGCGAAACCTTCCACTGGGAAGGCCGCTACGCGGATGACCTCACCTCTCGGACGACGATCCAAACCGACCTGAACGTCTTCGCCGACTTCGAGCCCAAGATTCCCGAGCGCTTCCGTGACTCCGAGTTCGTGATGCTGGGCAACATCGCCCCCGAGCTTCAGCTTCATGTTCTCGACCAGGTACGCTCCCCGAGGCTCGTCATCGCCGACACGATGAATCTCTGGATCGACACCGCGCTTGGCGCGCTCAAAGAGCTGCTTTCGCGCGTCGATATCCTCGTCATCAACGAGGAGGAGGCCAGGCAACTGTCCGGGTTCCATCATCCACTGGCGGTCGCCGAGGCGCTCCGAGTGCTCGGGCCCGAGACCGTGATCGTGAAGCGCGGGGAATATGGTGCGCTGCTGTTTTTGGAGGAGGACATCTTTTGCGCGCCGGCCTATCCGTTGAAGACGGTCGCGGATCCCACCGGTGCGGGAGATTCGTTTGCGGGCGGATTCCTCGGCTACCTTGCGCAAGCCGGGCACGATGACCTCCGTCAGGCCGTCATCTGTGGCTCGGCGGCAGCGTCGTTCTGTGTGCAAGACGTGGGCATCGGAGCCCTCGAGAATCTCAGTCGCGAAGACCTCGAGGACCGCATCCGCGAATTTCGAGAGCTCACCACCTTCTAGCCCGGCAGTTTTCTTGACCGAAGCGCGTCGATTTCGACACTCGGTCTCAGGAAGGAACCGCCATGAACCTAGACGAGCTCAAGGGGACGCTACGCGGCCTCGTGCGAAAGACCATCGAAACCCGATTCAGCGGCGCCAACTACGCCTCTCTCGCGCAGGCACGCGGTTACGCTGACGGCTACATGCGCGCACTGCTCGATGCCGACCTGATCGACCAAAAGCAACTGCTCGACTTGGTCAACACGGAACGCCGCCGATTCGTCGACAAGGCGAATCGAGTCGACGAAACCTTCGCCGCCTAGTCGCACGCCTGGCTGATGCCCAAGGCCTCGTCTTGGCAGGCCAGCAGCTGCTCGTTGGTCAGCGCCTCCACATCGCACGTTGGAAGACAAGCGATGGTATCCGAGATCGCGTACACGCAATCGACGCCGACCAGCTCGATCTGCGCCTCGCAAGCCTGCATGCAGTCTCCATCCGGCACTGGAATGCCCAACTGAACGAAGCACTCATCCGGCACAGTACAGAGCTCACCGCAAGCCTGCGAAGCAGACCTTGCATCCCCACAGCCGCAGGCCAACACGGCCGCAACCAGCATTCCCCCAAATATCTTCATGCTTTTAACATGATGGATCCCCGGGGCGAAGCCCAAATCGGCCGCTTTCGGACCTTGACAGGGGCGCTGCTATGCACAAAAAAGGGCGCTCCCGGAGGTGCTTATGAGACTTTTGAAACTTGCGTTGATACTTGCGATTCCGCTGGCGCTACATGTCGGCTGTAGCGATAGCGATTCCAGTGACGGAACGGGAGGTACTGGCGGCACCGCAGGGACTGGCGGCGCCCCAGGGACCGGCGGCGCCCCAGGGACCGGGGGCACTGGGGCCATGGGCGGCGGCGGCTCAGGCGGCGAGGTACCGCCAGCACCGTACGCGGGCAGCATCTGCGTCGGTGCAAAACAGGCGGCTGCGAGCACGTTCTGCAAGTCCGTATTCGACGCGTGGGCCGGCTGGGAGACCGACCAAGACGCCGACGCGCGAAACTCTGCGGTTGCCGCTGCCACTACCGACCTAGGAAACGCGTGGGGCGCCGCCGAGTCGGACGCCGAAGCCAACGACGCCGATTGCTCGGATCTGGCCCTTACGTCGAGCGACGCGGGCGCCACCATGGAAGCGTCGATCGCTTTGATCGCCGGCTCCATCAATGATGGGCTGGACCTCGGGCAAGCCGAGCAAGCTGCATGTGGGGCTGCCCTGCTCACCGCCGCAGGCGACGCCTGCGACGACGTGCTCGCCGCTGAGGGCGCGCATATCAGCGACCTATACGCCGATGCGGACGGCTCGACCCTCGATGTTGCCAAGAGTGCGGCCTTTGACGCCTTCTTGACGGCCTGGGCCGGGGCCACCTCCGGAACCTGCCCAACGACCGCGATCGATACCGGCGTTCGTGACGACCTCCAGGGACTGACCGACGAGCTCGTACAAAATACGATCGTGACGCCCGGCCTGGCCGCTGACCAGTACACTGCGCTCCTACCGGGAGCGACCGATTATCTCGGAAGAACGTACACGCCCCAGTGCATGCAGGGCGACGAGTATCGCTACTTCGCAAAGCGCGGCAGCGTCAATAAGGTGGTGATGTACTACATGGGCGGAGGCGCATGCTGGGACAGTCTCACCTGCAACCTCCCGACCTGCAGCACCTCACCCCCCGCCGACCTGAACGGTTTTGCCACAGGTTTTGCGGATCTGACGAACGAAAACAACCCGTTCCGCGATTGGAACGTCGTGTTCGTCTCGTACTGCAGTTGCGACGTCCATTTCGGTGACACGACGCAGGATTACGGCGGCCTCACGGTTGAGCACAAGGGCTATCACAACTCCAAGGTCGCCGAGAAATGGGCGCGGGAGCATTTCCTCAATCCCGAAGAGGTGTTGGTGACGGGCTCGAGCGCCGGGGCGTACGGCGCCTGGTTCAACGGACCGCTACTCCACGAGGTCTGGCCCGCATCGCAGATTCACGTGCTCGCCGACGCGGGCAATGGCGTCATCACTGAGGACTTTCTGCAAAACGAGTTCAGCAACTGGAACTTCGACGCAAACCTGCCGGACATCCCCGGAGTTCTCGAGGCGATTACCGAAATGGGCGGCATGCCGGCCTACACCGAGGCGGTCGCCACCGAGTTTCCCGAGACCAACTGGGCGCACTACTCGACTTTGCATGATGGAGGCTCGGGAGGCCAGACCGGTTTCTATAATATCATGCTGGTCGGTAGCCCGGTTGGCGGGCTCACTTGGTGGGAGGCCAGCTGTGCGTTTGGCCGCGTAGCGCTGGCACAGTCGGTGCAGACGTTTGACGTTGTCCCAGACAACTACCGTTACTACTTTGGCACGGGTTCGCGCCACACGATGTTTGGCAACAACAAAGTCTATGACGACATCACGGGCAACGTCCCAACCGTTGTCGACTGGGTCAACGCTATGCTGGCAAGCGGCCCCGACGGCCGTGATGAGAACTGGACCAACGTCCTTTGCGAAAACTGTGGCTTGCTGCTCGACGGCGACCCAAGACCGGACCCGCTAGCGCCTCCGTTCGAGCAACAAGGCGAAGACGTGGTCATAGTCTGCGAGTAGTAGATCAGGGTCCGGAGATCCGGACCCGCCCCCAACACCGGCGGTCTCGCTGACACTGACACTGACACTGACACTGGCACTGACACTGTCGCTGGCACTGGCACTGGCACCGGCACCGTCGCTGTCACTGTCGCTGTCGCTGTCACTGCCTTCTTGCTAGGGTCCGAACACCGATGAAGGATCCGGTTCATTTCTGGTACGAGTTCGCGAGCACGTACTCCTATCTATCTGCAATGCGCATCGAAGCCGTGGCTGACGCGGCTGGCGCGCAGTTGGTCTGGCGGCCTTTCTTGCTTGGCCCGATCTTCGCGGAGCAAGGCTGGAACGATTCACCTTTCAACATCTATCCCACGAAGGGTCGCTACATGTGGCGGGACCTCGAGCGGCTTTGCGACGAGTATGCGCTCGACTTCAGCCGACCATCGGTTTTTCCGCGCAACGGGCTACGGGCAGCACGCATCGCCTGCATCGCTGCGGATGAGGGTTGGTGTGCGGAGCTCACCCGCGCTGTCTTTGTCGCAAACTTCGCCGAGGATCGTGAAATCTCCGATACGGGTGTGCTCGCAGAGATCCTGACCGACCTCGGCCGCGATTCGGCCACCGTGATCGAGGCCTCCGACGCGCCCACCAACAAAGAACGACTCCGCGCCCAAACCGAGGAAGCCAAGCACCACGGAATCTTCGGCGCCCCAAGCTTCACAGTCGGCAAAGAGCTCTTTTGGGGCAACGACCGCCTAGGAGCGGCGATAGCCTGGTCCCTAGGCCTCCGGTAACGCGCACTCGTGCTCGGACACTGACGCTGACACCGACACTGGCACTGGCACTGACACTGGCACTGACACTGGCACTGACACTGACACTGACACTGACACTGACACTGACACTGACACTGGCACTGACACTGACACTGACACTGACACTGGCACTGGCACTGACACTGACACTGGCACTGGCACTGGCACTGACACTGGCACTGACAGGAAAAAGGGGACTGTCCCCTTTTTCCTGCGCGGGACTCGGTTGGGACTGGATTGCTTCAAGTCGGAGCGGACATAAGTCCGCGGAGCTGAAGCCATCCAGCCCCAGTACGCAGCCACGCAACGCGGGGCGAGTACACCCGACGGGTGCGAGTCCCGTGCAACCAACTCGAACACCTGGAACGCCTAAGCCGCACTTGCAGGCCTGTTAGGTAGTGCCGGGGGCGGGATTCGAAGTCGCTGAACCCACGATCGCTACGCTTCTCTTACCTGTAATGATCTAAACCAATTACCAACAATCGTCGGGACTTACCTGCATCGCCATGTTCACCACTCGTCACGCCAAATCACTTGATTTCAGATCGCCACGTCAACGTCAGGTCAACGAGCCGAGCTCGACCTTGCCCGTCGAACCTCACTCGGTAGGCCATCTAAATTTCGAACCTGGCGCCCACAGGAAGCAGAAATCCCGAATGGTTTCGTTCCGCATGGACGAGGACGATTTCAGTCGGCTCGACACCTTCGCTCAACAGACGAGCTGTTCGCGCGCAGAGGTCCTCCGACGCTGTCTCAGGACCGCTCGCCTCGAAAGTACAGTCGACGCGCAAGCCCTTACCGAGGTCTCGCGGGTTCACGCCGACCTCAACCGCATCGGCGGCCTCCTCAAGCTCGCCATCCGGGAGGGCGTGTCTGATCCATCCAGCCACAACAGGCTGAACCTCGAGCTTCTCGACTCCATCATCCAAGTCCGTTGGGCGGTCGAGCGTTTAGCAGGCCATCCGTGATAATTCGGCACCAACGTGCATCGGCAAGCAACCGAGGCTTTCGTCAGCTCGGGCGCTACATTCGGGGTCGAAGCGACAAGCCGCGCGCGACCTGGTTCCTGGCCGCCAATCTTCCTGGCGTGACCGGGCCCGGCGACCTTGAGCTCGCGTGCCGACTCGTCGAGGCCGTGCATGCGCAGAACACCCGCGCGGGCAACAACCGCACGTATCACATGGTCATCTCCCTTCACCCGGAGGACCGAAGCCTCAACGGGAACGAGCTCAGGCGTGTTGTGGAAAACCTGGTGGAGACTTTGGGGTTCTCCGGCCACCAGTACATCGCCGCCCGTCACAACGACAAAGACCACGAGCATGTGCACGTGGCCATCCACAAGATCCACCCGGAGACCTTTCGGATTCACTCGCCGGCGTGGGATCACCAGAAGCTCTTCACCGCGGGCCGTGTCCTTGAACCAGAGCTCGGACTCACGCCGCTTCAGTCCAGAGTGCGCGATCGTGAGAAAGTCCCGCAGAGGGCGGCGGACTGCGAAGCCCACCACGGGATCGAAAGCTTTGCTCGCTGGGCCCGAAAGAAGCTCGGTCCCGCCCTTCAGGCCGGGGAGTTGCGGAGCTGGGACGAGCTACATCAGACGTGCGCCCGTCTTGGCGTTGTGCTTCGACTGCATGGCAACGGGCTCGTCTTCGAGGACGTTGAGCGGGGCGTCCGTGTGAAGGCGTCATTCGTCGGCCGCGAGCTCAGCAAGCCGCGCCTCTGCCAACGGTTCGGAGCCTTCCAGCCAGCGCCCGCGCATCACCTGGAAGCGGCAAGAACCGCGATTCGGCGATATTCCCCCGTCCCGGCCATCGCGCCGCAGGGCTTGTGGAAGGAATACGAGCAGTCCCTCGACCAGGCCCGTCTGCAGCGGGAACACGCCTGGAGCAGCTACCGAGACGCCGCCTCTCGCGAGCGTGGACAACTCAAGCGGAGGTATCGTCGTCAGCGGAGCGGGATCGCCACCCTACCCGTGTCCCGCCGCGACCGGAAACGACTCTTGGAACAACTGGCGCTCCGCCAAGCCATCGAATCCCGGGCCCTCAAGCGGACGCTCGCAGCCGAACGGAGGGCGATTCAGAAGACTCCGCACCCCGGCACATGGCGTCATTTCGTCGCGAGTCGCGCCGCACACCGCGACGCTCGTGCGATTCGACTTCTGCGGCGACGAGAGCCGGAACGAGGCCGTTCCAACCATTCCATATAGGGAATAGAATGAAGAAGTGTATGCTAGACGCCGAATGCAGCGCGGGCTTCGCTCCAGCGCGTGCCCTGCGCTGTCATATCGTGGTCTCTACGCCGGGCGTCGCAAAGCATCGCGACTTCGAGAAAAGACCCGTCTCCTTTACCCCCAGAGCGCCGCAAGAACACCCGCCACTGTTTACCGAGATATTGTCAATGGTGGTGGATCGCCGGCTCTGAGGATCGCGGCTCGGGCGGTAGTCTTCACCGCCACGCATGAGGCTCACCGACCGCCTGGCCTCGGACGCCGTGCTCGACCGCGCCTACGGCTGGCTCTGCACGCAGCGGCGGCGCTGGCCCGACGTGGCCGATGTCTGGTCGTTCCGGCGTACCTGGCCGTCGGAGAAGTCCGAGGTGCAAGCGGAGCTGCGCAGCGGGCGCTTTCGCTTCGGGCTGCAGGAGCGCGTCACTCGCGAGAGTGGCGAGGAGATCGACCTGTGGTCGGCCCGCGATGCGCTGGTGCTCAAGGCGCTGGCCGCCGTGCTCGACGAGCGCCTGTCCGTCTCACGCCGCTGCGTCCACGTGAAAGGCAACGGGGGCGCCAAGGCCGCGGTGCGCCGGGTCATGCGGCAGCTCCCCAGCGCACGCTTCGTGCTCAAGACCGACGTGGCGAGCTACTACGCCTCGATCGACCACGTGAAGCTTCTGGATCGACTGGCGGCCGTCGTCCCGGACCGCGACGTGCTCAACCTCGTGGGCCAGATGTGCGGGCGGGTCGCCGAGCGGGGCGGACTCTATTTCGAGCACCGGCGCGGCATCCCGCTCGGCTGCCCGCTCTCCCCCCTGCTCGGTGCGTTCTTCCTGGCGGAGCTGGACCAGCGCGTCGAAGCCACCGGCCTCTTCTTCGTCCGTTACATGGACGACGTGATCGTGCTCGCGCCCACGCGCCACAAACTGCGCCGCGCGGTGAAGATCGTGAACGAGACACTCACGGGCCTAGGCTTGGAGAAAGCCCAGGACAAGACCTTCATCGGCCGCGTCGAGCGCGGCTTCGATTTCCTCGGCTACCACCTCGCGCCTGGCCGGCTCACGCTGGCGCGGGCGACGGTGGAGCGATTCCTCGAACGTGCGCACCGGCTTTACGAGCAGGACCGGAGGGAGCCTTGCGGCTCCCCCCGGTTGGACGCGTACATCAGAAGGTGGTGCGGGTGGGCGCGGTGCCCAGAGACCCGACACCCAACCATACTCAAAACACTGTGCACATCACGCCTTCAGCGGTAGCGCGGTCAAGAATGGCTTGGACACAGGCGCTTGCCTCCTCGCTGGATACGAATATAAACTCAGTATTCAGCCCGTCCTGTGCGGCTATGCATATATGGGTTGACTCCTGTCTTAGTGTGTCGGGACTTAGGTTGTTGATGCTAACGTTTGTCAGCGTCGCAGTTTCTAAGTTGTCGGTCTCGCATCTGTCCGGTGCGGGGTCGAATACGACGGCATCGTACGCCTCTTGGCAGGGGCACGCCACGGCTGCACAGGCCGCTTCGATTTGATCGAAAAAGTCCTCCACGTAGATGGGACCCTCATCCTCCTCCGTGTCCGGGTTATCGGTACACCGATTCATCACGGTTCGTGTCGCTTCATCGCCGCCTGAGACCCCATAGTTGACGGTGGCCTTGGCATTCAGCTCCCTGGCAACGCGGAAGACGTCGCAGATGTCGAACTCTTCAGTGATCGTCAGTTGCGGGTCGACCTCCGCCGGGTAGATGGGGGCGTCGTCAAATGTGAGGTTCGTGTTGCCACGGGAACCCACTTCCTTGAAGGTGCCCTCAATCACGCCCTCTTCTCGCACCTCCGCAATCACATTTCCGCTGCTCTGGTTCGTCAGCGTGGTCGTGACCACCAACGTGGCACTACCCATGCCGAGGTCGAGCGCGCACTCGGTCGCGGAAAGCAAGCTCGCTTTCGGTCCCTTCGCCTCGGTCGCCCCAGCGGCGACCAGCATCACGGCCACGGTGGCCAAGGCCAGGGTCGCAGAAATCAAAACTTTCCTCATGGTTCCGTCCCTTTCCTGATGGCGCCGATGCCAGTGACGGCAAGGACGTCGACAAACAAGCCGATGCCGGTGTCGGCAAGGGCGTCAGCAGGCACGATGCGTTTCCGCGCCTGACCCGAGTAGGCCATCATCGCAGGACCCGTTGTGGCTGTAAACAGGTTCCGATGGCGATGCCAGGAACGAAACAAAGATCGCACCGACGTCGCGGAAAACGTGGCGGTGCCTCACAGATTGCTCGGAACAAAAGATCGCACCGACGTTGCGGAAAACGTGGCGGTGCCTCACAGATTGCTCGGTAGTTTCGTGCGTTGGCGTCCGCCGGCGGGCGACCGTCCATCCGCCACGAGGAGCCGCCTAAGTCCGCGAAACCAGGAGAGACCCGATTGGCACAAAACGAAACAAAGATCGCACCGACGTTGCGGAAAACGTGGCGGTGCCTCACAGATTGCTCGGTAGTTTCGTGCGTTGGCGTCCGCCGGCGGGCGACCGTCCATCCGCCACGGGGAGCCGCCTAAGTCCGCGAAACCAGGAGAGACCCGATTGGCATCATTCTCGCTTCTGTCAAAGACGGTATGACACGACCTCGTATCGTGGACCCCGGGACCACTCTCGCCCTGTCTCGGCGCACCACCCGTCGCCACTTCTTGCTCAATCCCGATCTGTCCCGGCAGATGGAGCAAGCCTATTGGTATTGCTTAGCTCATGCCGCGCAGCTTCATGGCGTCCTTGTCCACGCCGCCTGCCTCATGTCGACCCACTCGCACGAGGTCGTCACCGACGTCCGGGGCGAGCTTCCACGATTCCTACAGACCTTTCACCGCAATCTTGCCTTGTGCACCAAGGCCTACCGGGGATGGCCCGAGGAAGTCTTCAACAAACGAAGTAGCGGCGCCCATGCCCTTGTGACCCCGGAGGCGATGATCGAGTCGATCGCGTACCTCATCGCCAACCCGGTCGAAGCGCTTGCGGTACGCTACGCCAAGGACTGGCCTGGGGCACACACGCTCCCAGCACACATCGGCACCCGCGTCATCCGGGCTGAGCGGCCCGCGCACTACTTCGACCCCAACAACCCCGAGTGGCCCGAGGTCATCGAGCTTCGGCTGCAGATGCCGGTCGCACTCGAGCTCGACTATGGTGCAGAGCTCGCGCGCGAGCGCATCACCGAACGGGTGCGGGAGCGGCAACATCAAGCCTGGAACAAGGCCAAGCGCACCGGCATGGCCTTTGTGGGTCCGAGGCGCGTGCTGCGACTCGCACACACCAAGCGAGCCAAGAGCTACGAAGTGTTTGGGAGCTTGAATCCGCAATTTGCGGCGGCCGGGCATCGAAGCGCCGCGACCGAAGCGGTCAAGCGTCTGCGCGCGTTTGCGGCGCAGTACCAACGCGCCCTCGCGAGGTGGACCGCTGGAGACCGCAGCGTCTGCTTCCCCGAAGGCACCTGGTGGATGCGCGTGTACCACGGTGCCCGGTGTGGACCGGGGCCGTAGGCCTCTAGGCCGTCGTAGCGCGATCAGCCACGGCTTCCACTGCGGCGGAGCCGACGTGCGTTCACGATGCTGCAATTGCAATGTTCGGTCGCTGCACGACTCCGACACTCAACGGTCTACAAGCATCCGACGCGCCATGGATGCAGACCATCGTACTTGAACCGCCTCGAGTCGTGCTCGCGTCCTCGTCGACGTCTCGCTTTGAACAGCGCCAACCTCGGTCAGATCTTTTGATCTTTTTGTAGGTCAGATCTTTTGCTGTAACACTGACACTGACACTGACACTGGCACTGACACTGGCACTGACACTGGCACTGACACTGGCACTGGCACTGACACTGACACTGGCACTGGCACCGGCACTGGCACTGGCACCGGCACTGACACTGGCACTGACAGGAAAAAGGGGACTGTCCCCTTTTTCCTGCGCGGGACTCGGTTGGGACTGGATTGCTTCAAGTCGGAGCGGACATAAGTCC